>WBZO01000010.1_pt1 | contig 572021 bp, 505 predicted proteins | sample 5204261 | NCBI WGS metagenome assembly WBZO01 (sample SAMN12412400, study PRJNA552823) | activated sludge metagenome | isolation source: activated sludge from anammox sidestream of wastewater treatment plant... | place: USA: North Carolina | collected 2017-09 | reverse complement strand
CGGGGGTTGGAGAGGTTTAACGTTCGCGGGCAAGCGAAGGTTCTGTGTGTCGCCCTCTGGACGGCCGTGGCCTACAACGCGCTGCGCTGGATCGCAGCCGGCGGAGTGACATGAGCTCCGAAGGCGACGCCGCGAGCACGCGATCCGCGGCCCACGCCGGTGAGCTGCGGCTCGATGGCACTGGCATACGGGCGTCGTTGCCGCGAGCGGCCGCTTCACCACGGCGGATCATGACCGCATTGACCGCGATGCCCATCGGCTGGACAGGAACCGGCGCGACAACCGGATTCCTTCACAGGCTCTGAGCCGTCCCGACCGCGGCGACACGCCGGGGAGGCGTACCCACGCCTCACGCCGACAGGAGCTCGAGCTTGTTCTTCGCCGCCTTGCCGATCTTCGTACGCGGCAGTTTCTTCGCCAGGTGGCCGAGCACGTCCTCGGCGATCGCGGCGCCGGCGGCATTGGTCTCCGCGAGCGCGAAGCCGATCGCGTAGAGCTCGTCGGCGTCGAGCGCCCGCTCCTTGCGCAGACGCGGCGCGGTAGCGAAGCCGTCGGCATCGATCTCGAGGAGCACGTCGAGAGCGGGATCGGGACGACGTATCGGATGGTCGAGCCCGCGCTTGCGCGTCTTGAGGAGTGCGAGCGCGAGCTGATAGCCGTCCTCGGCGTCGCTACCCGGGATCTCGCGGACGAGCATCCGCAGGCGCGCCGCGTCGCGCGCCCGTCCGGCGCGGAGCCAGCTCGCGGCCTGCTTGCGCAGCGCCGCGGCAGCGAACTCCGGCGCCGTCGTCCGCAGGAAATGCAGGAACGCGCCCTGGATGCGGTCGTCGGCCTCGAAGGCCTTCTGCCAGCGCTTCCAGATCTGTTCGAGAATCGGCCGCCGCCACGGCACCTCGTAGCGGATCAAGGTCTCCGCCATGGTGAATGCGGCGCTCGCCTCGACCGCTTCGATGAAGCGCTTCATCAATGCCTGCCGCGCCTCGGGCATCTCGCCGAGCGAGCGCGCCGCCGAGCGGCGCACGGCCTCGGCGTCGTCGAGGCTCGAGAGGAGCGCGCTCACCGCCTTCGGCGCCTCGCTGGCTCCGAGCTTGCCGAGTGCGAACGAGCGCACGGCCACGTGCGGGCTCTTCTGCAGGCCGAGGAGGAACGCCTGATCGCCCTTGCCGAACTGATGCCCCTCCAAGAGATCGAGCGCCGGGCGGACGATGCGCGGGAAGTCGGGGTCGGAGAGCATGGGCGCGATCTTGGCGAACTCCTTCGCCTGCAGCTTCTCGTGGCGAAGGCACGCTGCAAGCGCCCGCAGCGCCTCGGCGCGGAGCTCCGGGACGTCAGCGCGGGTCGCCTGGGCGAGAAGCCAGGCGCGCGCTCCCGGCAGGCCGAGGTGGGTGAGCGTCCGGATGACCGCCGTCGTCGCTGTCGGGCTCGCCGCCACGGTCGGGCGCGCCGCCGCCGCGAGCACGTGCTCGAGGAATTGCCCGCGCGCCTTCTCGCCGAGGTCGCGGCAGCGTTTGTGGAGCGCCTCGACCGCAACCCTTGCGAGCTCCTGATCGCCGCGACCCACGAGCTCGAAGAGCGCGCGCACGGCGGGGCCGGTGCCGATCCCGCCCAGCACCTCGACCGCACCCGGCAGCCACGAGCGCGGCGCCGTCTTGGCGCAGGCCGCGATCGCTGCCACCGCCGCGCCGCCGAAGCCGGCCACCAGGCGCCGCACGCGCTCGCGGATTCCCGGATCCGGGGCGTCGAAGAGCGGCACCAGTGCCGGCAGCCCGGCCTCGGGACGGATCTTCTCGAACCAGCGCAGCGCGTAGTCCTGGAGGACGGTCGGACTCGCCACGGCCGCCGCAGCGACCGTGCGCACCCCCGCCGCATCGATCCCGAGCTCGGCCAGCATCAGCATGGCGGCGGCTCGGCGCTCGATGTTCTCGGGTCCGGCGGCAAAGGCGACGAGGCTGGCGGCAGTCTTGTCCATCGGCGTCCGAAAAGCGCGGAGCGTCGCACGAACCGGGACTTTCGCCAAGCCGAAGCGCCGCGGCATCGCCCGTCCCTGCGCTTGCCGAAGGCTCACCGATCGCGCTATCTGCGCGGCGTCCATGCTCCCGGGGACCGCATCTCGCTCGCTTCTCGTCGCCTCTGCGATCGCGCTCGTCGCCGCCTGCTCGAAGCCGTCCCTCCCCGGCGACCTCGTCGTCACCGCGATCACGACGGGCCGTGAAGTCGCGTCCGGCGGCCGCATCAAAGAGGACTCGCGCACGAACATGTTCTGGACGACCGATACGTTCTACGTCGCCGTCGAGACCTCCGGCTCGGCCGCCGACGTGACCATGGTCGCACGCTGGACCGGGCCCGAGGACACCGAGGCGGAGGCGAGCAAGACGTTGTCGCCTAAGGGTCCGACGATCACGACGTTCGAAGCTCATCCTCCAGGCGGCCGCTGGCCCGCCGGCGATTACCGGGTCGAGATCCTCGTTAACGGCATCTCGCAGGGAACGCGCGAGCTGAACGCGCGCTCCTGATTCCGCAAGCGTCCGGTCGTCCTCAACGAGTCGCGGCGCTGCACTCCTTGCGGCAGCGCATGAGCCGCGTATTGCACTCGCCACCGCGCTTCGACTCCCGCACCCGGCACTGATCGTACGCCGCTTCGCATTGCTGGAGGCACGGCGTCGTTCCCGGCTTCTCACAGGCGACGAAGAAGCAGCGCAGCGTTCCCCAGAAGCCGCGCTCCTCGGAAGCGGGACGTGCGGCCGCGGCGGCGGCCGCGGCCGTAGGCGCCGCGGGTGCTACGCCGGGAGCCGCCGCTGCGGCCGCCGCGTCGGCAGGAGCCTTGGCGGCCGGCGCCACGGCCTCGGTGTGCGCCGGCACGCTGCCGGCCGGGCCTTCCGCCGCCGGCAGCGGGCGCTCGCCGGGTGGTGCAGCGACCGGTGCCGGCTCCAGCGGCGCCGGGGCCGCCGAGCCCTCGATGCGCAGGCCGCGCTTCGGCTTCTTCGCCGGCGCGGCCGCCCCTGGAACGCTGCTGTCCGGCGCCCCGGTCGCCGCCGCCAGCTCCGCCGGCTTCGGACACGCCTGCTCGCAGCGCACGTCGTCGGCGGCGCAGCGCCCGCCGTTCTTGTTCTCGGGACGCCGCAAGCACTTCTGATAGGTGTCGCGGCAGACATCTATGCAGCGCTGGTGGCTCGCCGCCGTCGGCACGGCAGGCTCTTCGATGGTCTCGAACGGGCATGCGTTCTTGCAGCGGACGGCGTCGCTGCTGCAGCGTCCGTGCCCCTTCGGACCCAACTCCTTCTGGCATTGCTCGAAGGTGAAGTTGCAGATCTCGAGGCACTTCTCGCTGCGTCGCCGCTTGGCTTCGGCAGCGCCCGCCGGGTGCGCTGCCGCGAGCAGGACGACCCCCGCCACCACCACCGCCACGATTCGCATCCGGGAGACGTACCAGCGACCGCGCGGGCGGGCAAGCGGCGACGCTGCCGCCGCCGCACCCACGTCAGGCGAGGACATCGATCAGGCAATGGTGGTCGGTCGGGAGCTTGGAGGCGCTGCCGCCGCGGCGATGTCAGGCGAGGACGACGCGGTCGAGCCGCAGCGCCTCGCCGACCGACCAGGCCTGGAACGGGCAGCCCCGCGGCGTGTACGGGGCGTCGCCGTCGGCGATCTCCGACACGTGCCCGAGCCCGGCAGCATCGAGGTGGCGCCAGAGCGGCGCCAGAAAACGCGCGCGCGCGGCGCGCTTCACCGCCGGCGTGCTGCCGCGCACCCGCACCCACGCCTCGACGAAGGCGCCGAGGAGCCACGGCCAGGCGGTACCCTGGTGGTAGGCGCCGTCACGCTCGCGGACGCCGCCGAGATAGCGGCCGACATACCCCGGCTCGCCGGGCGCCAGCGAACGAAGACCGAGCGGGGTCCAGAGCCGCGCCGCCACCGCCTCGACGAGCCGGTATGCGCGCGCGCCCTCCACGAGCGCCAGCGGCAGGCCGCCGACGGCGAAGATCTGGTTCGGCCGGAAGGCGGGATCGACGAGCCCCGGCCGGTGGTCGCAGTCGACGACGTCGAAGAGGCCGTCCGCCGCCTCGTTCCAGAAGCGGTCCAGGAAGCTGGCGCGGCCGTGCGCGAAAAGCTCCTGCCAGCGCCGCGAGAAGGAGCCGCCGACATGGAGGGCGTTCAACCACAGTGCCTGCACCTCGACCGGCTTGCCGATCCGCGGCGTCACCACCAGGTCGCCGACCTTGGCGTCCATCCACGTGAGCTGCACGCCGGGCTCGCCCGCAGCGAGCAGGCCGTCGGCGGCGGCGCCGATGCCGAAGCGCGTGCCGCCCGCGTAGCCGGCGAGGATGGCGTCGACGGCAACGTGCAAGCGCTCCCGCTCCGCGTCCGGGATGCGCTCGCCGCCGCCGGCGCGGGCTGCGAGGTAGTCGTACACCGCAACGACGTACCAGAGCGCAGCGTCGACGGAGTTGTACTCGGGCGTGACGCCGCGGTCGGGGAAGCGATTCGGCAGCATGCCGGCGCTCACCGTCTCGGCCCAGCCGAGCAGGATGTCGCGGGCGTCGGCGAGACGGCCGGTGGCGAGGCAGAGGCCGCGGAGAGCGACGAAGGTGTCGCGCCCCCAATCGGTGAACCACGGGTACCCGGCGACTATCGTGCGCCCGGCGCCGCGGCGAACGAGGTAGGCGTCGGCGCTCCGCTCCAGGCGGCTCGCGAAAGCGGCGCGCCGCCGGCGCTCGGCGGTGCGGAGCGCCTCGGCGCGCGCCGTCGCCGAGGCCGCGACGCCCGCCGCTTCGAACCCGTCGGCAGCGAAGAGCAGCACCGCTTCCTCGCGGTCGAGATCGAACCGGAAGGTGCCGGGAGCCGCCAGGTCCTCGATGCAATCGAGACCGCGGGCGCGCTCCTCGCTGTAGAGGAACCTGCGATACCAGTCGGGCTCGTGCACGTAGCGGCCGTTCGCGGTCGCGACGATGGCCGACACCCCGGCATAGGGCCGCCAGCACACCCGCTCGCCGACGACCTCGGCGTGGAAGTCGAAGCCCGGATTCTCGTGGTGCAGGGCATGATAGTCACGGCCCGAGAGGAACGGCCGCACGCTCAGCGTGAGCGGCGCCGGTGGCGCCGCCGGCGAGGACCTCGGTTCCGGAGTTGCCCCCTGCCCGACCGCCGCCGGCCGCACGCCGGACTCGGGGAGCGGCAGGCGCACGCCGAGCCGCCACGCCACGAGCACCAGGGACGACCCGTACGCCGCCACGATCTCCTGCTCGACGATCGTCCCGTCGTCGAGACGGTAGGTCCAGCGCGGCCAGGGCTCGTGGACGAAGCCGGCGAGGCGGCGACCGCCGTCGGGATAGACGACATCGGGGACGTAGTGCTGCGCCGAGAGGGCTTCGCGCCGCGCGCCGCGCTCCACCCAGGCATCGAAGCCGTTTACCAGCACCATGCGACCCGCCGGCGGCGCCGTTGCCGCCAGCAGGAGCGCGTGGTAGCGGCGCGTGCGCACGCCCGAGACGGTGCCGCTCGCGAAGCCGCCGAGCCCGTCGGGCTCGAGCCACTCGCAATCGTCAGGAAACGGCGACGACACTCTTGATGGCGTCGGCAGGCGCCCGGAGCAGAGCCTCCGCGTAGGCATCGATGGGGAAGCGTCCGGTCACGAGAGCAGCGAGCGCGCGCGGCCAGCGCGACTGGAAGAGCCCGAGGTCGCGGATCGCGGCTTCGAAGTCGGCGCGACTGGCATTCACCGAGCCGAGCACGATCTGGTTCTTCAGGACGAGGTTGCGCATGAGGAGATCGGTGTCGACCGCGACCGGCGCGCGCCGTCCGGGCACCCCGGTGAAGACGAAGATGCCGTTCGTACCGAGCAGCGGCAGGACGTCGAACGCGAGCTTGGAAGCGCCCGTCGCCTCGTAGACGACGTCGATCGCGCCGACGACCTGCGGCAGCGCCGCTACCGTCGTGCTCTCGGCAGCGACGAAGGTGGCGCCGATCTCACGGACGATCCGGGCGCGCGGGCCGGCGTCACCGCCGCGCGAGTACACGAAGGTCGCAAAGCCGGCGGCGACGAGCGCCATGGCGCCGAGGAGGCCTACCGGACCGGCGCCGAGCACGACGGCGCGATGGCCAGTCCCCGCCGCGCTGTCGCTCGCCGACGCCGTCCAGGGCAGGCGCTGCTGCACGAGTCGCACCTGCGCCAGCGCCTTCTCCGCGATGGTGAGCGGCTCGACCAGGACGCCGACGTCGCGGAGCGCGCGTGGCACGACGTTCATGTAGCGCTGGTCGTCGACGACCCACTCGGTCATGAAGCCGTGGCGCTCCTTGATGCCGCGCTCGGTGTACTCGCCGGTGAAGCAGAAGTCCTGCCGGCCCGCCGCGCACGCGCGGCAGTCGGCGCGCGGGCACGGGCGGCGCACCATCGGGACCACGAGATCGCCGACGTCGACCCGCGTGACAGCGCTTCCCACCTCGACCACTTCCCCTAGCGATTCGTGGCCGATGACGAGATGGTCGCTCCCCGCCGGCGGCGTCCCGTACTTGAAGGCGCAGAGCTCCTTGTCGGTGCCGCAGATGCCGACATCGAGGATGCGGAGGCGCACGTCGGTCGGCGTCGCCAAGAGCGGTTCGGGCACGGCGATCGACTTCACTTCGCGGCTGGCTGGAAATACGGCGACGGCTTTCATGGCGCGAGCTCCCGGAGCGGCTTCAGTCGGCTTTGCTGGCGGCGCTCCGGCCCGCTCCTCGCTGCCGGTCCGCCAGGTCTTCGATGCCGCGCACGACGAGCGCGGTCCACCCGGTCTGATGGCTCGCGCCGATGCCGCGGCCGTCGTCGCCGTGGAAGTATTCGTGGAAGAGCACGAGGTCGCGCCACGCCGGGTCGTCGCGGAAGCGCGGATCGCCGCCATGGCAAGGACGCCGACCGTCAGTGTCGGGCAGGAAGATCGTGGTCAGACGCCGCGAGAGCTCCCGCGCCACCGCGGCGAGGTCCATGAGGCGGCCGGAGCCGGTCGGACACTCGATCTGCAGCGTGTCGCCGTAGAAATGGTGGTAGCGCTCCAGGGCTTCGATCAGCAGGTAGTTGAGCGGCATCCAGATCGGACCGCGCCAATTCGAGTTGCCGCCGAAGAGGCCGGTGTTCGACTCGCCGGGCGTGTACTCGACGCGATGCTCCTCGCCGCCCGCCTGCAGGACGAAGGGATGTTCGCGGTGGTAGCGAGAGAGCGAGCGGACGCCGTAGGGAGAGAGGAACTCGGCTTCGTCGAGAATGTACTCCAGCACCCGCGTGAGGCGCTCGCGCGACGGCAGCGCCAGCAGGCGGAGGCCGTGGCGGTCGTCGCCGGGAGCCTCGAAGTAGGAGATGTACTTCGCCAGGTCGCGCCGGTTGTCGACGAACCAGTGCATGCGCTTGGCGAAGCCGGACAGGCTCGCCAGCACCTCGGCTTCGAGATTCTCCACCGCGAAGAGGGGGATGATGCCCACCATCGAGCGGATGCGCAGCGGCACGTTGCCGCCGGCGAGGCGCAGCTGATCGTAGTAGAAACCGTCCTGGTCGTCCCAGAGGCCGTTGCCGCCGAGGCTGTTCATAGCATCGACGATGGCGATGAAGTGCTCGAAGAACTTCGACGCCAGATCCTCGTACGCGGGATTGTCGCGCGCCAGCTCGATCGCCATCGACAGCATGGTCGTACAATAGAAGGCCATCCACGCGGTGCCGTCGGCCTGCTCGAGGTGGCCGCCCGTCGGCAGCGGCCGCGAGCGGTCGAAGACGCCGATGTTGTCGAGGCCGAGGAAGCCGCCGCCGAAGATGTTGTTTCCCGCCACGTCCTTGCGGTTCACCCACCAGGTGAAATTGATGAGGTGCTTCTGGAAGATGCGGGAGAGGAAGAGGCGGTCGCGGGCGCCGCGGGCGCCGGTGATCTTGTAGACGCGCCACGCCGCCCACGCCGAGACCGGCGGGTTCGCGTCCGATAACGCCCATTCGTAGGCGGGGTGCTGGCCGTTCGGGTGCATGTACCACTCGCGCGACATCAGCACGAGCTGCTCCTTGGCGAAGTGCGGATCGATCTTCGCGAACGGGATCATGTGGAACGCGAGGTCCCACGCCGCGTACCAGGGATATTCCCACTTGTCCGGCATCGAGATGACGTCGCGGTTGTAGAGGTGCCGCCAATCGCAGTTGCGGCCGCTGCGTCGCGCCGCCGGCGGCGGCGGCTGCGCCGGATCGCCTTCGAGCCAATCATGAACGACGTAGTGGTAGAACTGTTTGCTCCAGAGGAGGCCCGCATACCCCTGGCGAATCACACGGCGCTCCTCGTCTCCGAGGTGAGCCGGCGCCCGGCTGGCGTAGAAGGCGTCGGCCTCGCGGATGCGCGCCGCGAAGACCTCGTCGAAGCCGCGGCCGAAGGGCATCCGCGGCGCCTCGTCGGTCGACGCGAGGCGCGCTCGCAGCACGACGCTCGACCGCGGCGGCACGTCGAGCCGATGGTGGGCCGCCGCCTTGGTGCCGGCGCCCGCCGGATTCACGGCAGCGCGCCGGCCTTCGACCACGAAGGCGTGGAACGCGTCCTTCACGTAGGGAGTCGCGCTCGGGCTCGAGAACAGGCGCTCGTCATTGGTCTCGTTCTCGGTGAAGAGGAGCTCCGGCGTGCGACCGTCACAAGGTTCGACCCAGAAGCGCATGCGCTCCAGCGACGGGTGCTCCGCCTCCACGACGCCGTCTCCGAGCTTGCGCATCACCCCCTTTGGCCAGTACCCCTCGCCGCTCCTTCCCCACGACCAGGTATTGCGGAACCAGATGGTCGGCAGGAGGTCGAGGCGAGCGCTGTCCGGGCCGTGATTCGTCACCGTGATGCGGATGCAGAGATCGTTCGGCCCCGCCTTGGCGTACTCCGCGAGGACGTCGAAGTAGCGGCCGTCGTCGAAGATGCCGGTATCGAGGATCTCGTACTCGGGGTCGCGCAGGCCGCGGCGGCGGTTCTCGGCGACGAGCGCTGCGTAGGGGTAGGCGGCTTGCGGATACTTGTAGAGCGCCTTCAGGTACGAGTGGGTCGGCGTCGCGTCGAGATAGAAGTACTGTTCCTTCACGTCCTCGCCGTGGTTCCCTTCGGGGCCGGCAAGTCCGAACAGTCGCTCTTTGAGTATCGGATCACGGCCGTTCCAGAGCGCGATCGCGAAGCAGAGACGGCACTCGCGGTCGCAGATGCCGAGGAGGCCGTCCTCACCCCAGCGGTAGGCGCGGCTGCGGGCATGGTCGTGCGGGAAGTAGTCCCAGGCCGTGCCGTGCTCGGAGTAGTCCTCGCGCACCGTGCCCCATTGACGCTCCGAGAGGTACGGCCCCCACCGCTTCCAGTTGCGGATGCGCCGCGCATCCTCGTCGAGGCGATCCATCTCGGCCATGGCGATCGTGTCCACTCCGGTCGGTCTCCCGTGGAAGCTCGGGCGCGAGGCGCGTCGCGTGCGCTCTCGTAGCATTCCCGTGCGGCGCGGTCATCAGACCGCAGAGCGCGAGCTGCCGGGATGCCGCCGCAAGCGCCGCCGGCACCGGCAGGACCCCGGGCAACTCCGGGCGAGGCCCGGAGCGCGGCGCCGCCGCGGACGTGCTACACGGCGCCGATGCCCACCCTGGCCGAGCGTCTGCGCACGCTCTTTCCCGACGCCTCGGGCGTGAGCCGCAAGGACTGGCTGGCGCGCGGACGGGTCACCGTGAACGGCGCCGTCGTCCGCGACGGCAGGACGCAGGTCGCCCCAGCCGATCGCATCCGCCTCGGCGCCGAGACCGTCGCCCGCATCACCCTGCCCCGCCCCCTGCGCCTCGTCCACGAGGACGACCACCTCCTCGTCGTCGACAAGCCGGCCGGCCTGCTCACCATCGCGACCGACTCCGAGCCCGACCGCACCGTCTACCGGATGGTCTACGGATACCTCGCGGCGAAGCGACCGCCGGGCCGCCCGTTCATCGTCCACCGCCTCGACCGCCAGACCTCGGGACTGCTCGTGATGGCGAAGTCGGCAGCGGTGAAACGCAGCCTCCAGCAACAATTCGCCGCGCGCGCCGCGACGCGCGAGTATGCCGCCGTCGTCGAAGGCCGCGTGGTCGCCGAGGCCGGCACGCTCGAAGACCGCATCGTGCAGAGCAGCGCCCTGCGCGTCCGGCGTGCCCGCGGCCCCGAGGAAGGCGCGCGCGTCGCCGTCACCGGCTATCGCGTCCGCAGCCGCGGCCAGCACACGACCCTCCTCCACCTGACCCTCGGCACCGGGCGGCGCCACCAGATCCGGGTGCAGCTCGCGGCGCTCGGGCATCCCGTAGTCGGCGATCGCACGTACCAGGCGGCGACCGATCCCGTCCGTCGCCTCTGCCTCCACGCCACCGCCCTCGGCTTCGTCCACCCCGACACCGGCAAACCGGTCCGCTACGAAAGCCCGGTGCCGGCGGCGCTCGTGAAAGCGCACCGGCGGCGGTGACCTGGTGAGCGGTCCGAACCGGCTTCCCGCCGCCGGCCGCGCCATGTCCGCGCTGGTGCTGCGCTGGACGATGGGGCTCGCGGCGCTCGCCGCCATCGCCGCGCTCGTCGGTCGAGCCGGCGGCGAGATCCCGCGCTTCACCGCCTGGGTCGGAGCCCAAGGCCCCTGGGCGCCGCTCTTCTATGTAGCCGGCTACGTCGTCCTCACCGTCGCCCTAGTGCCGGGGGCGCTACCGACGATGGCGGCCGGCGTCATCTTCGGGCTCGGTCCGGGCACCGTCTACGCATTCCTCGGCGAAGCGCTCGGCGGCGCCGCGGCGTTCTGGATCGCGCGCGCGGCGGCCCGACCCTTGGTCGAGGCCCGGCTCGCGCGCTCGCTCTTCTTCGTAGCCCTCGACCGCGTCGCCGCGCACCAGGGGCGCCGCATCGTCTTCCTGCTTCGACTCTCACCGGCGGTGCCGTTCAGCGCCCTCAACTACGCGCTCGGCATCTCGACGATCCGCTTCGCCGACTACGCCGTGGCCTCGACGGGCATGCTCCCGAGCGTCCTCCTCTACGTCTACTACGGGAAGCTCATGGGAGATGTCGCCGCCCTTGCACACGGCGCCGAGGTGCCGCACGACACCGTCTATTGGACCGCGACGCTCTTCGGCCTCATCTCGACGATGGCAGTGAGCGTCGTACTCGCCCGCATCGCTACGCGCGCCCTCCGCGCCGCGAGCGTCGATGCCGCACCGGGTACGGCGATCGACGCCGCCTCCGTTCGCCGCCCCATTCCGCGCGCTTGACTGCGGATTGCGAAACGGGGATGAGAGCGCCCGCATCCGATCGCTCCCCATGGCCAATCCCACTGCACAGGAGATGCGTGCGGCCGTCGACATCGTCGCCGAGCGCATGGGCTACGGAAAGCTCTACGACCGGCTGGTGCAGTTGAATGCGTTCGTGTCGCGCCGCCGGCCGCCGACGCCGGCGATCCTGGCAGACCGCCTATACAACCTGAGCGGCGGCCTTCGTCGCAACGTACCCGCGACGGTCGCCTTCCACACCATGTGGGCGGAGTCCATCGGCCGCGCCATCGGCGAGGAGCACGATAAGACCCTCGAAGGCATCGCCGAGCGCATCAACGCTACGCTCACGGCCGACGAGCGCGCCATCCAGGCCGGCAAGGAGGACGACCTCGCCGCCGCCCTCGACGAGTACGAGCGCGCTTTGGTGGACGTCATCGGTCCGGCCGCAGCTCGACTCGACATGATCCTGAAAGCCGTGCCGGCGGTCGCCGACGCGGTGCGCGCGCGGCCCATGCCCGCGGCGCCGCCGGACGCACCCGCGACACCGTAGCCGTCGCAGCGGTCGCCGGCGCTACCTGTACCCGCCGGTCCGAAGCGCCGACGGCGTACATAATCCGCCGCCGCCCGAACATTAATGAACGGTGAATGGGTCGGGGGCGACATTTCGCATGATAAATCGCGCTACCCGCGGTTGGCCTGCATCGTGCTCTCCTCCTCGGCAACGACACTCGCAGCCCAAGGAGGGGCAGATGAGCCAGCGCAAGATGGCAGAGGGGACGCGGAAGCCGGCGAAGCGGCTGCTCGCGACGGGACGCAAGATCAACGGCACCTGGGAAGTACGCACGTTCATGCGCGTCGGCGCCGCCAACGGAACGGTGGGCAACGAGACCTTCTGGGAACGCTGGCGCTGGAACAATCGGCACGCAGGTTGACGCCGCGCGTGTCCGACGCCGTCACCGCGGGCTCGGCGCAGTGCTGGTAGTGTGGAGGCGCGGACCGGCGGGGTGACCTGCGGTCCGCGGGCTCCGGGGGCTCGGCTCGCTGCGGCGGACGAACCGGCCGGAGCTTGGGTCGGATGGTGGTGGGAGACGAGAGGGCGCGCCCGAGTGAGCCGCACGGGGGGAGAACTCGCGCGGTCGTCGGCGACCGATGAGTCCAGGCGGCCGAACGACAAGCGCGCGCCCTGTCGTACCTGCGTACGCACGCGGCAACGATCGTGTCGGCACGCGCCTACTGCACCAGGCCCTTGCGAACGGCGAAGCGTACGATCTCGGCAGTATTGTGGAGGTCGAGCTTCTCCATCACGTGCTTGCGATGGCTCTCGACGGTGTTGACGCTGAGCGCCAGGATGCGCGCAATCTCCTTGTTGGTATTCCCTTCGGAGATGAGCTGCAGGACCTCACGCTCGCGATTCGTGAGGCGTGAGAAGGCGTCGGCTGCGCTGTCCGCGCTCGGTTCCTTCAAGTAACCGGCGAGCAGCACTTTCGACACCGACGGACTGAAGTACGATCCGCCGCGCGCCAGCGACTTCACTGCCTTGACGAGATCGACATCTTCCGCGTCCCTGAGGAGGTATCCTTTCGCGCCGGCCTTGAGGCTCGGCCGCACGTGCTCCTCGTCGGAATACGACGAGAGGACGAGGACGGACGCACCCGTGGCAGCTCTCGTGATCTGCTTCGTCGCCTCGATGCCGTTCAATCCGGGAAGTTCGATGTCGAGGATCACGACCGTCGGCAGCAAGCGCTTCGCCGTCTCCACGGCCTCGCGGCCATCGCCGACCTCACCGACGATCTCGATCTCCGCATCGGCGGCAAGAGCCCGCCGCAGCCCCTTGCGGATGACGATGTGCTCCTCGGCCAACAATACCCGCGTTTTCGCCATCGCTCAGGCCTCCTCGGTGGCGGCAACCTCTGCACGCGATGAGCGGAGCATCCGGAGCTCCGGTCGCTCCCGCGAGATCGGCTCGACTCTCAGTCGTCTGCGACGATGTCGCCGTCGTCCGGAGCCAGATCCTGCGCCTCGACGTCCGAGACGAGCTCCGCATCGTCGACGAGCCCGGGCTCCCCGAACTCGTCGAACGCCGCCTCGAGCTCTTCCTCCGCGCTCGGGGCACTGCGGCGTTCGCTCTCCGGGATGTCGAGCACGAAAGACTGCTGCACTTCTCGGGCGTAGACCATCGACTCGGCGGGCGACCGCCCGCCGCCTCCGGCGAGTTGCTGCTGGAGCTGGAGGATGGTCGCGTCGCGCTCGGCGAGCTGGCGCTCGAGCTGGTTTACGCGCAGCTCGTGGAGGCGGAGAACGCCGATCTCGCGCACCGCCTCGGTGAGACGCTTCTCGAGGCCGTTCCGCTCGCGTTGGAACTTGCTCTTGAGAGCTGCGATCTCGGCGCTCTCGACTCCGGCCACAGGCTTCGCTGCGGCCGCCTTCGGCCGCGGCATCACGGCGGGCTTCACCACCCGGCGCCTCGGCCTCGCGGCGACCTTGGGTTTCACGACCACCTTGGGCTTCGCGACCACCTTGGGCTTCGCGGCGATCCTCGATTGCGCGGCGGTCTTGGATCCCACGCTCGGCCGCGGCCTGGCCGCCGCCTTCCGCTTCGCGGCCACCTTCGATTTCGCCGCCACCTTTGACTTGGCGCCTCTGGTGCGGGCCACGGGCTTCTTCGGAGTCGCCTTCTTGACTGCGCCGCCACGACCGCGCGCCGCAGCGCGCCCTTTCTTGCTGCGCTTCGTCGTCGCCATCGGTCGCCTCCTCAAGCCTCGTAGATCTCCGGATCGCCGAGCGGGCGCGTCCGCCAGCGCTTGTGCGTCCAGAGCCAGTGATCGGGGTGGTTGCGGATCATCGATTCGAGTGCCGCCGTACAGCGCTGCGTAAGCTCGCGCACCGCCGAATCGCGATCCTCGATAACCGGAAACTCCACGCGAGGCAAGAAAACGATGCGATGCCGGGCGCTCACACCATCACGGACGAGAAAGACGGGAATGATCGGGGTGCCGGTGCGCAGCGCCAAGCGGGCGAGACCGTCGCTCGTGCTCGCCGGGACGCCGAAGAAGTCGACGAAGACGCCGGCGCGTCGCGACTGGTTCTGGTCGAGCGGCAGCACGACGATAGCCCGCTCCTTGAGGGCACGGAGCACCGCCCGGGCAGCCTCCTGCTTGCGGAAGAGTCGCGTTCCGCCGCCGCTCCGCATCCGTTCGACGTAGGCGTCGACGAGCGGGTTCTTGATCGTCTGGTGTACCAGCGAAACCGGGTGCCCGAGGAGCCCGTAAGCGTAGGCGAAGAGCTCCCAGTTTCCGAAGTGGCCGGTAAGCGCGAGGACGCCTCCGGTCGCGAGCAGCGGCTCGATCTCTTCGCGCCACACGCGCTCGTCCCCGTAGCGAACCGCCTCGCCGACGTTGGCGGCCGTTAGGTCGTGGAGATGGGCGCACTCGGCAACCATGCGCCCGAGGTTGCGATAGCTCGCGAGCAGGATGGCGGTGCGCTCGGCGTCGCTCTTCTCGGGAAACGCGATCGCGAGGTTCGTGAGAGCGATCCGCCGGAGCGGACGTGCGACACGGATGATCATTGCCGCGACACCGGCCGCGAGGCGCATCGCCGCCGGGAGCGGCAAGGCGCCGAGCCCGCCCGCGGCGAGCCGCAGCCCGGCGTACTCGAGCCGATGGCGGAACCGATGTCCGCGCCGCCGCGTGCGCGTCACTCTCGGGATGCCTGGGCCCACATCCCCGCGTCGGCTCCACGAACGCCGAGGCGCACGGACATCGCGGACAGCGCCCCGCCGCGAGGTCCGGCATCGCGCATGCAGATCACCGACGCCAGCTGTCGGTCCGTCGCCACCGGCGGTGGCTTATACAGGGAGGCCGTGCGCGGAAACAACTGCCGCTCTGCGTCACGAAAGTAGCGCCGTTTTAGTGCGAAATTTCTTGCCCGTCGATTCGCAATCGTGTTAATCGCGACCGCGTTTGCGCGCGTATGCGAGCTCGGTCGCACACGCGAGGCCTAGTCAGGAGGATTTCGTGCCCACTGGGAAAGTGAAGTGGTTCAACGCACAGAAGGGATACGGCTTCATTACCGGCGACGACGGTCAGGACGTCTTCGTGCACTACTCGGCGATCAACGGCACCGGCTTCCGATCTCTCCAAGAGGGCGAGAGCGTCGTCTTCGAGGTCGCACAGGGACCGAAGGGCCTGCAAGCCGCCAACGTCACCAAACCCGGGTGATCCGGGCGCCGTGATTCACGGCAGCTCGATCACGACCTTGCATTGAGACTCCGGGCGCTCGAGCGCCCGGAAGGCCTCGGGAACGTCCGCTAGGTCGATGACGTCCGTGACCAGCGGCGTCACGTCGATCGCTCCGCTGCGAAGCGCCTCGAGCGCCGCCGCGAACTCGGCGTGCGTGTAGGCGAAGGCGAAAGCGATCTCGAGCTCTTTCATGATGCCGGCGAGCGGGAAGATCTCGTCGGTTTCGGTGCAGACACCGAGTACGACGATGCGCCCGTGGACGCCGGCGAGGAGCACCGCTGCATTCAGCGTGCCCTTGAGTCCGACGCACTCGAGCACGACCTCGGGATCGACGCCCGCGAGATCCCGCAGCGCCGAGGCCGGATCCCGAGTCGTCGGGTCGACGACCGCGTTCGCTCCGAGCCGCGCCGCGAGCGCGCGGCGCCCCGGCGACGGATCGGAGACGACGATCGCACGAGCCTTCGCGTGGCGCGCCCAGAGCAGCGTCACCGCTCCGATCGGTCCGGCGCCCATGACCACGCACGCGGTCTCCGTCGTCACCGACCCCAACCGTACACCGTGGAGGCCGACTGCGAGCGGCTCGACGAGCGCCGCCTGGCGCATCGTCACCCCGTCCGGCACCCGCAACAACTGCGCCGGCTGCACCCGGACCAACTCCGCATAGGCACCCGGCAACGCGCCGAGCCCGATCACCCGCGCCGCCGGGCAGTGGTGGCCTTCGCCGCGCTGACAGGCCGCACACGAACCGCAGGTCATTTGCGGCAGCGACACGACGCGCTCGCCCACCTTCCAGCCCTCTACCCCCTCCCCGAGGGCTGCGATCTCGCCGGCGAACTCGTGTCCCATGATGGTGCCGGGAGGCATCCCGATACCGAGCTTCGCTGCGTGCAGGTCGGAGCCGCATATCCCGCAGTTGCGGACCCGCAGCAGGATCTCGCCCGGCTCAGCCACCGCGTCGGGAACGGACTCGACTTTCAGGATCCCGGGCTCTTTGAGAACGACGGCGCGCATGAACCGTGCTCTCTAGTATGTGCACCGGCGATTGACCATCCGCCCGCGAGCCTCTATGGTCTCGCCCTCACCGCTGCTCCACCCACTACGCCACCCTAGCTCAGCTGGCAGAGCAACCGATTCGTAATCGGTAGGTCGAGGGTTCGATTCCCTTGGGTGGCTCTGTATTCGCATTCGGAGCTCGTCCGGCATCACAATGCCCTCCGGAACGCCGGGTGACGCTCGGCGCCGAAGTCATACTGGCGACGCTGACGTGACGAGCGCGACAAACGCGCTACGTCCGTCCCGTGGAACCTGCGGAGCCCGCAGCGCAGCCTCCGATCATCGGCATCCACGAGCACGCCAGCGACGCCTCCCACCGCCTCCAGCGCTCCACGGCGGTGCTCAGTCGGCGCGGAAAATCATCTCCTTGATGCGAGCGAGCTTCGGGGCGACTACCGGGATGGTCAACATGGTGCTGACCACCGCCATCAACAACAGGGCGGTAAACGTTTCATTCGTAATGATGCGTTTATCCAGCAGGACATTGGCAAAAATGATCATGATCAACGCCTTGGTCTGGAGCAGCCAACCGATTATGGCAGCTTCCCCGCGTTTCCAGCGCAAAAACCGCCCGGCCATATAGACGCCAGCGAGCTTGCCGGTCACCGACACAAACAGCAGCAGGGCGGCGACGGCAAGAACTGCAAGGCCTCCCATCCGCCAATCAGTCCGCAGTCCGGTGCTGAGGAAAAATACAGGCATGACCGTGAGCAGCAGATGCTTCCTCAGCAGATCCATCTGCGCTTGGGAAAACCAATCCTGGTCGCTGACCGCTCCGGCCAGAAATGCTCCCACCATATAATGCAACCCCGCCCAATCGGCAGTGAATCCGCAGGCCGCCAGCCATATGATGCCGACGTACCAGCGATCCTCTTCGGGAAGCCGGCGCATGAACTGGCGGTACATCCAGGCTGCGGCGACGAATGCGCCCAGGAACAAGCCCTGACGTCCAACGCGTTCCCAATCCATGAGGATGAGCGCCAATACAGCCCAGATCGCAATGTCGTCCAGGCTCGCGTAGCGCAGGATCCGTTGGCCGATGGGTTGGCGCAGGATCTCCAGTTTTTCCATGAGCAGGATCAGGATCGGCAGAGCCGTCACCGCGCAGGACATCCCCACTCCCAGGACGAACTGCCACTGACGTCCGGCTGCTCCCAACCACCCGTCCATGGTCAGCATGAGCATCCCGGCCCAGACTCCGAAGAACAGCGGCATACCCAGTGCCAGACCTGCCGTGATCGCGCTTTCCCTGCGATGGCGCCACGCCTTCACCAAATCCAACTCCACGCCGGCCACGAACACGAAGATCATCACCGCCCAAATGGCAATACCGTTAAGCAATGAAACGACCTGAGCATTAAATATAAATTGATGATATTCCGGAAAGATCCTGCCCAGTATTCCCGGACCCAACAATATGCCCATAATGATCTGAACTACGACTAGCGGCGCATAATAATCGGTTCTTCCCAGCCGCCACACCAGATATGGCAGGACGAGTATGATCAGCATGGCGACCAGGAAGACTTCGGTCAGCAACATGCCGGGTGTTTAACCCTATCCATCGAAGCTGACAAACCAAACGGCCGACCTCCTCGGGTGAATCCGGAGTGCCCCACCGTACCGCTTGAATGCGAAGCTCCCGCCGGCGATGATCGCGAAGCGCTCCTAGGTCCCCTCGGAATCCGTCGGAATACCAATCCGGAGGCAACGTGCGGGTAACACCAATACCGCCGGCAACGGCGCGAAGAGTCGCGGAACTGGAACGCTCCTAGATCAACCAGCGATAACGTGACGCTACGCGAATGCGATGCCTCTCTTAGCGATGTAGGACGCAAACGGCTCAGACGTCGCAAGCTGCGTGAAGAGTGGCTCCTCTGTGCGCAGAATCGTCAACGCAGCTTCGACGTCCGCCGCCACTTCGGTCGACGACACGCCGAGATCGAGAATCTGCCCAGGAAACGCTGTCGCCATTTCCGTGCCCGATACAAGTTCGACGCCGGCCGGGAGGTTTGCGAGAGATTTTCTGATGTAGTCGGGGTTCTCCGTCATCTTCACCTGAAGTCGCCGAACGATGGTGCCGTCCGCGTCATACCCGTAGATATCGACGCCGGGATTGTTCGTGAGTTCGGCCAGTCGATATTCGAGGCCGTCATTCTGCGCGTTCAGCAAATCACGAACTTCGATCTCTCCGTGGATACCCTTAATGTTATTGATTAGCCCCTCGAGTTCCTCCGGCCCGGCAGCCACGTTTGCAACGTAGTCGTCGATTTCCGCGATCGTCGCACCGACATCGTCCAGGTCGTTCGTACTTCTCGCGATCGCCTCGAGGACATCGTGGAATTCCGCGGGCTCCAGAACCTCGAGGTGCTCGGTCTCATCCCCAACGAGCGCTTCGACACTATCCGGATCCAGATCGAGGTCTTCCGTGTCGACTCCGAGGCTGTCGAAGAGATCGTCCAGATCCAGCCCTTCCAATCCATCAATCACGGTCAGGTTCCTTCCCGCTAAGGATCAACTGATCGAATGCGCGCTCGAGTCGGCGTCCCAGCCGACTTACGGCATTGACTTTCTCGCCAACGAACTGCCCGACCTTTTCGCCGATATCTCTACCGGCATCGTCGGCCTCTTGCCCCTTGTCCAACTCCGCCCGCAATTCAGGAAAAGACGTTGTATCCCCGCCGCGCTCGGCATCGAAAGACTCGATCGTTGTCTCGAGCGCGTGAGCGCAGCTGGCGCTCCCCATTCGCGTGCCGATCACAAGGTAGTCGAGCGCGGTCTTGTGGTATCCCAAACCGTCAAGCGCAATGGCAAGGTAGTAGTAGAGTTCGCCGACCGCTGGTCGCAGAGCGAGCGCGAGTTTCAAGCATCGCGCGCTCGCCTCCAAATCCCCGAGCAAGAGATGTGCCCTCCCAGCTGCCACGAGTGCCCAATCGTTCGTGCGATCGACCGCGAGTATTCGGCGACTCAGCAGCAACGCCGTGCGAGCGAGGACCACCTCGCGCGGCGGCGCGTCGCCCTTCACCCACCTAACGACTTGGAATGCAGCCGCGCCCAGCGGGTTGAAGACGCCCCTGACGGCGCGGCGAATCTCGTCGATAGGCCGACTGCGTGTGAGGGCTTCGGCAAGATCGACATATCCCATCGGGTCGCGCGGGTACTTGCGAACCGTCTCCTCGAGGCGTGGGATGTCGAACGCACATCGGACCGCGGCACCCGAAATGCTGGCCGTCCTCACTACGTCCGAAAACAGGGAGCTACGATTCAAATCGTCGTACGAGGAGGTCTTGGTCAACTCTGAGTATTCGCGGAGCAATTCTGCGCGTCGAGCCTGTCGAGCGGAGGAGGAATCAGTCGCTTGTTTGCGGCGTTCGTCAAGCGCGACCAGAGTTCGAGCGATGTTTTCAAGGTGGGGCTCAAGGTCAGCGCCAAGTGCCAAGGTGAGGACGGACAGATCCGGTCGCCTCGTCATAATACGCGTCGTCAACCGATCGAGACGCTTTTCGAATTCCTCGTCGCCGCCTTCTTGCTCCTCGATTGTTCCAGGACCAATCTGCCGTGCGTGCGTGATCAGGCTATCGATCCCTTCGAGGTGAACGCGCTGCAATCTCTCCTTGAGATCGCTCCGAGGCGGCGCCTTTGCCTGAATCAGCACGATCTTCAGCATCGCGTCTCGGATCGCTTCGCGAAAACTGGCTTCGGACCATTCAGCCGCAATCTCGCCCGCGGCGTCCTGCACGCGCGTTAGCGCGTCTTCGGCTCGGTTGAGCAGCTTTTCGAAGAAACCCATCGGTACTCCTTTACCCCCTCTGGCCTGGAGGATCGGGCACCACAACCCCGATCGCGAAGATCAGCGCCACGATGGAGTAGTCGGCGGAGCCCTGCCATGGATCTGGCTGTTCGTCGAAAAGAAAGGTCACTCGCTGGCACATTGGAAGCTAGCATGGCCCGATGCCGTTCCAATATGGGGCAGCGACATCCTCCGGCCGCGGATGATCGCTATCCGGCGTCGGCAAGGGTTTTTGCCCGGCAGGTGGGAATCGCCATGCCCGACGCATCACGTTGTGGCGTCTCACGACCTTGCCCCCGGCCTTCTCACAAGGATTTCCCCTGGGGTCAGTCCCTCCCGCGTGGCGGGTTAACGTTGTCGTAAACGTTTCTTCGGCGGCGCCTCCTGTGACACCCCAGCCGGTGGGGCGGTGTCCAGCGACGGCTTCTGCCGCCGCCGATACGATGTCGAGGGCGAGTTGCCAGCAGGCGGTCAGGACGAAGGAAGATCATGACGCGCGCGCAGCTCGCAGCGTTCCTCGGAGCGGCGGTCGAAGCGGAGCCGCCCTGGTATCCGTTCTGGTTGACGCTCGCGCGAACGGGGATGCGGATCGGCGAAGCCGTGGCGCTTCAGATCGGCTTGCACGATAACGGCGACCTCGCCTTCGCGGGGCGCGAGATCACGATTGCCCGCGCCTTGTCGGATGATGCCCGCCGCGTCGATTCGCCGAAGATGAGCAGGGCGCGCGTCGTCGACATGTCGAGCCAGCTCGCAACGGCAGCTCCGCAGCCAGGCGATCGCGCGCCGAACTCAAGCGATCGAGATAGGCACGCGAGCCGACGAGCGCCTGTGGTTGTTCGCGGAACACGGCGGCGGACCGATCGACCCGCACAACGCGCGCCGCGCGTTTGCGCGCAGGCTCAAGCGCGCGCAGCTCTCCTCGCACTTCACGCCGTATTGTCTGCGGCACACGTTCGCGTCGATCCTGATTGCCGAGGGCAAGTCGCCCGCCTACGTGCAAGCGCAGCTCGGTCACGCCTCAATCACGTTGACCGTCGACACCTACGGGAAGTGGCTCCCGCGGGGCGACAAGGCAGCGGTCGACAGTCTCGGTGACGCAGCGCACCTCGCAACCGGAATACGGGGTGGTGACCGCGTGTATGCCAGCGGTACAGTGCAAAAACGAAGTGGTGACCAAGTGGTGACTTTTTTAGACCAGCGGTATAACGACCCCGCCGAGACGAGCATTTCGATGGAAATGATACCGCCCGAGTTTCACGGGGTTACGGCTAATGGGCCGTGTAGGACTCGAACCTACGACCCGCTGCTTAAAAGGCAGCTGCTCTAACCACCTGAGCTAACGGCCCGCGAGGGTGGGACTCTACGCATTCCCCGGCTTCCGAGCAACTGTCGCGGGCAATCGAGTGGCGAATGACGTTCCCCGACCAGCACACCGAGCTCAGTTCGCGGCAGTGACGGTCGAGTTCGCCCGCTGCCGGACACATAGACGCAACCACCGTCGTCGGTACGACCGCCGCTCAACGCGGCAGAAACTCGCCGCCGTTCACGTCGAGAGCTGCGCCGGTGACGACGCTCGCATAGTCGGAGACCAGGAAGAGCGCGGCCTTCGCGCATTCGGCGTCGTCGGGGATGCGGCCGAGCGGTATGTTCTTCGCGACCTCGGCCGCCAGCGCTTCGACCGTCGTCCCCTGCCGCACCGCCGCCTCGCGCAGATAGCTCTCGACCGGGGGACCCCACATCCAGCCCATGTAGGCAGAGTTCACGCGGATGCCATGCGGCGCCAGCTCGAGCGCGAGGAGTGCGGTGGCGGTCGTGAGCGCCGACTTCGACACCGCGTAGCCGCTCTGCCACGGGACCGGCTTTCGCGTGACCATGCTGTTGATCATCACGATGGCGCCACCGCCCTGCCGCTTCATCACCGGGATCACGGCTTGCGTGAGGTGCATCGTCCCGAAGACGTTGACGTCGAAGGTGCGGCGCCAGTCGTCGAGATCGGCCGTGGCGATGGGTTCGAAGCGCCCGGGTACGTAGGCGCTGTTGACGAGCGCGTCGATGCGGCCGAAGGCATCGTCGGCAGCGGTGACCAGGCGGCGGCACTGCTCGGCATCGGCGATATCGGTCGGCATCTTCAGGACCGGGGTGGTAAGGCCGCGCTCGCGAATCGCCGCCTCCGCGTCGTCGAGCTTCGCCGGCGTGCGGGCGGCGATCACGACGCCCGTAGCGCCCTCGGCGGCGGCGAGAAGCGCCAGCTCGATACCGAGCCCGGGACCGATGCCGGAGACCACGACGACCTTGCCTGCGAGGAGCATGCGCTGGCGGGCGAGATAGCTGCCGCCACCGGGACGAGCAAGAGGTGTCGGCGCGGCTTACTGGGCTTCTCCTTGATGTTTCCATGGGGAACCATGCGCGGCTGCCAGAACCTGCGGTCCTGCAGAACGGCCCGTCGAGGCAAGTACCATTGAAACAATGCCTTACCTCTACTATACGGGGCTCTGGTCTTGGTCCGCGTTTCGCAAAGGACGAGGATCGGCCTCGGAAGGCGGTACCTTCGAGTTGCCTTGCGAGTGCGAAACCTACACGGGAGGTATCATGTCGACACAAACGCTGGTTCGTTTCACGGCGGCGATCACGGTAGCGTTTGCCGCTGTCTCGGTTGCGATGCCCGATTTGGCCCTCGCCAGCTTCCAGAAGCCACCCGGTGGCGCACCCGAGATCGACGCGAGCACGCTGAGCAGCGCGATCGCCCTGGCAGCGGGCGGCATCGCCATACTGCGCGACAAGCTTCGGCGCTGATCGTCGCACGCTGCATCCGTATCCGGCGGCGCGAGCGTCCCCGTGATGCTCGCGCCGCTTGTCATGCATCGTCCCCTCCCTCCTTACATCTACGCCCCCTAGCATTCCGGTCTCCCCCTCGCTGACGATCGACGCTAGGCTGCATCGTGCCGGCATGACCCTAGCTCGCCCGATCGGCTTGGTTGCGATCCTCGCAGCCGAGTTCTGGCTCCTCATGCTCCGCTTCAGTACCGAGTCGCTCGAGGCGGCCGGGCAGCAATGGTGGGCCGATACACTGTGGCGGTGGAAGATCGCGCTGCCACCGCTCGCGATCGCGATGTCCACGGCCGGCGTCCTCCTGGGCGGCGACCGCCTGCGTGCAGAGCTGCGACGCGCCGCGAACGAGATCCGGACGCCGCATCGCGCCTGGCCGTACCTGGTCGGACACTTCGCGGCTTTCGCCATCTTCGCGCAGCTTACCGCCTTCCTCCTCGAAGGCGCGTTCGCGACTTCGACCGTGAAGCCCCTCTGGGTAGGCGCCTGGCTCGCGACGGCCGGCGCTGCGGCAGTCCTCTGGATCGCGAGCCTGGCGGCTCCCCGTGCGCTCTTCGCGGTCGCCTGGCGGGCGCGCGCGGTCGTGCTGCTGATCGCGGCCGTCGGCGCGATGGCGTGGGTAGCGGGACTCATCACCGAAGGACTCTGGGACCCGCTTCGGCACCTCACCATGAACCTCGTTGCCGCACTGATCCACGTGATCGCGCCCGACCCGGTCTTCGCCCCCGAGGAGCTCCTCGTCGGCACCGAGCGCTTCAGCGTGCAGATCCTGAGCGTCTGCGCCGGCTACGAGGGCATCGGGCTCGTCTGGGTATTCCTGAGCGCCTATATCGTCGTCTACCGCAACGAGCTGCGTTTTCCGCAGGCGCTCCTCCTGATCCCGATCGGCACGCTAGCGGTCTGGGTAGCCAATGCGCTGCGCCTGGTCGCCCTGATCATGATCGGCACCTGGGTCTCCGAGGACATAGCGCTAGGCGGCTTCCACTCGTACAGCGGCTCGCTGCTGTTCTCGGGGATCGCGCTGGCACTCGTATGGACGACGCGCCGCTCGTCCTACTTCGCCGCGACTCCGGTGGGATCTCCCCAGGACGAGACCGCAGCCGGAGGCACGAACCTCACCGCAGCCTACCTGGCGCCCTTCCTCGCGATCGTCGCGATGCAGATGATAGCCGGAGCGGTGTCCGCGGGCGGAACGGATCTCGACATCCTGTATCCCGGACGCGTGCTCGCCGCCGGCGCGGTCCTCGTCGCCTTCCGGCGCGCGTATCGCGATCTTCACTGGACCTGCTCGTGGACGGCAGCGGGCATCGGCATCGGCGTCTTCGCGCTCTGGATGGCGCTCGAGCCGGCGCCCGACGCAGCCAAGCAGACGGCGTTCGCAGCGGCGCTCGACGCGCTCGGATCGGCGGGGAAGACGGCCTGGATCGCCTTCCGCATCGTCGGCGCGGTCGTCACGGTGCCGATCTCCGAGGAGCTGGCGTTTCGCGGCTACCTCCACCGCCGCCTGGTCGCCGCCGACTTCGACCTGGTGCCCTTTCGCCGCTTCACCTGGGCCGCGTTCGTCACCTCGTCCCTGCTCTTCGGCCTCATGCACGGGCGCTGGCTCGCCGGCACGCTAGCCGGCATGGGCTACGCGCTGGCGATGTACCGGCGCGGCGAGCTCGGAGACGCGATCGCCGCGCATGCCATCACCAACGCATTGATCGCGATCTGGGTGCTGGCGACCGGACATTGGCTCCTCTGGTAGGCGCGCCGATCGGCGCCGCCTGGGTGACGTACCAGGGCTTGCTGCCGGCGCACTCGCTTCCGGAGGGTGCGCCAGCCACCCCGCTCAGCGCTTCGCGATGAAGCGCGCGCGGTATTCGGCGAAATCGCGTGCGATGCCCTCGGGAGCAAGCCCGAACTCCGCGAGCGTGTACTGGTGGGGCGGTCGCCCCTCGCGCGGGTGCGTCGCCATGAAGGCGCGCATAGCCTGCTCCACTTCGGGCAGGAACGGCATCCCGACGGCATCGTAGATCCGCGCGGCCTCTGCCACCGGATCGCGGACAGCGTCGAGATACCAGACGTCGACGAAACGGTCCGGATGACGCTCGCGGACTGCGAGGCAGCGCCGCAGCGCCGCTGCCATCTTGTCGTTCCAGAGACGTCCGACGACCTTCGGGTCGACGCGCTCGGCAATGAGCCCCCAGAGCGCCGTGATCATGCTCGCCAGCGATGGGATCGACTCCACCGGATCGCGGTGCGTCTGCACGATGCGGGCGCCGGGAAAGACCTCGAGCAGCACGTCGGCATAGCCGAGGTGGTGCGGTGTCTTCAGGACCCAGCGCTCGCCGCGTTCCCCGCTGCGCGCCTTCTGCCACTGCAGAAACTGGAGGAGCCTGTGGAGATAGCGGTAGCCCGGAGTCTGATCCTGGGCGTCGAGCCAGCGCCCGTACGACGGCACGTTCGCAGCCGACTCCGGCACGGTGCTGAGGAACGAGTGCTCGAGGAGCAAGATCTCCTCGTCGGGAGCCAGGGCGTCGAGCGGGTGAATGGCGGCGAGCGCAGGCGAGCCGTCGAGCATCGCCCGCACCTCCGACTGCGCCTGCACGATGCGCGGATCGCCGGCGCCGAGTCTGCCGCCCGGGAACGGCGCCGGGTATCGGCACTCGAACCAGCGCGCCGAGTAGAAGCGCGCATCCTGCGCCAGTGTGCGATGCAGGAGGGTCGTACCCGTGCGCGGCAGCCCGACGATCACGATCGGCGCGCCGATCTCCTCGTCGAGGATCTCGGGGTGGCGGCGGAACGCGTCCTCGGCACGGAGCCGGTTCACCAGGAGATCGACGATGCGGCTGCGCTGCGCCGCGCGTCCGAAGTCGCGGAGCCCGGCCTCCTCGTCGAGCGCGGCGAGTAGCACCCGGAGCGGCTCCCGGAACGACTCGTCGCCGAAGTCCGAGAGGCCTGCCTTGCGCCGCGCTTCGTCCAGGATCGACTGCTCGTCGAGGCGCGTCGCCATTTCCATTCCCTGCTCCCCCTCTCAGCGTGCCAGCGTCTCGACGCGCACGGTCGGGTCGACGATCTCGCTGGCGCCGATCCAGCGGAAGCACATCGTCCCCTGGGCGTGGCCGGCGGTGTCGAGCCAGTTCGGTCGGCCCGGATCGCGCCCTGCGATCACGATCGTACAGCTGCCCCCGGGGCCGTACACCACCGTATGCTTGTTCACGTGCGCCCGCCCGTACCGATAGTCCATCGATTCCATCCAATGGTTGTTGATCTGCAGGTTCCAGCTCTCGCAGGGCGGAAGGCGCGGCACCTCGACGATCAGCGCCTCGTCCGGCCGGAGGCGGAAATAGCCGTGGTAGTAGTAGATGGTCGGATCGCCGCCGGCAGCGAGATAACGGGCCTGGTCCTGGCGCGGCAGGACGTTGGGCGTCGCGGCGAAGCCGGCCGCCCAATCGGCGAAGACGCGCGCCGTGCCTTCGACGAAGCGGGCGGCATTGCCGAGGCGGCGTGCGATCGTCGCCGGATCGAGCGGCCGCGGCGCGGCCGGCGCCGGGTGGCGCGCGATCGCGAGCTCGGCGCGGCGCTCGCGGCTACGATCGAGGAAGGTCTGCCGCACGATCAGCATCGACGTCGCCGGCGTCATCGGCAGCCAGTTGCCTGCGTGCGGCGTCGCGCTGACGATCACCTCGAAGCGGCCGTCCGCAGCGACCGCGAGGCGGGTGCTGTCGAGGAACCCGGTCGGCGCCAGACCGCCCGTCGAGCCGTAGTCTCCGGCCTTGGTGCTGAAGCCCAGGTAATGCACGGTGCCGCGCACACCCGTGATCTTGTACTCGAGCCGGCCGTCGACGCAGGCATTCTGATAGAAATTGTCGGGATTGTCGGCGCCGATCTTCAGCGTCTCGTGCGCGAGGCTGTAGAAGCTCGGGGCTTCGGGATCGGCGTGCTCGACGCACGCTTCGAGCGCGCCGCGCGTTAGCCGCGAAAGATAGCGCCAGCCCTCGGCGCGCGTCAGGTCGTCACCGGGTGCGTCGGGCCGGAGGATCTGGGAACCGGCGCGGGCGAGGGCAGCGCAGAACGCCGTCCACGGATCTTCGTCGGCGATGCCGCTCATGGTCGGCGCACCGTACGAGCTTCCGTTACTGCGGACAACCGCATCGGCCGCTACAGCCGCGACGCCGGACGACCGCCGCAGCGCCGACCACTACGGCATCACCCGCCGGCAACGGGACGGTGCGCCCGCGACCGCCCACGGCCAAAGAGGTGCGTCAGCGGCGCGGCGCTGCATACGGCGCCGCCTTCCACGTCCGCGGCAGCTTTGGCAGCGGCTCCCCGGCGCGGACGAGGCCGATCTCGTCGCGATAGCTCGACGTCCGCGCTCCCGGATCCATCCGCATCTTCCCGACACAGTGCACGATGCGCGCATCCGAAATGACGCGTGCAGTTCCGAGCGCCAAGTGCCCGAGGCGAACATTCAACACGTCGTCGCGACCGACGAAAAACGTACCGTCGGTAACGAAGAGGACCTTCTTGCCGGCGGGTATCGGCGGCGACCTCACGATCCCGAAGCTCGACACCGCCTGCCCTTCCGGACCGGAGAACTCCACCGCGAAGCGGCGCGGCACGGGGTCGCGATGGCGGCAGGCGATCATCGTCACGCCGAGCTCACCGAAGCTGGCGACACGCGCAGCGTGGTAGATCACGCGCCCGAACGGCGGCGACTGCCCCGGTGTCGCCGCCACCGACACTGCCCACACGACGATCGCCAGCGTCGCTCGCCCGACAGGCACGGCGGCGTGCTCTAGCGGGGCGCTCGCGGACGGTCAACGCCGCGCCGCATCCGCGGCTCCATATGGACGAGGACGCTCCGACAGCTCGGCCGGAGCGTCCTCGATCGGATCCTGCTCGTCGTCGGCGACGAGCTACGGCACTGCTTTCCCGAACGTGTCGTGGGGCGTGCGGGAACCGACGCCGCGCGATCCGGGCGCGGCCACTCGATGCTGCAGCTCTACTGGACGGCCACCAGCGTCGGCCCGGCGTATTTCTTCAGCAGCCGCTCGACCTTCTCGCGCACGATCTCCGGATCGACGACCGGCTTCGCGAGATAGTCGTCGCAGCCGATCGCGAGCGCCTTCTGTTCATCGCCGGCCATCGCCTGCGCAGTGAGGGCGATGATCGCGACGCGCCGCCCGCCGGTCGTCAGGCGGATGCGCTTGGTTGCCTCCCACCCGTCCATGACCGGCATTTTCAGATCCATGAAGATGAGGTCGGGAGAATGCTGCTCCGTCATCTCGATCGCCTCGAGGCCGTTCTGCGCCTCGAAGATCTCGAAATCGCCGATCTTACGAAGCCGGTACACGAGGATCCGCCGGTTGTCCTCGTTGTCCTCGACGACCAGGATCTTCTTACGATTCATCATTGGTGCCTTTCATGTGGGCGCGCGCCAACCCGCCTGACCCCGTCCGTGCTGCAGACGCCGACGAGGCTGCTACGCGCTCAGCGGCATCCAGGATTTCCGTGGAGGGCAGCAAGAGCTATGCCGCTAGCCGTGAGGGTGGATACAGGCTATAGACGCGGCGCGCGGCGCTTGTCAAAACGGCGGGTTCGCTCGCTGCCGACAGAACTTCCGGATCCTGGACGCCGTCCGGCCGAGCGGCGCCGACATGCTTCGCCTGAGAAAAATTTGACACCGTGACCGGTTCCTCGACGCCCCGCACCCGTTTCGCTCCGAGCCCGAGCGGCTACCTCCACATCGGAGGAGCCCGCACCGCCCTCTTCAATTTCCTCTACGCCCGCCGCCACGGCGGCGTTTTCATCCTGCGCGTCGAAGATACCGACCGCGAGCGCTCGACCGACGCTTCGATAGCGGCGATCATCGAGAGTCTCGAATGGCTCGACATCGCGTGGGACGAGGGGCCGTACTTTCAGAGCCAACGCACGGCCGTGTACGTCGCCGAAGCCGAACGCCTGCTCCGCGAGGGCCGCGCCTACCCGTGCTGGTGCACGGGCGACGAGCTCGAGGCGAAGCGCTTCAAGGCGCTCGCCGAGGGCCGCAAGCCGGTCTACGACGGGACCTGCCGCGACCGCGTCGCGGCGCCGGGCGACGCGGAGCGCCCGCACACGGTGCGGTTTCGCGGGCCGAAGGACGGTGCGACCGTCATCGATGATCTCGTGAAAGGGCGCGTCGTCTTCCAGAACGCCGAGCTCGACGACCTCATCATACTGCGCAGCGACCGCACCCCGACCTACAATTTCTGCGTGGTCGTCGACGACGCCGAGATGCGCATCTCCCACGTGCTGCGCGGCGACGACCACCTCGCCAACACGCCGCGGCAGATCCTGCTCTACCAGGCGCTCGGGTACGACCTCCCGGCGTTCGGCCACGTGCCGTTGATCCTCGGGCCCGACAAGGCGCGGTTGAGCAAACGGCACGGCGCGATGGCCGTTACCGCGTACCGCGACCTCGGCTTCCTGCCCGAAGCGGTAGTGAACTACCTGGCGCGTCTCGGCTGGTCGCACGGCGACCAGGAGATCTTCACGCGCGACGAGCTCGTCGCCGCCTTCAACGTCGAGGCGATCGGCAAGTCGGCCGGGGTGTTCGACGTCGAGAAGATGCGCTGGGTCAACTGGTGCCACCTCAAGGCGCTCGCACCCGACGCCCTCGTCCGCGCCGCGCATCCATATATTGCGGCGGCCGGACTCCCGGTCCCGGGAGACGATGCGTGGCTCGCACGAGCGCTCGTCACCCTGCAAGAACGGGCACAAACGCTGGTCGAGCTCGTCGCCAGCGGTCGCTACTACCTGACCGACGACATCGTCATCGACCCGGCCGCGGCAGCGAAGTTCCTGACCCCTGCGATCGCCGGACCGCTGCACTCGCTGCGCGACGCCCTTGCATCGCCAGGCGATTGGACCGTCGAGACCATCACCGCCGCCTTCCATCGGGTGCTCGCCGAGCACGAGCTCAAGCTCGGCAAGCTCGCCCAGCCCGTCCGAGTAGCCGTCACCGGCGGCACCGCCAGCCCGGGAATCTTCGAAGTCCTCGACATCCTCGGCCGGGAGCGGACCCTGGCCCGCCTCGACGCCGCCCTCGGACGGATTTCTTGACCATCACGACTCCGGTCTATAGATATTGGCCTTCGATCGGTGAGGAGTCGCCTAATTGGTAAGGCACCTGACTCTGGATCAGGGCATTGAAGGTTCGAGTCCTTCCTCCTCAGCTCTGCGCAGCGGCACCACACTCGCGTTCCACCTCGGTCCCATCGTCTAGCGGTTAGGACGGCGGCCTCTCACGTCGCAAACGGGGGTTCGATTCCCCCTGGGACCACTTCGTAAGCCTCGCTCACCCGAGGCTTTTTCATTTGGGGTGGTGGCCGCTGCGTGGCGACGGTTCCCGCTAGGTTCCGGGTTGCGAGGTTTTCGCCGGCAGACCGCTCCGACGGCAGACATGAATGGCGCCAGGCCGTGGTAGGAAACGAAGTGGCCGTAGCTGTTCTCGATCATCGCAACGTGCCGACGTACTCGGCGAACGCCCCCAGATTCATCCCGCTCGTCAACGCCCACGAGACGAACGCCGCAATCGCTGTGATGGATGGATGGGCCGGTCACGATCCGGACGCGCACAGACCGCCTGTTCGAGCGCATCGAGTGCCGGATCCGACCGCAACGTCGTGTCGACACGACATATGGCGCAGAATAGCAGAGAGGTTCGCGCAACCATGATCCAAAGACCGTGTCGACGAGATATCGAGGGGGAGGATGCCGGCCAACCGACCGTTTGATGAGCTCCTTACACCGGGCATCCTCGCCCGCCGCGACGAATTGCCGATCAAACCGGTACCCGTGGCGCTGGAAGGACAGCGGGTGCGGCTACGACCGCTCGACCTTGTTACGGATATCGAACCACTCCATCTCGTATCGAACGGTCAGCCGTTTTCACTGGGAACGCGTCGGATTGGCGCCTACGACGCCGACGCCGAGGTATGGAGATACATGCCCGCGGGACCGTTCGACGACGTCAGCTCCCTCGGAGACTACCTGCAAGGGCTAGCAGAAACACCGAATCTGCTACCGCTTTGCGTCGAGGATGTCGCAACCGGTCACCAGGTCGGCGTCACGACATTCATGAGCAACGAACCGAAGCATCTGAAGGTTGAGCTTGGAAACATCTGGTATAGCCCGATCGTGCAGGGTACGGGCGCAAATCACGAGGCGACTTACCTGATGCTGACACACGCGTTCGAGCTCGGCTATCGGCGCGTGGAGTGGAAGTGTGACGCACTGAACGCCCGATCGCGCCACACCGCCGAACGGATGGGCTTCACGTTCGAGGGCATCCAGCAGGCGCATTACATCATTAAAGAACGCAATCGCGATACCGCCTGGTTTCGCATTCTCGATCACGAGTGGCCGACGGTGCGAGCGCACCTGGAACTCATGATCAGGCAGAACAGCGAGCAGGACAGCGGCACGGAGCGACGCTGAGGCGGTCACGTACCACTTGCGCGATCCTACCCGGCGCAGAGGGCTTCGCGGATGGAGCTGACCTGTTGTCGAAGCAGGCTGAGGAACCTGTTTCCTCCCGGAGGACGTACGTCGCCACCTAGTGTTGCCTTATCACTCCGGCGCGTCGAGCTGCGTGTGAAGGGTTGCGACTGAAAGCGGGGTAACGTGCTCAGGCGCTCGGCAACCTGTAGTCCTTGAACTGCTCGCGCAGCTTGTTCTTCTGCATCTTGCCGGTGGCCCCGAGCGGGATCACCTCGACGAAGGCGACATCGTCCGGGATCCACCACTTGGCGACCTTGCCCTCGAAAAAGGCGAGCAGCTCCTCCTTCGTCACCTCGGCATTGGGCTTCTTCGTCACCACCAGGAGCGGACGTTCGTCCCACTTCGGGTGGTGGGCGGCGATGCACGCGGCCATCGCCACGGCCGGGTGCGCCATCGCGATATTCTCGAGCTCGATCGAGCCGATCCATTCCCCGCCCGACTTGATCACGTCCTTGCTGCGGTCGGTGATGTACATGTAGCCGTCGGCGTCGATGGTGGCCACATCGCCGGTCGGGAACCAGCCACGCCCGGCGGCATCGGCGCGCAGCGGATTGCCGCCCTCACCCTTGAAGTACTCGTCGACGATCCAGGGTCCGCGCACGAGTAGCTCGCCGGACTTCTCGCTGCCGAAGGGCAGGTTATTGCCGTCGTCGTCGACGATCTTCATGTCGACGCCGTAGACGACGCGGCCCTGCTTGGCCATAACCGCGCAGCGGCCGTCCTTGTCCATCTGTTGATGGCGTGGCTTGAGGCTGCAGACGGTGCCCAGCGGGCTCATCTCGGTCATGCCCCAGGCATGCAGCACGTGCACGCCGAATTCCTCGCCGAAGGTGCGCAACATCGCCGGCGGGCAGGCCGAGCCGCCGATCACCGTACGCTTCATGCTGCTGAACTTGAGCCCGTTGCCCTGCACGTGGGCGAGCAAGCCCTGCCAGACCGTGGGCACCCCGGCGGAGACCGTGACCTGCTCGCCCTCAAGGAGCTCGTAGAGGCTTTTGCCGTCCAGCGCCGGGCCGGAGAAGACGATCTTGGCGCCCGTCATGCACGCCACGTAGGGCAGGCCCCAGGCGTTGACGTGGAACATCGGCACCACCGGCAGGATGGTGTCGTTGGCCGAGCAGTTCAGCGAATCGGGCAGCGCTGCGGCATACGAGTGCAGCAGCGTCGAGCGATGGCTGTAGAGCACGCCCTTCGGGTTGCCCGTGGTGCCGCTCGTGTAGCACAGCGAACTCGCGCCGTTCTCGTCGAAGATCGGCCAGTCGTAGCGGTCGTGCTGGGCGTCGATCAGCTCCTCGTAGCACAGCAGGCCGGGGATCTTCGCGGCGTCCGCCGGTAGGTGCGCGCGGTCGCACATCGCCACCCAGTGCCTGACGGTGCTGGTGCGCCCGGCCACGGCCGCCATCAACGGCAGGAAGCTGAGGTCGAAGAAGAGCACCTGGTCCTCGGCGTGATCGACGATGTAGACGATCTGGTCCGGATGCAGCCGCGGATTGAGCGTATGCAGCACCAGCCCCGACCCCGAGACCGCGTAATACAGCTCCATGTGCCGGTAGCCGTTCCACGCGAGCGTGCCCACGCGGTCGGACATCGCCAGCCCCAGCCCGTCCAGTGCATTCGCCAAGCGCCGCGCGCGCGCGCCGAGCTCGCGATAGGTGTAGCGATGGAGGTCGCCCTCCACCCGCCGCGAGACGATCTCACGTTCGCCATGGTGGCGTTCGGCGTGCACGAGAAGCGAAGAGATCAGCAGCGGCTGCTGCATCATCTGACCGAGCATGTCGTCTCCTGTTCGCATGGCCACCGTCCCTGCCGCAGCCCTGCGGGCTGCGACAAACGGCAGTAGAGATCCGAACGTCCGATAGCGCGCATCGCGTTAACTTGCTCGAGCGAAAAGGCCGCCGAAGATGCCTACCGCCCACAACAGGACATGTTTAAGCTGCGCAGGTGGCCCTTGATCCCAGAATACTCTAAATAAGGCCTCAACCCCCTGCCCCACAAATTCCGCCAGCCGAGAGATACTGTCCAGCGGCACAATATCATCAAGATTACTCCTACAAGCACCTCGGCCTCACATGAGCCCCACACGCGATGCATCAAGGCCGGCTTGATTATAAACGGCGCCAACCTCAATTATGCCTTAGTATACCTCTCAGATCTTTCGCGAACATATGGGCCGTCTTGTGCATTTTAGTCAAAAATCTCGATGTCACATTCAGCTTCTCCACGCCCGCCGGGATCCTCAACCCTTGACTGTCTGACATATCATATTTCCAATAACTGCCCCATATATTATCCAATCTTTGTGGCTGAATTGTTCCCCGTCCCGCATTTGGCGTGAAGGTGAACTCACCAAAATATACGTCAGGCCCTTTGAGGTAAACGTCAACCCGTATAAAATCCATATCAGCGGCCAACTGCTCCACGATGCTAATCATCTTGTTAAGGTTCGATGGTCGCTGCATCCCAAATCCTTCAGGATCTCTCCAACGCGCCCTGATCCGGTTCCATCCTACATCATATAATGTCGACCTAACTTCTCCCGAATGATCGACGTCCACCATGATGAATCGTAATTTTCCGTGAAAACAGAAGCATCTACATTCTAGGAAATCATCAATATACTCCTCGAAGAACACGCGCGGCTTGATAGGCACGTACTGTCTCTCTCTGCCCCTATTGTACGTTTTATTTAACCAGAGCCCGGCCTGCTTCTCAAGCATATCCGTAATAACGGTCTTGCCAGTATTGATTTCTTTCCCGTCCTTAACTCTAATGCACCATCCTGAACCGTGATTCGCCTTGACAACGTAAGAGCTCGAGCTGAAATCATAAGTTTCAATGACGCGGGCAATTTTGCACTCTGGAGCACGCTGTTTTGCAATAGATTTTGCTTCAATCTTATCGACAAAATGCCATGAATTCCTGATAGGATGGCGGGAACGCCATTTGATCTTCTCCGTAAAAGACATCTTGCTCCATCGGTTTTGATTCATTGAATCAATTAGAATATAGACGTTAAACGAAGTGGGCGATTTTCCAATAAGGTCGGCTGCAGAGGGTTGAGGGAACAGTTTGCTTGAATAAAAGAAGCGCGCCGTAAGGCTTTTATCGAATCTATCCTTGATACACGTATCACAGGGATGAATTCTTCGAATGTGCGTATTATCGCAGTTAATGCAATAAGGGTCCTGCGGCAAACGGCAGTAGAGGCCCCCAACGTCCGATAGCGTGCATCGTGTCGACTCGCCGGAGCGAAAGGCCGTTGAAGATGTCTATCACCACGCCGCACCGCTCGAATCGGATGCCGTCGTCGTAGCTGTGCGGGCGTGCGCTGTGTCTCTTCGATCGCGTGTTCGAGGCCCAGCATCTCGGGGTGTTCGCGGATGCGGGCGAGATGCTCGGCGGTCAGCCGGATCTGAGGATCTTCGAAGTCGGGTATGATCCTCATCCGTCGGTCCGGAGTTAATTCGAGCCGTACATCCCCGCTCGACGCGTGACGGAGGTTCCGTAGCAGCCGCCCGTGCGCGCGAGACCAACAGGGCCACGCCAGCACCCGCCGGAACAACCTCACCACGATCGGGCCAACGAGATCGGACTATCCGCGCTCGTACTTCCCTGCTGGATGGCGAGGTTTCAGTCAGCGTGCGCGCCGCTGGGTGGCGTGCCGTAAATTGAGCTTCGCCACCGCCCGTTGCAGCTGCGCGATCTCGCGCGCCTGGGTCTGAAGCGCCGCGACCGCCATGCTGGTGTACGCGTATAGGTCGACGCGATCGCCGCTCGCTGCGACCGCGGGGCTCTGCGGCACGTCGTCGATGATGAAGCCTAGGTGCGTGGCAGACGAGGTGCTCGACGCCGCGTAGCGATACTTGGCGAGACGGTAGGCCACGAGCTCGTCGTGGAGGCGTCTCGTCTCGGCCCGAGTCAGGTAAGCGACGTCCGTCTTGACAGCCCGCCGCGACGGTATGCCGCAGCCCGCCGGGACACCGGGATCGGTGGTCGCGGTTCGGGTGAGCTTCCACTTGCACGTCCCGTGGCTCGGCGCGCCGACGTCGTCGTTGGCGACGATCGTGATGCCCGTGATCGTGGCTTTCACCTTGCCGGTCTTGGTCTTCACCGAGAAGCGTCCGAGCGCGTCGAACGGGGTCGTGTCGACGTGATCACGGCAGTGGCGCACCGAGAGCTCGCCCTTGTCGGGTTTCTCGGTGCCGAAATTGGCAATGCCGGAATAGAGATGCTGGCTGCCGATGGCGCTGTCGAAGCCGAGCGCATTGCCGACCTGGGTGATCGCGACCGTGCCTTCCCGATCGACCTTGGACTTGACGCCGGCATCGAAGAACTTGCACTTGCAGGTCCCCGTCCAACTGCCCGTGAGGTCGAAGGCGGCCGCCGGACCGGCGACGGCGAGCAGCAGCGGAACGACGACGAGGCGACGTAGCATGGCGCGATTCCTCCCCTGGGAAGCGCGTTCTCTGCCGGAAGCGCTGCGATTGTCAACGACGAGCGCGGCGCGAACGGCAGATCCGCTCGATCGACCCGCTCGGCGCCGACTCAGTGTCCGCGCCGCCCCGTCGCCGCCCGCCACACGGGCGTGAGCACGAAGCTCACGAGCGGGATGAGCACGATGCCCGAGAGGAGGCCGTGGCAAACGGCAGTAGCGGCCCGAACGTCCGCTAGAGATCCGTATCAAACCCCTCTCGCGGGCGGCGCGCGTCGCCGGTATGGTCGCGACCGTGCGCCAGGCCACCCATCGCCTGCAGACCCGGACACGCGGCGCCGGTCTCCACGACGTGACGTCGGAGCTCCGGGCGTGGCTCGCGCGCCAGGGCGTGCGCGAGGGACTGCTCACCGTGTTCATCCGCCACACCTCGGCGTCGCTCGTGATCCAGGAGAACGCCGATTCCGACGTCCTGCACGACCTCGAGTCGTTCCTGCGGCGGCTCGTTCCGGAAGGCGATCGATCGTATCGGCACACCACCGAAGGCCCCGACGACATGCCGGCGCACATCCGCGCCGCGTTGACGGCGACCCAGCTCTCGATCCCGGTCGTCGACGGCGTGCTCGCACTCGGCACCTGGCAGGGGGTGTACGTGTTCGAACATCGTGCGGTGCCGCACGTGCGCGAGCTCGTCTTGCATCTCGTCGGCGAGTGAGCCACAGAAGCTCGCGCGCCTGCGGGCGACGACTACGCTGGGGGATCCGTTCATGTCTGCTGCGACCGCCACCCGACAGGAGCTCGAAGCGCTCGTGCTCGCCTTTACCGAGGCCTTCAACCGCGAAGATCTCGACGCGGTGATGGCGTGCCTGACCGACGATGCCGTCTACGATCAGTTGGACGGCGCACGCGCCGTCGGGAAGGCGGCCATTCGCGAGGCGTTCGTGCCGCAGTTCCGAGGAGACTTCGGGACGATGCGGTTTCGCACCGAGGACTGTTTCGTAGATGCGACCGCGCGAAAAGCCATGATCCGTTGGACATGTACGCTCGAGCGCGACGGTCTCGTCCGCGGCTGGCGCGGCCTCGATCTCCTCCACTTCGAGGGCCGCCTCGTGAAGGAGAAACACACCTACGCCAAGGCGGACGTGCCGAAGCTCGGTCCGATCGACTGAGCGTACCGGTCCGCCTCGTCGCTCCCGACGGTTGCGTGCGGCGTCGACGAGACGAGCGTCACCGACATCTGCTCGTAGCTGAACGAGCGGCACCACGAGGTCGCCACGGTCGGAGTCGACTACGACCAGTGCAATCCGATGCGCCCGTAGCACCAGCGGTCGGTCGACGGCCGCGTCGATGGCGGGCTCGCGCCCGAGAGGATGCACGCCGAGCGCACAAACGCCATCATCTGTTCGCACGCGCTCCGACCATCTAGGATTACCTGTTCGAAAGACCATTCCGTATAGGGTTCCTGCAGAGTGGGCAGGTGGTTGTCGCCAGCGCGACAGTGGACGAGAACAACGGCAACTTGACGGTGAAGCTCACCAACGTCCGTTATATCGAAAGGGATTTCGCTACCGACCAGCCCGTTCAGGGCGGGAGTGCATTGTCATAGAGAGCCTCGACATTGATACGTCATGGAAGGGCAGTTCTGGCGCTGGCGGGGCCAGCAGCACCGGAGCTCTGGCACCGGCGGTGGTTACGGCTGCACTAGCGGTGACGAGTTGAGCGTTGCCCTAGGTAGCCTTGTCCTGTTGTTGCGCCGCCGTCGCCGCGTTCGACGCGCATGCTGAGGTACGTGGCCCTCGGTGACAGCACCGCCGAGGGCCTACAGGACCCGGATGGCCAGGGCGGTTACGTCGGTTGGGCGGACCGCCTGGCCGGGCATCTGAAGGCAGCGCATGGCGGTGTAGCTTACGCCAACCTGGCTGTTCGCGGACTGCGTGCCAGCGAGATAAGGACGAGGCAACTGGGCTCGGCGCTCGCGCTCCGGCCGCAGGTGGCGTCCGTGGTTGGCGGCGTCAACGACTTCCTCCGGCCACGTTTCGATGCCGACGTCGTCGCAGCTGAAGTGCGATTTATGATCGCGGCGCTCCGGGCAACAGGCGCGCGGGTCATCACCTTCACCATGCCGGATATGACCCCGGTGAATCCGTTGGCGGGTTTGATTCGCGGGCGCCTTGTCGCATTGAACGAGCGTCTACGACGAACGTGCCGAGACACGGGGGCGCTGTTGCTCGATCTCGAGCACACTCCGGTCAGTCGCGACCCTCGTCTCTGGGCGGAAGACAGGCTTCACCCCAGCACTGCCGGGCATGAGCGCATTGCCGCCGGGCTTGCCTGGGTCCTCGGTCTTACCGGTTTCGATGATTGGGCTCGGGAGATTGTCGAAGCGCCGGAGAAGTCGTTGTCCGATCGGGCGCGCAGAGAACTCGCCTGGAGCACACGGTGGTTTCTGCCTTGGGTGGTGCGACATGCGGTGGGTCGCTCGTCGGCCCATGGGCGCGTCGCCAAGCGTCCCGAGTTGCGGCCTCTCTGAAGGCGAAGCCGCGCTACCGGCTCAGCGACCCTTCCAGACCGGCGCTCGCTTCTGCGTGAACGCGGCGATACCCTCGGCCGCGTCCTCGGCGAGCATGTTACGCACCGCCACTTCGGACGCGTAGTCGTAGGCCGAGGCGAGATCCATCCCGAGCTGCCTGTAGAACGCCTGCTTGCCCAGCGCGACGGTGAACGGCGACTTGCCCGCGATCTCGGCGGCGAGCGCCCCGACGGCCGCATCCAGCTGCGCGGCCGGGACGGCGTCGTTGATCAGCCCGAAGCGCAGCGCCGTAGCGGCATCGATCAGCCGGCCGGTGAGCAGCATCTGCAATGCGTGCTTGGGTGCGATCGCGCGGCTGATCGCGACCATCGGCGTCAGGCACCAGAGACCGATGTTGACGCCGGGGGTCGCAAAACGCGCACTGTCGGCGGCGATCGCCAGGTCGCAGGCCGCGACGAGCTGGGCGCCGGCGGCCGTGGCCACGCCCTCGACCTTCGCGATCACCGGCTTCGGGATCGCGACGATCGTCTGCATCATCCGGCTGCACTGTGCCGCGACTGCCTTCGCAAACGAAGGATCACGGTTGCTCTGGAACTCCTTCAAGTCGTGCCCGGCGCAGAACACTTTGCCGCCCGCACCGGCGAGCACGACGACGTGCACACCGGTATCGGCCGCGGCAGCGTCGAGCGCGCTCTGCAGCGCCGCGATCATCGCCGTCGACAGGCTGTTGCCGGCGTGCGGACGGTTCAGCGTCAGCGTCAGCACGCCGCCCTCGCGGGCGCGGGTTACGAGCGTTTCGTCCGGCGGTGCAACGGCGGCGGCGTCCATCGTGTCGCTTCCTCTGTGCGGCCCGGCGATTCTTGCCCAGGGCCGGCTGTGCAGCAAGCGATGCCGCGACCGATGCCGCGACCGCCCCGGCCCGGTCGAGGCCGCTCGTCCCCCGGCATGGCGGACCGGCCGCGTACTGCAGCCAGCTCGAGCGGTCGCACGCGGAAACCTACCGACGGTGCCGGTATCGCGGCAACGCACGAACACGGACCGAGGCGGAAGCGGTCGATGTGGCTTCTCACAAACATTCTCCCCAGGTCGGCCGCGCCGGCGATGTGCGGGCATCGCTTCAAAGTCGTCCTGCACGCGCGCGACGTGGGCACGATACGCCCGAACCGCGCGCGAGTTGCGGTCGAAGCGTACGGCTCCGATCGCGGCCCGACTCGCCGCCGTCATGAGTCGCGACCGGCTCGACGCCGAGCTTGACGACCGCGGTGACGTCCGTGTCGCCCGCCCGTGCGATGGATCGGACGACGAGCACGAGAACGAGCGGAACGAGACTGAGCGAGCGCACGGACGGTCGCTCCGTCACCAACCGTCGCTTGACATAGTCGTGAATATAGTCAACTAAGAGGACATGATGCGGGTCAACATTGCAGAAATCAAAGCGAATCTCTCCAGTTACATCGAGCGCGTCGAGAGTGGCGAGGTCATCGTACTGTGCCGTCGGAACGTGCCGATCGCCGAGATCCGACCGCTGCGAAAGCTGCCGGAGCAGCCGAGGCCGGTCGGTATCGATCGCGGCATGACGATTCCGCCGAGCTTCTTCGAGCCGCTCCCGGACACGATTCTGGATGCCTTCGAGGGTCGCGACGAGTCGACGTGAAACTCCTCCTCGACACGTGCACCTTCCTGTGGCTCGCCGCCGACGACCCGCAAGTCTCCCCCACGGCTCGCGACGCCTGCCGCAATCCCGCAAACGAGGTATACCTGAGTGCTCTGTCGGCGTGGGAGATCGCGATCAAGCACCGCCTGGGTCGCCTGCCTCTCCCGGAGCCGCCGCCGCGCTACGTCGCCAGCCGGCGAACATGGCTCGGCCTCGAGCCTCTCGATTTCGACGCTGCCGCAGCCACCCATGATGCGTTGCTTCCGCCGCTCCACCGCGATCCGTTCGACCGCGGCCTTGTCTCGCAGGCGATTCTGCTCGGGCTGAGTATCGTTACCCCGGATCCGGCCATCGCCCGCTATCCGGCCCCGATTCTCTGGTAGGTCGGGGGTGGAAACGACGACGTCGGCATCGTTCGCAGCCCGGTCCGCGCCATTGCCCGAGTAGACCATGGATCGGCTGCTGCAACGACGGGAAAGCTCATGCTAGCGCGGCGCGCTCGACTTCCAGCGGAGCTGGGAAACGACCGCTGACTCGAGCTTCACCCAGATGATCGCACCCACCGGGTGATTGTAGGGTACCGGCACCGGAAGACGCCGTGCCCGTGTCAGCACCCACGCGTAGGTGTGGTCGCCATAGTAGTGCGGACCGGTGATCTCTTCCCGACGCTTGTTGAGCCGGGCTGCGTTGTCGCGCAGCTCGGCAACGCTCAGCGGACCGAGTACGTCGACGAACTCGCACGTCCCGACCACCGTGCCAGTGCCCTTGGCGATCAGCGCGATCGGACCGCGGATGTTCGTCTTCCGGCCACGCAGCTCCCAGATCTTCTTCCCCGCAAGGATCCAGCCGATGTACGGCTCGGCGATGATGAGCCCGCGTACAGGAGCGGCGTCATGCGAGCGCGCTTGCCCGCTGCACCATTCGACGAGCGCTCGCGGCTCGGATCTCTCGAGACCGGAGCCGGCCTTTCTGGCGCGCTTCATCGAGCCCGGCGAGGGATCTGTCGCCACACCTCGGCCAGATCCTCTCTCCGCCCCGGCATGCTGTGCAGCAAGAGCGCACCGGGGACATCTACCGAAAGTTCTACGAGCCGGAACATGATTGCCTCTCCTCCTCGTCCTTCCTCCTGGCGGTTTCGATATCGCGTATCGACCAGATACCGAGCGCGACCGGGGCATCGACGGCAGTACCGATCCTCGTCGGTGGCGAAACGACGGCCCGAGCCGCCTATGACCATCCCTCCCGACGCAGCCGGGCGATGAGGCCGATGGCGACCAGCGCCCAGACGGCCAGGCTCACGTACCCGCCGGCTTCCGGAACGATCAGCAGGAAGGGCAGCTCGAGTGCGCGTGCCAATACGAAGGTACTGACGGTGTACATGCCGATCGGAAAGACGATGTCCCAGGCGTCCGGCTCGTAGCGCAGCGGCACACGTCGCCAGAGGTAGCGCCAGAGCTCGAGCATGATCAGCAGCGGGATCCATGCGCTCGCCGCGGCCCAGGTGAACAGCGTCAGCCCGCGGACGAAGGGCACGAAGCCCACGAGCGAGCCGACTGCGTGCTCGACGTAGAGGCTGCCGGCGAGCGTGGTGATCGCGAGAGCGCCCATGTCGATCCAGTAGGGCGCGCGGAATTCGAGCGCGCGCAGCGGAAAGAAGAACAGCCGGGAGACGATCAGGATGATGATGAGCACGTAGAGTCCGGCACCGAGCAGCAGCAAACACAGCCCGGCGAAGAGCAGCCCGCTGCCCTCATTGCTGCCGGACGCGAGCAGGATGGCGAGCACGGCGAGGGCCTGCGTCGCTACCACCGAGACGAGCCAGCCGCCGTTGATGCTGCGGCTGAAGCCCGGCTTGTGGTGGCGCGTTATGGCGACGACGCACAGCGGATAGAGCAGCGCGAACCACAGCAGCGCGCCGGCCAGCGCCAGCCCGCCGGCCAGCGCGCGCACGTGCACTACCAGCAGGCACTGGCTGCCGAGTACGCAGGTCGCCGCGGTGAGGGTCAGGAATCCCGAAGCGCGACGCGGATTCGCGAAGTCCGCCAACACGCGGACAGGAAAGCGCCACAGCCGCAGCGCGCTTAGGCCCAGCAGCCACAGGTAGGCTGCGGCATTGACGATCAGCAGGGCCAGCGCCAGCTGCGGCATGCCATGCTGGCTCGCGTCGATGGACACGATGCCGGTCGCCATGACCAGCGCGAAGCAGCCGGGATCCAGTCTCCGGCAATGAGCAAGCAGGAATTGCCGCAAGTGCGCCACGGGTTCCTCGTGTCGATGGACGATGATCAGCGTGCCGTGCCGAGGCAAGCCTATCCAGTAACGCGATGGCCTTCGATCAGGCGTCGTTCGGCGCGAGCGGGTTCACGACTTCGATCTCGGGGAACTGGGCGAAGACGCTATCGACCGTGTAGATGCGGCGTACGCCGTGCTCGCGCATGAGCACTGCCGTCCGGACGTCGAAGAAGAGATTGCCGCTCGGATGCGTGAGCCGCGCCATACTCATCACACCTCACGAGTCCATGAGGGCTTCGAGCGCGTTGCGATCGCCGAGATGGACACGGGGGCGGCCCATGGAATTCTTTCAGTGTTCGAGCGGCCTGAAGCCGGAATCGTCGAAGTACTTGCCGTATTTCTCCAGTGCGCCGATCACTGTGACAGCGCCGTCCCGACGGCCATGGTCAGCCGATTTGCCGTCCATCTGGCCAGCGCCGGTCAGCAGCTCGCCGACGATGATGTGCAGCTGGGCATCGGCCGCGGGCGGCAGCTTGCACTGGGCCACAATGTCGTTGACGGCACTCTGCACCTGTCGCGCCAGCTCCGTGTACTTCGCATCGCCGAGCCTATTTTCATGGATAGCCTGCAGGGCGGTCGCCATAGTCTGGCGAATCCTACCCATGTTCTGGCGCAGCGGCGCATCGGTCTGCCATTTTCTCCCGGCATCGAGCTGTAGTGTGGTGCCGTCCGGGCCGTGCTCGTGCTCGGCCGCGACCTCGGCGGCAAAAGCGGGTGCGGTCGCAAGCGCAAGCATCGTACAGATGATGAGGATGGTGCTCTTCATGGTCTACTCCTTCGGGTTGCCCGGGAGGCCTCGCTGGCCCCCGAGCCTGTGTAAAAACGCTCCAGAACGGCAGTGATTTCAGACGACAACATTACCGAACGATTGCATGGCGTTGAGCGACGGAAATCAAACGGCGTCCGCAACGGCGACGCTGGACGACAAGGCAGGTAATCTGCGACACCGCCGCCACACCATAGGAGGATGCCATGATCACACTCAACCACCTCGTACGACGGCAGGGATCAGTGGAGCCGGCGCGCTTCCGCGATTACTGGCTGACGGAGCATGCCGCACGCTCGGCGGCGCTCATGCAAGAGCTCGGCGTCGAAGCTCTGATCAAGTGCGAAACGCTATACGACGACGACGCTGCGGATCTGCTCCGCCAGGTCTATGGCACGGCGAGCGACGGCTACGATTTCGTCGACCAGATGCAGATCTACGATTTCGCGCGGTTCAAGTCGCTGCTCGCCAGGCCCGAGGTATGCGCGTCGTGGCAGGAACTGCATGCGGGTGAAGCGCGCTACGTCGATCACCAGCGGTCGGACTACTGGTTCTCGGTCGAGCACCGGCAGGTGCTGCTGGCCGACCATTGTGTCGCTACCCGCGACAACGCCTTTCTAAAAGGTTTCTACGTGGCGCGGATGCGCGACGGCCTCAGCCTCGCCGAGGCGCAGCTGCACTGGAACGCGTGCCACGGACCCCTGGCCCGCCGCTTCCTGCACATCCTACCGTTCGTGAAATACGTCCAGGGCCATCGGATCGAATCGCGCGTCGGCACCGAGATCAAGACGATGCTGGGCGGCGGCTTCGCGGACAGTTCACGGATTCTAGGACAGGCGGAAGTATGGCTCGACCGCCGCGCTCTCATGGGACTCCAGATCCCGGAGGCGCAGCGCATGATGCGCCTGCTGGTCGAGGACATCGCCTTGTTCATCGAAGCGCAGGCGTCGCATTCGTTCGGCGCCAAGGAGCACGTGATCTTCGAGCGTCCTCCGGACCTCGAGCCCATTCCTCGACTGTTCTCGGCTGACTGAGCGGAGGCAACCAGGGGCTGCAGTGCCCTCTCCGCCACCCCGGGATCCGCTGCAGGGGCCAGGCGCCGCGATCACCTCGCTAACGGACGGACCACCGGCATAGCAGCGCGGCTCCGCGGCGGCGCAGGTTGCACGCGAGCGCGTCGGCGTGCGTCTCCACGCACGTGCCGTCGAGGCCGAGAAGGAGCCGGGCGACCGGAGCGGCGACGCCCGTGAAGCCCGTACTGCGGCCCGAGAGCTTCACCCGCCAGATGCCGCTGGCGCCGCCGTAGGGCTGCACACTGATGCGCGTCAAGCCGCCGGCCGTACCGGCGCGGTCGACGTAGCGAAAGCCGCGGCCGGCGACACCGACGAACTGCGCTACCGCACCGGGACCGCCGGCTTGCGTGTCGAGCAGCGTGGTGCCGTTGGACTCGAGATGGATGGCCATCCCGGTGGCCGCGAGGTCGAACCCGCCCGGCGCGCGGAACGTCCCGCGTGCCGCGAGCCGGCCGGACGATGTCAGCGGCAGGGCCAGCGAAGCGACCTCGAGCTTCACGCCGTCCGGACAGGCAGCATCGCACGCGTCGCCGAGGCCGTCGCGGTCGCGGTCGATCTGGTCGGGATCGTAGACCGCAGGGCAGTCATCCTCCAGGTCGCAATAGCCGTCGCCGTCGGCGTCGGCACAGGTGCCGTCCAGGCTGCGGTGCACGTCGCGGACGGTCTCCCAGAGCGAGGTGCCGCCGAACATCTCCTGGTAGTAGAACCACCAGAAGTTGCCGCCGAGCGCATAGGGGAACGCGAGGTTGGCCAGATACATGTGGCGTGCGAGCGCCTGCCGCACCGTGGTCGTGGGGTTGCTCGGACTGCGCCACCACCACGCCTGCGTCGTCCGCGGCGACCAGTAGCCCAGCTCCCCGATCACGATCTGCTGGGTCGGGAAGAGCGCATGCAGCCGTTCGAAGACCTCGTCGTGCGCGATCCCGAGCGGCGCATCGCCGATCCACGTGCTGAGTGCGATGACATCGACGTTGGCGGCGAGCGCCGGCGTGACGTGGTCGTGGATCCACTGGAACAGCGTGGCCGCGCCCGAGCCGGCCGTGCCCATCTGCCAGTAGAACGTGAGCATGGTGGTAGCCGCGGGAGCGGCAGTCTTCACCTGGGCGGCGGCGTCTTCGATCTTCTCCTGCACCTGCGCCCCCAGCCACTCGCCGTTCACCTCGTTGCCGACCTCCCACGCTTCCAGGGAGGGGAAGCGGCCGAGGTACTCCTGCACGCGGCTCTGCCACTGTGCCCGCGAGTAGCGGCCCATGGCCGAACTGTCGAGAATCTCGCCGACGACGTGCACACCGGCTGCGGCCGCTGCACCGACGATGCCGTCATAGGCGCTCGCCGGAACGAACTCGTCGAACACGACACGCATGAACGCGTCCTGCGGATCCCCGTCGACGAGTTCGTGCACCGACTGCACCACTGCCGGGTAGTTGGTCGTGCGATCGACGGTAACGCCCCACCAGCGCGGTGCCGCGGCTGTACGTCCGCGCTGGCGACCGTACTCGCGGAGGAGGATCTCGAAGGCCTCTGCCAGCGAGTCGAGCGCCTGCTGGCCGAGTGCGCCGCGCAGTGACTCGGTAGGAGCCGTAGCTGCTGCGGCGAGCAGGTCGCTCGCCTGTTGGTCGACGAGCGTGAAGGCGCCGGGTGCCACGAAATCGGGCCGCCGCGCCAACGCCGCATCGAGCTTGGCGCGGTAGTCGAGGGCGGCGCGATAGGTGAAGTTGACCGTACCGCCGGAGAAACCGACGCCGCCGGCGTCGACGAACAGCGTCGAATAGCCGGTGTGCTCCGTGGGCCACGCCAGGCTCAGGCCGACACCGGCCTCGTCCACGTCGAAGGCTGGACTCCCGCCCAGGTCGTAGAGCGGGAGGTACCGCACCGTCGTGCCGTCCGCGATCCGGTAGGACAGGTCGTTGCGCCACCCCTTACCGCCCGCGGCGCTGGTCGCGACTACCTGGCGGAAGGAGAGATGCGCACCGGCTGCGTCGTAGACGTCGAGGACGACGGTTGCAGCCGTGGCTGCACGCGCCGCAAGAACGACGACGAGGGCGACGGCGATACTGAGTCTTTCGGCCGTACGCATGGCGTCTGGCTACGGCGGCAGCGGAAGCGGCGCAAGGGGCATTGCGCATCACCTGATCACGCGCAATCGAGTTCGTCGGCGCGGGCGGTCGGTGAATACGCCGACGAACTCCCACCCTCGCCGCCAGGCGGCAGTGCGGAGTTGCTCCAGGTGCGGAGCCGGATCGTCCCTCTTGGATGTCAGGTACAGGTACAGCGCAGCTTGGCAGAGAACGGCCGCGCCCGCACTCAGGAGCGCCCGACCTTGCTGCGGCGGCGCGGCTGCGCCGCTGCGGACGCCTGGCTGTAGTCGCCGAAGGGACTGTCGCGACGACGGATCGCACCCTTCACGCCCTGCTCGCGCGCGACCCGCACGAACTCGCGGCCTTCGGGCGTGTTGCGCATGATGCCGTCCAGGATAGGCCCCAGGGTCTGCGTGCCGTGCAGGCCCATGTTGTCGTAGGCTTGGTTGACGATGAGCTTCATCGCCGCCAGCTGCGTGAGCGGGATCTGCGCGAGCTTCCGGGCGAGCGCGTCAGTGCGCTCGTCGAGCTCCTCGAGCGGCCAGGAGAAGTTGATGAGCCCGGCGGCGACTGCATCCTTGCCGCTGATCCACTCGCCCGACAGCGCGTAGTACTTGGCTTTGGCCAACCCGAGGCGGTAGATCCACATGCCGGAGAGGTGGCAGCCCCAGACCCGAGAGTAGGGCGTGCCGAAGCGCGCGCAGTCCGACGCCACCACGAGATCGGCGCACAGGGCGAGCTCCGAGCCGCCGCCCACGCAGTAGCCGTGGACCTTGGCGATCGTCGGCTTCAGCCCACGCCACAGCCCCATGAAAGCGGTGATGTAGCTGGTGTACGAATTGGCCACCCAGTACATGTCCATGCCCGGGTCGTAGCCTTCTTCCTTGATGCCATCGAAGTGCTCGAGTCCCCCGGAGAAATCGAACCCGGCGCAGAACGCGTCACCGTTGCCTTCGAGCACGATGATGCGGACCTTCGGATCCCTGTTCGCCTGCTCGAGCCGCTGCTTCAGCCCCTCGAGCACCTCGGTGCGCAGCGTGTTGAATTTCTCCGGCCGGTTCAGCGTGATGGTGGCGATGCGATCCTTCTTGGCATAGAGGACGACGTCTTCGGACATGGTGCGGCTTCCTTTCCCGTGTTCCGCCGCTCGCGGGCTTTCGACGCGCGGAAACATAGGAGGTCAGAACGCCCGCTACAAGGCTGGGTGAGTGGCGCCGGCACTCGTTCTGGGGGCGGCAGCGGCGGGCGGCTTCAGCGGATCGCGGTCCCGCCCGCGTCGCCCACGGTTGCCAGTCCCGCGCGGAGGCCGTGCGAACGGTAGTAGGCCTTCCCGCAAGCGTTCTGGTGGTGCCAATAGGCGCGGATCGCGAGCGGCAGGGCCGGAATCCAGAACCGGTCTTCGATGGGCAGCACCGGTGTACCTATACCGATATCGATGTCGGCGGCGACGAAGCCTGCGCCCTCCTGCGTCTGCCGCTGCACCAGGACGTGGCCGCCGGCATCGACGATCTGAGTGCAGCCGACGAACTCGGTAGCGTACGGCAGTCCCCAGGAGCTGCCCGGCAGCAGCATGAAGTCGGTGGAGAAGCGCCCGCAGTGCGACGCCTGCAGCACCGGCGCACCGACGCGGCGCGCCAGCTCGGCCGGCGCGTTCTCGGAGAGGTAGCGATTGTACTGGCTGATCGACTCGAGCAGGCGCGGGATCAGGGGCCAGTTGGAAGGCAGCGTCCACCAGTGCGTCCCCGTGACCACCACACCGACGCGCCCCCGTAAACGTCGGGCCGTGCCGCTGCGAATCAGCTCCCAGCACACCGCGGCTCCCACCGCACCGAGGTCGGTCGCGAAGACGCCGTCGTCCTGGCCGGGGCCGTAGAAGGCGTTCTCCCACATCGTCGGCAGATCCTTGTCGTGGAGATGCATCCGGCCCGAGGGCTCCACCAGGTGATAGCGGTTGCGGATGCCGCCGTGCTCGGCGATCAGCATCGAGCCGCCGATCCAGCAACCATGCCGCCGCGCCACGGCGCGCAACATGTCCACTGCCACGTTCTCGGGCGGCAGCACGGCCCGGTGTACTCGCCGGTCGAAGGGAAGCTGCGAGGTGAAGAACTCGGGAACGGCTACGAGCCGAGCTCCGCTGCGAGCGATGGCATCTTCGGCCAGCCTCTCGACCTTGGCGACGTTCGTCGCCACGTCGCCCACCACCGCATCGAGCTGAATGGCCGCAGCGCGGATCCGCGTCGGCGAAGATTCGGTCAACTGCCCGGACATAGCTCCTTCTAGAGATGATCCGCGTCGGCGGCAACGCCGGGCCGCATATCGGCACCGCACCGGCAACCGTCCGCTGCCTCACCGCCGGATGGCCGGCTGCCGCCCTCGCTATCGCCGCTCCGCCGCTCCGTGGGCGTGCTCGACGTTGCACGCAATCGGGCCTATGGTGCGCGGCTCGATGGAGCTAGTCGGCAAGATCGCCCTGGTGACCGGCGCCGCCCGCGGGCTAGGACGGGCCATCGCTCTCGCTCTGGCTCGCGAAGGTTGCGACGTCGTCGTCTCGGATCTGGGCGCACCGGCGCAGGAGGGCGTCGCCTACACGCTTTCCGGGACTGAGGATCTCGAAGCGACGGCCGCCGCCGTGGGGGCCTGCGGGCGCCGCGCCCTGGCCGTCGTTGCCGACGTCACCAAGGCCGCCGATGTCGAGCGCATGGTGGGTAGCGCCGTCTCGGCGATGGGGGGTCTCGATATCGTCGTCGCCAATGCCGGGATCATCGCTGCCGCGCCGGTGGCGGCGATGGACGAGGCCGTCTGGGACCGCATCTTCGCGGTCAACGTGCGCGGGGTCTTCCTGTGCGCGCGCGCCGCCATCCCCCACCTGATCGCCCGCGGCGGTGGTCGCATCGTCAATGTCGCCTCGGTGGCGGGCAAGACCGGACGCGCCGGCCTCTCGGCCTACTGCGCTTCGAAGGCCGCCGTCATCTCCTTCACCCAATCCCTCGCCGAAGAGCTCGGACCCGCGGGCGTCGCCGTCAACGCCCTCTGCCCCGGCTTCATCAAGACCGCTATGTGGACCGACGTCCTCACCCCCATGCTGGCGGCGATGACCGGGACAGCGGCGGAAGCCGCTTTCGACGACTTCATCGCCCGCACCACGTTCACCAAACGCGAGCAGACGCCGGAAGAGATCGCCGCCGCTGCGGTGTTCCTGTGCCGGGCCGAGAGCATCACCGGCACGACGCTCACCGTCGCCGGCGGCGGCGAGGTGCACTGACGATGCGGACCATGGAACCGACGGAAGAAATCCTGCTGGTCGCCTATCGTACGATGCGCACCATCCGCAGCTTCGAGGAGAAGCTCGTCGAGCTGGTGACCCGCGGCAAGCTCGGCGGCTTCCTCCACACCTACATCGGCGAAGAAGCGGTAGCGGCCGGCGTCTGCGCCAACTTGAGCGACGACGACCATGTCGCCTCCACTCATCGCGGTCATGGCCACTGCATCGCCAAGGGAGTCGACGTGCGCGGCATGATGGCGGAGCTCTTCGGCGCCGGCAGCGGGATCTGCAAGGGACGCGGGGGCTCCATGCACATCGCCGACCTCGGAAGAGGCATGCTCGGCGCCAACGGCATCGTCGGCGCCGGCATTCCGCTCGCCACCGGCGCTGCGCTCACCGCCAAGCTCAAGAAGACCGGCGGAGTCGGAGTCGCCTTCTTCGGCGACGGGGCGTCCAACCAGGGCGCGTTCCACGAATCGCTCAACATGGCGGCGAACTGGAAGCTGCCGGCGGTGTACGTGTGCGAGAACAACGGCTGGGGCGAATTCACACCGACCGAGTTCGTCGTCCCGGTAGCGGACATAGCCGAGCGAGCACGCTCCTACGCGATGCACAGCCTGATCGCCGACGGGATGGACTTCTTCGATGTCTACGCCAAGTCCGGCGCCGCGATCGCCCGGGCGCGACGAGGCGAAGGCCCGACCTTGCTCGAGTGCAAGACCTATCGCTTCGCCGGCCACTACGTCGGCGACACCCTCGTCTACCGGAACAAGCTCGAAGCCGACCACTGGATCAATCACCGCGACCCGCTGCAGATCTTCACGAGCCGCGTCGTCGGCGACCGCCTGCTCGCCGTCGAGGATCTGCAGCGCATCGACCGGGAAGTCGCCGACCGCATCGAGGAAGCGGTGAGCGCCGCAGAAGCGGCGCCGCTCCCCGACCCCGGCGATCTCCTCGAAGACGTGTACGTGCAACGGTGATGCCGAGGGAGACGCCGACATGACTGCTCCGACCAAGTCTGCGCGCACGATCCCGACGGCGTTCGCCATTGCCGAAGCGCTCAGGATCGCGATGGCATCCGATCCCGACGTCATCCTCATGGGAGAGGACGTCGCCGGCGGCGGCAGCCGGCCCGAAGGCACCGACGAGATGGGCGGCATCTTGAGCGTCACCCGGGGACTGGTCCGCGAGTTCCCCGATCGGGTCCTGGACACCCCGATCAGCGAGATGGGCATCCTCGGCACCGCGGTCGGCGCCGCGCTCACCGGACTCCGCCCGGTAGTCGAGTTGATGTTCATGGATTTCATCGGCACCTGCCTCGACCCGCTGCTGAACCAGGCATCGAAGTTCCGCTACATGTTCGGGGGCAAGGCCCGCGTTCCCTTGACGGTCCGCACCGTAACCGGCGCCGGCCTGCAGGCGGCCGCCCAGCATTCGCAGTCCCTGTACTGGATCACGGCCGGCATCCCCGGCCTCAAGACCGTGATCCCCTCCAATGCCGCCGACGCCAAGGGGCTCCTGCTGGCGGCGATCCGCAGCGACGACCCGGTGATCTTCTGCGAACCCAAGGGGATCCTGTTTCTCTCCACCGATGTTCCCGAAGAAGACTACGAGGTGCCGATCGGCACGGCCAAAGTAGTGCGCGCGGGCAGCGACGTCTCGCTGGTGGGCATGGGGGCGACGGTCGGGATGGCGCTGGCTGCAGCCGACGAGCTGGAGCGCGACGGCATCAGCGCCGAGGTGCTCGATCTGCGCTCCCTGGCGCCGCTCGACGAGGATGCGATCCTCGCCACGCTCGCCAAGACGGGGCGGCTGGTGGTCGTCGACGAGGCCACGCCGCGTTGCGGAATCGCCAGCGACATAGCTGCGCTCTGCGTCGACAAGGGTTTCGATTTCCTGAACGGTCCCGTGAAGCGCGTGACCGCGGCGATGTGTCCGGTGCCGTTCTCCCGCGTCCTCGAAGAAGCCTACATGCCCTCAGCAGCCCGCGTCGTCGAAGCTGCGCGCGGACTCCTCTGAGCGCTCGAAGGTCGACGTGGCGACTCCGATTGTGATGCCCAAGCTCGGCATGACGATGCAGGAGGGCACCGTCCTCGAGTGGCCGATCGCCATCGGCGCCGCCGTCGAGAAGGGGCGCGCCGTCGTCCTGATCGAATCCGAGAAGGCCGCAGTCGAGATCGAAGCCACCGACTCCGGAGTGCTGCGGCACGTGTACATCGAGGCCGGGGAGACGGTTCCGTGCGGTCGCCTGCTCGGCGCCATCACTGCGACCATGGACGAACCCTTCGATGCCGAGGCATTCCGTCGCGCCAACGACCGCAGCCCGGCTGCGCCCGCGCCGCAGGCCGCACACGGCGGGCCGCCTTCCGGCGCTGCTGCCGCGCCGCACCCGAACAGTGTGCGCACCGGCCCGGCTCCGAGCACGCCGGCCGCACGCGCGCTCGCCCGCGAGCTCGGCATCGACCTCGCAGCCGTTGCCGGCAGCGGCCCCGGCGGTCGCGTCACGCGTGAAGACGTCGACGCCTTCGCAGCGCGGCGCGCGCGGCTCTTCGAGGTCGCCGGCGACGTGCAGCTCGAGGTCCTGCGCGAGGGCAACGGCGCCCCGGTCCTGCTGCTGCCCGGCTTCGGCGTCGGCATGACGAGCTTCGCCCCGCAGGTCCAGGCCCTCGTGGCCAGCGGCGGGTTCGAGGCCATCGGATTGCATGGGCGCGGCATCGGCGAGTCGGACGCTCCCGCGGACGCGGCATACGAGGTCGCAACGGCAGCCGCGGACGCTGCCGCCCTGGCCGCCTCGCTGGCGGCACCGGTCCACCTAGTCGGTGCCAGTCTCGGCGCGGCGATCGCGCTCGAAACCGCCCTGCGCTACCCCGAGCGGGTGCGCTCCCTCACCTTGATAACGCCCTTCGTCGCAGCCTCGCCGCGGCTCCTCGCCGTCGCCGACGCCTGGCGGGCGGTCGCGCGAACCGCGGACGGTGACGTCCTCGCGCACATGCTGCTGCCATGGCTCTTCTCCGAGCGCGTGCTCGCCGATCCCATGCTGCGCGAGCGTATGCGGCGCGGCCTGCGCACTTCGCTGTCGGCGGCATCGCCCGATGCGCTCGACCGCTGGGGTCGCGGCATGGCGTCGTGGTCTGGTTCACGGGCGGCGATGCTCGCTGCGGTCGCGGCGCCGACTCTGGTCGTCGCCGCCGGCGCCGATCTGCTGACTCCCGCCGGTGCAGCCGTCGGCCGCGCCATCCCCGGCGCCACTCTGTGCGTCCTCGATGAAGTCGGCCACGCCGCCGCCGTCGAGGCTGCCGAAGCCGTCTGCCGGGCCCTCCTCAGCCATCTGCGCGCCCACTGAAATCCCGCGCCGCCGCTAGGAAGACTGGCTGGGGCGCCGCGCCGACGGCTCCTCGGGAGGCGCCGCGCCTCTGTCTCAGCGCTCCTTCACGGCCCGCCGTTGCGCCGGGCGCGCGTCGAGCTCCGGGTAATGACGAAAGATGCCCTGCTCGTTGAACGGGAGGCGACGACCGGAGGCGAGATAGACGGCGATACGCGGCCGCGCCGCAACGGCGTCGTGGAGGGCTACAAGGCGCGGTATCCGGCGTTCGAGCCGCGCCGTCGCGTTGGGAAAGGCATAGCGCAACCCGGCCAGCACCTGGAACGCGGACAGGTCGACGTACGAGCAAGTACGGCCGACGAGCCAGCCGTTGCCGCGAACGTTCCGCTCGAGCACGTCCTCGAGCCATCCGAGATATCTCGGTAGGCGCTCGGCTACGAGGATCGCGGCGCGGCGCCGCGCCTCCTTCTTTTGGTCCTCGTAGTAGAGACTCGAGGCGATCGGATGGTGAGTGTCGTGCACTTCGGCAACGAGGTCGGCGATCGTCAGCTGGATCTGGCACGCCTCCACGCGCTGCGCCTCGGCCTCCGCAACGAGACCGAGCCGGGGCGCTAGATACCCGAGGATATTGGCGGTCTGCGATACGACGAGGCGGCCCACCTTGACGAACGGCGGCGCCAACGGCCGGGCGCCAGGCTCGCGGCCTTCGAGGAAGCGCATCATCGCCGCCATCCCGCCCTTGGTGCGGGCAACATCGACGTAATGCGCGCCCGCCTCTTCGAGGGCGAGGCGAACGAATTCGCCGCGTCCCTGGATGGTCGGCCAGTAATAGAGCTCGATGCGGGGGCTCATCTCGTTTCCTCAGCCGTATGGCCCGCATGCCATCGTACCGCCGCCGTTGCGAACCGAATGCCGTACGCAGGCCGGGATGAAGACCACCGCTTCCCGGTCCACCGTCGCTTCCACCATCGTCAGGATCCCTCCCGGATGCTGAACACCGGAGCCTGCAGATGTTGCCCGTGGCAGCGCGGACACGCGGTCGGGCGGGCGAGTCGGCGGCGACCGCGGAACACGTAGCCACAATCGCGGCAGTGCGCCGCCTCGACCTCGAGTCGCGCCCCCCTTCGGCGCAGCGACCTCGCGAGGTGCTCGAGGTGCCCGACGACGTCCTTTTCCGGAACCTGCACGAGCGCAGAAAGGGCATGTGCGGTGCACGGCGCTACCGCGAGCTCGCGGGCTATCGCCTGACGCGGAGTCGCGATCGCGAGCGGCGGTTCGACGGCGTCGCTATTCGTCCGTGCGGGTAGCGGGGGCACTGGATGGATCGTGCGCGCATCATCGGGCTCGAGCAACCGGGTGAGGCCCTGATTCCGATCCCCACCCCGTGCGTGGCTTCCGCGTCGGGTCGTCCGCAGGTTGCAGGCTGCGGTGCGGGCGGATCCGCCGCCATGGCGCCGACGCCGGCAAGTTGTTCGCGCGGCGGGCGCGCGGGAGGTAGACTCCCGAGCATGAGTGCGACAACGAGGCAATATGGGGGCGCGTAAATCGAACGTCTGGATGTGGACGCGGATGCGCGCCATGTTGAGCGAGGTGGACGAAATGCGCAGCCGTTTCTTCGAGCTGCGCATGGGCGAGACGACGCCGACGTGGGAGCCGCCGGTCGACGTCATCGAGACGTCTACCGAGCTGCTGGTCCTCGTCGCGCTCCCCGGGGTCGATCCTAAGACAGCCGATGCCGTGATCAGCGGCGGCGCGCTCATAGTGCGCGGGACGCGGCACCTGCCGGAGTCGCTGCGCCGTGCTCGCATACACCGCATGGAGCTGCCCTACGGTTGCTTCGAGCGGAGGATCCCGTTGCCGCCCGGACGCTACGATGCCGGACAGCGCGAGGCAGCCAACGGGTGCCTGCTGATTCGTCTCCATAAAACCGAGGGAGGCTGACGTGGCCGAGACCGATGCTCTGAACGCCAAAGATCCCGAACGCGGCGCGCCGACCGAGCAGGAGATGCCCGCCGATGCGATCGCCATCGTACCGGTGCGCCAGCTCGTCCTGTTTCCCGGCATGGTGATTCCCGTGACCCTAGGTCGGGCGCGCTCGGTCGCGGCCGCGCAGACTGCCGTTCGCAGCGAGCGCCAGATCGGCATTCTCACGCAGCGCGACCCCGCGATCGACGAACCCACGGCGATCGATCTCTATCGTATCGGTACGGTCGCCAACATCGTGCGCTATCTCACCGCCAAGGACGGAGCGCATCACGTCGTGACGCAGGGCGAGCAACGCTTCCGCATCGTCGAGTTTTTGGAGGGCTGGCCGTTCCTGGTGGCGCGGATCGAGCGACTCGCTCCATCAGAGACCGCGTCCCCGCAGATCGAGGCGCGATTCCTGAACCTCAAGCGCCAAGCGCTGGAAGCGCTGGAGCTCTTGCCGCAGGTGCCGCAGGAGCTGGTGCAGCAGGTGAATGCGATCAGCGACGCCGGCAGTCTCGCCGACATGGTCGCCGCATACCTCGAATTGCCCGTCGAGCAGAAGCAGGAAGTCCTGGAAACGATCGATCTGACGACGCGACTCGATCGCGTCTCGCGCCTGCTTACCGAGCGCATCGAGGTGCTCAAGCTTTCGCAGGAGATCGGCCAGCAGACGCGGGCCTCGCTCGACAAACGACAGCGGGAGGTGCTGCTCCGCGAGCAGATGGCGGCGATCCAGAAGGAGCTCGGGGAGCTCGACGGCACGGCGAACGAGGTTGCCGAGCTCGGCGACGCGATCACCAAGGCCGAGATGCCGAAGGAGGTGGAGGAGCAAGCGCGGCGCGAGCTCCGCCGGCTCGAGCGCATGCCCGAAGCGGCTACCGAGTACGGCATGATCCGCACCTATCTCGACTGGTTGGTGGAGCTACCGTGGAAGCTACCGCCGGAAGCACCGATCGATCTCGCCGAGGCGCGCCGGATCCTCGACGAGGATCACTACGGCCTCGAGAAGATCAAGCGCCGCATTGTCGAGTACCTCGCGGTGCGAAAGCTCGCGCCCGAAGGCAAGGCTCCCATCCTCTGCTTCGTCGGGCCTCCCGGCGTCGGCAAGACATCGCTCGGGCAATCGATAGCGCGGGCGATGGGCCGCAAGTTCATCCGCGTCTCACTCGGCGGCGTCCACGACGAGGCCGAGATCCGGGGACACCGACGCACCTACGTCGGTGCGCTTCCCGGCAACGTCGTTCAGGGGATCCGCCGCGCCGGGGCCCGGAACTGCGTGATGATGCTCGACGAGATCGACAAGGTAGGCGCCGGCATCCAGGGCGATCCGTCGGCAGCGCTGCTCGAGGTGCTCGACCCCGAGCAGAATTCCACCTTCCGCGACAACTACTTGGCAGTGCCGTTCGACCTGAGTCGCGTCGTCTTCCTCACCACCGCCAACGTGCTCGACACGATTCCCGGACCGCTCCGCGACCGCATGGAGATCATCCAGCTATCCGGCTACACCGACGGGGAGAAGCTCGAGATCGCGCAGCGCTATCTCGTCCGCCGCCAGCTCGAGGCGAACGGCCTCAAGGCCGAGCAGGCGGAGCTCAGCGAAGCCGCCCTCCGCGACATCATCGACCACTACACCCGCGAAGCCGGCGTCCGGAACCTCGAACGCGAGATCGGCCGCGCGCTCCGCTCCGCGGCGGTCGAGATTGCCGAAGGGCGCCGCGAGCGCGTCGAGCTCGGCGTCGAGGAGCTTGCCAAGGTGCTGGGTCCGCCGCGCTTCGAAAGTGAGGTGGCGATGCGCACCAGCGTCCCCGGCGTAGCGACCGGTCTCGCCTGGACGCCGGTCGGCGGCGACATCTTGTTCGTCGAGGCCACGCGTGTTCCGGGCTCGGGACGCCTGATCCTGACCGGCCAGCTCGGCGACGTGATGAAGGAAAGTGCGCAGGCGGCGCTCAGTTTAGTGAAGGGCCGCTTGGAGTCGATCGGAATCGATCCGGCTCTGCTGGAAAAGAGCGACGTCCACATCCATGTTCCGGCGGGTGCGATCCCGAAGGACGGGCCGAGCGCCGGCGTAGCGATGACCATGGCGCTCGTTTCGCTGCTCACCAACCGCACGGTCCGGAGCGACACCGCGATGACCGGCGAGATCAGCCTGCGTGGCCTCGTCTTGCCGGTGGGCGGTATCAAAGAGAAGCTGGCTGCAGCGGCTCGCGCCGGCCTCACCCGCGTCATGCTCCCCGCCCGCAATGCGAGGGATCTCGAAGAAATATCCGACGACACGCGCCGGCGACTCGAAATCGTCTTCGTAGAGAAGATCGACGACGCGATCGCCGCGGCGCTCGAAAAGTCGGGAGGCGCCTCGACCGAGGCGGCGTAAAGGCGCCATCGCTCCGTCGGCGCACGGTTCAACGCGTCGCGACTTCGACCCGTACGAGCCCCGTCTGCGGCGTGACCGTGAACTCGACGGGGAGAAACTTCTCGATCAACCACATGGCCGTCCTCATGTGGCTCGTGACCGCACGCGCTAGGTACGAGCCGCCACCCGCCAATGCGAGAAAAACGAGCAGTTGATCCGCCGCATGGAGATCGACGGTCGCGCCAGTCGCAATATCGGCGGCGAGCTCCGCTCCTACTGCAGTGCCGAGCGCCTCGGCGCGAACACCGCGCTCGGCGGCACGTCCGGCGCCGAGCACTGTCGTCGTCGTACGTGCCCAAACGGCGATGGCGCCGCCGGCACCGTGTGCCCGGCGCTCGTCGAGGACGAGCGCCGCGATTTCTGGCGCCACGTCCGTCACTGCTGCGAGCGGGGCCAGCGTCCCGCTGCGCATGCGTATCGCGATGTGCTCGGGAAGATTCGCAACATGCGCGCATCCCTCGATGGACGTCACCGTGCCGTGCTTGCCGAGATGGAGCGGCTGCAGCTCGGCAGCGTCGAGCTCGAGTCGGAGCTCGCCGCCGCCGAGCGGATAGTAGCCGCGCCGCACGATCTCTAGTCGGGGCGCGATCCCCATGCGCGCGAGTAGCGGCAGCAGCACTCGGACGAAATAGTCCGTGCACGGTGACTGTCGAACATCGCTGCCGCCGGCGACCCGGATCGCCACGGGACGGTTGGCGACGACCATCACCGGCAGCAGCGCCTGGAACACGAGCGTGATGCTACCCGCGGTGCCGACGTCGAAACGATATTCGCCGCCACGGAGCGCTCCGGGTACGAAGCGCAACGCAAGCGATCGCAGCGCGGCGCCGTCGACCTCAGCGTCCGCGAGCGACGCGACGGCGCGCACCGCCGCCAGATGCTGGGGAGCAAGACCGGGGTTGCGACGCGCCGCCCTCACGTTCCGCAGAACGACCGGACGTCCGGTCGCTGCGGACAACGCCACCGCTAGACGTACGAGCTGCCCCCCTCCTTCGCCGTAGCTCCCGTCGATCTCGAGCACGACGTGAAACTCACCTCGGGCTTGCGCTTCTGCTCTACCTGCGAGCAGTGCTGCCGGCGTGAAGCCGGGGAGCGAAAGTCCGGCTCTCGCTCCCCGACAAAGCCTCAACCCGCCTTGACCGGAATGGTCTTCCCGACCGCGCCTGCGGACTTCGGCAGTGTGATCGTGAGGACGCCGTTCTTGAAGCTGGCCTCCGCTTTCGACGCGTCCACTGCCGCCGGCAGGACGATCGTCCGTGAGAACGCCCCATATGCCCGCTCGGAGCGATAATACTGCTCGCCCTTTTCCTCCCTCTCCTGCTTCTTTTCGCCCTTGATCGTCAGTCGACGTTGCTCGTCCGAGATTATCTCGAGATCTTTCGCCTCGATGCCGGGCACTTCGGCCTTGACCGTCACCTTGTCCTTGTTCTCCGAGATCTCGACCTTGGGCGACCAGGCTCCGAGCTCGCGAAGCTCGAAGCCCTCACCGTCGAAGAAGCGATCGAACATCCGCTCCATCTGATGACGCATCCTGCCCAGGCCAGCGCCGAATGGTACTACCTCACGCATGATAGACCCTCCTTTCGTCAGATCGGCCGATCGGCTCTACCGTCCGCAATCTAGCAAATGGCTCGCCATAAGGATGCGCTCACGAAAATGGTGCGTCGATCGTGCGTTATACGGATGCGCTACGATGCCGTTTCCCGACCGCCGGAATGATCATCGCAGCGCCACGACCATGATCACGGGCGACCGCCTTTCTCGTAGGTGCCGACCAGTTGCGCCTCCGCAACGACGCGACCACGCATTGCGTCCTCGATGACGGCCTTCGTCGCCTGACCCAAATCGCCGAGCACGACATCGAGCGCGTAGAGCTTGTGGAAATACCGGTGTCGTCCCACCGGCGGGCAGGGGCCCCCGTAGCGTGTGCGTTTCCAGTCGTTCCAGCCCTTTCGCGTGCCGACGGGCAGCGGCGTACCGCCGTCGGGAATACCCGTCGCCGTGGTGGGAATATCGTAGAGAACCCAGTGGACCCAGGTCAGTTTCGGCGCTGCGGGATCCGGAGCGTCGGGATCGTCGACGATCAATACGAGGCTCTTGGCGGCGGCCGGCACCCCGGACCATGAGAGCGGCGGTGCGGCGTCGTCGCCCTCGCAGGTATGTTTTCGTGGAATATCTCCGTTGGGTCTGAACGCCGGAGACGTGATCGACAGGGCATCGGAGCCTTCTACTTGCGGCGCAATCGCCAGGAGCACCAGAATTGCGGCGCCGATGAAGATCCGATCCGCAGCCATGTCATTCCATAACACGCCCACACGATGGTGCCCGTACGTGTGATGCCGTATCTCCGGAGAGCATGACATTCTTCGAGCGCCCAGTCCCGTGGTGCGACCCGGAACGATAACGTCGCGGCTCATCGCCTTGAACGTCCTCGTCTTTCTCGCCGAGGTCGCAAAGGGCGATGTGCTCCTTGCCCGCTTCGCCCTCTGGCCTTTGGGCCGCTTCTACGTGCCCGAGCTCGGCACGGTCGTCGGCTTTCACCTGCCGCAGCTTCTCACCTATGCTTTCCTGCACGCCGGCGTCATCCACCTGTTCCTCAACATGTTCGCGCTCCGCATCTTCGGACGCGATGTCGAGGCGGCGCTAGGCGCGACCCGCTACCTCATCCTCTACGTCGCCGCAGTGCTCTCGGCAGGGGTGACGCAGCTCCTGGTACTCGCCGCCGTCGAGGGCGACCCTTTCCCTACGATCGGTGCATCCGGCGGCGTCTTCGGTGTGCTACTCGCGTTCGGAACACTCTATCCGCGTCGTATCGTCACCCTGGTCTTTCCGCCGATCCCGATGCCGGCGTGGCTCTTCGTCGTCCTCTACGGTGCCGTCGAGCTCGCGCAAGGCGTGTTCGGCACGCAGGCAGGCGTCGCACACTTCGCCCACGTAGGCGGCATGATCGGAGCGTGGGTCGTGCTCCGGAGCTGGCGGCGAGAGACGGTCGGGGCGGCATGGTGACGGCATGCGCGCGATCGCTTCTCGAGCACGGCGAGCGCCGACGCTACACGTCGAGCGTGATCTCGGCCTCCCAGCCGTCCGCCTTACGGTCGACGCGGAGCCCGTAGAGTGTTGCCGCCTTCACATCGGCGCCGAGAACGTGCTTTCGGGGATCGATCGGCTCGCCGACGAGCGTCGCATTGGCCGTGTATCCCCGTGTCGCATCACCGTCGACGCGCACCCCCTCAGCCCGCAGTACCAGGCCGCGAGCATCCTTATAGAAGAGGATCTCGTCGAGGAATCGTACGAGGAGGAGGTCCGGCGCCGGAGCGGTCACTACCGCCGGCAGCGTTACGCTCGCTGCGACCGTGTGCGCCGGATCCTCGATCATCGCGGTCGTAACGGCATCCGCCATGGATGCGAAAACTTCGTCGAGGTCGCGACCGGTCGCAAGCACCGTCAGATCGCTGGTCACACCGTCGTCGACGAATCGCCAGGGCATCGTAAGGAACTCCTGCCCGCCTCAGCTCTTGAGGCGCTCCTGCCTCGTTCCGATGAGCACGCGACTCATCCTTTGATGTTTCCGATCGGGGTCAAGCGGACGACTCGTCGCGAGAGCCCTGCGAGCTCCGTCGCCTCGGCGACGGCATCGATATCCTTGTAGGCGGAGCCCGCCTCCTCGGCGAGTCCGCCGTAGGAAGCGGCGCGCACGTAGATGCCGCGCGCCCGCATCGCGCGCTGCAGCTCACGGCCGTGAAACTGCTTCTTCGCCTTGGTGCGGCTCATCGTCCGACCGCTGCCGTGTGCCGAGCTGTAGAAGCTCCGTTTGGCACTTTCGGTACCTACCAACAGATACGATCCGGTCTCCATGCTACCGCCGATGATCACCGGCTGTCCCGTCTTCTGATACGCTGCCGGCACACCCGCCATGCCGGGACCGAAGGCCCGCGTCGCCCCCTTGCGGTGCACGAGGAGCTCCCGACGCTCGCCCTCGACGAGATGCGTCTCGAGCTTCGCCGTATTGTGTGCCACGTCGTACACAGTGCGAAGGTCGAGATCCTCGGCGCTCCGGTCGAAGACGTCGCTGAACACTTCGCGGATGCGGTGCAGGATCACCTGGCGGTTTGCGAACGACATGTTCGCCGCACACTGCATGGCAGCGAAATAGCGCTGTCCCTCCGGCGAGCGGAACGGTGCGCAAGCCAGCTCGCGATCGACGATCGCGAGGTCGTACTTCGGCTTCATCACACGCAGGAACTCCTGCAGATAGTCACTCGCGACCTGGTGCCCGAAACCGCGGCTCCCGCAGTGGAACATGACCGTAATCTGGTTCGGCCTCGTAATCCCGAGCTGCCGTGCTACCTCGACGTCGACGATATGCTCGGGTCGTGCGACCTGGATCTCGAGATAGTGGTTGCCGGACCCGAGCGTCCCGATCTGATTCTGCCCGCGCTCGATCGCGCGCGCGCTCACCGCCTCCGGGTCGGCGCCCGCGAAGCATCCCCCTTCCTCCGTGTAATCGAGGTCGTCGACCGTGCCGTAACCATGGGCGACGCACCAACGCGCCCCCTCGCGAAGGACGGCATCGAACTCGTCGTCGGAGAGTTTCAGAAACCCCTGACCGCCGACGCCAGCGGGCACGCGCCGATACAGCTCGTCGACCAGACGCTCTAAGACCGGCTGGACCTCGGGCAGCGTCAGGTTGGTGCGCACGAGCCGCATGCCACAGTTGATGTCGAAGCCGATCCCGCCGGGCGAGATCACGCCCGTGCGCGGGTCTATCGGCGCAACGCCGCCGATCGGGAAACCATAGCCCAGGTGCGCGTCGGGCATGACCATGCTCGCGTCGACTATGCCCCGGAGCGTCGCGACGTTCGCCGCTTGGCGAAACACGGCATCGTCCATATGTCGCACCAGCACATCGGTCGCGAACACGCGCACCGGCACCAGCATGCCGGCGCGAAACGATGTCGGCAGCTCCCATGTCGCTTCGTCGATACGCTTGAGTTCCTTCGGTGGCGGCATCGTCGTCTCCTCGTCCGAGTTCGCCGTTGCCAGCAGGCGAATCGTACACGCGGGAACGTGTTCGAGATCTTTCTCGAAGCCAAGCACGTGCCACGCGCACGGCTACGATTTTTCACGCCGCAATTTGCAGCTCTGGCAAGTGTGCCGGCCTCGTTCCCGAATGCCGGAAATTTGCAGCTGCCGCAGCCGCGGCGAACGCCTGATCCACGCAGTCTAACGCCCGAGACGCAGGTCGCTATCCGAGGCATGCACATTGCTTCTCTCTATTTGCATTCATCGGTGTGGAGGGCTCAGCAATGGCGACAACCCTCTATCGCTTCGACGGCTCCGACGATGCACTCGCGGAGAAGCTGCGCACCAGCGTCCACCCGCTCACCGGTGCCATCGATCAGTATGACCCTCTCCTCGATCTGATCGATGACGCCCGATTCGTCTTGCTCGGTGAAGCGTCGCACGGGACCCACGATTTCTATCGCGAGCGCATCCAGATCACGAAGCGGCTGATCCTCGAGCGCGGGTTCACCACGGTCGCAGTCGAAGCGGATTGGCCGCATGCATATCGCGTGCACCGCTACGTGCAGGGCCTCGGCGGCGATACCGATGCGGTCGAGGCTCTCGACGGCTTCCGGCGCTTTCCTACCTGGATGTGGCGGAACGCCGACGTCCTCGACTTCGTCGGCTGGCTGCGCAGCCAGAACGATGCCCGCTCGGAAGCTCACAAGCTCGGGTTCTTCGGGCTCGACCTCTACAGCCTGCACGACTCGATGGCCGCGGTATTGGATTTCCTCCAGAACGTCGATCCGGAAGCGGCGCGCCGGGCGCGACACCGCTACGCCTGCTTCGATCACTTCGGAGAGGACACTCAGGCATATGGTTATGCGACCGGGTTCGGTCTCAGCCGCTCATGCGAGCAGGAGGTCGTGAACCAACTCGTCGAGCTCCGGCAGCGGCGAGCCCGCGCCCTCCCGACCGACGCCGACGGCTGGTTCTACGCCGAGCAGAACGCCCGTCTGGTGCGCAATGCCGAAGAGTACTACCGAACCATGTTCCTCGGCCGAGTTTCGTCGTGGAACCTCCGCGACCAGCACATGATGGAAACCCTCGAGGCGCTCGATGCGCACCTCGGCCGCGACGAACGGTCGCCGAAGATCGTCGTCTGGGCGCACAACTCGCACCTCGGCGATGCACGAGCGACCGACATGGGACGCCTCGGCGAGCTGAACGTCGGTCAGCTGGTGCGCGAGCGGTACGGAAGCAGTGTGGCGGCCGTAGGCTTCACCACCTACACCGGAACGGTAACGGCGGCATCCGATTGGGACGCTCCTGCCGAACGCAAGCAGGTCCGTCCGGCGCTCGCCGGTTCCTACGAGGCGCTCTTTCACGCAGTCGGCATTCCGCGCTTCCTGGTATCGCTGCGGGAGCCCGGGACGGCTGCTGACGTGCTAGGAACGCCGCGCCTCGAGCGCGCCATCGGCGTCGTCTACAAGCCCGAGACGGAGCTCCAGAGTCATTATTTCCACGCCACTCTGCCGGCGCAGTTCGACGCGATCCTCCACTTCGACGAAACCCGTGCAGTAGAACCCCTCGAACGTACGAGCGACTGGGAGACCGGCGAAGCGCCCGAAACCTACCCCACCGGCATGTGACGGCATCGGATCGCGTGTACGAACGTACGAGCCGTCGTCAGCGGGTCGCTACGCGACCGGCGGGAACCAGCGGTCGTACCATTCGATCGCTAGTTCGATCACCCGGTCGAGGGTGCCGGCTTCTTCGAAGAGGTGCCCCGCCCCGGGGACGATCGTAAGCCGCTTCTCGCACCGCAAGCGCTCGTACGCCTCTTGGTTGAGATCGATGACGCCGTGGTCGTCGCCGCCGACGATCAAGAGCGTCGGCGCGTCGACGCGCGCGAGCGCTGCACCGGCGAGGTCGGGACGGCCCCCGCGCGAGACGATCGCCCGGATCGCGGGATCGCCCGCAGCCGCGACGAGAGCCGCAGCTGCACCCGTACTCGCCCCGAAATAGCCGATGGCGAGAGCGCGCGTCTCGACGGCTTCGCAGGCCCAGTCCCGCGCCGCCGCGAGGCGCTCGGCGAGAAATGGGATGTCGAAGGCGAGTCGGCGGTCGTACGCCTCGCTCTCGGTCAGAAGGTCGAAGAGCAAGGTCGCGAACCCAGCCTCACGGAGCGAAGCAGCAACATGGCTGTTGCGGGGGCTCAGGCGCCCGCTGCCGCTCCCATGCGCGAAAACCACGAGACCGCGCGCCGTGTGGGGGATGCCGAGCAATCCTTCGAGCGTGCCGCCATCGGCACGGATCGCTACGTGCGAGACGACCGCATTGCTATGTCGGCGCATGTCCCTCCCGAACAACTTGCGAAACGGCGTTCTTTCGCGACGGCCAGAACATCACGTATGTCAGTAGATCAAGACGCCGTTGTGGGACAGGAAGGACACCACATGACTCCGGCGGCGGCGAGCGTCGATGCCGGAGCTGCCGGCGATCTCGAACTCTTTGAGCCTCCTCAAGAGCTCGTCGCGGCGTTGCTTACTCTGGAAGCGTTCGCCCGTCGCCCGTTTGCGCAAGAAGCAGAATGCGATCACCGCATCCGGATCCCTGGCGACGAACTCGCAGAATTCGACCAACGTCCGCAGCTTGACAGGATCTTCGGCGAACGGATTGCCGCCCCACTGTGTCCGCAGCCCGCTCTCCCAGGCAGCTACGGTATCGTAGCTCTCGACAGGCCGATCGAGCATACCTTCACTCCGGCAAGCCGAGCCGCCTCGCCAGATCCCGCAGCTCCTGCTGCCGGTTCGGAAACGGTGCCGAAGCCTGGATCATCTTGCGCCGCTTCAGCTCCTCCACCACTTTCTCGTCGCGGCGGAACGGGTTGCCGACCCGGCCTTCAAAGTAGAGATCTTCGAACGGAGGACGCGGGCGCTGGCCACCGGCCTCCCGCGATTCGAGCGGATAACCGAGGTTCAACACATAATGCGGCACCCAGTGGTCGGGAACACCGAATGCCTCCTTGGCAACCGGGATATTGAATGCCGTCCAACAAGCCCCTAGTCCCTCCTCGTACGCCATCAGCAGGCCTTGCGTCGCGCAGCCACCGTTGTCGAACGCCATGGCGATCGGATACTGCGGGCTCTTACTCATAGGATCGAGGAGCATCGGCCACACGAACTCGTCGACGAAGCGATGCGTCCAGCCGTGACTCGGCGCGAGCGCGCCCATATCGATTAGCAATTTCGGCTGCTTGCCGTGATCGTTCTGGATCACCGAGAGATCCCCGTAACAATAGATGTGCACGGGAGCCAACTCCATGACGACGCCCGCCACCGGGAGCTTGAGCGCCTCGAACGTCTCGGGCGCCAGGTCGTCACGATAGACGACGATCGCCCGCAGCCAGTGGGCGTTCATCGCGCACGACCCCAACCGCATGGCCTCCAGGATCTTCTGGATCTTCTCGCGCTCTACGGCGCGGTCCGGATCGAAGAACCGGATCGACCGCCGAATGCCGACGACTTCCGCAAATTCCACTACCGCCTCTCTTTCCGCTCACTCACCGGTGAGCACACGCAACAAGCGCCGACGCACCCAGCCCTCGTCCAGCGGCGCCATGTGAGCTATGATCGCAACCCGCTCCGCAAAGTACCATGCACCCTCGACGCGCCGGTAGCGATCGCAGTAGCGTCCGGCGCCGACGACTGCCTCGTTCGTCGCGGGATGCATCGCCGTCAGCTCGAAATAACAATCGCCGTGCGCCGAGTCGCCGTCGACGACGATGCGGTGGTTGTGGACGGTGTGGCACATATCGTGGAGCAACGAGGCGACGACTTGCGTGAAGAAAGTGAGGATCTCCGCGCGACCGGTGGAGATCAGCGGCGCAATGACGCCGTGGGCATCGCGGAAGTCGCAACGCGCATCGGCGGCGAAACATCGATCCACCAATTCGTCGAAACGCCCATCATCGACCAGGAAGCAATATGTCGCTCGGAGCTCTTCGATCCGGTGCCGGTCTTCGATCCGTTGCAGCCGCTGTTCGAAACTCGTCATCTAGTCGTCCCCTCGCAGAACGTGCCTTTGGCTGTTCGGCTGGAGACGCCTTCGTAGTCGACGGTGGTCGCAAAGCCAATTGGCCGGAACGGCTTCGGGATCGCATCTCGTCATTCGCGATGGTCGCCGCACCGACCGGCGCCGTGAAGAACCACAAAGCGACTCCGGCGCCACCGTCACAGAACAGCAGTACCGCACGAGGCGGTCTCCTCCACCGTGGGATCAGCCCACCCCACGGATGCTCTCAGTATCGAGTCCGTCATGATTCCCATTCGTAAGAATTCCTGAAATCGGGAATCCGGCCGGGCGGGCTTCCGACGAACGCAGCGCATGCGCGCTCATAGGATGAGGTTTTCTGGTCTTCGTCGAGCGACTGGACTGGCACGCGCGCTGCTCTAGACAGCGCGACCGCCGCGGCGGTCGCACGAAAGGAGACTGGACGATGCTCGCCCTCGCCGCCACCGTCACGCGCCACCCGCGCCCGGTGAGCAAGCTGCTGCAGGTCACGCGGCATCGCGTCGTTCGTTGGTTTCGACCACCAGAAGCGAAGCTGCGCCGCCGACGGCTCGAGCCGCATCCTCAGCCGCTCGTGGTCCGCACGGAGACGGCGGAGAAAACGAAAGCGGTGCCATGACCACTTCGCGTGAGATCCGCTACTACGACTACGTGAATACGAGCTACGAGCGGGTATGCGAGGCGCTCCGTCGAGACGTGCTCGCCGTGTGTCGCGCCGCGACCAAGACCGCAGCGTCACGAGCCGTGTCGCTGGCCTCGGAACTGCACGTGAACGTCGGCGGCTTCGAGATCGGCACCGACATCGATATCCGCCTCGAGGGCATCGAAGAGCACGGCGCCGATCCGAAGACGCCGCCGAAGACGACGTTCGCGCTCGAATGGCAAGCAGCGCGAATGCCGCGCCTCTTTCCCTTCATGCACGCACAGCTCGTCGCGTACCCGTTGACGTCGACCGAGACGCAACTCGAGCTCGTGAGCCGCTACGACCCGCCGCTCGGGGCCGTCGGTGCAGCACTCGACGCACTGGTCGGTCGGCGGATCGCCGACGCCTGCGTACACCGATTCCTCACCGAGGTGGCCATGCATCTACGGCAGACCCTCGCCGGCTGACGGCGATCGGTCGTCACACTGGTAGCGATCGTCGGAGCCGGGCGCACAGTGCGGCAACGGCGCCCGCAGCGCAACGCCGCCGGCGCCGCGGCTCGATGCCGTCCCAACCGGCGCACCGGCGCGCGCACGGTCCGCGCCAGTCCATGGGTAGGACCATCGTGCCACGTCGCTTTCCTCTGTTGAGTGAGCGATCGCAAATGACTATATGAACTACGAAGTGGTAATTCGTGCATATTCGATCCATGTCATAATATAGTCCACTGAACATATGATGAATCGCGTCCATTGAGCCATCGGGAGGTAGTCATGTCGGTCACACAAGCCGCTGAGGAGGCGGGAGAGCCGGGTCGAGCGCCGTCCCGGCTGGTCGAAGAGCTGGAGAGCGTCGTCATACGCTTCGTCGGGGATTCCGGTGACGGAATCCAGTTGACCGGCACCGAATTCTCTCGCGCCGTAGCCAAAGCCGGTCACGATTTTGCCACCCATCCAGACTATCCCTCCGAGATTCGCGCTCCGACGGGCACACTGTTCGGCGTCTCCGGCTATCAAATCCAGTTCGCCGCTCGTCAGGTGTTCACTTCAGGCGATGCTCCGGACGTTCTGGTAGCTATGAATCCGGCGGCGCTGAAGACCAACCTTTCCGACGTCAAGCGCGGCGGCATCGTCATAGTAAACAGCGGCGCCTTCACTGACGGCAACCTCGCCAAGGCCGGCTACAAGGCCAACCCTCTTGAAGATGGAAGCCTCGGAGACTTCCGGCTCTACCAAATCGACATCTCGGAGCTGACCGCTCATGCCCTGAAGGAGACGGGCCTCTCCAAGAAGGAGATCGGTCGCTGCAAGAACTACTACGCACTGGGCTTGATGCTAGCCCTCTACAGTCGACCGCTGGAAAAGGAAGAAGAGGACGTCCGTCGCAAGTTTGCCAAGAAGCCCGAGATCGCCGAAGCCAATGTGCTGGCCCTGCGCGCCGGCTACGCCTACGTCGACTCGACCGAGATGTTCGTCACCAGCTACAAGGTGCGCACGGCCAAGATCGCCCCCGGCACCTACCGCAGCCTGACCGGCAACCATGCAGCGGCGCTTGGCTTCGTCGCCGCCTCCGAACGCTCAGGCGTACCGCTTTTCTTGGGCTCCTACCCGATCACACCGGCCACCGACATCTTGCACGAGCTCTCGGCGCTGAAGCACTTCGACATCGCCACCTTCCAGGCCGAAGATGAAATCGCCGGCATCTGCTCGGCGATCGGGGCAGCCTACGGAGGCGCGCTCGGCATGACCACTACCTCGGGCCCTGGCATGGCGTTGAAAACCGAGGCCCTGGGGCTCGCCGTCATGCTCGAGCTGCCCCTCGTAGTCGTGAACGTCCAACGCGGCGGCCCGTCGACCGGGCTACCGACCAAGATCGAGCAGTCGGATCTGCTGCAAGCACTCTACGGCCGCAACGGCGAGTGCCCGATCCCGGTGATCGCCGCCAACTCGCCGGCCGATTGTTTTGATTGTGCCATCGAAGCCTTCCGCATCGCCGTCAAATACATGACCCCGGTTATCTTCTTGTCCGACGGCGGTATCGGCAACGCTGCGGAGCCGTGGCGTGTTCCTGACCCGGAATCGCTGCCGAAACTCGAAGTCCGCTTCCGCACCGACCCGGAGGGATTCCAGGTCTACGCGCGCGATGCCAATCTGGCGCGCGCTTGGGTGCGCCCAGGCACGCCCGGCCTCGAACACCGCATCGGCGGCTTGGAGAAGGACTTCCTCACCGGAGACATCTCGCACGACCCGGCCAACCACCAACGCATGGTAGAAGTGCGCGCGGCCAAGGTCGAAGGTATCGCCAAGGACATCCCACCGCTTGAGGTGGACGGACCGGACGACGGCGACTTGCTCGTCGTCGGCTGGGGTAGCACTTACGGTTCCATCGTGCAGGCGTGCGAACAGGCCGCTGCGGAAGGGCGCTCCGTCGCTCGCGTCCACCTGCGCCACCTAAATCCGCTGCCGCCCGACCTCGGGGGCATTCTCAAGCGTTACAAGAGAGTGCTGGTGCCGGAAATGAACCTGGGCCAGCTCTCCAGGCTTCTGCGCGAGCGCTACCTGATCGACGTCATCCAGCTGTCCAAAGTACAGGGCAAGCCGTTCAAAGTATCCGAGATCTACGATCGTATCATCGACTTCAGCTGAGGATCAGCGACATGACGAGTATGACCGCAACTCCGACACTGACCAAGAAGGACTTCGAATCCGACCAGGACGTACGCTGGTGTCCCGGCTGCGGCGACTATGCCGTGCTGGCGCAGATGCAGAAGTTGATGCCCACTCTCGGCATTCCGCGCGAGAACTTCGCTTTCATATCCGGCATCGGCTGCTCGAGCCGGTTTCCCTACTACATGGAAACCTACGGCATGCACAGCATCCACGGCCGTGCACCGGCCATTGCCACCGGCCTGAAGCTGGCGCGGCCGGAACTCTCGGTGTGGGTGGTGACCGGCGACGGCGATGCGCTCGCCATCGGCGGCAACCACTTCATCCACGCCATGCGCCGCAACATCGGCCTCAAGATCATCCTGCTGAACAATCGCATCTACGGCTTGACCAAGGGCCAATACTCGCCGACTTCGGAGCTGGGCAAGAAGACCAAGACGACGCCGCTGGGCAGCATCGACCGACCTTTCAGTCCGGTCGCGGTCGCGCTGGGAGCCGGCGCCACCTTCGTCGCCCGCACGACCGATGCCGATCAGGCCCACATGGGCAGCGTACTGAAACGGGCGGCCGAACATGAAGGCACCGCTTTCGTCGAGATCTTCCAGAACTGCATCGTCTTCAACGACGGCGCCTTCGCGGCCATCACCGACAAGAGCGTGCGTGACGATGCACGCCTGCTTCTCGAGCACGGCAAGCCGCTGGTCTTCGGCAAGAACAAGGACAAGGGCATACGTCTACGCGGCCTCGAGCCGGAGGTCGTGACGATCGGCGAGGACGGCGTCTCGGTCTCCGATCTCGTCGTCCACGACGAGGCTTCCGAACACAGCGGCGCGGCCTTCTTCCTCTCGCAATTCGATGCGCCGCGCTTGCCGGTGCCGCTCGGTGTCTTTCGCGCCGTGAGCACCCCCACCTATGAAGGGATGAACACGCAGCTCCACGCCGACGCACGCGCCAGCCGTGGACGAGGCGACCTGGCAGCTCTTTTCAACAGCGGCGACCTCTGGACCATCACATAACACTGCCCTTCCCGAGCGGTCTTGTACGAGGTCGGCGAGACCCATAGGGGCTCAGAGCTAATGTTCGCTCATATACCCGGCCGCAGAGGGGCGCCGAGAGCCGGACGAGCCTCCGCGTGCCCGAGCCCCCCACGCGATGTGTGACATCATCGTCCGGGTCGATCCCGGCCGAGTCCTCTTCGCCAAGAACTCCGACCGCGAGCCCGACGAGCCGCAGGTGCTCGAGTGGCACCCGCGCCGCTCCGGCCTCGCCGGCGAGGTCCGCTGCACGCACATCTCCGTTCCCCAGGTCGACCGCACCCACGCGCTCGTGCTGTCGCGTCCCGTATGGATGTGGGGCGGGGAGATGGGCATCAACGAGCACGGAGTCGTGATCGGCAACGAGGCAGTCTTCACCAAGAATACAGTCCCGCGCGATGCACGCCTCACCGGCATGGACCTCCTGCGACTCGCCCTCGAACGGGCCGTCTCGGCGCGAGAGGCCGTCGAGGTCATCACCTCGCTCAACGCACGGTATGGCCAGGGGGGGCGGTGCGGCTACGAGCAGCGGTATCTGCGCTACTTCTCGAGCTTCATGATTGCCGATCCAGTAGAAGCGTTCGTCCTCGAGACGTCAGGGTCCGACACGGCGCTAGAGCCCGTACACGGAGCGCGCTCCATCTCGAACGGACTCTCCATTGCGGATTTCGCGGCAAGCCACGGCGACAAGTTGAGGACGGCGGTGTCCGGCTGTCGGCACCGGCGGCGTCGAACCACAGCGAGCGCAACGCGGGTGACGAGCGCGGCCGACCTGGTGCAGGCCCTACGCGATCACGGAGACTCGCGCTGGCCCGTGTACGACTGGTACCGCGGAGCGATGTGCGCCCCGTGTATGCATGCGGGCGGCATCCTGGTGGGATCGCAGACGACGGCATCGCTGATCGTAGAGCTCGCCGACGGTGCCGCACGCTGCTGGGCGACTGCCACGAGCACGCCGTGCCTGTCCGTGTTCAAGCCCTTCACGATCGCAGCTCCCCTCGATATCGGACCGACGCCCGGCCTCGAGCCCGATACGAGCCTCTGGTGGACGCACGAGCGGCTCGTGCGCCGGGTCATGCGGAATCCCGAACGCCTGGCGGCGTTCCTCGACGAGCGCGATCGCCTCGAAGCGCGAGCCTTGGCGGCGGATGCGGAGCCGCAAGCGATCTGGAACGAGGCCCGAACCGCAACGCTGCGATGGCTGACCGAGGCCGAGAGCCGGTCTGCATCCCCCGACACCCGTCCCTGGATCGTGCGCCGCTATTGGGCGCGGCAGCGACATCCCTGACCAGTCGGCAGCCGACGTGCGCGACGCCGCTGTCCGATGACATCCACGGACGGCTATCCCGGGTCCACCAGTTCGTTCGGATCAGGCATTCTTCTCGATATCGGCGATGGCGGGCTTACGCTCGGCGGCGCCGCTAAGGAGATCAGAGCTCCGGGAACGCGGCTGCATCGAGCCCGGCGTCGTATTTGATGTCGGAGAGCGTGATCCGAGTGGACGTCTGCGTAGGCACGGTCTCCATCGTGATCTCGGTCGCCGTCGGATGCTTCGCGATCGTCTGGATGTTGCCGAGCGTCCGCACCTTCCAGAGTACGCCGGAGCGGTCATAGTACTCCGTGCGCAGCGGCAGGAAGGTCGTGTGGTCGACGAAACGGACGATACGGCCGTACCACCAGCCGTGCTGGGGCGTCGATTCGATGCGGTAGCAATCGCGCCCCGACGGATCCTTGGCCTCGCTCATGGTGTGCTGGGAATAGTCGATCGGCTGGAAGCCGAGATCCTCGTAATTGAAGTCGGTGCCGAAGAAGCTTTCGCCCCGCATGTCGCCGGTGATCTCTCGTACCCGCCGCAGGCTCGGCACGTAGACGCGGACCCGCCCCTCTCCTTTGCTGCTGGCGACGCTCACTTCGGTGCCTTTCAGATCGGCCGGCGCTTCGAACGACAGGCGGATCCGTTCGTCGGGCGAGCTGCGGCGGAAATAGTGCCCCGTCCAGCGCACGCTCTCGCCTTTCGAGTTCGCGATGTCGAAAGTGAACGTGGCGCTCATGTCCTTGCCGGCAAAGGTCGCTTCCCGCGAGCGTTGTAGCACCTCGCTGACGTCCATAGCCGCTGTCGCCAGCCCCGCCGTCGTGGCCAGCACCATTCCCATTACAGCTCCCACGAGAACCGTTCGAACTCTCATCATCGTTCTCCTTTCACGAATGCGTCTTGGGAGGAGCTAGTCCGACCGCTTGCAGCGCGCGGTAGGTCGCATAGCCTCCGGAAAGATTGGCGGCCCGGTAGCCGCGTTGTAGCAAGAATCGCGTGGCGTAGTACGCGCGCTGGCCGACGCCGCAATAGACCGCTATGGGCCGTTCCTGCGGCAGCTCGCCATGACGCCGGCGCAGCTCGGAAAGAGGTACGTGCACCGCACCCTCGACGTGACCGGAGGCGTATTCCTCGGCGTCGCGGACATCGAGCAGTACCGCTCCGATACGTTCGAGCGCCTGCCAGTCTGCGAGCGGCATCAAGCCGTCGAGATGATTGGCCGCTATCATGCCGGCGAGATTCACGGGGTCCTTGGCGCCGCCGAACTGCGGCGCATAACAGAGCTCCGTCTCCGCCAGATCGTAGACGGTACCGCCTAGCTGGATGACGGCCGCGATCACGTCGATGCGCTTCTCGACGCCCTCCGTCCCCACGGCCTGCGCACCGAGTACGCGTCCGTCGGCGACCGAGAAGAGGAGCTTCAGCCGAATCGGCTGGGCACCCGGATAGTAGGCAGCATGGTGTCCGGGATGCAGATACACCTTGGCGAAATCGGTCACGCCGGCGCGCTTCAGACCCTTCTCGCTCGCGCCCGTGCACGCGGCGGCAAGACCGAACACGCCGACGACGGCCGTTGCCTGGACGCCGCGGAAGCCGCACGGCCGGCCGCAGATCGACGCCGCTGCGATCCTTCCTTGTCGGTTCGCGGGTCCGGCCAGAGGCACGATGACCTCCTGGCCGGTCACCACGTCGCGAACCTCGACCGCATCCCCGACCGCCCAGATAGCGGGATCGGCAGTTCGCATGGCCGCGTCGACGACGATCCCGCCGCGCGGTCCGACCGGCAAGCCGGCTTTGGTAGCGAGCTCCGTTTCCGGGCGGACACCGATCGCCAGGATCACCAGGTCGCTTTCGACTCGAGCGCCCGACTCGGTTATGGCGACCAGTACCTCACCCTCGCCGCGCTCGAATCGTGCCAGCCCGTCACCGAGGCGGAGATCGACATCGAAGCGCCGCAGATGCTCGGCGACCTCCAGGGCCATCTCCGGATCGAACGGCGGCATCACCTGCGGCAGCTTCTCGAGTACCGTCGTACGCAGGCCGCGAGCCGTCAGGTTCTCGGCCATCTCGAGGCCGATGAAGCCGCCGCCGACGACCAGGGCCCGCTGCGGCTTTCGTTCATCGATCCAACGGCGGATCCGGACGCTGTCGGGAATGGTGCGCACCGCGAAGATGCCGGGAAGATCGATGCCGGCGAGCGGCGGGCGGATGGGTGCCGCACCCGGCGCGAGCACTAGCACGTCGTACGGCTCGTCGCGCTCGGCGGCGCCGCCGGGAGCGTCGAGGTCGCGCACGCGGATGGTACGACGCAGGCGATCGATCGCGAGTACCTCGTGCCGCGTGCGGACCGCGATCGCGAAGCGATCGTGGAAGAGCTGGGCCGACGCCACGAGGAGCTTGCGCTCGTCGGCGATGACGTTGCCGACGAAGTACGGCAGCCCACAGTTGGCGAAGGAAACGTGTGCGCCACGGTCGAAGATGACGATCTCCGACTCTTCGTCGAGGCGGCGGAGACGCGCTGCGCACGAGGCGCCTCCTGCGACTCCGCCGACGATCAAGACACGTCTACGCGGCATTGAGGCCCACGAGGAACGCGCGCGTGCTCGTCACGTGATCGATCTCCATCCCGATGTTCCGTGAGCAGGTCTCATTTCACACGCCGAACGCGCCGCCAAGGGGCGCGCCCGCTGGCGGCGCCGCCCCGCCGTCTCCCCAGCCGTCGACCCGTGCAAATGACGGTACGGTCGGCGACGCGATAGCCGCGGGCTCGTGCTCGCGCCGCCGCTACGCCGAGCCGGCGGCGAGGCGCGTACTCGGAGGTGAAGCGCGCGCTTCGCTGCTCGCTCGCGCCGCGGCTACGCCGCCCCCGACGCGAGGACATGGCGGCGAAGCTTCCCGGACGCCGTTCGCGGGAGACCGGACACCGCGCGGATCACGCGCGGCCGCTTGAAGCCCGCGAGCCGCATCCGGCACCAGGCGTCGAGTGCGGCCGCATCGAAGTCGCAACCCGCCTTCAATACCACCGCGGCCTGAAGACGCCGACCCCACTCGGGATCGTCGACGCCGTAGACTGCCGCTTCGGCGACAGACGGATGTGCGAGGAGAACGGCCTCGACCTCGGTCGGATACACGTTCTCGCCTCCCGTCACCACGAGGTCGGCACGCCGGTCGAGCACGCGCAGCCGACCGTCCGCACCGTACCGACCGACATCACCGGTGTGCAGCCATCCGTCCCGAAGCGCTGCCGCCGTCGCTTCCGGGTCGTGGAAGTATCCCGCCATCACCGTCGGACCGGCGACGAGGATCTCGCCGCATCCGTCGACATCGGGAGCAGCGATACGGACGCGCGTGCCGTCGAGCGGCCGCCCGACGTCGCCGGGTGCATCGCCGACCTCCGCCGTCGCCACCTGCGAAGACGCCTCGGTGAGGCCGTAGGTGGCTGCGATCGGGAGGCCAAGAGCCGCGGCCCGGGCGTGGAGAGCCGGATCGAGGGCCGCGCCGCCTACGAGGACGCAGCGGAGCGCATGGCTCCGCGGCGCCGACTCGACCTCGGCCAGGAGCCGGTAGAGCATCGTCGGCACGACCGAGAGCAGGGTCACGCGCTCCTCGACGACCGCTCGCCATACGGCGGGCGCATCGAAGCGTCCGTGCACGAGCATCGGCACGCCGTCGAGCACGCTCCGCATCACGATCGCGAGACCACCGACATGGAAGAAAGGCAGGCAACAGAGCCAGCGGTCCCCATCCGCGACACCGAGAGCGGCGCGCGAGGCTGCGGCGCTGGCGCGATGGTTCGCATGCGTCAACATGACCCCCTTCGCCCGCCCGGTCGTGCCCGAGGTGTAGAGGATCGTCGCCGCCGCCGCGAGGTCGAGCGGCGGCGGTGCCGCAGCGGCCACGGTTGCGCCCGGCCCGGCCCCTGATCGCCGGCCAGGCGTCGCCGCACCCTCGACCGTCACGAGCGCCGTCACGTCGAGGCGCGGCGTACGCGCCGCGACGAGCGCAGCCGCATTGGCTTCGTCGTGCACCAGGAGCGACGGCGCCGCATGGGCCACGAGCGCCGCGAGCTCGGAAGGCGCGAGACGTGTGTTGAGAAGCACGAGCGTAGCACCGAGCCGCTGCGCCGCGTGCACGAGAACGACTCCGGCTGTGGACGGCGCCATCACCACCGCGATGCGATCCCCGCGGCCGATTCCCCGATCCGCGAGCGCCGCCGCAGTATGCGCAGCACGCGCGGCGAGCCCGCCCCAGGTGAGACGTTCGCCGCCCGCGATCAGGCCGAGCCCTTCGGGGTCGCAGAGCGCGCGCCCATGGAGCCAAGGAACCGCCGGGTCCGGCAACGGTTCACCCACGAGCCGTCTCCGCTTCGCCGCGCGCGGCGACGGGGGCCACGTCGTATCCCGGTCCGACGGCGCCCAGCTCCGGCGTCCGCAGCGCCGCCGCTGCCGCCACGAGCTGGGCACCGCCGAGTCCGACCGCAGCGGGTACGGCGCCGCGGGCGGCGACGACAGCCGCCGCATGCACGGCAACCCCGATGCCGACGCGGCTCTCGATGGCGTCGGTCACCACCACCGGCAACCCCGCCTGGGTCGCCTGGCGCGCCAGTGCCACGAGGCGCGACATGCCGCCGAGCCGCGCCGCTTTCAGCACCACGTGCACGCGCGCTCCCGCCGCGAGCAGCCGCCCGAGGTCGGCGGAAGAGCGCAGCGACTCGTCGACTGCGACCGGCACGCCCGTGACTCCCGTCAGCATAGCGAGCGCTACGGGGTCGAACCCGCGCAGAGGCTCCTCGACATACTCGATCCCGTACGGGGCCAGGGCATCGAGCGCCGCCCCGGCCTCTGCCGTCGTCCAGGCACGATTGGCGTCGAGACGCAGGCGCACCACGGTACCGACCCGCGCTCTGACGGCGGCGATACGCGTCACCTCGTCGGCTAGCGGCGCCACCCCGACCTTGAGCTTCACCGCGCCGAAGCCCCGCGCTACCGCATTTGCCGCGTCGGCACCTGCAGCGTCGGCGGTCGAACCGCCGACGAGCGCTGCCGCCGTCACCACCGCTCCCGGGTCGGCGCCGAAGAGCGCCGCGACGCCCATGCCCCGCTCGCGCGCTTCGAGATCGAGGAGCGCACCGTCGAGGGCGCACGCCACCGCCGGCGACAACCCTAGCGCATCGGCGTCGAACTGCTCGCGTACGGTCGCCAACCTAGGCCGCCGCGCCAGCCGCCCGACGAGGCGCTCGAGCCCGGCCGCCGTCCGCGCCAGCGTCTCTTCGCCGAGCCAGTAAGCGGGGCTTGCCTCGCCGCATCCGCCGACGCCGTCGGCGCTGGTCACGTGGAGGAGGAAGCCGCGGCGCTCGGTGATCCGGCCGCGCGCGGTGCTCAACGGCCGGCGGAGCGCCAACGTGAACGGCTCGATGCGCGCTCCGGCGATGATCACGCGAGCACGCCCACGGCGAGCAGCAGACCGAAGAGCAGGTGCAGCCGTGCCGTCCCCGCGAGGCTCACGTTCAGCGCGACGCTGGAACGCTGCACGAGCGCTCGTATCTCGCGGACGGCGAGCGGCGCCGTCACCAACGGCAGCAGCAGCCCTGCGCCCTCCGACGCCGCAACCACCACCACCACGACATACGGCGCCGCGACCAGGAGGACGTACTCGACACGAGTCGCCGCCGCTCCGATCCGCACCGCGAGCGTGCGCTTTCCGGCGCGCGCATCGGTGGCGATGTCCCGCAGGTTGTTGACGACCAGGATCGCCGTCGCCAGACATGCGACGGGCAGCGACAGCACGATCGCCAGGCCGCCGACCGCGCCCGTCTGCAGGAGCACCGTTCCCGCCACCGCAACGACGCCGAAGAATACGAACACGAAGAGGTCGCCGAGCCCATGATACGCTAGCGGCCACGGGCCGGCGGTGTAGGCAACGGCAGCGAGGAGCGAGGCGACGCCGATCACCAAGATCGGCCAGCCTCCGACAACGACGAGATACGCGCCCACGATGCCCGCCGCCGCGAGCACGCCGAACGCCGCCGCCCGGACCGTCGCCGGCGCCGCCAGGCCGGCCTGCGTGATCCGCCGCGGCCCGAGACGTTCGTGGGTGTCGGCGCCGGCGACGAAGTCGTAATAGTCGTTCGCGAGATTGGTGCCGACCTGGATCAGGAGCGCCGCGACCAGCGTCGCGACCGCGACCCCGGCATCGAGTTCGTGCGTGCGCATCGCGAGCGCGAGTCCGACGACCACGGGTACGACCGCCGCCGGCAGCGTGCGCGGGCGTGCTGCCGCGAGCCACGGCGCCAGCCGGGAACCGGCCGGCGGTCGGGCAGAGACCGCCGCTGCCGTCGCTGCCGCGGCGGTCTGCCCCGTGGCGTCGCCGCCCGCAGTGCGGGCCTCGCCGTCTACCTCCGATACCGCGGCAGGCGCCGACGGCGGCGCACTCCCGGCGCGTTCGCTCACGGCAAGCGCGGGAAGCGCGAGAAGTCGGGCGGCCGGCGCTCCTTGAAGGCGTCGCGACCCTCCTGCGCCTCCTCGGTCATGTAGAAGAGCAGCGTCGCGTTGCCGGCGAGCTCCTGGATGCCGGCCATGCCGTCGGTCTCGGCGTTGAAGGCCGACTTCAGGCAGCGCAATGCCGTCGGCGAGAGCGCCAGCATCTCGCGGCACCACTGCACCGTCGTCGCCTCGAGCTCGGCGAGCGGCACGACCTCGTTCACGAGCCCCATCGCCAGAGCCTGGCTTGCGGAATACTTGCGGCAGAGGAACCAGATCTCGCGCGCCTTCTTCGGACCGACGAGATGCGCGAGATAGGACGCGCCGAAGCCGGCGTCGAAGCTGCCTACGCGCGGGCCGGTCTGCCCGAACACGGCGTTGTCGGCAGCGATCGTGAGGTCGCAGACCAGGTGCAGCACATGGCCGCCCCCGATCGCGTATCCCGCGACCATCGCCACCACCGGCTTCGGGAGGCTGCGGATCAGGCGCTGCAGATCGAGCACATTGAGGCGCGGCACGCCGTCGGCTCCGACGTAGCCCTGCGAGCCGCGCACGCGCTGATCGCCGCCGCTGCAGAAGGCCTCATTGCCGGCGCCCGTCAGGATGACGACGCCGGCCGCAGGATCTTCGCGCACCCGCGCGAACGCGTCGATCAGCTCCATCACGGTCTGCGGCCGGAACGCGTTGCGAACCTCGGGACGGTTGATCGCGATCTTCGCGATGCCCTCGGCGTGCTGGTAGGTGATGTCCTCGTACGGACGAACGGTGCGCCACTCGATGGTCATGCGTCTTCTCCTCGTGAAAGTGAACGTCGAAACTCGCGGCGCCGCCCGCCGCCGTCGAGGAAATCGCAGACTACGCGCAGGAAGCGCGCAGGCTGCTCGAGATGCGGCAGATGTCCCGCTCCGGCCACGATCTCGTGCGTGCCCGCCGCGAAGAGCGGCAGGAGGCTGGCAGCGATGCGGGTGAACTTGGCGTCGCGCTCGCCGCTGACGAGCAGCACCGGCATCGGCAACGTCTCGAGCTCGCCGCCGAGCCAGGGCTGAGCGCCGAGCCCCATGCCGCGGAGACTCGCCGCGAGCCCCGCCGGCTTGCAGGCTAGGCGCTGACGGCGGAGCGCGTCGCGCACGGCCTCGGGCTGGCGCGCGAGCGAGCGAAAGAGCGGCAGCGCTTCCCAGCGGCGCACGAAGGCCGCTATCCCCTCGCCTTCGATCGCCGCCGCGAGCCGACCATCGGCAGCGCGCCGCCGTGCCCGCAGCGCGGCGCTCTCCAGCCCCGCCGACGCGCTCTCCAGCACCAGGCGCCCGACGCGCGCCGGGTGCGCAAGCGCCATCTGCAGCGCCACGCGTCCGCCCATCGAGTACCCGAGGACGTCGGCCGACCCTATGCGCAGAGCCGCCAACGTCGCCGCGACCAGATCCGCCGCGGCGGCGAGACTCCAGTCGAAGGCGGCATCACGTACCACGGTCGCGCCGTGGCCGGGAAGGTCGATGGCGATCACCCGCCGCTGCGCTCGGAACGTCGCGCGCGCGGCGGCCCAGCTCTCGTGGCTGCCGGTGAAGCCGTGCAGCAGCACGAGCGGACGGACGGCCCGCGCCGCTCCGCGGACGGGGCGCTCGTCGGAGAGCGCTACCGTCCCTGCGGCCATCTCGATGCGGCGGATCATTGCGCCTTTGCGCACTGTGCACCGTGCGCCGCCGCGCCGGCCAGGATGGCGGCGGCCTCCCGGCGCGCCGCGTCGATCAGCCGCGCGTGCAGCGCCCGCGACGCGGCCCGCTCGACCGGCACCTCGACGACCGTGAACGTCGGCGCCGCGCGCCAAGCGTCGACCGCCGCCGCTAGCGCGGCGCGGTCCGCCGCCCGCACATAGCGGCCCCCGCACATCGTCACTACGCCGCCGAGCTCGAGCCCGTGCGGCGTCGCGAAGAAGTTCGCGAACGTCTCGGCATCGAGCCCGGCCTGCGGCAGGAACGAGAAGATGCCGCCGCCGTCGTTGTTGGGAACGACGATGAGCAGGGGCAAGCTATATCTGGCCGCGATCTGAAGCGCCCCGAGGTCGTGCAGGAAGCTCAAGTCGCCGACGACGAGCGCCGTCGGGACCTCCGCCACGGCGGCCGCGCCGAGCGCGGTCGCGACGACCCCGTCGATGCCGCTCGCGCCGCGGTTGCACGCGACCGCGAGCGCCGCCGAGCTCCCGCCGACGAAGGTGTCGAACGCGCGGACCGGCAAGCTGTTGCCGACATGGAGGATCGCAGCCGCGCCGAGCCTTTGTACGACCTCGGTTACGATCGTGCCCTCGAAGAGCGTAGTTTCACGGACGAGGAGCACGGAAAGCGCTCTGCGCACGGCGCCATCGGTGCGGCGCCACGCGTCGTGCCACGGAGCCGCAGCGGCTGGCACCGCGGCTGGCAGCGCCGCGGTCAGTGCCTCGGCGAAGGGCCGCGCCTCGGCGCGGACGACGTCGGTCGCGGCGAAGAGCGGATCGGGCCAGCGTCCCGCCGGAGCCACGACGACATGGAGAGACGCGCGCGCTGCCGCCAGGAAGCGCTGGAGCGCGGCCGAGACCGGCGGCGCGCCGAACTGGAGAACGGCCTCGGGATGCCAGGCAGCATCGCAGAGCCCGCCCTGCAGCAGCGGGTCGTACCCGTCGACGATGCCGGGGCGGTAGTGGCTGCCGAAGCGCAGGCCGGAGAGCGGGTCGGCGAGCAGCGGCCAACCGAGCCGGTCGGTCAGACGCACCAGGGCTGCGGCGGTCGCGGCGTCGGCAGCCGTTCCCGGTCCGCAGACGACGAGGCCGCGCGGCCGCCCGCCCAGCGCCGCTGCAACGTGCGCCACCGCCGACAGCGACGGGGCCCCGCTTGCGGCATGGACGCGCGGTACCGACGCCAAGCGCGCCTCCGGCGCCGCAGCGCCGCGCCGGCGTTCTGCGCCGACGTCGAGCAGCGGTTCGCGCATCGGCAGGTTCACATGCACCGGCCCGCGCGGCGCCTCGGTCGCGGCGGCGACGGCCCGATGCGCCAGGGTCCGAAAATAGGCATCGAGATCGACGTCCGCACTCGGCGCCGGCGCATCCACGCTCCACCGCGCGTGCGTCGCGTAGAGCCGCACCTGATCGATAGTCTGGGCCGCATGGCAGTCGCGAAGCTCCGGTGGCCGGTCGGCCGTGAGGACGATCAAGGGCACCTCGGCCATTGCGGCTTCGACGACCGCCGGAAGATAGTTGGCGGCCGCGGTGCCCGAAGTGCAGAGCACCGCCGCCGGCTGTCCGCGCGTCCTCCCCATGCCGAGCGCGAAGAAACCGCCGGCACGCTCATCGGTGACGACCCAGGGCCGGATGCCGGCCTGGACGGCCGCCAGCGCCGGCGCAGTCGAGCGCGATCCCGGCGAGATGCAGATGTCGGTCACCCCCGCAGCGCGCAGCGCCCCCGCAAAGGTGCGCATCGCGCGCGCGTTGGCATTCGACTTCTCCATCATGCTTCCAGCGCTGCAGCCGCCGGCGCCGCGCCGGCTCCCGCCGCAGCAACGGCCGGAGCCAGATACGGGGCGACGAGCGCCCGCATCTTGGCTTCGGTCTCGGCGAACTCGACATCGGCGTCCGAGCCCTCGACGATCCCGGCGCCGGCCCAGATCTCGAGCGTAGCACCTTCCACGAGCGCGCTCCTGAGCGTCACGACGAGCTCGCCGTTGCCCCCAGCATCCGTCCACCCGAGCGTCCCCGTGTACCACCCGCGCGTCGGCTCTTCGCGCTCGATCAGAGCGCGCGCGACCGCGGCCGGAACTCCGCAGACGGCCGGTGTCGGGTGCAGTACGCCGCCGAGCGCGAAGACCGGGAGCGGCTGCGCCGCGAAGGCGCGCACCGGCGTCTCCAGGTGCTGCGCCTCGGGAAGTCGGAGGATCCCGGGAGGCGGCGCCGGAGCGACATCGGCGCCGGCCGCCGCGAGAGCATCGCGCACCGCCCGCACCACGAGGGCGTGCTCGCGCCCGTTCTTCGGACAGGCGAGGAGCGCTGCGGCGAGGCGTTCGTCATCCGCGCGATCTGCGCCCCGCGGCGCCGACCCTGCGAGCGCGCTCGCCGCTATCTCCCCCCCGGACCGAGACACGAGCAGCTCGGGTGTCGAGGCGATGAGGCTCGCGCCGCGGCCAGGACGCACCCAGACGTTGAAGCAGCCGGGTCGTCCGGCGCGGGCACGCGCCAGCACCGCAGCCGGATCGATCACCCGATCGGCGATGAGCCGCCGGCGGCGGGCGACCACGATCTTCTGCGCGGCACCCTCGTCGATGAGCGCCCGCGCGCGCGCCACGCGCCGCTGCCACTCCTCGCGCTCGCCGGCGTCGGGCGCGGGCGCCCGCAACCGCAGCGCGGGCGCAGCAGCCAGCAGCGGCGCCGCGCCTCCTGCACCGAGCGCAGCCGCCGTCCCTGCGGCGGCGCGGGCGCCGGCGCCCAACGTCCACGCCGCAGCCTCTTCCATGGTCGCCGCCGTCGCGCCGGCGTTCGCATCCAGCACCGTCGTCAGCGTCGTCCGGCCGGGCATGCGCGTCCACAGCAAGCGCGGGAGAACGACGCGCGCCGGCGGGTACTCGGGGTCGGGGCCGAGCGTGTCGGAGAACGCGAAGCCGCCGAGCATGCGCACTGCGGCGGATCCGCCGTCGGGCTCGATGCTCGCGAGCACGCGCGCCGCCGCTGCTGCGGCGGCCGCGAACCGCCCCGCGCCGCGGGTGCGAACCTCGCGCACGATACCGACCGCGAGCATCGCGCGCCCGCTCGTCGGGTGCTCCCAGAAGACGAGCGGCGAGCTCGGGAAGCGGCCTGCGAGGGCGAGCAGATCCCCCGGATCGTCGATGACGCGCGTCCGAGCACGGAGCCCGCCGGTCTCACGCATGGAGCGCCCCGCGCTGCGCTGCTCCCATGCGCGTTGCGCCCTCCCCCTTCGGCGCCGCCGACCCGGCGGCTGCAACCTCCGCCCGCCTCGCCGTCACGAGCTGGGCGGCGCCGCCGAGCAGCGAGCGCTTGCGGATCGTCCTGAATCCGGCCGCCACGAGGATCTCGCGGAGCGCCGTCTCGTCGGGCAGGTAGACGGTCGACTCCGGCAGGTAGGCGTAGGCGTCGCGCTCGGAGAGGAGCGCGCCGATGAACGGTACGACGCGGCGGAAGTAGATAGCGTGACCCCAGCGCAGGAGCGTGCTCGCCGGCCGGTCCACTTCGAGAAGCGCGAGGCGACCGTCGCAGCGGAGAACGCGGGCGCTCTCGGCGAGCGCCGCTGCGAGATCGGCGAAGTTGCGGAGGGCGAAGCCGGAGACGACGGCATCGATCGACGCGTCGGCGAATGGCAGCGCCAGCGCATCGGCACGAACGAGCCCGCAGTCGAGGCGACGTGTCCGTGCCTGGCGCAGCATGCCCGCGGAGAAATCGATCCCGACCACGCGCGCCCCCGTTGCCCTAGCCGCCGCCGCGAGATCGCCCGAGCCGCAGGCGAGATCGAGAACGCGCTCGCCGGGCCGCAGCCCGAGCGCCGCAATCGCCCGGCGCCGCCATCCCCGATCGATGCCGAAGGTCATGAGGCGGTTCATGAGGTCGTAGCGCGGCGCGATGCGGTCGAACATCGCTTCGACGACCGCACGCTTGTCGTCGGCGGCAGGCAGGGTCATGGGCGCGCTCTCATTGCCAGCGGACGCCCAGCCGCGCCTCGGAGGCGACCTTGAGCGCCACCTCGAGCGGCCCGCGCTCGCCGCTCTTCTTCAGACGCTTGAGAGCGCGGTTCACTAGGACGCGCTGAAAATGGTGCGCGACGAGCGCGGTGACCAGCGGCAGGATGTCCTTGAACGCGGCGCTCACTGCTTCGGGATCGGCCTCGCGGCCGCGCGTACGCTTGCGAACGTACAGGTCGAAGAGGTCGATCGCTCCGTCGACCGTCTTGCGGATGGCGCGGTCGTGCTTCACCGCGAGGGCCAGGAGCCGCGTCAGCGGAAAACCGTAGCTCAAGATCTGGAGCGCGCCGCGTGCGATCCGCAGGTCGCCCTCGGTGTAGCGCCGCGAGCCATCGGCTTGCTCCTGCGCCTCGGCCAAGCCGGCGCGCTCCACCGACGCGAGGAGGGCGGGCGGGATGCCGAGCCGTCGCGCCGCTGCCTCGCTGTCGTAGCCGGACTCGGGCGACTCCTCCTCGATCGCCGTGAGAAGAGCACGGTCGGATTCTGCGCGCTCCCCTTTCTCGAGCAGCATCGCTATCGCTTTGAGCGAAAAGCCGCGCGACGCCATCGAACGGATGAGCCGCAGCCGGTCGAGGTGGAGGTCGTCGTAGATCGCGTTGCGCCCCTCGCGTGCCGGGCCGGGGAGGAGCCGGATCGTCTGGTAGTAGCGGATGGTATCGACCGGGAAGCCCGACTGCCGCACGATCTCGATCAGCGAGTACGCCATGAGCCGTGACTCTTAGAGTAATCGCTCGAAGAGTCAATCGGCTGGAAAGCGGCCGCGACCGCTGCGAACGTCAGGCCGCGGGAACTATACCGACGACCGTGCTCGGCGCCACGAGCGCGCCGCCCTCAATAACTCACGACGAAGACGGCAGCGCAGCCGCGATCGACCCAGACGCCGCCCCCGTCGGCGCCCCAGGTATCGTAGCGGCGGCATGGTGCGTCGCTCAGTCGGCGTTCGAGACGGACCCGACCCCAGGGCCGCATGGGACAATACTGCGGTCGGTAGCGATCCGACTTGCAGGTGATGCGGTAGACGCCGACGGGTCCGACGCGGGGGCCGGGACGAATGGGAGCGCTCATCCACGGCACCACGGTGAAGATCGCGCGGCAGCCCTCGCGTACCCAGACGCCGCCGCCGTCGGGGTCGGCGCCCCAGGTGTCGTATTCGCGACACGGCGCTTTACTGAGACGCCGCTCGAGTCGTACCCGGCCCTGCGCGTAGGTCCGGCAGTAGGAGTGACGGTGGGCTTCCGACTCGCAGCGGATCGACCGGGCGGGATAGATCGGAGCGTGGCGGCTCTCGGGCCACGCCGTCGCGGCGAGCAGCAGCGACGCCGCCAGCAGACCGCACGATGCCAGAGATCGAAGGCCCGTCATCCTCTCCTCCTCCCGCGCGAAAATTACCGAGGTGCGTGGCGCTCGACAACCTCGCATTCACTCGACTACCGCTCAGCGCGGCACGCAGACGAGTCGGAGGCTGTCCTTGTCGCGACGACCGCCGCTTGCCGTCGCCACAGCCGCAACCGTCGCCTTGCCGATGCGCCACTGCGGAGCCGTGCCTCGTAGCGGCACCGGAACCGTGAGCGGCGGCGTGCAGCTGTCGTCGGCGGCGGCGCCAACGAGCGTCGCCGAAACGGACGTGAAGGCGGCCCGGATGGCGGCGAGTGCGGACCGCCGCACCGCCTGCTGCGCCGAGGGCTTGACGAGCTCCCAGCCCGCGAGCGGCGCCGGAACACAGCCGGAGACGTCGGTGTTGCGGGCGCAAACGGCGACGTGGAACGTGCACGAGCCGGGAACGCCGCCGTCGAAATCGCAGGCCGGGTCGTCGTCGACGCAGCGCTGCGTCCGCGGCGGCCGTCCGCGCTTGTCGAACGGCGGTACGTTGGTCGGGTTCGGGACCATCCATTCGCCGAGGCAGTCGCTAGCCGGCGCACCGCCGCCCGGTATGCGCTCGAGAGTGCAGGTCGGCGCACAGCCGTCGCCGGCGACCGCATTGCCGTCGTCGCACTGCTCGCTGCAGCCGGGGACGAGGACACCGTCGCCGCACACGAGCCCTGCAACCGGCCGGCAGGTATCGTCGCAGCCGTCGCAGGGCGACGGCGTACCATCGTCACAGAGCTCGCCGCTGTCGACGACGCCGTCGCCGCAGGAAGGCAGGACACACGTCGTGCGGCAGGTGTCGGGTGCGTGGTCGTCGTTGCCCGCACCCGCATCGCATTCCTCGCAGCGCGGATCGAATATGCCGTCACCGCAGACGTGCACGTCGGCGGTGCAGAGCGAGACGATGCCGGCGAAAGCGTGATCCGTCCCCGGCTCCCCCCATGCGACCGCGAAGCTGCCGCTCGACAGGAGCGCGGCGGCGACCCGCGGCTTCGCTGCGGCAGCGAGCGGAAAGCTCATTTCGAGCGGTTCGAGATCGACCCCGAGAGGAAGAGCGCGCGGCGGCAGATACGCCTGGAGCGTCGTCAGGCCCGCATCGTAGCGCGCCGTCGCATAAGCGAGCAGCCAGCGGCCCAGCGGGTCGCGTGCGATCGTCGCCGTGGGCAGATCGGTGCTCGCCAGCACCTCCACGTCCCGCTGTCGCACTGCAGCGAAGCTCGCGTCGAGCTCGACCACCCGGAGAGTCGACTGCAGGTACACGCCGGCGACTACGAGGCCGCCGCCAACGCTGGGGGCGATCGCCTGCGCGTCGAAAGCGAGGCTCGGGAGGAAGCTCGGGCCGGCGCGCGGCGCGCCATCGGGCGCGAACGTCCGTCCGAGGAGCGTGTGCACCGAAGGATCGTGCCAGACGACGGCCATGCCGCCGTCGTCGAGCGCCGTCGCCACCAGCGGATGTCGCCAGCCGTTCTCGCCTACTATCTGCGGGTCGCCGAGCGGCGCGCCGTCGGGATCGTAGCGTCGCAACCAACAATGATTGTCCTGTTGCCACACGAACGCGAAACCGGCCGGAAGTCCCACGGCTTCCGGCAGGTGTGCATCCTCATCCTCGACCTGGTCGACGGCGATCTCCGCGCCTACCGGCTGCCCGGAGCCGTCGAGGCGACGTCCGAAGAGATGGAGATGGCCGTCACGTTCGCGCAAGTATGCGAGGACGTAGCCGCCGCGCGTGTCGGCAGCGAGTCGCGGCTCCGTGCCGGCAGCGACCGTCGCGGGCGCCGCGAGCGCGACTCCCGATTGCGCGAAGAGCCGCACCCGGACGTCGGTGCCGCTGCGCCACGCGAAGAGCATGGACCCGCCCGTGCCGACAGCGACGCGGGGATCGACGCCCTCGGCGCCGGCATCGAGCCCGAACGCCGGAACCTCGATGGGCCGCGCCGTCGCCGCATCCGGCGCGACCGCAACCAGCAAGGCATAGAGGATCGGGATCAGGAAGCGAATGGAATGGCGCATGGGAGTCGCTGGTGCACGGGCCGGCGCGAGCCGCAGCCGATCGCGTGAACCTCCCATATCACACCGAGTGCAGCGTCATTCCCATCATTCCACGCGCCGCATCAGCTCCGGCGCTCCCGTCAGCATCATGCGCCGGATGACCAGATGCATCCACAGGAGACACGCGCCGGCCATCAAGAACAAGAACACCCAGCAAGTCGTCCACAAACCGGTCGCGTCCAGCAGCAAGCCGAAGACGATGGGCAGGAAGAACCCGCCCAGACCGCCGAGCACGCCCACCAACCCGCCCACCACGCCCACCTCGCGGGGGAAATAGGTCGGAATGTGCGTGTACACCGCCGCCATACCGAAGCCCATCGAGCAGGCCAGCAGGAACGCGAACAACGTGAATACCCAGCGGTTCGCCTGGAAGAAGATCCGGGTCGTTCCGCCCGCCAGCAGGTCGCCTTTGCGCACCGTCTGCCCTTCGAGCACCACCGGCTCCTGCCACTGTGTAGAGCTCGGCAGGATCAGGTGCCGGTCCACCGTGAAATCGAGGAGCTTCGCCGGATCCTTCTCCCGCAACGCATATTTCTCACCAGTGGAAAGCTCGATCGCGCTCGCAGAGACGCGCGTCACGGTCGCGTTCGCTCCGGCGACGATTCCTTGGCCCGGCGTGTGGATGACCATCGCCGCCGGAAACAACAGCGCGCAAAAGATCATTCCGGTCACCAACGACCCGTACATCACCCGCCGCGCACCGAGCTTGTCGGACAGCCAGCCGCCCAGCGCCCGCAGCACTGACGACGACAAGCTGTAGATACTGGCGAGCGGTCCGGCGACGACGATCGGTAGCGTGTAGACATTCACGTAATATGGGATCAGCCATTGCGACAGGGCGACGAAGCCCCCGAAGAAGAACGCGTAGTACAGACCGAATCGCCATACGCGCACGTGCCGCAGCGGCGCCATCCGCGCCAACATTCCGCCGCCGGCGCCGGCTGCCCGGCGGTCCTGGGTCGCGAACCAGAACAATACCGCGGTCGCGACCAGCAATCCGGCGTAGAGCTTCGGCAGGGTCCGCCAACCCTCCAAGTCGCCTGCCGTGAGCCGGCGCAGCAGCAGCGGCGCGAACATCGAGGTTGCCGCCGCGCCGGCATTGCCCATGCCGAAGATTCCGAGCGCAGTACCGACGCGCTCCTTGCTGAACCACACCGACGTGTAGGCGACGCCCGCCGCGAATGCGGCTCCGACGACGCCGAATCCCAAGCCGGCCAGCACGAACTCCACGTAGCGGTGCGCGTACGCGACGAGAAACATCGGCACTGCCGAGATCAGCATCAGCCCGCAGAACACGATGCGCCCGCCGAACCGGTCGCACAGCACGCCGACCGGCAATCGCATCACCGCACCCGTGAGCACGGGCACCGCGATCAGCATGCCGACCTGACTCCGACTCCACGCGAACAATCCCCTGTCCACGAGAAACGTCGTCAGCGGCCCGTTCACCATCCAGACCGCGAAGCAAACCGAGAACGCGAAAGTCGTGGCGGCCAAAGTCCACCAAGCGAGCCGTTCGCTATGATTCTCGGCGTTCATGTTCGAAGCGGTCGGGGTCGTTAGCACGCGCATCTCCGCAAGGTCAACGCGCTATGCACTCCGCGAAGGCCCGCCCGCGGACCTCGGCTGCGACGGCGGTGATCACCGGGGAGAACGGGTCCGGACCCGGCGGCGCAGATCGAGGAGCAGCCCCGTGAACGTCACCGCCCATGCGGCCAGCGCGATCACCAGGAACACTAGCGGCAGGAAGCGCAGGAACGCGAATCCCATCGCTTCGATCATCCGGTGCGTCGCCGCCGCGTACATGCCCAGCGGGAAGACGGCCCCCCAGTACAGCGGATCGTAATGCAGGGGGAAACGACGGTAGACGTAGCGCCATAGCGCCAGGACGATCAGCATCGGGATCCACCAGGTTCCGGTGGCCCAGTAGAACACCGTGAAGCCCTTGAGGAAGGGCAGCAGCGACAGCAGGAACGGCGCCTGGGACGAATTGAGGATCAGCAGCGAACCGGCCAGCGTCGAGATCGCCATGGCGCCCATGTTGATCCAATACGGCGGCGACAAGTCGTCCGGCGCCAGCGTAAAGAACGTGTAGCGGTAGAAGATCAGCGACATCATCCAGATGTAGAGCATCCCGCCCCACAACCACATCGAGAGCGCGAAGAAGTTCAACTCCAGCTTGACGGGCTGGCCGATGTGAGCGGCCAGCAAGGCGCTGAGGGCGGCGATCGATTGGGTCGCGACCACCGCGAGCAGCCAGCCGCCATTGATGCCCTGGTCGAGGGTCGGCTTGTGCGGCTTGACCGTCAAACCGGCGAAGATCGCGTACGTCAGTCCGACCCAGAGCACGATCGCGACCGTCCACAGCAGAGTAGCGATGCGGTCATCGCTCGCCAGCACGACGAACTGGGTGCCGACGATGCTGGTCGCGGCCACCGTCGTGAAGAATCCCGGACCGCGCAGGTGGTCGAAGAGGTCGGCGACGAGTCGCCGGCGGTAGTAGATGACACGCAGCAGGGTCAGCACCCAGAGCACCAGGTACGCGGCGACACCGAGAGCGAACAACGCCCGGGCAACGACCGCCATGTCGAGCAGCCCGGCCGCGATCGCAACGATGCCGGTGGCCATGACCATGCCGAAGTACGCGGGCGACAAGTCGGCCAGCTCGCCGAGCAGCCAAGCGAACGCCGATTCCCGTCGCAGCGGATGCTCGCGATGTCCGGATTCGGGCTTCATCGAGCGGTCGCCCGCCCCAGCACAGCAGCCATGTCACACCCTCGATTGCGATGCCCGCACCCGGAGCGGGCACCGATGAGTCCGTGCCCCGCGAATCTCGATGACCGCGCACGGCGGGCCGGGAGCATAGGTTCTTCGCGCGGCGCCTGTCCACTGCCGGCACAGAGGTGCCGGCACAGGAGCCGACGCCGGGGACGCAGGTGGGAGCCGCGGTGGCGCGTGTCGGGAAGCCGTCGGTGCCCGCTACCTAGAACGGTAGCGCCGGCAACGAATGGGCGTAGCCGCCCGCCCGCGCCAGGAGGAAGAGGCAAGTAGCGTAGACGCCGCAATCGAGCGTCGCCATGACCGTAGTGGCGACGAACCATAGATAGCCGCTGCGGCCGCGACGGGTGCATGGACGCACGAGCAATCGCGGCATGGCGAGTCCCACGGCTGCCGCGGCGGGCACTAACGCCGCCAGCACCAGTACGCTCAACAGTACGCTGGTGACGGTCGCGAGGTCGGCGATCACCGTCGACAGCCAGATCACGCCGACAGTCGCCGGCACGAAGAACATCCAGTTGCCGAGCGAGCGCCGGATCGCGACTTCGAAGCGGCTCCGATCGGCGGGTACGAGGCTCACGTCGAGCCGTTCTTCGAGGTGGCGGAAGTCGCCGACCATGTGCGGCCGCAGCCGATGTCGTACGCCTTGCAAGCGTGGCGACAGCCCTGGCGTCCCCCCGCTCACTCGCGGTGACTGCGGCCCCGACACCCCCGGCATGGGCTCCAGGCTAGCCGCTGCCCCTCCGCCCGAGAACACCCAATCGGCACGCCTCGCCGTCGCCACCGCACGCGAACCCGCAAAGCGGCCGGCGCTGCCGATCGCGGTCCGGCGCCCCGGGGACGGCGCTTCTCTAGCGTGCTGGGCCGGCTTGGATCCTCGCCCAGGTGTCGCGGAGCGTGACCGTTCGATTGAAGACCGCCCTGCCAGGCCCCGTGTCCGGATCGACGCAGAAATAGCCCTGGCGCTCGAACTGGAAGCGCTCCCCTGCCAGCGCCGTCGCCAGGCTCGGCTCGACCCGGGCTTCGCGCAGCACCGTCAGTGCTGCGGGATCGATCGTCGCGAGCCAGTCGTCGCAGGCCTCGGGCGCCTCGACCTTGAACAGACGGTCGTAGAGCCGCACCTCGGCGGCGACGGCATGCGCCACCGAGACCCAGTGCAGCGTCGCCTTCACCTTGCGGCTGCTCGCGGGCGAGCCGCTGCGGGTCTCCGGATCGTAGCTGCAGCGAAGCTCGAGCACGGCCCCCGTCTCCGGATCCTTCACCACCCGCTCGCACTTGATGATGTACGCGTAGCGGAGTCGGACCTCGCGTCCTGGCGCGAGTCGGAAGAACTTGCCCGGCGGGTCTTCCATGAAGTCGTCGCGTTCGATGTAGAGCTCGCGGGCGAACGGCAAGCGGCGAGTTCCCGCGGCCGGATCCTCGGGGTTGTTCACCGCCTCCAGCTCTTCGATCTGCCCCTCGGGGTAGTTCTCGATGACGAGCTTCAGCGGCCGCAACACCGCCATTACGCGCGGCGCCCGCTTGTTGAGGTCCTCGCGGATGTGGTGTTCGAGCTGGGCGACGTCGACCATGCTGTCGCGCTTGGCGACGCCCACGCTCTCGCAGAAGTCGCGGATCGCCTCGGGCGTGTACCCGCGGCGGCGGAAGCCGGAGATGGTCGGCATGCGCGGATCGTCCCAGCCCGCCACGTGCCCGCCCTGCACGAGCGCGAGCAGCTTGCGCTTGCTCATGACAGTGTAGCTCAGGTTCAAACGCGCGAACTCGATCTGCTGTGGATGACATGGGGTGTCGAGCGCGTCGAGCACCCAGTCGTAGAGGGGCCGATGGTTCTCGAACTCGAGCGTGCAGATCGAGTGGGTGATGCCCTCGAGCATGTCGGACAGGCAGTGGGTGAAGTCGTAGAGCGGGTAGATGCACCACTGGTCGCCGGTACGGTGATGCGCGATGCGACGGATGCGATAGAGCGTCGGATCGCGCATATTGAGGTTCGACGACGCCATGTCGATCTTGGCGCGCAGGACGTGGGCGCCGTCGGGAAACTCGCCCGCCCGCATGCGCAGGAAGAGATCGCGGTTCTCGGCGACGCTACGGTCCCGATAGGGGCTGTTGCGCCCCGGCTCCGTGAAGGTCCCGCGATAGGCGCGGATCTCGTCGGCGGAGAGGCTGTCCACGTAGGCCTTCCCGGCTTCGACGAGCCGCATCGCGAAGTCGTAGAGCTGCTCGAAGTAATCCGACGCGTAGAAGAGCCGGTCGCCCCAATCGAAGCCGAGCCAACGCACGTCCTCCATGATGGCGTCGACGTACTCGACGTCTTCCTTGGCGGGATTGGTATCGTCGAAGCGCAGATGGCAGACGCCGCCGTACTGGCGGGCGAGACCGAAATTCAGGCAGATGCTCTTGGCATGCCCGATGTGCAGGTAGCCGTTCGGCTCGGGCGGGAAGCGGGTGACGACGCGCGCATGCCTCCCGCTGCGGAGGTCGTCCTCTATGATCTCGCGGATGAAATGCGACGCAGGGTCGGCAGCACGTTCTGCCATGAGCGCGGGATCCTAGCGCGTCGGAGGACGCAGGTCGAAGCCGCGGCCGGACCCAGCCCGCGAAGGACAACCAACCGCACCGGACTCGTCAGCGCGGAAGACTTGGGTCCCATTCCCGGACACGCCCGGCAGCGCTATCCCTGCCACGCCCATCGACGTCCATGCGCATCCGGTGGCGCCTGAGGCAGTCGCAGGGTCGGAAATCTTGACTTCCGCCCATTTTAGGGCAGCTTCTCGCGACCCGCCCCATCGCGACTCGGGCCGTGCCGTCCGGGCCCAGACGGAGGCGAGAAAGGAACCCACGGTATGCCTGAAGCCGCGGTCAATCATTTCAAGGCCGATCTGCGCGCCATCCGGTTCACGCTCTACGAGCACTTGCAGGTGCAACAGGTATTCGCGCTGGAGGCTTTCTCGCACATCTCGCGCGAGGAGTGCGACGCCATCATCGAGCAGTGCCATCGGTTCGTGAACGAAGTGACCGGCCCGATCAACGGTTCCGCCGACCGTGTGGGGTGCACGCTCGAAAACGGCGTGTGCAAGACGCCGCCGGGCTTCAAGGAAGCCTGGAAGAAGCTCTTCGAGCTCGGCTTGATGGCGTTCCCCATGCCGGTCGCCGACGGCGGCTTCGGTGGCCCGCACGCGATAGCCGTCATCCTCGAAGAGCTGCAGAGCGGCGCCAACTGCGCTTTCAACATGTACCCGGGATTGACCCACGGCGCCGCCGACGTCGTCGCCAACTTCGCGCTCCCGGAAGACCGCGAGCGGTTCCTCCCCGGGATGGTCGCAGGCCGCTTCTCCGGCACGATGTGCCTGTCCGAGCCGCACGCCGGCTCCGACGTCGGGGCCGTGAAGACGCGCGCCAAGCACGTTGCCGGCAACGTCTACAAGATCACCGGCACGAAATGCTGGATCTCGGCCGGCGATCACGACCTCACCGAGAACATCATCCATCTCGTGCTCGCCCGCATCGAGGGCGCGCCCGCCGGCACCCAGGGCATATCGCTCTTCATGGTGCCCAAGATCTGGGTGAACGAGGACGGCTCGCTCGGGGAGCCGAACGACGTCACCACGGCGTCGATCGAGCACAAGCTCGGCATCCGCGCCTCGGCGACCGCAGTACTCAACTTCGGCGAGAACGACGGCTGTCGCGGTCTCTTGGTTGGCGGTACGCCCAACATGGGCATGAAGCAGATGTTCCGCATGATGAACGGCGCCCGCATCGCCGTCGGCGTGCAGGGGCTCTCGGTGGCATCCGCGGCCTACCTGAATGCGCTCCGCTACGCGCGCGAGCGCCTCCAGGGCTCGTCGGTCCGCCAGTTCAAAGATCCGAACGCGCCGCGCGTACCGATCATCGAGCATTCCGACGTGCGCCGCATGCTGCTCGAAATGAAAGCGAAGGTCGAAGGCATGCGCACGCTCTGCGTGCAGGTGGCGCTGCACGCCGACCTGGCCCACGCGCTCGAAAAGGTCGACGAGGCCAAGGCGATCTACCATCAGGGTCAAGTCGACCTACTGACGCCGATCGTCAAGGCCTATTGCTCCGACCAGGCGTTCCGGGTCGCCGAGCTGGCGATCCAGACCTACGGCGGCGCCGGCTACGTACAGGACAACCCGGTCGAGCAATACTGCCGCGACGCCAAGATCTTCTCGATCTACGAGGGCACGAACCACATCCAGGCGCTCGACCTGGTGGCTCGCAAGCTCCAGCAGCGCGGCGGCGAGAACTTCACCGCCTTCCTCAACGAGCTCACCGAGTTCGTGGCCGCGCACGCAGACAAGCCGGGCCTCGGCGCCGAGATCCGGGCGCTCGGAGAAGCGGCCACGGCGCTCCAGCGGGCGGCCGGCGCGCTCATGGAATACTTCATGAGCGGCAAGATCGACCAGGTGACGCTCGTCGCCAACCCGTTTCTCGAGGTCATGGCCGACGTCCTCATCGGCCGCTTGCTGCTCGGCGCCGCGATCGTCGCCGACGAGAAACGCTCTGCCGACGAGGACGTCGACGACGAGCCCAACCGGCACGAGCTCGACTTCTACGGCGGCAAAGTGCTGGTGGCGAAGCACTTCGTGAACTTCGTACTCTGCGGCGTGCACGCGAAAGTCGGCGCCATAGTGAGCGGCGACCGCAGCGCGCTCGATATGCCGGACGGAGGCTTCTCGACCGCGTTCTGAGGCGATGCCGCCGGCGTCGCTCGCGTCGCCGCACCCTGCCCTCCGCGGCGTCGGATCAGCCACCGCGGAGGGCGCGGCGCAAGAGCTTTCCCGTCGAGCTCTTCGGCAGCGCCTCGACGAAGGTCACCTGGAGCGGCTTCTTGTAGCCGGCAAGGCGCGTCCGGCAGAAATCGACGAGCTCGCGCTCGCCCACCTCGGCGCCGCCGCGGCGCACGACCCAAGCGGCGACACCGCACCCCCAACGCGGGTGCGGGATGCCGGCAACGGCGGCTTCGGCGACCGCCGGATGCGACTCGAGCACGACCTCGACCTCGCGCGGATAGACGTTGAAGCCGCCGCTGATGATGACGTCGTCGCTGCGATCGACGAGGGTCAGGAAACCGGCTTCGTCGAGCCGGCCGAGGTCGCCGGTGCGCAGCCAGCCGTCGATCATGGCCGCCGCCGTCGCCTCGGGATCGCGCCAGTACTCGCGCATGAGCTGCGGACCGCGTACGGCGATGGTTCCGACCGCGCCGGGCGGCAGCGGCGCACCTCCCTCATCGAACACCCGGAGCTCGTTCATCGCCGTCGGCAGGCCACAGCTCGCCCGCCGCAGCGGATCGAGGTGGTCCTCCTTGCGCAGCGTGGTGATCGGGAACGGGCATTCGCTGAGCCCGTAGATCTGGAGCAGGACCGGACCGAGGACGTCGAGAGCATGTGCCATGAGGTCAGCCGCGATCGGCGCCGCTCCGTAGACGACCGTACGCAGGCTGGCGAACGCCGCCGCGCGCACTGCCCCGCTGATCATGGAAGCGATCATCGTCGGCACGAGGAAGAGCAGGCTCACGCGCTCGCGCTCGAGCAGCTCGCGAAACGCCGCCGGCTCGAACTCCCGGCAGAGGATGCCGCGGGCGCCGCGCCAGAAGGCTGGAGCGAGGAGCGCTTCGCTCGCGTGCGTGAGCGGCGCGACGTGCGCCACCGTGTCGGCCGGCGACAGCTCGTGGAGCTCGGCGAGCAGATTGCGCAGCGAGGCGAGCGCGCTGCCATGCGTCAACACAGCTGCCTTGGGACGCCCGGTCGTCCCCGAGGTGTAGCGCAGCCGGGCGACGTCGTACGGGTGTGACGGCGGTCGCGGCGGCGTCGCCGGCTGGCGCGCCAGGCGCCGCTCCAGCACCGCGTCGGAGCCGGCCACGTCCCATACGACGGCCTTCGCAGCCGGCGCGGCGCCTAGCCCATCGGCGTCGGCGAGCGCGATCCGCACCGCGGCGTGCTCGATCATGAACGCGACTTCGGGCGGCGCCAGGCGGCGATTGATGCCCACCCACACCGCACCGGCGCGCCAGATCGCCTGTTGCGCCGCCACGTGCTCGATCGAGTTCGGGAGGAACGTCGCGACGCGATCCCCCGGGACGACGCCGGCGCGCACGAGCTCGCGCGCTAGACGATTCGCGCGCGCGTCGAGCTCGGCGAAGGCGATACGTCGCTCGCCGTCGCGGAGAGCTTCACGCTCGGGCCACCGGCGCGCGGCGCGACGCAGCGCCTCGGTCGCGTCCATCGCGATGGTTGATGTTCCGAAACCGCGGAGCGGTCAAGCTCGCGACGCGCGCAGCATCTCGCTCGGAATTCGCGTTGACACTTCGAGAACGCCGGTGCTAACGAGCAATCGGGGGCGGGGTGAGCATGGCCATGCAGTGGCCGGCGGACGACGACGCGAAGCATCGGCATGCCGAGGCGGCAGCCGGTGCGACCGAACGCGCTTCCGCGCTGCGCGAGGGACGACCTCGCCGCACTCCACCACGTGCTGCGACGCTCGTCGCGCGGCATCGGGCTTTCCACCGCACGGACCGGCCACTATACTTTTGTCGAAGCTCCGATCGCTCACACGTCGCGTACGTGTTGCGCGTCGCACGAGCGACCCGAGCTCCTGGCGCAGCCAGGAAGGAGCCTTTATGGAAAACGGGAAGAGCGTCTTCGAGAAGCTGATCAAAGACGATCGCGCCGTCCACGAACAGAAGATCTGGCGCGGGACCTTTCTCGAGTATCTCGAACGCGTGCGCGAGGATCCCACCATTCCGAAGCTCGCGCACTCCCGCGTCTACGATCTCATCGTGCGGATGGGCACGACCGACCTCCACGACACCGACGACCCCCGCGTGAAGCGGCTTTACAAGGACGAGTCCATCAAGTCCTACGGCTTCTTCCGCGACGAGTTCTTCGGGATCGAGAAGACGATCTCGCAGATCGTCCGCTATTTCCACGCCGCCTCACTGAAGGGCGAGGAGAGCCGGCAGGTGCTCTACCTGATGGGGCCCGTCGGCTCGGGCAAGAGCTCGCTGGTCGAGAAGCTGCAACGCGGCCTCGAAGCGAGCGATCCGTTCTACGCGATCGAGAGCTGTCCGATGTTCGAGGAGCCGCTGCACCTCCTCCCCCGCCACCTGCGGAAGGAGTTCGAGAAGATGCTCGGCACCCACATCGAGGGCGACCTCTGTCCGGTCTGCCGCTTCCGTTTGAAGGACGAATTCGGAGGCCGCTACGAGGAAGTCCCCATCGTCACCAGAACCTTCTCCAAGCGCAACCGCGTCGGCATCGGTGTCGTGCCCCCGGTCGACCCCAACAATCAAGACACGTCGGTCCTCATCGGCAGCGAGGACATCTCGAAGCTCGACGTCTACTCCGAAGGCGACCCGCGCGTGCTCGACCTCAACGGAGCGCTCAACGTCGGCAACCGCGGCATCGTCGAGTTCATCGAGGTGTTCAAAAACGAGACCGAATATTTGCACGCCATGATCACCGCGACCCAGGAGAAGGTGATTCCGGCGCCGGGGCGCCACGGGCTCGTGTACGTGGATGCCGTCATCGCCGCGCACTCGAACGAGGCCGAGTGGCAGAAATTCCGTGCCGATCACACGAACGAAGCCATCCTCGACCGCATCGTGGTGGTCAAGGTTCCATACAACCTCCGTCTCTCCGAGGAGGTGAAGATCTACCAGAAGATCATCCGCAACTCTGACTTCCGCGCCCACGTTGCGCCGCACACGCTGGAAGTGGCGTCGATGTTTGCGATCCTTTCGCGCCTCGAGCCCAACAACAAGTGCGACCTGATGACGAAGCTCAAGCTCTACAACGGCGAGGAGGTCGTCGAAAAAGGCAAGACCAAGAAGATCGACGTCCAGGAGCTGCGCGAGGACACCAAGCGCGAGGGCATGAACGGCATTTCGACCCGTTTCATCATGAAAGCCCTCGACAACGCGCTCTCCGACAACATCGACGGCAACTGCATCAACCCCATCAACGTCCGCGAGTCCCTGATCGCGATGGTGAAGGAAGCGGACATCGCCGACGACACCCGCAAACAGCACCTCGAGTTCCTGCAGGATACGCTGCACAAGGAGTACCTCGACGTCCTCCGCAAGGAGATCACCAAGGGCTTCGTCTACGCCTACTCGGAGCAGGCGGAAGCGCTCTTCCAGAACTATCTCGACCACGCCGAAGCCTTCGTGAACAAAACGCGCGTCAAAGACCGCAACACGCGCGAGGAGCTGCAGCCCGACGAGGCGTTCTTGAAGTCGATCGAGGAACAGATCGCGATCATCGGCTCGGCGGCCGAAGGGTTCCGGCAGGAGGTCATCGCCTACCTCTGGGCGCTGTCGCGGCGCGGCGAGCGCATCACCTACAAGAGCTACGAGCCGCTCAAAGAAGCGATCGAGAAGAAGCTCACCGAGTCGGTACGCGAACTTTCGCGCATCATCACGACGGCGCGCACGCGCGACGAGGAGCAGACCACCAAGTACAACGCCATGGTCCGCAACCTTCTCGACAACGGCTACTGCGAGAGCTGCGTCGACGTCGTGCTCAAGTACGCCGCCAACAACCTGTGGAAGGACTGACGCGGCGCCCCTCATGGTCGACACGATCTTCCGCCCGTTCCGTAGCTCGGAAGCCGAACGCAGCGATCGCAGCGCCGGCGACCGGCTTCGGCACCGGCAGAAGATCCGCGAGTCCATCCGCGAGAATATCGCCGACATCATCGCCGAGGAGTCGATCATCGGGAAAAGCCGCGATCGGGTGATCAAGGTCCCGATCCGCGGCATCCGCGAGTACCGTTTCGTATACGGCGACAACACGCCGGGCGTCGGCCAGGGCGACGGCGACTCGCAGCCCGGCCAGGTCGTCGGCAAGCACGGCCAGGAACAGCAGGGTCAGGGCGGCGAGAGAGCAGGCGACCGACCCGGCGTCGATTACTACGAGACCGACGTCACGCTCGAGGAGCTCATCGACATCATGTTCGAGGACCTCGATCTTCCCGACCTCGAACGGAAGGCGCTGCGCCAGCTCGAGGCCCCGCGTTCGTCGAAGCGGCGGGGATACCGCCAGGTCGGCATTCGCATCCGCCTCGACAAGCACCGGACCGCCCGCTCGCGGATCAAACGCCAGTTCGCGGCCGAGCGCCGGCGGCGCCTGGCGACGGCGTCGAATCCGGTCGAGACAACAGACGACGCGGCCCGCGATGCCGCAGCTGCGCCATCGGCGCATCGCTTCCCCTTCCACGTCGACGACCTCGTATACCGCCACGTGACGACGCAGATGCGTCCCGAGTCGAACGCCGTCGTGATCTGCATCATGGATACGTCGGGCTCTATGGATACGATGAAGAAGTACCTGGCGCGGAGCTTCTTCTTCCTGCTCTACCAGTTCATCTGCACCAAGTATCGGAGCGTCGAGATCGTCTTCATCAGCCACCACACCGAGGCCCACGAGGTGAGCGAGGAGGAGTTCTTCCACAAGGGCGAGTCCGGGGGCACATTCATCTCGTCGGGGTACCAGAAGGCGCTCGACATCATCGCCGAGCGCTATCATCCGTCGCTCTGGAACGTCTATGCGTTCCACTGCTCCGACGGCGACAATTTCGACTCCGACAATACGGCGGCGCTCAGGGCCGCCCACGAGCTGGCCGAGATCTGCAATCTCTTCGGCTATGGCGAGATCAAGCCGCTCGGTTCGCGCTACTACGAGAGCTCGATGCTCAATATCTTCCGCCGTCTCGACGTCGGCAACTTCCAGACGGTGCTGATCGAGCGTAAGGAAGACATCTGGCCGAGCTTCAAGGCCTTCCTCGCCAAAGACAAGCACCAGGATTAAATCGTGCCGAGCTGGAGCCTCGCGGACCTCGCCTACTGGGACGCCAAGATTCGCGAGCAGATCGACGCCCTCGGGCTCGACTGCTACCCGCAAGAGTTCGAGCTCTGCAACCACAACGACATGCTGGCGTACATGGCGTACTCCGGCATTCCGGCGCACTATCCGCACTGGTCGTACGGCAAGGCCTTCGAGAAACTGAAGACCCTCTACGACCACGGACTTTCGGGCCTACCGTACGAGATGGTCATCAACTCCAATCCGTCGCTCGCGTATCTCATGCGCGACAACTCGCTCTGCCTGCAGATCCTGACCATCGCGCACGTCTATGGACACAACGACTTCTTCAAGAACAACTTCACGTTCAAGTCGACGCGTGCCGAGTTCACGATCAGCACCTTCAAAGCCCACGCCGAGCGTGTGCGCGCCTACATGGAGGACCCGTCGATCGGCGCCGACAACGTCGAAAACATCCTCGACGCCGCGCACGCTCTGTCGCTGCAGCGGCGCCGCAACCTCGCGGTAAAGAAGCTTTCTCCCGATGACGAGCGCCGGGAGCTGCTCCGCAACGCCCAGGCCGCGCACGATCCCTTCCGGAACATCCATCGCCGCCCCGACTATGTCGAGCCCGATCTGCAGAAGGTGCCGCTCTCGCCCGAGCCGGACATCCTGCTCTTCATCCGCGAGCACAATCCGTACCTCGCCAACTGGGAGCGCGACCTGCTCACGATCGTCGACGAGGAGGCGCGCTACTTCATCCCGCAGATAGAGACCAAGATAATGAACGAGGGCTGGGCGTCCTGGGTGCACCGCGAGATCCTGAACGCGATCGAGCTGCCTCAGGAGCTGCATCTCGAGTTCTTGGTGCGCCACAACCAGGTGGTGCGCCCGACGCCAGGCGGCATCAATCCCTACCACCTCGGCCTCAAGCTCTGGACCGACCTGAAGCGACGCTGCGACGAGCCGACTCCGGAGGAGATTCACGAGCACGGAAAGCCGGAAAAGGCCGGCATGCTGAAGCTCCTCGAGGTGCGTGAAACCGACCGCGACCAGTCCTTCCTCCGCCGCTTCCTCACCGAGGAGCTGATGCGCGAGATGGACCTCTTCGAGTACGAGCCCAAGGGGGACGATCTCATCATCAGCAAGGTCGCCGACGAGCAAGGCTGGCGGTCCGTGAAGGAGCAGCTGATCCGCAGCGTCGGCATGGGCGGCGTCCCGGTGATCCGCATCGAGGACGCCGACTTCGGCCACAAGCGCACGCTCTACCTGATGCACGACCACGACGGCCGCGATCTGCAGCTCGAAAACGGCGAGAAGACCCTCGCCTACGTTCACCGGCTGTGGGGCCGCGAGGTAGTGCTCGAAACCGTCCTCGCCGGCAAACGCACGCTCCTCACCTACAACGATCGCGGCTTCTCGGCGAAAACGGTGAAGTGACGCGGCGCTAGAAGTAGCGATCGGCGTGGTCGACGATGTGCTGTGCGGTGCGCGTCGCGAGCGCCATCACGGTCACTTGCGCCGGCACGGCGACGCTCGTCGGGAACACGCTCGCGTCGGCGACGAAGAGGCCGCGCACGGCGTGCGCTTCGCCGTTCGGGTCCACCACCGCTTTCCGCCGATCCCGCCCCATACGGAGCGTGCCCTGAGGCTGGTACGAGAGGAACAGCGGATCGTTCACTCGCACCCCGCGATCGCGAATCGGTTGGTAAGCGCCGCGCTTGGTGATCGTGACCATCTGGTTGTAGGGTAGGAACACCTTCTCGGCGCCGGCCGCGAAGCTGATGTCGGCCGCCTTCGCGAGGGCGTCCAGCAGCCGATCTTCGTCGCTGCCGCCAAGACGATAGCTCACCGCCGGCGGTCCCGCCTCCTCCAGCTCGAGTCGGCCGCGCGTGTGATCGTGCAGAAGGACGGCGATCGCACCGAGCCGCGGGTAGAGGCCCATCAGCTCGCGGTGCTCGTCTCCGTAACCCGGCAGCATGCTCGCCGCGGCGACCGGATGCGCGAACGCGGGCACGAGTAGGTAGCCCGAGCCCGCCGAGCGTCCGCCCATGGTCAGGAACTCGTCGACGACGTAGCCCTGCGGAATACCCTTCCACGACTCGACCGGCTCCGGGTAGAGGGCGGTAACGACGACCTGCGGCTGCAGGCGGAGATTCCTCCCGACGGCGTCCGCCTGGTCGGGCAAGCGACTCTGGCGCCAGATGCGGGGCGAGTTGATGGCACCCGCAGCCAGGACGACGACCCTGGCAGTGACCGTGAGCGCGTGCTCCGTACCCGTGCGCGAGCGCCGGAACACGCCGACCGCGCCGGTCACCCGCCCCTTGTCGGTGCGCACCTGCGTGATCTCGCAGTCCGGGACGATCACTGCGCCCGCACGCGAGGCCGCCGGGACGTAGGTCGTCAGCATGTCGCCCTTGCGGTCGTAGGTGCAGCCGAGCGCGCAGAACCCCGTGAGCAGGCAGTCGACGCGATTGTGCAGGGGGATGTAGCCGCGGTAGCCGAGCTTCTCGCTGCCCTGCCGGAGCTTGGCGCTGTTGCCGTTCACCTGCTCCGGCAAGATGCGCTGCGCGCCGATGCGCTTCTCGACCCTACGAAAGAAAGGGTGCATCGCCTCGTGCTCGAGCCCCGCGAGGCCGAGATGGCGCGACCAGTAGCCGAGCAACGGCCGTGGCGGACGCACGCAGAGGCAGAAGCTCACGACCGTCGACCCGCCGACCGCGCGCCCTTGGGACACCAGCACCGTGTAGTCCGCGGTCGCCCTGGTACCTCCCTCGCGATAGAGCCGCGGGTACATCACTTCCTCGCGCTGGACGAAGTCCTCGCCGTGGAGATACGGGCCGTCCTCGACCAACACTACGGAATACCCGGCTTCGGCGAGCTCGGCGGCGGCGACGGCGCCGCCGGCCCCCGACCCGATGACGCAGACGTCGGCCCGCAGCTCGACATCGGCGTCGACCGTGCCCGTGTCGAGGATCATGAAGCGCGGCGAGCGGCGAGCACGGTCGCAAGGTCGACCGGAACCTCGTGCGCCACTCGGCCCGTCGCCTCGATGCGGCCGATCCAGGGCCCGTCGTAGCCGATCTCCGCGAACGATGCCGTCTGCGCATAATAGCCGAGTGCCGCGAGCGCCTTGAGGGCGCGGAAGATCACGCGCCGGGCGCCGAGCGTACTCTCCATCCAGCCGCGCAGATACGCGTCCTGCTCTACCGGCGTGAGGCGGGTGAAGCGCCGCGGCTTGAGGTCGAAGAGGATCGTCCCGTGCTCGACGACCCGCAGCATTAGGCGCGCCTGACTCTGCGAAGTCGGCGGCAGATCGACGAGCAGACCGTCGATGGAGCCGCCGAGACTCTCCCGCGCGGAGTCGGGCAAGCCGAGAATGCGGACCCCGGCCTGAGTCACGACCGCGAACTCCTTGCGGGTGAGGAAGCGCAGGGACCTCTCGACGGGGGAGTAGCGCGCGCAACCGCTCGGAAGCACGGCGCCGAAGGCCAGCAGCAGCACCCCGCCGAAACCCGTCTGGAGGAGGCGCCGGCGCGTCAGATCGAGGCGCAATGCCTCGAGCGTCGTGCGGTCATCCATTAGTCGACGCCTCGCATGAGCGGCGCGCATGCTACGCGTGCCGGCGCGCGAACGTCAAGGCGACTCGCGGGCTTGCGCGGCGACGACGATCGTCGCAAGGTGCGCCTGCATGCCGCTCTACGAGTACCGCTGCACGAGCTGCAAGAAGCGCGTCACGATCCTCACGCTGCGCGCCGGCGAAGCCATCGACGAGGTCTGCGACCGCTGCGGCGCCCGCTCTCTAGAGCGCATGATGTCGCGTTTCGCGATGGGACGCTCGGAGGAATCGCGCCTCGAATCCCTCGCCGACCCGTCGCACCTGAGCGGTCTAGACGAGAACGATCCCGCGAGCGTTGCACGCTGGATGAAGAAGATGAGCCGCGAAATGGGCGACGAGATCGGCGGCGAGAGCGAGATCGAGGAGATGGCGGACGAGATGGCGTCGGGATCGTTCGCCGACGACACTGGAGGCGACGACGGCGGCGGTGCCGACTGACGCGGCCGTCATCCCCGCTCCAGCAGCACTACCGCCTGCGCCGCGATGCCCTCGGCGCGACCTATCGGACCTAGCCCTTCGCCGCGCGTCGCCTTGACGTTGGCAGCGTCGGGGGCAACACCGAGCAGCTCCGCGAGCACCGTCCGCATGCTGTCGAGGTACGGTGCCAGCTTCGGCGCCTCCGCGTGCACCGTCACATCGACATTGCCGACCTGCCAGCCGCGAGCCCGCACCATGGCCATGGCCTCGAGCACGAACTCCCGGCTCGGACGACCTTCGTGCCGGGGATCGCGGTCGGAGAAATGCCGTCCGATGTCGCCCGCGCCGAGCGCACCGAGCAGCGCATCCGTCACCGCGTGGAGCACGGCATCGGCGTCGGAGTGTCCGGCAAGGCCGCGCTCGTACGGAATATCGACGCCGCCGAGGACCAGGCGACGGCCGGGAACCAAGGGGTGGATGTCGTAGCCCTGCCCGATCCGAAACGCGGCCACGGGGCGCGAAGCTAGGGGGCGCCGGAACGGGTGTCAAATCGTCCCCGCCCCGGATCCGCGCCGGCGGTCCGCGCCCGTAGCGCGAAAAACGGTGCGGGGCAGCAACGGCCGTGGTAGCGTACGCCGCATCCGCAGCATGAGAGATCCAGCGCGCCATCGCGCCGTCGGCCTCGCCTCGGAGGCCGCCGCGGCGCCTCCCGAGCGGTTCCTGAGCGAGCACGCCGAAGACGTGCTCGCGAGCCTCGGCGACGGCTTGATCCTCCTCGACACCGCCGGCCGCGTCGTGCTCATGAGCCCGGGCGCCGAAGACTTGACGGCCGTCTCCGCGAAGCACGCGAGCGGCAAGGTAGCGGGCCAAGTCCTCGCTGCGCACCCCTGGATCGTCGAACAGATCACGACCTTCCGGCACGGCGAGAACCGCCGCATCACCGCCAGCGGCGAGCTCGCAGCGCCCTTCGGGCGCCGCACACTGGTGCGGCTCACGATCTCGCCGGTGATCGACGGCTCCGGTGCGGCCGTCGGCAGCCTGCTCCTGTTCCACGACATCGTCGCTGCCCGCTCGCTGACCGAGTCGGACGAACGTGACCACCGGGTGGGCGGGCTCGCGGCAGTGGCCGCGGGCCTCGCGCACGAGATCAAGAATCCGCTCGGCGGCATCAAGGGTGCCGCCCAGCTCCTCGCCGGCGCGCTCGCAGCCGATGCCGAAAGCCGCCGCTTCACGTCGCTCATCACTCGCGAGGTCGATAGGGTATCGGCGCTCCTCGAGCAGCTCCTCGAGCTCACACGACCGCCGCGCCTCCGCCTCGGCGCCGTCAACATCCACCGGGTGCTGCAGGACGTGCTGGCGCTCGAGCGCGCAGCAGCGGGCCCTGCCCTCACGGTGCGGTTGAACTTCGACCCGAGTTTGCCCGACGTCTGGGCGGACGAGGCGCGAATACGCCAGGTATTCTTGAACCTGGTCAAGAATGCGCTCGAGGCGATGCAGCGTCGCGGCACGCTGGCGATCACCACCCGCATGGAGACCGACTTCCGCGTCCGCGCAGTCGGCCAGGAACGAAATCGCCGCTATCTGTCGGTCGACGTCGAGGACAGCGGACCGGGGATCGAGCCCGAGGATCATGAACGCATCTTTGCGCCGTTCTTCACGACCAAGAACGATGGCACCGGCCTCGGGCTCTCCGTGAGCCACCATCTGGTGGCGCAACACGGCGGCCTCCTGCGCGTCGAGAGCGAGCCCGGACGCTGGACCCGCTTTCGCGTGAGTCTTCCGGTCGCCGTGACCACGGGAGCTGGCTGATGGCGCGCATACTGGTCGCCGACGACGAAGAGTCGATTCGTCTGGTGCTGGCGACGGCGTTGACCCAGGCAGGCCACGCCGTCGAGGTCGCGAGTACCGGCAGCGAAGCGCTCGCACGACTGATCGACCGCACCTTCGACGTCGCCATCCTCGATATCCGCATGCCGGACCTGAGCGGACTCGACGTGCTGGCGCGGGTGCGGGAGGCCGGGGCGCCGGTAGTCGTGATCGTGATCACCGCGCAGAACACGATGGCCAACGCCATCGAGGCGATGAAGCGCGGCGCTTTCAACTACCTCACCAAGCCCTTCGACCTCGACGAGGTGCGGGCGCTGGTGGCACGAGCATCGGAGATGCGCAGGCTTCGAGACACCGTCGGCCGCATCCGCACCGAGCTGGTAGGTCGCTACGAGCCCGGCGTCACCCTGATCGGCACCAGCCCGGCGATGCAGGATATCTTCAAGACCATCGGCAGGCTCGCGAGCAGCGATGCCACTATCCTCATCGAGGGCGAGAGCGGCACCGGCAAGGAGCTCATCGCGCGCGCGATCCACGCGCACTCGCCGCGCTGGAGCGGTCCGTTCATCGCGCTCAATTGCGCGGCGCTCCCGCGCGACCTCCTCGAAAGCGAGCTCTTCGGCCACGAGCGCGGCGCATTCACCGGCGCCAACGAGCGGCGCATCGGTCGTTTCGAGGCCGCCGGCGGCGGCACGCTCTTCCTCGACGAGATCGGCGACATGCCGCTGGATCTGCAAGTGAAGCTCCTGCGCGTCCTGCAGGAGCGCGAGTTCAGCCGGGTCGGCAGTACGACCACGATCGCAACCGACGCCCGCATGATCGCCGCGACCAACCAGATACTCGAGCGCGCCGTCCGCGACGGCCGATTTCGCGAGGATCTCTACTTCCGCTTGAAGGTCGTCCCGATCGTAGTGCCGCCGCTGCGCGAGCGCCGCGGCGACATCCCGCAATTGATCCGTCATTTCCTCGCCAAGGCGAATGCGGAGATGGGCACGGACATCAACAGCATCACGCCGGAAGCCGAGGCCCTGTTGGTGCGCCACCCGTGGCCAGGCAACGTCCGCGAGCTCGAAAACATGCTCGTGCGCGCCGCGGTGCTGGCTCCCGGAGAGACGCTCACCGAAGCCGACCTGCAGCTCCCCGAGGCGGCGCCGCCACCCGCGCTCGCGGGTTCGCTCGCGGAAACGCTGCACAGCGCCGTCGCGGCGCTCGTGAACGATCCGAACCGCCCCGGCAAAGACCTGCACGCGGCGGTGGTTGCTGCGGTCGAGCGACCGCTGCTCGAGTTCGTCCTCGCACAGACCGGCGGCAACCAGCTGCGCGCGGCGGACCTGCTCGGCATCAATCGCAACACGCTCCGGAAGAAGTTGACCGTGCTCGGCATTCCGATTCCGCGCGGGGCCGCGTGACCCTCCCCTCGCGCCTGTACGCGATCGTCGATCCGCTCGATACCGGGCGAGATCCGCTCGTGCTCGCGCGCGCCATGTTGGCCGGCGGGGCGCGCTTGCTGCAGCTTCGTCTCAAGACGGCCGCAACCGGCGAGCTGCTGGCGACGGCGGCGGCGCTGCGCGAGCTCACCGCCGCTGCCGGCGCGACCTTCATCGTCAACGACCGCGCCGACATCGCCCGTGCATGCGGCGCCGACGGCGTACATCTCGGACAGGAGGATCTGCCGGTGGAGGCGGCGCGCCCGATCGCCGGTCCGACCGCGATCATCGGCTTCTCGACCCATAGCGAGAAGCAGTTGGCGAGCGCCCGCTCCACGACAGCTGACTACTTCGCTTTCGGTCCGATTTTCGCGACGACCAGCAAGATCAAGGCGGATCCGGTACTCGGTTGCGCCGAGCTGCGCGCCGCGCGCGCGCTCACGACCGCACCCTTGGTCGCTATCGGCGGTATCTCCGCCGCCAGCGCCCCGGCCGTGCTCGCGGCGGGCGCCGACGCCGTCGCCGTCATCGCCGCGCTGGTGCGCGCCCCCGACGTCGAGCGCGCCACCGCCGAGTTCCTCGCGATCGTCGGCCACTGAGGAAGACCCACGCTCCGCAGGACAGCGCCAGCCCGAGCGCGCCGGCCGAGCCGCCGGACGGCGTTCGCGGTTTCCCCGACTCCACGCGTTCTATAATCTATCCCGGGTCGAGCGATGCGAATCGGCATAATCACATCGTGGATGCGGCTCGGCTGGGGCGTCGACCTCACGCTGCACTTCACCGCATCTGCTTTGACCGCCCTCGGCAACGAGGTGCGGTTGTATACTGCCGAGCACGACGGCTCCTTCGCCGCCGCTCCGTACACGATCGTCCACAGACCGCTCGCAGCGGATGCGCTCTTTCCGCGATTGGAGTGGCGCGCGCGCAAGCACGTCCGTTATTTCGCCGACGAGCCGAATGACGCCTATCTCATCGCCACCCAGCCATACTTCTATTATCCCTGGCTATTACCGCAGCCGACCGTGAATTATGAGTTCGGGATCGTTCCGACTACGGGTTTTCCGTGGAGCAGGAAATTCATGTGGTCGTATATGAAAGCGACCCAGTTCTATCTCTACCACCCGGGAGCCGCCGCGATCGTCAGCAATTCGGATTTCACCAGACGCGAGCTGCCGTCGTTCCTGCAGACCAAGACCCGCACGATCTATCACGGAGTCGAGCACTACGATCCGCTCCATCCCGACCACGATTTCCTGTTTCCCTCTCCCCTGCTCGTACCCGACCCCCGAAATCCCCGCTGTCCGGTAGCTGCACCCGTAGACCGGCGAAGCAACAGGGAGCTCCGCGAAGAATTCCGGCGGGAGAACGATTTCGCCGATTCCGACGTCGTCGGACTCTACGTCGGCCGCATCAACCCCGTCGCACAACCGTACAAAGGCGTCGCCGAATTGTTCGCGACCATCCCTAAAGTAATGAAAGACGAGAAGCGGCTCAAATGGGTCATGGTCGGTCTGGGAGGGGAAGCGGACGCAAACATGTGCCGCGCCGCGGGAATGATACCTCTGCTCAATCTCCCCGATTGGCAGATGCGCAAGATCTTCGTGGGCTGTGACTTCTATGCGTCAGCGAGCAAGTGGGAGGGTTTCAATCTACCGATAATGGAGGCGCAATATTTCGGCAGGCCGGTTGTCGCCTACAACCGCGCCGCCCATCCGGAAGTCGTCAAAGCACCGACGAGCGGCTATCTCGTCAATGACGCGAGGGAATTCGAGCGGGCGATCCGAGAGCTGACGGCGAACGAAAAGGCGCGCGCGGACCTGGGGCGGGAAGGGGCCAGGTACGCGGCTGGATTCACGTGGCGCCGATGTGCGACCGCGTTCGAGGAGTTGTTTCACGATATCGTACAGGGATGGGAGTCGGCGGGTCGGAGAACAAGCGTTGTCAATGATATTGACGAGGATTCCGGGCGGACGTACGGCCCGCCGCATGCACATCCGGATCATTGCCGCTCTCCTGGCCCTGACACTCGCCGCCTGCAGCCGCCATGCGGAAACAGCCGCGGTCCTGGCGTCGGCGGCGACCAACCCTGACCCGGCCGCACCTGCGGAAGACGGGGCGATCCACGTGCCGGCCGCGTCGCTCCCGTACCTCACGGTCGAGACGATCGCGGCGAACGACGGACGGGCCGCCGTACACGCGCCCGGCAAGGTGGGCTTCCGGGATGGGGCCGTGGCCTCGGTCGGACCGCCGACGGTCGGACGCGTGGCTCTCGTGCACGTCCAGGTCGGCGACCGCGTCGCCGCCGGCGACGCGCTGGTCACGCTCTCCAGCCCCTCTGCCTCCAAGGTCCGCGCCGAGCTGGCGCGCGCGGCCGCCATGATGACCGCCGCCGCTGACCACCTCCGACGCCAGACCGAGATGATGTCCCGCGGCATCGGCCTCGAGGTGGAGCGCGTCGAGGCCAAGGCCAAGTACGATCAGGCTACCGCCGAGCTCACACGGGCGACCGAAGCGGCTCGCTTCCTCGGGGAGGGCGAAGGCGACACGGTAGTCGTGCGAGCGCCGCTCGCGGGAACGGTGCTGCAGCGGAACGCGACCGTCGGGGCGTCGGTCGAGCAGGGAACCCCGCTCGTCGAAGTAGGCGATCCGAATGACCTCTGGATCGTGGCCGAGGTGTACGAAGGAGACCTGGCGACGGTGCAGGTGGGTGCGCCGGCGAGCGTCACCCTCGCCACCAGCCCGGCGCCGGTCGCGGGACGCGTCACGGCGGTGGGCGCTGCCCTCGAGCAGGGCCTCCGCCGGGCCCCCGTGTACATCGCCGTCGATGCCGGTGCGGCAGCGACGCTCCTGCCGAACACGTACGCCAGAGTCGCCATCATGGGGAACGGAGCGCCAGCCGTGACCGTACCGGTAGGGGCCGTGTTGATCGCGGGCGGCAGGCGCTCGATCGTCTACGTCGAGCAGGCCGAGGGCACGTTCGCCCGGCGTGAAGTCGTGGTCGGCTCCGCGACCGACGGCGATCACGTGCAGGTGTCGGCCGGTCTGACCCCGGGGGAGCGCATCGTTACGCACGGAGCGCTCCTGCTCGACCGTACCGCCGAACAACTCCTCTGATCATGCTCGAGCAGCTGATCGCGCGCTGCGTCCACCGTCGTATGGCGGCAGTGCTCGTGGCCCTGGCCGTCGCGGCCGTCGGTCTCCGCGCCTATCTGGCGACGCCCATCGAAGCCTATCCCGACGTCACCAACGCCCAGGTCACGGTGATCGCGAAGATGCCGGGCTACGCGCCGGAGGAGGTGGAACGCCAGGTTACGGTGCCCCTGGAGCGCGTGCTGAACGGAACGCCCGGCATGGTCCTCCTGCGCAGCGAGAGCCTCTTCGGCCTCTCCCTCGTCACCCTCACGTTCGACGACGGGCTCGACGCGCTCGTGTCGCGCACGCACGTTTCTCAGCGCATCGCCACCGCCGACCTCCCGCCGGGCGTCGTACCCGAGCTCGCCCCCGACGATACGCCGCTCGGCGAGATCTATCAGTTCACGGTCCAGAGCGACCGCCACGATCTCTATGAGCTCCGCTCCGAGCTCGAATGGAACATCGCGCGCCTCCTCGAGCAGGTGCCTGGCGTCGCCGATGTCGTGAACTTCGGCGGCCTCCTGAAGGAACTGCATGCCGAAGTCGATCCGCTCCGGCTGGAAGCGCACGGTTTGACGCTGCCCGAGGTGACCGACGCCCTCTCGCACTCGAACCTGAACGTCGGCGGCGGCTTCCTGACGCACGGCGAGCAGGAGATGGCGGTCCGCGGCGTCGGCTACCTGCGCACGGCAGACGACGTGAAGAACGTGGTGCTGCGCAGCGGCGACGGCATTCCGGTCACCGTCGGCGACGTCGCGACCGTCGTGCAGTCGTACCAGCCGCGACGCGGCACCGTCGGCCTCGGGACCTCGCGCGAGGCAGTCGAGGGTTTCGCTCTCCTGCGCCGCGGCGAGAACCCGACCGAGGTGCTCGACGCGATCCACCGGAAGGTGCGGGAGATCAACGACAGCATCCTGCCGGCGGGCATGACGATCGTGCCCTTCGCCGACCGCTCGACGCTCGTCGAGCAGACGCTGCATACCGTGCACCATAATCTGCTCGTCGGCTTCCTGCTCGTCGTCGGTGTCGTCTGGCTCTTCCTGCGGAGCGTCCGCGGATCATTGATCGTAGCGGCGGTGATTCCGCTCGCCATCCTGACGGCGTTCATCGGCCTCTCGCTCTGCCGCCTGCCGGCGAACCTGATCTCGCTCGGCGCCGTCGACTTCGGCATCCTGCTCGACGGCGCAGTGGTGCTGGTCGAGAGCGTCGTCCACCGGCTGCACACCGAGAAACCGCGCCGCCGCCGCGAGATATCGGCCGTCGTCATCCGCTCCGCACTCGACGTCGCGCGTCCGACCTTCTACGCGATGACGATCGTGATCGCGGCCCTGGTGCCGGTCTTCGCGCTCGAGCGCGTCGAGGGGCGGATCTTCCGGCCGCTCTCATTGACCTACACGTTCGCGCTCGTAGGTGCGCTGGTGTTCTCGCTGACGGTGGTCCCGGCGCTCTGCGCACTGGTGCTGCAGCCTCGAGACGGCGAGAGGGGCGAGCCGCACTTCGTCGCCTGGCTGCGCGCCGCCCATGGCCGCATCCTCGACGCGTTCCTCGCGCACCGGCGCCTGGTCGTCGGCGGGGCGCTCGCGCTCGCGGCGGGGGTCGGGCTCATCGCCGTGCGGCTCGGTACCGAGTTCCTGCCCGAGCTCGACGAGGGCGACCTCGTGATCTTCGTCGAGATGCCGCCGAGCATCTCGCTCGGCGAAGGGCGCGACCTGCTCCTCGACGTGCGCCGCCGCCTCCTCGCATTCCCCGAGGTCATCGACGTGCTCAGCGAGCAGGGACGGCCGGAGGACGGCACCGACGACGAGGGCGTCAACATGAGTGAGACCTTCGTGCGGCTGAAGCCGAAGGGCGACTGGCCGGCGAGCGTGGGGAAGGAGGAGCTCGTCGAGGCGATGCGCGCTTCGCTGACGGAGATTCCCGGCGTGCGTTTCAACTTCTCGCAGCCGATCAAGGACAACGTCGAGGAAGCGATGAGCGGCGTCCGCGGCAAGGTCGTGCTCAAGATCTTCGGACCCGATCTCGACGCCATGCGGACGACGCTGGAACGGGCCCAGAGCGCCCTCCGCACTGTCGCCGGCATCACCGACCTCGAGCTCTACCGCGACGCCGCCGTGCCGCAGCTGCAGATCGAGCTCGACCGCCACGCCCTCGCACGCAACGGCGTCCAGGTGCAGGCGGCCGACGACATCGTCGAGACGGCGCTCGCGGGCAAGGTGGCGACGACGATGTGGGAGGGCGAGCGCCCGGTGCCGCTCAGAGTGATGCTCCCGGCCGGCGCCCGCTCCAGCGCCGCAGAGATCGGGGATATCGCGGTGCCGACGAGCGGGGGAGCCCACGTGCCGCTCCGCGATCTCGCGGCGATCCGCATCGCGAGCGGCCGGGCATCGATCAACCGCGAAGCCAACAGCCGCTACCAGGCGCTCAAGTTCAATGTCGAGAACCGCGACCTCGGATCGGCTGTGGCGGAGGCGCAGCGCGTGGTCGCCGCCGCCGTGCAGCCGCCCGCCGGACACTATTTCGTGTGGGGCGGTGAGTTCGAGAACCAGCAACGGGCGATGGCGCGCCTGCGCGTGATCGTACCGGTAGCGCTCGGACTGGTGCTGGCGCTCCTCTACGGCGCCCTCAGCTCGGGCCGGAGCGCGGCCGCGATCCTCGCCGCCGCACCGTTCGCGCTCACCGGCGGCGTCCTTGCCGTCGCGCTCGCCGGCATCCCGCTCTCGGTGAGCGCAACGATCGGCTTCATCGCGCTCCTCGGCCAGGTTTCGCTCATGGGCCTCCTCGTACTGAGCGCGATCGAACGCCGCCGGCGCGACGGCGAGGCTCTCGAGCCGGCCGTGCGCGCGGGAGCGTGCGAACGGGTTCGGGCGGTCACGATGGCATCGCTGCTCGCGCTCCTCGGCCTCCTGCCGATGGCGCTGTCGTCGGCGCCGGGCAGTGAGATCCAGCAGCCGTTCGCAGTCGTGATCGTCGGCGGCATGCTGACGACGCCGTTCGTGGCGCTCCTGGTCCTGCCGATACTCTACACTTTCATCACGCCGGCGGAGCTGCACACGCCGGAGGAGCTCGACGAAGAATGGCCGCTCGCCACCGCTTCCTGACCCTCGCTGGCATCGCTGCGACTCTCCTGTTCGTGTCGGGTTCCGCGTCTGCCGCCGAACCGGCGGCAGCGATCGAATCCGACACCCCGCCCGACGCCGTCACCGTCGCGGACGTGCTGCATCTGCTCCGCTCGGCGAGCCCGCGGCTGGCGGCGGAGCGCCCGCAGATCGCCGCCGCTCGCGCCGACCTGGCGGCGGCGCGCCTGCTGCCGAATCCGACGATCGCCTACGGCGGCGGCACGCTCGTCGACGGGGCCAACGTGAACGGGGTGTGGCAGCACCAGGCCACGGCAAGCGCGCCGCTGCCGATCACCGGGATTCGTGGCGTCCGCATCGCGGCGGCGCAGAAGCGAGTGGAGATCGCGGAAGGACAGGCGCGCGCCCGCTACGAGGAGATCGCGCTCGCCGCGCGAAAGCTCTTCGTCTCCATCCTCGCCGCCGAGGAGCGCGAACGCATCCTCCAGGATGCCCACCGCGATGCGCTCCACCTCCGCGAGATCGTCGCGGGCCGCGCCCGTGAAGGCGTAGCCCGCGAGTACGACGGTTTGCGGGTCGCCACCGAGGCCGAGCTCATCGAGCAGAAAGCGGCGGACGCGCGCGCCGCGGCACTCGACCAGGCTGGGGAGCTCGGCAAGCTCCTGGGGTTTCCGAACTGGCGCCCCCATCCGCTGGGTACGCTGCAGCCGCTCGGGGCGGCGGTCGACGCCTACGCCGACCCGAAAATGATGGAAGAGTCGCGCGCCTCCCTGGCCGTGGCGCGCAACAGCGAGCAAGCCGCCGTCGCCGCCGTCGAAGTAGTCCGGCGGGAGCGTTGGCCGCTTCCCATCGTGAACCTCGGCGTCGCCGAGACACGACGCCAGCAGAGCACGTCCCTCGTCGCCGGCCTGGCTATCGAGGTGCCGCTGTTCGATCGCGGCCAGGGCAAGGTGGAGCGGAGCCTCGCCGAGGCCGAGGCGGCGGCCGCCGAACGTCGGCTCGCGATCGCAGAGGCCGGCGCCGAGCTCGGGCGCGCGACGCGCGTCCTCGCCGAGCGGCGTACGGCGCTCGCCAACTTCAGTCACGACGTCGTCAGCCACCTGCCGACGCTCCGGCGAATGGCAGAGGACGCCTATAGATTCGGCCAAGGCAGCATCGTCGAATTGCTCGATGCGGGGCAGGCGCGGACCGAAGCGGAGCTCGCGCACATCGAGCTCGTTGCCAGCGTCGCCCAGGCGGAAATCGACGTCCTCGGCGCCGCTGGCGCAGTGGACCAGCTGACGCCCTGAGGCAGCGCTGCTCCTAGGACCGCGACTTGCATCGGCCGCGGTCGCGCGCTGCGCGCTCGGATCACATCTCCGGCATGTCGTAGTCGCGTTCGCTGAACGGCGAATCGTGCTCGTAGGCCTCGTCGCTCGGGAGGGCGCGGTCGGCGAAGCGCATGTACTCTTTCCTGAAGGTCACGTTCACCGTGCCGGTCGGGCCGTTGCGCTGCTTGCCGATGATGATCTCGGCCTCGCGCTCTTCTTCGGGGCCGAGCTCCTTGTTGTAGGCCGCTTCGCGGTAGACGAAGAGGATGACGTCGGCGTCCTGCTCGATGGCGCCCGATTCGCGCAGGTTCGCCATCACCGGCCGCCGATCGGCACCCCGCTCCTCGACGCGCCGGTTCAACTGCGAGAGCGCGATGATCGGCAGCTCCATCTGCTTCGCGAGCGCCTTCAAGGAGCGCGAGATCTCCGAGATCTCCTGCTCGCGCGAGTCGGTGCGGCCGGAGCCGCGCATCAGCTGCATGTAGTCTATGACGATGAGGCCGAGGCGGCCGCCGCGCGCATGGATCTCGCGCTTCAGGCGGCGCGCCTTGGCGCGCAGCTCCAGCACCGAGAGGCCGGCGGCGTCGTCGATGTAGATCACCGACTGGTGGAGCGCTCCGGCGGCGCGCGCGAGCTTGGCGAAGTCCTTCTCGTGGAGGCGCCCCGAGCGGACGTCCTGATAGTTCACGAGCGCCTCGGAGCAGAGCATGCGCAGCACCAGCTGCTCCTTCGACATTTCGAGCGAGAAGACGGCTACGCCGATGCTGGCCTGTTGCGCCGCCGTCGTCGCGATGTTGAGCGCGAGCGCGGTCTTCCCCATGCCGGGACGGCCGGCGACGATGATGAGGTCGCCGGCGTGCATGCCGGCGGTCATCCTGTCGAGGTCGTGGAAACCGGTCGGCACGCCGGTCACCATGTCCTTGCGGTTGAAGAGCTTCTCGATCTCCTTGATGGCGGGCTGCAGCAGGTCGCCGATCACGAAGAACTCGGTGGTGACCTTCTGCTCGGCGATCGCGAAGATCTTCGACTCGGCGACGTCGACGAATCTGTCGACGTCGGTCTGATTGCCGTAGGCCTCGGTCGCGATCTCGGTGGCGGTCGAGATGAGGCCGCGCAGGAGCGCCTTCTCGCGCACGATCTTGGCATAGTACTCGGCGTTGGCGGCGGTCGGGACGCGGTTGGCGAGCTCGGCGATGAAGGTGGCGCCGCCGACGTCCTGGAGCTGTCCGCGCTGCCGCAGCGCTTCGGTGAGGGTGATGATGTCGACCGGCGCCCCGCTCTCGTTCAGGGAGATCATCGCCGTGAAGATCTTGCGATGCGCCTCGCGGTAGAAGTGCTCCGACCGCAGAATCGGCAGGACGATATTGCAGGCGTGGTTGTCGAGGAGGATGCCGCCGAGGACGGATTCCTCGGCCTCGAGGTTCTGCGGCGGAATCTTGCGGAGGTTTTCCTCGATCGAAGCCATCGTCACGTGTGCCGGGGGGAGGAGCTTATAGACCTCGCCCGGGTGAAAGTCATCACGAATCGCGACGCGCGGACGCGACGGCGGAACGGCCGTGCCGACCGCGTCAGCGCTCGCGACCGGCGGCGTTGCGTTCGCGGAGGATGTGCTCGAGCGCCGCCTTCTCGTCGCTCGTTATCTCGGCGGGGCCTTCCCCGTCGTGATCCTCGTCGACCGCAGACGGAGCGCGCGCCTCCGGCTGGCTCGCTGCCGGCCCCGGCGCCTCGGTGCGGCGCGCCGCGAGCCACCACCCGAGCAGACCCGCCGTCAGAGCCGCTGCAGCGAGCGCCCACCACGTCGCTCCGCTGCGCCTCCGTGCCCGGCGGCTCACGGCCGCGAGCTCGGGTCGTGCACGCTCGCCTGCACGACGTTCCAGCCGCGGCGGCGCGCCTCGCGCCGCAGTCGCGGATCGGGGTTCACGACCTCGGGGTGTCCGACGATCTCGAGCATCGGCAGATCGGTCACCGAATCAGTATAGAACCAGCTCGCACCGAGGTCGACGTCGTGCTCGGCGGCGAACCGTCGCGCCCAATGGATCTTTCCGGCACCGTAGCAGATGGGGCGATGCACCTCTCCCGTGAAGCGGCCGTCTTCGACCACGAGGCGCGAGACCAGCATGTGCTCGATGCCGAGCTCCTCGGCAAGCGGGGTCGCCAAGTAGGGAGTCGAGCTCGACAGCAGCGCCACGACGTGCCCGGCAGCTCGGTGCTCGCGGACGCGTCGCACTATCGCCGGCTGCAGGTATTGGCGCACCATGTCGCGGTACCACACGCGGCAGTGGGCGGCGACGGCCTGCTCGTCGCGGCCGCGGATCCAGCCGCTCGAGCTCGCCACCGCGCGCTCGATGTCGAGCAGCCCGAGCTTGTACCGAAGGTAGAGGTAGATCGTCCGCGCTGCGTCACGCCGCCGGATCTCTCCGCGGCGGCGGAGGAACCGCATGTACAGCGGCCCGGTGTTCTTCGCGATCAGCGTACCGTCGATATCGAAGAACGCCGCGACCGCCACGGACCGCTCGCTGCGGGCGCCTCAGCGCTCGATGATCATGGCGATCCCCTGCCCGCCGCCGATGCAGAGCGAGGCGAGGCCGAGCTTGGCGTCGCGGCTCTTCATCGCGTGGATCAGGGTGACGAGGATGCGGGCGCCGCTCGCCCCGATCGGGTGGCCGAGGGCGATGGCGCCGCCGTTCACGTTGACGCGATTCTTCGGGATGCGGAGCTCGCGCAGCACGCCGAGCGACTGCGCCGCGAAGGCCTCGTTGAGCTCCCAGAGGTCTATATCTTCCTTGCGGAGACCCGCCTTTCCGAGCGCTTTCTCGGAGGCCGGCCACGGACCCATGCCCATGATCGCCGGATCGACTCCCGCCGCCGCCGTGGCGCGGACGCTCGCGAGGATCGGCAGACCGAGCTTCTTCGCCCGCTCTTCCGACATGACGACGACCGCGGCAGCGCCGTCGTTGATGCCCGACGCGCTGGCCGCCGTCACCGTGCCGTCCTTCTTGAACGCCGGCTTCAGCGCCGCGACCTTGTCGGGCGCGCTCTCGCGCGGGTGCTCGTCGGTCGAGAACTTGACGGGATCGCCCTTCTTCGCCGGGATCTCGACGGCGACGATCTCCTCCTTGAACCGGCCCGCCTTGATGGCAGCCGCCGCCTTCGCCTGGCTCTCGATCGCGAACTCGTCCTGCTCGGCGCGGGTGATCTCGTACTTCGCCGCGACGTTCTCGGCGGTGATGCCCATGTGGGTGAAAGTGATCGGGCAAGTGAGGCCGTCGCTGATCATCGAGTCGATGATCTGGTCGTGTCCCATGCGGTATCCGGTGCGCGCCTTGGTGAGGAGGTAGGGAGCCGCGCTCATGTTCTCCATGCCGCCCGCGACCACGATCTCGGCGTCGCCCGCCGCGACCGACTGCGCCGCGAGCGCCACCGCCTTCAGCCCCGAGCCGCACGCCTTGTTGATGGTGTAGCCCGGAACCTCCTTGGGAATGCCCGCCTTCAGGTACGCTACCCGCGCCGGGTTCAACCCTAGGCCGGCGGTGAGCACGTTCCCGAGGATCACCTCGTCGATGACGTCGCCGGGGAGGTTGCCGGCGCGCCGCAACGCCTCGCGGATGACGACGGCGCCGAGCTCCGGCGCGGGGGTCTGGGCGAGGGTGCCGCCGAACGTTCCGATGGCCGTCCGGGTGGCGGCGACGATCACGGGCTTGTGCATGTGGATCTCCTCCGAAGCGTGGGGGTTGGCGATTGGCGAGGGTCTTTAATGCCCGACGCCTGGCCGCCAGGCAACCGGCGACTGGCCGCCGCGGCGCCGCACGTGCAGGCCTGAGGCCGCGGCGCGAGACCGCGTCCGAGCGCCCGTCACACGGCGCCGCGGCGCCCGAGCGACCAGCGCACGGCGGTGCGCAACGCCTCCCAGCCGCTGCGCCGATCCCAGCCGTCGACGCCGTTGTACCAGCGCAGGCCGACCTCCTGGGCGCCCTTCCAGCGCGCCGCAATTCCCAGCCACAGCCGCGCTCCCGGACCGTAGAACATGGTCGCTGCCTGCTCGAGCCGGCGCAGCTTGCGGCCTACCCAGCCGCGGCGAAACCGTTCTTCAGCCGCGGCGAAAGCGTAGTCGCGGCGACGGAGCGCAGCGGCGATCTCGGCTGCCGCCCAGAGGCCGTATTCGAGCGCGAACGAGATCCCCTCGCCCATCAGCGGCTCGACGCCGGCAGCGTCGCCGACCAGCAGCACGTGCGGAGCCGTGAACGCCGCCGCACCGAAGCAGCGGATCGGCGCCGCCCGGTGCTCGACCGGCGCTCCGCCGAGCTCGCCCTGGAGCTCGCGCAGCAGCGCCACGAGATCGACTCCGGTCCGCCGCCAGGCATAGACGCCTGCGTTCACGTGCGGCGCGCCGTCGATGAGGCACGGGAACGCCCACGCATAGCCGGCGAGACCGCGCACAACCGCGCGGAAGTCGAAATCGTAGCGGGCGCGCGCATGCCCGTCCCAGGAGCTGGCGCCGGCACCGAGGCGCAGGTCGGCCATGATCGCTCGCGGCACTTCGCCGTGTCCCCGCTCCGGGCCGTCGACGAGCCGGCGCCGGACGAGGCTTCCCGAGCCGTCGGCGCCGACGAGGATCGGCGTCGTGTAGGTGTCGCGGGTGGTGGTGATCTCGATGCCGCCGGTGACGCGCGCCAGCGCCGTCACCTTCTCGTCCTCGCGCACCTCGACGCCGCGCGCCCGCACCGCTGCGACCAGGGAGGCGTCGAGCTCATCCCGCCGCACCACCGCACAGAAACGGCTGCCCTCGACTTCGACCCTGGCGCCGGGCACGTCGACGCGGGCGCGATCGACCATCACGTGCGGCACGACGAGGCCGACGCCGAGCGTATCGAGAGTCGCGAGCGCGTGCGGAATAAGACCGCCGGCGCAGACCTTGGGGCGCGGATGGCGGGCCTTCTCGAGGACCACGATGCGGCCGGCGATCCCCGGATCGGCACCCACCAGCGCAAGGGCGGTCGCGGCGCCGGCGGGTCCGCTGCCGACGATGATCACGTCACGCCGTTCCACCGGCGCCGGAAGCTAAGAGAAGGCCGCCCGGCGCGCAACTTCCCGAGCCGCCGGCACGGCGCGCGCGACTCGGTCTGCGTGTGGTCACGCGGCACAGACGAAGTCGTGGAGCTCCCGGAAACCCATCGTCGCCAGCGCGGCGCGGATGAGCCGCCGCGGCTCGTGGCGCGCCACCGAGACGACGATCGCAGCCGGAGCCAGCGCCGGCAACGCTTCGGGAGCGATGACTGCCGCCCCGTGGATGGTGTTCCCGATCCGGCGCGGGTGCACCTCGATCACGTGGGTAGGATACTTCTCGCGGGCCGCGAGCGCGCGGCGCAGCGCCCGCCCCGTAGCTCCGTACCCCCAGAGCACGTAGCGATCGGAGGCGGCGAGGAAACCCTCGGCCAGGAAGGCTGCTTTGATGGCAGTGAAGCGCGACAGCGCGTAGGCCGCACCGGTGCGGGAGAGCCGCTCGGGGCGATCGCGCCACGCGTGCAGGCGGCGCGGCACGATGCCGATCTCGAAGCCGCGCGCGAGCGCCCGCAGCACGAGGTCGTAGTCCTCGGGCCAGCCGACGTCGCGGTATCCGAGCGCTACGAGCGCCGGACGCCGGAAAGTCAACGTCGGGTGCACGACCGGACACTCGACCAACGCCTCCGCGCGCACGTCGGCCGCCGAGGCGATCCCGTTCACCCAACGTTCGTACGCTCGCCACCCGGCGGCGAGACGAGCGCGGGGAAAGATGCGGACGTGGGAGGCGACCGCCGCCAGCTCGGGCGCCGCCGCCAGGTGCGCAAGCTGCGCCGCGAGACGATCGCGGTGCATCAGGTCGTCGCCGTCCATGCGCGCCACGAACGCGCCCCGGCAGCGCTCGAGACCGGCCTGCAACGCCGCGACGAGGCCCGATCGCGGTCTCGGCACCACGACGAAGCGCCGATCCTGGGCCGCGAAGCCCTCGGCGACGGCGCAGGTAGCGTCGACCGATCCGTCGTCGACGACGACGCACTCCCAGTCGCGCCAGCGCTGCCGGCGGACGCTCGCGAGGCTCGCCGCGAGCGTCGCCGCCGCGTCGCGCACGGGCAAGAGCACGGAGACGAGCGGCGCCGGCATCGCCACCGCTCGCAGCTCAGCCGATCGCCTGGGGAGCCTGCGGCATCAGCGTCCACGCCTCGGGATCGTGGCCGTAGACGATGCGCGTGCCCACCGCGGCGAGCGCGCGCAGGCGCTGCAGCGACGACAACATGGCGCCGGCATCGTGGGCGAAGGAGGGGAGCTTCAGCTCGTCGAGCGTCTCGCGCAGGTAGCAGGCGTCGGCGGCGAGCACGGTGTCGCCGCTGTCGAGGCGTACCAGCAGCGACTGATGGCCGGGCGTGTGGCCGTAGGTCGGCAGGCAGACGACGCGGCCGTCGCCGAAGAGGTCGTGCTCGCCGTCCACCTCCAAGCGCGGCTGTCCGGTATCGAAATCCGCCGGCACGTAGCCGTTGGCGGCGATGCTCGCGTCATCGTGCGCCGCTTGCCACTCGCGCCGCTGCACGACGACGGTCGCGTTCGCGACGGCGACGTTGCCGCCGGCATGATCGAAGTGCAGGTGCGAGTTGACGAGCCAGCGCACCCCGCCGATATCGAAGCCCGCCGCTGCGAGTCGCGCCGCAACGTCGTCGCCGGGATCGAAGTGGGTCGTGAACAGAGCCGCCGTGGCCCCGAGCCGTGCCGCCGGATCGTCTTGCAACTGACGATGGAGCCCGCTGTCGAAGAGAACGAGCCCGCGGGGATGGTCGATCACGAAGACGGGCACCGGCACACGCAGGCTCCCCACCGCCCCCTCGACGAAGAGCGCCCGCGGCGCCGTGAGCCAGCCGCACGTGAGCGCGTAGAGGCGAACCGCCATGCCGATCGCATAGCGGTCGCGCGCCGACCTGACAAACCTGGTGTCGGCGCGCTAGGAAGCCTCCTTCACGGCCGCTTCCGACTCCGAAGCGCGATGCAGCCGCGCGGCGACGGCCGTGCGCACGAAAGGACCGACAGCATGCAGGCAGTCACGTTCCGGGCCCCGGGAGAGGTGCGCGTCGAGACGTGTCCGGACCCGGCGCTCGCCGCTGCCGACGACGCGATCGTCAGCGTCGAGGCGACCGGCATCTGCGGCTCCGACCTCCATCTCTACCACGGCCGTATTCCGCTCGAGCCGGGCTTCATCCTCGGTCACGAGTTCGTCGGTACCGTGACCGCCGCCGGCCCCGACGTGACCGACGTGGCTGTCGGCGACCGCGTCCTCGGCTGCTTCGTTACCGCGTGCGGCCGCTGCTTCTTCTGCCGCCGCCGCGACTTCCACAAGTGCGTCGAAGCCCGCGTGTTCGGCCACGGGAAGACGCTCGGCGGACTCCCCGGCGCGCAGGCCGAGCAGGTCCTCGTGCCGCACGCCGATCTCACGCTCCGCCGCGTGCCGCCGGGCCTCTCGGCGGATGCCGCGCTGTTCGCGGGTGACGTCATGGGCACCGGCTTCCATGCCATCCGCAGCGCCGACATGGCGCCGGGCGACGTCGTCGCCGTGCTCGGTCTCGGGCCCGTCGGACTCTGTGCTGTCCAGGCGGCGCGCGCGCTCGGCGCCGGTCACGTGATCGCCGTCGATGACGTGCCGCAGCGCCTCGCCATGGCCGAGCGCTTCGGTGCCGAAGCCGTGCACCGCGGCGAACAGGATCCGAAGGCCGCGGTCCGCAAGGCAACGGCCGGGCGCGGCGCCGACGTCTGCATCGACGCGGTAGGACACCCCGACGCCCTCGACCTGGCATGCCGCCTCGCCCGGAACGCCGGCACGATCGCCGTGACCGGCGTCTACTCCGAACGGTGCCAGGTCCACATGGGCATCGTCTGGATCAAGGCCCTGACGCTGAAGACGGGCCAGGCCAACGTCATCGCCCACGTCGATCCCGTGCTCGCCATGATGACGGCGGGGCTCCTCGACCCGACGCCGCTCGTGAGTCGCCACGTACCGCTGGCGGAAGCTCCGCAAGCTTACGCTGCCTATGCGCGGCGCGAAGCGCTGAAGATCGTTCTCACGCCTTGAGACTTGCCGCAACAGTTTCCGCGACACTTGCCGCGGCTTGCTTGCACGCTCGCAGGGGGCGGCGGCGATCGCGCGCAACTGCCTGGCGAGCGGCGAACAGCGGCAGCTTCCCATCCGCCTCAGCACGCAAAACGAAAAACGCCGGCGGGGCGCGGCGATCGCGCCACGGCGCCGCCGCAGCGTCTTTCCGGTCCTCGGCGGTCCCGAGCTTGCTTCGCACCACGGCGAACGGAGGATCACCCCATGAGCGCTACCGTCCTCATCGTCGACGACTGCATCGACATCGCGCGCATCAGCGCCCACTACCTGGAAACCGCCGGCTATCGGACGATCACCGCAACGAGCGCCCTCCAGGCATGCCAGATCCTCGGCCGCACGACGCCCGATTGCATCGTCCTCGACATCATGATGCCGGGCATGACCGGCACCGAGTTTCTGCACGGCCTGCGCAAGGATCCGATCTGCCGTAGCGTGCCGGTAGTGCTGGTGAGCGCGCGCATCGGCTTCCACGGCTCGCATTTCGGCATAGCCATGGAGGCCGACTACTCCGTCGGAAAACCCTTCACGCGCCAGCAGCTGGTGCAGGCGGTGCGCACGGTGCTCGCGAAGAAGGCCGGCGACACCGCGACACCGCCGGCCGCAGCGCGCACCGATCTGCCCGCAGCGCTGCCCGCGCCCTGCTGACCGCGGCGCCCGCGCGATCAGCCGGCGCCGCCCCCCACCAGACGCTCGGTCAGGAGCTGTGAGCCCCTGCAGGCAATGACCGCCCGGACGCTTCCGCAACCGCCTCGTCTGCACGCCCCTCGCGAGCCTCGCGACCGTGACGGCTTTCGACGATCCCGGCGGGAGCGTCCCTGATGCGCAGCGGAACCGACCAGGACGTCCACCGACTCGGTTCGGGCCGAGCTATCCTGCCAGCTACGACCGCGGGCGCACGTTCTCCCGCACCCAGGCGACGATCCGATCGGTCGTCGCTCCAGGCGTGAAGATCTCGCGCACTCCCGCCTGCTTCAACGCCGGGATGTCCTCCTCCGGAATGATCCCGCCGCCGAAGATCGTGATGTCGTCGCCGCCCTTCTCGCGGATCAGCTCGATGACCGCCGGAAAGAGCGTGTTGTGGGCGCCGGAGAGGATCGAGAGTCCGATCGCGTCGACGTCCTCCTGGATGGCCGCCTCGGCGATCATCTCCGGCGTCTGGTGCAGACCCGTATAGATCACTTCGATACCCGCGTCGCGGAGGGCGCGGGCGATGATCTTGGCGCCGCGGTCGTGCCCGTCGAGGCCCGGCTTGGCGACGAGTATACGGAGGCGAGGTGCGTCGGTCATCGATCTATAGCCACGCCGGGTCGCGGTAGACGCCGAACTCGTCGCGGTAGACGTCGCAGATCTCGCCGAGCGTGACGCCGTCCCGCACCGCGTCGATGAGGAAAGGCATCAGATTTCGGCCGTCCCGGCACGCGGCGCGCACGTCGCCGACGCGCGCTGCCACGCGCGCCTGGTCGCGGGCGGCCTTGAACGCCCTCACACGTGCCGCCTGCTTCTCCTCGACTTCGTGATGGATGCGCAGGATGTCGATCGTCGGCTTCTCGTCGGCCTGGTAGCGGTTGACGCCGACCATGACCTTCTCGCCGCGGTCGAGCTGCTGCTGGAAGCGATAAGCGGCTTCCGCGATCTCCTTCTGCGGAAAGCCGAGCTCGATCGCGCGCACGATGCCGCCCATGCGGTCGATCCGCTCGATGTAGTCGAGAGCCTCGGCCTCGATGCGGTCGGTGAGTGCCTCGATCGCCCAGCTGCCGCCGAGCGGATCCACGGTGTTCGTGACGCCGCTCTCCTCGGCGATGATCTGCTGCGTGCGCAGCGCCACCATGACCGCCTGCTCGCTCGGGAGCGCCAGCGTTTCGTCCATCGAGTTCGTGTGCAGCGACTGCACGCCGCCGAGCACGCCGGCGAGCGCCTGGATCGCTACCCGCACGATGTTGTTGAGCGGTTGCTGCGCGGTGAGCGAGCAGCCCGCGGTCTGCGCGTGCGTCCGCAGCATCAACGACCGCGGGTTCTCGGCGCCGAAGCGGTCGCGGACGAGGCGCGCCCAGAGGCGGCGCGCGGCGCGGAGCTTCGCGATCTCCTCGAGAAAATCGTTGTGGACATTGAAGAAGAACGAGAGCCGCGGCGCGAAGGCGTCGACGTCGAGCCCGCGCTCGACGGCGGCCTGCACGTAGCCGATGCCGTCGGCGAGCGTGAAGGCCACCTCCTGCACCGCCGTCGAGCCCGCCTCGCGGATGTGGTAGCCGCTGATCGACACCGGATGGAAGCGCGGCGCGTGCCGGGTGCAGAACTCGATCATGTCGACGATGATGCGCACCGATGGCGCCGGCGGCGAGATCCACTCCTTCTGGGCGATGAACTCCTTCAGCATGTCGTTCTGGATGGTGCCGCCGAGCTTCGTCATCGGAATGCCGCGGCGCTCGGCGACGGCGAAGTACATGGCGAGGATGACGCTCGCCGAGCAGTTGACGGTCATCGAGGTGGTGACCTCGTCGAGCGCGATACCGTCGAAGAGCTCGGCCATGTCGTCGATGGTCGACACCGCCGTACCCTCGCGACCGACCTCGCCGAGCGCGCGCTCGTGGTCGGCGTCGTAACCCATGAGGGTCGGCATATCGAAAGCGGTGGAGAGGCCGGTCTGCCCCTGAGCGAGCAGGAACTTGAAGCGCTCGTTGGTGTCGCGCGGCGTCCCGAAGCCGGCGAACTGCCGCATCGTCCATGCCCGACCGCGGTACATCGTCGGGTAGATGCCGCGCGTATAGGGAAACGCGCCGGGCCGGCCGATCGCGAGCGCCGGATCGCGGCCGTCCAGATCCTCGATCCCGTAGCACTCCTTGATCTCCATGTCGGAGACCGTCGAGAAGCGCCGCACCGGACCCTTGGACGACGGCGGCGGGACCAATCGTGGTTGTGCGCTCATGGCAGTCTCCGGGCTCGCGTGGACCGTCTTATCGCGATCGACGCCGCCAGTGCGAGCGGCGTTTCGTCAGGGCTCGCTCGTCCGGGCGCCGCGCGCCCCGGGCTCCACCCGACGTCGCCGGCGGAAGTCGACGTCGATCACGCGGGGACGCGGCAGGCGGGAACGCGGCGGCGTGCGATGCGAGATGAGCTTCACTGCCACCGGCGCCCATTCCTCGGGGACCAGGATACGGATCGTGCCGAGGCTGCCGGTGCGCACCGGATCCATGTCGAAGCGCTGGTTCTCCAGCAGGCAAGGGATGCCCCGGTGCTCGAGGAATCCTTTGACGAGGTGCGCTTCGGGCTCGAATGCCGTGGCGTGGCAGACTCTCCAGGGCATGACGGGGCTCTCGGTATAGATGATCGCCCTATACCTGCCAAGACCGAACGCCTCGCGGCCACGGTCTCGGCGACCTCCCTTGACCGTGGCGCCGATCGCGGGCAAGCGAGAACACACTCAACCCAGAGGAGGCAACGCATGACCCGACTGGCACCGCGTGTCGCAATGGCCGGCTTGCTCGTCGTGGCGAGCGCCAACTTGGCCCTCGCCCAGAGCGAAGACGCCCTGATCAAGTATTTCCGCAAGAAGAACAACCTCCCCCCCACCGCCAACGTCACGATCGAAGGGCTCAAAGAGTCGGCCCACTTCAAGGGCTCCAAGGAGGGCACGCTCAACATCGCGGGGCCGCAAGGCACCAGAGCTATGACCTTCGTCGCGTCGCCGGACCTCAAGTACGTAGTCGTGGGCGAGGTCGTGGATACGACCATCGACCCGGCCAAGGCAGTGATGGCCAAGATCGACCTCAAGGGCGAGCCCTTCAAGGGCGCCAAGGACGCCCAGGTCACGATCGTCGAGTACTCGGAGTTCCAGTGTCCGTTCTGCAAGCGTGGCTTCGACACCATCGAGAACCAGGTGCTGAAGCAGTACGAGGGCAAGGTGAAGTTCTATTTCCGGAGCTTCCCCCTGCCCTTCCACCCGTGGGCGATGCCGGCATCGATCGCCGCCGAGTGCGCGAAGGTCCAGAAGCCCGACGCGTTCTGGAAGATCTACGAGTCGTTCTTCACGCATCAGGCGGAGATCAACCCCCAGAACGTCAAGGAGAAGGCGACGGAGTTTCTGAAGGACACCGGCATCGACATGGCGAAGTGGAACTCCTGCTACGACAACAAGGAGACGGCGGCGCAGGTGAACAAGCAGCACGACGAAGGCGCAGCGCTCGGCGTGACCGGCACGCCGGCCTTCTTCATCAACGGCCGCATGCTCGTAGGCGCGCAGCCCTTCGAGCAGTTCAAGAACGTGATCGACGACGAGCTCGCGTCGGCGAAGTAACCTTCGGCCTCGACGCCTCGAGGCGCCGCCTGCGCGCGCGGGCGGCGCCTCTTTTTTTGGCTCATCGAGAATCCCCAGACGGCCGGATGCGGCCAACGACACATCCCACAAGGAGGATCCGCATGCCCACTACTCGCGAGCTAGACGTCAGGCCCATTTCACCCCCCGAGCGGGATCCCGAGATCTTCGGCGCCTTCGACGCCCTGAAAGCCGACGAAGCCTTCGTGCTCGTCACCGACCATGATCCGAGGCCTCTGCTCTCTCGGTTCCAGGCCGAGCGCCCCGCCTCCTTCGAATGGAACGTGCTCGAGGCGGGACCGGCGCGCTTCCGGATCGAGATTCGTCGCCGCGCTACCGAGGGCGCACCGACGGTGAGCGACCACCTCGAACGCGACCACAAACGTCTCGACGCCATCGTCGCAAGAGTTCAGGAATTGCTGGCTGCCGGCTCGTTCCCGGACGCGAGCGAGCGGTTCGCCGAATTCACGTGCGGTCTCGGTCGCCACATCGACGCAGAAGAGCAGGTGCTATTCCCGGCATTCGAGGAGTTGACCGGCATGACCAGCGGCGGGCCCACCTTCGTGATGCGAGGCGAGCACGTCGAGATCCGTCGCTTGATGGACGCGGCGACGGGCGCGCTCCGAGGAGCCGACGCCGCCGAGGCCGAAGAAACCCTCCACGGCCTCGTAGCGATCCTCGGCACCCACAATATGAAGGAGGAACGGATGCTCTATCCGATGGCCGATCGAGCGGCCGGCAGCGACAGCGCCCGGAGCGATCTCGTGAAGCGTATCCAGGCGTTCTGACGCCCGAGGCCTGCGGAGCGCAGCCGAGGGGAGCGCCGCGTCTCCCCTTCGCTGCGCTCAGCCGGCGGTGGCTGCCTCCGCTTTCGCCATCTGCTCGAGCGCGAGCGCGGAGTGAGCATAGGCCCCTCCAGCGCGCATCTCGGCAGCTACCCAGATAGCCTCCATCAGCTCCGCCTCGCTGGCGCCATGGCGCAATGCCGCTTTGGTATGCCCCTTGATGCAATACGGGCACTGAGTGACGTGCGCGACCGCTACTGCAATCAGCTGCTTCACTTTGACCGGCAATGCGCCTTCGGAAAAAACTTTCTGGCTGAACGCCAGAAAAGCGGCTTCGGTTTCGGGCGTGAGCTGGCGGCGCTTCTTCGCGAGCTCACCGGTAGCAGTGGGATACATGCCTTCGGACATTGGCTACTCTCCTTTGTGGCTACGATCGCTCCGACAGCGAGAATCGTAGGCCTCACGCTCGAGCGACACAATGCCGCCGGATGCTACCTCGCGGCGATCAGGAGGAGATGCGCACCGACGCTCACTCCACGTTCCACGTGATGCCATCCGCAGAGCGGTCGACGATCAGGTCGCCGCCGACGGCGACGTACGAGTCGGCACCGAACGCCACCCCGGAAAGCTGACGGCTCGTGCGCGAGATCTGCTGCGTCAATACGTCGCCGTTCGGCGTCGTTACGATCGTACCGGCGAACCCGACGATCACGAACTGATCGCGCGCGAACACGAGGTCGAGGAGCGCCGCGTAGTTCTGGAAGTTCTCCCGGCGGGCACTCCATGCCAGGCCGTCGTCGGAGACGGCGACGGTGCCGACGAAACCGACGGCAACGAAGCGGCTGGCGCCGTAACGAACGCGGACGAGCGCGTTGCCGGTGGGCGAGCCGACCGGCGACCACGTCTCGCCGTCGGACGACGTGAGGATGAGCCCGGAATCACCGACTGCAACCAGCCGGCCTTCGCCCGCGGCGATGCTGCGCAGCGCCGTCGTCGTGCCGGAGTCGACAGGTGTCCAGAGGCGCGTGTCAGCCGAGGTGAGGATGGTTCCTACGTAGCCGACGGCGAGATAGCGGCCGTCCACGAAGATCACGTCCTGGAGCGACACCGTGGTCGGGACCGCTTCGATCGTCCAGGCAAAGGCGTCGGTGGAGGTGAGGATCGCCCCGGAGTCGCCGACTGCTACATAGCGCCCGTCGGCGAAGGCCACGCCGTTCAGGGTCGCGTCGACGCCCGATTCGACGCGCTGGAACTTTCCGCCATTCGCCGCCACCGACAGGATGCCGTTCGTCCCGACGGCGACGTAGCCGGCACTGCCGAAGGCGACGCTCCGGAAGCCTTCCGTGTTGTTGTCGTTGCCGCCCCCGCCGCCTCCACAGGCCACCAACACCGCCGTCGCCAGCGCGAGCACCGTCCAGCCCGCCGCGAGCGCCACGCGTCCCCGCAAACCTCGACCCATCCGGAATCTCCTTTCGTCCGGATCACAGAGCACATGTCGCGATCCATGGCTAGCGAAACACCGGCCCAACAGCGCCTGCGGCTACCGTTGCCGACGCCGCGGCGCGCACCGCCCGGAGCTGCACGTCGCGCCCCTCCACCGCTCGCAGCCGCTCCCGCGCAACCATGCGTTTGCAGGCCCGACTCCCTGTGGTACGTTGTCCGCTATTTTGCGAGTCGTAGCATGCGCGAACGCGAACTGAAGCATTTCCAGTCCCTGCTGAACGAGAAACTCGAGGAGTTGCTCGCCGAGGCGGATCGCACCGTCGACGGAATGACGGATGCGAAAGCCGAGAACTTCCCCGACCCGACGGATCGTGCTTCGCTTGAGTCGAACCGCAACTTCACGCTGCGGATCCGCGACCGCGAACGCAAACTTATTGCCAAGATCAAGGAAGCCTTGGCCCGCATCGACGACGGCAGCTACGGCAAGTGCGAGGAGTGCGGCGAGAACATCGGCCGCGAGCGTCTGGAGGCGCGCCCGGTTACCACGCTGTGCATCGACTGCAAGTCGATGCAGGAAGTGCAGGAACGGCGGCTCCGAGGCAGTTGATCGGCAGCGGCGCCGGCCTCAGCCGGCGAGCACCGTCCCGTCCGGAATCCGGAGCTGCGCGGCGCCGTCGTTGACGACGCTGACCGTGCCGCGCGCGACGACACCGCGACCGAAGCGGACGTCGCCGATGACCTCGAATTTCTCGCACCCCACGAGCGAGGGCGGCCCATCGGGAAAGCGCGCCTCCAGCTGGTCGATGAAGCCATAGAAGCGGTCGTCGAGATTCACGATCAACGCTCCGAGCTCTCGCGCGGGATTGGGAACGATCCGATTGTCGTCGGTGAGCACGAAGGCGTCGGAGCGGATTCCCAGCAGGTCGCCGGTCTTCTTCACCGCCGCAAAACGGAGGCGCGGCACGCGCACGGCCGCGGCGTCGGCAAAAAGCTCGATCGCCGCGCCCATTGCCGTCTCGAGCTGGTACACCACCGGCGACGTCGGATCGCGCGGATCGATGGTCTTGGTGTTGCGGATCATCGGCAGGCGCACGAGCCCGCCATTGGCGTCGAGGAACTCCTGCAAGCGCGCGAGGCTCAGCCAGATGTTGTTGGTATTGAAGTAACGGTGCCGCGCCACGTCCTGAAACGCGTTCTGCTCGTCGACGGGGCACTGCGCCGACTCGCGCAGGACCAAGCGTCCGTCGCGATGGCGCGCGAGGTGACCGCCTTTCTTGTCGGCCTCGGTACGATCGGTGACCTCCATCATGAAAGCGTGCCCCTGTTCCGCGAAGTAGCCGAGGATCGCGGGGTCGATCACCGCGCCGAGATTATCGACGTTGGAGACGAAAGCGTGCTCATAGCCGCCGGCCAGCAGGCGGTCGAGGGCGCCGCTCGTGGCCAGCGCGGCGTAGAGGTTGCCGTGTCCCGGCGGGCACCATTCGAGCTGTGGATCCTTCGGCCACACTCCCGGCGCCAGACCGTCCCGCGCGACCTTGGGAATCTTGTGCTGCTCGAAGGCGATCACGAGGTCGGCGCGCGACTGCGGATGCCTGGCGACCGCGGCGAGGGTCGCTGCATGCGTGCTGAAGCTGTCCATCAACACCAGCGGGATGCGGTGCGTCTCCGCCTGCCGCATCACGACGTCAAGGAACGTCAGGCCGTTCTTGACCGTGAGGAGAGCTTTCGGACCCGTAAGCCCCATGCTGGTAGCGAGCCCGCCGTTCAGCTTGACGAGGACCGTCTTGGCGAGCGCGCGCCGACCGCGCTCGGCGAGGTCCGAGCCGAACGTCGTCGTGTCCGGTAGCGTGTCGACGGGCTCGATCTCACGCTCCGAGATCAGCCCGGTGGCTCCGACCTCGAGCTGCGCGTAGTAGTGTGCGAACGTCGCAATGGCGAGCTCGGGAAGGCCTGCGGCGCGCATGCGTGCCGCGAAGAACGGCAATTGTTCGCTGGCGTTCATCGCGATTCTTGTAGCAGCTGTGTCCGGCCCCGAGAATCTCGAGCCTCCGGCATTCGGATCCGCGCTCCACGGTTGCCATGGGCGGCGGTCGCCGATCGGCGCCTGTCCTCGCGGCCGGAAGCGAGCGGGCGCTAGTGCTCAACTTGAAGCGGTCGTCGACCGCTGCTAGGTTGCCGCTTTCGCAGCGGTCCGGGGCAGTAGCTCAGCTGGGAGAGCACCACGTTCGCAACGTGGGGGTCGAGGGTTCGAGCCCCTTCTGCTCCACTATCCGATTTCGGTCGCGAGCGGCCGAGCCGCCGCTGCACCGCGGCGCCCAGAGCCCACCTGGGCGCCGCGCGGGCTACCACCCGATCCGCTCGCTACACTGACGGGCTTCTGCGTTCGCAGAACCGTCGTCGACACCGTCCGCTCGGCCATAGACCTCGCTCCTGGCGATCTTGAGGCGCCGGGTCGCAGGTATCGGGGCTCCGATATCGAGCCCATTTACGACGGCGACGAGCTCCGGCTCCCAAGGCGTACCCGTGCGGCGGACGAATGTCGCCATGGATTCTCCACGCTTGCTGGCGGCGAGCCGCAGGCGTTGTTCCCGGATCCGCGTGCGCTCTTCGGCGCCGAGTCGACCGAATGTCTCGGCGATCGCGCGCAGCCGCGGGCGCGCCTCCGCCTCCAGCCCCGCCGGTGCTATGCCCGTCACCTGGAAGATCCGGCCGTCGAGAGCGATCCAGTGCAGCTCGATAGCGAAGCGCCGGCCACCGGCCTCGGCACCGGCGGCGATGCGCACGGCCGGGAGCCTGCCGATGGTCTCGCGCGCGACCGTTCCTCCGATCGGTCGACGCAGACCCTTTTCGAAGGCACGTACGCCGTCCATCGGATCGTCGCTCGCCGCCGCTTTCGTCAATACGACGCCGACGCGGCCGTCGGGAGAGCCGGCGGCGAGCCAGCCCCTGGTGTTCTCGGTCTTCCATTCGGGCGGAAAGCGCATGTGGAAGCCGAGTACGGGGTGGAGGAACGTCGTTCCGTCGAAAACGCCCCGCGCCGCCCCCGACCCGACGACGAGCCCGTCGAGCCGCGCCAGGAATGCATCCGCCGAGGCAGGAGATGCCGGCATCGTCACCGGTCCGAGGTGGAACGCGCGAGCCGCGGCGACGCGAACGCGCTCCGGTGTCGACGGGTGCGAGTCGAGGAAGCCCGGCCGGCGCTCCCCGGCGTCTGCCAGGGCGTCGTAACGCGCCAGGCTCGTCAGGACGCGCACCAAGGCCGCGGGATCGAAGCCGGCACGCGCCACAATCTCCTGCCCGATGCGATCCGCCTCGCGCTCTTGTTCGCGACCGTACGGTGCCATGAGCGCCTCGGTCGCAAACGCGCCGCCAGCCTCGAAGAGGCTTCCGAGCACTGGGCTGGCGATCCCGGTCACCCCCGACACGACCCCCGTGAGCAGCCCCGCCGGCAGCGCCCGCGACAGGCGCCGCACCGCGTGGCGGGCAGCGATGTGGCCGACCTCGTGCGCAAGCACGACGGCGAGCTCGTCTTCGTCGTTCATCAGCGCAAGAAGCCCGCGGGTGACGTAGACGTGACCCGGAACAGCGAAAGCGTTCGGCCGCGGCACGTCGACCACGTGGAAAGCGTAGGCCACGTCGCGTCGAGGCGAGCTCGCTGCCACGCGCTCGCCGAGCTGACGCACGTAGGCGACGAGGTCGTCATCGGCAACCAAGCCCATCTCGCGGGCGACGACCCTCGCCTGCTCCGTGCCGAGCTCGAGCTCGGTCGCCTGCGACACGATGGCGAGCTCGGGGCGGCGCGTCACGGGGTTGACGGCGCAACCGAACGTAAAACCGGCGACGGCCGCCGACGCGACGACGAGAGGAGCGCGCACGCGTTCAGCATCCTAGTGGAGGCCGTCCGGGGCGCAAAGCCAACCCGCCGGAGAACGTGGCCGCACCGCTTCCGCCGACGATGCGCTCGTCGCTGAACGACGCGCGACCGTCGCTCAAAACGACGCGAAAAAAATCGCCCCCTCCCGTCGGGGCGGGATTGCAATGCGAGCAACATCGCCTCTACGCTGCAAGCGTTCCGGCACTCCCACCTGCTGCGAGGTAGATCATGTTTCACGCGCGGATCGTTTCTCCACGCGGATCGCTCTACGTGGCTGCCGAGGTGACGCTCTACGACCTGGAGAATCTCCGGACGCACGTATACGACCTCCGCACCGCCGTGAGCACCGACACGCGGGTCGAGCTCCGCATCGACCGGCCGAGCTCGACCGCCGCCCGCCACCGCCTATCGAGCTTCCTGCAACAGCTCGAGGCCGAAGGCGTACGAACGAGCTTCAGCTCATCCCCCCCACCGGAATCGAGCCCGGGACGCGGAGACACAGCCGGCTCGAACGGCGCCGCTCCACGCAAGTCGCCGCGCTGAAGCCGGCCCGATCACGGTACCGCCGCAGCCGCCCTATCGTCGACCCGCCTCGGCACGTCGTTGCGACCTCGCAGCGCTTCCGGGAAGCGCACTCCGAGGCTACAGTCCGGCGCCATGGACATCGATCCTGAGCTAGTTGCCGCCGCCCGCGCCGCGTTCCCGGCCGCAGGGAAAACCATCGTCCTCGGTGCCCCCACGCACGCGGGCGTGTGCCATCCGGAGCCGCTCGTTCAGGTCCCGATCGCGATGCTGAATCGTCACGGTCTCATCGCCGGAGCGACCGGAACCGGGAAGACCAAGACGCTGCAGCTCATGGCCGAGCAGATCGCAGCGGCCGGTACACCGGTCTTCGTGGCCGATCTGAAGGGCGACCTGTCTGGCCTCGGCGCGCCGGGCGAGCCGAGCGAGCGCATCGCTGCGCGCGCACGCGAGACCGGCTATGCGTGGCATGCCGCCGCATTTCCGATCGAGCTCGTAAGCCTGAGCGGTACGCGCGGCGCCCAGCTCCGTGCCACGGTGTCGTCGTTCGGCCCGCTCCTCCTGGCGAAAGTACTCGGCTTGAACGAGACCCAGACGAGCATCCTCGCGATGGTCTTCAAGTATTGTGACGACCGCGACCTCCTGCTGCTCGACTTCTCCGATCTCCGAGCCGTGCTCCAACACCTGACCGGCAGTGGCGCCAACGACCTGAAGGACTACGGCGGCATGTCGAAGGCCAGTGTCGGCGTCCTGCTGCGCGAGATGGTAACGCTCGAAGCTCAGGGGGCGCTGGCATTCTTCGGCGAGCCCGAGTTCGAGCTCGGCGATCTGTTGCAGGAGCGCGACGGCCGCGGGCTCGTCACCGTGCTCGAGCTCGCCGACGTCCAGGACAAGCCTGCCCTCTTCTCGACCTTCATGATGTGGATGCTGGCCCGACTCTATTCGACGCTTCCCGAGGTCGGCGACCTCGATCAACCGAAGCTCGTGTTCTTCTTCGATGAAGCTCACCTGCTCTTCGCCGGCGCCAGCAAGGCTTTTCTGGATCAGGTGCAGCAGGTGGTGCGACTCGTACGCTCCAAGGGAGTAGGCGTCTTCTTCGTGACCCAGAGCCCGAAGGACGTGCCGGCGGATGTGCTCGCGCAGCTCGGACATCGCGTGCAACACGCGCTCCGCGCCTTCACTCCGGACGACGAAAAAGCCCTGAGGGCGGCGGCACGGACCTTCCCGAAGACGAGCTTCTACGATGTCGAAGAGACGCTGACGACGCTCGGAATCGGCGAGGCGTTGATCACCGTGCTCGGCGCAAACGGGGTACCGACCCAACCATTCGCCACTCGGATGATTCCGCCGGCGTCGCGCATGGGACCGCTCAGCGCCGCCGAGCTCGCACCGCATCTCGACACTGCGCAGATCAAGAAGTACGCGCTGGCGGTGGATCGCGAGAGCGCCCGCGAAGCGCTCTCCGTACATGCGGGCGAGCCGACGCCGTCGAACGCCGACGCCGCGCCCGGCCGAGCACGGCGACCCCAGGCAGAATCGAGTGCCCTGGAGAAGATCCTGAAGTCGCCGCTCACACGGTCGGTTGCAACCCAGGTGACGCGAAGCCTTATGGGTGCTCTGTTCGGACCGACACGCCGCCGGCGCTACTGACGCCCGGCGAGAGCCGAGCACGACCGCGGTCGCCGCGGATCGCGGACCCGAAGGCATGGGCAACGCCCTTGCCGATCCGGCAGAGCACGAATGCCGCGACGCGAGTCCCCGCTCCTGCGCCGAGCTTCAAAAACTCGCAACATCCTGGCATATGGTGGCATGGCTTCGGACCGGCGGAGCGGCGGGTGGCGTGGGTGGTCGGGATTCTTCCTGGTCCCCGTGGTCTTGGTGAGTGCGTTCGCGGGCTGCGGTCTATTCGGCGGTCCCGAAGTGCCGCCTCCGGCTCCGATCCCGCAGGCGACGCCCACGCCGGAGCCGTATCTCCTGCTGCGCCTGAAAGAGCGCCGCCTCTATCTCGTTGAAAACGAGGCCAAGAAGCCGCCGGACGGCTACCGCGTCGCTATCGGGCAAACGAAGTGGCCGACGCCGACGGGCCGTTTCCAGGTCAACGAGCTGATCGAGAACCCGGACTTCCTGGCCTTCGACTTCAACGATCCGAAGAAGCCCGACCGCGGACGCATCCCGCCCGGGCCCAACAACCCGCTCGGCTTGCGCTGGATCGGCTTTGCCAACGCCCACGGCTGGCAGGTCGGCTTCCACGGTACCGCCAAAACGCAAGTTCTCGGACAGGCGGTAAGCCACGGCTGCGTTCGCATGGCGAATCCCGACATCGTCGATCTCTTTCCGCACGTGAAGCTCGGCACGATGGTCGTCGTCGAGGAATGACGGCGCCATCCGTCCGCGGGATCAGGGGCGCACGATGACCGGGGTGCCGAGCTCGACTTCGCCGTAGACGCGAATCACGTCGACGTTCCGCATACGAACGCAGCCGCCGCTGACGGCGCGGCCGAGGAGCTCGGGATGAGGCGTCCCGTGGATCCCTACCGTCCAGCCGTCACCGTGGGCGAAGCCGATCCAGCGCCGACCGAGCGGATTCGCGGGGCCGGGCGGAACGCGCTCGAGGAGGCGCGTCGAGTCTTCGGGATCGAAGCGGGGAAAGTCCGGGTCGACGATCATCTCCTCGACGGCGAAGCGGCCGGTCGGCGTCTCGTGTCCGGCGCGGCCCACCGCGATCGGAAACGATAGAACCGGTGCTGCGATATCAGCCCTCATGAGGTCGAGTCGCCGGTCGGCGACTCGAATGACGAGGTACGTCGAGCCGTGCACCGGCGCCGATGTCGGGGCGACCCGCGGCGCCGCAGTCTCGCGACCCGGCTTTGCATCCAGACGACCGCAGCCGCCGGCTCCCGCAGGCGCAAACACCACCGCAGCGACAAGCCCGGCCACGCGACACAGCCACGTGCGGCGTCGTCGAGCGGAGCGTGAACCACGGCTCGGTCGCGACACTCGGTCACTTCCGCCGAAACGAAAACGGGCGGCGAGACCGCTCGGGATCCCGCCGCCCGTCCTGAAACCTCATCCGTTCACTTCGAAGCGACTGCGTTCAGCTCACCCACCGCGGCGCTGAGTGACCGGCGGCGGCGGTGGTGGTGGTGGCGGCGGCGGCGGTGGCGCCGGCGGTGGCGGCGGCGGCACGTAGGCCGGCTCTTCCTCCGGCTGGAACACGTGCTGCACCGTTAGCCCCGTCGACGCCCACTGGCGTGCAACGTCGGAGCCCGGTCGCGCCACCATGTTGGCGTAGTCGTAGCGTCCGAACCACCCGAGCGTCGTATTCGGCGCCACCTCGAAGGCGATGCCGCCGCCGGCGTTGAAACCGACGCCATCATCGCTCATGAAGCCGCTCATGTCGCGGTAATAGCCGCCCTTGGCCTCGACGTACGTTTCGACCGGACCCGTCAGCAGCGAAAAACGCGGACCGAACGTAAGCGAGAAGACACTCGCCAAATCGTCGTCGGCCGAGTGTCGGCCGCAGCAATGACGCTCACCGTCATAGAGAAAGAACTGCGGATTTCCGATGATCGAAAGCGCAAAATTGTCGGTGAGGTTGAAGCGATAACCACCTTCGATGCCGACCGTACCACCGATGTCCGGATCGATCGTGCGGCGGTATTTCGACAACGGAAAAGCCATACCGGCGTTCACGCCGACTTCAGGGCCGTCGGCGTAGACGCTACTGCCGAGGCCGACGATGGCGGCACACAAAGCCACCGCGAGACCTCTCTTCGTAGCACTCCCCATAGTGTCCTCCTTTGCCGTTCTACTCGTTGGTGCTTCTACAAACGATTTGACGCTCTGCGACGCGACCCCATGATGGCGAAACGGTACGTCCAGGACAAGTGGGGGACTAATACGTTCGATTACGCTTGGTTGAAGCGTCAGGCCCCCTCCGGACGATGCCCGCGGCGCTCCCCGATAATCGGTATATCGCCAACGCCGGTTGCGGATGTGCCCGTCCTCGACTGCATCGCCGACGCCGCCCGGGCACCGTGCAAGCCGGTCCCCCGCAGGCGCCGTCTGCGCTCATGTGCCACGCTCCTGGAACGGTGGCCTCCGGAGGCGCCGCGCACTTCCGCCTCGGCCGCTCGCGGCGTGCCGCCGTCACAGCGATTCGGAGGCACTCCCGCATTTCACATTACATGGCATGGACCGACAATCACGCCGCCGCCGGGGGCAGCCTCACGACTCAAATAGTCGTCGACACTTCAAGTCACGACAACCATCGACTTTCTACACGTTGTTCACGACCGATATCGTCATCTGATTACACACCGGTCATACCCCTCACGATATAGAGGTTGCGCGTATCCACGCCCATTGGTATCGAGGGTACGCATTTTTATAGATCATCCATTGCAATGGGGGTGAGATATGGCAACGAAAAAACGAGCCGTTCGTTCCCGCAGCGCATCGACCGGAACATTGGCGGTCTTGCGCCGGCGCGCCGAAGCGATGATGGGCCGCCTGCGACGAGCGGGCATGCAGCAGGTACGGGCGATCGAGCGCCAGATCGATCGCCTGAACCAGCAGCGGCAGGCGCTCCTCGCCGAGATCGACGGGGCGGCGGGCGCCGGGAGCGGGCGTCGCGGCCCGGGTCGCCGCGAAGACGGCAGCCGGCGGGGGCGCGTCGATTGGGACGAAGTTTTCGCGAAGCTGCCCAAGACCTCGTTCAAGGCGAGCGATGTCCGAGTGCTCGCCCCCGGCATTGCGGCCGGAACCTTGTCCCAGCGCCTCACCGGGTGGGTAAACGAGAAGAAACTGAAGCGAACGGGAACCCGGCGCGGAACCCGATACATCCGCGCTTCCTGAGCCGGCAGCAAGCGGCGAAAGCGCGCGCTGTCGGCGTTCCCGCGCCCGCTCCCGCCGCCCGGTTCGGCCCGCCGCCCTGCCGTGAGCAGCGTCAGGCAGCCGCCTGACATCCGCGTCGTCTATAGCATCGAGAAGTCGACCGCCCCGAGTTGACAGCCAATTTTCACCCCTCTAAGGTCTCCCGGTCTACGCTCCAGTTTCGACACCTTCGAGGCTCCGACCATGCGAATGATTCTTCCGAGCGTGCGTGCGCGACGCGATGTCGACCGCGCATTGCGCAATTTCTTTATCACCCATCGCCACGCGGAATTTCGTCGCTTCGTCGTCACGATTTGTCGCTTTTATGCAGTCAAACAACCGACGATTGAATGGTACGAGTACCTCGATTGGGGCAAAGGTGCAGGGCGGACGTGGGACGACGGCAAGATCGGGTTGGTGCATCCCGAGAACTGGAAGCGCGGGCGGAAATACAACAGCATGCGCCAGTGGATCCACACGGTACACCACGAGTTCGGCCACTACCTCTTCTGGACCGACGCCGAACGTAAAGCCGACATTTTCGCCGACAACATGATGTCGGGGGTGAGCGCTGCTCGGCCGCGGCTGCCCCACAAGCCCGCGACGCGCGTCCGTATGACGGGGCAGCAGCGTAGTGTCGGGCGACGGCGCGCCGCGGTCGGCTGAGCCACGGGGCGCAGCGCCGTCGCCGCTGCCGGCGCGCTTCAGGACGCGGCGCCCTCGCCGCCGTCGACGCCGATCACCGTCCCGGTGATCCATTGCGCATCGTCGCCGGCGAGCATGGCGATCACACGCGCGACGTCCGCCGTTTCCGTCATCCGTCCGCTCGGGTTGCGGGCCCTCACCTGTTCCGCCATGAAGTCGGAGCCGGGGATCTTACGAAAAGCCGGCGTGTCGGTGACGCCGGCGCGGATGGCGTTCACGGTGATTCCCGTCGGACCGAGCTCGACGGCGAGCTGGCGCACGTGCGCCTCGAGCGCTGCTTTCGCCGCCGATACCGCGCCGTATCCCGGCCACACGCGCGTCGACCCGGCGCTGGTCATGGCGACGACGCGGCTGCCACGGACGAGAAGTCCGCGAGCGACGGCATCCTGCACCCAATACACGAGGCTGTGCGCCATGACGTTCGCCGTCATCTCGATCTGGGCCGGGGTCGCGACGCGTGCCGGCTCGGCGCCGATGAATGGCGTGAGGCTGCCGAACGCGAGCGAGTGCATGAGGACGCGGACCGCGCCGCCGCTCTCGACAAGGCGCTGCTCCAAAGCGTCCAGCACCCGCCGGCGCTTGTCGTGATCGGCGGCGTTGACGTTGAGGAAGAGCGCTTCGCGCCCGGCAGCGCGGATGGCGGCGGTGATGTCGTCGACGCGCCCCATGCCGGCACGCCGATCTAGATGGACGCCGCACACGTCCATGCCGCGCTCCGCCAGCAGACGCGCGGTCGCCTCGCCGAAGCCGCTCGAAGCCCCGAGAACGAGAGCCCACGATCGCGCCGTGCCCGCCATGCGGACGGACCATAAAGAAATCGCAACTGATCGGCAACTCGCTGGATTTCTTGCGTTTCCTCTCTCTCGGCTGATAGGGTGGACAGTCGTGACGAGAGTCTCGTGTACGCGCTCGATCGGGCTCGGGGCATGCAGCACCTTACCGACGTGAGTCTGCAATTGCGCGCCGCAGCACACCCGGCGACGAACGCATGGCGCCCGCTTCACCGCTCCCCCGCTCACTCCGCCCCAGCGCCCGAGATCGAGCACATCGAGCGCCGCCTTCCCCTTCCCCCCAGTGCGCGGGGCGTGGTAGTGGACTCCGGCCGTTCGGTCCGCTTCGTCATCACGGGTGATCCCGTCGGCGAGCGCGTACTCGAATTTACGCTTGGCGAGGCTTCATCGTTCGACTGTTGGATCCGGGAAGATTGGGTGCGCGAAGGGCTCGTTCGCGACCTCGATGATGCGCTCGGTCGAGCACGGCGAATCATCGCCGAGCTCCTCGACCCACAGCCGCACGCCGACAACCAGACTAGCGCATGAGCGCGTAAGGAGGGGGGTTCACGACATGACTCAGCCAGGGCACGAAGCGGAAGAAGTCAAGGACGTCGTTTGGACGTATGCAGGCTGGACCGTCATCATCCTCATCTGTATCGGCGCGGGGGTCTTCATCGGCTATACGCTGTGGGGCAACGCGAGCTCACTGCAGCGAGAGCTCTCGGCAGCGACCGAGCAGGTGAACTCGTTGAAGAACGAGCGCGAGACCCTGAAGAGCCAGCTCGCGCTTTGCACCCGCGACAAAGACGTCTGCCAGAAGCAGCTCGCCGCCGCGGGCGGCGGCACCCGCGACTGACCTCGACTGCGAGCAGATCGCCGAACGCCGGCGGTCTGCTCCCTCCGGTGCGGATACCCGCGCCGCCTATTTCTCTTCTTGATCTTTCTGCTCGGCCAGCTGACGCTTCCAGTCGAGGACGCGTGCCTTGGCTCCCTCGGCCTCGGCTTCGGCAATCATCCCTTTGCGCTGGTAGAACATCGACAGGCTCGTGTGCGCGAGCGTGTCGTCCGGCGTCAGCTCGACGAGCCGCTTGGCCTGCTCGATCGCCTCGTCAAACCGCTTCGCGTCCGCATACGCCATCGCCAGCCCGAGGATGGCATCGGTGAACGTGGGATCCGCGGCGATGGCTTCGCGATACGTAGCGATCGCCTCGTCGAGGCGCCCTTCGGCCACGTGATCGACGGCGAGATCGTATAGCTCTTCCGCACTCGGCATGACTGCGAACCCTAACGAATCGGCTCCGGCGCGACAAGTGTCGGCGCGTTGACAGGCCGCGGATACGACCCTATTGCTGGCCCCTGCGCGTCGACGGCTTCGATCGCGGCCACGAGCGTCAGCGGCACTCCGACCGCGCCGCGGTCGCGCGAGAACCACACCTGCGAACCGGCGAACCAGTGCTCGCGAACGACGAGCTCCCGGCCATTGACGAACCGCACCCGCACGTCGGCCGCCGCCGGCGGCACTGAAACCAACGTGAACCAGACGAGCAACGACACCGCGACGACCACCGCCTCTATCGACGTCGGTCTGCGCACGCGCGTACTGAACTTCATTGCCGCACCCTCCGACGACGATTTTGACGGTCTCGCGCTCGCAATCCATCGCTACCAGTACCTGGCGAACCCAGTGTACCGTCGGTTCTCGGATCGCCTCGGTGGCGCGGCGCCGGGCACATGGCGCGACATCCCGGCCGTCCCGGCGGAGGCGTTCCGGATGAGCGTGCTCGCGTGCGGACCGGCCGAACGCGTCTACCGTAGCAGCGGCACGACCGCCGGCGCCGATCGGTGCGCCGTGCACCACGTTCCCGACGCCGGCATCTATCGCGCCGCGGCGCTCGCGGGATTCGCGCGCGCGGTCTTGCCGTCGGGCTCGCGCCGGCGTCTGGTCGTCGCCGCTCCCGAGCGGGCCACGCACCCCTTCTCGTCCCTCGGCGAAATGGTGACGTGGGTGCGCACCGCCTACGACGTCGACTGCATACCGTCGTGCCTGGACGCGAACGGGGTCGACGTCGAGCGCCTCGCGCACACGCTCGATAGCGTCGCCGGCGGCGAAGCGATCGTGCTGCTGGCGGTGACGTCGGCGTTGCTGCGCCTCGCCGATTGGGCCGAAGCGCGCCAGCACCGCTTCTCCCTGCCGGCCGGGAGCCTGATCGTCGACACCGGAGGGTGCAAGGGCTACGAGCGCGACTTCGAGCGCGTCGAGGTGCTCGCGCGTTATCGCCGCATCGTCGACGTGCCGCCCGAGCGGATCGTGAACGAATACGGCATGACCGAGCTGGCCTCGCAGCTCTACGCGACGGGCAACGGTCCGCTGTATCCGCCGCCTTGGCTGCGGGTTCTCGTCTGCGACCTGACGACCGGCCGCGAGCTGCCGCCCGGGACGGTCGGATGCCTCCGCTTCTTCGATCTCGCAAACCTCGGCTCGGTGCTGGCCATCCAGACGGAAGACGTCGGCCGCGTCCGCGACGGCGGCATCGAGATCCTCGGCCGCGCCCCGGGAGCCGTCGCACGCGGCTGCTCGCTTCTCGCCAACGAGGTAGCCGGGTGATCGGGCTCGATGCGCGCCTGGTGCCGACCCGGACGCCGCTCGTACCCGCGCGCGTACGAACGCTCGCGCATACTCTGCGAGCCGGAGCGACGAGCCTTCGGAGCCTGCCGATAGCGGCCCGCATAGCGGCGATCGATCGCCTCGCGGCCGCCTGGCTCTCCGGCGATTCACCATGGCGCGCCCGCGCCCGCAGCGAGCTGGCCATGTCGACCGGCCACCCGGGTGCGGTCATCGACATCGCCCTCGAACATCTATGGGGCGCGCTCCGCGGGCCCGATCTCGAAGCGGCCGTCGCGAGCGAGCTCGGCGGCGCCGATTCTTGCCGTCTCCCCGGGGTAGCGCTGCACGTGCTCGCCGGCAATGTGCCCGGCGTCGGCGTGTTCGGCATCCTGGCAGCCCTCCTCGCGGGCGTTCCGAGCCTCGTCAAACCAGCGGCGCGCGAGCCCTTCTTGCCGGCGTTGCTCGTCGAGTCGATCGCCGCCGTCGCTCCCGAGCTCGGCCGTGCCATCACGGTCGCGCCGTGGCGCGGCGGCAGCGAAGCGCTCGATGCGGCGGCTTGCGGCGCCGTCGACCTCGTCCTCGCCTACGGTCGCGACGTCACGCTCGCCCGCATCGCCGCTCGGCGGCCGGTGCGCCTGCTCCGCTACGGCGACCGCACCAGTGTAGCGCTCGTAGCCGCCACGACGCTCGACTCGGGCACCGCCCGCGCTCTCGCCTACCAGACCGCGCTCTACGACCAGCAGGGATGCCTGTCGCCCCGGGTCGTATTCGTCGAGGACAGAGGTCGCCGCGAGATCGATGACTTCGCCGCCCGCGTCGCGGTCGAGCTGGAGGAGCTGGAACGCCGACTGCCGCGCGTGCCCCCGTCGCTCGGCGAGCGCGCCAGCGTCTGGCGGTGGCTGGAACGCCAACGGTGGCGTGCGCAGGAAGGTGCGGACGTGCGCGTCCACGGCGGCGACGACGGCGCTGGCAGCGTGGTCTGCGACCGTACGCCCGACTGGTCGACGGGTCCGAGCTTCCGCCACCTCGTCCTCGTGCCGGTTGCCACGCTCGCTGCGGCCGCCGAGCCGCTGCGCCGGCTCGCGGGAACACTCGAAGCGGTCGGCTACGCGGGTCCCGTCGAGCGGTTAGCGGATGCGGCGGCCGTCGCTGCCGCATCCGGCGCCCATCGCTTCTGTCCGCTCGAGCGGCTCCAGGCGCCGCCGTTCGCATGGCGGCAGAGCGGACATCGCCGCCTCGCCAGCCTGCTCGCCGCCGCCCCCGCGAGCATGCCCCCATCCGCATGACCGGCCGTCACGAACGCGGGCGCTCCCGTTGGCTCGGCATGCGCGCCGGCACCGCGCTGACTCGAGATTTTCGTCTGCACGTAGCCCAGACCTCGACGGCGCCGCTCGGTATCGTCGTGGCAGCGGCGCGCGGCGCGTGGATCACGGACGCCGGCGGCCGGCGCTACCTCGACCTGCTCTCGGGCATGGGAGTCGTGAACCTCGGCCACGGCAATCGCGCCGTAGCCCGCGCCTGTCGCGCCCAGCTCCGCCGCCATCTCCACGTCATGGTGTACGGAGAATACGTGGTGCCGATGCAAGTGGAGCTCGCGACTCGCCTCGCAGCTCTCGCCGGTCCGCCGTACGAAAGCTGCTATTTCACCAACAGCGGCGCGGAAGCCATCGAAGGCGCGCTCAAGACCGCGCGCAAGCATACCGGACGAAGCAAGCTCGTGGGGTTCGCGCTCGGCTTCCACGGCGACACGCTCGGAGCCCTCTCGATCGGCGGCAACCCGGTCTATCGCGATCCCTTCCTGCCGCTGCTCCCCGGCGCCACCATCCTCCCGTGGCAAGAGCCGGCGGCGCTCCGCGCCATCGATCGCCGGACCGCCGCCGTCGTGATCGAGCCGGTGCAGGCGGAGGGCGGCGTCCGGATCGCCGATCCGGCCTATCTGCGGCTCCTGCGTGCCCGCTGCGACGAGGTCGGAGCGCTCCTCGTGTTCGACGAGGTCGTGACCGGCATGGGCCGTACGGGGTCGCTCTTCGCTTTCCAGCGTTGCGGCATCCGCCCCGACCTTCTCGTGCTCGCAAAGGCGCTCGGCGGCGGGCTGCCGCTCGGAGCCTTCCTCGGCTCGCGCCGCATCCTCGGCACGCTCGCCGAGCAGCCCGCGCTCGCCCACGTGACCACCTTCGGCGGCCATCCGCTCTCGTGTGCAGCGGGGCTCGCGGCGCTCGAGGAAACGGTCCGCCGCGACCTCCCGGGCCGCGCCGCGACCCGCGGCGCGCTATTCCTGCGCGGCCTCCAGGATCTCGCCGCCCGCCATCCGGTTATCCGAGCAGTGCGCGGCACCGGTCTGCTGCTCGCCGTCGAGCTCGCGTCGCCGGCCGCGACTCGCCGCTTCGCGGCCGCCTGCCTCGCTCGCGGCCTCATCGTCAACTGGACGCTCCACCGCGACACCGTGATCCGGCTCGCCCCGCCCCTCGTGATCAGCCGCGCCGAGATCACGTTCGCACTGGGCGTCATGGAAGCGGCGCTCGGCGAGCTGCGGCGTCGGCACCGTCGACGCCGCCGCGCCGATCGTGCAGGGCGCTCCTAGCTCGCGGTGCCGCCGATCTTCGACAACAGGTACGCCTGGATGAACTTGTCCAGGTCGCCGTCGAGGACGGCGTCGGTATTGCCCACCTCGCAGCCGGTCCGGTGGTCCTTCACCATCCGGTACGGGTGCAGCACGTAGGAGCGGATCTGGCTCCCGAAGCCGATCTCCTTCTTGGTCTTGCTGAAGGCGTCGAGCTTCTCCTTCTGCTTCTCCATCTCGAGGTCATAGAGCTTGGCGCGCAGGATCTTCATCGCCATCGCCTTGTTCTTGTGCTGCGAGCGCTCGTTCTGGCAAGCGACGACGATGCCCGTAGGCATGTGGGTCAAGCGGACGGCAGAGTCGGTCTTGTTGACGTGCTGCCCGCCGGCGCCGCTCGAACGGTAGGTATCGATGCGGAGATCGGCTTCGTTGATCTCTACCGCGATGTCGTCCTCGATCTCCGGATACACGAACACCGATGCGAACGACGTCTGCCGACGGGCATTGGCGTCGAACGGCGAGATGCGGACCAGCCGATGGACGCCGCCCTCGGCGTGAAGGTAGCCGTAGGCGTATTCGCCTTCAATCGTTATCGTGGCGCTCTTGATGCCGGCACCCTCGCCCTCCTGCTGCTCGAGGATCTCGACCTTGTATCCCTTCCGTTCGCACCAGCGCAGGTACATCCGCAGGAGCATCTCGGCCCAATCCTGGGCCTCGAGACCGCCGGCTCCCGGGTGGATGCTCAAGATGGCATTGCCGGCATCGTGTTCGCCTCCGAGCATCTGTCGCATCTCGAGGTTGCCCATGCCCGCGTCGACGGCGTCCGCCTTGGCGATGCCTTCGGCGAGCGCCTCCGGATCGCCCTCGAGCGCGAGCTCGAGGAATACACCGGCGTCATCGAGCTCGCCGCGCTGCTTGCGCCAGCCGTCGAGCGCCGACGTCAGCTGCGCACGCTCGCGCTGGACCTTCTGGGCACGCTCGTGGTCGTTCCAGAAGTCGGGTCGCCCGACCTCCTCGTCGAGCGCGCACAGCCGCGCTTCGATCCCGGGAACGTCAAAGATGCCCCCGTAGCGTCTCCAGCCGCCGCTCGAGCGACTGGAGTCGCTCCTTGAGCTCATTGGTAGTGATCTCCATCGTCGTGTTCATGTCTCCTCCCTGGCGGCGTGCGGACGGCGGCTCCCGCCGACGATCGTGACGAGTACGAGCAGGGCGATGCACGCGTATGCGAAGACGTCGCCGAAGCGGGTGTAGAACGTCCGCAACCCGACCCAGCCGACGCTGTCGACGCGCCACGCCGACTCGAAGAGCCCGGTGCGCCAGCGAATCGTGCCGTCGGCATCGACCATAGCAGATATGCCGGTGTTCGCCACGCGCACGAGCGGCACGCGGTTCTCGATCGCCCGCAGCGTCGCCATCGCCAGATGCTGGTACGGGGCCGACGTACGGCCGAACCAGGCGTCGTTGGTGATGTTCACGAGAAAGTCGGCGCCGCCCGCCACGAAGCGGCGGGTCAGTCCGGGAAAGATGTCTTCGTAGCAGATGAGGACTCCGAAGTTGCCGCGCGCCGTCCGCAACACGACCGGCGTGCCGCCGGCCCGGAAGTCGCCGACGCCCTCCACGACCTTGTCGACGAAGAAGAAGAGCGGCTTGAGCGGCACGTACTCCCCGAACGGCACCAGCTGCATCTTGTCGTAGTACTGGTCGGCGGCGCCGTCGGAGTCGACGAGGTACACGCGATTGTGCAGTACGAGGGCGCCGTTCTCGTAGGTGAACGCCGGGCTGCCGACGACGAGCGCCACGTGCAGCTCCCGTGCGAGGTCGAGGATGCGCTCGCGGAGCTCGCTCTCCTCCTGGAAGAAGAACGGCGCCGCGGTCTCCGGCCAGACGACGAGCTCGGCGCCGTCCGCTACCGCCTCCCGCGTGAGCGCCTCGTAGTGGGCGATCGTGGCCGCCTGATAGGCCGGATCCCACTTCACGTCCTGCGCCACGTTGCCCTGGATGAACCCGACCCGCACCGCGCCCACGACCGGCAGCGAAGCGATCTTCCGGACACGCCAGTACCCCCAGCCGACCAGTACGACCAGCAGCATCGTCACGGCGAGCATCGCCCGGCTGCTCGGCGCCTCGCCGGCGAGCCAGCGGCGCACGGCCCCGTAGACGACGGCGTTCACCAACACGACGAGCGCCGAGAGTCCGTAGACGCCCGTCACTTCCACGAACTGCACGAGATACGTGGCGCGGTACTGCGAGTAGCCGAGGCTCACCCAAGGAAAGCCTCCGAGGACATAGGTGCGGATCCATTCGACGACGACCCAGGACAGGGGCGCCACAAGGGCGATCTCGATGCCGCGGCGGCGCGCCCACTCGCACGCGGCGGTGACGAGGCCGAAGCCGAGGGCGAGGAACCCGCAGAGCAACAGGAGCGGACCGACGCTCACCAGGGGCGAGAGATTCGTGTAGGTGCCGATCGTGAGGACGAGCCAGTAGAGCGTCGCCAGGTAGAAGACGAGGCCCGCGACCCACCCGGCGAGGAACGCCGCCCGCGGCCCGCGCTCGAGCGCTGCCAGCAGGAGCGGCACCAGGGCGACCCAGGCTACCGATCCCCAGTCGACGATCGGAAACGCGAGCGCGAGAAGGGCGCCGCTCGCTGCGGCAAGCGTGAGCGCGCTGCGTCCCGTGAAGAGCGGCGCCCGGCGCTCGACCGCGGCCGGGCGCACGCCCGCAGGGCTGCCGTTCGCTATCACCCGCGCCCCGTCCGTATCGCCGGCGGTCGCGATCGCGACGCGCAAGCCACGCGTCTGTCAGCGGCGGCCGCTCGGCGCCGGGTCGCCGCGGGACCCCGCAGCGGCGGTGCCAGTGGCCCGATCGCCTTCCGCACCGCCCGCGCCCGGCGCGCCATGCGGCGAGCCTCGGCCGGCGAGCGCTCGTGGTCGTAGCCGAGGAGATGCAGGACGCCGTGGATCACGAGCTCGTCGAGCACTGCCGCTAGCGGGCGCCGGCGCTCGCGCGCCGCCAGGATCGCCGTGTCGAGCGAGATCACGACGTCGCCGAGGCTCGCGACCCCGGCCGCCACCGGGGGGGCGTGGAGCGGAAACGCGAGCACGTCGGTCGGCCGGTCCTGACCGCGATAGTCGCGGTTCAGCCGCTGCATCTCGGCATCACCCACGAGCGCCATGCTGAGCTCGCTCCGGCGGACGTCGAGCGCGCGCAGCACCTGCCGGCCGCGGGCGGCGAGATACCGGCTCCAGCCGACGCCGGCGGGGACGCGGCACGTGAACGCTACCGGCATGGGGACGCCGCCCGCCGCTCAGGATTCGTTCCGGGTCGACGTGTCCCCGGCTCGTTCGTACGCGGTGATGATCTCCTGCACCAGCCGATGGCGGACGACGTCGCGTTCGCTGAAGTGTACGAACTTGATGCCGTCGATGCCCTTCAAGACGTGCTGCGCCTCCTTCAAACCGGAGATCTTGCCGGCCGGCAGATCGGTCTGCGTGACGTCGCCCGTGACTATCGCCTTCGACCCGTAACCGAGTCGGGTGAGGAACATCTTCATCTGCTCGGGCGTCGTGTTCTGGGCCTCGTCGAGGATCACGAACGAATCGTTCAACGTGCGTCCGCGCATGAAAGCCAGCGGCGCCACCTCGATCGTGCCGCGATCGAGCATCTTGCGGGCGCGGTCGAAGTCGACCATGTCGTGGAGGGCGTCGTACAGCGGCCGCAGGTACGGGTTCACCTTCTCCGCCAGGTCTCCGGGCAGGAACCCGAGCTTCTCGCCGGCTTCGACCGCCGGCCGCGTGAGCACGATGCGCGTGAACTCCTGCTTGAGCACGGCGGCGACGCCCATCGCCATCGCCAGGTACGTCTTGCCCGTGCCGGCCGGTCCGATCGCGAAGACGATGTCGTGGGTGCGGATCGAGTCGATGTAGGCCTTCTGCATCACGCTCTTCGGCGTGATCACCCGCTTCTGCGCCGCGATGTACACGGTATCGAGAAAGATGTCGCGAACATTGGCGGCATGGTCGCTCCCGAGGATGCGGAGCGCATAGTCGACGTCGCTCGCGTAGACCGGAAAGCCGCGCTCGAGCACGCCGTAGAGCTGCGTCATCACGCGGCTCGCGAGCTCGCGCTCCAGCGGATCGCCGCTGATGGTCACGGTCTTGCCGGCGACGCCGATGCGCACCCCGAGCGACTTCTCGATCGCCTTCACGTGCTCGTCGTGCCGCCCCAGGAGCTCGTGGAAGAGGCGATGGTCCGGGAACTCGAGCCTCACGGCGTCGGGATCGGTCGCGAGCGTTCCGCGCCGCTCGGCGCTCGCACCCGCGGGCTGGTCGGCCGACGCCAGGGAAGCACCGGTGCGCACGGACGGCGGCGAGTGCTTCATGCGACCAGCTCGGGAACCATCGCCAGTGCCTCGTCGAGGCGGCCCGCATCCCTACCGCCCGCCTGCGCGAAATCCGCCCGCCCGCCGCCGTTGCCGCCGACGACGGGCGCGATCCGCTTGATGAGGTTGCCGGCGTGGACCCGCTTGGTGAGATCCTTGCTGACGGCCGCGACCAGGCTCACCTTGCCGTCCTGGGCGGCGCCGAGCGCCACGACGCCGCTGCCGAGCTCTTCCTTCAGGCGGTCGGCGAGCTCGCGCAGCGCCTTGTCGTCGAGGTCGTCGACGCGCGCCGCCAGCACTTTCATGCCGTTCCGCTCGACCGCCCGCGCCAGCAGATCGCCGCTGCGTGCCTTTGCCCGATCGCGCTGCATCTTCTCGATGCGGCGCTCGAGCTCGCGGCTCTGCGCCAGCAGCCGCTCGAGACGCTCGACCGCTTCTTCCTCGGAAGCCTTGAGCGCGGCGCCGATCCGCTGCAGGCGCTCCTCGCGCTCCTGCACCCAATCGAGCGCGTCGCCGCCGGTCATTGCCTCGATGCGCCGCACCCCCGCGGCGACGCCGCCCTCGCTGCGGAACTTGAAGAGGCCGATGTCCCCGGTCCGCTGGACGTGGGTGCCGCCGCAGAGCTCGATCGAAAACGCCCCCATCTGCAGCACCCGCACGCGGTCGCCGTACTTGTCGCCGAAGAAGGCGAGCGCTCCGCGTTTCATCGCGTCCTCGTACGACATCTCCTCGCTCACGCACTCGACGTTGGCGCGGATGCGGGCGTTGATCTCGTCCTCCATCGCGTCGAGGTCCGCGGGCGAGATCGTACCGGTATGGCTGAAATCGAAGCGGAGGCGATCGGGAGCCACGAGCGATCCCGCCTGCCGTACGTGCGCGCCTAGGCGCTCCCGCAGGACGCCGTGCATCAGGTGCGTAGCGGAATGGTTCAGGCGGATGCGCTCACGGCGCGCCGCATCGATCGTGAGCCGCACGCGATCCCCGGGTGCGATGCCGCCGGCGAGCACGCGGACACGATGGACGACGAGCTCGGGGCCGTGGCGAACCGTATCGAGCACCTCGAGCTCGTCGCCGCGCTCGCTCGTGATCTTCCCGACGTCGCCTACCTGGCCGCCCGACTCGCCGTAGAACGGAGTCTCCTCGGTGACGAGCTCTCCGACCTCGCCGGCGCGGATGCCGCCCGGCTGTTCGCCGGCGGCGGTCGCAACCGCCGTGACCGTCGACTCCCAGGCGTAGATGCGGTCGCCGACGAAGCGCGAGCGCCGATCGCCGCTCGCCGCGCTCTGCGCCACGAACTTCTTGTGCTCGCGGCCGCGGGCGCGCTGCTCCTCCATAGCCCGGCGGAAACCGGCGTCGTCGACCGCATGGCCGCGGCCGCGCACGATGTCCTCGGTGAGATCGAGCGGGAATCCGTAGGTGTCGTAGAGCTTGAAGGCGACGTCGCCCGGCAGCACGCCGCCAGTCGCGGGCAATGTCACGATCTCGCTTTCGAGGAGGCCTAGGCCCTTGTCGAGCGTCTCCGCGAAGCGGCTCTCCTCGGTCGCGACGACCTCGGCGATGAACGCCTGGCGCTCGCGCAGCTCCGGATACGCGCCGCCGAGGATCTCGGCCACGGCGCCGACGAGACGGGTCAGGAACGGGCCGTCGAGGCCGAGCATCTTCCCGTGGCGCGCCGCGCGGCGCAGCACGCGACGGAGCACGTAGCCGCGGCCTTCGTTGGCCGGCAGCACGTGGTCGGCGATCATGACGCTCACCGCGCGCGCATGGTCGGCGATCACCCGGAAGGAGACGTCCGCCTCGGGATCGGCTCCGTAGCGCCGGCGCGCCAGGGTCTCGGTGGCTGCGATGATCCCGCGGAAGAGATCGGTATCGTAGTTGCTCAGCACGTTTTGCAAGACCGCGGTGACGCGCTCGAGCCCCATGCCGGTGTCGACGTGCTTCGACGGCAGCTCGCGCAGACTCTGGTCGGGTTCGCGGTTGTACTGGATGAAGACCAGATTCCAGAGCTCGATGTAGCGGGCGCAGTCGCCGTTCACCCGGCAGGCGTGGGCGACGCCCTGGCGATCACAGGCCGCCGGTCCGCGGTCGAGATGGATCTCCGAGCAGGGGCCGCACGGCCCGGTCTCGCCCATCTCCCAGAAGTTCTCGCGCTCGAAGCGCAGCACTCGCTCGGCCGGCAACGGCGTGAGCCGCCGCCAGAGCTGCTCGGCCTCGTCATCGGTCGTATGGACCGTCGCCCAGAGCTTGGCCTGGGGAAGCTCCCACTCCTTCACCAGGAGCTCCCAGGCCCACTCGATCGCCTCGGCCTTGTAGTAGTCGCCGAAGGACCAGTTCCCCAGCATCTCGAAAAGCGTGTGGTGGTAGGTGTCGCGGCCCACCTGCTCGAGGTCGTTGTGCTTTCCCGAAAGCCGCAGGCACTTCTGGGCGTCGGCGACGCGGGGATGGCTCGGGGCCGCTTGCCCGAGGAAGATCTGCTTGAACTGCACCATCCCGGCGTTGGTGAACAGCAGGGACGGGTCGCCCTCGGGAACGATCGGTGCGCTGCGTACCACCCGGTGATCACGGGCCGCGAAGAAGTCGAGGAAGCCCGCTCGAATCTCTCTGCCGGTCGGCACTTGGCGCTAGTCGTCCTCTCCTAGTATCTCGCTCACGATGTCCGGTGGATGCCCGCGACCGACGAGGAAACGATAGGCTCTCGCTCGCTCGGTCGGCGATGCCGGCACCGCCTCGCCGAACCGCCGGCCGAGCGCCGCTCGCCCGAGCGCGACCTCGCTCCGGCCTTCGAGGACTCCGGCAATCGCACCAGCGATGACGCTATCGGCGAGGCCCCTGCGAGTCAATTCGTGGGCGACCTTCAGGCGGCCGGCGCCCCGCCGCAACAGGAGATCCTCGGCGCGGCGCTCGGCGAGAGCGGCGTCGTCGACATAGCCGCGCTCGGCGAGCCGCACCATGGTCGCGGCCACGATCCCGGCATCGACCCCGCGCGCCGCCAGGTGCGCTGCGACCTCGGAGCACGACCGGGCCGCCCGCGCCAGGAACGCGACGGCGGCCGCGAACGCCGCCTCGCGGGCGTCGGGCGGCGCTGCTGCGGGCTCAGAACCGGTCGATCTTGAAGGCAGCGCCCTGGGAGCCCTCGGCGGGCTCGCCCTTGTCGAATTGGTCCCAGCGGGCGTCGCTGGTGGAGGCAATGCCGCGGATCTTGAGGGCGAAATCGTCGGGGTTCGTCGCTTGCGCAAGAGCCTCCTCGTACGTGATCAGGTCCTCGCGGAAAAGCGCCATCAGCGACTGGTCGAACGTCTGCATGCCGTAGGTCGCGTGCCCGCGCGCGATCGCGTCGGTGAGCTCGTGCGTCCGCTCCTTCTGCGCGATGCACTCGCGGACGAGCGCGGTCGACAACAGCACCTCGACCGCCGGCACCATGCCCTTCCCGTCGGCGCGCTTCACCAGCCGCTGGCTGATGATGCCCTTGATGACCGAAGCCAGGATCAAGCGGATCTGGTCGCGCTGGTGCTCGGGGAAAGCGGAGATGGCGCGCGTCACCGTCTCGCGCGCGTCCAGGGTGTGCAGCGTGCTCATGACCAGATGACCGGTCTCGGCGGCGAGGATCGCAGTCTCGATGGTCTCGAGGTCGCGCATCTCGCCGACCAGGATCACGTCCGGATCCTGGCGCAGCGCGCCGCGCAGCCCGTCGGCGAAAGTCCGGCAGTCGTAGCCGATCTCGCGCTGGTTGATGATGCAGAGCTCGTCGGCATGAGTGTACTCGATCGGGTCTTCGATGGTGATGATGTGCCGATCCCGGGTGATGTTCACGTGGTGGATCATCGAGGCGAGCGTGGTGCTCTTGCCGCTGCCGGTAGTCCCGGTGACGAGGATGAGGCCGCGGTGCTCGAGGGCGATCTGCTCGACGATCGGCGGCAGCTTCAAGTCGCGAATGGTGCGAACCTGGGGCGGGATCACCCGCAGCGCGATCGAGATCTCGCCGCGTTGACGGAAGACGTTGACGCGGAATCGGCCGTTGCCGGGGCTAGCGTACGCCAGGTCGGCCTGCAAGCGCTCCCGGAGCTGCGCCTCGTGGTGCTCGTCGAGCAAGCGGGCGAGGAAGCCGCTCAGATCCTCCCGACCGAGGGCGGTCGCGCCTTCCATCGGAACGAGCCGCCCATGGGCTCTGAACATGGGCGGCCGCTCTATTTTCAGATGAACGTCGGAAGCCTGGATCGCCAGGCCGTGCCCGAGAATCGCATCAAGTTCCATGCGGTACTTCCGGTCAGTCCGCAGCCCCTCCGTCTCCGGCGCCAGCCGGCATTGCGAGGCCGCACTTCTCCCGGATCCTCCGCTCGATGACATCGGCCGTTTCGCGCTTCTCCTTTAGGAACTCCTTCGTGTTCTCACGGCCCTGACCGATCCGCTCGCCCTCGAAGGAGTACCAGGCCCCGCTTTTCTCGACGATTCCGAGCTCCGCGCCGATGTCGACGAGCTCGCCCTCCTTGGAGATGCCGGTACCGTAGAGGATGTCGAACTCGGCCTCGCGGAAGGGCGGCGCCACCTTGTTCTTGACGACCTTCACCTTGGTGCGGTTGCCGACGATCTGGTCGGCCTGCTTGATCGCGGCGATACGGCGAATGTCGAGCCGCACCGACGAGTAGAACTTGAGCGCGTTGCCTCCCGTCGTGGTCTCCGGGTTTCCGAACATCACGCCGATCTTCATGCGGATCTGGTTGATGAAGATGACGATGGTGTTCGATTTGGCGATGGTGCCGGTGAGCTTGCGCAGCGCTTGCGACATGAGACGCGCCTGCAGGCCCATCTGCGGCTCGCCCATCTCGCCCTCGATCTCGGCGCGCGGCACGAGCGCAGCCACCGAGTCGACCACGAGCACGTCGATGGCGCCGCTGCGGACCAGCGTCTCGGCGATCTCGAGCGCCTGCTCGCCGTGGTCGGGCTGGGCGATCAGGAGGTCTTCCGTCTTCACGCCGAGCTTCCGCGCGTAGACGACGTCGAGCGCGTGCTCGGCATCGATGAAGGCGCAGATGCCGCCCTTCTTCTGCGACTGCGCGATGACCTGGAGCGCCAGCGTCGTCTTGCCCGACGACTCCGGTCCGTAGATCTCGACGACGCGGCCGCGCGGCAGCCCGCCCACGCCGAGCGCCAGATCGAGCCCGAGCGACCCCGTCGAGATGGTCTCGACGTCGCGGATGAGCGCGTCCTCGCCGAGCTTCATGATGGCGCCCTTGCCGAACTGCTTCTCGATCTGGCTGACGGCGAGATCGATGGCGCGATCGCGGTTCACTTCTGCTGCCATGGTTGCCATACCCCCTCCCTTTTCGACTCGAGTTGCGGTGGAACGCGGCTCTCGTTCTCCCGACGTGTCCGTGGTCTTAATCGCTCGTGGGCTCCTCGTATACCGGGAGTCACGGCTGCGAATATCCGTCCGGCAACCGCTGTCGGCGACGCCCGCGGCGTCGCCTCCACGACCCGCCCATAGCGGGCGAAAATTAAGCGAACGAAGGGCTACGGTCAAGGAAATCCGGCGCCGCCGCCGAGCGGAAAGGTAGCGAGCGGCGAGTGGCGGGCGCCGCCGGCGCCGAGCTGGCTCCGATAGAGGACCACGCGCTCGATCTCCGCGGTGCCGAAGTCGCGCTCCCCGTCGCGCGCGAGGAGCGCCAGGTCCGAACCGACGCGACGCGTCCGCACCCGGCCGATCGTCACGTGCGGCCGAAACCGCCGGTCGTCGTGCGGCAAGCCGGCCGCTATGCACGCGCCCCGGACCGCGGCCGCGAGCCCGCCGACGGCCGGCGCCTCCACCCCGACCCAGAGCACCTGCGGGCGGACGAGGCTCGGGAACGCGCCGACGCCGACCACCCGCGCGGCAAAGCGCTCGCTGCGCGCGAGCGCGGTGGCGAGCCGCAGGCGCAGATCCGGGATGACGGGCACCGGGACGTCCCCGAGGAAGGCTAGGGTCAAGTGCAGGGACTCGGGGCGCGTCCAGGCGACTCCGGACACGGTCGGCCGGAGCTCGCGGAGATAGCGGATGACGGCCGCCCGCGCCGGATCCGGCAGGTCGACGGCGACGAAGCAGCGCCAGCGCTCCGCCGCCGGATCAGTCCGGCTCGACACTCTCGGTCTTCACGCTCGCCGGTTCCGCCCGATTCCGGCCGAGATCGAGCAGCGGCGCGCCGAGCACGTGCCGCCGCACCCAATCGAGGGCGATCTGCGACGACAAGAGCTTCACCCACTCGCGATTTCCCCATAGCTGATAGCGGCGCGTGACGGTCGGACCGTCTGCCGCCGCGAGGCCGAAGCACACGGTTCCGACCGGCTTCTCGGCCGTGCCGCCGTCCGGACCGGCGATGCCCGTGACCCCGACGGCGATGTCGGTCCCGAGGACGCGCCGCGCGCCCTCGGCCATCGCCCCCGCGACTTCCTCGCTCACCGCGCCGTGCGCCGCCAGGATGGCCGCGGGCACTCCGAGGACGCGCTCCTTCACGTCGTTCGCGTAGGCGTTGACAGCGCCGCGATAGTACGCGGAACAGCCCGGCACGTTGGTGATCCGGTGCGTGACCAGGCCGCCGGTACACGACTCGCCGAAGCCGACCGTGAGCTTTCGCGCCGTCAGCAGCTCGCCGACGACGCGCTCCATGCTCGTGTCGCCTTCACCGTAGATGTACTGTCCGAGGCGCGCGTACACCTCGCGCCCGAAGTCCTCGAGCCTGGCCTCGACGTCGCCGCCGCGCACTACTACGCGCGCCGAGACCTCGGGGAAATTGGCGCGAAAGGACCAGCGGCCCTCGCCTGGAATGCCGGCGATGACCTCGTCGAGGCGCGACTCGCTGATGCCGAACGTCTGGAAGGTCCGGTGCCCGACGCGGGCCGCGCCCGAGAGCTCGGCGAGCCACGGCAGCACCGTCGCGGTGAGCATCGGCTGCATCTCGCGCGGGACGCCGGGGAGCACGACGAGGTAGCGGCGATCGTCGGCAGGCCCGACCTCGATGCGATACCCGGGCGCCGTGCCGAGATCGTTGGGGACGATCACGGCACCTTCGGGGAAGGCCGCCTGCTTCATGTTGTTCTCCGGCATCGGCCGGTTGAAGAGGCGGAAGAACTCGCGGATGCGCTCGGCGACCTGCTCGTCGTGCACGATGCGCCGAGCGAGGAGCGTGGCGACGGTCTCGGTCGTCAGGTCGTCCGCCGTCGGCCCCAGACCCCCGGTCGAGATCACGACCTGTGCCAACCGCAACGCCTCGCTCCACACCCAGCGCAGGCGTTCGGGATGGTCGCCGACGGTCAGCATGGCGACGACGTCGATGCCGAGCTCGAACAGGCGATCGGCGATGAAGCCGGCGTTGGTGTCGGTCGTACGCCCGCAGGTGAGCTCGTCTCCCGTACTGATGATGGCTGCCCGGATCATGTCAGCAGTCGTACCACCAGTTGCGCGTAGATGCCCGCGACGAGATCGTCGGCGACCACGCCGATGCCGTTCTTGAGGTGGCGATCGAGGTACCCGGCGGGGAAGACCTTGACGACGTCGAAGAAGCGAAAGGCGGCGAACGCGATCGCGAGCGACCGCACGGTCGGCGGCACGAGGGCGCCGGCGATCAACATGCCGCACACCTCGTCGAGCACGATTCGCGGGCTGTCGACCTGGCCGTAGATGCGCCCGGCGCGCGCGCAGATCGGCATCGCTCCGAGACTCGCGAGCGCAATCCCGGCGACCACCAACCACGCCGGCAGGCCCGCGTACCCGATGCCCACGAGGAGCGGCAGGGCCAGCAGGGAGCCGAGCGTGCCCGGCGCCACCGGCACATGGCCGACGTGGGCGCCGCTCGCGAGGAAGAGCACGACCCGATCCACGACGGATCCGGTCGTGTCACGCAATCAGGGCGTCGCGCAACCCGCGGTGGTGATCGGCAGCGAGGGAGCGAAGGCCGGCAGCAAGTCGGCTGCGCGCGGCGCGATCGCCCGCAGGAGATCGTCCGCGGCGCACTCGTGGTCGAGGCGCAGCGCCCTCTCATAGCTCCCGAGATCTGCGAGCGCCCCGGTGCCGCGCAGCCGCGCCGCCAGTGCTCCCAGGTTGGCGCCGGGCTGCGGCAGCAGCTCCCGATCGAAGTCGAGCCCGGCGCACTTCTTGTCGATCGCCGGGCCGACCTTGTTGCCGGCCGCCACGATCTTCGCCTTCTCCTTGGCGCAAGCGGCGTCCGCCTTGGCGAGGCACGCGGCGTCGCCGCTCTTGGTCTGAACGCACGCGAACACCTTGTCGACGCACTTGGTGAAGCTCGCGAGCTTCTTGGTGAGGAGCCCGCTCGCGGCCTTGCTGATCGCGGCAGTGCACGCCGCCAGCGCCTTTCCTTGGGCGACGTCGCCGACATCCTCGCCGCCGCCGCCGTAATCGGGCAGACAGGAATCCCCGGGGGCGCCCGCGATGCGCCGCAGCTCGCCGGCACGCGGCGCTGCGGTCGCGTAGATGTCACTGGCGCTGCACGCGTAGCGCTGCGCCACGCACTCCGCGACGTCGGCGACCTTCTGCGGCTCATCTCCGAGGACGGCCTCACAGTCGGAGCTACCGTAGCCGAGCCCGGTCGCACCCATCAGGTTCTCCGGACTCACCAGCGAGGCACCGCACTTTGCCGCTACCGCCGCCAGCAGCTTGGCGCGAGCAGCAGCCGCCGCAGTCGCGAGCGCCGTGCACTTCGCCCCCGCCTTGGCGATACACGCCGGATCGTTCGGCTTGGTCTGGATGCACTTGAAGACACCGCCGGTGCAGGCGTCGAGCTGCTTCAGGCGCGCTGCCAGGAAAGCAACTCCGGCCTTGCCGATCGCCTGCTGGCACTTGGTCGCGTTCTTGGCGGCGGCGGCGTCGCCGAGCCCGTCGAGCACGGTCATGGTCGGCGTCGGCAGCGGCGTCGGCGCGATGGTGCCGGTCGCAGCCGCCGAGGCACTGGGAGTAGCCGCCGGGGGGTCGCTCGGCGTCACGCTCGGAGCCGCCGTGCCCGACGGCGAGGCCGTCGCCGTCATCGCCACGGTGGCGCTCGCCGTCGGCGTGGGCGTAGCGCTCGCCGTCGGCGTCACAGTCGGCGTCGGCATCACGGTCGGCGTCGACGTCACGGTCGGCGTCGGCGTCACGGTCGGCGTCGGCGTCACGGTCGTGCTCGCCGTTGGCGTCGGCGTCATCGTCGCGCTCCGGGTCGCCGTCGGCGCCGGATTCCCGGTGGCCGTCGCGGTCGGCGCCGGCACCGGCGTCGCCGTGCGCGTCGCTGCGGCGGCCGTAGCCGTAGCCGTTCTCGTCGGCGCCATGGTGTGGGTCGGGGTCGGCGTCGGAGTCGCGGTGACGGTCGGACAGGTGAAGGCCGAGCAAGACGCGTTGCAGCAGGCGCCGTCGGCGCCCGCCCCTTTGTCGCACGTCTCCCCCACCTGGCGGATGCCGTCGCCGCAGACCGCACAATTCGGACCGTCACTATTGAGGACGCGGTACTGCTTCGGGGGTTTGAAGACGAGGCCCGTTCCCTCCGTCGGGTTCACACCCGGCGGTTGCGTCAAGGTCACGGTGCCGGCGGGGTCGGCAAGATACTGAGACAGGTTGCCGAGCGACATGCTGCGGCGCGAGATGATCTCGATGTCGGCGCCGCCGGGGATGTTCTTGTCGCTGGTGCCCGCGTGGCCATCGAGCTTCACCGACTTGCCGATGTTGACGCCGCAGCCGGTGAAGGTGACCGATTGCCCGCCGCCGCTCAACGCACCGCCATAGGCGAGCACGTTCTTGGTGACGGAGATGTTACCCGTTGCGCCCTGATCGGTTCCGAGCCCGGACTCGAAGTCCACGTAGCCGCCGTCGCCGGCGCTGTTCGGCGTGCCGCCGTGGGCGTCGATAGCTCCGGTGATGGCAATCGCGCGCCCGGCCGTGCCGGCGACGTCGCCGCCGCTGTCTGCGCCGTAGACGGAGACGTCGGCGCCGAGAAGTAGGTCGCGTCCCGCCGTGAGGTCGATCGAGCCGCCGTCGCCGCCGGTGGTGCCGCTGCTCATCGTGATCTGTCCGCCGACGAACTCCATGTCGCCGTCGAGCGGCAGGTTGACGCGATAGAACTCGGCGTCGCTCGAGTCGAGGGTGAGGAAGCCGCCGTCGCCGTCGAACTGGACCGCGGCGTTGAGGCGCATGGTGACGTTCTTGAACTGCATGAGGCCGTAGGAGGTCGCATCCAGGCTGCCGCCGTAGCCGCCGAAGGTCTCGGCGGCGCTGCCGCTGAGATCCAGGGAGATGCTGCTCGGACCGCTGACGATTATCCTGCCGCCGTCAACCTGACCCCCGATACCGTCCTCCCCGGCCGCGAACGACATCGTGCCGCCGTCGCCGCCGCCGGCCGCGCTGTTGGCCTGGATACTCTTCTCGATGAGGATGTCGTCGCCAGCCGTGAGATCGATCTCGCCGCCGCCGCCGCCGCCGCCGCTCACATCGACCGACTTCTTGAGCTGGATCGTCCGCGCCGCCTGGAGATCGACGGTGCCGCCCGTCCCGGCGTTCTGCCCCGTCAGGAAGAGCTCGCCGTCGACGATGATGCCCCCGTTCTTCGATACCGCCACGAGCTCGCCGCCGTCGGTGTAGCGCGCGCCGGCGTCGGCGTACGAGCTCTGCCCCTGCGCGCGCACGACCGGCGTACCGCTCCCGAAGCTGATGTCGCCTCCGGCTTCCAGGTACACGCTGCCGGCGCCGTCGCCCGTTACGTCCAGTGCTCCGGCACCGGCGAGAGTGATCTTGCCGCTCGCGGCGAGCGAGATCATCCCGCCGGCGACGATGGGATTCGGTAACGGCCAGTCGCCCCGGACCTTCAGCTGACCGGTGCTGGTCACATCTATATCCTTGGCGTTGATGACCTTGATGTAGCCCGAGCTCGCCATCTGGAAGGTCTTCTCGATGGAGAGATCCTTGCCGCCGAGATCGAACTCGCAGGGGCCAGCGGCGACGTCGAGGGGATTGGTCAGGCGCACCTTGGTCGTCGTGCAGAGGCCGATGCCGGCCTTGCAGAGCACGTTCTGCGTGTTCTGGACGGCGTTGGCACCGCAGGTTGCCGTCGCGGCCTCGGCGCCGCGGGCGCCGAGCGCACCGACCAGTGCGGCGACCACTACGGCAAGGCGGAGGCGGCGATCGTTCATGCGTGCGTGCGGGGGAACCGGGTAGAGAGAGCGTGGTAGTCCGTCGGAGTCGCGTGGACCTTATCGGTGCGTCGCGAATCATGTCAACGTACTTTCGACATCGCATGCCGGGTCGGCGCCGACCGGCGGCCTCTTGGTGTAGGTCCGCCAAAGGTGCTAACAGAGCATGGTCGTTACGCGCCGACGCTGCGGAAGCCCAGCAAACCCTATGTCGCGGAGCGCGGCACGATCGCCCTCGGGCGCGGAGAGAATGACGTCATGGCGATGGAACGGGAGCTCGAGGTCGCTCGCGGCGCAGCCAAGGCCGCGGGACAGGTGTTGTTGCGCTACTACGGCAGCGCCTATCGCGTCTCCGAGAAGAGCGCCGACAATCCGGTGACGAGCGCCGACCTGGAGTCGAACGAGCTCTTGAAGTCGACCATCCTCGGCGCCTTCCCCGGCGACGGCTGGCTCTCCGAGGAGACGGCCGACTCCGACGAGCGCCTGCAGCGGAAGCGGGTCTGGATCGTGGACCCCCTCGACGGGACCAAGGAGTTCATCGACGAGATCCCCGAGTTCTGCGTCTGCATCGCGCTCGTGGAAGACGGTCTGGCGCGCCTCGCGGTCGAGTACAATCCCGTCCGCGACGAGCTCTTCATCGCCAGCAAGGGCGGCGGGACGACGCTCAACGGCGCCCCGGTCCACGTGAGCAAGACGAGCGACCTCCGCCACGCGAGCGTGCTCGCGAGCCGCAGCGAGGAAGCACGCGGCGAGTGGGACCCCTACCGGTCGCACATGCGGGTCGAGCTGACCGGGAGCGTCGCCTACAAGTTCGGGCTCGTGGCGGCGGGCCGGCACGACGCCACCTTCACGCTGACGCCGAAGAACGAGTGGGACGTCTGCGCCGGCGCGCTCCTCGTCGCCGAGGCGGGCGGCATGGTGACCGACTCCGAGGGCCGCGCCGTCCGCTTCAACAACGCCGACACGCTGCTGCCGGGGCTGATCGCGTCCAACGGGCTCCTGCATCGCCCGATCCTGAACACGATCCGCACGGTGCGCGCGTCAATGGAGTGAGTCGAGCCAGGCAGTGAGGCGCGAGAGCGCCCCCGGATCGGCGATGCTCTCGAGCCGCAGGACCGGCGCCGCGATCTCCGGTGCGCCGCCGGCGCCGACGAGCACGACCCCGGCGGTCGGGACGCGCGCCGCCACCCGGGCAACGGCGGTCGCCGTCGCCCCTTTGCCGACCAGGAACAGCGGCCGGATCTTGCGCCCGAGGAGATAGCGCGCCGCGCCCTCGACGTCGCGGTCGGCGGCGGCGAGATCGACGGCGCCGTCGGACGCCCCGCGCCCGCGAAGATCGAGGCGGAGAACGCGGAATCCGCGCTCGGCCACGGCGCTCGCCGCCGACTGCCACGCGCTCGCATCCTCGCCGGCATCGGGCACCAGCACGACGCCGGGGCCGCTCGCGCCATCGAGCTCCGCAATCAACTGGACGCCGTCCATGGCCGTGACGTCGACGCGCTCGCCGGCGTTCGCGAGGGGCGTTCCGGCGACGAGGCCGAGCACGCCCAGGAAGAGCGCGATGCGGCGCACTCAGACGGCTCCGGCGCGGCGCGCGGCCAGCAGCGGTGCGATGACGTGCGGGACGTCGGTGATGATCCCGTCGCACCCGAGCGCGAGCAGCCGCCGCGCTTCCCCGGGGTCGTTGATCGTCCAGACGTGGACCTCGGCGCCGAGCGCGTGCGCGGCGGCGACGCTCTCGCCGCTTACCAGGGTCACGCCGCCGTAGGTCGGCGGGATCTGGAGGGCGACTGCGCCCGCGGGGAGCGACGGGCGCTCGCCGTCGCGCAGCGCTCCTATGAACGCCGCGACCTCGGTCGCAGCGAGGCTCGTCGGCAGGTCCGGCGCCGCCGCGCGGATCGTCTGCATGATCACGTCGTGCTCGGCGGCGAGCACGACCGGGCTTGGCGCCGCCCGCGCCATGGCCACGACCGCGGCGACGATGTCCGCCCCCTCGGACTTGATCTCGATGTTGAGCGGTGCGTCGGGAAAGGCGCGCAGCAGCTCGGCGAGTCGCGGGACCCGAATCCCCTGGCCGCGGAACGGATGGGTGCGGCCGCCATCGGAAGAGAATCGATGCCCGGCATCGAGCCGCGAGAGCTCGGCGAACGTCAGCGCCGCGACCGGTCCGGCGCCGTCGGTCGTCCGCTCCAGGGTAGGATCGTGGAGCACGACGACCTCTCCGTCCCTGGTCGCGTGCACGTCGAGCTCGAAGACGTCGGCGCCGTCGGCCTTGGCGCGCGCGAACGACGGCAAGGTGTTCTCCGGGGCGACGCCGGCCGCGCCGCGGTGTCCGAAGAGGCGAGGCGGCTCGCCGAGGAAGCCGATGCGCACTGCGGCCGCCCGACGTCAGCGCAGCGAGGAGCTCGCGTGCGGGCGCAGGAGGTCGAGGAGCGACACCGGCGAGAAGGAGAGCGACTGCAACGGCACCGTGGCCCGGCCGAGGTTCGCTAGGCGCGCCACCAGGTCGCTGCGCAGGGCCGCGAAGCGCTTCCAGCGGGCGCCCGAGATCTGCTCGTCGGTGGGGAGCTTCGCGGTGAGCGGGTCGACGTAGGCGCCGTTCTCGAAGAGCATGAAGTGAAGATGCGGTCCGGTCGCCATACCGCTGGCGCCGACGAAGCCGATCACTTGCCCCTTGCGCACCATCGTCCCGGCACGCACGCCGCGGGCGAACTTCTGCAGGTGCGAGTACGAGGTGGCGTACGGCTGCTGGTGCTCGATCTCGATGTGGTTGCCGTAGCGTCCGCTGCGCCCGGCGAACGTGACGACGCCGCTCGCGACCGCCCGGATCGGGGTACCCGCAGGCGCCGAGAAGTCGACGCCCCGGTGCGGACGCATGCGGTGCAGGACCGGATGGAAGCGCGCGCCGGTGTAGTTGGAGGTGATCTTCCGGTAGGCCACCGGGTACTTGAGGAAACGCCGGCCGAGGGCGCGGCCGTCGAGGTCGTAGTACTCGGTCTCGCCGCGTTCGTTCTCGAAGCGGATGGCGGTGAGCGTCCGGCCGCCGCTGGTGATCTCGGCGGCGAGGATGTCGCCCGGCCGGGGCGCATCGCCGTCGTCGTCGGCCAGCTCGGCGTAGAGGAGCCGGAACTCGTCGCCCGGCTGCACGTCCTGCTCGAGGTCGATCTGCCATCCGAAGAGATCGGCGAGCTCGGAGATCATGCGGACCGGGACTCCGGCCGCCGACGCCGAGGTCGCGAGGGTGGCATCGACCCGACCGGCGACTCCGCGCACCGCTGCCAGCTGCGGCATGGCCTTCAGGCGCGCCTGGATCTGCCCGTGCACCAGCCGCACGCTGAGCACGGAGTGGGGATCGATCTCGTATTCTAGGCCGAGCAGGTGCCCCTGATCCTTGGCGAACGTGAGCTCGATGGCGTGCGCCGCCCGGACCCCGTCGAGCGCGAAGACGGCGGCCGCGGCTTGCTCCCACGCCTGCACCTCGGCTGCGGGAAGGCCGTGTCCGCCGAGTATGGACGCCAGGGTCTCGCCCTCGGCGACGAGATGGCGCACCTTGGCGCCGTCCTCACCCGGGACGGACACCGCAGCCGCGCCGCCGCCGGACGCCCGTCCGACGCCGCGCGCCTTGCCCCGCACCTCGGCCCGGAGCTCGCTGGAGGCAAGCGTCTCGGGAGCGCCGGGCAGGAGCGCGATCACGAGAAACGCTGCCACCCACCCTGCATGCCGGCGTGGCGATGTCGAGGTTCGATGCCCGTCCATCCGCTTCGACTCGGAACGCTCCCGGGGGAACGCGACGTGCCGGCGACCCTGCCAACGAGGGTGCGGGTTGTCAAGCCGAATGCGCTGCGGAAAGCGCTGGCAGCCGCCGCGCGCGTTGCCGCCGCCGCCGCTCGCTGGTAAGGTCGCGCGCGCTCGTGAGCGTCGGAAGCCGCGCCGTCGTGGTGGGCCTCCTCGGCGTGCTGCTCCTGCTCGCCGCGCGCCTCCTCACGACCGCTCCTCCTCTGCCTCCGGACGGCGCCGTCGTGGTGATTCGCGACGGTGACGGCGTCGGCGAGATCGCGCGGCGCCTCGCGGCCGCCGGGGTCGTGCGCAACGCCCTCCTCTTTCGCGCCTGGGCCCGCTGGTCGGGTCGGGATCGCACCCTCCAGCCCGGAACCTACCGCTTCACGGCGGCGGCCGGGATCCCCGAGGTGCTGGCGCGGCTCGCCGCGGGCATCACCCCGGTGGAGCTCACGGTCCCCGAAGGGCTCACGGTCCGCGAGGTCGCGGACCTCGTCGCCGAACGCGGGCTGGCGCGCCGCGACGACGTGACCTGCCTCGCCGCCGATCCCGAGTTCCTGCTCGCCGCCGGCGTCCCGGGGCCGCAGCTCGAAGGCTATCTCTTCCCCGACACCTATCGCTTCGCTCCCACGGCCGCCGCCGGCGAGATCCTGGAGACCATGGTGCGCCGCTTCCACGAGCGCTTCGATGCCGCCCATCACCGCCGCGCCGCAGAGCAGGGCTGGACGGTGAACCAGGTCATAACCCTCGCTTCGATCGTCGAGAAGGAGACCGGGAAGCGCGACGAGCGCCCGCTCGTCGCGGCAGTGTTCGCGAACCGCCTCCGCCTCGGCATGCCCTTGCAGAGCGATCCGACCGTGATCTACGGCATCCCGGAATTCGGCGGCACCCTGACGCGCGCCGATCTCAACCGCGCGACCCCCTACAACACCTACGTCGTCCGCGGGCTCCCCCCGGGGCCGATCGCCAATCCCGGCCTCGCAGCGATCGACGCGGTCCTCGAGCCGGCACGCTCCCCGGCGCTCTATTTCGTGGCCAGGAACGACGGTTCCCACGAGTTCTCCGACACGCTCGCCGATCACAACCGCGCCGTGGAGCGATTCCAGCGCCGGGGTCGCTGAGCCGGCTCGTATGCGGCGCGCCGCAAAAGCCCGGCCCGCTTGCGACTTCGCCTTTCCTTCGCTTAGAATACGCGGACGCGACGGGAGGCGCGCACGCATGACCGGCCCGATGTTGACCAAGCGGCAGAAGGAGCTTGTGGACTACCTCGACGCCTACATCGTCCGCTCGGGATACGCGCCGACGCTCGAGGAGATCGGTCAGCATTTCGGGCTGAGCTCGCTCGCTACCATTCACAAACATCTCACCAACCTCGAGCGCAAAGGCATGATCCGCCGCAAATGGAACCGCAGCCGGGCGCTCGAGGTGGTTCCCCGGCAGCGCCAGGCCGCCGCGGTCGAGCTGCCGCTCGTCGGACGCGTCGCGGCCGGCGCGCCGATCGAGCCGCTCGAACAAGACGACATGATCGCGGTCCCCGAAGAGCTCGTCGGACGCGGCGAGACCTTCGTGCTGCGCGTGAAGGGCGATTCGATGGTGCGCGAGGGCATCCTCGACGGCGACTACGTAGTCGTCGAGGCGCGCAATACCGCCGACAACGGCGATACGGTAGTGGCTCTCGTCCGCGGCGAGGCCACCGTCAAGCGCTTCCATCGCGAAAAGGGCGGGATGGTACGCCTGCAACCCGCCAACGAGAGCCTCTCCCCGATCATCGCCCGCGCCGGCGACGTCGAGATCCGCGGCGTCGTGACCGCGGTCATGCGGAAGTATCGTCCGCAGCGCCGTCGCTCCGCCGCCTGAGCCTCGTGTCGCCGACCCAGCTCATCTTCGATCTCGACAACACGCTGTACCCGCCGAGCCGAGGCGTCGTCGCCCGCGTCGACGCGCGCATCGACCGCTATCTGATCGAGCGGCTCGGCATGGCGCCCGAGACCGCAGGGCCGCTGCGGGCGCGCTATCGCGACGCCTACGGCACCACGCTGAACGGATTGATGCGCCACCACGCGGTCGATCCCGACGACTACCTGACCGCCGTACACGAGATCGCGGTCGAGGAGCTGCTCACACCCGACGCCGTGCTCGGCGCCATGCTGGCGGCGCTCCCGCAGCCGAAGGCGGTGTTCACCAACGGCTCGGCGGAGCATGCCGAGCGCGTGCTCTCCTGCCTCGGCGTCCGTGCCCATTTCGCGCACGTCTTCAGCCTCGAGAGCGTCGCCTACGTTCCGAAGCCGGAGCGGGTCGCGTTCGAGACCGTGCTCGCGCGCCTCGGCGTGGACGGTCCGGCCTGCGTCTTCGTGGACGACCGCCCCGAGAACCTGGCCACGGCCCGCACGCTCGGCATGCGTGCCGTGCTCGTCGGCGAGCGGGCGCTCGCGGACGGCACACCGCTCGACGGTGCGATCGCGTCGATCCACGATCTCGCTTCCCTGCTCGCGCGCCCCTGAGGATCCGCGTGTCGTCGCGGCGCCGAATCCGGTAAGGACCGGAAGATGTCCGGTCGCTTCTCGCTCTACGTCCACATCCCGTACTGCGCGGCGAAGTGCCCGTACTGCGACTTCAACTCGTACGCGGCGGCCCGCTGGCCGGAGAACGCCTACGCCGACGCGCTCCTCGCCGAGCTGGCGCGCCGCGTCGCCGAGCCGCCTTTCGCGGGCGCCACCGTCGCCACCGTGTTCTTCGGCGGCGGTACGCCGTCGCTCTTCCACCCGCGAACGATCGAGCGGCTGCTCGACGGCATCGCCGCCGCGTGCGCGGTCGCTGGCGACGCCGAGATCACCCTCGAGGCGAATCCCGGGACCGTCGATCATTCCCGCCTCGCCGACTTTCGCCGCGCCGGCATCCGCCGGCTCTCGCTCGGGATCCAGTCCTTCCAACCCGCCCTGCTCGCAACCCTCGGGCGCATCCACGGTCCCGACGAAGCGCGGGCGGGAATCGCTGCGGCGCGCGCCGCCGGCTTCGCCGATCTCAACCTGGACCTCATCTTCGCCGTCCCGGGCGAGACCCGCGCGCAATGGGAAGCCGACGTCGCCGAGCTCATCCGCTTCGCCCCCGAGCACGCCTCGGCCTACAACCTCACGTACGAGCCGGGCACGCCTTTCCACGCGCAGCGCGCACGCGGCGCGCTGACGCCGCTCGACGACGACGACGAGCTCTGGATGTACCAGCACGCGCGCGCGGCGCTCGCGGCGGCGGGCTACGAGCAGTACGAGATCTCGAGCTTCGCCCGCCCCGGCCACGAGGCGCGGCACAACCAGAGCTACTGGCGCGGCGTCGACTACCTCGGGCTCGGGGCCGGCGCTCATTCGTACGCGCATCTGCCGGCGTGGGGCCGGCGCTGGTCGAACGAGCGCGCTCCCGAGCGCTACATCGCGGCCGTCGACCGCGGCGATCCGACGGCGACCGCAGAAACGCTCGCCTTTGCCACTGCGGCGGCGGAGTTCGCATTCCTCGGCCTCCGCGAGATGCGCGGCATCGATCCGGCGGCCTTCGCGGCGCGCTTCGGACGGCCGCTCGAGGAGGTCCATCCGGAGGTCGCCGCGCTGCGCGCCGCGGGCCTGCTCGCCGACCGCGGCGGCCGACTCGCGCTCAGCGAGCGCGGACTCCTGCTCGCCGACTCGATCTTCGCCGAGCTCGTGTGATGCGGTTACGCGGCCGCGCTCCCCGTCACCGGGTGAAGAGCGTGAGCGCGAAGCGCGCCGCCGGCTCGATCCACTGGTCGCGGCAAACGAGTCCGGCGTCAGCCCCCATCGCGGCCAATCCCTCGGGCTCGTACTTGTACGAGCTCTCGGTCCAGATCGACTCACCGGAACACAAGGAAACGGTGAGGTCGGCCGCCGGTACGTGCACGATCTGGTCCGTTCGGCTCACCAGGTGCGATTCCATGCGCGCAGCCGCGGCGTTCCAGCGCGGCACGTGATCGAAGGCACCGAGGTCGAAGTCGCCTCCGAGCTCACGATTGACGCGCGCGAGCAGGTTCTTGTTGAAGGCGGCGGTCACGCCGATCGGATCGCCGTAGGCGAGCAGCAGCTCGGCTTCCGGCTTCACGAGATCGGCGCCGAGGAGGAAACCGTCGCCGGGGCGCAAACAGTCGGCGACCTCGCGCAGGAAGGCGGCCGCGCGCGGCGGGTGGAAATTCCCGAGATTGGAGCCGAGAAAGAGGACGAGCATCGAGCCTTGCACCGGTCGGCGCGCGACCGCGGCGCGGAGCCCGGGAACGAACGGTGCCCGATGCCCCACCACCGAGACGTCGGAGAAGCGCCCGAGAGTGCGCGCGGAGAGCTCGAGCGCCGCCGCCGAGATGTCGACCAGCCGCACGCGCAAGGGGCGTGCCCGCTGCAAGCGCTCGACGAAGAGCGCGAGCTTGGCGCCGCTCCCGCACCCGAGCTCGACGAGCGTCGTCAACTCCGGCAACCGCACACCGATCGCCGCCGCGTGCTCGGCCAACAGCACGCGCTCCGCGCGTGGAATGCGGTACCAGGGGAGCCGGCAGATGGCTTCGAAGAGCTGCGATCCGAGCGCATCGTAGAAGTATCGCGCCTGCAGCTGGCGCGGCCGGAGCAGCAAGCCGCGGCGCACGTCGGCGGCGAACTCCTGCCGGGCTTCGTCGTCGGACGCCGGATGTGGGAGCCCGGCCGACGCGGTCACGAGCGCACGCACCGGAAGGTCGCGTAGGGATACGGGTAGCGCGGCCGGAACCAGTTGCGCCAGCTGCGCCGCAGGAGTTCGGATGCCGTCGCCGGAGAAGCGCCCTTCATGACGTAGTGCCCGCCATCGAAGAAGTCGGCCGAGTATTGCGGGTACGAGGGGATGGGCTCGAAACCCGGAAACGGCGCGAACACGGTCGCCGTCCACTCCCAGCCGTTGCCCACGAGATCGTGTACGCCCCAGGCGCTGGCGCCCTCAGGATGCGATCCGACCGGCACCGGATCCCAGTGGCGGAGTCCGAAGTTGCCGTGCCGCGCGCTCGGCGCGTCGCTGCCCCAAGGAAACGCGCGCTCCCCGCCGCCGGGAGCGCCGAAGGCGGCTCGATGGTACTCGGCCTCGGTCGGCAGGCGTGCGCTCCGCCAGCGCGCGTAGGCGTCGGCCTCCGCGTGGCTCACGTACACCGGCCAGGCCGGCGGCAACGGCACGTCGTCGAAGAGACCGCGCCAGTACCAGCGACCGTCACGGCGGAACCAGAAACTCGGATGGCGAATGCCCTCACGCTCGCGCCACTCCCAGTTCTCCGCCGTCCAGAGTCCGCGATCTTCATAGCCGCCGTCCTCGACGAAGCGGAGGAAGTCGCGATTGGTGACGTCGTAGACGTCGATCGCGAAGGCCGGGACGTCGACCCGATGCGCGGGCAGCTCGTTGTCCCAGGCGAACGCGAGATCGCCGGGGTCGGCGCCGAGCGTCGCCGCGCCGGCAGGGACGTCCACCGAGCGCGGCGGCGGCGGATCGCCGCCGACGGCCGGCCGGGCCCCGGCCGGCCGCTTCTTCGCGGCCGCGGGAAGACGATGGAACATGTAGAGCAGCGTCTCGTGGTGCGTCGCCTCGTGCTCGAGGATCGTGAAGAGCGCGAGCCCGCGGCGAAGCACCGGGCGATCGTCGCGCAATAGAGCCTCGGATCCGAAGGCCGCCTCGACCAACAGGTCGCAGGCGTCCGCGAAGGCGAGGACACGGGGGCGCGACGGCCACTCGGCGACGGCCGCGGCCGCCTCGTCTTCGTCGGGATCGATGCCGCGCGCGAAGAGCGCCTCGAGCGCCGCGTCCACGCCGGGGCGTCCGAGCCCGAGCTTGACGAGCGTGTTGACGTTGAAGGCCGGAAGGTGCCCTTCGTAGAAGACGATGGGATGGCGGAGGCTGATGGGGCGCGCGCGATAGGCGTCGTCGCTCAGGAGATCGAACCACTCGCGGGAGCGCGCTCGATTACGACGGAACCAGTCGCGACACCACTCGAGATCGACCGCGGGCACCGGCATCTCCTCCATGTTGCGGCCGGTGCCGATCATAGGCAACCGGGAGAGCCCCGATTCCGACGAATCCGCCCGGCGTCACATCCCGAGCCGCGCCTTGCCCTCGGCCGAGATCATGTTCGGGTTCCACGGCGGATCCCACACCACCCGCACGTGCGCCTCGGCGACGCCCGGCAGCGCCTCGATCCGGGTTTGCGCGTCCATGGCGATCGACGGCCCCATGCCGCAACCCTGAGCCGTCAGCGTCATCTGCACCTGGACGTTGCTGCCGCCGCCGGGTGCGTCGCCGACCGTCAGGTCGTAGACCAATCCCAGATCGACGATGTTCACCGGGATCTCCGGATCGTAGACGTTCTTCAGAGCCTCCCATACCGCAGCTTCGCTAACCCGCTCGTCCTCGCCCGCCGCGGCGGCCGCGCCCTCGACGCGGCGCGGCTCCTTGCCGAGCGCGTCGGCATCGCGGTCGTGCACGCGGAAGAGGCCCCCCATCGCCGGCACCTGCAGCGTGTACGTGTCGCCGAGAGCCTGCGTGATGATCGCGAGCGTGCCCTCTTCGATGGTGACGGTATTGCCGTGCGGAATCTGGATGGCAGCGCACGGGCGACGGATGGTGATCTGTTCGTAGCTCATGCTCCCTACTTACCCTCGACCCCCGGTCCCGACAACGGCGTCCCCGCCCTTTTCGCGGCCGTTCCTTTCGTGACATAAGGCCACGACACGAAAGGGGGGAGCGCCATGTACGCATCGCTGCGCAGGAATGCCGCCGCCTTGATGGTGGGAATGTTGCTGGGGGCGATCGCGTGCTCCAAGTCGGCCGAGCCCCTCAAGATCGCGCAGGTCGACCTGACCCACGAGGTCGACGAGCACAACGAGCCTCGCTCGGCGCGCGAGACCTTCGCGCCGACGAGCACGATCTATGCCTCGATCGCGGTGGAAGGGACCGGCCCGGGAATCCTGACCGCCACGTGGACCGATCCGAGCGGCCAGGTGATCGCGGATCAGAAGCAGGACTTCACCAACGCCAAGCCGACGCGCTACGAGTTCCACATTCCGCCCGCCAAGGGCGAGCACCCGCTCGGGCGCTATCACGTCACGATCGCGTTGAACGGCGGCAAAGAGGCGGGCGCCACCAAGCACCGCGAGTTCGAGATCCGGGTCACGCAGTAGCCGTCGAAGGGCGGCCGCACGCCCTGCGCCGCGGTGGCGGCGACGGCGCGCTCGCCGGCGCGGCGGACGATCGCGGCTTGACGCTCGCCAACGCCGCATATATCCATCCATCCGGCTCGACGGATATATTCCATGCTGGCTGCCGCGACTCCCGCCGTCTTCGCCCACCTGCCGGTGCTCGCCGACCTCACTCGCAGCCGGATCCTGCTCCTCCTCGAAGATCGGGAGCTGACGGTCGCCGAGCTCTGCGCCGTCATGCAGATCCCCCAATCGACGGCGAGCCGGCATCTCAAAGCGCTCGCCGCGGGCGGATGGGCGGCGGCGCGCGCCGAAGGAACGAGCCGGCTCTACAGCGGCCGGCGCGACGCCCTCGACGCCGCCGCCGAGCGCCTGTGGCAGCTCGTCCGCGAGCAGGTCGCAGACACGCCGAGCGCGCTCCAGGACGGCCGGCGACTCGAACGCGTCCTGCGCCGCCGGCGCTCGGCGTCGCGGCAGTTCTTCACGACGTCGGCGGGGCGGTGGGATCAGCTCCGCGCCGAGCTCTTCGGCGACTCGTTCCACCTGCCGGCCCTCCTTGCCCTGCTCGATCCGCACTGGATCGTCGCCGATCTCGGCTGCGGCACCGGCCAGATCGCCGAAGCCCTGGCTCCGTGGGTGAGGCGCGTCGTCGCCGTCGACGAGTCCGCCGCGATGCTGCAAGCAGCGAGGCGGCGCGTCCGCGCCCTCGCCAACGTCGAGGTGCGGCGTGGCGCGCTCGAAGCGCTGCCGATCGACGACGCCGCACTCGACGCCGCCACCTGCGCGCTCGTCCTGCACCATCTGCCGGCGCCCGCACGCGCGCTCGCCGAGGCGGCGCGCGTGCTCCGGCCCGGCGGCCGGCTCCTGCTCGCCGACATGATGCCGCACGATCGCGAGGCCTACCGTCAGCAGATGGGCCACGTGTGGCTCGGCTTCTCGGAAGCCGAGATCCGGCGCTACCTCGACGATGCCGGCTTCGAAGGAATCCGCTTCAGGCCGCTACCTCCCGACCCACGCGCTCAGGGGCCGACGCTCTTCGTCGCCACCGCCGCCCGGCGCGCCGCTGCCGCGCTCTCGTCCACAGCAACGACACCCGACCAAGGAGAATCTCGATGAGCATGCCCGCAACCAAAACGGCGACGGCCTTTGCCGACGCCGCCCGTAACGGCCGCGTCCCATTCAAGGTCGCCGACTTGTCCTTGGCTGGCTTCGGCCGCCGGGAGATCCGCCTCGCCGAGCAGGAGATGCCGGGCCTCATGGCCCTCAGGGCTCGCTACCGGGGCAAGAGTCCGCTCGCCGGCGCCAGGATCATGGGTAGCCTCCACATGACCATCCAGACCGCCGTGCTGATCGAGACGCTCGTCGACCTCGGCGCCGACGTGCGCTGGGTGTCGTGCAACATCTTCTCGACCCAGGACCACGCGGCCGCCGCCGTCGTCGTCGGCCGCCCCGAGTCGGGCGGGACCGCCGACGATCCGCGCGGCACGCCGGTGTTCGCCTGGAAGGGCGAGACCCTCGAAGAGTACTGGTGGTGCACCAACGAAGCGCTCCTGTGGCCGGACGGCAGCGGTCCGACGCTCATCGTCGACGACGGCGGCGACGCGACGCTGGTGGTGCACAAGGGTCTCGAGTTCGAGAAGGCCGGCGCCGTGCCCGCGTTCGATCCGGACAAAGATCCGGAAGAGTGGGGCGTGATTCTCGACCTGCTCCGGAAAGTGCAGAAACAGGACGCCCGGCAATGGCAGAGGATCGCGAGCGCGCTGCGCGGCGTCAGCGAGGAGACGACGACCGGAGTCCACCGCCTCTACCAGATGCAGGAAGCCGGAACCCTCCTCGTCCCGGCGATCAACGTCAACGACTCCGTCACCAAGAGCAAGTTCGACAACATCTACGGATGCCGCCACTCGCTCACCGACGGCATCTGCCGCGCCACCGACGTGATGCTCGGCGGCAAGGTGGCGTTCGTGGCCGGCTACGGCGAGGTCGGCAAGGGCTGCGCGCAGGCGCTACGCGGCCAGGGCTGCCGCGTCGTCATCGGTGAGATCGACCCGATCTGCGCGCTCCAGGCGGCGATGGAAGGCTACGAGGTGAAGACGCTCGAAGACGTCGTCGCCACCGCCGACCTGTTCGTCACCGCGACCGGCAACGTCGACATCATCACCGTCGAGCACATGAAGAAGATGAAGGACAAGGCGATCGTCGGCAACATCGGCCACTTCGACAACGAGATCGACATGGCCGGCCTCAAGAAAGTGCCGGGCATCGAGCGCATCAACATCAAGCCCCAGTACGACGAGTGGCGCTTCCCCGACGGCCACAGCGTGATGATCCTCGCCGAAGGCCGCCTCCTGAACCTCGGCTGCGCCACCGGGCATCCGAGCTTCGTCATGTCGGCGTCGTTCTCGAACCAGGTGATCGCTCAGCTCGAGCTGCACCTCCACAACGACAAGTACGAGAAGAAGGTCTACATGCTGCCGAAGCACCTCGACGAGGAGGTCGCTCGGCTCCACCTCGACCACCTCGGAGTGCGGCTGACGCGGTTGACGCCGGCGCAGGCAGCCTACATCGGCGTGCCAGCGGAGGGCCCGTACAAGTCGGACCACTACCGGTATTGATCGCTCGGCGTCGCCGAGCAGCCGAGCAGACAAAAAAGCGGCGGCGTCCCGAACGGGACGCCGCCGCTTCGATCGTGAACGCGGCCGCGCCGCCTACCGGCCTCCGGCAGCCGCCTTCGCGGCTCCGAGACCCGCCGCCTTGCGCAGATCATCGACGCGATCGGTGCGCTCCCACGGGAAGAATCCCTTGTCGGACTTCCGTCCGAAGTGCCCGTACGCCGCCGTCGGCCGATATATCGGCCGCTTCAGGTCGAGCGTCTTCACCAGCGCCGCCGGGCGGAAGTCGAAAGCCTCGCGCACCAAGGCCGCGACCTTGTCGTCGGGCAGCACGCCGGTGCCGAAAGTGTCGACCAGCACCGACAGCGGCTCGGCGAGGCCGATCGCGTACGAGAGCTGGAGCTCGCAATGGGTGGCGATGCCGGCGGCAACGACGTTCTTGGCGACGTAGCGCGCCATGTAGGCGGCGCTGCGATCGACCTTCGAGGGATCCTTGCCGGAGAACGCGCCGCCGCCGTGCCGACCGTAGCCGCCGTACGAGTCGACGATGATCTTGCGCCCGGTGAGACCGCAGTCGCCCATCGGTCCGCCGACGACGAAGCGGCCGGTCGGGTTCACGTGGTAGCGCGTCTTGGCGTCGAGATACTGCGTCGGGATCGTCTTCCTGATGACCTCCTCGCGGATGAACGCGGCGAGCTCGTCGTGCGTGATCTCGGGCGCGTGCTGCGACGAGACGACGACCGAGTCGATGCGCGCCGGTCGGCCGTCCTTGTACTCGACCGACACCTGCGACTTGGCGTCCGGACGCAAGAAATCCGCCCTCCCCGACTTGCGCACTGCGGTCAGATTTTCGACGAGTCGGTGCGCCATCTGGATCGGGAACGGCATCAGCTCGTCGGTCTCGTTGCAGGCGTACCCGAACATCAGCCCCTGATCGCCGGCGCCCTGCTCCTTGTGTAGGCCCTGGCCCGCGGTGACGCCCTGGGAGATGTCCGGCGATTGGCCGTCGATGGCGATCAAGACCGCGCAGGTCTTGGCGTCGAAACCCATGTCGGAAGAGGTGTAGCCGATGTCCTCGATCGTCTTGCGCACGATGTCGGCGTACGGCACCACGGCCTTCGAGGTGATCTCGCCCGCCACCACGGCCATCCCGGTCTTGGTCAGGCTCTCGCAAGCCACCCGGCTCTCCGGATCCTCGGTGAGCAGCGCGTCGAGAATCGCATCCGAGATCTGGTCGCACATCTTGTCGGGATGTCCCTCGGACACCGACTCCGAGGTGAACATGAAGTCCTTGAGTGGCATGTGGAGATCCTCCTGCGGTGGGTAGAATCTTATACAGAGGCGTTTCCCGAAGCGTCAAGGCAGGAACCCGCCGCTGCCGCCGGCGGACGCGGCGTCGCCGGCGCGCTCCGCATGGCTCACGCGCTCTCGTGGAAGCGCTGCGCGATGAGCTCCGCCAGAGCGTCGATCGCCGCCTCGGCGTCGGCTCCCGTGGCGACCAGCGACAACGTCGTTCCCTGTCCCGCGGCGAGCATCATCAGGCCGAGGATGCTCTTCCCCGAGACCGATTCGTCCCCGTTCACGACCGTCACCTCGGCGGCGAACTTGCTGGCGGTCTCGACGAAGCGCGCCGCGGCGCGGGCGTGCAGGCCCAGCCGGTTGATGATCTCGACGTCGGCGCGCACGGTCTCGGCGTCGACGCGCTCCTTGCCGAGCAGCGTCATCGTCGGGTCCGCGCGGTGCGGCGCTCACCGTCCGGAGCGCCCGCCTGCAGGATGTGCTCGCGCCCGTAGTCGACCGCGAAGGCGGCGAGACGCTCGAGCGGCATCTCGTGCCGCGCCGAGATGACCTTCACTATCAGCGGCAGATTCGTCCCGGTCACCACCTGGATGTTGGCCTCGCGCGCGAACGCCATGCTGACGTTGGTGGCGGTGTCGCCGAACATGTCGGTGAGGATGATCGTGCCCTCGCCTTGCTCCACCGCTGCCGTCGCCGCGGCGATCTTCGCCTGCAGCGTCTCGGGCGTGTCGGCGGGCGTCGCCCCGACGGCGATCATGTTGGGCACGGGATGCCCGAGCATGTTCTCAATGTTGCGCAGGACCTCGGGGCCGATCGTCCCGTGCCCGACCAGTACGATTCCGATCATGACGAACGATTCGCGTCTCGGTGCTGCACGCGCACCGGAAACCCGTGATCCCCCAGTCGCCGTTCGAGCTCGACGACGAGCGCGACCGATCGGTGGCGGCCTCCGGTGCACCCGAGGCTCACCGTCAGATAGCGCTTGCCCTCGCGAACGTACAGCGGCAGCGAGAAATCCAGGAGCGCCGTCGTCAAGGCGAGGAACTCCTGGGTCTCGGTGCGCTCGAGCACGTAGCGCGCGACCGCCGGATCCGTGCCGTCGCGGGCGCGCAGCTCCTCGACGAAGAACGGATTGGGCAGGAACCGCACGTCGAGCACGATGTCGGCGTCGCTCGGCAGTCCGTACTTGTAGCCGAACGACAGCAGGAGGACTCGCATCGCCTGCTCGCCGTCGGCGTCGGCAAGCAGCCGCCGCAGCTCGTCGCGAAGCTGGTGCACGGTGAAGACCGAGGTGTCGATTATCCGGTCGGCGAGAGCCTTGAGGCCCGCCAGCCCCGCCCGCTCCCGGGCGATGCCGGCGGCGACATCGACGCCGTCGGCGAGCGGGTGCGGACGCCGCGTCTCGCTGAAGCGCCGCACCAGGACATCGTCGGCCGCATCGAGGTAGAGAATCTCGACCCGATGACCGGCGCGGCGGATCTCGTCGACGACCTTCGCATAGTCGCCGAGGAACGCACGCTCGCGCAGATCGATCCCGAGCGCGACCCGCTGGATGTCGGCTTCGGAGCTCTGGCAGAGCTCGATGAACTTCGGCGTCAGCACGACCGGCAGGTTGTCGATGCAGTAGAACCCGAGATCTTCGAGCACCCGGATCGCGGTGCTCTTGCCGGACCCCGAAAGGCCGGTGACGATCACGACGTGCATGATCGCCCCCCGGAGACGGGACCGGCTGCTGCGGCGCCGGGAACGGGCTCGCCCGAGCTCGTTGCGCCGGCGGCCGCGGGGCGCCGGCGGCGGGCGATCTCGCTGTCGAGGCGCGCCGCCACCTCGCGCGCCGAGTGCCGTCCGAGACGCTTCAAGACGTGGTTGCGCACGGCCACTTCGATGATCGTGGCGACGCTGCGCCCCGGGCGGACCGGGATCCGCACCTTCGGCAGCGCCGTATCGAGGATCGTGTGGGTCTCGTCCTCCAGCCCGAGGCGTTCGGCGCGTTCTTCCTTGCTCCACTCGAACATCTCGGCGACGAGCTGGATCGCTTTCTCCGTGAGCGTCGCCATGATGCCGAAGAGATCCTGCACGTTGATGATGCCGAGGCCGCGAATCTCCATGTGGTGGCGGATGATCTCGACCCCGGATCCGATCACCCGCCCGGCGCCGACGACGCGCGCCTCGACGACGTCGTCGGCGACCAGGCGATGCCCGCGCGTCACCAGGTCGAGCGCCGCCTCGCTCTTCCCGATGCCGCTCTTGCCGAGCAGCAAGACGCCGAGCCCGAACACCTCGACGAGCACGCCGTGGATGAGCGTGTGGGGCGCGAGGCGATCCTCCAGCCACGTCGTGACGTTGCGAATGAGCTCGGAGCTCTTGAGCTCGGTGGCGATCAACGGCACCCGGTGGCGCTCTGCCGCTTCGACGAAGTAGGTCGGCGGCGGCGTACCGTTGGTGACGATCAGGCAGGCGACCGGCTCGCCGAGCACGCGATCGACCGCACGGCGCGCCGCGTCCTCCCCGAGGGTCGCGAGATATCCGAGCTCGGTGCGCCCGATGACCTGGATCCGCTCGGGGTGGATCTGCGGCAGGTATCCGGCGAGCGCGAGGCCGGGTTTCTGGATCCGCGGGATCGCCACTTCGTTGCCGAGGCCGGGGCCGCCGGCGATCAGGGTCAACTTCCACGCTTCGCCGCGCGCCTGCAGCAGCTCGCTGATCGTCACCATCGGCCCGCGCCTCGCACTGTCGACGTCTCGCCGGGCCTAGGCGCGGCGACGCTCAGTACTTCTCGTCTTCTTCCTTGATGATGGCAAAGATCTGCTCTTGCGATCCGTCGCTCGTGAGGCGGTCGCGGAAGCTCTTGTCCTTGAGCAGCCGTGCCACCCGCGCCAATGCCTTCAGGTGGATGCCGGCGGACTCCTCCGGAGCGACCAGCAAGAAGAAGAGGTGCGTGGGATTGCCGTCGAGAGAGTCGAACGGCAGCCCGGCGACGCTGCGCCCGAACGCCGCGACGACGTTGGTCGCGCCCGGCATCTTGCCGTGCGGAATCGCGATGCCTTCTCCGATCGCCGTGCTGCCGAGCGCTTCGCGCTCGAGCAGCACCTGCATCAGGCGGTCGCCGTCGATCTCCGGATGCAGCGTCGCCAGCAGAGACGCCAGCTCCCGCAGGGCTTCGCTCTTCGTCGTCGCCCGCATCGCGGGAATGATCGCGTTCGGGGCGAGGATGTCGAGGATCTTCATGGGCGACCCGGGTGCCTATACCCCAGCCCGACCTCACGGGCAAAACTCAATCGCTCTCGGACTCGATGAGGCCGTAGTCCCCGTCCTGGCGGCTATAGACGACCGCGAGCCGGCCGGTCGCCGCATTGCGGAACACTAGGAACTCGTTGCTCATGAGGTCCATCTGCATGACCGCTTCCTCGACCGACATGGGCTTCACCGGCAGCCGCTTGACGCGCGCGACCTTCGGCCCCTTGCGGCGCCCGAAGCTGTCGGCGCGCAGCACGTGCATGCGCAAGCCGGGAAGATCGCGGGCCGCGGGCAGCGGCGCCGCCGGCACGAGCGTGGAGATCTGGGCGCGGCGCGCGCGCGGCGCGCGCTTGCTGAACGAGGTTTTCTCGGCGTGCTTGCGGGCGCGCTGCTCGAGCTTGTCGACGACCAGGTCGATCGCCGAATAGAGATCGCCGGTCTCCTCCTTGGCCGTCATCGTCTTCCTGTCGGCCTTGAAGATCACCTCGGCGATGTGCCGGCGCTTCACCACCGACAAGATCACGTGGGCGGAGAGCGGCTGGCGCACGTACTTGGCGAGCCGCCGGATGCGCTTCTCGGCGTACGCACGCAGTGCGTCCGTGGCCTCGATGCGCCTGAAGGTGACGTCGATTCGCATGCGCCCTCCTTCTGATCCCGCCGCCCTATGGGGGCGTAGCCGCCGCCCGCCCGTCAGCCGAACTGACGGCGCTTCGACGACGGCAGGATTCCCATCAGCTCTCGATACTTCGCTACCGTGCGCCGCGCAATGTCGATGTTGTCCTTGGCGAGCTTCTCGGCGATCGATTGGTCGCTGAAGGGGCTCGACGGATCCTCGCTGCCGATGATCTCCTTGATCTTCTTGCGCACGCTCTCGGCGGAGACGTCCTCGCCATCGGCCCCGCGCAGGCTGGAGGTGAAGAAGTACTTGAGCTCGTAGATGCCCTGCGGCGTGTGCGCGTACTTGTTGGCGGTGGCGCGGCTGACGGTCGACTCGTGCATGCCGATGTCGTTGGCGACGTCCTTCAGCACGAGCGGCCTCAGGTGCGAGACGCCGTGCTCGAAGAACTCGCGCTGAAACTTGAGGATCGACTGCGTCACCATGTAGAGCGTGCGCTGACGCTGGTGGATGCTCTTGATGAGCCACGCCGCCGCCCGCATCTTGTCCTGAATGTAGCCTTTGGCCTCTGTCGAATCCCCTTGGCCGAGCACCCGCCGATAGAACTGGCTCACTCGCAGCCGCGGCAACCCTTCGTCGTTCAGCGTGATCACCAGCTCGTCGCCGACCTTCTGGATGTAGACGTCCGGCGTCACGTAGCGCACGTCGCCGTCGCCGTAGTTCCGCCCCGGCTTCGGCTCGAGGGTGGCGATCACCCTCTGCGCCTCGGCGATGTCGTTGGTCGTGACCTTGAGCTCGCGCGCGAGCTTGTCGAAGCGCTTGCCCTCGAGCGCCGTCAGGTGATCGCGCACCAGCGCCGCCGCCAGCGAGTCACCCTGTCCGCGCTGCGCGAGCTGCAAAAGGAGGCACTCCGCGAGGCTGCGGGCAGCGACACCGGGCGGATCGAACTCCTGCAGGATCTTCAGCAGCCGCTCGGCCTCGTCGAGCTCGACGCCGGCCATGAACGCGACCTCCTCGAGCGGCAGCCGCAGATACCCGTCGGCATCGAGGTTGGTGATGATGACGCCGATCACGGTCTGCTCGTGCGCGCCGAGATCCGAGAGCCGTAGCTGCCACATCAAGTGGTCGACGAGGGAGCTCGTCCGCACCAACGTGTTCTCGAGCGCCGGGCGCTTGTCGTCGTTGTCGTGCGCCGCGCCGCTGGGCGCGTTATGGAAGTCGTTCCCGTAGTTGTCGAGGTAGTCCTTCCAGTCGATCTCGCCGAGCGCGTTCGCGGCCGTCACATCGGGCGCGACGTCCTCGCTCGGCTTCCACTCGTCGGCGCTCGTACTGGCGACGGTTCCGTCGACCGTCGGCACTTCCGAGGTCTCGAAGGCGGTCTCGACCTTCTGCTGCTCCTCGCTCGCCTCCGCGGCCTCCTCGAGCACGGGGTTCTGCGACATCTCGTCGACGATCAGCGCCTCGAGCTCCATGCGCCCGACCTGCAGGATCTTGATCGCCATCCGCAGCTGGGGCGTCATCACCAGCTGCTGCGTCAGCTTCTGATAGAGCTTGGTTTCGAGAGCCATGGCTTAGAGACTGAACCGCTCGCCGAGATAGATTTCGCGCGCTTGGCGACTCTGGGCGATGTGCGACGGAATGCCTTCCTCGAGGATCGCGCCCTCGTTCAGGATATAGGCGCGATCGCAGATGCCGAGCGTCTCGCGCACGTTGTGGTCAGTGATCAGCACGCCGATGCCGCGCTCCTTTAGTTGTCGGACGATGTTCTGGATGTCGATCACGGCGATCGGGTCGATGCCCGCGAACGGCTCGTCCAGCAGCATGAAAGCGGGCGAGATGACGAGCGCCCGGGTGATCTCGAGGCGCCGCCGCTCGCCCCCCGACAAAGCGTATGCCTTCGTTTTTGCGAGATGCGCGATGCTGAGGTCCTCCAGTAATCGCCATAGCCGTCCCTGGCGTTCCTCGGCAGAAATCGGCAACGTCTCCAGTATCGCCAGCACGTTTTCTTCGACCGTGAGCTTGCGGAACACCGAGGCTTCCTGGGGCAGGTAGCTGATGCCGGCGCGGGCGCGCTGGAACATCGGCAGCTCGGTCACGTCGACCTCGTTCAGCACCACCCGCCCGGCATCGGGGCGGACGAGTCCGACGATGATGTAGAAGGTCGTAGTCTTGCCGGCACCGTTCGGACCGAGGAGCCCGACGACCTCGCCGGCGGAGATGCGCACCGACACGTCGCGGAGGACGCGGCGACCTCCGAAGGACTTGTCGAGGCGTTCGGCGGTGAGCAGCGATTCGGTCATGGCTCGGCTGCCGCGGCCGCCGCCGGCGGCGCCGCGGTGCGCGCGGGAGACGCCGCCGCCTTGGCATCCCCGGACTCCTTCGCGTTCGGATAGAGGACGGCTTTGACGCGGGTCTTCGCTCCGCTTTCGACGACGCTGCGCTCCTCCTTCAGGTAGACGATCACCCGTTCGCCCGCGACCTGGTTCGGTCCGTCGTGCAGCACCGCGCCGTCGCTCAACGTGAAGGTCTGCTGCGCCTGGTCGAAGACCGCGCGTCGACCTTCGGCGAGCTTCGTCCCCTGGCGGATGCGCACGTTGCCCTCGGCGACGATCTCCTTGATGCGCTCGGCGTCGGTGCCGGCGCCCGCGGCCTTCCCGGCCGGACCGGTTGCGGCGGCGGTCGGGACGCCGTCCGGCGTCCGCTTCACCGCGCGCGGATCGTAGCGGATCGCGAGCGTGTCGCTGTCGAGCCGCACGTCCCCCTGAGTCACCTGGACGTGGCCGCGATATAGGATGTTGCTGGTCTTGTAGTCGATCTCGAGCGTGTCGGAGTCGATGCGCACGGGACCTTTGCCGGATCCGAGCGACAGGCTCTGGAAAAGCCCGCCGGCCGGATCGGCGATCACCGGCTGCTTGGCGTCCTGCGCCCGCGACGCTCCGGCGAGCCCCAGCAGCAACGCGACGGCGCCCACCGTCACGTCACGACCGATTCGCATCCGTCCCCTCGGCCGTCCGTTGCAGGACGGTGCGTACGTTCCCTCCGAAGCGGACGCGCTGCGATCCCATCTCCAGGGTCATGTGTTCGCCGCTCAGCGACAGGCCGTCGCCGGTCACCAGGACGGTCCCCGGGGACACGACGGCATCGTCGGAGCGCTGGTACGAGGCCCGATCCGTCCGCACCAGATAGTCGCGGAACCGGAGCTCGATGCCCCCTTCGAGATCGACACGGTCCATCTCCCGGTCGTCCAGCAGAATCTTTCCCTGCTTCCCCTTCACCGACACCACCCCCTGGTCGTCCTTGACGAAGAAGCTCACCTCCGGATCATCGACGACGATCAGCTTGTCCTCTTCGAAGTACTGGGCCTCGCGGGCGGCCACCTCCCAAACCTTGCGCTCGCCTTCCATCTTGACGCGGCGGAAGTTCTGGATGCGTTGCGAGACCTGGGGGAGGAAATCGAGCTCCCGGGTCCGAAGACTCCGCAGGTGCTGCGCCCACTGGCTGCGCACGAGCTGGACGACCACGGCTCCGACGGCGGCGATCATGAGGACGGCGAGCACGGCGCGAACCCGTCGCCGATCGAAGGCGGTAGCCGGAAGCCGCTGCATGCAAGAAAAATACCATGTACTGTCAGATAGTAAAGGCTCGAACTGCCTGCGAGTACACCCTGGCGATCGCCGCAGCGCGCAGCGCCCAACCGGCTCAGACGACGCCGGCGCGCAGGAGGTCGTGGAGGTGGATCACCCCGCTCAGACGCTCGTCGGCGTCGACGATGAAGAGCACCGTGATCGCGTGCCGCTCCATGGTCGCGACCGCGAGCGCCGCGAGCGCGTCGGCGGCGATGGTCTTCGGGCGCCGGCTCATGACCGCGGCGACGCTCCGGCTCGTCAACGGCTCCTGCGCCCCGAGCGCGCGGCGTAGATCGCCGTCGGTGACTACGCCCACGAGCCGGCCGTCGTCGTCGACCACTGCCGTCACCCCGAGCCGCTTCGCCGACATCTCGACGAGCGCTTCCGCCATGCCGCTCGCCGCCGGGACTCGCGGCACGTCAGCGCCGATGTGCATAAGGTCGGCGACGCGCAGCAGGCGCCGCCCGAGCGTCCCGGCAGGGTGCAGGGCGGCAAAGTCTTCCGGTCGGAAGCCGCGATGCTCGAGGAGCGCTACCGCGAGCGCATCGCCCATGGCGAGCGCGGCGGTCGTGCTCGCCGTCGGCGCCAGGCCGAGCGGGCACGCTTCTTCGCTGACGCTGGCATCGAGAATCACGTCCGCGGCGCGCCCCAGGGTCGAGTCGCTGCGCCCGATCAGGGCCACGAGCGGCACGCCGAGCCGCTTCACGTGCGGCACGAGGTCGAGGATCTCCGCCGTCTCGCCGCTGTTCGACACCGTGAGCACCAGGTCGTGCCGTTCGAGCATGCCGAGATCGCCGTGCAGCGCCTCCGCGGCGTGGATGAAAAAGGCCGGCGTTCCGGTGCTGGCGAGCGTGGCCGCGATCTTGCGGCCGACGTGGCCCGACTTACCGACGCCGGTGACGATGATCTTGCCGCCGCGATCGGCGATGAGCCGCACGGCGGCGTCGAATCGCGTATCGAGCCGCGCCGCTAGCGCCGCCAGCGCCTCGGCCTCGACGGCGAGCACCCGCCGTCCGTGCCCGACGCTCGCCGGTAGCGACCCGGCGTCCGGCCGCGCCCGCTTCATCGCCCCGCCCAGCCGTCGGCCGGCTTCACCACCCGATCGAGCGCGGCGAGCGTCGCCAGCAGCGGGCGCAGGTCGTCCAAGCGCAGCGAGTTCGGGCCGTCGCTCCGGGCGCGATCGGGATCCTCGTGGACCTCCATGAAGACGCCCGCGACCCCGACCGCGACCGCCGCCCGCGCCAGCGGCGGCACGAACTCGCGCTGCCCGCCCGAAGCGGTCCCGGCGCCGCCCGGGAGCTGGACGCTGTGGGTGGCGTCGAAGATCACCGGGTACCCGAAGCGGGCCATGATCGCGAGCGAGCGCATGTCGGCGACGAGATTGTTGTAGCCGAAGCTCGCGCCGCGCTCGGTCACCAGGATCCGATGGTTGCCCTCGGCGCTCACCTTGGCGATCACGTGCTCCATTTCGCCGGGCGAGAGGAACTGCCCCTTCTTGACGTTGACGGGCTTGCCGGCGGCGGCGACGGCCGCCAGGAAGTCCGTCTGCCGGCAGAGGAACGCAGGCGTCTGCACGATGTCGACCACCGCTGCCACGGCCGGCACCTGCCAGGCTTCGTGGACGTCGGTGAGCACCGGCACGCCGACCTCCCGCCGCACCTCGGCGAGGATGGCGAGACCCTCCTCCATTCCCGGACCGCGGAATCCCGCCCGCGAGGTGCGGTTCGCCTTGTCGAAGGAGGCCTTGAAGACGCAGGCGACTCCGACCTCGCGGGCGGCGTCGCGAATGCGCTCGGCGTGCCGCAGAGCCGAGTCGCGGCTCTCGATGACACAGGGGCCGGCGATCAGCGCCAGCGGGCGCGTATTGCCGAAGACCACCGACCCGACCGCGACCGCGCGTTCACTCACCGCCGCCAACGACGCTCAGCGGCGCGCCGCGCGCAGGGTGCCGAGCGGCAGCGTGTCGCGCGCCGCGCTCCGGTGCGCGAGCGCGGCACGGACGAAGCCGCGGAAGAGCGGGTGGCAATCGAGCGGCTTCGACTTGAACTCGGGGTGGAACTGGCAGCCGATGAACCACGGATGCCCCGGGATCTCGACCACCTCGACCAGCGTCCCGTCCGGAGAGAGCCCGGAGAGCCGCATGCCGCGCGACTCCACAGCGCCGCGATAGGCGTCGTTGAACTCGTAGCGATGGCGATGCCGCTCGGAGATCTTCTTCTTGCCGTAGACCTTGGCCGCGAGCGAGCCGTCGGCGAGCACGCATGGGTAGGCGCCGAGCCGCATGGTGCCGCCCTTCTTGTCGATGCTCTTCTGCGCCGTCATGAGATCGATCACCGGATGCGGCGTCTCGGGATCGACCTCGGCGGAGTTCGCCCGCTCGAGCCCGCAGACGTGCCGCGCGAACTCGATCACCGCCATCTGCATGCCGAAGCAGATGCCGAAGAACGGCAGATGCTGCTCGCGGGCGTAGCGGACCGCGGCGATCTTCCCCTCCGTGCCGCGCTGGCCGAAGCCCGCCGGCACGAGGACGCCGTCGGCGTCCCGCAGAGCGCCGAGCCCTTGCTCTTCGATGACCTCGGAGTCGATGTAGTCGAGATCGACGGCGCACTCGTTGGCGAGACCGCCGTGCGCGAGCGCCTCGTTCAGGCTCTTGTACGAGTCGACGACGTCGACGTACTTGCCGACCACGGCGATGCGCACGTGCTCCTTCGGGTTCTTGGCGATGGCGACGATCTTCCTCCAGCGCGCCAGCTTGGGCGCCCGGGTCCACATGTTGAGTCGCTCGGCGATGCGGTCGTCGAAGCCTTCTTCGTGGAAGACGAGCGGCAGCTCGTAGATGCACTCGACGTCGCGCGCGGTGACCACGGCGTTCTCCTCGACGTTGCAGAAGAGCGCGATCTTCGCCTTCAGCTTGCGGTCGAGCGCCCGATCGGTGCGGCAGAGGAGCACGTCGGGCTGGATACCGAGGCCGGTCAGCTCCTTCACGCTGTGCTGCGTCGGCTTCGTCTTCAGCTCGTGGGCGCTCGAGATGTACGGCACCAGCGTCAGGTGCACGTAGATCACGTTCTCGCGGCCGTAGTCGGCGCGAAACTGTCGCACCGCTTCCAGGAACGGCAGGCTTTCGATGTCGCCTACCGTGCCGCCGACCTCGCCGATCAGGACGTCGAAGCCCTCGGCGGCGGCGGCGATCCGCGCCTTGATCTCGTCGGTGATGTGCGGAATCACCTGCACCGTGCCGCCGAGGTAGTCGCCGCGCCGCTCCTTCTCGATGACGCTCAGATAAACGCGGCCGGTGGTGATGTTGTTCTTCTGCGTCATCGGCGTCGAGACGTAGCGCTCGTAGTGTCCGAGATCGAGGTCGGTCTCGGCGCCGTCGTCGGTGACGAAGGTCTCGCCGTGCTGGAACGGGTTCATCGTGCCGGGATCGACGTTGATGTACGGATCCATCTTCAGCATCGTGACCTTGAGACCGCGGCTTTCGAGGAGGGCGCCGAGCGACGCCGAGGCGAGGCCCTTGCCGAGCGAGGACACGACGCCGCCGGTCACGAAGATGAACTTGGTCTTGGCTTTCTTCGCGCTCACCGCTGGCCCTCCACCAAGCGCCGCACCCGTTCGAGGTCAGCCGCTGTATCCACCTCGGGTGGCGCGCTGTCAACTTCGATCATCCGGATGCGCATGCCGCACTCGAGCGCGCGCAGTTGCTCGAGCTCCTCGGCGCATTCGAGCGGCGAGCGCGGCGCCGCCGCGAGCGCCAGCAGCGCCGCACGCCGATAGGCGTAGAGCCCGATGTGCCGCCAGCCGAGCGGTGCGGCGCCGCTCCGCGCGCCCCGCCAGTACGGCAGCGGACTGCGCGAGAAGTAGAGCGCACAGCCGTCGCCGCCGGTCACGACCTTGACGACGTGCGGGCTGCGGAACTCCGCCTCGTCGCCGATCGGCGTCATCAGCGACGCCATCGCGGCGTCCGGATCGCCGGCGCAGGCGGCGACGCACGCCGAGAGCGTATCGGGATCGACGAGCGGCAGATCCCCCTGGACGTTGACGAAGATGTCGGCATCGAGGCCGCGCGCGACCTCGGCGAGCCGATCGGTGCCGGTGGCGTGCGCTCCGGTCATCACCAGGTCGCCGCCGAACGCCCGCACGGCGGCGGCGATGCGCTCGTCGTCGGTGGCGACGAGCGTGCGCGCGACGCCGGCGGCGCGCGCGGCGCGCTCGTAGACGTGCTGGACCATCGGCTTGCCGGCGATCTCGGCGAGCGGCTTCCCGGGCAAGCGCGTCGACGCATGGCGCGCCGGGATGATCGCGACGGCGCGTACTGATCTGGGCGCGATCACGGACGCTGCTTATATGAATCGCCGCCCCGCCGTGTCAAAACGATCGCCCGGAGGAGCACGCGGCCATGAGCGACGACACGACGCGGATCGAACGCGACTCTATGGGAACGATGCAGGTGCCCGGCGGCGCGCTCTGGGGCGCGTCGACGCAGCGGGCGGTCGAGAACTTCCCGATCAGCGGCTGGCGCTTCCCGCGCCGCTTCATCCGCGCCCTCGGGCTCGTGAAAGCCGCCGCCGCCGAAGCCAACGCGGCGCTCGGCCTTCTCGCCCCGGATCTCGCGGCCGCGATCGGCGCGGCCGCCGACGAGGTCGTCGCCGGCACGCTCGACGCCCACTTCGTGGTCGACGTGTTCCAGACCGGCTCGGGAACCTCGACCAACATGAACGCCAACGAGGTGATCGCCCACCGCGCCCGGGCAGCCGGCGTCACGGTACACCCGAACGACCACGTCAACATGAGCCAGTCGTCGAACGACGTCATCCCGACCGCCATGCACCTCGCCGCCGCCGAAGCCCTCGCCTCCGACCTGCTGCCGGCGCTGCGCGCCTTGGCGGCAGCACTCGCCGCCAAGGCGCGCGAGCTCGACGACGTCGTCAAGATCGGCCGCACGCACCTGCAGGACGCGACGCCGGTGCGGCTCGGCCAGGAGCTCGGCGGCTACGCGCGCCAGGTGGAGCTGGCGATCACGCGGCTCGAGGCGGCGGCGACCGGCCTCGAAGAGCTGGCGCTCGGCGGCACCGCGGTCGGCACCGGCCTCAACGCGCACCCCGCCTTCGCCGGCCTGGCGATCGCGCGCCTCGCCGAGCGCACCGGTCTGCCTTTCCGCGAGGCCGCAAACCACTTCGAGGCGCAGAGCGGCAAGGACGCCGTGGTGCAGCTCTCCGGCACCCTCAAGACGACGGCCGTCGCCCTCACCAAGATCGCCAACGACGTGCGCTGGCTCGCCTCCGGACCGCGCTGCGGCATCGGCGAGATCAGCATCCCGGCGACGCAGCCGGGCTCGTCGATCATGCCCGGCAAGGTGAACCCGGTGATGGCGGAAGCGCTGCTGCAGGCGGCGGCGTTCGTGATCGGCGCCGACCTCACCGTCACCCTCGGCGGACAAGCGGGCAACTTCGAGCTCAACGTGATGATGCCGATCATGGCGCATCAGCAGCTCGAGAGCCTGCGCATCCTCGCGGCCGCGGTGCGGGCCTTCACCGAGCGCTGCGTGGTCGGCATCCGCGCCGAGCGCGAACGCGCCGCCGCGGCGATCGAGCAGAGCCTCGCCATGTGCACGGCTCTGGCGCCGATCATCGGCTACGACGCCGCGGCGGCGATCGCGAAGGAGTCGTACGCCAGCGGGCAGACGGTGCGCGACATCGCCCGCGCCCGGCAGGTGCTGCCCGAGGAGCGGCTGGCGCGCGTCCTCGACCCGCTGCGCATGACGAAGCCGGGCCTGCCGGAGTAGCGAGCGTTGGCCGCCGCGGCCCCCGGGGTTGCGACTACTCGGTTGCCGGTGCCGGCGCCGGCGCGGTGGCGCCGGCTTTGCGGGCGCGGCCGCCGCGCCGGCGGCCGCCGCGCCGCCGCGGCCGCCGGCGCGTCGCCGCCTCGGCGCCGCCGTTCGCTTCGGCCGCAGCGGCCGCGCCGCCGCCGGCAAGCGCCGCTTCCTCCGCCCCCGGCGCCGCCGCTTCGGGGGGCGTCGGCGCATCGCCGCCGAGCATCCGCACGCGGCCGTTCGCCAGCACCTCGATGTCCTTCATCCGCCGCAGGCGGGTCACGAGGCGCGGCGAGCCGGGAGGACGCTGGAAGCCGGCCGCCTTGAGCGCCACCGTGAGCGCGTCGAGGGTGACGATGTGGGCCGGGTCGGCGGCGGCGAGACGCGCGATCACGTGCTGCAGTTGCTCCTGCGAAGCCGACTGCGGCTCGTCTCCGGCCGCCGGCGGCGCGGTCGGCGCCGCCGCCGCCGGCCGCGGCGCCGGGTGCGGCGGCGCCGCCGCACCCGCGCTGCGACTGCGGCCGCCGCGCCGACCGCGCCGGCCGCGGCGCTCCCTGGCGCCCTCGCCCGTGCGCTCGGCTGCGGCCGCGCTCGGCGTCGTGCCCCGGTAGGTGATGCGGGTGAACTTGACTCCGAGGCGGGCGGCGGCGTCGCCGACGGCGTCGAAGGCGCGGTCGTGCGACACGATGTCGATCGCATCGCCGGGACGCGATCGTCCGAGCCACATGCCCGCGTGGACGGCGATCCAGAGGTCGCTCCAGTCCGAGACGCGAGTCGCCGGCGCGCTGTGCACGAGGTGCGCGCCGCGCTGCGCGAGCGAGCGTCCGAGCTGCTGGCCGATCACGCGCCAGTTGCCGATCGCGGTGATCTCGGTATTGCCGGCGCTGAGATCGAGCGCCAGCTCGTCCAGCACCCGCACGAGATCCTGCTCGCTGCTGGTGTTCTCGACGTCGATGAACACGGCGCGGCGAGGCCCGCTCACGGCGGCCGCGGCCGGCGCGGTCCTGGTGGTCTTCGCGGCCGGCGCCTTGCGCGGACGCGGCGCCGCCGCCTTGCGCGGTGCGGTCTTCTTCGCGCTTGCGGTCGTCTTCTTGGCGGGAGATCGGGTCGCCATCGTTCCGGCGTTATGACGGGTATCGGGCCGGGTGTCGAGCAGCGGGGCCGTCAGTAGCGGCGCTTCCACAGCAGATCGACGGCGCTCCGCCCGAGCGTATCCGTCGATGTCTCCAGGCTCCACCCGGGGCGGATCACGTACTCGATCCTCACCTCCTCGACGCTCTGCCCGAAGCGGTGGGCAAGGCTCACGAAGATGTCGTCGGCGACGTACTTGCCGACCGAAACGCGCGCGTCCTGCAGCCCGGTCGGGCCGGTGTCGAACTGGAGATCGTCGACGCCGAGGGCATTGGCGACCGACTCCCTGAGCTCCGACGCCACGTAGCCGCCCGCGATGCCGAGCGCCCGCTCGCGCAATCCCACCGACTGCGAATGGCTGAGCTGGGCAGCCGGGGCGCCGAAGAGCAGGACGGAGAGCACGTCGGCCTGATCGAGCGCCGGCTCGCTCTCGAGCGCGAGCGTCGGCTTCGTGATCGTGCCGCCGACCTTGAGGCGCACGAGATACTCGCCCGCCGCGTGCGTCGCGGTGATGTCGAGCACCGGATCGAAGCCTTGACCGCTGAAGCGCACGCTCCCCTCCTCGAGAGCGAACTTCTTGCCCTGGAAGGCGTACCAGCCCCGGACGCCGCGGATGTCGCCGGCGAGGTGCAGCTCCTCGCCGGGCTTCTTCCAGGCGGTGATCCATCCCTCGAGCTCGACGTTGGCGTCGGAGCGGCGCACCCAGGCGTCGCGCGGCACGGCGAGCTGCACCGTCACGGCCGCACGCTCGAAGAGCGACGGCACCCGCGGCGGCGGCGGCGCGCTAGCGGCCGGGGACGGCGCCGGCGCTCCGGGGCCGACGACGACGATCGTCGGGTCGAGAGGCCGGACGGTGTCGGGCAGCGTTTCCGGAGCTCGGAGCACGAGCCCGTCGGTTTCGAGCGCGCCCTCGAGCACCGGCGCCGCCGTCGTACCCGAGATCCAGAGCCAGCCGCTCGCCACGCCGTGTCCGTACTCGTTGGCGAAAAGCGGGAACTGCTTGGCCTCGAAGCGCGCGTCCATGGTGGCGCCTTCGCCTTCGAAGCGCGCCGTACCGCCGCCCGTGACGCTACCCTTACCGCTCCTGATCGCGAGGCGATCGATCGAGGCGACGCGCCCCTCCAGACGCACGATCGCGTCGACGGCGTCGTAGGTGACGCCGAGCGGCACTAGATAGGCGCGGCCGCCGCTGAGCGCGATCGTACCGTGCGCCGCCGGCGCCGCGATCGGCCCGGCGACGCGCACGTCGGCGGCCAGCGTGCCGCCGACCTTGGCGACGAGACCGGGCCACAGCACGTCGACGAACGCGAGGTCGATCCCGTCGGCGCGCACCCGCACCTCCGGCTCACCGAGGCGGAAGTCGAACGGCGGCGCCGCCGGTGTCAGCGGCGCTGCGGCATCGACCACCAGTGCCTGCGCTGCCTGCGCGAGTCGGGCATGCAGCTCGCCGCGGCCGGCGGCGACCACCAGCCGCGCGCGCAGCTCGTCGTAGCGCGTGCCGCCGAGCGTCGGCGCGGCGACGACGGCATCGGCGTCGACGCGCGGCGCCGCGAACGTGCCGCCGAGGTGGGCGCGGCCGGCGAGGCGTCCGCGTACGCCGGCGGGCACGAGCCCGACGAGCGCGCCGAGCTCGAAACCCTCGACGCCGACCTCGAGGTCACTCCCCGCGGCGGCGAGCACGCCGCCGGCGCGCAGGGTGCCGTCACGCGAGCGCACCACGAGGTCGGCGATGGTGAGCCGCTCGTCGCGGAGCTCGAAGGTAGGCGCCCCGACCGCCGCCCAGACGGTGTCGCCGTACGTGAAGCGCAAGGTCGCGAGCGTCGCGCGTGTCGTGCCGCCGCGGCGCGCGACCTCGGCGCGGAGCTCGGGCGCGGCGCCACCGGGCTCGTGGCCGCGCAGGGCGATCTCGCCGCGGAAGTCGGCGAGCGTGCCCCGGCCGCCGGCGTCGAGGTCGAGCTCGCTCATCCGCCGGCCGCCGATCTCGAGCGCGCGCGCCGTTCCGCGCACGGCAACGGCGGCGGCGCCGCTGCCGCACCCGCGGCCGCTGAGCGTCGCGTCGAGCCCTGCGATCCGCCACCCCGCCCCGGCGACGTCCTTGCCGACGAGTCCGACGTCGGCGTCGAAGGCGGCGCCGCTGCCGCGCACGGCGGCGTTGACGGTCGCGGCGCCGTGCAGGCCCGGCCGTCCGAGGAGCGTCGCGAGCGGCGCCAGATCGGTGATCCGCGCCTCCGCCCGCACCTCGCCGGTCGCGGCGGCGAGCCCGCCCTCGACTACCGCAGCGCCCGCGGCCGTGAACGTTCCGATGTCGGCGGCGACGTCGAGCCGCTCGATCCCGACGCGTCCGGCGTCGATACCGAGAGCGACGTCAGCGCCTGCGACCGCGACGCCGCCGATCCGGCTCGGCGTCAGCGCCAGTGCGGCGTCGGCGCGCATCTTCGCGAGTCTGAGCCCGGTGCCGGCGAGGCGCGCGCTCCCGTTCACGCGGCCGGCGAGCTCGCGGCGCTCGAGCACCGCGCCGAGGTCGAGATCGGAGGCGGCGAGGTCGACCGCGAAGCGCGGCGGATTCCAGGCCAGCTCGCCGCTCGCCCGCGCGCTGCCGGCGGCGCTAGCCGCCGTCACCGCGAAGCGCAGGCCATCGGCGGCGACGCGCGCCGTGCCGGTCGCGGTCGCGAGTGCGAGCGCGCCCAGGCGCGACGCCCCGAGATCGAGCCCGACGTCGACGACGTCCGCCGCCCCCGGCGCCACCGTCACCGTGACGCCACCGGAGAGATCCGTCGTCGGCAGCGACTCGCCGGCGAGCCCGGCGAGATCGACGTGCGCGAGCTCCGCCCGCACCGAACCGGCGGGCGCCGCCGAATCGAGATCGAGAGTGCCCTCGACGGCGAAACTCCCGGCTGCACGCCGACCATCGGCGGCGGCAACCTCGGCGGCGAACGTGCCGCCGACGGCGACGGCGTCGCGCCGCCCCGCCGCGTGCACCTCGCCGCGCCAGTCGGCACGCGAGCGCGGGCTGCGCAGGAGCGCCCGCGCGTCCGCCGCCGCGAGACGCTCGACGCGCAGCGTGCCCTGCACGACGGAACCAAGCCGGCCGTCGGCGGCGAGCGCCGATCCGGCAGTCCGGAGGCGCAGGTCCGCAAGCGTCCACTCGCCGCCCTCTTCGGCGATCCGGCCGCTCGCCTCGTCGACGCGAACGCCGCTCCCCAGCTCGCGAAAGGCGAGCGCGTCGATCGCGATCCTCGCCGCGTGAGGGCCGGCGTGCGCCGCGCCGGCGAAGGTGACGTCGCGCAGGCGCGCGCCGCGCCCCGGCCGCTCGACGCGCAGCGCGCCGGCGGTCACGCGCACGGCGTCGATGTCGACGACGAGCGTCGACGGCTCGCCGTGCGGCGCCGCCAACAGGCGCTCGATGTTCCAGCCGCGCTCGTCGGCGACGAGTGCCAGTGCAACGCCATCGGCCACGAGCGACGTGATCCGCAAGCCCCGGCCGCGCACGAACGCCAGGAGATCGTACGTCGCCGCGAGGCGGCGCACCGCGAGCACGCGCCGGCCCTCGTGCACCAGCCGCAGATCGCGGATGACCATGCCGGCGAGGAGACCGCCGTCGAGCGCGCCGATCGTCAGGCGCCCGTTCAACTCCGCGTTCACCCGCGCGAGGACGACGCGGCGCAGCCGATCGCGGAAGGACGCGGTCTGCGACAACGCCGCCAGCACCGCCAGCATCGCACCGGCGCCGACGCCGAGGACGAGGACGATCCGAGCCCAGCGCCGCACCCCGATCGCCATCGTCAGAACGCCTGCCCGATGCTGAAGTGGATCTGCCAGCGCGGCTCGTGTCGCGGCGGATCCAGCGGCACCCCGAAGTCGACGCGCAGCGGGCCGACGAGCGTGTGGTAGCGCACGCCGATTCCCGTCCCGAGCTTCAGGTCGCCGAGCGTCCAGCTCACCGCCTGGCGCCGCACCTCGCCGGCATCGAAAAAGGCGACGCCGCCGAAAGCGCCGTAGATGGGAGTGCGGAGCTCGATGCTGGCCTCGAGCAGGCTGCGGCCGCCGACCGGATTGCCGCCGCCGTTGAGCGGCCCGAGCATGCTGCGCGCGTAACCGCGCGTGCTGTTGATGCCGCCGGCGAAGAAGCGGCGGAACATCGGCAGGTCGCGGCTCTGCCCGAAGCCGTCGCCGACGCCGAGGCGGATGCGGCCGGCGAGCACGCGGTTGCCGGGCAGGGGAGCGTACTTCTTGGCGTCGAGCACCGCGGTGTAGAAACTGTACGCGCCCTGCCACGGCCCTCCCGCCTGCTCGAGCGCGAGATTGAGCACGCTGCCCTGGCGCGGATCGAGGAGGTCGACGGTGGTGTTGCGCTCGATCACGGCGCGGAGGCTCGAGACGATGCCGCGGGCGACGTAGGCGTCGCGCCCGCCCGCGAAGCGCGCGACGGTGGCGCTCGGCACGTTGCTGAGATCGTCGTACTCGATGCCGTAGCCGGCGGCGACGGTGAGCTGCGGCATGAGCTTGCGCTCCACCCGCGGCGCGAAACGGATCCGCGCCACCGTGAAGCCCGGCTCGTCGTCGCGGAGCTGCGTGAGCGGCGCTATGAGCGTCTGCTGCGGGTGCAGGAAGTAGGGCTGACGGAACTCTCCTTCTACGGCTTGCTCGATCTCCGATCCCTTGAGCCGGAAGCCGAGCTGGCGGCCGCCGCCGAAGAAATCGTTGTGCTGCCAGCGGAGCTGGCCGCGCACCCCGTCTTCGAGCCCGTAGCCGATGCCGGCCACGATCTCGCGCGGCGGCCCTTCGACGACGCTGACGGCGATGTCGACCGTGCCGCTATGCTCGTCGAGGTTGCGCGGCCGGACGAGCACCGAGCGAAAGAGGCGCAGACCGAAGATCCGCGCCTGGGTCTCGTCGAGCTTGGCGGGATCGTAGCGATCGCCTTGCCGGTAGGCGATCTCGCGGCGCACCAGGCGCATCGCGACCTGGTTGGTTCCGGTGACGAACGTGATCCCGAAGACGGCGGGGCCGCCGCGGGTCAGGCGATAGCGGATCGCGGCCTCGTGGGTCGCGGTGTCGACGAGCGCCGATTTCTCCACCCGCGCGTACGCGAAGCCGCGGCGCTCGAGCCAGCGCTGGAGACGGTCGCGCCCGGCGTCGTAGTCGGCTTGTACGAAGGGGGCGCCGAGAGCGAGCGGCACCTCGGCGCGGAGCGCGGCGCGCTCGGCCGCTGTCGGCGCGAAGTCGACGGGCTCGACGATGACGCTCCCCACGGCGACTACGGCGCCTTCGCGGACCACGATGACCACGGTCACGCGATCGCCGTCGGGCAGCAGATCGTAGTCGACGGTTGCTTCGTACCGACCCGACTCGCGCAGCCACGCCCGCAGCCGCTCGAGATCGCCGCGCAGCAGGTGGGGCTCGAAGATCGGCGGCTCGAGCCAGCGTTTCCAGGGCGCGTACCACGGCGGCACCCGCGTCTGCATGACCGACCGGAGCTTCGCCGCCGACACGCCGGCGGCGCCTTCGATGCGGACGGCCGCGACGACGTAGGCAGCGCCGGGAGGGAGATCGTCGAGCATGACGGCGGCCGCGCTGCTACGGCACAGGATGACGAAGGCGAGTACGCTCCACCGCAGCCACATCCCGGGAACCGATGCTATAGCGAGGCGCTCTCGCGGCGGGCAAATCGAATGACATGCGACGCCGAAAAGCCGTCACAAAAGCGTACGAATGAACGATCCGTCGACACTCGCGCCCGGCGTCGGCACCTCTGCAACGAGATAATCCGGCAAAAATCGCCCGACCTGAGATCGTGACCCGCGGTCCACGATTTGCAGTGCACGCGCCAAAGAACGGGAAATGTCGCGGCGAGCGTTGAGGATCGGAGACAGTGTCGTAGGCGCGCACGACTCCAGCGCGAGTCGCTGCGCAAGACGCATGCGCAACTGCCATGATCTCGCACAAGTGCAGGAAAACTCTGAGCTTCATTGGCGTTCGTGACGATTATTTTCCTTGACAAGCGTCCGACGGGGCTCCTATATGTCTCAAGCGCGACCTGAATGAAGAACCAGAGTGCCGTTCGTTTAGGATCCACCCTGATGGTCAAGAGCAATCACGAGTATTTCGGTGAGACGTGGACCGCACCGGCTCGTACCGCGCTCCGCCATCCCCAACCAACCCGACGAAGGAGGGTAACCATGAAGAAGCTCGTTCTCGTAGCCGGCGCTGCGGCGCTGGCACTCGGTACAGCCGGCATCGCCGGTGCTGCTGCCGCGCCGTGTGCGGTCAATTACGCACACCCCGCAAGCGCGAAGCAGATCAAGGCCAGTCTCGTGCAGGCGTTCGTCTCCTGCAACAACCCGGGCGGCCACATTCCGAACGCGACCACGGAAACCGGCACCGTCCCGACCTGCTACCCGGCCGAGACGTTCCACGAGGCCAACGGCTCACCGGCTCTCGGCTGGACCTGGGGCGCGAAGGGCAAGGGCGACATCACGTTCAAGGCGGGCAAGAACAAGGTAGGGGGCCCGCTCAACACCGATCCGACCGCCTCGGATCTCTACATCTCCATCAAGATGGCGGGCATCGAGGACAACACCGGCCCGGCGACGGGAGCGAACGGCCAGGTGGCGACGGTGGCGCGCGCGACGCTCATCGACCGCGCTCAACACGCGCTCGGCCCGATGACGGTCATCGACTTCCCGACGACTTTCGGGATCACCGCTACGGGCGGCAAGGTCTCCAAGAAGACCTCCGCGACCGTGATCCTGAACGCCCTCAGTCAGCCGGCGCTTCCGGCCTGCACCACGATCGAGGTCGTAAAGGTCCTCGTGCTGGATCCGAACAACAACGCTTTTGCGAACCTCGGCGCTTTCCTCCCGTAGCACGCAGCGTTTGATCGCTTCTTTCCGGTTGTCCCACCAGAGCCATCCGCCCCGTCCACGGGCGGATGGCTTTGTTTTCGGCGCTCTCTTCGTGATCGCGCTCGCGAGCTCGAGCTGTTCGCCGAGCGAACGCGCGACGCCGGCGCCGACAGCTACGACCACGCCGGCCGCCGCTGTGGCCACGGCAGCGGCCGCAGCCCCGCCCGCGAGTCCGCAAGCCTCGCCCGAGCCCGGCGCGGCGGTGGACATGAACGACTTCTCCGACAGCGCCGACTTCGATTGGGGCTTCGAGGAAGCGGCGCTCGGGACCGACTTCGAGATCGACGTCGGCGCCACCGCCTTCTACATGCCGCGCGGCAATGTCGTCACCTTCAAGGCCAAGGCCCTGAACGGAACGCCGCCTTTCACCTTCACCTGGGACTTCGGTGACGGCTCCCCCGAGGGATCTGGGGAGATGATCAAGCACCGCTTCGACAAGACCGGAAACATCGAAGTCGTGGTCCATGCCAAGGACGCCGCCGGCGAAACGGCGGTCATGCAGCTCGGCCTCCTCGTTCACCACCCCGTCGACTACGCTTACCGGATGCAGGCGGACGAGAAGGAGATCGAGGCGCTGAAAGCTCAGTATCCGGACTGGGTGCCGGTGACGCCGGCACCGACGCCGTAGACCCCGAGCGTCAGCAGCTTGCGCATCACCGCCGCCGGAGGCGCGTCCGGCGGTGAATCCGGGAGATCGATCGCCGGCTCGCCGGCCGTAGCGACGGGGGTGAACACGATCCCCGGCGCCGCCGGGGCGGGCGCGTAGCGGTTCTGGATCCAGTAGATCGGCCGTGCGCCCCGCACCAGGTGCGCCAGCAGAGCGCGCCATGCCGGACCGCCCCCGGTCGCCATGATGGTCTCGCGGCCGTAAACGAGCCAGAGCGCCACCTGGATCTGGAGATCGGCGAAGCCGCCGTCGACGACCACGACCGCGTCCGCAGGAAGGCGCTCGGCGATCCTCGCGACCGTGTCCAGGCTCCCCGAGTAGTAGGGCGCCGGCCGTAGCGCCAGGATCGGCCGCACCTGCCAGGCGCAGCAGACCGCCATCAGAACCAACGCGACGGCGCGCCACGGCCGCCGCCGCGAGCGCCAGAGCTCGGCGATCGCGGCCCCCGCGAACAACGCCAGACCCGGGAGCACGATCGGCAGGTAGCGGCGCATCGACCACGGTTGATAGTCGGCGACGCGCGGCGTCGGCACGAACACGAGAGCAACCAGCGCCACCAGCAGCACCGCGAGTCGCACCACGCGCCCGCCCTTCCACCAGGCGCCGGCGAGACCAGCGGCACCGAGCGCCAGGCCGAGCGGCGACATCGATCCCGCGAGCCAGCCGAGGTGGCGCACGATGTCCCTGCGGCCGCCGATCCGCAGGTAGAGCCAGACGAGGCCGACGGTGGCGCCGGCGGCGAGGAAGCGCAGCGTCGTGCGTCCGACCGGAGCTCCCCGCCAGGCAGCGCCGAGCGCGACCAGCGCCGGCACGACCGGTGCGAGGACGAGCAGCGCCAGGATGCGGCCGTCGCCGAGCGCCGGCAGCATCGTGAAGACCATCCGCGCCCGCCACATCATCAAGTCGTTCCCGAGGTAGGCGGCGTGATGGCTCGGAGCGCCGAAGAGGCCGACCGCCGCCAGCGCGCCCGCGCTCGCGGCGCCGGCGACAAGCAACGCCAGCTCGCGGCCGGACACCCGGCTCGTGAGCGCCCACCAGACGAGCGCCGCGGCGGCGAACAGCAACGTCTCGGCGCGCGCGACGCCGCCGAGCCCGAGCATGGCGCCGGCGGCGAGAGGTGCGCCGCGGCCGAGGAAGACGAGCCCGCCCCAGACGAAGGCGACCGTGAGCGTCTCCGGCATCGGGAAGCGCCCGAACCACCAGACAGCGAAATTGCCGAGGAAGAAGATCGCGGTCGGAATCGCCGCCGCGGCGCCCAGCATCTCGCCGGCGAGCAGCGTCAGCGCCCACGTCCCGAGCCCGCTCGCAAGCGGCGCGATCACCGGCGCCCACGCCGGCCCCCCGATCGCGGCCAGGACCCCGGCCAAGCTCGAGAGCAGCGGGAAGAAGGCCGGCATCGCCATCGCCGCCTCGCGGCGCTCCTTCAGGAGCCCGCCCGCGAGCCGGATGTAGGGCCCGCGGTCGAAGTCGCCGACGCTCCTGAAGAGCGCCTGCGCCAGATCGGGCGGCAGATCGCGCCCGACGCGGTCCGGCACCGCGAACGCCCCCGTCGCCGCCAGGTGGACGCCGGCGTCGACGTACATGGTCGAGTCCGAGGCGGCGATGAAGGTCTCATAGGGCGGCCACGACCAGGCGCAGGCCGCGAGCCCGGCGACGACGGCGATCCGGCGCGCGCGCCGCAACCGCGCCGGAACCACCGTCGCCGCGCCGGCTGCCGGGCGCCCGCGGATGGCGCCCGCGATCCCGGCGGCGGCGGCGACGGCGACGAGCCCGGCGGCGATGGCGCCGAGCGAAAAGGCCCCCGCTCGGGCGAGCACGACCGCGATCACCGAGATCGTGGCCAGGCCCCACCACACCGCCGCAAAGAGATCCGCCGTGCCGCGTCCGAGCCGGGCGATCGCCGCTCCCGCCAGCGCCAACGGCCCCAGCACCGCCGCCGCGCGCAGGACTACGGCAGCCTCAGTCACGGGCTGCGGCCGCCGGCGCCGGTTCCCGCACCGTCAGGCGCGCCCCGTCGGCGGCGAAGATGCGCGCCCGCCCGAGCCCGCACTTCGCCATCCGGAACTGCAGCGAGGTGCGCAGGACGCCGAGGCCGTAGACCAGGCTGCGGCGGAAGTCGATCGACGACGCCTCGGCGAAGTACTTGGCCGGGCACGACACCTCGCCGATCGAGAAGCCGAAGTACGCGATCTGCGCCAGCATCTGGTTGTCGAAGACGAAGTCGTCGGAGTTCTCGAGGAGCGGCAGGGTCTCGAGGACACGGCGCGAGAAGGCGCGGTACCCGGTGTGGTACTCGGAGAGCTTCTTGCCGAGGAGCAGGTTCTGAAAGAGCGTGAGGACGCGGTTGGCCACGTACTTGTACTTCGGCATGCCGCCGGCTAGCGCCCCGTCCGAGAGCACGCGCGAGCCGAGCACCACGTCGTACTGGCCGACGGCGACCAGCGACGCCATCGCCACCAGCAGCTTCGGCGTGTACTGGTAGTCGGGGTGCAGCATCACCACCACGTCGGCGCCGCGTTCGAGCGCGGCCCGATAGCAGGTCTTCTGGTTGCCGCCGTAGCCGAGGTTCTTGGCGTGGACGATGGTCGGGATGCCGAGTGAGCGCGCGACGTCGGCGGTGCGGTCGACGCTGCCGTCATCGACCAGCAGCACCTCGTCGATGTACGCGTGCGGAATCTCGGCATAGGTTTGCCGGAGCGTCAGCTCGGCGTTATACGCCGGCAGGACCACGACGATGCGCTTGCCGAAGAGCATGGGACGCCGGCCTCGATACCACGAAGCCCCCGCGAGGTCTCGCCCGTGCCGACGCTGATCATCGGCGCTTCGGGGCTGGTCGGCGGCGCCCTGCGCAACGAGTTTCCCGACGCCACCGGCACCTACCTCCGCCACGCCGGACCCGGCCTGGTGCCGCTCGACATCACCGACGCCGCCGCGGTCGACGCCCTCGTCGCGCGAGTGCGGCCGGAGCTGATCCTGCTCCCCGCCGCCCAGCCGGCCGTCGACCGCTGCGAGCTCGATCCCGACGAATCGGAGCGGGTGAACGTCGGCGGCACCGGCAACGTCGCCCGGGCGGCGGCGCGACTGGGAGCGCGCCTCGTCTACTTCTCGAGCGACTACGTGTTCGACGGCGCCGCCGGGCCCTACGAGGTCGATGCCGCGCCTTGCCCGATCAACGTCTACGGCCGCCACAAGCTCGCCGCCGAGACGCTGGTGCGCGCCGCCGTCGCCGATCATCTGATCGCTCGGGTCTCGGGCGTCTACGGCTATCAGCCCGACGGCAAGAACTTCGTGATGGCGCTAGCCCGCCTCGGCGCCGCCGGCGAGCGCATGCGCGTCCCGAGCGACCAGTGGGGCACCCCCACCTACGCGCCGAGCCTCGCCGCCGCCGTCCGCGAGCTCGCCGCCTCGGGCCATCGCGGCATCGTCCACCCGGCCGGTCCCGACTACTTGACCCGCATCGACTTCGCGCGCCTCGCCGCCGAGGTGTTCGGCTACGACGACGCCTTCCTCGTGCCGGTGACGACACCGGAGCTCGAGCAGCCCGCGGCCCGGCCGCTGCGCGCCGGCGTCGACAACCGTTCGACGCAGGCACTGCTGCGAACGACACGCCTCGCCGGCGCCCGCGAAGGCCTCTGCGACATGCGTCGCTGCATGGAGGCCGCCGCCTAGTGCCTGCCGCGTCGTCGCCGACGTGGATGGCGCGCTGCCGGCCGCCGCGGGGAGACGCCGCCGATGTCGTGACGACGACCGACCCGGAGCGCCTCGCATCCTACCTGACCGACGCGGCGCGGGTCCCTGGAGGCCATACGCCCGCCGTCTCCCTGCCGGCGAGCGAAAGAGCGATCGCGGCGCTTCTTGCCGCCGACGCTCCGGCGCTGGTGATCGGCGCGCAGTCGTCGCTCACCGGCGGGGCGACGCCGCGCGGCGAGCGCATCATCTCGACCGCGCGCCTGACGGCGGTCGGCCCGTACACCCCGGGGAGCGTCACCGCCGGCGCCGGCGTCGTGCTCGCCGACCTCGCCGCGGCGCTCGCGGCGCGCGGTCAATGGTACCCGCCGCTCCCTACCTACGCCGGCGCTACGGTCGGCGGCAGCGTCGCCACCAACGCCGCCGGCGCCGCCACCTTCAAGTACGGAGCCACCCGCGCCTGGGTCCGGGGACTCACGGTAGTGCTCGCCGACGGCGGCGTCCTCGACCTCGTCCGCGGCGAGGTGACGGCGAGTCCGGAGGGCCATTTCGAGGTCGTCGGAGTCGACGGGACGGTGCGCCGCATAGACGTCCCCGGCTACCGCATGCCCGCCGTCCGCAAGCTCGCGGCCGGCTATTACGCTGCCCCGGAAATGGACCTCGTGGATCTCTTCGTCGGCGCCGAGGGCACCCTCGGCGTCGTGACCGCCGTGACCCTCGCGGTCCTGGACGCGGTGCCGGCATGGTTCACCGCCCTGATCCCTTGCCGCAGCGAGGGTGCGGCGCTGGCCCTCGCCGACGACCTGCGGCGCGCCGCTGCGAGCGCCGCCGCCATCGACGTCGCCGCCCTCGAATGGCTCGACGCGCGCGCGGCGGCACTGGTGCGCGCCGATCCGACGGCGGCGGCGCTTGCCGCGCCGCTGCCGCCCGCCGCCGGAGCGGTGCTCCTGCAGGTGGCCCTGCCCGCGCATCTCGACGCCGATGCCGCGGCAGCGGACATAGCCCGCGCCAACGATCCGAGCAGCGACACGATGCTGGGGAGGCTCTACCGCCTCCTCGAACGGCGCGGCGTCCTCGCCGCCGCCATCCCGGCGCTCCCCGGCGACGCCGCCGGCCGCGAGCGGCTGTTCGCGCTTCGCGAAGCCGTGCCGCAAGCCGTGAACCGCCTGGTCGGCGCGGCCCAGCGCCGCATCGACCCGACGCTCGCGAAAGCGGGCGGCGACGTCATCGTCGCCCCCGAGCATCTGCGAACGCTCCTGGCGCAGATCCACGCCGAGCTCGCCGCCCGCGACCTCGACTATGCGATCTGGGGTCACCTCTCGGACGGCAACCTGCACCCGAACGTCGTGCCGCGGCGCCCGGGCGACGGCGCCGCTGCCGCCGCCGCCGAGCTCGCCATCGGCCGCGCCGCGGTCGCGCTCGGCGGCAGCCCTCTCTCCGAGCACGGCGTCGGCCGCAACCCCGTCAAGCAGGCGCTGCTCCGCAGCCTCTACGGCGACGTCGGCATCGCCGCGATGCGCCGGGTGAAGCAGGCTCTCGACCGGCGCGGCATCCTCGCTCCGGGGGTGATCTTTGCCGCCGGATCGGTGTAAGCATCGGCGCCCATGCCGACCGCATCGCCGCCCCCGACGTCGCTCCCGGCCGTCGCCGCTCCCGCCGCCCCGCCCTCGCTCTGGCCGACGCTCGGACCGTCGTTTCCCAATGCCGGCGTCGCCGGGGCGCTGGCGATCGCGCTCGCCTACTTCTCGCTCGGCGTCGCCGTCGGCGCACTCCTCAAGCAGTCGCCGACCGGCAGGCGGTGGCTGCCGGTCGTCGTCGTGCCCGGGGTGCTCGCAGGCCTCGGCTTCATCGCCTGGGTGATACGATCGCTGCGCTGACGACGCCGGCAGCAGGGCGCGGCGGCGCCGCGTATGCGGCGATCGTGGCCGTCGCCGCAGCCGTGACGGCGCTCGTCGGCGTCCGCGGCGACTTTCCGTTGAGCGACGACTGGTCCTACGCCTGGTCGGTGCAGGCGCTCTGCGAGGAGGGCGCGCTCCGCTTCATGCCCTGGACCGGCGCCAGCCTCGTCCTCCAGACCTGGTACGGCGCCGCGCTCTGCCGCGCCTGCGGCTTCTCGTTCGAGGTGCTCCGGATCTCGACCGTGGTGCTGGCGACGGCGGGCGCACTCGGCTTCTGGGCGCTCCTCGGCTGGGCGGGCGTCCGCGGCGCAGCGCGCGTCCTCGCCACCGTTCTCTTCGCGCTCGACCCGCTCTACGTGAACCTCGCCTTCACCTTCATGACCGACGTCCCCTTCACGGTCGCGGCGGTGGGGGCCGGCTACTGCTACGTCCGCGGCTTCGCGACCGGGCGGCGCGCCTGGCTGATCGCCGGATCGTGCATCGCCGCAGCCGCGCTCCTCATCCGTCAGCACGGCATCTTCGTTGCCGCCGCCGCGAGCTTGACCGCACTCCTCGCAGCCGAGCGCCCGTGGCGGACGCGCCTCGCCGATGCCACGGCCGCCGGCGCCATCGCCCTCGCCGCCGCCGTCGCCTTCCACGTCTGGCTCTTCGCGCTCCACGGGGCACCGCTCGCGGTGCACACCAAGCTCGGCGAGGCGAGCCGGGTGCAGGCGGCGGGCGTCGTCAACGCCGCCTTCCGCGGGCTCGAGACCCTGGCCTTTCTCGTCGCCCCGCTCGCACTGGCACTCCGCCGCGACGTCATGTCCCGGCACCGCGCCGGCACCATCGCCGCGACCGGCGTCCTGGCACTCCTCGCCGTCCTCCTCTACCGCCGCACCGGGGCCGGCATGTTCTACCTCACCAACGTCATGTACGACCTCGGGCTCGGCGCCTCGTCGCTCCGCGATACCCAGTTCCTGGCGCTGCCGCATCCCGTCGAGCTCGGACGGGCGCTCGGCGTGCCGCTGACGCTGCTTGCGACCTGGGCCGCCGGCATCGTCGTGGTCGCGTGGCTCCTCGTCCTCCGGCGCCGCCGCGAGCCGGTCGCGCTCTTCCTCGGCGTCGCCGCCGCGGCGCTCTTCCTCGGGAGCCTCGTCCACACCCGTTACTACTTCGACCGCTATCTCCTCGCCGTCCTGCCGTTTGCTATCGGCGCGCTCGCGGTCGCGGCGCGGGTCGAGCCCGGACGGGCAAGCCTGGCGCTGGCAGCACTCCTCGCCTACTACGCCGTCGCCGGCACCCACGACTACCTGGCCTGGAACCGCGCCCGCTGGGCCGGGCTCGCCGAGCTCGCGGCGCAAGGCGTACCGCCGGCGGCGATCGACGGCGGCATGGAGTTCAACGGCTGGACGCTCGCCGCAACCCTCGATCGCTGGCCGACCGACGCCGAGGCGCGTCCGGGACAGCCGCCTGTGCGCAAGAGCTGGTGGTGGGTCGTCGACGACCGTTACCTGGTGAGCTTCCGGCCGCTCCCGGGATACACCGTCCGGCGCGCGCTCCCCTACCGGCGCTGGCTGCCGCCGGGAACGGGACGGATCGTCGTCCTCGAGCGCCGGGACGCCGTCAGTCCTTGACCGCGAGCACGGCGAGGCGCGCGTTCATCCCGACCGCCGCGCCCGCCGCGAGGACGAGCTCGAGCGGCACCCGCATCGCCAGCGGCATGCGGTAGCGCCCGAGGTAGACGGCGCCCTGGCGGAACTCGAGGATGCGGAACTTGGCGAGCTCGACCATGCGCCGCAGGGTCGGCGGCGTGAAGTAGTGGAGGTGCGGCGGCACGTAGAGGCGGAAGAGGAGCTCGTTGGCTCTGGGGCCGTGAAGGCGCGCGTAGAGGCCGACCAGCGAGGTCAGCAGGCAGCGCTGATTGGGAACGGCGATGGCGATCGCTCCGCCCGGACGCAAGAGATCGTAGGCGCGCCGCAGCGTCGCCAGCGGATCGACGACGTGCTCGAGGACGTCGAGCATGGTGATCGCGTCGAACGACTCGCCGAAGCGGTGCTCTTCGATCGGCGCGACGACGATCTCGACGCCGAACTCGCGCGCCGCCTTCTCGGCCGTGAGCGAGCAGATGTCGATGCCGCGGGCGCGCCAGCCGCGCTCGCGCGCCAGGTGCATCAGGATGCCGGTCCCGGCGCCGATGTCGAGCAAGGAGCCGGGGCCGCCGGTGGCGCTCTCGAGCCGCCCGAGGTGGCGGCGCATCTCGCGGATCACCGGATCTTCCACGAAGTTTCGGTGGCAGTTGGCGAAGAAGTCCCGCACCTCGGGAAACGCGGTCTCGTCGGTGTAGCCCTGGGTCTCGATCTCGGCTTTTTCCGCGAGCGACGGCAGCGGCTCGGCGCGGATGAGGCGGCAGCCGGCGCAGCGCAGGATGCGCCGCCACCCCATGTCGTGGACGAGCCGATAGCCGCTGCCGCCGCAGAGCGCGCAGGGCGTCGGCGCGACCGCGGCGCGCGCACCGCTTCGCTGCGGGGTCAGGGACGGCACAAGGCGATGAGGTCCAGGGCTTCGGGATGGACGGACTCGAGGACGTGGAAGTCACTCGGGGCGATCGATCGGCTGTCGCGGTCGGCGTCGGCGACGCGCCGGCGCACCAGCACCGCCAGGCGCCCGAAGACGTACTTGACGACGCGGTCGGGCAGCAGCGTCCGCAGACCCAGCGGATCGAGGCGCAGGATGCGGCGCACCTGGCGGGCCCGCTCGGCGTCGAAAGCGCGCACCTTGTCGTTGCCCATCATCGAGTAGAGGTCGACGCGCGCGAAGAGCGGGCGCAGCAAGTCCAGCAGCTCGTCGGCTATGTACTCGCGCAGGTGGTACGGGTTCTCGGAGACCGAGGTGAGCCGGTTCGGCGTGGTCAGCATGAGCACGCCTCCCGGTCGCAGCGCCGCGCGCACGGCAGCCAGGAACCGCGCCGGATCGGCGAGGTGCTCGATCACCTGGAAGTTGGTCACGAGATCGCAGCGGAGGTCGAGGCCGGGCAGCTCGTAGACGTCGAGGCGGCGGAACTCGAGGTTGGGGCGCACGTACCTGGCTGCCGCGGTCCGCACCGCATCGATGGAGTAGTCGATGCCGGTCACGTGCCGCGCCGTCTCGGCGAGCAGCACGGTCCCGAAGCCCTCCCCGCAGCCGGCATCGAGCACGTCGCGGCCGCGGGCGAGCTCGCGCGCGTAGCGGTACGCCGCCAGGTGCCGGGCTTCGTCGTAGGCGAAGCCTTCGCCGTGGCCGGGACGTTCACCGCTGTGGAGCAATGGGGTCACTGCCGCTTGGGTCATGCCGGTCCTTCCGGAGCCGCGAGGGAGGCGGGCGGACTCGTGTTGTAGCCTGCGCTCCCGGGCATGGAAAAGGCCGTGCTGTCGATAGCGACGAGCGAGCGCGGGAGCGCTCCCGATTGCTTGCTATAGGCCCTGCCGGCCAGGCGGCGCACGATGTCGTCGCCGTCACTGCTCGCGGCCTCTGCCAGCGCCGGGGCGACGTCGGCGGTCGCCGGCAGCTCCCCGAGACTCCACGCCGCGGCGCGACGTACCGCAGCGCTGCCGTGCCCGAGAGCGGCGCGCACGGCGCCGACGAGGCTCGGCTCGCCGAGCGCCGCGGCGATCCAGAGTGCCGGCTCGACGCCGCCGGCGACGGCGCCCCGCACGCACTCCACGACCTCGGCCCGCGCCGCCGCATCCGTAGCCGCCAAGTCGAGGAGCGTCGTCGGCACCAGCTCGGCGAGCGCCGCCTCGGGACGCGCCAGGAGCGCGGTGAGCTCGCAGGCGACGCCGCGGGGCGCCAGAACCGCGAGCGCCGCGGCCGCAGAGGCGGTCGTAGCGGCGTCCGCGAGCACGGCGCCCGCCGCGGCTCCCGGTGTGCCGGCGCGGAGCCGAACGCGCAGCGAGTCGACCGTCGCCGCGTCTCCGAGCCGGCCCGCGAGCTCGGCGGCGAACGCGGCGGCCGCAGGCGGCGCCACCGCGTCGACGAGAACGGCGCGCACCGCTGCCGCCAATGCCTCGCGCCCCGGCCACACCGCGGGCAGCTCCGGGCCCGCCCACAGGTGGGCGCGCGCCACGAGCTCGGCGCGCGTGACCTTCATCGCCCCGAGCGCGTCGCGAATGATCCGGAGATCGCCGGAAGCAGCCTCAGCGAAGAGATACGACGCCGCCCGCGGGTCGCGCAGGTCGCGAATGGTGCGCAGGAGGAGGATGCGGGCGCGACGATCGAGCCCGCTCGCGGCGACATAGGTTTCGAGCCCGCGCTCCGGCTCGCGCTCGAGCGCGGCGAGGAGCGCGGTGACTGCGGCCCGGCGCACCAGCGCATCGCCGTCGCCGGCGAGCGCGAGGAGCGCCGGCGCCGTCGCCGCGGCGGGATGCGCCGCCAGCGCGGCGATCGCCTGCAGGCGCGCACCGAGGTCACCCTCCGACGCCGCGCCCGCCAGGGCGGCGCCGAGAGATACCGGCAGCGGCGGCGCCGCGGCGGCGCCGCGCCGCAGGCGCACGGCATCGCTGCCGGACACGAGCACGTCGAAGCGTCCGTCCCGTTCACCGAGCGCGTAGTGGGCGCGGACGAAGCCGCGCAGCAGGAAGTAGTACGCCGGCGCGGCGTCGAAGAAGGTGAACTGGTGGTTCAGCGCCGCCAGCACCGTGGGCCCGGCGGCGGCCAGCGCATCGACGATCTCGGCCTCCTCGCGGTGATCGGGCCGTCCGGGGAAGAAGTAGTCGTGCGGCGTCGGATTGCGGCCGCCGGTCAGAAACAGGACGACGGCCAGGCTCGGAAAGCCGAGGGTCGCGTCGTTGGTGCGCAACCTAGATCCGACTCGCTCGCTGGCGGCAGCGAGGGCGCGGAGATCGTCGGCGCGCTCCTCCTCGACGCCGACCGGCGCGGCCGCGAAGGGCAGTACGAACCGGCCTCCGGAGCGCAGGATCTGCAAGCCCGGCAGGAGCCCGACGCCGATCGCCGCCGCCGGGAGCGCGGCGGTGCCGATCACGAGCGCCCGCAGCACGCGCCGATGCCGGCTCGCAAGCGCGTGCTCCCAGGCGCGGAGCACGCGCTCGAGGAGGAAGCCCGCGAAGACCAGCGAGAGCGGCGCGGCAGCGAGCAGGTGCATGAAGTCGGCGCGCGGATAGAGCTGCAGGAACATGAAGCTCGCGAAGACCAGCAGCACCACCGGCGCGGCGTCGTCGATCGCGGAACCGCGCCGCCGGCGCCGCCAAAGCCAGCACGCTCCGGCGGCGTGGGCCACGAGCGCGAGCGTGAAGGCGCCGCTCTGGAGCTGCCAGATCGCCGACCACAGCAGCCCCTCCGGCATGACGCCGAAGCGGGCCACGGCGCCCGCTGCCGGGGCGGCGGCGAGCACGATCGCGGCGACGGTGGCGCGCGGCAGCACCCAGCGCCGCGCCAGGAAGGCGGCGCTCGCGTAGCCGATCGCGAGCGCCGTCAACAGCAGCCCCCACGGCTCCGGGCGCGGGAACGGCTCGTAGTAGATGTCGGCCGCACCCGAGCCGATCAGCAGCACCTCGCGCAGGAAGCCCGCGGTCCCGAGCCGCCGCCAGAAGAAGGCGAGCCACGGCAGCGAAAGCATCAGGAAGGGCGCGCCGAGGACGAGGAGATCCCCGAACGCGCCGGCGCGCCGCACGCACCCGCGCGTCGCCGTCCCCGCCATCACCAGCGCCAGCGGCACCAGGTAGACGACCGCGTCGAGCGGGCGCGGCACGATCCCGAAGACGACGACCACGCCGAAAAGGATGCCGACGAAGACCAGCCCCCAGAGCGCGGCGACGACGCGACCGCCGCGGCCGTCGGCGCTGCGCTCGCAGGCCAGCACGCTCGCCGCCGCGGCGGCGAACGCGAACACACCGGCGTTCGGCTTCATTGCCAGCGTCGCCGCCGCGGCGGCGCCGGCCACGGCGAGCCAGGCGCGGCGACCGCGGCGCGCAAAGGCGACGGTCGCCGCCGCCGTCGCCGTCCAGCCCGCGGTCGCGAACCACGCCGGATAGGCGATGTTGAAGGCGCAGAACTCCCCCGGGTAGACCGGAATGTAGGCGAGATAGAGCGCCGGCAGCGCCAGCGCGATCCACGGGCGGGCGACGCCGGCCAGAAGTCCCGCGAGCCCCGCCGCGGTCGCGGCATGCACGAGTGCCACGAGCGTCCGGAAACCGACCAGATCGCCCACCGCCCGCCAGAGCGCCGCACTGAGCGCGAAGAATCCCGGCGTATAGCCGGTGCTGAAATCGACGTACGGCAGCTCGCCGCCGACCACGCGCGCGATCTGATAGAGGAGCGTCCCTTCGTCCTCGACGTTGAGACCGTAGGCGCGAAAGGGCAGCAGATACGCGAGGGCGTAGGCGAAGACCGCCGTCGCCAGCGCCAGCCGGCGCCCGTGCGGCGTCATGACGGCGCGCCGCGCTCAGGCACGCGCGCCTCCGAAATCCGCCAGCCGCTCGACCACCGCCTCGATCTCGTCGGTGACGCCGTCCCACGTGAAGCGCTGCGCCCAGGCGAGCGCTCCCGTGCGCAGGCGGTGCCAGGCGGCATCGTCCGTGAGCAGGCGCACCAGGGCCGCAGCGCAAGCGGCAGCGTCGCCGTGGCGTACGAGCACCCCGCTCTCTTCGTGCCGCACCGAGTCGCGGAGCCCCGGCGAGTCGCTGGCGACGGCCGGGACGCCGCACGCCGCCGCCTCGAGCACCGTGAGCCCCCACCCCTCCTTCTCCGACGGGTTCACGAAGACGCGCGCCGCCTGGTAGAGCGCGACCTTCTCCTCTTCGCTGACGAAGCCGCGGAACTCCACCGCGTCGCCGATGCCGAGCCGCGCCACCTGCTGCTGCAGCGGCTGCACCGCATCGCCGCGGCCGACGATCACCAGGCGCGCCTTCGGCACCGCGGCAAGCAGGCGCGGCATCGCCGCGACCACCACGTCGATGCGCTTGTAGCTCTCGACGCGCCCGAGCGAGAGGACGACCGGCCCCGGCGGCCGCGACGACGGCCGGTAGCGCTCGTGGTCGAGGCCGTTGGGGATGAAGGTCACGTGATCGGGCGCGATGCCGCGCGCGATCAGATCGTCGCGCGTGCTCGGCGACACCGCGATCAACGGCACGTCCCTGTAGATGGTCGGGATGCCGCGTTCGCTGAGGAACGTGATCATCGCCACCGGAAAGCTCACCTGACGAAACGCGGTGGCGCCGAACAGGTGGTGCACGAGTCCCAGCACCGGCACGGACGACCAGAGCGGACCGTAGAAGGGCAGCTTGTTCAGGTTCTCGACGAGGAGCGCCCGGTCGCCGACGTCGCGCACCAGCCGCCGCGCCAGCAGCGGCCCGCGAGCGTAGAACGAGTAGCGGTTGCCGACCCGCAGGACGCGCATGCGGCCCTCGGCGCCGATGGCGGCGGCGCCGGGGTAGCCGGCACAGACCAGAGTCACCGGGAAGCCGCGCTCCGCCAAGCGGCCGAACACCTCGTGCTGATGGACCTCGGCGCCGCCGGCCAGAGGATTTTCGATGTCGCGCTCGTTGAGCACGAACACATGCGGCCGATCCGCCGCCACGGTCAGAGCTTCCCGCGCCGGTCCTGCAGCTTGAGCCACCAGACGATCCAGAAAGCCTCGATGCTGATCCGCTTCGACATCTTCGACTCCCCGATCGTCCGGTCCGCGAAGATGATCGGCAGCTCCTTGATGCGGCCGCCCTTCCGCCACAGGCGATACGTCATCTCGATCTGGAAGGCGTAGCCGTTGGAGCGCACGCGATCGAGGTCGACCGATTCGAGCGCGCTCCGCTTCCAGCACTTGAACCCGCCGGTGATGTCGCGCACCGGCATCCCCGTCACCCGGCGCGCGTAGGCGTTGCCGAAATAGCTCAGCAGCAAGCGCTCGATCGGCCAGTTCACGACCGTGATGCCGTGGATGTAGCGGGAGCCGAGGATCACGTCGGCGCCGTCGATCTCGCGGAAGAGGTCGGGCAGCGACGCCACCGGGTGCGAGAAGTCGGCGTCCATCTGCACGACGAGCTCGGCGCCCATCTCCAGCGCCCGGCGGAAGCCGGCGATATACGCAGGCCCGATGCCCTGGCGTACCGTCCGCAGCAGCAGGTGCACGCGGGGCTCGGCGTGCGCCATCTGCGTGACCGCGTCGGCCGTGCCGTCAGGCGAGCTGTCGTCGACGACGAGCACCTCGATCTCCGGGTCGACGGCGAGGATGCGGGGCACGATCGCGGTGATGTTGCCGCGTTCGTTGTACGTCGGAATGACGACGATCTTCTTGGCCATGAGCGGGTCGGAGTTTCGGGGGATCAACGCAGCCCGAGCGCTTCGTACGGCGGCTCGCGATGCCGAAGGCCGTCGATCCAGCCGCGCACCTTGAGCCACACGCCGCGCCCTTCGCCGGTAGCCAGGCGGCGGGCGAAGACGAACGGCAGCGTAACCAGGATGCTGAACCCGAGCTTCAGCCGCTGCAGCGCCGTCGCGTGCTTGCGGGCGAAGAGCACGCTGCTGCGGGCGCTCAGGTACTTGCGCGGGCTCACGTAGCTCGGACCGCCGAGCGTGCGGTTGCCGCGGTGGCGGACGACGGCGTCGGGAGCGTAGCGGATGCGCCAGCCCCGCTCGCGCGCGCTCGTGCACCAGTCGACGTCCTCGTGGTAGGCGAAGAACTCCTCGTCGAAGAGCCCGACCTCGGCGAGAGCCCGGCAGGACAATAGGAGGGCGCACCCCGGAACCCACTCGACGTCGCGCGGCTCGTCGTACTGCCCGGCATCACGCTCGCCCCAGCCGGCGAGCTGGACCAGACTCTGGCGGTAGTCGATGCGGCCGTAGGTCATCCACAGCCGGGTCGGGTCGGCGAAGGTGAGGACCTTGCCGCCCACCGCGGCGACGTCGTCCGGTCGCGCCGCCGCGACGGCAGCCCGCAGAGTCCCGGGATCGACGACGGTATCGTTGTTGAGAACGTATGCGAAGTCGTATTGCATCTCGAGCGCCCGCCGCAGCCCCACGTTGTTGCCGCCCGCGTATCCGCGGTTCACCGGCAGCTCGATGCACGTGACCGCCGGGAATGCCACCCGCACCCTCGGAGCTACCGAGCGGCGCGAGCCGTTGTCGATGACCAGCGTGTCGAAGGCCGGATAGTCCACCCCTTGGAGGCTCTCGAGGCAGGCGAGCGTGTCATCGGCGCCGTTCCAGTCGAGAACGATCACGAGCACCCGCGGCCACGCCTGCGAGAGTGCCATGCGCCATGCGCGAGCGGCAAGTCCGAAAACGCCGGCGACCTGCGTGATTGTCGGGCCGTGATCGGACATCTATGGTGCAGCGCGCGTGTCCCCCGCGCACGTCCACCGCAGCTTCTGCCGCCTTGGCATGCTGGCGCCGCTCGGCGCCGCTCTGATCGCGAGCTGTACGCGCGCGACGCCGACCGAGCGCATCCGGCTCCTGGCGCCAGCGGGCGGCGCCGTCGCCGACCGTTGCGTCGTCGACGGCGACTCGCGCGAAGCGCAGCGTCTCGAAGCTGGCGAGGAGACGCGCATCCGCCTCCGGGTCCCCGCCGGGGCCGTCCTGCGCTACGCGGCGGCGACGCCGGCCGCGGCTCCCGCCGAGCTGGCGCTCACCGTGACCGCCGTCGGGTCCGACGTCGCCGTCCACGATGCGGTGGCGGCGACCGGGCGCTGGCGCGAGCGCACCGTCGATCTGGCGCCGGTCGCGGGACGCGAGGCCGAGGTCGTAGCTCGCGCCGGCGGCGGACCGCTCTGCTGGGGAGCACCTGCCGTCGTCGGTGCCGTACGCGGCCCGTCCCTCGTCGTGGTCGTCCTCCTCGACACGGTGCGCGCCGACCACCTCTCGCTGCTCGGATACGGACGTCCGACCACGCCGGCGCTCGAGCGGCTGGCGCACGACGCCGTGACCTTCACCGACGCCGCCGCCGACGTCTCATGGACGCGCGGCTCCGTCGCCACGCTCATGACCGGCGAGCCATCCATGGTGCACGGCGTCCTCGGACGCGACGCCGTACTCGACGCCGCGTACCCCACCATGGCCGAGCTCCTACGCGCCCGCGGCTTTCGCACCGTGGCGCTCAGCACCAATCCGAACGTCCTGCCGGTTTGGGGCTTCGCCCGCGGGTTCGACCAGTTCGTGGACGTCGACGCCGAGGAGTGGACCGCGAACGCCGACGCCGGGCGCGTCCTCGCCGTCGCTCGCGACACGGTGCAGGCGGCCGAGCGCGAACCGCTGTTCCTCTACGTCCACGTCAACGATGCCCACGCGCCCTATGACCCGCCGCTCGACGCCGCCCGGCGCCTCCTCGGAGCCTACAGCGCCGAGGTCCCCGGCAGGAACCTGACGCCGAGCTCGGACGCGCGCGAGGTCGCCGGCGCCGTCGACCGCTACGACGCCGAGATCGCCAGCCTGGACGCGCACCTCGGCGCTTTCTTCGCGTTCCTCGGCGTCGCCGACCGCTGGCGCGATAGTCTGGTCGTGGTGGTCGGCGACCACGGCGAGGAGTTCCGCGACCACGGCGGCATCTACCACGGGCACACGCTCTTCCGGGAACAACTGCACGTACCGCTGCTGATCAAGCTGCCGGCACTGGCGGGCGGCGGTACGCGCGTCGACGCCGCGGCCAGCATCGTCGACGTGCTGCCGACGATGCTCGGCCTCCTCGGCGCCCCTGCAGCCGATCTTCCCGGGCGCGTCCTCGTCGACGGCCGCGGCCGCGCCCTGCCGGGCAGCTCGCTACCCCGTTTTGCCACCACCGCCCTCGACGACACCGAAGTCTACGCCGTCGACGACGCCGCCACGACCCTCATCATCGAGACGCATCCGGAGCCGAGCACGTCGCTCTTCGACCGGACCGCGGACCCCCGCCAGCGCCGGAACCTCGCCGACCGCGAGCCGGAGCGCGCCGCCCGCCTGCGCCGGCTCCTCGACGACCGGCTGGTGGCGCACCGCCGCGGCTGGCACGTGCGCGTCTGCGGCGGCGCCGACAGCACCACGGTCCGGCTGCGCATCAGCGGCATGACGAGCGGCGCCGTCGAACGGATCGGCCTCGAGCCCGAGGACCGCGCCGAGGTCGCAGCCGACGGCAAGACCGTCTTCCTCACGAGCCACCTCCGGCCGCAGCAGCGGCAGGAGGAGTTCTTCGGCAAACTCATCCGCCGTCCGCGACCGGACACCGACGAGCTGGTGTTCGCGGACGGCGCCGCCCTCGAGCTGGCGTTCGCCGGCCCCGCGGTTCCGGTGGGCCGCGGCCTGACGCCGCCGGGAACGGCCGCAGCGCCGCTCGTAGCGGTGAGTGCCGCCCAAGCTCTCGTGCCCCCGGTCTACGTGCCGACCTGTCCGGACGCGCCGGCCGTCCTGGTCTGGAAGACGGGCCCGGTCGCCGCCGCCGAGCACGTCGACCCGGCGATCCTCGACCGGCTAAAAGCCCTCGGCTACGCGCACTGAATGGATCCGCGCTCCGCCGTCCCCGGATGCGCCGGCACCAGCACCGGTCCGGCCGATACCCGTCCCCGCATCCACGGGCTCGATCGCCTGAAGGCCGTCGCCATCGTGACCGTGATCTGGATCCACGGATTCCATACCTTCGTCTTCTGGCGATCGGTCTACGAGCAGTGGTCGCACATCGTCACCATCTGGGCCGTCCCGGCCTTCTTCTTCGCCTCCGGGTGGCTGCACGCGCGCGACACCAGGTATCCGCCGGGAACGATGGCACGCTGGCTCCGCCGCCTCGGGATTCCGTACGTGATCGCGACGCTCTATCTGACCATCCTCGACGCCTGGCTAAGCGGTGTGCCGGTGTCGCTGCCGGGCCTGGCCCGCGATCTCGTGCTCGGGAGAGGGATCTACTACTTCGTGCCGGTCCTGGTGTTCACCATGATCGCGACCATGCCGCTCGCGCGCTCCCGGCGGGCAGCTTGGATCGTCTGGGCACTGCTGGCGCCCTACCTGTTCATGAGAGCGCGCTACGACCCGGTCATCTGGCTCTTCGGCCGCTCCTGGGACGTCATTTTGCGCAGCCCTTTCCGCTGGGCACCCTACTTCCTCACCGGCTGGGTCGGCGCGCTGCTGGGCCCGGCGACGTTCGTCCGCGCCCGGCCGGTCATCGCCCGCACCGCCCCCGTAGTGTGGCTGATCGCGATCGTCGTGGTGGGCGTCGGATTCAGCGGGGTAAATGCGGCCTACTGGCCGCCGTGGGCAGATGCCGTCTTCGGCGTCACCATCCTCGCGGCGATCGCCACCTGCTTGTGCGCTTCGGAAAAGCCCGCGGGGACGATCGTGCGCTGGCTCAGCGACGCCACCTACCCCATCTATCTCTACCATATCTCGTTCATCGCCATCTTCAGTCGCTTGTTGCGGCCGCAAACCGACCTGCAGCACGTCGAGCTCGCGCTGTCGACGTTGTTGGCGACCATCGCCTTCATCGTCGCCGTGCGCCGCGTGCTCGGAGCGCAGCGCGCGCAGACGCTGATCGGATGAACGAGCTATTCGGGGCGCGTCGCGATCGCAGCCAGCGAAACCCCGAACGGTAGTCCGGTGCGGACCGCCAGCGCCGACTCGACGCGATAGACGCCGAGGAGCACGCGATTGAGCCACGCCGGAACGACGCCGAGGTCGGCGCCGGCCTCCCGGGACTCGGCACCAGCCAGACGCCGCGCCCAGCGGATCGCGAAAGTCGGGGGCAGGATCGCCGAGCTCGCCCATCCCATGTAGACGGTGCGTAGCGGCGACCCGGCGAGCAGTGCCCGCAAGCGCCGTCGCGTATAGCGGCGCTTGTGCTCCAGCACCTCGTCGTGGCGGCTCCAGAGCGAAGGCCACGCGGGTACGTGGATGGCGAGGGCCCCTCCCGGCGCGAGCACGCGCGCGAGCTCGCGCAGGAACCCGGCATCGTCGGCGACGTGCTCGAGGACATCGAAAGCGAGGACGACGTCGAAGGCGCCGTCGCGAAACGGCAGGTCCGTCGCCTCCGCAGCCACCCGGTCGGCGACGCCGCGTGCGCCCACGTAGCGGAGCGCCTGCCGGCTCCGGTCGCACGCACACACCCAACCGTGGACGCTGAAGTCGACGGCCGTGGCGCCGGCGCCACAGCCGACATCGAGGATCCGCAGCCCCGGCCGCCGCAGCCGCTCTCCGAGCAGCCGGCGCATGAGGAGGCGCTTGCCGGCGAACCACCAGTGCGACGACTCGATGTTGAACATGTCCTCGATGTCACTCGGCTGCATTCGTGCACGGCCTAGCCGCGACGGCGTTCGGAATCCAGCGGTCGCTTGCAGCGGCGGTCGCTTGCCGGCAAAAGCAAGCGATGGCCGCCGCCACGACGGCAGGTACCGGCGCGCAGCTGCAGCGCCGAACACGGTCTCGCTCGCTGCTCGCAGGTCTGCTGATGCTTCTGGTCACGGCGGCAGCCTGCGATCACCCCGCGCCGACGCAAAGTATCCGCCTCGTCGATCCCGAGCACCGCGCGCGCATGACCGCCGACTTCGGCAACGGGCCGGCCCCGCTGCCGGCAGCGCCGGAAGCACGCCCGAGCCCGGCACCGTCGATCACGGCGGCAACGTCCGACTACCCGCGGGCCGAGATCGACGACGAGACCCGCCTCGTCCTGGCGGCGCCGGCGCACGAGGTCCTGATCTACGCACCTTGGTTCGAGATCGCGGCGTCCGGCGCCTACCGCGACACCGTCGGCGCCGGCGACCTGTTGGCGGGAGCGGCGCGCCTGTGGCTGCAGCCCCAGGTGCAGGTCGGCAGCGAATGGCTGCGCCTGCCGGGCCGCATCGTCGACGTCGACCGCCAAGACGGCAAGCCGCGCGTCACCGTCGATCTCCGCTTCCCGGAAGAGCTGGCCGGCAGGACGGTGGCGCTGGTGGTCGAGGCCACCGCGGTCGATTGGGGACCGCGCATCTCGCTGCGGAGCGCGCCGCTGCTGATTCCCAGGAAGGCCGAGCTCGAGCTGGCGACCGGAGTCTTCGAGCCGGCCTGGAACCAAGGGCCCGTGCGCTTCGTCGTCGAGGCCTGCGCCGACTCGGTCTGCGAGCCGCTCTACGAAACCCGCATGGATCCGGCGCAAGCGTCGGAGCGGGGCTGGCGGGATGCCGCGGTCTCCCTGGATCGCTACGCCGGTAGGACCGTCGCCCTGGTTTTCCGCTCGGAGCTGTCGCCGACGACCGCCGAGGAGCTCTCGCTCCCGGCATGGGCGAATCCGACGATTCGTGTGCCGCGCCGAGCCGACCGCTCGGCGCCGAACGTCGTCATGCTCTCGATCGATACGCTGAGCGCCAAGCACCTGCCCACCTACGGATACTTCCGCGATACGGCTCCCGTCCTCACCGAGACTTTCGCCCGCGGCGGCACCGTGTTCACCGACTGCGTCGCCGCGGCGACCGCGACGCCGCAAGCGCACATGTCGATGTTCACGGGACTGCAGCCGCTGGAGCACGGGATCACGACGGGCCTCCTAGTGCTCGACCCCGCGATTCTCACCGTCACCGAGCACATCCGTGCCGCCGGTATCGCCACGGGCGCGATCACCGAGGACGGATGGCTCGGCGCCACGTTCGGGTTCGGCCGCGGCTTCGACGAGTACAAAGAAAACAAGAGCGCCGACATCATGACCGCGATCGGACAGGTCGACGCCACGTTCGCCGCCGCGAAAGCCTGGCTCGGGCGCCATACCGATCAACGGTTCTTCCTGTTCCTGCACACGTTCCAGGTGCACTACCCGTATGCACCGCCCGCCAGGTACGCGAACCTCTTCCCCGCCGACGCCGACGGCGCGGCGATCGACGCCGACGCGCCCGCAGCCGTCCGCGCCGCCCGCAGCTACGATCAGGAGATCCGCTACGTCGACGACGAGCTCGGCGCCTTGCTCGCCGCGATGGACGCCCTCGGCCTCGCCGACAACACCGTCTTCATCGTCACTTCCGACCACGGGGAAGCCTTCCTCGAGCACGGCTTCCTCCAGCACGGCTCGTTCCTCTTCGAAGAAGTCACGCACGTGCCGCTGCTGCTGCGCGGCCCCGGCATCCCGCACGGATTGCGCGTCACCGCACCCGTCGGCCACGTCGACCTGGCGAACACGCTCGCATCCTTCTTCGCCGTCGAGCCGCCGCGCGGCTCGCGCGGCGTCGATCTGCGGCGGACTTTCGCCGAGGGTAACTCCGCCGTCGACGGCGCCTTCTACTTCACCGAGTCCTGGGGCTCGATGGCCGAAGGCCCCGACGGCACGCTGCTCCCGTTCTTCGCGCCCGCCTTCGCCGTCCGCCAGGGGCAGCGCAAGACGGCACGCTATCCGGACGGCGGCGGGTCGCAACGGTCGGAGTGCTACGACCTCGCTGCCGACCCGGACGAGCGGACCAACCTCTGCGCCACAGCGATCCCGGAGCCGGCCGATCTCGCGGCGGCACTCGACGCCTACCGTGACGTCGCCGCGCGCCGCCGCGCCGGGATCATCCCCGCCGACGAGACGGCGGCCGAAGCGCCACGGCAGGCGCCTTTCGATCCCGAGCGCGAGGACAAGCTGCGCGCTCTCGGCTACCTCCAGTAGCCTGGAGGCTAGCCGCCGCCGCCCCGGCCGCCGTCCGGCAGCGCCTCCGGAGCCGGCGCCGCGAGCGGCGGCATCTCGATGAGCGGTCCGTCCCACACGGCAGCGAAGTCGCCGGGAGTCAACGGATTCATCGTCACCGCACCGCCTGAGAGCCGCGCCCGAAAGGCCAGGACGACCCTCTGCCCCGCGTAGCGGCGGAGATCCACCGTGCTCTCGATCGCGGGCGGCCCCGCCCACTCGCTGATCGGCACCACGGACCGGTCGGTGCGGAAGACGCGCTCGGCCGGCAACGCCGAGCCCGTCTCCGGCAAGACCCAGATCTCGGCGACGACGTGCGCATCGGCCGATGCTGCGTCCGGCGTGCGCATGCCGAGGGCGAAGCGGAGCTCCGCCCCTTGGGGAATCGTCGCCGCGCAGAAGCTGTCGGCAAAGGGCGAGTCCGGGGTCAGGCTCTGATAGAGGGAACGAAACAGTACGTGCTCGACGACCGCTCCCGCCGGCGGCGGAATCGTCGCCGTCCAGCAATCCGCCAACAGGTCCGACCGCCAGCGAAACGGCAACGGCTGCTGCCGCCGGACGAAGAAAGCCTGCCGCCGCGGCGGCGCCGAAAAAGCCTCGCGGAACTCGCTGCGCACGTACTGCGGCAGGAGCGGCCCATACGCGAGCATGCCGACCGGATCGGAGAAGAAGTTGTAGTAGTCGCTGACGACGAGCGGCGCGGCGGCGGCTGCCGCCTCCCGGGCGGCTGCGGCGCCGGCATCGCGGCCGATGTGCACGGCGTAGAAGTTGTAGTGGCCGGTCGCCATAGGCCGCTCCGCCAGGAACGGCAGCATCGCGAGCCCGGGTAGCGCCAGTACGGAATCGTGCGGCGCCGTCAGCGCCCGGATGGCTCCCACCTGGTAGTTCACCAGCGACGCCGCCACGGTATCGAGGAAGACGCCGCCGCGCCCGGCAGCGAGCGGGGCAGCGAAAGCGCGGCGGAGATCGCGCAGCCACACCGCCCCGAAAGCGCAATAGGCGGCGAAGAGAAGCGCCGCCGGCGCCAGCACCAGGGGACGGAGACGCCGCGTGGCGCGTGCGGCGAGGCGCTGCACCACTACGACCGCGAGAATCAGCATCGGCTGGTAGACGTTGACGAGGTGACTCAGGTCGGAGCGCGGGAAGACGCCGAGGAAGAGCGCGGCCGCAAACACGGTGATGACGAGGAGCTGGCGGTCGGCTCCGCGATCCGGCCCGTATCGGAGCCCGAGCAGCGTACCGGCCGCGAGGAGCGCCACGGGCAGCCAATAGAGCAGGACCACGAGCGCCTTGACGATCGCCGGAATCCAGATCGGCCCCATGAGCCCGCCGCGCATGAACAGAAGCGACGGCAGGTAGACGAGCCCGCCCGCGGTCATCACCTGCCGCTGACGCCAGAGGTCGCCGGGGTGCAGGTAGGCGATCGCATGCTGGTCGGCGAAGCCGTGGAAGGGTCGGATCACGAGCGAGTCCACCATGACCCACCCGGCGCCGCGGACCGCGAGATACGCCGCGAGCGGCACGACGACCACGAGCCCGCCGAGGAGCAGCACCAGGAAGCGGGCGGCAACGCCGCGGAGAGCGGCGCGCCTGGTAGCGACGCCGCCGATCGTCACTGCGGCGACGGTGACCGCGGCGGCTGCGGCTCCATAGACGCCGTAATTCTGCTTGCAGGCGACGCCGAGGCCGATGGCCATTCCCGTAGCGACGAGCTTGATCGCGGTAGGACGCCGCAACCACGCGAGCTGGAGCGCCATCGCGGCCACGACGCACATGGCGGCAAGCGGCGAGTAGAACGAGAACGACCACGCCGGAAACGCCCACAGAAGAAAAGCGGCGAAGAGCACCACCGCCGCCAACGCCCAGGTCCGCCCGCTCGCGGTGCGCACGATCCAGTACGCCGTCGCGACCGTGAGCAGGTAGCCGAGCGCCATCGGCACCCGCGCCAGCAGCACCGAAGCTCCGAAGGCGCGGAAGAGTGCGGCGTTCAGCAGCCAGATCCCGGGGGCCACGAACATGTCGAGATCGCGATACGGCACCTTGCCGGCGGCGATCGCGAGCGACTGGCCGACGATGTAGCCCTCGTCGCCGATCACGAGGCCGCGGCGAAAGACGATGACCGTGGCGCCGAGGACGACGAGCGCGGCCGCGGCCGCGGCAGCGCCGCGCCCGAGCCTGACGATGCCCGGGTCACGCGCCATCGCCGTCGTCCTTGCGCTCGAGGCCGAGCCATCCGCCCGGCTCCGAGCCGAGCCGGCGCTCGACCGCGAAAGCAGCGGCGAAATACGCCGCCGTGCGCGGGAACAGCTCCGCGAAAGGCCGGAACTGCACGTACATGGTCGGGTTGTAAACCACGCACCGCGTCCCCGCCGCCCGCAGCCGCTGGACGATGACGTCGTCTTCGACGTTGCCTGGGATCACGAGATCGAAGGGCGTCGGGTTGCGCTTTCCCGTCGACACGTAGAGGAGCGGCATGTCCGGAGCGGCGAATATGGTTGCATCGCCGCGGGCGCAGGTACCGAGGAAGTCCACGGCGCTGCGCCACAGCTCGGCCTGCTCCGGAGCGACCCGGACGGAAGCCCCGGCGATGCCGAGCGGCTCGGAATACCACTTGCGAAGATCCCTCGATCCTTGGATCACGACGGCCAGGGCCCCGCCGGCCAGCGCCACCGCTGCCGCGCGCCGCAGCCGGACGCTCGCTGCGCCGAGGCGATCGGTGGCATCGGCGACGCGCTTGCCGAGGAGTGCTAGCACGATCAGCAACGGCACCAGCACGACGGCGAGATGCGACCAGATCGCCGCCGGGAAGATCCCGAGGAAGAAGAGGCCCGCGAAAGGAATCACGATGCGGGCGGCGTGGCGCGCCTCGGGCTCCGGAGACCGCAGTCGATCGACGAGCAGCAGCGGCGCCGCCCCCAGCGCCAGCAATGCGCACCCATAGCCGAGGCGGATGCAGGTGCCGCTCAGCGCCAGCACGGTCTCGGACCCGACGTGCGGCGCGCCGCGCATGAGGTAGTTGAAGAGCAGCGGCGGCGAATACAGGAAGACGAAGCGACCGGCGGCGGCGGGATGCGGGCCGAAGATCGGAGGAATCGGCTCGCGGAACGCTTCGAGCTGGGAGCGGCCGATCACCAGCAGGGTGTCGTAGAGAAAGGCCGCGAACGTCCCGGCCCAGAGCTGATAGCCGACGACCGGAACGGCGATCGCGAGCCCGGCCATCACCGGCGCCGTCAGCACCGCCGCGACGGAGCGCTGGGCGAGGACGCTGTCGCGCCGGCTCCACAGCAACGAGAGCAGGCCGGAGACCAACAGGATGCCGCCGTAGTTCTGCTTGAAGACGCCGCAGAGAACCACGAGCGCCCCGAGCCCGACACCGTCCCGCACCCGCCCCTCCTCGAGATAGCGCAGGAGGCAGAACAGCGCCGCGAGCGCGCAGAACAGCGACACCGACGAGTAGGCAAACATCGTGAAGGTCGGGAAGCTCAGCACCGCGAGCGCCAGATAGAGGACGGCGGCGAGCCACGCCCAGCTTCTGCCTGCGAGGACGCGCGTGAACGTCCATACGAGCACGCTCGTCGCCGTATTGACCGCGATCGCCGCCCACCTGGTGACGATCACATCCGTGCCGAAGGACCGGAAGAGGCCGGCGGTCAGCCAGTAGATGCCGGGAAACATTCCCGTATAGATGTCGCCGTAGAGCCGCTCACCTGTCAGCAGCCGGTGGGCGATCTGCACGATCTGCCCCTCGTCGATGGGGACGTGGCCCAACGCATAGGTAGGTAGCTGCGCTACGGTGGCCAGGACGGCCACGAACGCGACTTCGACCCGGGACCGCGAGCGCATGGCGAACGCTCAATGTATTGCGTTGCCCCGCCGCCCGACAACCACCGAAAATGAGCGGCGGCAGCTCCGGCGGATGCGCCACAGGTCGCGCAGCGCCGCCAACATGTGGCGGACGCCGAGCTTGGAGCCGGGGACGTCCTGCCAACGGCCCAGAGGCTGTTCGTAGAAGAGCCGCTCGGCCGCGGCGTCTTCGAGACCGGCGCGCAGGCGGGCGATCACCTCGACATCGAAGGCCCAGCGGCTCGTGAACGGCACGGCGAACGCTTCGCAGACGCGGCGATCCGCACGAAAGAGCTTGGCGCCGCATTGCGTGTCGTAGACCGGCAACCGCAGCACGAGCGATGCTGCCGTCGCGAACACCCGCCCCAGGTAGTGGCGGGCGCTCTGCCGCCGCACGTCGGCCCCGAGGCGCCGGATCCGGCAGCCGAGCACGGCGAGGAGCGCCGGGTCGGCGCGCAGGATCTCCCGGAAGCGAGCGATCTCGACGAGCGGCGTAGAAAGATCCGCGTCCCAGTAGCCGACGCACTCGCAGCCCCCACTCAGGGCCGCGAGCACCCCGGTCCGCACTGCCTCGGCCTTGCCGGCGTTCTTCGCCAGCGCCTGGACCGCGATGGCATCCGGCAGGTCGGCGCGAAGCCGCTCCAGCCGCGCCGCGGTACGATCCCGGCTGCCGTCGTCGACGAAGAGGAAGCCCACGTCGGCATGCCCGCGCGCGTAGTCGAGGAAGGCCTCGCCGTCCAGACGCGCTTCCTCGTTGAAGCACGGTACGACGATGACTACGGGCCGGGTCACGATCGTCCCGGGAGAGGATCGAGGAGGCGCCGCTCGTCGCTGCTCATAGGAGGCGGGCGAGCAGCAGCACCACCGCGATCAAGGCGCCGACGATCCAGCTCTCGCGATCCCGGATCGCGAACAGCACCGGATCGTCGTGCAATTGTCCGCGGAAGGCGAGCATCCACACGCGGCTGATCCAGTAGAGCAGCAGCGGACAGATGAGCCAGAGGAGCTCCGGGCGGTCGTACAGACCGACGACGCGGTCGCTGTTGATGTAGAGGGCCGCCACCAGCACCGCAATGTAGCCGCTGACGGCGCCGTTGATCGCGACGAGTTGGAGGTCGGTCGGATGGTAGCCGCGCACTCGCAGCTCCGGCGGAGCGTCACGTAGCGTGTAGAGCTCGGTGTAGCGCTTCACGAAGGCCAGGCTCAAGAAGAAGAACAGCGAGAAGCCGAGGATCCACGACGACGGCCGGACATGGGTCGCCGCCGCGCCCGCGATCACGCGACCGGTGTAGAGCAGCGCCAGCACCAGCACGTCGACGAGCGGCACGTGCTTCAGGCGGAAGGAATAGGCGGTCGTAGCCACCAGATACGCAGCCAGAACCGCGGTGAAAACCGGGGGCAGCAGGAGCCACGCAACCGCGAACCCGGCCGCGAGGCACGCCGGAACGAGTGCCAGCCCGAGCGCCAACGGCAGCTCCCCCGCCGCGAACGGCCGCCGGCGCTTGCTGCGGTGTCGCCGGTCGGCAGCGAGGTCGAGGAGATCGTTGGCGACGTACACCGCCGAAGCGCAGGCGCTGAAAGCGGCGAAGGCCAGGGCAGCGTCCAGGAAGAGCGGCAGCTCGCGCACCTCGGGGGCCATGAGGAGCGGGACGAAGACGAGGAAGTTCTTCACCCACTGCGGCACGCGCAGAGCCCGCGCGATCGCCCGCATCCGCCGCACCGGCGACGTGAAGACGCGCTCCACCCGCGCGCCGGCCCGGCGCGCGAGCCGGGCATCGCTGCCGACGACGATCGCGCTCCGCGCCGCTTCCCAGACGGGAAGATCGGCGCGGCTGTCGCCCGCATAGTCGAAGCCGCCGGCGCCGAAGCGGGCGACGAGCGCCGCCCTCTTGTGCTGCCCCTTCAGGTTGGTCCCGGCCGCGGTCGCGATCACGTCGTCGAAGAAGCCGAGATGCTCGGCGACGGCGCGCACGATCGACTCGTGCGCGGCCGAGACGAGCAGCACCGACCGCCCCTTGGTGTGCTCCGTCCGCAGGAACTCGACGAGCTCGCCGCGGTACGGCAGGGCGGCGGGGTCGAGGGTGACGCGCCGGGCTATCTCGTCCTTGAGGGCTGCTTTGCCGCGCCACAACCAGAACGGCAGCCGCAGGATCGCAGCCGGGCTTCCTTTCACCAGCAGCAGCACCGACTCGACGAGGCTGTCGGTGCGGAGCAGCGTCCCGTCCAGATCGACACAGAGCGGTATTCCCCCGGCCGGCACGCGCGTTCCCGAGCTCATCCGCACCGTCGCAGGGTCGTAGCACGGTCCGGCGCGGAGCTGCCAGCCACGATCATGTCCCGGCGCCTTGGCGCTCGCCACCGCGGGCCTCGGAGAACGACGCCGAGCAGCGGCACGCGTCCGCAGTCCCAGGCAACGACGAGCCGCTGCGACGGTCGGGGCCGATCCGCAGGCGGCCCGCCGATCGGCCCGGATCCCGACATGGTCCCGGTGGTCGTCGCTGCCACGAGTGCCGTGCTACCCTGCCCGTCCGACCTGGGCCGGCTGCGGACCCGCCTCGGCACCGCGACGACGTGACGGACACCGACCTCCAATCGATCGAGCCGAGAACCGCGGCGCCGGCACTCGGGCAGAGCCGTCCCTGGCGCACTGCCGGGCGCACGATCGCTGCTGCCGTCGAGGCCGTGGCGCCCGATTTTCCGCGCCTCGACGCGGCGACACGCCGGGTGGTGCTGACCGACGTGGCGGCCTTCACGGCATCGCAGGTCGACGCCATGCCCGAGCACCTCCGCTACCTCTATCGCCTGGCTCTCATCGCCTTCGAGTGGCTCGCCGTGCTCCGATTCGGTCGGCCGTTCACGGCACTCGACGGCGACAGACGCCGGACCTGGGTGGACTTCTGGACCGAATCGCCGCTCGCCGCGTCGCGCAACTTCGTGAAGCTGATCCGTAGCTGCACGCTCCTGGCCTTCTACGACCACCCTGCCGTGCGGGATCCCCTGGAGCGTCAGGCGAGCCGGACGACCGGAAGCACGGTGGCCATCCCATGACCATCGGGAGCGGAGTGCCGGCGGGCGGACAAGGCTTCGCGGTCGAGAACCTGGTGGTCGGCTCCGGCGCCGGCGGCGCCGTCACCGCGGCGGCGCTAGCAGAAGCAGGCCGCGAAGTCCTGCTCCTCGAAGAGGGGCCGGCCACCGATACTTCGCGAGTCGCGACCAACTCGACCGCTGCGATCGCCCACCTCTACCGCAACCGCGGCATGACGCCGATCTTCGGACGCCAGGCCATAGTCTACGTGGAGGGTCGCTGCGTCGGCGGATCGACCGAGATCAACAGCGGCCTCTGGCACCGGCTGCCGGACGACGCCTACCAGCGCTGGCGCTCCGACGTCCTGCTCCGGAACTTCTCGCCGGACGTGATGACGCCGTACTTCGAGCGCATCGAGCGCGACCTCTCGGTGTCGCTCGTCCCCGACGGTCAAATCCCGGCCAGCTCGCGTCTCTTTCGCCGCGGCATCGAGCGCCTCGGCTGGGACTACCAGCAGGTACCGCGCTGCCAGAAGGACGGCGGCAGCCAGTTCGCGCCGGGCGCCAAGCAATCGATGCAGCGGACGTACATTCCGCGCGCCGTCGCCGCCGGCGCACGCCTGCTCGCCGACACGAAAGCAACCAGGCTGGTGATCGAGGGCGACCGGGTCGTCGGCGTCCAGGTGCTGCAGCATCCGCACGGCGCGCGCCGCCGCTTCGAGATCCGCGCCGCTACGGTCTTCCTCTGCGGCGGCGCCGTCCAGACGCCGGCGCTGCTGCGGCGGAGCGGCGTCAAGCGCAACGTCGGCGACAGCCTGCGCATCCATCCGATGATCAAGGCAGCCGCGCTCTTCGACGAGGAGATCGAAGCGCACGACGACGCGCTCCCCGTCTACCAGGTGAAGGAGTTCTGGCCGACGATCACCATGGGGGGCGCAGTATTCACGCCCGGGTTCCTGGCGATGACCCTCGCCGACGGCTGGAAAGCCTACCGGGACGCGATGCACGACTGGCCGCGCATGGGCCTCTACTATGCCGGCACTCGCGCCATGGTGCGCGGCTCGGTGCGCGTCCTGCGCGGCTTCGACGACGGCGTCGTGATCCGCTACCGGCTCTCTGAAGCCGACCGCGCGAACCTGAGCACCGGCCTCGGGCTCCTCGGCGAGCTCCTCTTCGCGGCGGGAGCACGCGCCGTCTACCCGTCTCTGGCGGGCGCGCCGATCCTGCGCTCGGTCGACCAGTGCCGCGGCCTGGTGAAAGAGCCGATTCCCCTCGCGGCGATGGCGCTCTCGAACGTACACGCGTTCAGCTCCTGTCCCATGGGCGAGAACCGCGACGTCTGCGCCACCGATTCCTTCGGCAAGGTCCGCGGCCTTCGCAACCTCTACGTCAACGACGCGAGCTTGATCCCCGACGCCCCGGGCGTGAACCCGCAGGGCACGACCATGGCAATAGCGCTTCGCAACTCGGAGCACTTCCTGCACCTACGACGTTCGTTCCCGGCGCGAGCGCGCCCCGCCGCTGCGGCGCGTCCCGCGCATCTTTTGACCGGAGCCCCCGGCTGGCTGGGCACACGGCTCGCCGAGGCTCTGACGCTGGGCCTGCCGGGCGTGCCGTCGGCGGCGACACCGCGGAACAGCGGGCTGCGTTGTCTCGTGCGTCCCGCCGACGACGCGCGCGACCTCGAACGGCTCTCGGAGAGTCTCACGGTCGCTCCCGGCGACCTCACCGACGCGGCCTCGCTCCGCGACTTCTGCCGCAACGCCGAAGGGGCGACGCTCTTCCACGTCGCCGGGCTCGTCCATCCCCGACTCTGGACCCGCGACTTCGACCGCATCAACGTCGAGGGAACGCGCGCGCTCCTCGCGGCCGCCGAGGAGGCGGGGGTGAAGCGCGCCGTCATCGTGTCGTCGAACTCGCCGATCGGCTGCAACCCGCCGGTCCCGGGACACGTCTTCGACGAATCGTCGCCCTACGACCCGTACATGGGCTACGGGCGCTCGAAGGCGCGGATGGAGGCGCTCGTCCACGCGATCCAGGCGCGCGGCCGCCTCGAGACCGTGATCATCCGACCGCCTTGGTTCTACGGTCCCCACCAGCCGCCGCGGCAGACGCTATTCTTCACCATGATCAAGGACGGCAAGTTTCCGGTCCTCGGCGACGGCACGCAGCGGCGGTCGATGGCGTACGTCGACAACATCTGCCAGGGCCTGCTCCTCGCCGCCGAGACACCGCATGCGAACGGCGAGACCTACTGGATCGCCGACGCGCGGCCCTACAGCATCAACGAGATCGTGGCGACGGTGACCGAGGTGCTGGAGTCCTTCGGCTTCGTCTGCGAGCAGCGGCAGATGCGCCTGCCGCGCGCGGCCGGCGAGCTGGCGCGGCGCATCGACGCCGCCCTCCAGAGCGTCGGCGTCTATCGGCAGAAGATCCACGTGCTCGGCGAGATGCACCAGTCGATCGCCTGCTCGATCGCCAAGGCCGAGCGCGACCTCGGCTACGCGCCGACGATAGCGCTCCGCGAGGGCATGACGGCCTCGGTCGAGTGGTGCCTCGCCAACGGACACCGGATCTGATGCGCGCCCTGGTCACCGGCGGCTCCGGATACTTCGGCGGTCTCCTCCGCGATCGCCTGCTCGCGCGCGGCGACACGGTCCGCATCCTCGACCGCGTCGACGCCGGCGACCGGCCGCAGGGCGTCGACTACGTGGGCGGCGACATCCGCGACGCCGCCGTCGTGCGGCGCGCCTGCGAAGACGTCGACGTCGTCTACCACAACGTCGCCCAGGTGCCGCTGGCGAAGGACCGCGCGCTCTTCTGGGCCGTGAACTACGGCGGCACCGAGAATCTACTGACCGCGTGCCGCGATGCGCGGGTACGCAAGCTCGTCCACACCTCGACGAGCGCCATCTTCGGCGTTCCCGAGCGCAACCCGGTCGACGAGGCGACCGCACCGACACCCATGGAGGAGTACGGCCGGGCCAAGCTCGCCGCCGAACGGCTCGCCGCCGCCTTCGCCGCCGAGCACGGCCTCGACGTGACGATCATCCGGCCGCGCACCATCGTCGGCCACGGGCGCCTCGGCATCTTCCAGATCCTCTTCAACTGGGTCGAGGAAGGCCGCAATATCCCGGTGCTCGGCAAGGGCGACAACTGCTACCAATTCGTGCACGCCGACGATCTCGCCGATGCCTGCGTCCGCGCCGCCGAGCGGCCGGGGAGCACCGTCTACAACATCGGCGCCGAGCGCTTCGGGACCATGCGCGAGGTACTGGAGGCGCTCTGCCGTCATGCCGGCACCGGCAGCCGCGTGTACTCGGTGCCTATGGGTCTCGCTGTCGCCGCCATGCGGGTCACGGGTGCGCTCGGCCTCTCTCCGCTCGGCCCCTACCACTCGCTCATGTACGGCCGCAGCCTCTACTTCGACGTCGCCAAGGCGAAGCGCGAGCTCGGCTGGCGGGCGCGCTGGTCGAACGACGAGATGCTCTGCCAGTCCTACGACTGGTACCGCGCCCACAAGGCGGAGATCATGAACGCCGAGGGCGCGTCGCCGCACCGCTCGGCATTGAAGCAGGGCGTGCTGGCGCTGCTGCGGCGGCTATCGTAGAGGCGCGCGCGCCCGCACGACGCGAGCGGATCCGGTGCCCGGGACAGGCGTCACTCGGCGTAGCCGAGGGCCCGGAGCTTCTCGCGCTGGCGGGCATCGATCGCCACCGGCTTGTTCGCCGTCGCCGGGGCGCCGGCCCGGACGCGCAGCGCTTCGCGCCGTTCCCGGCAATCGTTCTCGTAGCCGTCGATGCGGGCTTGCAGGTCGGCCGCCTCGCGCGCGTCGGCGGCGCGGCGATCCGAGCGTTCACGCGGATCGGTGGCGATGTCGTAGAGCTCGTATGCGAACGATCCGGCGCGCCGGTAGCGCGCCATCTTCCGGTTACCGACGCGGAGCGCGAACCCGGGCATCGCGTACGAGCGCCCTCCGCACTCGGCATTCATCCACGCCTCGGTGGAAAGCTCGCGGTCGGGATCGGCGTGCCGGCGCTGCAATGCCGGCACCAGGCTCCGACCCATGGCCTCGGGCGGAACGGCGATACCGGCGAGATCGAGTAGGGTCGGGAGCAGGTCGATCAGTCCCACGGGCTCGGGGATGCGCAGTCCGGCGGGGATGCCCGGACCCCGGAGCATCAGGGGTACATGGGTGACTTCTTCGTAGAGGTCGGGGCCATGCCAGAGGCAGCCGTGCTCCAGGAACTCCTCGCCGTGATCCGCGGTCACGATGACTATGGTCCGGTCCGCGAGCCCGAGGTCGCGGATCGCTGCGACGAGCCGCTGCAGCATGTCGTCGGTGAATCGAATCTCGCGGTCGTAGTTGGCGGCATCGACTGCCGCCGCGGGCGGGACGTCGGGCTGCGCGGTGAAGAGCGCTCCGTACTCGGCGGGCGGCACGTAGGGAGAGTGAACCTGGTAGGTATGAACGAAGAGAAAGAAGCGCTCGTCGCGATGCCGCCGGAGCCACTCGCCGGCTCCGGCAAAAGTGACGTCCGCCTGTCCCCTGGGCTCCATGATATCCGGACTCTTGTTCTCGGCGTAGGTGTCGAAGCCGCGTCCGAACCCCAATGCCGCCGCCACCCAGCCGTCCTCGGTGATCGCCCCGGTCGTGAATCCCTCCGCCCGGAAGCGCTCGGGAAGCGTCGCCATCCAGGGCGGCAGCGGCAGCAGCGGGTCGATCCCGACGGCATGCACGGACGGCGGCAGGGACGTGAACATCGTCATGTGCGACGCCGTGGTGTTCGTGGCCGCGGCGACGCAGGCCTCGAACAGCGTGCCGCCGCGCGCGAAGGTGGCGTCGATGAACGGCGCCGTGTCGTGACGATAGCCGTAGCTGCCGAGCCGGCTGGCGCGCAGCGTATCGAGCGACACGAGAACGACGTTGCGCGAAAACTTGGGCTCCGGCGTCCGCACCCAGAGCGTCGGATTCGCGAAGTAGGGAAGCGTGCTCGCGGTCGCGACGACGACGCGGAAGGTGAGGCGCCGGTCGGTTCCCGCGAAGCGGTCGAGCGCGACGTGGCGGTCCATCCACGCCTCGACCCCCGCCGCGGCGAAGTCGACGCGCTCGGTGAAGATCGTCTCGCACGCCGCCTCGTCGCAGGCGCCGATCTCGAAGGTCACCGTGCGATCTCCTTCCGGTGCCGTCGCCGCACCGAGCGCGAAGTCCAGCTCCGCTCCCGCCGGAATCGGGATCGACACGGAGTCGAACGACCGCTCGATGGCGCCCGGTCGCACGTGTCCCTGGCGGAGCACGAGCACATGGCGCATCTCGTCGCCCATGGCCCCGTGCGGAATCGCTGCATCGCCCGGCGGTTTGGTGAAATCGACCAGGCGCGCGTACGGCACTCGCGTCGGCGCCGACGACCGCTCGCAGCCGGTTCCGGAGATCACCAGGAGGAAGGCGGCGGCGAGGCTACCGCCGCGGATGAGATACGGTCGCAACATGGGCGAAGACCCCGACACTCGTAGCAGCCGGACATCGCCCGTCAACTTGGAGCCGCGAGCCGGCGGTGCAGCTTGCGGCTCGGCGGAACAACCCGATTCCCCGGCAACCGAGCCCGTGTTAGAAGAGACTCGCAGTCGCGAACCCCACGGGCGTTTCACAGGAGCACCGACGCATGGCACGTTCCGGATTGGCCTCCCTGGCAAGCGAATTCTGGGCCTTCCTCCGTGTACGGAAGAAGTGGTGGCTCGCTCCCATCATCATCATCCTCGCGCTCTTCGGATCGTTGATCGTCTTCACTCAGGGCTCGGCTCTGGCGCCGTTCGTGTACACGATCTTCTAGGTGCCCGCGGCTGCCGAGAAGGCGGAGCTCCGCAGGTTCGGGCTCACCGTCGGCGCCGCCTTTGCGGTGCTCGGCGGCATCAGCTGGTGGCGCGGCCACGAGGTGCCCCCGCGCGTGTTGTGGACGCTCGCGGCGCTCCTCTTCGTGCCCGGCCTGCTCTTCCCCGTGGCGCTCGCACCCGTGCAGCGTGCCTGGATGGCGTTCGCGATCGTCCTCGGCCACGTCAATACCCGCATCATCTTGACGCTCCTCTATTACCTCGTGGTGACCCCGGTAGGCTTCGTGATGCGGCTCTTCCGCGACCCGCTCGACCGCACGCTCGCCGACGGCCGCACCTCGCAGTGGATCGCGCGCGAGCGGACACCTGTCGATCCTGCCCGCTACGAGCGCCAGTTCTGAGCGCGACAGGGCCGCAGCCGATGCACCGCCGTATCGACCCGACTCCTTCGCCGTGTATCCTAGGCTCATGGACATGGCACCCGAGCAGGACACGGATCCGAAGGAGACGCAGGGCTGGATCGAGTCGTTCGACGCGATCATCCGCGAGAGCGGCACCGCGCGCGCACGACATCTGCTGGCGCGGCTGATCGAGTATGGCCACCTGCACGGCGTGACGGCGCCGTTCAGCGCCAATACGCCGTACGTGAACACCATCCCGGCGAGCGCCCAGCCGCCGTATCCGGGCGATCGCCAGATCGAGCGGCGGATCAAGAACGTCATCCGCTGGAACGCGACCGCCATGGTAGTGCAGGCGAACAAGCACTCCGGCGGGATCGGCGGCCACATCTCGACCTATGCGTCGCTGGCGACGCTCCTCGAGGTCGGATTCCACCACTTCTTCCGCGCCCACACGGCCGCGGCAGCCGGCGACTTCGTCTATTTCCAGGGCACGGCGGCGCCCGGGATCTACGCCCGCGCCTTCCTCGAAGGCCGCCTCTCCGAGGCCGACATCGCCAACTTCCGCCGCGAGCTGGCGCCGGGGGGCGGTCTGTCGTCGTATCCGCACCCGTGGCTGATGCCGGAGTTCTGGGAGTGGCCGACGGTGTCGCTGGGGCTCGCCGCGATCTCCGCCATCTACCAAGCGCGCTTCGCGCGCTACCTCCACGCCCGCGGCCTCGTCGACACGAGTGCCAGCCGCATCTGGGCCTTCCTCGGCGACGGCGAAATGGACGAGCCCGAGAGCATGGGCGCCTTGACCTTGGCGGCGCGCGAGCACCTCGACAACCTCGTCTTCGTCGTCAACTGCAACCTGCAGCGGCTCGACGGTCCCGTCCGCGGCAACGGCAAGATCATCCAGGAGCTCGAGGCGGCGTTCCGGGGCGCCGGCTGGAACGTCATCAAGGTGATCTGGGGCGACGACTGGGACGATCTCCTCGCCCGCGACGTCGACGGCGTGCTCGTGCGCCGCATGAACGCGGTCGTCGACGGCGATTTCCAGAAGTACACGGTCGAGTCGGGAGCCTACATCCGCCAGCACTTCTTCGGCACCGATCCGCGCCTGCTGGCGCTGGTCGAGGGCCTGACCGACGCCAAGCTCCGGCGCCTGCGCCGCGGCGGTCACGACCCGGAGAAGGTCTACGCCGCCTACGCGGCGGCGCTCGCGCACCGCGGCGAGCCGACGGTGATCCTCGCGCACACGATCAAGGGCTACGCCCTCGGCGCCGCGGCCGAGGGCCGCAACATCGCGCACCAGGCGAAGAAGCTCTCCGGCCCCGAGCTCCGCGAGTTCCGCGACCGCCTCGGGATCCCGATCGGCGACGCCGACCTCGCGGGCATGCCGTTCTATCGTCCCGCCGAGGACAGCGAGGAGATCACCTATCTGCGCGAGCGCCGGGCGGCGCTCGGCGGCCCGGTGCCGCAGCGGCGCGTCCGCTCCGAACCGCTCGCCAACCTCCCTGCCGACCTGCTGGCCGAGTTCCACGCCGGCGGCGAGCGCGAGGTGGCGACGACGCAGGTGCTCGTCAGCATGCTGCGGAGCCTCATGCGCCACCCGACACTCGGCCGGCTGATCGTGCCCATCGTGCCCGACGAGGCGCGCACCTTCGGGATGGACTCGCTCTTCCGGAAATTCGGCATCTACTCGCAGGCGGGGCAGCGCTACGAGCCGGTCGACTCGGACGTCGTCGCCTACTACCGCGAGACCAAGGACGGACAGCTCTTGGAAGAAGGCATCACCGAGGCCGGGGCCATGGCGTCGTTCACCGCCGCCGGCACCGCCTACGGCGCCCACGGCGTGAACGTGATCCCGTTCTTCTTCTTCTACTCGATGTTCGGCTTCCAGCGGATCGGCGACCTCATCTGGGCGCACGCCGATGCCCGCGGCAAGGGCTTCCTGGTCGGCTGCACCGCCGGGCGGACGACCCTCGCCGGCGAAGGGCTGCAGCACCAGGACGGCCACAGCCAGCTCCTCGCGAGCGCGGTGCCGACCTGCCGTGCCTACGACCCCGCCTACGCCTACGAGCTCGCGGTGATCGTCGCCGACGGCATCCGCCGCATGTACGGCGCCCGCGAGCACGCGTTCTACTACGTGACCGCGATGAACGAGGTGTACCTGCAGCCGCCGATGCCCGAGGGAGCCGAAGTCGGCATCATCAAGGGGCTCTACAAGATCCGGCCCGCCGCCGATCCGTCCGCCGGCCCGCGCCTGCACCTCTTCGGCAGCGGCGCCATCCTGCGCGAGGTGCTGCGGGCTCAGGAGCTCCTGGCCGCGCGCGGTGTCGCCGCCGAGGTCTGGAGCGTCACCAGCTACTCGGAGCTCCGCCGCGAAGCGCTCTCGTGCGAGCGCTGGAACCGCCTCCACCCCGGCGATACGCCGATCACCTCGTGGCTGGAGCGGATGCTCGCCCCCGAGCCCTGGCCGATCGTCGCCGCTACCGACTACATGAAAGCCGTCGCCGATCAGATCACCCCCTTCGTGCCCGCCGGCCTGCGCGCCCTCGGCACCGACGGCTTCGGCCGCAGCGAGACCCGCGAAGCGCTCCGCCGCTTCTTCGAGGTCGACGCCGAGAGCGTCTGCGTCGCCGCCCTCGCCGAGCTCGTCCGTCGCGGTCAGATCGGCGCCGAACGGCTTCGGGAGGCGATCACTGCCTTCGGCATCGCCACCGACGGCGCCGATCCGTCGACACTTTGATCCCGGATTTTGACCGTCGCTGCCACTTCGAGCGCACCCTCATCTGTGCTGCGAGATTTATATTTCTACAATGATTCCCGCTAGTTAGTTTCCGCTACTAGTTCCTGAATCGAACGTATCTCCAGCGCAATTTGGGCGGTCGGCCTATCGAGGGACGGGGAGCGGACGAGCCTCGCCATTTTCCTGACGCGCTGCGTCTGGCATGCTCTCGGAGATGTTCGACGCGACGCGCAACGCGACCGCCAGGCTCCTCGACGTCGTCACCTGGGGCGCGGCTCGTAGAGCGGTAGATGCGGTTCGCTACCGGCCGCGCCGGCTCGATCTCGTCCTCGCCGGCTCGGTCGCGCAGGCCGATCTGCCGCCGCCGGTCGCCCGCTGGATCGCGGACGCGCGGACATGGCCGCCGGTCCGGCGCGCCGCCGGCCTCCCGCACGGCTTCGTACGTCTGCTCACCGCCGCGGCCGGTCGCTGGCTCGGCCCCACTGCGGCCGCGCTCGTACGCTGGAGCTCCGGCGCGGTCGCCGCGGTCGCCGACCACGCCGGCGCCTCGACGCTGGAGCTACCGCTGCGCGCCAGCGCCCACCCCGGCATGCTGGTTCCGCACCTCCATCACGTCGCCGTGCTGGCGATCGACATCCGCGGCTTCTCGCGCCTGACGCACGCCCTCCACGATACGCAGTACCTGGCCGATCTCATCGGCGCCTACCTCACGGAGATGACCGAGATCGTCGAGGACCAGCGCGGAGTCGTCTTCCAGTATACGGGCGACGGCCTGCTGGCACTCTTCCTGCCCGAGCTCGCGGGCACCGACACCGGACCGATGTTCGCCCGCATCGCGCACCAGACCGGCCGCGAGCTGCACGCGCGGTTCGATGCGCTCGCAGCGCGCTGGCGCAGCGAGTGGCGCCGGGAGGGACGAGAGATTCCGGCGATCGGTCTCGGTGTCGGCGTGAGCTTCGGCCGGGCCACGATCGGCCTTCTCGGCCCGTCGGGGAAGAAGCAGTTCGGCGCCATCGGCGAGCCCGTGAACCAGGCCGCGTATCTATGCTCGCAGGCGCCCGCCGGCACGGTCGTCGTCGACCGCGACGCCTTCCGGCGCGCCGGCGCCCCGCTGCCCCCCGACCGCATCGTCCGCCTGCGCTCGAAGAAGCGCCACCAGCGCATCGACACCGTCTGGCTCCGCTACGGCGCCCGAGCTCGGCCGTCGCGTCGCTAGCGCGCCCCGGTCCCGAGCCGTACCGGCAGCGCGCGTTCGCATCAGCCCCACGGCGGGAGCTGCTGCCGCGCATACAGCAGTCGAGTCTGGAGTGCCCCCTCGGCAGTCTCGGGGACACGGGTGTGCGCCGCTGTCAGGGCTAGGTCGATCTAACCGCCGTCAGTTCGGCGGATCTGACTGCGTCGGGGATAGCGACCGGCAGCGCGGGTGGGGCAGCTCTATTCGCTTCGCCCACTCCGATCCTCCGCCTACCGTGCGCCGCGAGCGGCACGCGCCGCTTTTCACCGCGTCCGCCACACCAGCGCCGCCCGTCATCTCCTCCAGTGACATGCGGCCCGTAAGTGCCGCACCGTCTGCTTACGGACGTTGCAATGAGCGGAGCTCACCGCTGTGGCGCCCTGCGATCCCGTCACCGTCGTGGACAGGACCGTCGTCCAGGTTGGTCGCATCAGCGAAGCCAGCTGCCGCGCCCTACGATCCCGACGCCCTCTGCATGCTCCCCGCGCTCGGTGCGTCCACGCTTCCGGCCTCCACACTCCCCGCTCGTACGCTCCGCGCTGCATTACACGCTTGACGCCGGGAATAGTTTCGCCTATTCTTCGCCTACTGGAGTGGTGTCTCTTTCGTTTGCTGGATCGTTTACGTGCGCGCCTATAGTCCGATTAGCCGTCGGGGTTCTTCCTCGCAGGGACGCCAGCTGCCACCGGATCGTCTGCAGCGTCCCGGCGGTGCGGCCCGTCACGGCGACGATCCCGCGAGCGCAAGCACACGGACGACCGGACGGACGCGGCTCGCCGCCCGGCTCGACGCCGAGTTACGCGCCATCTGCCGTACTGAGGCTGCGGCGCGCCGCGATCTCGGCCGCGCAGCACGAGCATTGATCGCGGCTCGTAGCTACCGCTGTCTGGGCTTCGCACGACTCGCCGATTATGCCCGGGAGCGGCTCGGGGTGTCAGCGCGCACACTCGAGCTGGCGGCCTGGCTCGTGACCCGGCTCGAAGCGCTGCCGCTCGTCGCCGCGGCCTTCGATCGTTCGGAGATCACCTGGACGCAGGCGCGGGCGATCGCCCGGGTGGCAGGAGAGGGGGAACAAGCCGCCTGGCTCGTGCGAGCGCGGTCGCTTACCGCCGCCGAGCTGGAAGAGCTGACCCGTACGAGCGTCGCCGCGACAGGATCTCCGCCGGAGCCCGGCGAGCTCGACGACGAGCTCGCGGTACGCATACGCATACCTTGCCCGGCACGTCTGCGTGCCCTCTGGCGACGCGCCCTCGAGCTCGCCAGTCGTGTCGCCGGCGAGGCCCTGGCGACCTGGCGTGCCGCGGAGGTCATTGCCGCCGAAGCGTTCGCAGGACGGCCGGCGCGGACGTGGTTGGGCAACCGCCTGCCGCCTCCGACGATGCGGCGCACCCGCCACACGCACAACATCAGATTCGATGAGGCCGGGATTGAGTCCGAACTCCTGCCATCTACTGTTATGCAGCGCACCGACCACACGCAGCGACTCCAAGCGGCGGCAAGCGGATCGGCGGCGGTGGGCGGTGCGGACTCGTGTCCGCTCGGCGCCGCAGCCGGCGCGTGTGAACACTCGGTCGTCGCCGCCGTGCGTTCTCGAACCGCCGACACCGTACCCCATGCACGTCACGAACGGTCCACGTCCCCTACCCGGCTCGATGCCTTCACGCTCGACACCCGTCTGCTCGCGGCGATCACGGCGCTGCGCACGAACGAAGCGAAGATCGGCCGGCTGTTGTGGATATTCGTCGATCGGCGCTTCTATCGTGCGCTCGGGTGGCGCAGCCTCGACGAGTACGTCCGCGAACGAATCGGGATCTCGACCCGCAAGGCGTGGGCGCTCCTCAGAGTCGAGCGGCGCGCCCGCCCGATAGCGACGTTCGCGCAGAGCTACGAGGACGGCTCCCTCTCGTGGGTGCGAGCTCTGACGCTGCTGCCGGTGATCTCGCCCCGAAATGCCGACCCATGGCTCGCCCGGGCAACGAGCGTGACGGTGCGCCGTCTTACGGACGAGGTCAACTGGGTGCTCGATGCTCGCGACCTGCTCGGACCCGACGCATCGCTCGATCCGCCGCCGGCCGGCAGCAGGCTCGTATCCATGTCGACGAGGCCGCCTGAGGGAGCGGCGCTCGTCTCAGGCCCGCGGGAGGCGTCGGCGCAACCCGGTCGTACGGCGACGTGCTCGTGCCGCGAAACGGCACTCGCTGATCGACTGCAAATCGGTACGTTGACTGCACCGGCAGCAGCGTCGATGCCGACCCCGTGCGAGTGCCGCAAAACGTCACTTGCCTCAGGTGGCCGGGTTCGCGGCATCGATGGTTTACCGACAATGGAGGTCTGCGACGCCGAGGTGACGCTCACGACTCCGGTCAGCGTTGCGGCGTTGTTCAGGAATACGCTCGACGTCTACGGCCGCGCCGGCGAACCGCGCTGGGCAGCATTCGAACGCATGCTGCGGCACGTTATCGCGGAATGGGAGCGGCTGCCTCGCCACCGCGATCCAGTGTTCGCTCGCGACGGCTGGCGGTGCACCGTACCGGGCTGCAGCTCGCGGCGAAACCTTCACGACCATCATGTCCGCTTTCGCTCACGGGGCGGTGTCAACGGGCGTGAAAATCGTACGACTATATGCGCCGCGCACCATCTTCATGGCGTTCACGACGGTACGATCCGCGTGTCGGGTACGGCGCCGGATGATCTCGCGTGGGATCTTGGCGTCCGCGCTGCTGCACCGCCGCTTCTCCGTTACATCGGCGACATACTGCGCTCGTAACGGCGGCGACGGCAGCGCCCTCACCGAGCAGTCGCAGCGTTCATGGTCTCCAGGTAGACCTGCTCCACCGCCGCGGCCGCCCGCGTCCACGAGAACTCGGTGGCGCGCAGGAGGCCGAGGGCGCGGTACGTCGCGGCCGTAGCGGGGGTGCCGACCATGGCGATCAGCGCCCGGGCGAGCGCCTCCGCGCTCGCTTCGTCGACGAGCAGCGCGGCATCGCCCGTGACCTCGGGGACGGCGCTCCGCCGGAGAGCGATCACCGGACACCCGCACGCCATGGCCTCGACGAGCGTGAGACCGAAGCCCTCGTACGACGAGGGATTAACCAGCACCGAGGCGCTGCCGTAGAAGAGCGGCAGCTCGGAGGCGGCGAGCGGACCGATCAGCCGGACGCGCTCGCGCGGGAGCGCGGGTCGATAGCCCGGGCGAATCCGGCCGGCGAGGACGAGCTCGGCGCCGGGGAGAGCCGGTGCGGCGCGTGCGAATGCCGCAGCGAGGAGCTCGACGTTCTTCCGCGGCTGCAGCGTACCGAGGTAGGCGACGAGCGGCCCGCCGCCCAGTCCGTGACGAGCGCGGAACTCCTGCAGCGCCGCAGGGTCGGTCACGGGTCGGAAGCGCGCGCTCACGCCGTTCGGCACCGTGCGCACCTTGGCGGCAAAGCGCGGGAAGCGCGCCCGCAGGTCGGCGGCGGCATGCTCGGACACGGTCACGATCGCGCACGCGGCGCGAGCGGCGTGCGGCGTCTCGGCGCGCAAGTGCCAGCGCTGCGCCAGCGCGAAGCTCTCGGGGTGGTGGTACACGGCGAGGTCGTGGATCGTCACCACCGCCGGAGAGCGACAGCCGAGCGGCACGACGTTCTTGGTGCCGTGGTAGAGATCGGCGCCGACGCGCCGGAGTGCGCGCGGTACCAGGACGTGGTCCCAGAGCGGCTGCATCCACGGCGTCCGGAGCGGCAGGTGCTCGACCGCAACCGGCATGTCGGCGAACGCCTCGGGGCCGTCGGTGAGGACGGTGTACTCGAGGCCCGGTGTCCGGCGCTCGCCGAGGGCGCGCACCAACTCCACCGCATAGGTCGCGGGGCCGCCGATGGTGCGCGTGATCGCGCCGATGGCGATCCGGGTCATGCGGCTGCCGCTGCCGCCGCCGCGAGCGCCGGCGGCGGGCCGCTTCGCGCCCGCAGGCCGTCGGCGGCGCCGCGGCCGAGCGCCCGCACGACCGCGGCCGGGCCGCCGCGGAGCCCGTATCCGGCCGCGCTCGCCGCCAGCATCGCCGCATAGGTCGGCGCGAAGAGCAGCCAGGTGAGGAGACCGCCGTGGCGGCGGACCAGGAGCGGCAAGTTGCGCGCCTTCAGGTACGCGGCGAGCGGCGTCAGGCCGCCGGCGAAGCCGCGAAAACCCGCGTGACGCACGGTAGTCGCCGGCGCCACGACGATGCGGAAACCGGCGGCGCGCGCCCGCAGGCAGTAATCGACTTCCTCGTAGTAGGCGAAGAAGCTCTCTTCGAGGCCGCCGATCCGCTCGAAGCAGGCGCGGGTCACGAGGAAGGCGACGCCGATGACGCTCGCCACGGCCCGCGGCGCCGCGCCGCCGCCGCGCACCCGGAGCCAGGTGCGGGGCAAGCAGACGAGCGGCAGCCACACGCGCTCGCCGCGCGATACTTCGCGCCCGCTCGCAGCGTCGACGATGCGCGGCGCCACGATGCCGACTCCGGGATCGCCGGCGACGACCGCCATGAGCGTCGCCGGGAGATCGGGCGCCACCTCGGCGTCGTCGTTCAGCACCAGGACCGCCGCCGCCCCGCGCGCGAACGCCGCCGCCAGACCGACGTTCACGGCGCCGGCGAAGCCGCGGTTCTCCGCGAGCGCGATCATCTCGACGTCGGCGCGGCCGGCGAGCGCCGCGGAGAGCGCCTCGCGCTCCGGCGGCCGCGAGCCGTTGTCGACGACGAACGCCTGCACGGGCACGGTCGTCTCGAGGCGAGCGAGCGAGCCGATGGCGGCGGCGGCGGCCGCGGCGCGGTTCCACGTCGGCACGACGACGCCGATCGCAGCCGGATGCGTCATGCCTCCCAGCCGACCGGCGCGCCGGCGAGCACGGGTGCCGGCGCCGCTGCCTCGCCGGCAGTGAAGCGCGCCCCGAGATCGGGGAACGCAGCCGCGAGCACCGTCGCCAGCCGCGCGCCCTGCGCATCGGCGTCGAGATGCTCGGCGAGGAGCCGGCCGGCGGCGGCGCCGATCCGGGGCGCCAGCTCCGGCGTGTCGCGCAGGCGCCGCAGCGCCGCCGCGAGCGCGCCCGCGTCCCCGGCCCGCACCGCCAGGATGTCATCGCCGGGCGTGAAGACTTCGCGCAGCGCCGGGGTGTCGGCGGTGACGACGGCGCGACCGCACGCCGCCGCCTGATAGACCTTGGTGGGAATCACCATGCGCGCCTTGCTCGTCGTTCCGAAGATGCCGAGGGCGACGTCGCAGCCGGCGAGGTACTGCGGCAGTTCGTCGTAGGCGACCCAGTCGATGATCTCGATGTCGGCGGCGCCGCGCGCGGCGGCGAGGCGCATCGTCGCCTCGCGCTCGGGACCGGTGCCGATCATCGTCATCCGCACACCCCCTTCGCGCCCGAGGCGCGCCGCCGCCTCGACGATCACCTCGGTGCCGTGCAGCGGTACGTACTGTCCGTAGAAGAGCACGCGCAGCGGCTCCGCCGCGGTCCGCGTCCGCGCCGGCGTCGGCCGGAACGGCGGCTCGGCGCCGAGGTAGAGCGTCGCGGTCCGCGCCCGCGGCGTCAGCCGCGCCGCGATCCAGCGCCGATGACTCTCGGTGTCGGTGAGCACGAGATCCGGCCATTCGAGCGTGCGGCGGTCGAGGAACCGCGCCGCCCGACCCTCGAGGCCGGTGCGCCGGTAGACGCGGCGGTCGTCGACGAGGGTCTCGGTGAGCGTCACCAGCGGCGCAAACACCAGACGCGCCCGCCGGCCCGCGACCAGACGCGCCAGGAGCACGTCGAGCTGGCCGTTGAAGCCCGTCACCACGAGGTCCGGGGGCGGCAAGGCGCGGTAGCGGCGGCGCAGGCGCGCGGCGGCAGCCAAGTACGCGAGTCCGAGGCGGGCGAGGCTCCGGGCTCCGAAAAAGCTCGCGTGCTTGTCGCGAGTCCGCTCCCAGAGCGGCTCGTGGCAGACGTCGACGGCGATGCCGGCCGCCTGCAGCGCGGCGGCGAGGAGGCGGTTGGCGGGGTGCGCAGCGCTGTAGGTTCCGAAGAGGACGGCGCGGATCATCGCGGCCGTCGGTCCGCGGCGCGACGCGGTGCCGCCTCGTCCCCGCGCCGCGGCGGCCGGTGCGTCCCGGAGCCGGCACCGACGTGCAGCTCGAGCCGCCGCATGCGCATCAGGATCTCCTCCGAGAGCTGGCGGTTGCGTCCGATCAGGTCGGCGAGCACTCCGAAGAGCCAGGTCACCGCGCCGATCATCAGGAGCGCACCCCCGAGGATCAACGACTGGATGTGTCCGGCGCCGCCCTCGGTGAAGTAGTACCAGAGGAAGCGGGCGCCGATCGCGGTCGAGATCGCGATCAGGATGCCGCCGCCCAGAAAGAAGAATTTGAAGGGCTCGTAGAAGGCGTACATGCGCAGCAGCGTCGCCACCGAGCGCCGGATGTAGTGCGACGCTCCCGAGAAGAGCCGCGACGGCCGCTCGGTCGGGCGCGTGCGCACCGGCACGTGCGTCACCGCGATCTGCTTCTTCCCCGCCTGGATGATGGTCTCGAGGGTGTAGGTGAAGTCGGAGAGGACGTTCATCTTGAGCGCCGCCGCCCGGCTGACGGCGCGGAAGCCGCTCGTGGCGTCGGGGATCGAGGTGCCGGAGAGCTGCCGCACCGCCCAGCTCCCGAGCCCCTGGAGGACGCGCTTGGTGAAGCTGAAGTGCTCGAGGCGGGAGGGATTGCGATCCCCGATCACCATGTCGGCTTCGCCGCGCAGGATCGGCTGCGCGAGCGCCTCGATGTCGCGGGCGTCGTACTGATTGTCGGCGTCGGTGTTGACGATGACGTCGGCGCCGCGCTGCAGGGCGCGGTCGAGCCCGGCGGCGAAGGCGCGCGCCAGGCCCTGGTGGTTGGGGAAGCGCACGACCTCGTGGACGCCGTGCGCCAGGGCGACGTCGGCGGTCGCGTCGCTGCTGCCGTCGTCGATGACGATCACCTCGACCTCGTCGAAGCCGCGGACCTGGTGCGGCAGGGCCGCGAGCGCATGCGGGAGCGCCTCCTCCTCGTTCAGGCAGGGGATCTGGATGACCAGCTTCATGGACCGATCCGCCGAGGGTGACACAGCCTCCGGATGGGTGTCAAAGCCCTATTTTTCGCTGAGATACGGCGAGGCGGCAACCCACGCGCCCCGCTGCCCGACGGCGCCGGCTCAGACCGCCGACATCCAGAGGTCGAGGAGTGCCGGCACCACGGTCAGGTCCGCGGCGACCCAGGCGGCGCCGGCCTGGAAGAGCCGCTCCTCGCTGCCCTCGCCGCCGAGGACGCCGATCGTCAGGATGTCCGCAGCCTGGGCGGCGCGCATGTCGTTCGGGCTATCGCCGATACCAAGCGCATCTGCGGCCTCGACGCCGAGCCGGCGCAGCGCCTCGCGGTGCATGTCGGGCGCCGGCTTCGGCGGGAAGAGGGTCGAGCGGCCGAGGACCGCACCGAAGCGGTCGGCGACGCCGAGGCGCGCGAGCGCAGCCCGGATCGGGGCCTCGCCGTTGGCGCTCACTATCCCGAGCGCGATGCCGCGCGACGCCGCGAGATCGAGGAGCTCGCCGGCGCCGCGCAGCCAGCCGGCCCGCGCCGCGCCGGCGTGCTCGTGGTGCTCGAGGATCGCCAGGGCGCGGTCGCGAACGACGTCGGCGTGGGCCCGCGAGGTACCGGACGCGAGCGCCGCGTCGAGCGCCACGAAGAGTCCGAAGGCATAGCTCCGGCGGGTCACGTGCTCGGGGTCGAGACCTTCTGCCCGATAGAGCTCCATGACCGCGCTCCGTGCCGCCGCCCAGTCGACCCAGCGGCCGAAGTCGGTGAGCGTGTGGTCGAAATCGAAGACGATCGCGCGCAGCGTTCGTGCTGCGGGAACGCTCACGCGTCCCGACTCCGCCCGAGCGTCACGAGCAGATCCTCGTGCATCTCGAACCAGATCTGGTGCAGCGAGTCGACGCGCGCGCCGGCGATGAAGCGCGAGTCGCCGCCGGCGATCGCCGTCGCCGCAGCGGCGAGGCGGCGCCGGTACGGCGCCAGACGCGGCGCGATCGCCGCCAGCGCCGCCGCGACGTCGCCGGCGCCAGCAGCGCTCGCCAGCACCGCCGCCTGCGCCGCCGGCTTGGCGGCGGCCGCCGCCAACTGCCATGCCGTGACCGCTTCCTTGAGCGCCTGGTCCGCCGCCGCGAAGCGGTCGTCGTAGCACCCGGCAAGAGCGGCGCGGTCGATCGGCTCCGCGGCGACGAGGTCGGCGAGCCGCGCCCGTCCGGCGGCGGCGATGGCGAACGTCGCCGGCGCCGGCGCCGCCTCGGACACGAGGTCGGCGGTGCCCTGGGCCGCACTCGCCGCCAGCGCCGCCGCCGCCGCCGCCATGTCGCAGCCGGCCGCGCGCGCGACCAGCGCCGCGTCGCTGCGACCGTGGACGCGGAGCGCCATCAACACCGCGAGCTCGGAAGTCGCCGCCATGCGCGTGCCGTTCTCACGTCGGCGCTCGGCGCTGTCAACCGCGTCCCGCTCACTTCTTCGCTGCCGGCCGCGCCCCCGAGCGCTCGCGCATGACCTCGCTGGCGCGCCGCATCTCGCCGCTCTCGCCGCGCCTCATGGCGGCGCCGAACTGCTCGGCCGCAGCCCGCATGAGAGCCGCTTCGGCAGGGTCGAGCGCCGCGGCTACCGCCGCGAGCTCGCGCATGGCGGCAGCGATCGCCTGCATGGCGGCGGGGATGTCGCCCGCCGCCTTCAGCCCGAGGGCCCGGGTGAGAGCCTCGCGGACGGCGCCGAGGCGCGGCGCCGCCGCCGGACCGACGACGACGGCGAGCTCGCCGAGGCGGGTGATCAGGGTCTCGAGAACGGGTGGTGGCTCGAAGGCGGACGCCATGTGCTATGTGCCGCCCATGCCGCTTTTCGTGATGATCGGCCACGACGCCCCGGATGCCAAGGAGAAGCGCTCGCTCCACCGTCCGGCCCACCTCGCCCACCTCGAACCGCTCGCCAAGGCGGGTCGCGTCGCCCTGGCTGGACCGTTCACCGACGGCAGCGGCAGCCTGATCGTGCTCGAAGCCGATTCCCTCGCCGACGCCTGGGCGCTCGTCGCCCGCGACCCTTTCGTCGTCAACGGCATCTACAATCGCGTCGAGCTGAAGCCGTTCTTGCAGGTGTTCCCGGCCAGCCGCTAGCTCCGCACCTCGGAGCGCGCGCTCGTGGCGGCGACCAGCGGCCGCGCCCGCTCACTCGTTCTGTCCGGCCGGGCCGCGGCGGATCGGATCGTCGCTGATCGGGCGCTGCGGCGCCAGCGGCAGCTTGCCGGCGGGGTTCGCCATCTGCGGCTCGTCGACGACGCCGGCGAGGCAGGCCTGGACGTCGGGGGTCGTAAGGCCGAGGGCGCGCGCGATCTCGACCGCGCTCGCGCCCTGCTGCTTCATCTCCTTCACGCGGGCGCAGTCGAGGCCCGCCCCCACCTCGGCCGCCGCCAGCACCAGCACCGCCGCCATCACCATCGTTCGCATGTCGCACCTCCGATGATCCACCTTATCCGCTGCCGTCGCCGCGATGAAGCGGCGCCTGGCTGTCGGTCGCACGGAGCCCCGTGCTACAACCTGCGCCCGTATGGCCGCGGTGCGCGTCCGGACCAGAGACGCCCGGGCGGCGCTCGCAATCGCCGCGCTCGCGTTCGCCATCCGGCTGGCGTGGGGGCTCGCGGCCGCGGTGACGCCGGGCGCGGCGTTCGACGACTCGCTCTGGTACCAGCGCACCGCGGCGACACTCGCCGCCGGCGGCGGCTACACGAACCCGATCACCGGGCAACCGACCGCCGCCTGGCCGCCCGGATACCCTCTCCTCCTGGCGCTCGCCTATCGCCTGACGGGCCCGATGCCGGCAACCGCGCTGGTGTTGAACGCCGTCTTCGGCGCCCTCACCTGCCTCTTCGTCGCCCGGCTCGGAAGCCGGCTCGCCGGCCGCCGCGCCGGCCTCGTCGCTGCGGCCCTCCTCGCCTGCTACCCGGGCCATGTCTTCTTCGCAGCCCTCGTCCTCTCGGAGACTCTCTTCACCTGCCTCGTCTCCGGGCTCCTGCTAGCCGCGGTGGCCTGGCTCGCCGGGGAGGGGCGTCCGATGCTCGCCCGGCGTTGGCTCGTCTGGGGGATCGGGGTCGGCGCCGCCGCGCTCGTGCGCGCCGAGAGCGTCGTCCTGGTCCTCGTGCCGGCACTGAGCCTGGCGTGGGCCGGCGAGCGTCGAGCCGCCGCCCGCATTCTCGCGGCCACGACCGCGGGAGCGCTCCTCGTCCTGGCGCCGTGGACGGCGCGCAATGCCAGGGTCTTCGGCGCCTTCGTGCCGACCAGCACCGGCTTCGGCCGGACGCTCTGGATCGGCCACAATCCCGTTGCCACCGGCGGCATGACCACGACCATCCAGGAGGCGATGGCTGGCGCCGTCGCCGCTGCCGGCCTCTCGGCCACGACCGCCGCCGGCGAGCTCGCGGTCGACCGCCTCCTGCGCCGGCAGGCGCTCGACTTCGCGCTCGCCCACCCGCGCCGCGAGCTGGCGCTGACGCCGCTGCGCACCTGGCATCTCTTCCGCGGCGATCACGTGTGGCAGGAGTGGTACGGACCCGGGACGCCGCGCTTCGCGCCTACGGCGGCGGCGCGGCAGCGGCTCGGCGCCGTCGGCAACGCCGCCTATGCGCTCCTCGGAGTCCTGGCGCTCACCGGCTGGTTCCGGCGCCGTCCCGAGACGCGGCCCGCCTGGCGGCCGGTCACGGTGTTCGTGGTCGTCTGGGTCGGACTCTTCACCGCGATCTACGGCGACCCGCGCTTCCACCACGTGCTGATTCCGCTCGCCTGCCTCTTCGCGGCGAGCGGGCTCGCGGCGGGCGGCAGGCGGCGCCCGCCCGGGACCGCGCCGGCGGCGGCCGCGGGCAGCGCCGGCGCAGCAACCGGAGGTACGACCCCAGGCTCTCCGGCGGCGGCGCTGTTCGCGTGCAGCGGCGCCGCCGCGGTGCTGATCGCGCTCGCCAACGTCGCCTCGCTAGCGCTCGTCCGCGACCTCGCCCGCGTTCGCGACCTCCGCCTCCTCGCCGCGCTCAGGGTAGCCCTCGATGCCGTCGACGTACCGTTGCTCACCTGGCTGCCGGTACTGGTGCACGCGCCATTCGCTCTCCACGCCGCGAGCGCGCTGGCACTCTTCACCGCTCTGGCGCTGGTGACGTACCTTGCCGGAGCTTGGACGCTGGCGGCGCTTGCAACGCCGCTGGCGCTGCCGTTGGCGCGCCGTGCCGGCGGCGGCCCGGGACGCATACCGCGCGGACTTCCGAGCGCCGTCCTGGCGGCGGCGTTGGCGCCGATCGCGGCGCACCGCCTCGTCCTGTGGACGGACGTCGACGGCCGCCTCGCCGCCGCCGCGGGTCTCGCGGTCGCGGTCGCGACGTGGCTGGCGACGCGCCCCCTCGTCGCCGCTGCCGGCGCCCGCCGGCTCGTCGCCGCCTGCCGCGGCATCGCGCTCGCCGGGACGGCCGCGGCGCTCGCCGCCCTCCCGTTCGCCGTCGCCGCTGCCGGCCGCACCGAAGCGCGGCCGGCGGCGCCTCCGGGAGCGCCGAACGTGCTCCTCGTCTCCATCGACACGCTGCGCCCGGACCACCTCGGCAGCTACGGCTACGGGCGCGACACGACCCCCACCATCGACGCCCTCGCCGCCGCCGGGGCGCGCTTCACCACCGTCATCTCACCGACGTCGTGGACGCTGCCGGCGCACGTCTCGCTGCTGACGGCGCTGCCGCCCGAGATCCACGGCGTCAGCGAGGACCGCTTCCGCCTCGGTCCGAGCACCGTCACGCTCGCGGAGGTGCTGCGCCGGCAGGGGTACGCGACCGCCGGCTTCGTCTCCGGCCCCTACCTGGACGCCGGCTACGGCTTCGACCGCGGCTTCGACCACTACGACGACTACAGCGCCGTCCGCGTCGCCCCGAGCAGGACGCACCGCGCCCACACCTCCCCGGCGCTGCACGCCGCCGTGGCGCGCTGGCTCGACGGCTGGCGCACGGCGGCGCCGGCGCGCCCTTTCTTCATCTTCCTGCACATGTGGGACGCGCACTACGACTTCAACCCGCCGCCGCCCTACGACACGCTCTTCGATCCCGACTACCGCGGCGCCGTGACCGGCGACGACTTCGAGACCGGCGCCCAGGTGCACGCCGGCATGGACCCGCGCGACCTCGCCCACGTGGTTGCACTCTACGACGGCGACATCCGCTTCACCGACGAGTGGCTCGGACGCATCCTCGCCGCGGTCGAGAGCGCTGCGGGCGGCGGCGACACGCTCGTCGTCGTCACCTCCGATCACGGCGAGGAGTTCTTCGAGCACGGCCGCAAGGGACACCACAAGGCGCTCTTCGACGAGAGCATCCGCGTCCCGCTGGTCGTCCGCTACCCGGCGCGCGTCGCCGCCGGCGCCACCGTGGACGCGCCGGTGCGCCTGATCGACGTCGCACCGACGATCCTGGCGCTCGCCGGCCGTCCGGCGCCGCCCGGCTTCGGCGCCGGTACGCTCGCCGCCGAGTACGCCGGACGCGACGTCTCGCCGCTCCTCGCTCCCGGCGCCGCCGCCGCGCTGCCCGCCGTGCCCGCAGTCGCCGGGCTGCAGCCCTTCGGCTTCGCCGCCCTCCGCACCGCTACCCACAAGCTCATGACGGGCTTCTTCGAAGCCCCGGCGGAGCGGCTCTTCGATCTCCGCCGCGACCCCGGCGAACGCCACGACGTCGCCGCGAGCACACCGGCTGCCGCCGCTGCGCTCCGGGGCACGCTCACGGCCTGGCGGCACGGCGCCGCCGCGGCGGCCCACGCAACCGCGGCCGCGACCCTGGGCGCCGAGCACGAGGCGGCGCTCCGGGCCCTCGGCTACATCGAGTAGCGGCAGCGCGCCGCGGGCCGCGACCGCAGGCCCACGCGACCGCAGCCGCCACCGCGGACACCCGAGCACGAAGTAGCGCTCCGAGCCCTCGGCGACATCGAGTAACGACAGCGCGCCGCCCCGCCGCGACCGCAGGCCCACGCGACCGCAGCCGCCACCGCGGACACCCGAGCACGAAGTAGCGCTCCGGGCCCTCGGCGACATCGAGTAACGGCAGCGCGCCGCGGGCCGCGACCGCAGGCCCACGCGACCGCAGCCGCCACCGCGGACACCCGAGCACGAAGTAGCGCTCCGAGCCCTCGGCGACATCGAGTAGCGCCACCGCGCCACGGCTGCCGTCCGGCGACGGTCCGCCGGAGCGCGGCCGCCGCCGCTCAGCGCGCCGCTGCCGCCCCGTCGAACACCGACGCGAGCTCGCGCTGCAGCGCCGCCGCCATGAAACGATGGCCGGCGACGGTGTAGTGGCCGGCGGCGGCGTAGAACCGGACCGCGCCCTCGGGGAAGAAGAGCGCCTCCTGCTCCGCGGCCGGTAGGCGGCGGCACGCCGGCGAGAGATCGACCACCCGGAAGCCGGCAGTCGCAGCGCGCGGCCCGATCGCCGGCCACCAGACGAGGCCGCTCGGCGCCGCAGCCGGTAGCCGGCAGTCGAAGAGCGTCGGCAGATAGACGAGCACGAGCGCTCCGCCCGTCTGCGCCGCGGTCTCCTGCAGCGCCGCGAAGACCGCGAGAGCGGCGTCGATCACCGGCGCCTGCGCTGCCGGATCGACGGCCGGCGGCGGCATCCCCGCCGACAGGCGGCGGCCGATCCGCTCGACGAGCTCGTAGGTCTTGGTCCGCTTCACGATCTCGCGGACGCGCACCGTCGGCATCCAGAAGGGGCGCCGCCACGCCGGCACGTGCTCGACGACGAGCGCACCGTCGCGCACCGCCAGGGTCGGCTTGCCGTAGTCGCCGAGGAAGCGGCCGCTGCGCATGCGCTCGAAGTCGCCGTCGATGAAGGCGAAGAGGTGCACGGCCGGCGCCAGCCCGGCGCCGTCGCGGCGATACCAGAGGAAGGCCTGGTCGGCGCCGTAGCCGCCTTGCCCCATGTTGATCGTCTCCAGCCGGGGATCGAGGGCGGCAAGCTGCGCGCACCAGGTATCGTCGTCGCCGACGCCGGGACCGAGCGTGAACGAGTCGCCGCTGCAGACCACCCGTACCTTCCCCGGCGGGAGCGCCGCTACCGGGTCGACGCGGCCGCGGAAGCCGTGGGCGTTGGTATGGAATCCCACGCCGGGGCCGTAGAAGTCGGGGAGCGAGATCCCGGGGATGCTCGCCCAGCCGAGCTCCGGGTCGTAGCGGGCGAAGCGATCGAGGGCGACGTGACCGCTCGGGCCGAAGAAGAGGCCGGCTAGGATCGCGAGGCTCGCCAGGCCCTCGACGAGGGCGACGGCAACGAGCGCCGCCGCGACCGCCAGGCCGACGCCTATCAGTCGCTGTGCCATGGCGAGCACCGCCCGCTCCTTCAGGAGCGCGGCATCGCCTGCGGCCCGCCCACCGCGGCAGCGAGCGCGTAGCGCGCCAGCAAGCGCACGCCGAAGCCGACGCCGCCGCGCGGCGCGTTCGGAAGGTCGCGGTCCGTGAAGCCGACTCCGGCGATGTCGAGGTGGGCCCAAGGGATCTCGCCCACGAACTCGCGCAGGAAGAGCCCGGCATGGATGGCGCCGCCGTAGCCGCCGGCGGCCACGTTGGCGAGATCGGCGATCGAGCCCTCGAGGTCGGGCAGGTAGTCGCGAACGAGCGGCAGCTCCCAGAGCCGCTCGCCGCCCTGCGCGCCGGCGGCGATCAGCGCTGCCACGAGCGCGCGATCGCTCCCCATGATGCCGGCGATGCGGGTCCCGAGCGCGCTGCGGACGGCGCCGGTCAGGGTGGCGACATCTACGATGCCATCGGGCCGATCGCGGACCGCGATCGCCAGCGCGTCGGCGAGGACGAGCCGCCCCTCGGCGTCGGTGTTCACGATCTCCACGGTCTTCCCCGACGCCGTCCGCACCACGTCGCCGGGCTTCATGGCGGCGCCGCCCGGCATGTTCTCGCTGGCCGGCACGTACGCGTGCACCGTGATCGACGGCGCCAGCTCCGCCAGCGCCAGCATGGCGCCGAGCACGGCGGCGCCGCCCGCCATGTCACGCTTCATGTGCTCCATGCCGTCGGGGCGCTTCAGCGACAGCCCGCCGCTATCGAAGGTGATGCCCTTGCCGACGAAGGCGAGGCGGACCGCGGCAGGACGTGCCGCCGCCGCGGCCTTGCCGGATGCCGGCGGATCATAGGCGACGCGGATGAACCGCGGCTCCTCGGCGCTGCCGCGCGCGACCGCGAGAAGCGCTCCCATGCCGAGCTTGCGGATGCCCGACGGCCCGTCGACGCGCACTTCGAGTCCGGCGGCGCCAAGCACGCGCGCCGCCTCGGCGGCGAAGGCTGCCGGGGTCATCGTCGCCGCGGGCTCGTTGATCCAGTCGCGCGCCCGGTTGGTGGCGCGGGCCAGGATCTCGGCGGTGCGCAGCGCCCGCCTGAGCGCCGGATCGCGCGGCCCGACGAGCCCGGCGAGCGTCAGGGTCGCCAGCTCGACCCGGTCGCGATCGCGCTTGTAGCGGCTGAAACCGTAGCCGGTGAGCAGCGCCCCCTCGACGAACGCCGCCAACGTCTCGGGGCGCTCGACCGGGAGCCGCGTCGGCTCGGCGAGGAATGCCACGACGACCGTCCGCGCCTTGGCTTCGCGCGCCCGCGCGACCGTCTGGTCGCCGGCGCGGCGATAGGCGTCGGCGACGTTCGCCGCCGTGCTGGCGCCGACACCGACGATGGCGAGCGGCGCCGCGCCGCGGCCGACGGTGCGCAGCAGGATCGACGTTCCCTCGGCAGCGGTGAAGCGCTGGCGCTCGAGGGCGCGCACGACGGCCGGACCGGCGGCCCTGGCGGCGCGCAGGCGCGCGAGCTTGTCGCTCGCGACCACCAGCACCACGAGAGCGGCGTCGACGCGCTCCGGCGGCGCCGCGCTCAGGCGGATCCTCACGACTGCCCTCCCGCGTCGGTCGCGTGCGCGCGCAGGTACTGCAGGAGCACGCCTTCCTCGTCGTCGTTCAGCGGCCGCACGCCGCGGCGCCGCATGGTCTCGCGCATCTTCCGCACCTGGATCTCCCACATGGCCGCCGTGAGCGACCGCGGCTCGTGCAACGCGTGACACCCCCCGCAACGCTCCTCGTAGATCCGCGCCCCCGGCGAGCCGGGATCGGGAAGCGGGTGCGCGCAACCGGCGGCGACCGCCAGCGAGCCGACCACCAGCAACCGACGCCCCCTCCGCATGCGCGCCACCGGCTATCCGGGTCGCCCGGCGTTGACAAGCGCGACCGGCAGTGCGCGCCCTCCACCGTGGCGACCCTCAAAGCTCGGCGCGGCGGTACGCGGCCTGGCCCGGCGCCTCGCTGACGCCGACCTCGATTTCCGTGAGTCCGCGCATCGCGTGTCGGTCGAGTCCGTCGCGCAGGCGCGACAGTACGTACTCGGCGAGCTCCTCGGCCGATACGTGCACGATCGGCAGCAGCACGCAGTCGGCGGCCGGGAAGAGGAAGCGCGCCCCGTCCTCGTAGGTCAAGACGACGCTCGGCCCCTCGCGCGCCACCGTCAGGCAGTCGCTGCGGGCCGGCACCAGGACGCGCTCGTCGAGCTCCTCGCAGACGGTGCGGGTCACGCGCTTCACGATGCCGAAGTCGAGCACGTAGCCGTCGGCGCCGACGCTGCCGGAGATCGCCACCGAGACCTGGTAGTTGTGGCCGTGCAGCCGCTCGCGAAAGCCCTTGTAGGCAATGAAGTGCGCGGCCGAGAACTTGAGCGAATCCTTCTGGACGACGATCCGATAATCGGCGCTCATGCAGTCTCCTTGCGGACGCGCATCGCGAAAGGCTAGCAGAGGCAAACCGCGCCACCAACGTCAGGAGAGCAAGCCGTGGATCTCGCGCACACGCTGTACGAGCCGGAAGGAGCCGGTCCGCACCCGACCATCGTCGCTCTACACGGTTGGGGGGCGAGCGCCCTCGACCTGGTGGGTCTGGCGCCGCACCTCGGCGGCGGCCGCTTCCAGGTGATCTGTCCGCAGGGGCCGCTCGTCGTCCCGCTCGGGGGGACCGGCGCGGTGGGATTCGGCTGGTTTCCGCTGAGCGCCGTGCAGCCGGCGATCGAAGGGCCGCTAGAGGAAGCCGCGGCGCGCCTCGAAGGCTTCCTCGCAGCGGCTTTGGCGCGCTACGCCGTCGATCGCCGCAAGCTCGCGATCCTCGGCTTCAGCCAGGGCGGCGTGCTCGCCTATCGCCTGGCGCTGGCGGCGCCGCGGCGCTTCGCCGGGCTCGCGGCGCTGAGCTCGTGGCTGCCGCCGCAGTTGGTAGCCGCGCTGCCCGACGTCGCCGGCCGCGACGAGCTTCCGACCCTCGTCCAGCACGGCGTCGCCGACGAGATCATCGCCGTCGCCCGCGCCCAGCAGTCGCTAGAGACGCTGCGGGCGCTGCACGTACCGGCGGTGTACCGCGAGTACGACATGGGCCACGAGATCTGCGCCGCGAGCCTCGCCGACCTCTCGCAGTGGCTCGAGGACAAGGTGCGCTCGCCGATCCTCGTGGTGTGAAGCACCGCGGCCGCCGCCGGACTCGTCGCCGCGTTGGCCCCGCCCTGCCCGTCCGCTAACGACGCGCGAGGGCGAAGATCGGGTACGGATCGGTGCTGCGCACCGTGACCGGGCGGCCGGGATGACGGAGGATGACGCGCGCCTCGGCGAGCGTGATCGGCCGTCCGAAGAGGCAGTGGCGCGCCCGGCCCTCGCCCTGATCGTTCGCCCACGCCATTAGCTCCTCGGGCGACGGGCGGTGGCCGAGCGCCACCGCGCACTGGCGGACGACGAAGCCGAGCATGATCTTCGGCGGCGCGGTCTTGGCGATCGCCATGGCGGCGCCTACCTATCGCCGTCGCGCCCGAGAGCAAGCGCGCACGTCTCTGCGGTGTCGCGGACGAGCGCCACCGGAACCCCGTGACGGTGCGACACGACGAGGGGATCGACCACCGCTGCGCCCGCGCGCGGAGCCGCCAGCCGATACGCCCCCGGCGTACACGCGGCGCGCGCCAGCGGCCGTCGCAGACGATAGGCGAGCACCAGCAGATCGCTCTCGTCGAGCCGGGGGTCGGCGACGAGCGGCGCCGCCTCGGCCACCTCGGCCGCGACCGCGTCGGCGAAGGGCACGAGCGAACGGCGGGCGGCGCGGTGTACGCGCACGCTCTGTCCGCTGACGAGGACGCCGAAGTCGATCGCGACCACCGCGGCCGCGAGCACGCGCGCCGGCGCCGCCGTCGTGACCCGCCCGAGCGCCGCGCGAACCGGCCCCGGAGCCCGACCCGGATCGCGCCAGGCGTCCCGCGCGGAGGCGAGAGCGCGCCCGGCGAGGAGCGCGACCGCCGGATAGAGCGGCAGGAGATAGGCGCTGCGCTTGCCGTATGCGAGCGTGAAGAAGGAGAGGATCGTGATCCACCAGACGTGCAGGAAGCGCCCGACTTCGTCCTCGCGGACGCCGCGCCGCCAGCGCACCACGGCGGCGATCAGCACCAGATTCCACGGCAGGAGGTCGGTCGCGAGATGCCCGATCATCGCCAGCCGCGAGCGGCCGCCGTGCTGGCCGAAGACGCCGCGGCCGACGAAGCGGTCGAGGTTCTCGTGCAGGATCTGGCGGCTCAGGAAGTCGCGGCCGCCCGCCCACGTCGCTGCCGCGTACCACCCGAGATCGACCGCGACCACGAGCGCGACGAGCCGCCACGACCAGAACGCCCGCAGGCGATCGAGCCGGCGTTCGAGCGCCAGGAAGCCGACGACGACGAGGCCGACGAGCACGGCCCCCGCCGGTCCCTTGGTGAGGACCGCGGCGGCGACGGCGGCGTAGCAGAGGGCGCGGGCGCGCCGATCGTCGCTGCGATGCCAGCGCAGGAAGGCCGCGAGCGCCACGGTGACGGCGGTCGCGAAGAGCATGTCGACCCGCGCCTCGCTCGCCGCCGCGACGAAGCCGTGCATGCCGGCGAGCGCGCCGGCGGCGAGCCAGCCGCAGGCGCGGCCGCCGGCGCCGGCACCGACGAGGTACACCGCCACCAGCATCGTCCACGCCGCGAGCGCCGACGGCAAGCGCACGACGGCATCGGAGAGCCCGACGAACGTGGCGGCAGCGCCGGCGATCCAGTGGAAGAGCGGCGGCTTCGACGGAATCTCGCCGTTGCGGTACGGCAGCACCCAGCGGCCGCGCGCTACTATGTCCTGCACCACGAGCCCCTCGCGCGCCTCGCCGTGCGTACAGATCGGCGGCGCGACGAGCGGCCACGCGCAGGCCAGCGCTGCGACGAGCGTCAACGCCGCGAGGTCGGCGAGGCGGATCGGCGCGGCGATCATCGCCGGCGCTCATAGCGCGCCGCCCCCACCCGGGAAAGCGCACCGCCCTCGACGCCCCGGAAGGCTTGAGGCATAGTCGCGCCTGCGATGGTCCGCAGGCGGAAGGGACGCCGTCCCGAGAACGCACCCGAGGAATCCGAGTCCGACGCCCAGCCGCGCGTCGGTCCGGACGGGCGCCGCGACGACGGCCCCGTCCCGCAGTCCCGCACCTACACGCCGCCGCCCTCGCCGTTGACGCGCTGGCAGCTCCATCGTCCGCACGGCGGTCCGCCGCGCGGACGCCGCGGCGCGGAGGCCGCCCGCCCTCGCGTCTTCGCACGCGATCTCCGCGGCGAGGAGCAGCGCCCGCGGCGAGCCGACGACGCCGGTCGATCGCGGCCGCGCCCGGCGGCGCCCCCGTACCGGCCACGAACCGGGACCGCGGCGGCTCCGGCGCCCGCCACCGGCGCCATCGACCCCTTCGACCTCTTCTGCGCCTACCACCTCGGCATCACGCCCGAGGGCGGTTACCGCATCCAGAACATCCATGAAGTCGCGCGCCGCTTCGGTACCAACGCCGCTACGCTCCGGCAGATCCTCACCGACCTCGGTATGGCGGCTGACGACCTCGTGCACAGCGGCTTCGACCTCACGAGCGCGCAGGTCGACATCATGGTGGCACCCGAGGGCGTCAGCCGGCGTGAGCTGGCGCGGCCGCTCTACGAAGAGTTCCGCACCGCTCCGAAGAAGACCCGCGACTGGGCGCGCGAGATGGACGACGCGCAGCGCCAGATCGACCAGACGATCGGACGCGACGGACGCTGGTCGCCGGCGCCGCGCGATCCGGCGGGAAAGCAATCATGAGCCCTGTCCACGACCCCTTCGCGGTCGCCGGCAAGTCGGTGATCGTCACCGGCGGCGGTACCGGCATCGGCGCCGCCATCGCCCGCGTGTTTAGCGAGCGCGGCGCCAAGGTGTTGATCGCGAGCCGCAACGGCGAGCACTTGGGCCCGGTCGCGAAGGCGCTCCGCGACGCCGGCGGCAGCGTCGACAGCATCACCTGCGACGTCCGCGATCCGGATCAGGTGGAAGCGATGGTCGACCGCGCCGAAGCGCAGTTCGGCGGCGTCGACGTCATGATCAGCAACCACGGCGCCAGCTTCTACGCCCGCTCCGAGGACTTGAGCCCGAACGGCTTCGCCACCATCGTCGCCATCAATCTGAACGGTACCTTCCTCTGCGCCCGCGCCGTCGCCCGGCGCTGGATCGAGAAGAAGCAAGGCGGGCGCATCATCAACATGTCGTCGGAGGCCGGCATCTACGGCGCTCCCGGCATGGTGCACTACGCGGCCGCCAAGGCCGGCGTGCAGCAGCTCACCCGCACCCTGGCCATGGAGTGGGCCCAGTACGGGATCCTCGTGAACTGCATCGCTCCCGGCCCGATCGACACCCCGGAAGCGCAGACGCGGAGCTGGGGCACTCCGGAGATGAAGAAGCTGGTGGAGGCCTCGACGGCGCTGAAGCGCCTCGGTCGCGTCGAGGAAATCGCCTGGCCGTGCGTCTTCCTCGCCTCCGAGGCGTCGGGATTCGTGACCGGTCAGACCTTCTCGGTCGACGGCGGTCCGGCCTCGGCGCTCACGATCCCGTAGACGCGCGCCGGCGGCGGCGGTCGCGAACGGCGGCGGGACGCTGCGCCCGGCGTGCGAACGGCGGCGTGATTCCCTTCCACACGCAATAGCGCTCGAGACCCCCGCGGCCGAGGTCGCAAGCGACCGCCATCACCAGCGCGTCGTCGATCATGCCGATCCGCGGCAGGAAGTCGGGTACGAAGTCGAGCTGGTCGGCGAGGTAGGCAACCCCCGCCGCGAGGAGGCTGATCGCGTAGTACGGGATCTGCGGGCAGCGGCCGGCGGCGTGGTCCTTGAGGCAGAGCAGCGCCAGGTCGAGCTGCGCACGCAGGCTTTGGCCCGGTACGCCGGCGAGCCTGGCCGCACGCTCGCGGATCGGCGACTCGACTACCAGCAGATCGCCGACGTCCGCCGGCGCCAGCTTGTTGGCGAGCTCGACGACGGCGCGCACCACCTCGCCGCGGGTGAGCAGCGCCGGCCGCGGGGGCCGGGCGCGCCGGGCTACGGCGCGGCGCCGCGGGCGCGGCGCGGCGCCTGCGGAGCGCGCTCGCGGCTTCGCCGGCTTTGCCGCTCGACCCATGGGCGCTCCATAGCCGCGTCGGCGGCCTGGTTGCAACGTCCGCGGGAGGGAGGACGCGGCTCTGGCCTACCGGATCGCGCATCGGGACGTCGTGCCAACGCTCGCGTCGCAACGTCCGCGAGAGGGAGGACGCCGCCGCGCCGGCGGCGACGCTGCTACTGCTCGAGGCAGTAGACCGCGATCGTCGCCGAACAGGCGGCGTTGGTCGCGTGCGACCACCAGGTCGTGTCGGCGTACACCGAGGCGCCGATCGTGGCCGCCGTCGATGTCTGTGCGCTCCAGTCGTCGCAGGTGGACGCCGCCGTGCCCGCCACCGCCGGCGCCGCCGCGCCGGTGTACACGAGATCGCCCGCCGACGGTACGTAGCTCCCGTCGGCCCGTTGCCAGATGCCGCTCTCGAGCGCGCCGCCGGCCGCGAGCGTCGCACCGGTCGCGATCGGCGTACCGTCCGGACGCACGTAGAGCGGGGCCAGCGCCATCCGCGACGCCGCGCTCGCCGTCGTCGTCGCGAGGAGCGCCTTGTAGGTGCCGCCGAGCCCGACAGCGGCGGCGTTGCCGGCGCAGAGCGCGTCGGCGCCGGCCAAGCCGACACCCGGTCCCGGAGTGAAGGCCTTGGTGCTGACGAAGGCGATCTTGCCGCTCGTCGGCGCCGGGCCGAGGCTCGCAGTATGGTCGACCTGGAAGCAGTAGAGGCGCCGGGCCGTATCGCAGCCGGCATTGCTGCGCGCCGTCCACGCCGCCGGTCCTCCGGTCAGGCGTCCGGCCATACCGCTCGCCGCGGCGTCCGGCGACGTCCAGTCGTTGCAGGTGTACGCAGCGATGCTGCCGTCCTTGGCGGTGCCGGTCCACACCGTGAGCGGGCTCGCGGTCGGCGGCTCGCCCACCGACACGTCGACCCCGTTCTCGTCGATCCGCAGCGGCGCGAAGATCTCGTTGGCGAGGATGTCGGCGACGCTGTTCGCGAAGGGCTTGCCGTCGACACGTACGAAGCCCTGCGCCGAGCCTAGCCGGTCAGGCGCCGCCGTCCCGGTCGTCGAGAGCCAGGCTACGTACGTGCCCGGCAGCGATACGGCGGCGGCGCGCGCGGCGCAGATGGCGTCGGCGCCGGCGAGACCGCCGAAGCCGCCATTCTGCAGCGTCGAGGTGACGAAGACGCGGTTCAATTGCGGCGTCGCCGTCACCGTGGGCGTCGGTGTCGCGGTCGCCGTCGGCGTCGCCGCGGTGGCACTCGGGGTCAACGTCGCCGAGGCCGTGAGCGTCGCCGGCGGGCCGCCCGGCGTCGCCGTGCGCGTCGGCGTCGGGGTGCGGGTGCGCGGCGGCGTCGGCGTGCGCGTCGGCGTCGCGCTCGTCGCGCCGGGCGTCGGCGTCGGACAGACCGCGAGGCTCCGCTGCACCTGGCCGAGCATCTCGCCCGCCCGCGGCGCCGCGAAGCGCAGCAGCTCGTCGATCCGGCACTCGTAGGCGCTGCGGAGACAGTCCTTGTAGTCGTTGAGCGAGCCCAGAGCGGCCACGTAGGGGCGGCAGTCGGCGAGCAGACCGTCGATGCCGGCGGCGAGCTCGGAGCGCAGGGTCGCAAACGCGATCCGGTCCTCGGCGCACTTCTTGTCGATCGTGCGCTCGAGCTTCAGGGCTTCGCTGTCGAGCTTGGCGAACTGCTTGTCGCAGGTCACCTGCGCCTTCAGGAGGCAGCCGGCGTCCTCGTGCTTGAGCTCGACGCAGGTAAACACCGTATCGACGCACTTCTTGAGCGCCTTGTAGCCGTTCGCCATGTAGGTACGCCCGGCCGCGGAGACGTTCCTGGCGCAGGCGACGACGGCCTTCGCCTGCGCCGGGTCGCCGAGCTGCGCCTGCGCCGGGCTCGACCCCCCCGGCCCCGCGAGCAGCAGGACGAGCGCGACGGCGGCGAGTACGCGGGTGTGGGGGGCGGCGGACGTAACCGGAATCCTCGTTTGCGCGTCGACCCTAGGTGCGGGCCACTCGTGGGTCAAGCCGGTTTCTCGGGCTGCTGCTGGGTGGCGCAATGGAACGCCCCGAGCCCCCACACCAGATCGCGGCTGTCGATGCCGACGACGCGGCGCGAAGGAAAGCAGCGGCGCAGCAGCGCCAGCGCCGCAGCATCGTTGCGGTCGGCGAAGGTCGGCACGAGTACCACCGCGTTCCCTATATAGAAGTTGGCGTAGCTCGCCGGCAGGCGCTGGCCGTCGCGCACCACGGGCGCCGGCAGCGGCAGCTCGAGGATCGTGAACGGGCGGCCGTCCTGATCGCGGGCGGCGCGCAAGCGCTCGAGGTTGTCGGCGAGCGGGCGGTGGTTCTCGTCGGCAGGGTCGGGCTCGACGACGGTGACGATCGTGTCCGGCGCGACGAAGCGGCTGATGTCGTCGACGTGGCCGTCGGTGTCGTCGCCGGCAATGCCGTCACCGAGCCAGACGACATGGCGCACGCCCAGGTACTCTCGCAGGTGATCGGCGATCGCCGCCCGGTCGAGGGTCGGATTGCGGTTGGGGTTCAGTAGGCACGACTCGGTCGTCAGCAGCGTCCCGCGGCCGTTCACGTCGAGCGCCCCGCCTTCCATGACGATACCGGGATGGAAGGCGCGGAGACCGAGCAGCGCAGCTATTCGCGACGGTACGGCGTCGTCGCGGTCGAACGGCGGATATTTCCCGCCCCAGGCGTTGTAGCCCCAATCGATCACGGCGACCTCGCCGGGACGGGTCACGAAGATCGGGCCGTGATCGCGGCACCAGGGCTCGTCGGTGGGGATGCGGTGCAGGTGCACGCGCCCGGGCGTCACGTCCGGCGCGGCGGCGACGAGTGCTGCGACCCGCGCCTCATCGGCGGCGTCGAGCACGTTCACGTGCACGTCCTCGCCGCTCGAGAGCTCGGCGATCATGCGCACCCAGAGCGCCGGCACCCGCTCGTAGAGCCCGGGGAAGCTTATCCCCTCGGGCCGCGGGAAGGAGAGCCAGGTGCCCGCGTGCGGCTCCCACTCGGCCGGCATGCGAAAACCGAGCGCGCGCGGCGTCGCCCCGCTCATCGCCGCTCCGCCCTGCCCGCCCCCGGGCGCGCGGCGGCGCGCCGGCCGGGCGCGCGCCGTCGTTGCGGCCGGCCCTGCCGCCCCGCACCGCGCACCGGGCGCGAGCGGCGCTCGCGTGGTCTCGGCTCGGACGCCGCCGACCGGCTCACGCGCCCGCCAGGTGCCGGCGTAGGAAATCCAGCGCCCGCGGCCAGGCCAAGGCCGCGACTGCGGGCCGGTAGGCGTCGGGGCGGGTGTCGTTGAAGAACGCGTGGCCGGCGCCGGCATAGCTCTCGATCGCGAAGGTCTTGCCGGCGCGCTCGAGGATCGTCCGCAGCTCGTCGACGTCGGCGTTCGGGATCAGCGCATCCTCGGCCCCGAAGAGGCCGAGGTACGGACACCCGAGCCGCGGCGCCAGCTCGAGCGGGCTCGCCGGCTTGCGCTCGTCGTGCACCGCGTAGCGCAGCATCCCGTACCACGACACGCAGGCCGCGAGGCCAGGGACGCTGCACGCCGCCATGAACGCGTACTGTCCGCCCATGCAGTAGCCGGTGACGGCGACGCTCTCGCGGCGCACCTCGGGGCGGCGTCCGAGGTAGCGCACCGCCGCGCCGAGGTCGGCGAGCACCCGCCGGTCGGGAAGCGCCGCTATCCACGCCGACACCGCCTCCATGTCGGGAAGGTCGGGGACGCCTTCGCGGCTGTAGAGGTCGACGGCGAGCGCAAAGAATCCTTCGCGAGCGAAGCGGCGGGCGATGTCGCGGTAGTGGTCGCCGAGCCCGCGCACGTCGGGGACCACTACCAGGCCGGGGAGCGCCGCAGCGGCGGCGGGCCAGGCGGCGTAGCCGTTGATGGCGACGTCGTCGCCGGGGAACGTGAGCTCCGTCTGGGTGATCGCAGGGGTCATGAGCTCAGTCCGTGTAGCGCCGGGTGAGGTCGCCGTAGGCATCGATCCGCCGGTCGCGCAGGAACGGCCAGTGGGTGCGCGCGGTCTCGATCGCGCCGAGGTCGCAGGGCACGACCAGGATCTCCTCGCCGTCGGCGCCCGCCCGCGCCAGGATCCGGCCGGCCGGATCGACGACGAAGCTCTGCCCCCAGAACTCGATGCCGTCGCCGCCCGGATGCGGCTCGTGGCCGACCCGGTTCGGGACCGCGACGAAGACGCCGTTGGCGATGGCGTGGCTCCGCTGCACCGTCTCCCACGCCGCGTGCTGCGCCTCGCCGTGCTCCCGCTTCTCGGAGGGGTGCCAGCCGATGGCCGTCGGGTAGAAGAGGATCTCGGCGCCGGCGAGGGCGGTGAGCCGCGCCGCCTCGGGGTACCACTGGTCCCAGCAGACCAGCGTGCCGATCCGCGCCGGGCCGACGGTGAAGGCGCGAAAGCCGAGATCGCCCGGCGTGAAGTAGAACTTCTCGTAGAAGAGCGGGTCGTCGGGAATGTGCATCTTGCGGTAGGTGCCGGCAATCGCGCCCTCGCGGTCGAGCACCACGGCGGTGTTGTGGTAGAGGCCGGCGGCGCGGCGCTCGAAGAGCGACGCAACGATGACGATCCCGAGCTCGCGGGCGAGCTTCCCGAGCTGCGCCGTCGACGGACCGGGGATCGCCTCGGCGAGCGCGAAGCTCGCATGGTCCTCCGCCTGGCAGAAGTAGCGCGAGCGGAAGAGTTCGGGCAGGCAGACGATCTCGGCGCCGCGCCGTGCCGCCGCGCGCACGTGCTTCGCGGCGGCGGCGAGATTGGCGTCGGGGTCGACGGCGCAGCGCATCTGCACCAGTCCGATCGTCACCACACGCTTCTCCGAGCGCTGCACGGGCGCGACTATTCCCGCCGCCGTCCCGGCATGCAACCGCGGCGCCGCGCCGGCCGCGACGCCGCCTTGATTGTCGTCGCCTCGCGTGCGCTAACGTCCGGCGATGCGGGTGCTGATCGCGAGCGGGATCGACGGCTTCTGCCACCGCTACGGGCCGCTGCACTGGGCCGAGCAGCTCGCGACCCAGGACATCGCCGCCACCGTTCGCGCCCACTCCGACCCGCGCCTCGCCGCCGACCTAGAGGATCACGACCTGCTGCTGCTGTATCGCGTGCCCGACGGCGACTGGATCCGTCATCTCTGCGGGCGCGCGGCGGCGCTGGCGCGGCCGACGGTGTTCGCGGTCGACGACCTGATCGTCGCCCCCGAGCTCCCCGATCCGCCGCTGCTGCGCCGCCGCGGCGACGCCGAGCGCCGCCTCTGGCACGACGGCGTCCGCCGCTACCGCCGCACGCTCGAGGCCGCGGACGCGCTGCTCGCGACCACCGAGCCGATCGCCGCCGTCGGCCGCGAGCTCGGCCTGCCGACCGCGCTGCACCGCCAGGGCGTGTCGGCGATCGAGCTCGCCCTCGGAGCCGCAGCGCGCGCCGCGCCGCCCGCCTCGGTCCCCGGCCGCGTGCGGCTCGGCTACTTCAGCGGCACCGCGACCCACGACGCCGACCTGGCGACCATCGCAGCGCCGCTCACCGCCGTGCTGGCGCGCCATCCCGAGGTCGAGCTGCTGCTGGTCGGCGCCGTCACCCCGCCGGCGGCGTTGGCGGCGCTCGGCGAGCGCATCGTCCGGCACGACCTCGTCGACTGGGCGGAGCTGCCGGCGCTGGTCGCGACCTGCGCGGCGAGCCTGGTCCCGCTCGAATGGCGCGACCCCTTCACCGCCGCCAAGGGGGCGGTGAAGTATCTCGAGGCGGCGACGGTGTCGGTCCCGGTGATCGCGAGTCCGATCGCCGCCTTCCGCGACGCCGTCCGCGACGGCGTGACCGGCTGGCTCGCCGCCGACGACGCCGCTTGGGAGCACGCCCTCGCAACCGTCGTCACCCACCCCGAGCACGCTGCGCACGTCGGTGCGCGGGCGCGTTCCGACGCCGAGCTGCGCTTCGCGCCCGCGGCCCAGGGTCGTCCCCTCGCGGCCTTTCTGAGCTCCGTCGTCGCCGGGCTGCGCGCCGCTCAGCGGTCGAAGCTCGGGCGAGTCGCACGCTCGGAGCGCGAGCTCGCGGCCATGTACCCGGGCGAGGTGGCGCGCGCGGCGCGCCAGCCTGCGGCCCGGCGCGACGCCTACGCCGCGCCCGGCACCGGCGTGTCGGCGTCGCTCGGCAGCGGTCAACGATTGACACAGGCGTTCGCGTGCCGTCACGACGGTCTCTGCCGCGTCGATCTGCACACGGTCACCTACGGTCTGGCGCTCGATCACCGACTCACCGCCGTCGTCCGCCGCGACGACGACACGGTCGCGGCGACGCAAGAGCTATGGGCCGGGGTCGCGCCCGATCGCGACTGGCTCGCGATCGAGCTCCCGACCGAGACCGACTCGGCCGGCCGCACCTACCGCATCGAGCTCCGCGCGCGCGGCACCGGCGAGCGCAACGCCCTCTCCTTCACCCTCGCCGCCACCCCCGCTGCCGCACCCTACACCCTGGACGGCATCCCTGCCGCCGCCTCGCTGGCGCTGCGCTCCTTCACCGCTTGGCCGCCGACGTGAGCCGGCGCGCCGGTGTCAACGCAGGTAGCCGAGGGCTTTCAGCTTCGCTTCCCGCTCCGGATCGATGACCGGGCGGACGGCAGTATTCACGGGGCGAACGGCGCTCGCGAAAGCGTCGAGCTCTCTGCGGAGCGCCGCTGCTCCGCTGCCGTCGCGGATCGGCGCGTCCTCGCCGGGATCGGCGGCGAGGTCGTAGAGCGCTGTCCACGGCGCGCCCTGCATCGGCGTCGCGACGACGAGCTTCTGATCGCCGTCGTAGCCGACGCGGACGCGGGCGCCGTCGGAGGCGATGTCCTCGACCCATACCGGATGCGGCGCGTCGAGCGGCCGCGAGTCGACGCCCGCCGGCAGCGCCGCGCCGACGTGCTGCACCAGGGTCGCGAAGATCCCGAGCGTCGAGACCCGGCGCTCGACGCGCTCGCCGCCGCGCCGCTGCCCGGGATACTTCACCAGGAGCGGCACGTGGGTTTCGGGCTCGAACGGTGCCACCCCGTGGCCAGCGAGCCCGTGCTCGCCGAGGAGCTCGCCGTGGTCGGAGGTGACGACGATGAGCGCATCGTCGTAGCGTCCCGCCGCCTCGAGGCGCGCCAGGATGGCGCCGAGCTCGCGATCCGCGTAGACGATCTCGCCGTCGTACTGCGACACGAAGTGCTCGCGCATCTCCGGCGTCAGCGCCTTCCCGCCATAGACGAGGTCGGTCATCATGGTGCCGAGCTCGGCGTGCTTGGTCGGGAACATCACGTCGAGCGGCGGCGGCGGCTCATAGGGCTCGTGCGGATCGAGGATGTTGATGAACAGGAACAGCGGCTCCCGGCGCGTCGGCAGCCAGGCTTCGACCGCCTCGCGGAGCTTGGCGGGCGAGTAGAGGTCTTTGTCGAAGTACTCGGCGAAGCCGCGTGCGAACCCGAAGATCCCCGACACGTAGGTGCTGTTGCCGACGAAGGCGGCGGTGTGGAAGCCGCGGCGCTGCATGATCTCGGCGAGAGTGGTCTGCCCGTCGTTGAGCGCCAGCGCGAGATTGTGGTCGCCGGGCACGCGCTCGGCCCCGTGGAACGACGGCCACCGGCCGGTGAAGAGGGCGCCGTGCGCGGGCACCGTCCACGTACCCGGCGTGATCGCGTGCGCGTAGGTCACCGCGTCGCGCGCGAAGCGCTCGAGGTGCGGCGCCGTGTTGCGCTCGTACCCGTACATGGGCAGATGATCGGCGCGCAGCGTATCGATGACCACGAGGACGACGTCCCCCTGGGTTCGCCCCGACGGTGACGTCCGGCAGGCGACGAGGACCGCCGCCGCGAGCATCGCCAAGCCGAGGCTCCGACGCGCCAGCACTTTCTTTCCGCTCATAGCTCTCCTCCGACCGCCGCATCGGGCTCGCGCACGCGGACGACGCCGTCGATCCCCGGGTCGGCCACGCGTTGGACGATCCCCGACGGCCACGCGACGGTGAGGGTCTCGATCCGCGCGCAGTCGCCGAGCCCGAAGTGCGGCCCTATTGCCGATTGCGAGAAATAGTTGGAGCCGCCGGTGTGGAGGCGGATCTGGCGCCTGTCGCACGCGGTTACCTCGACGCGCGCCCCGAGCCCCTGGCGGTTGGAGCGCACGCCTTCGAGCACGACGTCCAGCCAATGCGCGGGCGGCGTCTCGTTATGTAGCAGGACATACGGCCCGTGATCGAAGGGCGGCGCGCCCCAGCCGTTGGTGAGGAAGAGATCCTGACGACCGTCGCCGTCGAAATCGAAGAAGTGGGCGCCGACGCCCCGACCGCCGCCGCTCGACGGAGTGGCGCCGCTCGCAGCATCTTGGCGGATGAAGCCGCCGCGACCGTCGTTGACGAACAGCACGTTGCGGCCGCCGGCGCCGTCGACGCCGCTGTCGACGACGTAGAGATCGAGCCAGCCGTCGTCGTTGACGTCCGCCCAGGCGACCGCTTGGCCGTCGGCATCGTGCTCGAGCCCGCGCGGCGCCGTGCGGACGAAGCGTCCGTCGGCGCGGCCGCGCCAGAGCGAGCCCCCGGTGCGCGGCGGCGAGCCGAGCCCGACGCTCGCGGGGCGGCGGGCGCCCTCGAGGATGCCGCTCAGATGGTGGTCGCCGGCGCCGCGCCAGCGCAGATGCCATTGGTAGACCGCCGGGCAGCCGGTGCACGGCTCGCGCCCCGCCGGCTCGCGCCACAAGAAGAACCCGAGCGCACCCTCGGGAGGGTCGGCGCTCGCGGCGGCATCGGTCGAGCAGCGGAACGACGCCGTCTCCGGCCGCCAGGTCGGTCCGCAGCGGATCCGGTCGACCGCCGCCAGGGAGCCGTTCTCGTAGAGCTCGGCATGCACGTCGGCGCCGCCCTCGAAGTCGAAGCCGGTCGGCGCCTCGTGGGCGAAGAAGGCGAAGGTCACCCGATCGCTGGCGGGCGCCAGCACGACATCCGAGAAGTCGCTGCCCGAGCTCACGTAGAGGTCGAGGATGCCGTCGTTGTCGTAGTCGCCGAACGCCATGCCCTGAACGGATCGAGCCGCTCCCAGCCCGGAACGGTCGGTCCAGTCGACGAAACGGCGGCCGGCGTCGTTGTGGAGGAAGCGCAGACCGTCTCGAGTACCACTGAGGACCAGGTCGGGATAGCCGTCGCCGTCGACGTCGGCCCACGCCAGGCGCGTCGCGGAATACGCGCCGATGCCGGACGCTGCCGACACATCCTCGAAGGTGCCGTCGCGACGATTGCGGAAGAGCGTGCTCGGCGACGCCCAGTTGACGGTGAGGAGATCGAGCCAGCCGTCGCGGTCGACGTCGAGCCACGCCGTGGAGCGCGCCCGTCCCGTAGGATCCGCCACACCGGCAGCGGCGGCGACGTCGCGGAAGCGACCGCCGCCCTCGTTGTGATAGAGGCGGTTGGCTTTGGCGGCGAGACCGCGTCCCGCTCCGAGAGCTACGTGCAGATCGAGGCGCCCGTCATTGTCGTAGTCGCCCCAGCCGCACCCGTGCTGATCTCCGCGCGGCGCGATTCCGGAGCCGGACAACACGTCCACGAACCGGCCGCCGCCCTGGTTGCGCAGCAGCATGCCGCCGGTCGCGTGGTTGCCGACGTATAGATCCGGCTCGCCGTCGCCATCGAAGTCGCCGACGGCGGCATCGTACGTCTGCGCGGTCCGGGCGATCCCGGCGGCGGCGGTGACGTCGGTAAAGCGCGGGGAAACGATCGCCGGCGCCGCCGGATCGGAATCCGGGCGGCAGCTCGCAGCGCTCGCCGACGCGAGCACGACAGTGAGTACGAGCAGGCAGTTGCGGCCGCGAGTCGAGCGGAGAGCCACAACCTCCGTTGCTGCCGCCGACTGCGCCATGACCCACCGGGTCAGTTATCAGACCAGGGGCGCCGGGCACAGGGGCGGGCGCGGGGCCGGCCCGGGTAAGAGCCCCCGGCCGCATGCGGGCGGTGACGCGCCGTACTCGCGTCACCGCCCTCCCCACCCCGCCCCACTCAGTCGGCTTTGGCGCGAAACTGCTCCGCGAAATTCTTCTGGGCCGCCGAGTAGCGCGCTTCCCAGCAGACGCCGGCCGCGTTCTTGAGCTGTACGGTGACCGCGGTCGTGAGCGGCAGCGCCGGCATCGGCAGGTCGGCGCCCTTGCCCTTGACGAGGATCTTGGTCTTGGTCGCCGGTCCCGATTTCAGCAACAGCTGCTGCAGGCCATCGGGCGTATAGAGCTTGTCGTTGTACTTGAAGCCGCCCTTGATCGCCTTCCAGCACGGTTTCTTGCCGCAGGTGCCGCCGGCCGGCGCGCGGGCGAAGAGGATCGGCTGCGGCCGCGCCGAGGCATCGTAGACGCAGAGCGTGTAGTCGGTCGCCGTCAGCGGATCGCCGAAGTCGGCGAGAGTCGTCGCCGCGCCCTTCACGTACTTCCAGTTGAGCTGGTCCTTCTTGTCCGGCGACTTGTCGACGAGCTTCAGCGTCCCGCCCTTGCCCGCGACCGCCGGGCCGCGGCAGCCCGCTTGCGGCGTCGGGCCGCAGACGAAGTGGCAATCGACCGTGCAGTTGGGATCCCCGCCGGGGACATCGCAGTCCTCGCCGCACCCCGACTGGACGACGCCGTCGCCGCAGGTCAGCGAGTTGCCGACACAGACTCCGCCGCTGCAGGCGTCACTGATCGTGCAGAGGTTGCCGTCGTCGCAGCCGGTGCCGTTGGCGGCCAGCGGCTGCGAGCAGAGCCCGGTAGCGGGATCGCAGGCGCCGGCATCGTGGCACTGGTCGAGCGGCGTGCAGACCACGGGGTTGCCGCCGACGCAGACGCCGCCGCCGCACGCGTCGGTCTGCGTACACAGGTCGCCGTCGTCGCACGGCGCACCGTTCGCCTTCGGCGGCTGCGAACAGAGCCCGGTGCCGGGATTGCAGATGCCGGCGTCGTGGCACTGGTCGAGCGGCGTGCAGACGACGGGATTGCCGCCGACGCACGCGCCGGCGCCGTTGCAGACATCGGGGGCGGTGCAGAGCGTGCCGTCGTCGCACGGCGCGCCGTTCGCTTTCGGGGGATTGGAGCACACGCCGGCGGTACAAGTGCCAGCGTCGTGGCACTGGTCGAGCGGCGTACAGACGACCGGGGCGCCGCCGCAGGCACCGCTCGCGCACTGGTCGCCAGTGGTGCAGGCGTCACCGTCGTTGCACGGCGTGCCGTTGGGGCTCGTCGCCGTGACGATGCAGCCGGTGACGGGATCCTCGGCGGTATCGTCGGGATCGGCGAGGCAGGTGCCGGTCGAGCACTGGCCGCTGCAGACGGCGTTGTTGGGGATGTTGGTGCACGCGAGCGTGTTGGGATCGCAGATGTCGGTCGTGCACGAGAAGCCGTCGTTGCAGATGTTGGCGTTGATGCAGCCCGATGCGCAATCGCAGATGTCGTCGGTGCAGGGATCGCCGTCGTCGCAGCTCACCGGCGTCACTACGCAAGATCCGGCGACGCAGCGCTCGTTGGTAGTGCAGAAGTTGGTGTCGGCGCAGTCGGCATCGGTAGTGCACGGGGGCGGCGTGAAGTCGACCGTGAGCTTCGGCCGCTTCGCCAGTTGCGCCGGATGGATGTCCTCGAGGGCGACGTAGTTCACCTGGTCGTTGCTCGCGGTCTCGTTCTGGTCTTTCACGATCCAGCCGTGATCGGCCGCGCAGAGGTTCACCGCGGCCTGCACGTCCGAGGTCACGGTGAAGGCCTTGAAGCCCTGGCCGCTGCCGACCAGGGCGGTGGCGGTGGGAGTGGCCACGAACGTCGGGGCATTGTTCCACTTGACCCCGCTCTGCAGCCACGGCCCGGTGATCCGGTGCAGGCCGTGGACGAGCGTCGGGTTGTTGGCGTTGTTGCCGGCGGAGATCTCGGCGACCGCGGAGTTGACGGTCGAGCCGAACGGAATGCCGGCGAGGCTGAACTGCACGAGCCCGCGCCACACCTGGGTGTTAGGCGGCGAGGCCTGGACGCGGATCCGTTGATTGGTGGGGCTGGCGCCGGCGATGCGGTTCGGGAAGTTCTTGCGGATGAAGGCGTCCTGATTGGACGGCTGGACGGTGATGGTCGCAGCGAACAGCGGCGTGGCGACGAGCATGGCGGCGACCGCAGCGGCGATCGACGTCGAGCGAGCGGCAAGCACGGGGAGATCCTCCTTGTCGACGGCAGCGGGGGAACGGGCTCGGTCCAGATGCGCCGATCCCCCTAGCATCTGCACGATCACCGATGGAGCGAAAACGGCCGCGACCCCCGGCTTGCGCGTCGATTTCCTGCACCAATATGGCGCAGGGGGGCGTCAGACTCGCGGGTTGTTGCCGCCGCGAGCCTTCGGCTATGGTCGGGAGCCCACCGCATGACGGCGCCCCCCTCCGAGTCTCCGCTCAATGCCTTCTCCGTCGACGTCGAGGACTGGTATCAGGTCGCCGATTTCGACGCCGTGATCCCCTTCGCCGCCTGGGATCGGTACGAGTCCCGGCTGCGCCGCAGCACCGAGAAGATCCTCGGCCTCCTCGACGAGTTCGGAACCAAGGGCACCTTCTTCGTCCTCACCTGGAACGCCGAGCGCCGGCCCGACATCGTGCGCGCCATCCACGCCGCCGGCCACGAGGTCGCCTCCCACGGCTACGCCCACCGCATCGTCTACGAACAGACCCGCGAGGAGTTCCGGGCCGACGTCGAGCGCGCCAAGAAGACCCTCGAGGACATCATCGGCGAAGCCGTCCTCGGCTATCGCGCACCGTCGTTCTCGTTCACCGCCGAGTCGGCGTGGGGCCCCGACGTGCTCCTCGACCTCGGATACCGCTATGACTCGAGCGTCTTCCCGGTGCGCGACACGCTCTACGGCATGCCGGACGCCGAGCGCTTCCCCTACGTCATCCGCGAGCGGGACGGCCGGAGGCTCGTCGAGTTCCCGATCACCACGACCGTGCTCTGCGGCCGCAATCTCCCGCTCGGCGGCGGCGGCTGGCTGCGCATCTTCCCCTACGCTTACATGCGGTGGGGCATGCGCCGGGTGCATCGCCGGGAGGGCCGGGGCGCGGTGTTCTACATCCACCCCTGGGAGGTCGATCCCGAGCAGCCGCGCATGCAAACCGCCGGGCGCCGCGGCTTCAGCAGCCACTACGTGAACCTCGGGCGCACCGAGGCGAAGCTCCGCCGGCTGCTCGGCGACTTCCGCTTCGCCCCCATGCGCGACTGCCTCGGCCTCGTCTGATGGCGATCCTCTTCTGGCTCTGCGCGGCTGCCATGGCCTACGTGTACGTCGGCTATCCCCTGCTCCTCTTCCTGGTGTCGCGCGTGGTGCGGCGCCGGGTCGCCAAGGCGGCGATCACTCCCACGGTGACCATGGTGATCGCCGCCTACAACGAGGAGCAGGCGATCGCGAAGAAGCTCGAGAACTCGCTGGCACTCGACTACCCGGCCGACAAGCTCGACATCCTGGTCGCCTCGGACGGCTCGACCGACGCAACCAATCGCATCGTCAGCGAGTTCGCGGGCCGGCAGCCCGGGCGGGTCACGCTCCTCGATCTGCCCCGCGGCGGCAAGACCGTCGGGCAGAACCGCGCTGCCGACGTCGCCCGCGGCGAGATCCTGGTCTTCTCCGACGCCACCACGATGTACGACCCGCAAGCCGTGCGGGCGCTGGTGGCGAACTACGCCGACCCCGGCGTCGGCAGCGTCGGCGGCGACGTGCGCTACGTCCGCGACGGCGAAGAGGCGAGCGCCAAGGGCCGGCAGATGTACTGGAGCTACGAAGCCGCGATCCGCCGCTGGGAGAGCCGCATCTTCACCGTGATCGGCGCGACCGGCTGCATCTATTCCATACGCAAGCGCCTCTACACCCACCTCGATCCGGCGGCGATCAGCGATTTCGTGCAGCCGGCGCGGGCACTGCTCGCGGGCTACCGCTCGGTGGTCGAGGACGACGCCACCTGCTGGGAGGTCGCCGAATCGAAGCAGATGGGCGACGAGCTGCGCCGCCGCGCCCGGGTGGTGAGCCGCGGCATACGCGGGATCGGCTTCATGCGCGAGGCGTTGAATCCGTTCCGCCACCCCTTCTTGCTCTTCCAGCTGGTCTCCCACCGTCTGCTGCGCTGGGGAATGCCGCTGCTGCTGATCCTCGCCTTCGTGGCCAATGCGTTCCTGCTCGACCGGCGGTTCTACCAGCTCGCCTTCGCGGCGCAGATGGCGTTCTACGGCGCCGCGCTCGTCGGGCTCATCCTCGACCGGCTCGGCATCCGGCCGCGCGGCGCCTTCGTCCCGCTCTACTTCTGCCTCGTCAATCTCGCACCGCTCCTGGCGGCGTGGTCGCTCCTGAAGGGCGAGAAGAAGATCGTGTGGGAGACGAACCCGCAGGCTCCGTGAGCGGCCCGGGGCGGCGGGCAGCGACCGGACAACTGAGAGCGACCGTCGTTCCCGTCCCGGGTTCGGAACGGACGTCGAGGCGACCGCCGAGAGCGAGAGCGCGTTCCTCCATGCTCGCGAGTCCGAGGGCCGTCGCCGGCCGGGCCGCCGGATCGAAACCGCAGCCGTCGTCGCGCACGCTCAGGGAGAGGATGCCGTCGGCCGCCGTGAGCGCCACGACGATCGTCGCGGCGCCGGCATGGCGGACTGCGTTGGTGAGCGCCTCCTGCGCGATGCGATAGACGGAGATCTCGGTCTCCTCGTCGAGACGCGGGATCCGCGTTCCGAGGTCGACGCTCACCGCGAGGGTCGACGACGCCACTCCGGCGGCGAGCGCGCGCAGGCCGCCGACGAGTCCGACCTCGCGCAGCAAGAGCGGGCGCAGCTCGCGGGCGACGACCCGCAGGTGCTCGACCACCTCGTCGATGTAACTGCCGACGCGCGCGAACTCGGCGTCCACCTCGGGCGGCACCGACCCGACCTTGAGCCGTAGCGACCCGACGAGGATTCCGACCCCGGTCAGCTCCTGGCACACGTCGTCGTGGAGGTCGAAGCCCAGGCGTTTGCGCTCCTCCTCGCGGATCGCCGTCAGCCGGCGCGCCAGCAGGCGCAGCCTCTCCTCGCTCTGCCGGAGCTCCGCGACCGAGGCCTGGAGCGCCGCCGTCGTCTCGTGCTGCTCGGTGACGTCGCGCCCGATGGCCTGCGCCTCGAATATCCGGCCGGCCTCGTCGACCACGACCCCGGCTTCCCAGCCGATCCAGCGCTCTCCCTGCGTCATGTAGTTCCGCACCTCGACGTAGGCGCGATGCGGCGGCTGCATCATCGTCGATATCATGTCGGCCACGCGCGGGTGGTCGTCGGGGTGGACGAAGCCGACGAACGAGACGCCGAGCAGCGCCGCCGCCGGCTGGCCGACCGCGGCTGCGTAGGCCTCGTTGATGAAGGTGAAGCGGCCCTGCGAATCGAGTCGCACGATCAGCTCGTGCTGCGATTCGACGAGCCCCCGATAGCGCGCCTCGCTCTCACGCAGCGCCTGCTCCGCCGCCTTGCGGGCGCTCACGTCCTGCACCTGGGCGATGACGTGGCCGGACCAGTCGCGCGTGTCGCGAGTGAGCGAGCACGCGAGAAGGCTCCAGACGACGTGGCCGTCGCGATGCAGATAGCGCTTCTCTATCTCGAAGGATCGGATCGCGCCCGTCGCCAATCGCTGCACCTCCGCCCGGACCGGCGCCACGTCGGCGGGGTGCGCGAGCGTCTCCATCCGCCGACCGATCAAGTCTTGCGACGCATGGCCGAGCATGGCCGCGAAGGCTCGGTTGGCCTCCATTATGCAGCCGTCGAGGCTGACCACGACCATGCCGATGGAGGCATGGTCGAACGAGCTCCGGAAGCGCTCTTCGCTCGCCCGCAGCGCTTCTTCGGCGTCGTAGCGCTCCTGGATGTCGCGGCTGACGCCGCGAAAACCCGTCACCGTCCCGTCCTCGTCCTCCACCGGCGAGATCCGGACCTCGACCCAGCGCGGGCCGCGCGGCGTGCGACATTGGACGCGAAACGGCGTGTCGGCACCGGGCGGCGCGGCCAGCAGCGCCGCCAATACCGGATTGGCGGCGTGCGCGGTCCAGTGATCGTCGGCCCTGCGACCGACGATGTCGGTGCGCGGACGGCCGAAGAAGAGGCCGAACGCTTCGTTCACGTAGGTCAAGCGGCCCTCGAGATCGCAACGCCAGATCATGTCCGGCATGCGCTCGGCGAGGTCGCGGTAGGCATCGCGCGAGGTCTGGAGCGCGGTCAGCGCCTCTTCCTGGGCGAGGCGCCGGCGCATGACCTGGCGGATGTCGCGCGCGAGCGCCTCGGCGATCCCGAGCGCGATCAGGCTACCGCTGGCGACGGCGGCGCCGAACTCGAGGGGCGGCACGAACTGCGGCAGGCGATCGCGCACGACCAGGTACGGCACGAGCGTCGATACGACGACTACGAACTCGGCCGGCCATCCCCAGGCGAACACGAGCGCGGCGAGGAGATCCAGAGCCAGCAGTAGGAAGGCGATGACCTCGCCGCTGGCGCCGCCCGCCGACCCCAACCAGAGCGCACCGAGCCCGAGGCCGATGCACGCCGCCACCGTCGCCGGCAGGACCGCGGCAGGAGCCGGCGTCGCGGTCAAGAAGCGTCCGGTGACCGCGAGGGCGGCGAGCATCGCGCCCGCCGCCGCGAAGGCCTCCCCCGTCAGGCGGCCGTCGAGCGCGAAGACGCCGAGCCAGAGCGCCAGTATCCCCGCCCAGCCGGACGCGAACGCCGAAAAACGCCGGACGATGCGCTCGCGACGCTCGCATGCGAAAGAGGCCCGTTCGTTGCGCATTGCGGTCGGGACCTTCTAGCGCGGTCGCGCGGCGCGGCGAAAGAACCGCAACGGCGCCAGGCGCGCGGGCGCGGCGCGTCACCAGCGACATTGCCAGCGCAGCGAGCGGACGTTATGAGAGCCGCCCGGGGAGGAGAGCGCCATGGCGTACGAGCAGATTCTCTACGACGTCGGCGACCACATCGCGACCATCACGCTGAACCGGCCCGAGCGGCTGAACGCATGGACGCCGCAGATGGGGCGCGAGCTCTACGCCGCTTTTGCGGCGGCGGCCGCCGATGCGGCGGTCCGGGTGATCGTGGTGACCGGCGCCGGGCGGGGCTTCTGTTCCGGCGCCGATATGCAGGCGCTGCGCGATATCCAGAGCGCCGCCAAGTCCGGCGGCGGCGAGGTCGCCGCCCCGGACGCGGCCGGCGACCTCGCCGCCCCGTCGATCGCGCCGCTCCACCCGGCGCTCGATACCCCCTACGCGTATCCCCAGAGCATCCCGAAGCCGGTGCTGGCAGCGATCAACGGGCCGGTGGCGGGGCTCGGCTTCACCCACATGCTCTACTACGACATCCGCATCGCCTCCGATCGGGCGCGGTTCACGACCGCGTTCGCTCGCCGCGGGCTCATCAGCGAGCACGGCAGCTCGTGGATGCTGCCGCGGCTCGTCGGGCCGGCGCACGCCTGCGACCTCCTCTTCTCGGGGCGGGTGATCGACGCCGCGGAAGCCCAGGCGATGGGGCTCGTGAACGCGGTCGTCCCGCACGAGGAGCTCTTACCGCGCGTCTATGAACGCGCCACCGAGCTCGCGACCCTGAACTCGCCGCGCTCCATCGCAGTGATGAAGCGGCTCGTGTACACGCACCAGTTCGTCGACCTCGCCACCGCCTCGGCCGAGACCGACCGGGAGATGCTGGCGAGCTTTCCGAGCGAGGACTTCCGCGAGGGCGTCGCCTCCTTCCTAGAGAAGCGCCCCCCGCGCTTCGTCGGCCGCTGAACGCCGGCGGTCGCCGAGCGGCGGCGGTGCCGCCCTAGCGCTGGCGCCGCCTTTCCGATGGCGGCCGGCGCGGAAGTGTCGCCCGAGCGTCCGCAGCGCGACGCGCAAATGCACACCGACGCAGTCGTTCGGCGCCGTCCGCACACCGATACTCGGGTACCATCTTCGGTAAATCGGCAATTTAGCCCGTCCGGGTACCCCGTTCCGAATCGGACTCCTTCTTGGCTCCCGAATTGCAGGAGAGCCCGGTATGCACTTCGGCGACAACGTCCGTGAGATCGTGTCGATGAGCTGCCGCGCGGATCTGCGCGCGGCGCGCTCACGCACCCCGCTCCCCGGTATCGATTCCCCCGAGGTCCAGCGGCGCCTCGCCGCCGACCTCGAGCGCTCCTTCGGCATCACGCTGTCACCTGAGGACGTGACGCACCTCACTACCGTCCGCGCCGTCCTCCAGTGCGTGCGCCTGCGCCGCTGGGAGCGCGACGTCGCCCTGCAAGCGCCGACCGCGGCATCGGCCCCCGCGAACGCCGCCGCGGTCAAACCGCTCCGCGAGCGCCTCGTACGCTATACGGCCCCCGTACCCGCACTGCCGCTCCCGGCATCGCCGACCTTCGTCGCGCGCAAGTCCTGACGGCCGGTCCAGCGCTCTCCCCGCCGGCGACGCAGGGCACCTGCGGCGAGCATCCTCGAGTCGCGCGCGCGGCCGAGCGCGGCGCCATTCAGCGCACTTCGAGATGCGCCGTCGTCGTCAGCGGCGTCGTCGCCGTCACCACGACCTGGAGGCCGTTGGCGAGCGCGCCCGCGAAGCCCACGAACTCGGGCGCCGCGGTGCGCGTGAACCAGAAATAATGCGTCGGGATCAGGCCCGCGAAGAGCACGTTCCCTACCGGACCCAGATCGGCGCGCACGCGCAGCTTCGTCGCCAGCGCCACCGGGGTTCCGAGCGGATGCGCCTCTTCGTCGACGGCCTCCGCATGCAACGTCACTACCACCGGGTCGGGACGGAACGTGAGCGCCTCGAAGCTCGCCGCGGCCGGCGTCCGCTCGGGCACGCCCGCGAGCCCGAGCGCCAGCATCGAGCCGATGTAGGTATCGGGAGCGAACGTCATGGTGCGCTCGGCGTGGACGCCGTCCACGAGCCACGCGATCTTGCCGGTAGTGAAGTCGACGTGCTGCTCCTGGGTGACGCGTCCGTCGCGCCGCACGATCTTGTCGAAACGCCGCGCCCGGAAGCCGTCGGCGAGGTCTGCCTCGCCGTGCTCGTCCCATTCCTCGCCGCTCGTGAAGCGCGTCGCCACCGCTAAGGCGAGGCGATCGCCGGCCACCGACGCCGCGAAGCGCTGCTCGCCGACGACGGCGCCGCCCGGCGAACGGAGCACGTGCGTCTCCTCCTTCGGCGTCCGCAGCGCATAGACCGCGTCGGGCACCGCCAACACGGCGGCGGTTGCGCTCGAGACGCAGGGTCCCGCGGTCACGACCACCGCTACCACGATCGCTACCAGACGTCGCTCCACTCCGTCCTCCCGATGACCCCGCGACCCTACCATCGTGCTTCGCGCCTCGCCATCGGACCGACGCGGACTACCGAGCCGCCGGCTCCGGTCACGGCTCTTCGTCGACGAGAGCGATCGGCTCCAGGATCTCCTCGTCGAGGTCGGCAATGAAGCGCGATGGTTTACCGAACACGACGCCGGCGCCGCGATCCCAGATCTCGATCGGATACGTCAGATAGAGGAGGTCCTTGGCGCGGGTAACGGCCACGTACATGAGCCGGCGCTCCTCCTCGAGGTCGGCGTCGTCGCCCACCGTGTACGGGGACGGGAAGCGGCCGTCGGCCGCCCAGAGCACGAAGACCGTGTGCCACTCGAGACCCTTGGCGGAGTGGATCGTCGACAGCGTCACCAGGCCCTCGTCCTCGTCGCCGGCAGCGAGGATGCCGCCGACGCTGTCCGTCGGCGGCTCGAGTGCCATGTCGGCCAGAAGCTGGCCCGTCGCCCGATAGCGGCAGGCGATGCTCGCGAAGTGTTCGAGATCGCGCGTCCGCTTCGGGTGGTCGTCACGGTAGACGCGGCGGAGCACGGGCTCGTAGTAGGCGAGCACGCGGCTCACCTGCTCGCCCGGGTCGGCGGTGCGCGACACGTCGGCGAGGACGTCGGCGAGCCGGGCGAGTGCGGCGGCGCTCTGACCGCGCGCTCGCGCCTCGGCGAGTCGCTCCCACGGCGCCGGGCCCGCGAGCGTTGCCAGGATGTCGCCCGCTTTCTTCGGACCGACGCCGTCGAGGAGGAGCAGGATGCGGTTCCACGACACGGCGTCCGCCGGGTTGGCGACGACCCGCAAGTGCGCCAGCACGTCCTTCACGTGCGCGGTCTCGATGAAGCGGAAGCCGCCCCGCTTCACGAAGGGGATGTCGCGCCGGCCGAGCTCGAGCTCGAGATCGAAGGAATGGAAGCTCGACCGGAAGAGCACGGCGATGTCCTGCAGCGGCACCCCTTCCTCGCGCAGCTCGAGGATGCGCTGGGCGACGAAGCGCGACTGCTCGGGCTCGGTGAGGGCCCGGACGAGGCCGGGCTTGTCGCCGGGAGCCCGTTCCGAGAAGAGGTTCTTCGTGTAGCGGTGCGGCGCGCGGTTGATGATCTCGTTGGCGAGGTCGAGAATCGGCGGCGTCGAGCGGTAGTTCTGGTCGAGGGTGACGACGCGCGCCGCCGGAAAGAGCGTCGGGAACGCGAGGATGTTGCGGAAGTCGGCGCCGCGGAACGCGTAGATCGACTGCGCGTCGTCGCCGACCACCATGACGTTGCCGTGCGGCGCCGCGAGGAGGCGGACGATGTCCGCCTGGAGCGCATTCGTGTCCTGGTACTCGTCGACCATGAGGTAGCGGTACTCGCGGCCGAGGCGGGCGGCGAGCTCGGTCCGCTCGGCGAGCGCGTTGCGCAGGCGCACGAGCAGGTCGTCGTAGTCGAGGAGCTGCTTCGCTTCCTTGAACTCGGTGTAGCGCGCGTACACGCGCAGCAGATCGGGGAGCTCCTCGACCAGGTGCGGATACGCGGCCGTCACCAGGTCGACGACGGTGGTCCCTTTGTTGACCGCCATGCTGAAGATCTCGGCCAGCGTCTGCTTGCGCGGGAAGCGGCGCTCCTTGCGGTCGAGCGCGAGCTCGCCGCGCACCAGGCCGATCACGTCCTCGCTGTCGCCGCGGTCGAGGATGCTGAAGCTCGACGCGATCCCGACCAGCTCGCCGTGGCGCCGCAGCGTGCGGTGGGCGAACGAGTGGAAGGTTCCGCCCGCGATCTGCGCACAGCTGCCGCCGACGAGCGCGCTCGCCCGCCGCAGCATCTCCTCCGCCGCCTTGCGCGTGAACGTGAGGAGGAGGATCTGCGCCGGGGGTATGCCGCTCTCGACGAGGCGGGCGACGCGATAGACGAGCGTCCGCGTCTTGCCGCTGCCGGCGCCGGCGATGACGAGCACGGGACCGTCGAGGGCCGTCACCGCCTCGAGCTGGCGGGGGTTGAGCTCGTCGGCGTACGGGATGCGGAACTGCGTAGCGGCGGCGGCGGGCTCGCGGCGGAGTGTGTAGCGCTTCATCGGCGGGCGGCGACGCGCTTCCCGAACGCGGCCGGGACGCATCGCACTACTCGCAGTACGGGCAGCCGGCCGGGATTGCAACTTCGCGCCCGCGGCGACGTGATTGACGCCGCCGACTGCCGCCGCCACTCTGTGAGCAATGCTCCTCGGGTCCTCTCGGCGCCGCGGCACCCGTGCCGCGGTGGGCGCCATGGTGCTGGCCGGCGTGCTCGCCGGCTGCCTCTCGGCGACGCCTCCGAAGACGCCGAACCAGCGCCGAGCCGAGCGGCGCGCGCCGCGCATCGTCGTACCGCCGCCGGTCGGCGAGCGCACGCCGCACCCCGGGCCCGACGCGACGCACCGACCTTGAACCGCTCGCGGCGACCCGACAATAATGCCGAACGCCGGAAGGCACCGCGCGTGAGCACACGACACGGAAGGAAAGCATGGCGGACTACTGGGTCGGCACCTCGGGATACAACTATCAAGAATGGAAGGGGAGTTTCTATCCCGAGGACATCACCGACAAGCAGATGCTCGCTTTCTACGGCCGGCGCTTCACGAGCGTCGAGATCAACTACACGTTCTACCGGATGCCGACGAACCGCATCCTCGCGAGCTGGTCGGCCGAGGTTCCCGAGCGCTTCCGCTTCACGTTGAAAGCACCGCGCCGGATCACGCACGACCAGCGGCTGCGCAGCGTCGAGGACACGCTGGCATCCTTCTGCGCCATCGCCAAGACGCTCGGCCCGAAGCTCGGCCCGCTCCTCTTCCAACTGCCGCCCTTCATGAAGAAGGACGTGGAGCTGCTCGAGGTCTTCCTGCACGAGCTGCCGCCGGGCCTGCAGACCGTGGTCGAGTTCCGCCACGCTTCCTGGCTCGCCGACGACACCTACGCCGTGCTGCGACGCTTCGGCGCCGCCCTCTGCGTCGCCGACAGCGAGGAGCACACGACGCCGATCGTGGTCACCGCGCCTTTCGGCTACTTCCGCCTGCGGCGCTCCGAGTACGACGACGCCGCGCTCGCCGACTGGGCCGGGCGCGTGGCGGCGGCGGGATGGAGCGAAGCGTACGTCTATTTCAAGCACGAAGAGCAAGGCACGGGGCCTGCGTACGCGCAGCGGCTCGTGGATCTGCTCGAGCGAGGAGGCGCCTGATGGCCGGCGAGGAGAAGAGCGGGGGCGCCGCGCACCCCCATCACCACCACCAGATGGCGGTCCAGGCCGACCCGGCGACCAGCCTCGGCGTGTACGCCAACCTGATGATGGTGAGCCACCGCAAGGAGGAGTTCATCCTCGACTTCCTCTTCGTGCCGCCGCAGCAAGCCGCCGCCAACCAGACCGCGGCGCTGCGCGCCCGCGTGATCACCACGCCCGAGCACGCGAAGCGGATCGTGCGCGCGCTGCAAGAGAACATCCAGCGCTACGAGGCGTCGTTCGGCGCCATCTCGGAAGCGACGGACCTGCCGCGCAACGTGCACTGAGGCCGGACCTCGCCGCATGCGCAGCCGGCTGGCATGGCTCGCCCTGCTGATCGCGGCGAGCGTCGCGATCGGCAGGGCCGGCGCACGGGCACCGGCCCTGCCCGCGACCGGCGATGCCAGCGCGACCGGCGATGCCGCCGCGCCCGCCGGCGCCGCCGGCAACGGGCACGGCGCGCCTGTCGCCGCCGGAGGCGCCGACGCCGATCCCGGCGCGCTCGCTGCCGGCGTCGCGACCGCACCCACCGCCGACCCGGCGGCGACCGCCGAGGAGCGCAACCGCGAGGCGGTCGAGCGCGCCAACGCCGGCGACCTCGACCGGACGATCGATCTCCTCCGCGACGCCCGCCGTCTGGCGCCGGATACCGATCTCTACCGGACGAACCTGCAAGCCGCCCTCATCGACGCCGCCTTCGCCGACCTCCGCGGCGAGCGCTTCCGCGGCGCCATCGCGCGCTTCACCGAGGCGCTGGCGCTCGCTGACCGCGGCGAGATCCACCGCGGGCTCGGGTACGCCTACTACCGCACGAACGAACCCGAGTCGGCGCGCGCCGAGCTCGAGCGCGCCGTCGCCGCAGGCGCCGCCGACGCCCAGACGTATCTAACGCTCGGCCGCATCCACCTCGACCGTCACGACCAAGCGCGGGCGCTGGCGATGCTGAGAGCGGCGGCCGGCGCCGGCGCCGATTCGCCGGGGCTCGCCGCCACCATCGCTCGCCTCGAACGCGACGCCGCCGCCGAGGCCGACTATCGCGCGCTCGGCAGCTCGCACTTCATCCTCAAGATCGAGGGCCGCGGCGGCGACGCCGCGGCGCGCACGGTCCTGAACGCCCTCGAAGACGCGTACCGCCGGGTGGGGGCGCGCTTCGCCTACTATCCGCTAGAGCGCATCGAGGTCGTGCTCTACCCCGACGAGACCTTTCGCGCCCTCACGGGCTCGCCGCACTGGAGCGGCGGCATCTACGACGGACGCATCAAGATGCCGATCGGCGGGCTCGCGCGCGGCAGCGAGCGGCTCGCGCGCACCGTCCGCCACGAGTATGCGCACGCCGCCATCGTCACGCTCTCCAAGGGGAAGGCTCCGGTCTGGATCAACGAGGGTCTGGCGCAGGTCGCCGAGGAGACCGACGATGCGGGCCGCAGCAACCGCCTGCGCATGGCGGTCGCCGCCGACGGCATCCTCCCGCTCGCCGACCTGGCGAGCGGCTTCACCCGCTTCGATCGCGACCAGGCGAGCCTCGCCTACGCGCAGGCGTACTTCGCCGCCAAGTATCTGCTCGACCGCAAAGGCGCGTACAACGTCCGCCGCCTCCTCGAAGCCATGGCGACGGCGAGCACGGACGACGACGCCTTCCGACTGGCCCTCGGGATGTCGTACGCCGACTTCGAGCGCCGTCTGCGGGCGGCGCTCGCCGCCGGCGCCCGATAGCTCCGCCTCGCCGGCGCTGCGGGCGCCGGCGATCAGTCCTTCGGGCGCGTCCCCTTCTTCAGCACCTTCTTGCGCATGCGCACGCTCGCGGGCGTCACCTCGACGAGCTCGTCCTCGGCGATCCACTCGAGCGCGGCGTCGAGGCCCATCTCGCGGGGCGGGGTGATGATGGTCGCCTCGTCGTGGCCGGTGGCGCGCATGTTGGTGAGCTTCTTCTCCTTGGTGAGGTTCACGTCGAGGTCGTTGTCGCGCGCGTACTCGCCGACGATCATGCCCTCGTAGACCGGCGTCCCGGGCTTGACGAAGATCGTGCCGCGCTCCTGGAGGTGGAAGATCGCGTAGGGCGTGGCGGCCCCCTCGCGGTCGGCGACGAGCGCGCCGTTGGTGCGGCCGCGGATGGGTCCGGCCCACGGCGCATGGCCGGCGAAGAGCACGTTGGCGATGCCGGTTCCGCGGGTCGAGGTGAGGAAATGGGAGCGGAAGCCGATCAAGCCGCGCGACGGCACGCTGAACTCGAGCCGCACGCGTCCCGAGTCGTGGTGCTCCATGCCGGTCATGACACCCTTGCGGGCGGCGAGGAGCTGCGAGACGATGCCGATGTAGTCCTCGGGGACGTCGATGAAGAGCGTCTCCATCGGCTCCAGCACCCGGCCGTCCTCCGCACGCGTGATGATCGTCGGCTTCGAGACCTGCAGCTCGTAGCCCTCGCGGCGCATGGTCTCGATGAGTACGGCGAGCTGCAGCTCGCCGCGGCCGGCGACGCGCAGCGAGTCGGGCGACCCGGTCTCCTCGACGCGCAAGCTCACGTTCTTCCGCGCCTCGGCAAAGAGGCGCTCGCGGATCTTCCGCGAGGTCACGTGCTGCCCCTCGCGCCCGCCCCAGGGCGACGTGTTGACGCCGAAGATCATGGCGATCGTCGGCTCCTCGACCCGGATCGGCGGCAGCGGAACGGGGTGCTCCTGGTCGGCGATCGTGTCGCCGATGCCGATCTCGTCGATGCCGCCGATGGCGATGATGTCGCCGGCCCGCGCCCGCGGCACCTGCTTCCGCTCGAGGCCGAGCCAGGCGTAGAGCTGGGTGATCTTGCACGGCACCTGCCGGCCGTCGGCGCGGCAGAGGGTGTACTGCCCGCCGGCAGCGATCTCGCCCGATACCAGCCGCCCGATCACGAGCCGCCCGACGTAGTCGTTGTAGTCGAGGTTGTTCACCTGGAATTGCGTCGTCGCCGCCGGATCGAACGCCGGACCGGGAAGACGCGCGACGATGGTGTCGAAGAGCACCTTCAGGTCCGCTTCGCTGCCGGCGGGAGTAGTGTGCGCGCGACCGGCGCGGGCGTTGGTGTAGACGACCGGGAAGTCCAGCTGGTCCTCGTCGGCCCCGAGATCGATGAAGAGGTCGTAGACCTCGTCGAGCACTGCGGCGATGCGGGCGTCGGCGCGGTCGATCTTGTTGATGCAGAGTACGGCGGGAAGGCCGCGCTCGAGCGCCTTCTTCAGTACGAACCGCGTCTGCGGCAGCGGCCCCTCGGAGGCGTCGACGACGAGCAGGACGCCGTCGACCATGAGGAGGGTGCGTTCGACCTCGCCGCCGAAGTCGGCGTGACCGGGCGTATCGACGATGTTGATGGTGGTGCCCTGGTACGTGACCGCGGTGTTCTTGGCGAGGATGGTGATGCCGCGCTCGCGCTCGAGGTCGTTCGAGTCCATGACCCGCTCGGCGACGATCTCGTTGGCGCGGAAGATGCCGCTCTGGTGCAGGAGAGCGTCGACCAGCGTCGTCTTCCCGTGGTCGACGTGGGCGACGATGGCGATGTTGCGGACGTCGGAGCGGATCGCGAGGTTGCGAACGGCGGTCGGGGTCTCGGACTCCCGCGCGGCGTCGATGGCGCCCTGTGTCATCGGCAAGTTATCCTGGCCGATCGGTGATCTGTCAAGCGCGCAGGCGCGCGGCGGTCGCAGTATCTGCCCGACTTTGTTAGACAACGGGAGAGATGACGGCGCGGCGTCGACTCGATCTGAGCGGAGTCCCCTGTCCGCTCTCGTGGGCCAAGGCCAAGGTCGCCCTCGCCGATCTGGCGCCGGGTGATCTCCTCGAGCTGGTCCTCGACGATCCGCGCGGTGCCCGCGACCTGCCGCGCGCTGCCGAGGCCGAGGGCCACCACGTCGTCTCCGAAGAAGCGGAAGCGGCTCGTTGGCGCATCGTGCTCGAGAAATAGCCCGATCGACGACGGCGACCGGCGCCGCCGCCTTGACCCCCGGAAAGCGCCGGCAGTAGCGTTCGCTCGTGGCGACGCGTCCTCTTCGTTCGCTCCGCAAACCCGCCTTCCATCCGGCCCTCGATCTCGCGGTCTTCCGCCAGATGGCGGACATGTCCAACGACGCCTTCTATCTCTGCGACGCGCGCGGCCGCTTCCTGTACGTGAACGACCGCGGCTCGCGCATGACCGGCTACAGCCGTGAAGAGCTGCTGGCGATGACGATCTCGGACGTGAACCCCGAGTTCCCCCCCAGGCGCCTCGCCGAGTTCGTCGCCGCCCTCCGCCGCCATCCGGTCCCGCCCTTCGAGACCGTGAGCCGGCGCCAGGACGGTGGCATCGTGCCGGTCGAGATCGGCGTCGCGCACCTCGAGATCGACGGCGCCAGCTTCATGTTCGGCGTCGTCCGCGACATCGGCGAACGCAAGCAGCTGGAGGCGGCGCGCCGGAGCTTCACGCAGCGCCTGCTGCAGATGCTCGAAGCCGAGCGCCAGCGAGTCGCGCGGGAGCTCCACGACGACGTCGGGCAGGCGGTCGCGACCGTCGGCGTCCTCCTGCACGCGATCGAGCAGACGCCCGGCTCCCTGGCACCCGACGTCCGTCCCGCGCTCGCCGCGACTCACGCCAGCATCCGCCAGGTCACCGAGTCGGTGGCGCGGATGGTGCGCGAGTATCACCCTGCTGAGCTCCTCGGGCTCGGCCTGGAGGATACCCTGCGCGCCCACGTCGTGCAGTTCGCCCAGCGCCACCGGCTGGCGCTCGAGCTGGCGACGACGGCGACCGCAGGCCTTATCGACCACGAGCAGGAGCTGCATCTCTATCGCATCGCCCAGGAAGCGCTCGCCAACGTCGCCCGGCACGCGCGCGCGCGCCGGGTAGTGGTGCGCCTCCGGCTGCAGCACGGAGATCTGGTGCTGTCGATCCGCGACGACGGCAAGGGGTTCGCGCCCGGCGCCGCGGACGGCGGCCTCGGACTCGTCACCATGCGCGAGCGCGCCGCCTTGATGCGCGCCGACCTGAACGTCGCCTCGTCGCGACGGCGCGGCACCGAGATCCGCATCACTCTCCGCGTCGACGCTGACCGGTCGTTGCCGCCCGCGCCGCGGGCGGTGCCGGCGGGGTCGCGGCACGCAGGGCCGTCGGCTTGGTCCCGCTTCTCGCTCCGCCGCCCGCCCGGCCTCGAGCGCGGCGACGAGCCGGGACGCCGATGGCGCCGGCGCGCCGCCCCGCCTTCGCGCCTCGCGACGCCTCTCGACCTCGAGGTCTTCCGCCGCATGGCCGACATGTCGAGCGACGCATTCTTCCTGACCGACGAGGGCGGCCGCTTCCGCTACGTCAACCAACGCGGCCTAGCTCTCGGAGGATGGCGCTGGGAGGAGCTCCGGGAGAAGACGATCGCCGACGTCAATCCCGATGTGCCGCTGACGCTGTACCGGCAGACGATATCCGCCATGCCGCCCGGACCGGGGATGGTGCTGTCGGTGCAGGCCCGGCGCAAGGACGGCTCGTTCTTCCCGAGCGAGGTGAGCTTCGCGCGGCTCGAGATCGACGGCGCCTCCTACGCCTTCGGGGTCGCCCGCGACGTCACCGAGCGTGCGCAGATGCAAGCGGCGCAGCGGCAGTTCGGGCAGCGCCTGCTCGAGGTGCTCGACGCCGAGCGCCGCCGGCTCGCGAGGGAGCTGCACGAAGACATCGGCCGCACCGTCGCCGACATCGACGCCGCGCTGGCCACCCTCGAACGCGCCCGCGGAGCCATAGGGAACGAGGTTCGTCCGGCCCTCGCCGCGACGCGCGCCACCGTCGGGCAGATCACGCAGTCGGTGGCGCGCCTCGTCGACCGCAGCTACCCCGCAGAGCTCCTGGGCGAAGGCCTCGAAGCGACGATCCGCCGGCACGCGCAGGAGTTCGCGCGGCGCCATGGCCTGGCCCTCCGGCTCGCGACGGTCTCGGTCGCCGGGGCGCTCGGCGCCGACCGCGAGCTGCACCTCTATCGCATCGTCCAGGAGGCGCTAGCCAACGTCGCCCGGCACGCGCGGGCAACACTCGTCACCGTCCACCTGGCGCGTCGGCGCCGCCGCGTGGTGCTCGTCGTCGTCGACGACGGCAGCGGCTTCGACGCCGGCGAGGCGCGCTTCGCCGGACTCGGCCTGACGACGATGCGCGAGCGGGTCGCCATGATGGGCGGCGAGCTCCGCATCCGCACCGGCGCCGGACGGGGAACCGCGATTCACGCGACGCTGCCGCTCTAGCCGGGAGCGCGGGTGGCGCCGCGCGCTGCGTGCGCGCGCATCACGGCGAAGGCGCGATCATGGTGATAGGCGAGCGCGTCGTCGGGGTAGCGGTGGCGGCGGCCGTAGACGCAGGCGACGCGGGCGTGACAGCGGTCGGGACACGGATTCGCTCCTACGCGCTCGCCCGCGCTGCGATGATCGACGCAGGCGGCGGCGCTCCAACCCGCGGCGACCGACACCGCGGCTGCCGGACACGCAGCGACGCAGGGCCGCTCGCGACAGGACGAGCACGGGTCGAAGCCCGCCGCCGGGCGCGGCGCCGGCGGGGCGGCGGCGACGAGGAGCGCCCCTCGGAGCGCCATCCACGGCCCGAACTCGGGGTGCACGAGCACGCCGAGCAGGCTGCGGCTGCCGAGCCCGGCCGCCAGCGCTAGGTGCACGAACGACAGCCGCGTGCCCGCCTCCTCGAACGGGAGCCGCAGCAGCGGCTGCCCGCCCGCCCGCGCCGCGATCGTCAGGGCGTGCTCCCGCAGCACCTCGGCGGTGAACGCATCGACGGGATGCGGCGCGGCGACGGCCTCGGGACGACGCGCAACGTAGGCCCTATACGCCTCCCAGAAGGCGGCGCCGCCGTTGCCGATCACCACGATGGCGCCGGCGTCGATCGCACCGAGGCGGTGCGCCGCAGGCGCGAGCGCGTCGTAGGCGGCGGGCGTGGTGACGCCGAGGAGGTTCAGGCCGAACGGCGCCAGCGCGCGCCCGAGTGCCGCGAGCATTCAGTGCCCGAGAAGCGTCCTGCGGTCCGAGCCGGCCGGAGCGCGCCGAACGGCGCCGGCAGCGGCGGCGAAGACGGACGGGGAGAATCGCGGCTCGGAGCGGGTCACGGACGTGCACGCGGCGCGTCGTCGCGGCGCTCGAGCCGCACGAGGACCGCGTGCAGGCCGAAGAGCACCGCGCTCCCCACCGTGCCGAGGAGGCCGCCGACGATCGCCGTCAGGATATAGGCGACGTGGCGCAGGAGCGCGGCATAGTACTCGCCCTGGAAGAGAACGTGATCGGGGTGCCGTTCGAGCGCTTCGCCGGCCTGGAAGAAGGCCGTATCGCCGAGCGCGAAGCGCGCGGCGACGACGCAGGTGCCGAGCCCGCCGATCAGGAGCAGGACGCCGAGCACCCGGAGGTAGAGCCGCACCCTCAACCCCGCCCGCAGTCCGGATGCCGGCTCGGGACCGCGGTGTGCACCGCGGTTGCGGCTCGCCCGCTGGCCGGCCTCATGGCGGCGATTCGCCGAACGCGCACGCCGCCACCATACGCCGGACGCGACCGGCACGACAATGGGTCGCGCCCGGTCAGAGGTCGAGCTTGAAGCAGAGGAGGCCGCGCCGCCGCTCGCCATCGTAGTCGACCCACTTGGCCGCCGGCATCTCGTCCTGCGAGACGGCCCGGAAGCCCTGGCGCTCGAAGAACTGGCCGACGCGCTCCTGCGTCGTGCACGCAAAGAGGTAGGCGAGCCCGCGCTCGCGGCCGACGGCCTTCATACAGTCGACCAGCCTGACGCCGACGCCCTCGCCCTTGAAGCGCGTGATCGTGTAGAGCCCGACGATCTCGCCGGCGCGCTCGGCTTCGTAGCGATCGGTCTGCAAAGAGCAGACGCCGGCCAGGTGGTGCTGGCCGATCGTCGCGCCGTATCCCGAGAAGAGGATGGGTGCGATCTCGGCGGGCGTCCGCATCTTCAGATAGCCCTCGCGCTGCCCGCGCTCGAGGACCTTCTCGACCTCGTGGAAGTCGTCGAGCGAGAGCCGTTCGACCTTGCAGTAGTCCTCGCGCGTGAAGAGCGTCCCCGAGCCTTCGTAGGTGAAGAGCTCGCGCGCCAGCTCTTCGAGCGTGCAGACGTTGATCGAGCTCACGCCGGCGACGAGGCCGGTCCGCACCGCCTCGAGGAGGGCTCGGCGCCCGCCGAGCCCGCTCGACTCGGCTTCCCCCGCCATCAGGAGCTGGGACGTCATGCTCTCGTCCATGAACGATAGCGGTCCCTCCGCGCCTGCAGGCGCGATGCCGCCCGCGGGGTCGGCGACGACGAGCTTGTGGACCCGGAGGCGCGCCCCGAGCCGCGCCGCGAAGGCGGCGAGCCGGTCGGGCGTGTCGGCGTCGCAGAGCCCGAGCGCGAACGCCGAGCCGCGCACGACGTCCCAGAAGCGAGCCAACAACACATCGTCCACCACCGGCGCGGCGAGCTCGGCGGCCGAGAGCCGGAGCACCGGCCCGGTGCCACCCGCGGGCACGAGGCGCAACTGCGGCAAGGGCAGCGGCACCTGGGCGGCGGACGGAATGCCGGCGAGCGGGCGTTCGAGCGCGCGCAGCGCGCTGCGCTCGCGCGCCGCGCGGCCGCCGAGGAGGATCAACACCCGCGTATCGTTCACCAGGAGGTCGCGCGCCACTTCGCCGAGCGTGCGCAGGCGATCGGCGGGACCGTCGTGGTGCGCGGCGAAGAGGAGCGTCCGGCCGCGGAACTCGTCGAGGTAGAACTCCTTCTCGGTGAAGACGGCCGCGGGGCGTCTCGACGCCATGCGCGTCGGTTACCACGAAAGCGCGGCGAGGGCGAAAGTACGCGCAGCAAAGTTGCTTTTGCGCGACGCGCCTCGTAGGAGAGCCGGCGTGATCGCTTCCTGGTCCGCGCCGGTGCGCACCGGCGTCCTCGTCGCCTTGCTGGTGGCGAGCGCCTGCGCCTCTCCGAACGGCGGCGGACGCCCGCAGCGTCGCGGCTTCACGATGACGCTCGCGGCGAAGCCGTCGGCGTCGCCGACGCCGGTAGCGGCAGCGCGCGCCGAGGGCCGCCTCGGCGCCGTTGCCGCAGAGCACCCGCGCGCCGCGGCGATCGGGCTGGCCATGCTCGAGCGCGGCGGCAACGCCGCCGACGCCGCCATCGCGGCCGCGTGGGCCGTCTGCGTCCTGAATACCTCGTCGTGCGGCATCGGCGGCGGCGGATTCATGCTCGTGAACAGCCCCGACGGCACCGTGAGCGCCCTCGACTACCGCGAGACTGCGCCCGGACTCGCCGCCGGCGATCTCTATCGACACGGCGCCGACGTGCTCCCGGATCTGTCCCAACGCGGCGGGCTCGCGGTCGCGGTGCCCGGAGAGGTCGCCGGTCTCGAGGCTGCGCGCGCGCGCTTCGCGCGCCTGCCGCGCGACGTGCTGATGGCCCCGGCGATCGCGCTCGCGCGCGACGGCTTTCCGCTCGGCTCCCATCTCGCCAAGGAGATCGCGCAGAACCTGACGGCGCTCCGCGCCTCTCCGGCCTTGGCCGCGCTCTTCCTCGACGCCGACGGTCGGCCGCGCCAGCAGGGAGAGTCGCTGCGCCTGCCGGAGCTCGCGGTGACGCTCGAGCGCATCTCTCGCGAAGGCGTGGACGGCTTCTACCGCGGACCGGTCGCGCAGGAGATCGCGAGCGCCGTACGCACCGCCGGCGGCGTGCTGTCGACGCAGGATCTCGCGAGCTACCGCCCGCACTGGCGCCACCCGCTGCGAGGCACCTACCGCGGACTCGAGATCTTCACCATGCCGCCGCCGAGCTCGGGAGGCATCATCATCGAGATCCTGAACATCCTCGCCAACGACGATCTCGCGGCGCTCGGCGCGAGCAGCCCCGCCTACTACCACCTGTTGGCGGAAGCCATGGGCAACGGCTTCGCCGACCGCGCGCGCTGGTACGGCGACCCGGAATTCACGCGCGTGCCGATCGAGCGCCTGACGTCGCCGGCCTACGGCGCCATGTTGCGCGCCCGCATCACCCCGGATGCGACGCTACCCCAGGACCGCTACGGCACCACCCCCGACGCCGGCACGACGCACCTCTCGGTCATGGACTCCGAGGGCATGGCGGTCGCCTGCACGACCACCATCAACACCGCCTTCGGAGCGATGCTGGTCGCCGGCTCGACCGGCGTCATCCTCAACAACGAGATGGACGACTTCTCGGTCGCCCCCGGCGTACCGAACAGCTTCGGCCTCGTCGGCGGCGAAGCCAACAGCATCGCTCCCGGCAAACGGCCGTTGAGCTCGATGTCGCCGATCATCGTCCGCGCCGACGGCAGGCCGCGCCTCGTCGCCGGCGGCTCCGGAGGGCCGCTCATCATCTCGGCGACCCTGCAGACGCTCCTCGGCATCCTCGACTTCGGGCTCGATCCCGCCGCCGCAATCGCGGCCCCCCGCATCCACCAGCAGTGGGCGCCGCCCTCGCTCGTCACCGAAACCGAGCTCGACCCCGCGACCGCCGCCGACCTGACGGCGCGCGGCCACGTGCTGCGGCGTTTCCCGTTCGCGGGCGCGGTGCAGGTGGTAGCGGCGCGCGACGGCACGTTCGTCGCCGCGGCCGATCAGCGCAAAGGCGGCGGCGCCGCCGCCCGCTGATCCGCGAGCCGCATCGACAACGCCACCGTGAACCAGAGACAGACGACGACCTCGGCGTCGCCGAAGTTGTACTGGGTGAGGCCGCCGATCAGGAAGCCGACGACGGCGAGCCAGGCCGCGATCGCGAGGCTGCGGGCCGGCTCGTCGGCGGCCGTCATGGCGCGGTAGCCGCGCCCCCCGATGACCAGGATGCGCGCGAAGAGCGCGACGAAGGCGGCGAGCGCGAGCGCGCCGCCGTCGACCAGCGTCTGCAGGAAGTCGTTGTGCGCGTGCGCGGTGGTGTCGGCCTCGGGGTAGCGGTCGTAGAAAGGCTGGCGGATGTGCTTGTAGCTGCCGTACCCCCACCCGAGGAGCGGCCGCTCGCGCGCCATGTCGAGATTGGCGCGCCAGATCTGGGTGCGCGGAATGTTGGCGGCGAGATCGAACGCCGTGCGCGCGCGCTCGCGGATGCCCGCGTCCATCCCGCCGAGCGCGGCCAACAGCACCGCGAGCCCGGCGAGAGCGGCGATCGCACTGCGGCCGCCGCGCACGATCGCCAGGAGGAGCAACACGAGGGCGAATGCGATCCACACGCCGCGGGTCGCGGAGAAGACGAGCGCGAGCAGCATCGCCAGCCAACCGATCGTGAGCAGCAGCCGCCGCCGGCGCGCGACGCCGCCGGCGAGCGCGTAGCCGCTGGCGAGCGTCAGCGGGAAGAGCACGTTGTGGGCGTAGGTGATGCCCGAGGGGTGCAGGCCCTTGGTCCGCCAGCCGCCGCCGAGCCAGAAGCGATCGACGTCGGCGGGCTTTCCGAGCAACGTGCGCGCCAGATCGATCCCGGTGTAGTGCTGCACCACCCCGTAGACGGCGACCAGGCTCGCGGAGGCGATCATCAGCCACGCCAGACGTTCGACCTCGGCGCGCGTGCGGGCGAGATGATAGGTGGCGAAGAACGCGAGCACGATCCAGAGTCGCGGATAGGCGCCGAGAGAGCGCGTCGGGTCGGGACTGAACGCGGTCGAGATCAGCAGCGCCGCCGCGAAGACCGCGAGCCAGCCGTCGAGAGGCGAGCGCGGCAGGCGGCGCGCCTGCACGCAGTAGACGACGAACACGCTGCCCAGGAGCGCCAGAGCTCCCTGCTGCACGGCGATGCCGAGCGGCATGGCGACCGCGAACGCGCCGAGCGCGAGCGACCGCCAGCGTGCGGCGGCGCCGGCGGCGGCGGGTTCGGATACCATCTGCAGATGCTCAGGCGAGGATTATCGTCTCTTCGCGCCGCGCGCCCACCGAGATCATCGTGAACGGCGTTCCCGAGAGCTCCTCGAGCCGCGCCACGTAACGGCGTGCATTCGGCGGCAGATCCTCGAGCCGCCGGGCGTTCGCGAGCGGCTCGGTCCACCCGGGCAGCTCCTCGTATTCCGGCACCGCGGCGGCGAGGAGCCGCGCGCTCGCCGGCACGCGCTCGTAGCGCTCGCCCTCGGCGCGGTACGCGGTGCAGATGCGCAGCGGGTCGAGCCCGGTCAGCACGTCGAGCTTGGTGAGGGCGATGCCGGTCAAGCCGTTCAGACGCGCTGCTTGACGGACCAGCACGGCGTCGAACCAGCCGCAGCGCCGCGGCCGGCCCGTCGTCGCGCCGAACTCGTCGCCGGTCTCGCGCAGGCGCGCGCCGATGGCGCCCGGCTCCTCGGTCGGAAACGGGCCGTTGCCGACGCGGGTCGTGTAGGCCTTGCAGATGCCGATGACCTGCTGCACGACGCCGGCGCCGATCCCGGCGCCGGCCGCGACCGCGCCGGCGACGCAGTTCGACGACGTCACGTACGGGTAGGTGCCGTGGTCGACGTCGAGCATCGTCCCCTGGGCCCCCTCGAAGAGGACGCGCCGGCCGGCTTCGATCTCGCGATGCAGATAGAGCGCCGTGTCGGTCACGTAGGGGCGGAGGCGGTCGGCGTGGGCGCGGAAGGCGTCGTGTACGGCGCCGAAATCGAGCGCCTCCTCCCGGAGGATCGCCTTCAGGTAGAGGTTCTTCTCGCGGATGTTGCGCTCGAGCTTCTCCTCGAAGACGGCCGCATCGAGAAGGTCGACGATGCGGATGCCGGTGCGCGCGACCTTGTCCTCGTACGCCGGCCCGATGCCGCGGCCGGTGGTGCCGATCTCGCCCTTGCCGCGCAGCCGCTCGCGGGCGACGTCGATGGCCTTGTGATACGGCATGATCAAGTGCGCCTCGTCGCTGATCTTGAGGCAGGCGTCGTCGCTCAAGTAGCCGCGGGCGCGCAGCGCCGCGAGCTCGTCGACCAGGACCGCGGGATCGACGACGACCCCGTTGGCGATGACGCAGATCTTCCCCGAGTTGAGGACGCCCGAGGGGATCAAGTGCAGCACGGTGCGCTCGTCGCCGACGACGAGCGTGTGCCCGGCGTTGTTGCCGCCCTGGAAGCGGACGACGATGTCGGCGTCGCGCGCCAGGATGTCGACGAACTTCCCCTTGCCCTCGTCGCCCCACTGGACGCCGACGACCACGGTCGCGGACATCGCCGACCTCAGAGCCGAAGCAGCTGCGCCGTGACGATGTCCGGCGACCGCCGCAGCTCCGCCAGCACCGACTCCGGCACGGCTTCATCGACGTGGACGAACGAGATCGCCATTCCGCCCGCCTTCTCGCGGCCGAGCTCGAGGCCGGCGATGTTGATGCCGTGCTGCCCGAGCAGCGAGCCGACGCGCCCGACCACGCCGGGAACATCGCGGTTGTTCAGCATCAGGACGTACCCCTCGGGCACGGCTTCCATGTAGAAGTCGTCGATGCGCACCAGCCTCAGGATATTGGCGCCGAAGACCGCGCCCTCGACGACCTGCGTCCCCGAGCCGCGGGTCATCCGCACCTTGATCGAGTTCACGAAGTTCGTCGGCTGGTCGGCGCGCGCCTCCTTGACGGCGATGCCGCGCTCGCGCGCCAGCGCCGGAGCGTTCACGTAATTGACGTCGGCGATGAAGCGGCTCAGGAAGCCGCGCAGCACGGCGATCGTCACCGGGCGGATGTCGAGCTCCGCGACCGTGCCCGCGTACTCGACCGCGATCGCGCTCGGCGGCTCCGTGGACAGCTGCGCGAGGAGACTCCCGAGCTTCTCGCCGAGCAGGAGGTGCGGCCGCAGCAGCTGCAACATCTCCGCGCTCACCGAAGGCATGTTGACCGCCGCCTGCACCTCGCCGCGCAGCAGGAAGTTGGTGATCTGCTCGGCGATGGCGATGGCGACGTTGATCTGCGCTTCGTTGGTCGCGGCGCCTAGGTGCGGAGTCACCACGACCTGCGGCAGCGCCAACAGCGGGTGATCCTTGGACGGCGGCTCCGCAGCGAACACGTCGAGCGCCGCGCCGGCGACCTTGCCGCCGACGATGGCGTCGTGGAGAGCCGCCTCGTCGACGATGCCGCCGCGCGCCGCGTTCACTATCCGCACGCCCTTCTTCATCTTGGCGAAGGCCGCAGCGCCGATCAGCCCCTTGGTCTCCGAGGTCATGGGCACGTGGACGGAGATGAAGTCGGCGCGCGCGTAGAGATCGTCGAGCGCCACCAGCTCGACCCCGAGCTTGGCCGCCGCCTCGGGCGTCACGAAAGGATCGTAGCCGATCACCCGCATGCGCAAGCCCTGGGCGCGCTCGGCGACGATGCGGCCGATGTTGCCGAGGCCGATCACGCCGAGCGTCTTGTTGCAGACCTCGGTGCCGGTGAACTTGGTGCGCTCCCACTTGCCGGCGCGCAGCGAGGCGTCGGCCTGGGGGATGAAGCGCGCGACCGCCAGCATGAGCGTGATCGCGTGCTCGGCCGTGGTCACGTTGTTGCCGCCGGGCGTATTCATGACGACGATGCCGCGTGCCGTCGCCGCCGCGACGTCGATGTTGTCGACGCCGATGCCGGCGCGTCCGATGACGCGCAGCTTGCCGGGGTTCTTCAGGGTCTCGGCGGTCACTTTGGTGCCGCTGCGGATGACGAGAGCATCGTACTCGCCGATCACGCGCGCGAGCTCGTCCGGCTTCATGCCGGGCTCGAGGCGGAGCTCGATCTCGGGATGGGCAGCGAAAGCGTCGACGCCCTGCTGGTCGAGCGGGTCGGTGACGAGAACTCGATAGACCATGGCCGCCGCTCCTTCAGGCCGCCGGCACGGCGGGCATGCCTTCCAGGAGGATCTCCTGAGCGGCGCCGACGCCCCTGCCGAGCGTGACCGGCCTCCCGTACGCGGCGATGCCCATTTCCAGCGCCGCCATTGCGGTCACGATGTCGAAGCTGCCGATGTAGCCGAGGTGGGCGATCCGGCAGATCTTGCCCTTGAACCGATCCTGGCCGCCGGCGAAGGTGACGCCGACGGCGTCGCGCAGGTAGCCGACGATCTTTCCGGGCACGCCCGCCGGCAGGTAGAGGCCGGTGGTCGCCGGACTCGGCGCCGTCGGCGCCACGAGCTCGAGGCCGAGCGCCCGGACGCCGGCGCGGGTGGCGCGCGCCAGCCTATCGTGGCGGGCGAAGACGTTGTCGAGGCCCTCGGCGAAGAGCAGCCGCAGCGCCTCGTGCAGTCCGAAGATCAGCGAGATCGCCGGCGTCCACGCGGTCGTGTGCTTCTGTTGGTTGTCGCGCTCGCGCTTCAGGTCGAAGTAGAAGCGCGGCTGCTGCGCCGCGGCCGCCGCCTTCCACGCCTTCTCGGATAGGGCGACGAAGGCGAGGCCCGGCGGCAGCATCAGCGCCTTCTGCGAGCCGGTGACGAGGACGTCGATGCCGAGCGCGTCCATCGGCAGGTCGAGCACGCCGACCGCCGTGATGCCGTCGACGACCAGGAGCGTGTCGGTGGCGCGCGTGATCTTGGCGATCTCCGCGACCTGGTGCAGTACGGTCGTCGACGTCTCGCTGGCCTGCACGAGCACGAGCTTGGTCTCGGGTCGCTCCCGCAACGCCTTGGCGATCGCGGCCGGATCGACCGCCGTGCCCCACTCGACCGCGATCTCGTCGACCACGAGCCCGTAGCCGGCGGCGATCTTGCCCCAGCGCTCGCCGAACTTGCCGCCGTTCACCACCAGAACGCGGTCGCCGGGAGAGGTCGTGTTGACGACCGCAGCCTCCATGGCGCCGGTCCCGGAAGATGCCAGCACGATCACGTCCTGCGTGGTCTTGAAGAGTCCTTGCAGCGCTTTCGCCGTCTCCGCGAACAGCGCTTCGAACTGGGGCGTACGGTGGTGGAAGATCGGTTGCGCCATCGCCAGGAGCACGGATTCGGGAACGGGGGTCGGACCCGGGGCGAGCAGATATTTCTTGATCATCGTCGTACCTACCTATCGTACGGGGGAGGCCGCGGTCGCAAAAAAGCCTGGACCCCTTCCACTCAGAGGCCCAGGCGTTCGGCTCCTGAAGGTCGCACTTCCTCGTGGTGCTCCACGTAAACGCCAGTCGTGCGATACCCAACCAGTCGTATGAAGGGGGCGAAGCGTAACCAAGCGCCTTCGGAGTGTCAAGGTGAAGCGCCATCGGAAGACCGCACCCCGCAGTACTGGTACGGCCCACGCACTCGTCGTAAATAGCGGCGGACGAAGCGCCGACGTGAGCCGCTGGCGGCGTCGCCGCGGCGTCGAGACAGGGCGGCGGCGCGTACGGTCATGGCGTCGGAGCGAGGAGCGGCTGCATGAAAACGTGTCGACGAATCGGGATCGCCGTCTTACTGGGACTCGCGGCGCTGGGCGGTCGAGCGGCGGCCGACGACGCCGCCCGGCCGGTCGCCGCGATGAGCGGCGATTCCGCAGGACGCGCGACCATCGACACCGCAACGTCGGCGCGCCGCGAAGCCGAGTTCGACGCCACGCCCTACATGCCGCAGGTATTCGCGCACCAGTGGAAATATCGGGCTCCCGCCATCGGCACGCCGGACGCCGGCGCCGAGGAGACCGAGACCGCCCGCCTGACAGTCGCCGAGGCGGTGCACCAGGCCCTGCTCCACAACCCGGGCATCGCAGCGTCGCGGTTGACGCCGCTGCGCCAGCGCGAGGACGTCCGCTCCGCCGAGGCCATCTTCGATCCGATCCTCTCCGGCGCGGTCAACAAGGACCGCCGCAAGGCGCCGAACTCCTCGGCCCTCGCCGGCGTGCCGATCAGCGTGCAGGGGAACGTCAACTTCGATGCCGCACTCGCCAAGACCCTGCGCACCGGCGGCAATTTCCGCATCGACTTCACGAACAACCGCTTCGTATCGAACGCCCGCTTCCAGGGCTTGATCCCGCAATATCAGCCGGAGCTGGTGTTCTCCCTGAACCAGCCGCTGCTCAGGAACTTCGGTTTGAACTTCGCCTACCTCCTCGTCGACGTCACCAAGCTCCAGTCCGAGGCGGCCGCGTGGCAGTACCGCGCCGATCTCGCCAACTTCGTGAAGCAGGTGATCGCCGCCTACTGGATCGTCGTCTACGCGCGCCAGAACCTCGTCGTGCAGCAACAGTCCCTGGATCTCGCGCGTCAGACCCTGCGCGAGAACCAGGAACGCGTGCGCGTCGGCCTGCTGGCGCCGGTCGCGGTGAAAGAAGCCGAGAGCCAGGCCGCCGCCCGCGAACAACAGGTGATCGTCGCCGACAACCAGCTCGACAACGCGCTCCGCACGCTGCGCCAGATCGTGTACCTCCAGAAGGGCGGCGCCTTCGTCCCGCGCCCGATCGAGCCGATCGACCTCCCGCGCACCGCGCCGGTCACGGTCGACGCCAAAGCCGCCCTCGCCCTCGCCCTCGATCGCCGGCCGGAGGTCCACGCCCAGACCTACGACCTCGAGAGCAAGCAGGTGACGGCGCGGGTCCGCGAGAACCAGTTGCTGCCGCGCTTCGATTTCGTCGGCAACGTCGGGCTGAACGGACTTTCCGGCGACGCGGTCCCGGTGGTCGATCCGAGCACCGGCCAGCAGGTCCAGACGCCCTACGACGGCTCCTATTGGAAAGCGCTCGACCGCCTCACGAACAGGAAGTTCTACTCCTACCAGGCCGGCGTCCAGATCGAGATCCCGATCGGCAACGCCGCCGCCAAGAGCGAATACGCCAAGGCGAAGATCGACGTCTCGCAATCCGAGCTCACCCGCCGCCAGCTCTTCTCCGACATCAATCTCGAGGTCTCGACGGCGGTCAACGACGTCGTCGCCAACATGAAGCGCATCGAGGCCTCGCGCATCGCCCGCGAGCTCGCCGAGGAGAATCTCCGCAACCAGCAGAAGCGCCTCGAAGTCGGCATCGTCACTACCAAGGACGTCCTCGACTTCCAGGACGATCTGACGCAGGCACGCGGCGTGGAGCTACAGGCCGCCACCGACTACAACATCTCGCTCGCCGAGCTCGCGCGCGCCCAGGGTACGCTGCTCGACGAGTATTCGGTCGTGATCGAGGTCCCGGGCGAGCGCTTCACGCCCTGGTGGGCGCGTTTCTGAGCCGCTGCGGAGCGCGTCGGCCGCTCCCGCGCCTGCGCCCGGGCGGGTTCCCGAAGAATCTGTGGACTCACGACCGGCCTCCCCTCTAGACTCCCTCCGCACCCTGCCCGCGGCCGGCGGCGGCCGATCGCACCTTTCCAAGGAAGGAAGGAGACCCATGCCATGTCCTCCCAGACGCTCATGAGAGCCTTCGCACTCGCGCTCATCGCCGTGGCCGCGACGACCGCGAGCGCCGTCGAACCCCCGCGCGTCATCGATAGCTACGTGCTCTTCGCCTACGACGAGATGATCCTGAAAGGCGCTACCGGGGCATCGCCGCGCGGCCACATCCGCGGCGGCGACATCGGCGTCAACTACCCGACCGCGAATCCGAACGCGTTCGCCCTTTCCTACGCCACCTCCGGACGCGTGATCATGGATCCGGGCTCGCACGCGGTCGCCGACAGCGTCCGTTGCTCGAACACCGAGGGCGTCTTCCACGACCTCTTCGCCAACCGCGTGAACTCGAACTTCGCGGCAACGATCAACGGTGCCGGTCCGATCCCGTTCTCGGCGCCGATCATCCAGCCGGCGAACCTCCCGGTGTTCCCCTTCACGCCCGGACGAGCGCTCACCGACGACGCCGCCGACGTCACCGTCGGCGGCACCGGAATTCCGAGCCCGTTCACGTTCGCCCCGGGCGCCTATCGCGACGTCCGGCTGAACGACGGCGTCGAGGTGAGTTTCGGCGCCGGCACCTTCGACCTCCGCAGTCTCGCGAGCGGACGCAACGTCACCATCAACGTGACCGATCAGACCGTCCTCCAGATCGACCGCGGCATGACGATCAACGACGGTCTGCAGCTCGGACTCGGCACCCACTCGGGCGCGCAGATCTTCCTCGGCGCCCTCGGCTTCAATCCGGCGGCGGCGCCGGCGGTGAACCTCGCCCATTACGCCGAGATCCACGTCCAGTTGTTCTCTCCGAACGGCTGGCTCGACCTCGGCGGCCGCAACCAGTTGTTCGGCCGGTACATCGCCCGGCGCATCAGCGGCGACCCCAACAACAACGTCACCCTCGAGTTCCCGCCGCTGCAGCCGCCCGCAGGCGGCGTCAGAGATCCGTTCCAGTGCTACGAGATCCACCGGCCGCCGCTCGGCCGCACGGTGACGCTGGACGACGCGCGCGGCCCGAGCACGGTCGTCGTCAAGCGCGCCAAGCGCCTGTGCGCACCGGCCGACGTGAACGGCGCCGATCCCGCCGCAGCCGCGCACCCGGGACACCTCACCTACTACACGACGGCGCCGACGAGCCCGTTCACGCGGCTCAAGAACGTCGACGTGACCAGCCCGCTCGGCTCCGTGACCGTCAAGCTGACCCGTCCCGATCGGATGCTCGTGCCGACGGCGAAGAGCACGACCGCGCCGCCCGATCCGCTCGCCGAGCCGCTCGACCACTTCAAGTGCTACCGCGTGAGCGGCGCCAAGGTCCGCGCCAAGAACCTCACGATCAGCGACCAGTTCGGCACCATCGGCGTCGACGTGAAGCGGCCCCTGCACCTGTGCCTCGCGGCCGACAAGAACGGCGAGGGCGTCCCGAGCCCCGGCGCCGCGATGCTCTGCTTCCAGGTACGCGGGGTACGGCCGCAGACGGCGCCGCCGCTGGTCTACGCGAACAACCAGTTCGGCGCCGACCAGTACCCGATCTTCGGGCCGCGCGACCTCTGCCTGCCGTCGACCGTCGTCCTGCCCTGAGGGCGGGTGACGGGGCCCCGCGGCCGCGGGGCCCCGTCACCGCTCCCGCGCCCTCACCGCGGGCACGCCTACCCGGGTCGCCAGTACGACCTGCACGCGCTCGCCCGCGACCAGACGCAGCCGATCGACGCGGAAGCCGGCGCTCTGCGCGGCGCGCGCGGTGAGGTCGGCGAGGCGCCGCCAGCGCGCCGCCGGCGAGCGCCCGGGAACGCGCGGAGATCCGAGCAAGGCCAGCAGGGCCTGCGGGAGCCGGCGCGGCCGGTTGTGATCGACGACCGCGAGCCTCGTCCCCACGGAGAGTCGCGCCGCCAGCCCGGCCAGGACCCGTGCCCGCTCCTGCGGCGCCGGCGCGTGGCCGACGACGCAGAGCACGAACGGCGTTCCCGGCGCGAGGGGTCGCGTCGCCAGCGCGCCCCACCCGACCCACGGTACGTCCGCGGCGCCGAGCTCCGCGGCAACGAGCCGCTCGGCCTCCCGCCGCCAGCGCGGCACGCCCTCCACCGGCGCGGCGCGGCTATCGCCCGTTCCGGCAGCGGATCAGCGTCATGAATTCCTGGCGCGTCTCCTGCCGGCTACGGAACGTCCCCAGCATGCAGCTCGTGACGACGACCGAGTTCTGCTTCTCGACGCCCCGCATCCGCATGCAGAGATGCTCGGCCTCGACGACGACCCCGACGCCCTGCGGCTCGATCGCTTCCATCAGCGAGGTCGCGACCTGCCGCGTCAGGCGCTCCTGCACCTGCAAGCGCCGCGCGAACACCTCGAAGAGCCGCGCCAGCTTGCTCAAGCCCAGGATCCGCTTGCTCGGGATGTAGGCGACGTGCGCCTTCCCGAAGAACGGCAGCATGTGGTGCTCGCAGAGCGTGTAGAAGTCGAGGTCCTTCAGCACGATCATCTCGGAGTACTCTTCGGTGAAGAGCGCCGAGTTCAGGATCGTCGACGGATCCTCTTGGTAGCCTTTGGTCAGGAACTGGAGCGCGCGCGTGACGCGATCGGGAGTCTTCAGCAGCCCTTCCCGCTCGGGATCTTCGCCGAGCGCGCGCAGGAGAGCGCGGACGAGGTCCGCACCGCTCAAGACTTGCCCTTCTTCTCGATGGCGCGAACCTTCTGGTATTTCCGATAGTCGTAGCCCGTCGCCATCGCCATCAACAGCCCCTCCATGCCGCCCTCGCGCTCGCGGCGCAGGATCATCAGGCGATCGTAGAACTCGCGGAAGTCGCGGTTGATGCGATGCGCTTCGTCCACCGGATTCAGGTAGAACGCCTGCAGCCGATTCACCGTGAAGCGCAGGGCGGAGAACCGCAACTCGTTCGGGAACGCATCCCATTCCGCGAGCGACAGCGTCCGCAGCGACTCGTAGCCGCCGATCAGCGCTTCGAAGCGCTTCAGGTCGTAGCGCTCGCCGTCGTAGCAGAGCGCATTCACCGCGGTCGCCAGGTCGAAGATGTACTTGCCGCGCGAGGCGGTCTCGAAGTCGAGGACGCCGACGACCTTGTCGCCGCGGAACAGGATGCTGTCGAGGTAGAGATCGCCGTGGATGATCCCTTTCGGCAGCTTGTTCTCGAGATAGTGCTCCAGGTAGCCGGCCTCCTCGTCGAGCGTGCGCGTGATCTTCTTGAAGTACGGGGGGAGCCGATCGCGCACTTCCTGGTAGACGTCGGCCACGCGCTCGAAATTGAAGCGGTTGTCGACGCCCTTCTTGTATCCCTTGCCGATGACGTGGAGGTCGGCGAGGACGCGGCCGGCGTTCTCGATCTGCGCCAGCGTCAGGCTCGCGCCCTCGCGCCTGTGGCCGTCGATGTATTTGAAGAGCGCGATGCACTTGCCGCCGAGTTCGTGGTACTGGCGGCCCTTGCGATCGATGACGAGCTGCGGGCACGGGAAGCCGTGCTTGCGAAGATAGAGCAGGAGATCGATCTCCCGCTTGACCTCCATCTCGCTGCGCTCCTCGTCGATGCGGAGCCAGAAACGTCCCTTGGCGGTATCGAGGCGACAATTGCCGTCCGTCCCGTTACCGTTACCGTTGGCCGCTTGCAGCTTGCCGAGCCCGAACTCTTCGACGAGCTCCGCCAACTGCCGTCTATCGAGATTCGTGTACGCCGCCATTGTGTTCGCCCACCACCCGGTTGGATATTGAAACCCGCCCAGTTATATCTCTAACCCCGCGATAGTCAATAGTTTTCTAAAAACGAAGTAGTGCGGTCCCGAATATGTCGAAAACGATGGCGGACGCGATCTCCGATCCATGCGCCTCGTCTATGTCGGTGATTTCACGGCGTCTGTGACCCCGATCCGGGGGCACAGACGCAGCAGCGGGCACTCCCCGCAGCGGGGCTTGCGGGCGTGACAGACCCGCCGGCCGTGATGGACCAGGCGGTGGGTGAAATCGGTCCATGACGCGGCGGGTAAGAGCGCCTGCAGGTCCCTCTCGATCTTGGCCGGATCGTCCTCGCTGGTGAGCCCGAGCCGGTACGCCACGCGGCGCACGTGGGTGTCGACGACGACCGACGGCACCCCGTAGGCGGTGCCGAGAACGACGTTGGCGGTCTTGCGGCCGATCCCCGGGAGCGTCACGAGGGTGTCGAGATCGCGCGGCAGCGTGCCCCCGAACCGTTCGACGGTCGCGGCGGCGACGCCGAGGAGCGACTTCGTCTTCTGGCGGAAGAAGCCGGTCGAGTGGATCATCGCCTCGAGCTCGCGGGGATCGGCGTCGGCGAGCGCACGCGGCGTCGGATAGCGCGCGAATAGCGCCGGTGTGACCTGGTTGACGCGCGCGTCGGTGCACTGCGCGGAGAGGATGGTAGCGACGAGGAGCTGCCACGCATCCCGATGCCGGAGAGCGCACCCCGCGTCGGGATAGACGTCGGCGAGAACGCGGTCGATCTTGCGCGCGCGTACGCGCCGAGCTCGCGGGGTCTCGGCGGCGGCGGCCAACGCCTTGCGCGTCATGCGCGGCGCTGCGACGCGGCGGGCGGAGCCGGCGGATGCAGGCGCCGCCGCTGCTCGTCGGCGACCCCGGCGCGATAGCTTTCCACGGCGCTCGCCGTTTGCGCGGCGTCCCACCCGAGGGCTGCGGCGACGAGCCGGCCGACGACGTCCGCCGCCGCGGCGCCGCCGTCGCTCCAGCGAAAGGCGATGGGTACGCGCCGCCGCAGCACGTCGTCGAGCGTCGCCGCCATCTCCGACTCGGCGGCGCGGATCACCTCGATCCGCCTATACGGCAGCCCTGCGACCAGGCGCCGCGCCGCCTCGGGCGCCGCCGCGAGGCGCTCGGCGATCGCCGCGGCCGCCGTTCCGTAGCGGGAGAGCAGATGCCGGATCAGGACCTCGTCGACGTTCGCCGGCGCGCGCGCCCGCAGGCGCTTCGCGAAGCCGCCGAAGCCGCCCCGATCCGGATCGTCGACGCGCGCTCCCGGAAGCGGGATCGCGCCGGTTCGACAGGGTGCGAAGCGCCGCCCGGGCTCCCACTCCGCAAAGCGTTCGACGAGCCGGTCGACCACCTTCTCGGCCACACGCCGATAGGTCGTGAGCTTGCCGCCGCCGAGCGAGAGCAGCCCCGACGGGCTCTCGAAGATCGCTTCCTCGCGCGAGGTCTCCGAGGGCGTCTCGTCCTCCGTCGCCGGTGGCGCTACGAGCGGCCGCAGCCCCGCATAGGCCCCGATCACGTCGCGCTCCGCGAGGCGCGCCGCCGGAAAGTAGGCGTTCACCGCTGCGAGCAGATAGCGCACGTCGTCGGCGTCGACGGCGACGTCCTCGGGACGCGTGTCGTAGTCGGTGTCGGTGGTCCCGACCAGCGTTTGGTCCTCCCAGGGAATCGCGAACATCACGCGGCCGTCGTGCGGGGCTCGCAGCACGATGGCGTTGCGGTTGCCGACGCGCTCGCGCGGCACGACGATGTGGACGCCCTTGGTGAGCCGCAGGACCGGCGCCGCCCCGGGATCGTCGAGCCGGCGGATGCGATCGAGCCACGGACCGGTCGCGTTCACGATCTGGCGCGCCGCGATCGTGAAGGTAGCGCCGCTCAAGCCGTCGACGATCCGCGCCCCGCAGAGCCGATCGCCGTCGCGCACGAACTCGGTGACGCCGACGTAATTGCAGGCGACCGCGCCCTCGTCCACGGCGGATCGGATCGTCTCCAGCGTCAGCCGAGCGTCGTCGGTCCAACAGTCGTAGTAGTGCATCGCGCCGCGCAGCCCGTCGGCACGCAATCGGGGCTCGCAGCGCAGCGTCGTGGCGCGCCCCCACGAGCGGTGCCGGGCGATGTTCCGGAAGGCCGCTAGCCCGTCGTAGACCCAGAGCCCTGCCGAGAGACGGAGTCGTCCCACCGGATCGCCGCGGAAGATCGGGAAGACGAAGGGCAGCGGCTGTACTAGATGCGGCGCGAGGTGGCGGCGCAGGCGATCGCGCTCGCGGCTCGCCTCGAGCACGAGCGCCAGCTCGTAGTTCTCCAGATAGCGGAGGCCGCCGTGGACGAGCTTGCTCGACTTGCTGCTGGTGCCGCTGGCGAAATCGCCCTGCTCGACGAGCGCGACCGAGAGCCCGCGCATGGCGGCATCGCGGGCGATCCCGGCGCCGTTGATGCCGCCGCCGATCACGAGCAGATCGAAGCGGCCGCGCGCCAGCGCGGCGCCGAGCGCGGCGCGGCGCGCGTCAGACACGGAACTGCCTCCACGATGCGCTCGACGCGGTCATCGGCGGCTCGTCGCTTTTATCACACGCCGGGGGAGCCGCCATCCGTGATCCTGCCAGACGATCCCGATCACCAGGTCGGCGACGTTGGTGCCGGTCGGGCCGGGTCGGAAGAGATCGCCGAGCGCGGCGAGCAGCGGGTAGGCGTCGTGGCGATCGATGGCGCGCTCGAGCGTCCCCGGGCCGGCGCCGGAAAGCGCCGAGCTGGCGGCGCCACGCGGCGGGCGGCGGGCCGCGCGCCGCGCCGTCGAGCCGTCGGCGAAGCCGCCGGCGGCGTCGGTCGGTCCGTCGATCCCGTCCGTGCCCGCTGCCAGGAGCGCCCAGCCGCCGACGTCGCCGAGCTCGCGGGCGACGGCCAAGGCGAGCGCCTGATTGCGGCCCCCCTTCCCGGCCCCGGCGCCGAGGCGGACGGTGGTCTCGCCGCCGGCGATCCACAGCACCGGCGCGCGCGCCAGGGTCCGCCGCGCCAGCCGGCGGAGCGCCCGGGCGACGACGCGTGCCGCCGCGGCGGTCGGGCCGACGAGCGGCGGCCGGCGCACGACGACGCGGGCGAACCCGGCGCGACGGCCCCAGGCGGCGGCGCCGGCCAACGCCGTCGCGTTGCTCGCGACGAGGATCGTCGGACACGCGCGCGCCGCCGCCGACCCGGGCTTCGGCGTCTCCGCGATCCGCCCGCGCGCACCGCGCTCCAGATGCCGGAGCACGCGCGGCGGCATCGGCAATGCACCTGCGGAGCCACGCGCGAGCGCCAGCGCGCGCGCGAACGTGGTCGGATCGGCGACCGTCGGACCCGATCCGATCACGGCGAGATCGTCGCCGGGTACGTCCGCGACCACGAGCGCGGCCGCCGCACGACCGACGAGGCGGGCCGCGAGCCGACCGCCGGCGATCGCCGAGAGGTGCTTGCGGATCGCATTCGCCCCGGCGATGTCGAGGCCGCTGGCGAGAATCCACCTGCCCGCTCGCTGCACGTCGGCAAGCGCTAGGCCCGCCGCCGGCAGCACGAGGAGGCTCGAGGCGCCGCCGGTCAACACGACCAGCACGGCTGCGGCCGGATGGCGCGCCAGCTCGGCGAGCAAGCGCCGCGTCGACGCGATGCTGGTCGCGTCGGGCAGCGGATGGCTGCCGCGCACGATGCGGATGCGCGCCAGCGGCCGCTCGTATCCGGGCGGCACGATCACGCAGCCGCCGACGATGTGCGGCCCTGCAATCGCCTCGACACCCGCGGCGAGGCCGGCCGCGCCCTTGCCGGCGCCGATCACGACGAGGCCGCCGGCGAGCGGCAGGGCGACGCGGCGTCCGCGCGCGCCCACGACGAGCCGCCGCGCGTCGCGGTCGAGCGTGAGCGCCCGCGCCGCGACCGCGGCGGGCGCTACCGCCGCAACCGCGGCCCGATACGCGGCGACGAGCGCGGTGCGGACCGCGCCCGGGGCGCGCCGCACGCCGCTCAACTTGCCTGCCATCCGAGCTTTCTGTAGCGTCCCGAGCGGCGCGCATCGACGCGCCGCACCCAGCGGAGGACGTGATGCACGAGGAGTTTCGTACCGAGGAATTCGCCGCGAGCTTCGTCGGAGTCTGGAAGCGCGTGGTCACCGATCCACGCGGCTTCTTCCAGGACATGCCGGTACGCGGCGGTATCCAGGCGCCGCTGCTCTTCCTGGTGGCGTGCCTCGTGGCGGCGGCGCTCGGCTATCTCGTGCTCGGTCCGCGCGGCTTCGGTCTGAGCCTGGTGTTCTGGGGCACCCTCCACTCGTTCCTCTATGCCGGCGTCTTCCTGCTGATCGCCAGACAGGTCTTCGCGGGAGCGGCGGACTTCGAGGCGACGTACCGGGTGATCGCGTACGCGACGGCTCCGATGGTCTTCATGTTCCTGCCCATCGTCGGCGGCCTCACGTTCCTCTATGCGATGTTCCTGGTCATCGTCGGTCTCGAGCGCGTGAACGGCTTCGATACCGTGAAGTCGGTGCTCACCGTCATCCTCGCGAGCCTCGTGCTGGCAGTCCTCGGCTGGGCCCTCGGCTTCCACGGCGGCGGCTATCCGTACGCCCACCCCCACGGCCGCATGCTCCACGGCTTCCTCGGCTGCCACCGCTGAGAGAGGGCGCGTGCCTCGAGCGCACGCACAGCCGGCGGCGCTAGCCGGCGGTCACTGACCTTCGTCGTCGATGTCAGCGGTGCCGAGGCGCCGGTATACTCGATCGTCGTCCCCGCGCCGGCTCTGCTTGGCCTCGATCTCGCGATCGGCCTGGCACTGCACGCAGAGGCGCGTGAACGGCATCGCCTGGAGGCGCCCCTCGGCGATCTCCTGCTCGCAGCTCTCGCAGACTCCGTACGAGCCTTCGCCGATGCGGTCGAGCGCGTCCTCGATCGACTTGAGCTTGCCGCGATCGCGGTCGGTGAGGATGAAGTTGATCTCGCGCTCGCGCTCCTCGCTGGCGAGATCGTAGGTGTCCATCCCTTCGTCCTTCGACGACTCCCGGCCCTGCTTGATGCCCTGCTGGATCTCCGCGAGCAGCTGTCGCTTCATGACTTCGAGCGTTTCACGGGCGGTCTTCAAGAAGGCTTTGCGCATGGTCTCCTCGAAAGGCGGCGGATGGTAAGTGCTAGTATCACCCGTGTCAACTCTCGATCGACGAAACGCGAACATCACGGAATATCGGCAAATCGCTATGCTCGACGACCGGAAACACCGGCGATGAGCGGGGCCACGATCGCCCACACCAGCTCCTCGACCTCGGCGATCGAGAGCAGCCGCCCGTCGCGCAGGCAGTCGACGCGCTGCCAGCGCTCGCTGCGATCGAGCGCCACGAGCGACAGGTAGGCGCCCTCCGCCGCTCGCAGGTGCTCCCGATCTTGCTCGTGGAGGTCTCGCGCCTTGCCGTGCAAGTGGTCGCGCGCGTCCTTGCCGGCGACGAGCTCGAAGCCGACGTCGGCGGGCACGTGCAGCAGGATCGTGAGGTCCGGCCGCGGAATGCCGAGCACCCCGTATTCGAGATCGTTCACCCAGCCGAGGAAGCGCGCGCGCTCGGCAGGGTCGGCGATCTTCGCCATCTGGTGACCTTTGTTCGCCGATACGTAGCGATTCGCGATCACGACCGCGCCGCGCGCCAGCGCCGCCCGGATCGCGAACGAGGCGTCGAAGCGGTCGAGCGCGTAGAAGATGGACGCACGATAGGCGTCGACGCCGGCGAGATCTCCGTACTCGCCGCGCAGATAGCGCTCGACGAAGTAGGCCGACGGCTCGCCGTAGCGCGGGAAGTCGACGAGGACGACATCGCGTCCATCGCTCCGCAGGCGCCGCTCCAGGCGAGCCGTCTGGGTGCCCTTCCCCGAGCCGTCGGTGCCGTCGATGACGATGAAGGTGCCGGTCATCGACGCCGGTAGGTGACGAAGGAGAACCCGTCGTGATCCTCCCGCGCCGTCTCCTTCCAGACGGCGGGGTCGAGGGCGGGAAAGAACGTGTCGCCCTCGAGGTCGCGGTGCACGCGGGTGAGCTCGAGCGCGTCGGCACACCCGAGCGCCGCGGCGTACACCGCGGCGCCGCCGTTGATCACGATCTCGGCGCCCGCATGGGCCGCGAGCGCCGCCGCGAGCGAGGCGTAGCGCTCGACGCCGGCCGGCAGCGGGTAAGCCTCCTGGCGCGTCAGGACGACGTTGGTGCGGCCGGGGAGCGGGCGGAAGCGCTCGGGAATCGACTCCCAGGTCTTCCGCCCCATGACGACGACCTTGCCCATGGTGATGTTCCGATACCGCTGCATGTCCTCGGGGATGCGCCACGGCAGGCCACCGTCCTTGCCGATGCAGCCGTTCCGCGCCACCGCAGCCACGATCGTGATCATGGCCTCAGACCGCGAGCGGAAAATCGATCTTCGGGTAGCTGGCGTAGCCTTCGACGCGGCTATGGGCGGCGGTCCAGTCCCAGATCGAGGTGAAGGGCTCGGTCACCACGCGCGGCAGGGGATGGCGCTCCGGATCGCGCCGCAGCTGCTCGCGGACGCCGTCGAGCTGGTTCACGTAGACGTGGGTGTCGGCGAGGAAACCGATGAGCTTGCCCTCGCCGAGCCCCGCGTCCTTGGCGAGGAGATGCAGCAGGAGCCCGTAGCTCGCGATGTTGAACGGCAGCCCGAGCGGCACGTCTACCGAGCGCTGGTTCCAGAGCAGATTGAGCCTGCCGCCGATCACCGTCACCTGGAAGACGAAGTGGCAAGGCGGCAGCCCCTGCTCGGCGAGCTGCGCCGGGTTCCAGGCGCTCACGATCAGGCGCCGATCGTCGGGGTTCGACTTCAGGGTCTCGACCACGCGGCGGAGCTGGTCGACGCCGCGCCCCGCATAGTCGGTCTCGTGGTCTACGTAGGGGGCGCCGAAATGGCGCCACTGGAAGCCGTAGATCGGTCCCAGGTCCGCCTCGGCGAGCATCCGACGCCGGGCTTCCGCGTCGTGGCCGTACGCGGCCTTGCGCGGATGCGCCCATTCGTCCCAGATGTGGTTGTCGCGCGCTTGCAGCCAGCGCTTGTCGGTGATGCCGCGCACGAAGAACTCGAGCTCGGTCGCGACCAGGCGAAACGGCGTGCGCTTGGTGGTGAGCAGCGGGAAGCCCGCGGCCATGTCGTGCTCGAACATGGCGCCGGCGATCGCGATCGTGTCGACGCCGGTGCGGTTCGGCTTGCGCTCGCCCTCGGCGAGGATGCGCCGGACGATGTCGAGATACGCCTTCACGATCCGCGCCGCCCTCTCAATGCCCCGTCGAGCCGAAGCCGCCGCGCCCGGGGCCGGTAGCGTCGGCCACCACCCAGCGCACGCGCGGTCGCGGGAAGATGATGCCCTGGGCGACGCGCGTCCCGCCCGGAATCGCCACGGCCTCGGCGCCCGGGTTCCACACCGAGATCAGCACCTCGTCGTCGGGCCCGCAGTAGTCGGGGTCGATCACGCCGACGCCGTTCGCGAGTACGAGCCCGTATTTCTGGAACAGCGACGAACGTGCGTAGACGTGAAAGACATGGTCCTCGGGGACGCCGATGGCGAGGCCGGTGCGGAGGAGCGCCTGACCGTGCGGCGGCACCGTCGCATCCTCCAGCACCGCCAGGTCGAAAGCCGCCGCGCCTGCGGTCTTGTACTCGGGGAGCGCGGCGCGCGGGTCGCGCTTGGTGATGCGAACGGTGATCATCGCCGCGATCTTTCAGAGCCGGCCGGCGCCGGTCAAGCCGCGGCGACCGTCGTGCCGTCGGCGACCGTCGTGCCGTGCCGGCTTGTCGGCCGCCGCGGCAGCCGGCGCCGGCTGCCGCCGCGGGCTCACCGCCGCCGCGCTTCGCCCTTCCACCACACGACCTGCTTTCCCGCCTGCTGCAGCAGCGCCAGCCCCATGGCGTCGCCGCGCTGATTCGGCTGCCGGCAATGAATCCGCGCTACCCCGCTGTTGATCGCCCGCTTCGCGCACATCACGCACGGGGTGTGGGTGAGGAACATCACCTTGTCCTTCTCGATCGCGCCCGCCTTGAGGAGAGCGTTCTCCTCCGCGTGCACGTAGCCGCTGCGATCGGCGGGGATGAAGTCACGGTCGTCGATGCCGGCAGCGCCGCCGTTGTAGCCGATGCCGAGCACGCGCTCGAGATCGCCCGAGACGACGACGCACCCGACCTTCTGCGACCCGTCCGTCGAGCGTAGCGCCAGCGCCTCGGCGAAGTGCTGGTACGCCTCGGGGAGCGTCATCCGGGGCGGCAGGCGCCCGCCGACGAGCCCGATCGGGTGCGGACCGGCGCTGCGCGGCCGCCAGCGCGGATAGTGGATCACCGCCTTTCCGGCTCGCCGCAACAGCTCGAGGCCCTTGCACCCGCGCGCGGTCGCGGTTCGGTAATAGACGTGGCTCACGCCGCTGTTGATCGCGCGCGCCGCGCAGAGCAGGCACGGCGCTTCGGTCACGAACATGAGCTTGTCCTTCTCGACCGCGCCCGCGATCAGGAGCGCGTGCTCCTCGGCGTGGAGGTGGCTGTCGCGCCGGCGCGCGCCGCCGAGTCGACCGCGGGCGCTCGCGGCGCCGCCGGAGAAGCCGGCACCGAGCACGCGCTCGAGATTGAAGCTCACGAGCACGCATCCCGTGCGGTGCGCCGCCGCGGGCGAACACCGCGCCAGGGCCTCGGCGAAGCGCAGGAACGACTCGTAGAGCGGGATGCGATCCTGGCCGGGGCCGCGATTCAGCGGATGGGTGTTCTCGGGACGGCCGTCCTTCACCGCCGAGCGCCGCCGCGGCCGCAGCGCGGAGCCGGCCTGGCCGGCGGCAGCCTGCGCTCTGGCGCGCGCCACTACTCGCGAAAATTGACGAACTGGAGCGCCAGTCCGAGGTCGGCGCCGCGGAGCTTGGCGATCACCTCCTGCAGATCGTCGCGCTTCTTCCCCGACACGCGCACCTCGTCGTCCATGATCTGCGCCTGGGCCTTGACGCCGGCGCCTTTGATGAACTTGACGATCTCGCGTGCCTTCTCCGTCTCGATCCCCTGCTGCACCGTTATCTTCTGGCGCGACCGCCCGCCCTGCGCCGGCTCCATCGCGCCGTACACGAGGTTCTTGATCGGCACGTTCCGCTTCACCAGCTTCGACTGCAGCACGTCGACGACGGCCTTCACCTTGAAGTCGTCGGCCGAGGTGACGACGATCTCTTTCTGATCCCAGGCGATCTCGGTCTTGCTGTCCTTGAGGTCGTAGCGCTGCGCGACCTCCTTGCGCGCTTGATTGAGCGCGTTGTCGACCTCCTGCAGGTCGATCCGGGAGACGACATCGAACGAAGGCATGGGACATTTCGTAGCAAGATGCCCGGCCGCGTGCCAGCACGCGCCGGGCGCCGGCCTACGACGGCGGCGGTGCGGCGGCGCCGGGCGGCGTGATCACGTCGACGCCGGGGGGCACCGCGAGCTCGAAGGTGGAGTCGGGGACCTCGACGTTGCGAACGATGTCGTTGAACCCGAGAGTGGTCACGTTGCCGAGCGGATCGGTCACGGCCGCTTCGACGATGTCGTAGGTAGCGCGGTCGACCCCGAGCGCGAGCGCGCCGACGTCCTCGCCCCGCTTCGACGCCAGGGCCACGTACAAGCGATCCGCGGTGCAGCCGCGCGCATCGGCGCGCGGCTCGAAGTCGTCCGTGATCCGCCCGACCCCGAGGAGGAAGGAGACCGGCGTCGTCGAGACGAAGGCGGCGCGGAACGGCGCCTTCAGCACCTGGCGATCGTCCGGCTGATAGATCCAGAGGGTGTTGCCGTCGGCAATGATCTGCTGCGGACGCGGCGGCTGGAAATCCCAGCGCATCTTCCCGGGCTTCTTGAAGACCACCGTCCCCTCGGAGACGTCGCTGACGCCGAGCGACTTGACCGTCATCTCTTGCCGCACGCTGGCGCTGAACGTACGCGTCTGATCGTAGCGCTCCTGGAGCTTGCGCACGATCGTCGCCGGATCGGGACACGCCGCCGCGCCCCCGGCTGGCTTGGCCGCGGCGGCGGCGGGTACATCACGGCCCGCCCCCAGGACGGCGGCGAAGAGAACTGCCAGTGCGGCGGTGGTACGCAGCATGCGCCGCTCTCTACCAGCGTGGTTCGGACGCCGCCAGGGAGCCGGCGCCGCGATCGCTCCCCGAGCGCTCGTCACGAGCCGGCGCTGTGCCCGCCGACGACTGCGCGCGCGCGCCGCGCCCGCACGCTCAGTCGTCGGCGTCGATGTTGCGCGCCAGTACTTCGCGCGGCCGGGCGCCCTCGGCGCGCGACACCACGCCCTCGCGCTCCATACGCTCGATCATGCGCGCGGCGCGGTTGTAGCCGACGCGCAGCTTGCGCTGCAGCCACGAGATCGACGCCTGACGGCTCTCGGTGACCACCCGTACCGCCATGTCGTACATCTCGTCGTGGAGGTCGTCTGCCTCGTCCTCGGCCCCCTCCTCGTCCTCGCCGCCCTCGAGGAGCTCCATCCGGTACTTGGGCGCTCCTTGTCGGCGCCAGAACTCGACGACCTTCTGCACCTCCTCGTCGGAGACGAAGGCGCCGTGGATGCGCGTCAGGCGCGCCGTGCCCGGCGGCAGGAACAAGCAGTCGCCGGAGCCGAGAAGGCGCTCGGCGCCCTGCGCATCGAGGATCGTGCGCGAATCGATGCGCGACGTCACCTGGAACGAGATGCGGGCCGGAAAGTTAGCCTTGATGAGCCCGGTGATGACGTCCACCGACGGACGCTGGGTGGCGAGGATCAGGTGGATGCCGGCGGCGCGCGCCTTCTGCGCCAGGCGCGTGATCGACTCCTCGATGTCGCGGCCGACCGTCATCATCAAGTCGGCGAGCTCGTCGACGATGATGACGATGCGGGGCAAGTGCTCGTGTACGAGAGGCTGGTCGCCGAGCGGCTGCCCGGGGACGAACGGGCTTGCAGCCTCCTCCTCGTCCTCCGGCTCGGTGAGCTCGATGACGCCGGCGCCCTTCTCCGCCTGTTCGGCCGCGATCTGCTTGTTGTAGCCGTCGAGGTTCCGGACGCCCTTGTCCCGCAGCAGCCGGTAGCGGCGATCCATCTCCTGGATGACGTTGGCGAGCGCGCAGGCCGACTTCTTCGGATCGGTCACTACCGGCACGAGCAGGTGCGGAATGTTGTCGTACACCGAGAGCTCGAGCATCTTCGGGTCGATCATGATGAAGCGCACGTCGTGCGGCGACGCTTCGTAGAGAATGCTCATGATCATCGCGTTCAAAGACACCGACTTGCCGGTGCCGGTGGCGCCGGCCATGAGGAGGTGCGGCATCTTGCCGAGATCGGCGACATAGGTGTTGCCGGTCGTGTCCTTGCCGAGCGCCAGCGAGAGCTTCGACTCCGAGCGCTGGAACTGGTCGCTGGCGATGATGTCGCGGAACCAGACCTTCTCGCGGCGCGGATTCGAAACCTCGATGCCGACGACCGGCTTCCCGGGGATCGGCGCCAGGATGCGGACGCTGTGGGCGCGCAGCGCCATCGACAGGTCGTCGGCGAGGGTCACGACCCGGTTCACCTTGACGCCGGCCGCGGGCTCGAACTCGAAAGTGGTGATCACGGGTCCCGGTCGGACCGCGACCACCTTGCCGTCGACGCCGAAGTCGGCGAGCTTCGACTGCAGGATGCGCGAGCTCGCGATCAGCGAGTCCTCGTCGATCTGCACGCCCGAGTCGACGGGGGCGTCGAGGAACGCGAGCGGCGGCAGCTCGTACTGTGTCCCCGACGAGAAATGGAACTCCTCCTGCTTGCAGGTCTTCGCGGTCTTGCCCTTCCCCGCCTTGGCCGGACGCGGCTCGGACTCGTTGACCACGATCGGCGGCGCCGGCTCGGGCGGCGGCAGCGCCGACCGCTTGCCGCGCTCGGGCTTGGCCTCCCGGTCGCGGCGCTGGCGCGGCAGCGGCAACTCGATCACCCCCTCGTCGTCGGCGGGACGATGCCGTTCGCGCCAGCGCCGGAAGGCGCCCGCGAACGCGGCGCGGGTGGCCGTGGCGCGGCGCGCCGCTGCGGTCATGCCGCCGACCAGCGAGCCGCCGGTGACGACCATGGTCGTGAGGACGAGGCCGGTGGCGACGATCAGGAACGCGCCGAGCGCATCGAAGAGCCCGGCGAGCACCGTCGCCAGGAAGCCGCCGATCCAGCCGCCGGCCGCGGCCTCGCGCCCGGGACCGCGCACCAGGGCGAGAGCCGTCGCCACCAGGAGCAGCTCGGCCGTGAGTACGGCGCCGCGCAGAAGCGAGAGCGCCAGCGAGCCGCCGCGCAGCACCACGACGGCAACGACGACGATGCCGATCGGGATCACGAACGCGGCGAGGCCGAACGCCTGCACGAAGAGGTCGGACACCAAGTGCCCGACGGGGCCGCCGACGTTCCCTGCCGACCGACCGGGCGTGTAGCTGAGGAAACTGAGGCCGAGATAGCAGGCGCCGGCGATCGCGAAGAGCGCCTCGATCTCGCGCCGCAGCGTGCCCGCCGCCTGCTCCACTTTCTCCCGCACCCCGCCCTTGGCTACACGTGCCGCTTTTCCAGCCACCACCACCCCCGACGCGCCGACGGCTCAAGACTTGTCACGGACGGCCCGGCAGGCGCAAGCCCCGGCGGCCGCGGCCGCTTCGTCCGCCGCCGCGAGGCGCTGGCGCTACAGCTCCATCACCACGGGAAGGATGACCGGGCGCCGCTCGAGCGTCTTGCGAAAGTAGCGGCGCAGCGCCTTGCGCATCTCTTCCTTCACCTCGGCGGGCGCCGTACGCGACTCCGGCGCCAGCGCCGCCAGCGCCTCCAGGACCGCCTCCTTGGCGTGCTCGAAATAGACCTGGCTCTCGTCCTCGAAGACGAAGCCGCGCGAGATCAGATCGGGGCCGGAGATGATCTCGCCGGTGTGCTGGTTCACGGCGAGGATGGCGAGCACGAGGCCCCCGTCCGAGAGATGACGGCGGTCGCGCAGGACGACGTCGCCGACGTCGCCGACGCCCTTGCCGTCGACGAAGACACGCCCCGACGCCACGGATTCGGCGCGGCGCGCCCCGGCGGCGTCGATCTCGAGCACGTCGCCGTCTTCGAGGAGGAAGCAATCCGCAGGCGCCAGGCCCATGTCGGCGGCGAGCCCGCAGTGGCGAACCAGGTGCCTGTACTCCCCGTGCACGGGGACGAAGTAGCGCGGGCGCGTGAGCTGCAGCATGAGCTGGAGCTCCGACTGGCTGGCGTGCCCCGAGACGTGCAGGCCCGCATACGGCTCGTGCAGCACGTCGGCGCCGCGACGGCAGAGATGATTGATGACGTCGCCGATCGACTTCTCGTTCCCCGGGATGATGCGCGACGACATGATCACCGTGTCGCCCGGCTCGACCCGCACCTGTTTGTGGTCGTCCATCGCGATCCGCGCCAGCGCCGAGAGCGGCTCGCCTTGGCTGCCGGTCGAGAGCAGCGTCACTCGCTCGGGCGGCAGGCCGCGCGCCTCGGCGACGTCGACGATCAGCCCGGGGGGCACGCGCAGGTAGCCCAGATCGCGACCTATCTCGACGTTCTGCACCATGCCGCGGCCGAGTACGGCAACGCGCCGGCCGGTCGTCGCCGACACGTCGAGCACCTGCTGGATGCGGTGCAGATGCGACGCGAACGTCGCTACCAACACGCGTCCGCGCGCCCGCCGAAAGGTCGCCTCGAAGCGCGCCGTCAGGCTACGCTCCGACGGCGTCACCCCGGGACGGTCGACGTTGGTCGAGTCCGAGAGCAGGGCCAGCACACCGGCGTCGCCGAGCGCCGCGAAGCGCCGGAGGTCGGACGGCAGCCCGTCGAGCGGCGTCTGGTCGAACTTGAAGTCGCCGGTGTGGACGATGGTGCCGAGCGGCGTCCGGATGGCGAGGCCCACGGCGTCGACGATGCTGTGGGTGATGTGGATGGCCTCGATCTCGAAAGGGCCGACGCGCCAGGAGTCGCCGGCGCGGAAGCGCTCGAGCGGCCGCACCAGCTCGTGCTCCTCGAGCTTGTGCGCGACGAGCGCGTGCGCGAACGGCGTCGCGTAGGTCGGCACCGGCATCTCCCGCACTACGAAGGGCAGCGCACCGACGTGATCCTCGTGCCCGTGCGTACAGACGATCGCCTGCAAGCGGCCGGGCCGCTCGCGTAGATAGGTGAGATCGGGGATCACGAGGTCGATGCCGAGCATCGACGGCTCCGGAAACATGACGCCGCAATCGATCGCCACGGCGCTGTCGCCGTACTCGATCAGCATCATGTTGAGGCCGATCTCGCCGAGGCCGCCGAGGGGAACGATCCGCAGGACCTCGTTCATTGCCGCTTTCCGTCCACCACTTTCGTGACCGAGCGAGCCTCCCACAAAGCACGCGCCGGCGCCAGGACGCGGCCGCGATCCGCCATCGCCCTCGGCCAACCGCAGCAGCTACTCGGCGTCGTTGACGGTGGTGGAGGCCGCTGTTAAGCCTCGCGCAACGTCGCCAGCCGTCCCCCCGGGAGGTTCAGCATGTCGGTCAACAAAGCCATTCTCATCGGCAATCTCGGCAAGGATCCCGAGGTTCGCTTCACCGGCACCGGCCGCGCCGTATGCAAGTTCCCGCTCGCGACCACCACCAGCTGGAACGATACCGAGGGCGCGCGCCAAGAGCGCACGGAGTGGCACAACGTCATCGTCTGGGGGAAGCAGGGCGAGAATTGCGGCAAGTTCCTGAGCAAGGGACGCCAGGTCTTCGTCGAGGGCGAGATCCGCACCCGGAGCTACGACGACAAGGACGGCAACAAGCGCTACATCACCGAGATCGTCGCCCAGAACGTCCGCTTCCTCGGCGGCGGCGCCGGCGGCGCGCGGGGAGCCGGCGGCGGCGAGCCCGGCTGGCCGGAAGAGCCGTCGGGGAGTACGGGCGGCGGCGCCCCGCCCGCCGACGACGACGTTCCGTTCTGACCTGCAAGCGGCGCCGTTGACTCGGCGCTCCGCACCCGCGTACTGATCGGGAACCGTACCGACCACGCCGCACTCGCCACCCGCCTGGGGAGCCCGTATGACCGACCGCCTCTACTGGAACATGGAGATCGAGCCGCAGCTCGGCGGCGAAGCGCTGCGCTCCCTCCAGATCGAACGCCTGCGGCTCCGCGCCCGCGACCTGCTCCGCGAAGCTCCGTACTTCCGCCGCCGCCTCCACGCCTCCGGCGTGCGCGCCCCCGAGGACATCGCGAGCCTCGACGACTGGGCGCGGGCGCTGCCGCCGTTCACGAAAAGCGACTACCGCGCGCTCATGGAGGAGTGCGGCGGCGACGTCTACCGCTTCCTCGACGAGACCCTCCCGGTGCCGCTCGAGCGCCTGGTGTTCATGGCCGCGACGTCGGGAACGACGGGCGCGCCGCAACCCTACCCGCTGACGCGCGAGGACATCGACGGACTCTGGGGCGAGTTCATGCGTCGAGCGCGCTGGCGCGCGGGCGTGCGTCCGGGCGATCGACTCGTCCACGCCTTCGCGCTCTCGATGTTCCTCGCCGGCGTGCCGTCGCTGATGAGCATCGAGGACGGCGACCCGCTCAGCATCCCCGTCGGCGCCGAAGCGGGCGCGGCGCGCATCCTCACCACCACACGCTTCTTCGGCGGCACCGTCCTTTCGTGTACGCCCTCGCTCGCCGAGCATCTGATCGAGCGGGCGCCGGCGGTGCTCGGAGCGCCGATCGCGTCGCTCGGACTGCGCATCCTGCTCTGCGGGGGCGAGCCCGGCGCCGGGATTCCCGAGGTCAGGCGCCGGATCGAGGGCGCCTACGGGGCGCGCCTCTTCGACGCCGGAGCCGGCTTCGGCGTCTCGTGCGCCCACGCGGAATACCAAGGCATGCACTGGGTGGCCGACGACCTGGCGCTCTACGAGCTCGTCGATCCGACCACGCACGCGCCCGTGGAGCTCCGCGACGGAGCCGAAGGCGAGGCCGTCTTCACGACGCTCGTCGGCGGCGGGTTCGGCTGGACGCGCATCACGCTCGGCGACATCCACCGCATCGAGACCTCGCCGTGCCCGTGCGGCACCACCGGCATCCGCTACCGAATCGTCGGCCGCGTCGACGACATGCTCAAAGTCAAGGGCGTGATCGTCTACCCGGCGGCGATCGACGCCGTCCTGGCGAGCTTCATCCCGCGCCTCACCGGCGAGTTCCGGATCGCGCTCACCGAGCCGCCGCCGCGCGTCGTGCCGCCGCTCGTGCTGCGCATCGAGCGCGGCGAGGGCGTGCCGGAGAGCGCCCTCCCGGCCCTCGAAGCCGAGGTCCGGGCGGCGCTCAAGGAGCGCCTCAAGATCACCCCCGAGATCCGATGGCTGGCACCGCTCTCCTTGGAGCGCAGCGCCCACAAGACGCGCTTCATCGAGGTGGCGAAGCCGTCATAGCGAGCGCGCCCGGCGCGCGGAGGAGCCATGGACTTTTTCGACTACGACCTCTCGCTCGGCGACGAGCAGCGCGAGATCCAGAAGGCCGCGCGCACCTTCGCGGCCGAGGTGCTGCGCCCCGCCGGCATCGCCCTCGACCGCCTGAGCGGACGCGAAGTGTCGGCCCCGGGGTCGCCGCTCTTCGACGTGCTGCGCCAGGCCTCGGAGCTCGGCTACACGCGCCTCCTCGGTCCCGAGGCGCTCGGGGGCCTCGGTCTCTCGCCGTTGACGGCCGCACTCGTCCTGGAAGAGCTGGCATGGGGGAATCTCGGCCTCGCCGCCGTCTTCTTCCTCGCCGGCACACCGGCGCAGGTGGCCCTGCTCTCCGGCAACTCCGAGGCGATCGAGGCCATCGCCGTACCCTACTTCCGCTCGAGCGACGGGTCGCTGCGCGGCTGTTGGGCGATCACCGAGCCCGATCATGGCTCGGACACGCTCGGCGTGATGCGCCCGGAGCTGGTCGTGAAAGCACCCGGACAAGTGGTCGCGCGCCGCGAGGGCGACGGGTGGGTGATCCGCGGGCAGAAGTCGGCATGGGTGTCGAACGGTCCGATCGCGACGCACGCGATGCTGAACGTCCACCTCGAGCCGGCGGCGGGGCTCGACCGCGGCGGCGTGTGCCTCCTGTCGCTAGATCTGCCGGGCGTGACGCACGGCCCGGCGCTCGAGAAGCACGGGGCGCGCTCCCTGCCCCAGGGCGAGCTCTTCTTCGACGATGTCCACGTGCCGCGCTGGGCGATGGTCGTCGAGCCCGACGCCTATCCGGCATACATGGAGAACCATCTCGCGAGCTTCAACGCCGGCGTCGGCGTCGTCGCGACGGGATTGGCGCGCGCGGCCTTCGACGCCGCGCTCGCCTACACGCGCGAGCGCGTCCAAGGCGGCCGGCCGATCGCCGAGCACCAATCGGTGCGTGCCCGCCTCTTTCGCATGTTCCAGCTAGTGCAGGCGTGCCGCACGCTCGCACGCGGCGTCTGGACGTCCAACCTGACGCTCCTCGAAACCAGCGGCCGCATGCGCCTCGAGCACTCGATCGCCTCCAAGGTCTTCTGCACCCAGGCGGCGCACGAGGTGGCGACGCTCGCCGTCCAGCTCCACGGCGGCAACGGCCTGACGCGCGAGTACCCGGTCGAGATGTTCCTGCGCGACGCCACGGCGCTGACCGTCGCCGACGGCGAGAACGCGTACCTGTCGCAGATCGGCGCCGGTATCCTCGTCGAACGGCAGGCATGAGGATACCGCTGGCAGCGCGGCGAGATCTCGTCGGCATCTGCATCTTCGCCATTGCCGGCGTCGCTCTGGCCGCGCGGGCGGCGGCTCACACGACCGGCGGGGCCGTCCACGATCACGCTGCCGCGACGGCACCGCCGGCGGCGCGCGAGCGGAGCGCGGTGCCGTCGGGCGGCGCCGCGGCTACGCCCGGCGCCCGGGTCGCGATCGCCGGCGAGATCGTGCCCGACCCCTGCATGCCGCGCGACGCCGTACCCCCCGACGATCTCTGCGCCCGTCTCGCCGCTCTCCCCCGCGACGCCGCGACGCGCTTCCTCCGCGACGAGGCCACGGGCGAGCTCTGGATCCTGCTCGTCGACGTCGCCATCCCTGCGGAGCACGCCCACTGGCTCGCGCAGCACGGCGCGCGCGTACGCGTCGCCGGCCGCGCCGCGGAGCACGCCGGGGTTCACGCGCTCACGGTCGAGCGCGTGTGGCGCGCCCACGATCACGACGCGGCTCCCCACGGCGGCATCGTCGGCATGTGGGGCGACCGACACCTGGAGCTCGTGAGCCGGGAGCGGGGCGACGTGCGCGTCTATCTCCTCGACGCGTTCATGGAGCCGATCGCGGTCGCCGCAGCGTCCGGCACGGCCCGGATTCGCGGCGCCGCCGACGCCACCCGCAACGCCCGCCTCGAACCCGCGCCCGAACCGGGCTGCCTCGTCGTCGCCGGCGAGACGCGCCGCCCCGACGACAAGGACGTGACGGTCGAAATCGACGTGCACGGCGAGCACATCGTGATGACGCTGCCCTTCGTGTCGGCCGCCTCGGACCCGGAGAAGCACGACGACCACGGAACCCACGTCCACCATTGAAGCGCCGCCCGACCGGCGCCCGCCGGTGACCCCGCGGCGCTGTGCCCGACCTCAGACGCGCCCGGCCTCGAGGAGCGGCAGCAGCCAGTAGTGCAGTCCGCTGCCGCCGAACGCGCGCCGGAGCGCCTCGAGCAGGGCGGGAGCGACGACGCGCGGGAGCGCGATCTCGACCCGGGCGCGCGGCCGGCGCCCGGCGACCTGCTCGGCGAGCCGTAGCGACGCAGGCGGCGCTCCGTGCCCGGAGACGCACTGGGTGCTGAACCCGGGGACGTCCTCGCGCTCGAGAAGCCAGTCGATCAGCGGGTCTTCGATCTCGGGCGCGACGAACAGAACGAGCAAGCAATCTTCCACGTAGCCCTCAGGACACCGCGCCGAAGCGCCGGTAGAGTATGGGCAGCAAGACCAAGGTCAGCGCCGTCGCCGACACCAGGCCGCCGATGACGACGATCGCGAGCGGGCGCTGGATCTCCGAGCCCGGACCGCGCGCGAACAGCAGCGGCACGAGACCGAAGGCGGCGATCGTCGCGGTCATCAGCACCGGGCGGAGGCGGCGTTGGGCGCCCTCGACCACGACGCGCTCGATCGGAACGCCGAGCGCCCGCAGCTCGTTGAAGTGCGTGACCATGACGACGCCGTTCAGGACGGCGATCCCGAGCAGCGCGATGAATCCGACCGACGCCGGAACGGAGAGGTACTCGCCCGTGGCCCAGAGCGCGACGACGCCGCCGATCATGGCGAAGGGGACGTTGCTCAGCACCAGGCCCGCCTGGCGCACGGAGCCGAAGGTCGAGAACAGGAGAAGGAAGATCAGCGTGAGAGCGACCGGAACGACCAGGCCGAGTCGCCGCGCTGCACGCTGCTGGTTCTCGAACTGACCTCCCCACTCGAGCAGGAATCCGGCCGGCAACGGCAACGACTCCCCGACGCGTCGTCGGGCCTCGTCGACGAAACCGACCAGATCCCGGCCCGCGACGTTGGCGATGACGACGGCCATGCGGCTCGCCGACTCTCGGCGCAGCGACACCGGTCCCTCGACCCGTTCCATAGTCACGAGGCCGGATAGCGACGCCCGGCCCCCGCCCGGAAGCGTCAGCTGCAGCGCCGAGAGCTCCGCCGGCGACGTCCGCATGGTCTCGTCGCCGCGCAGCACGAGCGGGGTCCGGCGCCCACCCTCGTAGACCGTACCGACGGGCACGCCCTCGAGCTGCGCCCGCAAGAAGCTCCCGACCGCGTCCACCGAGAGCCCGCGCCGTCCCGCCTCCAACCGGTCGATGCGCAGATTCTGGTAGAGCGCGCCGGTGTTGCGCGGCGTATAGACATCCTCCGCCCCCGGAATCGCTCGCAACAACCGTACGAGCTCGTCGGCGGTCCGGTTCAAGTCGTCCAGGTCGGGCCCGAATATCTTGACCGCGACGTCACCTCGCACCCCGGTCAGCATCTCCGCCACCCGCATTTCGATGGGCTGCGTGAAGGTGTGGCCGAGCCCCGGAAAGCCGTCGAGCACGCGGCGCAGCTCCTCGACGAGCGCCTCTCGCGACGCCATCCTCCAGGCGTCGCGGGGACGCAGTTGCAGAAAGGCGTCGGTCTCGTTGAGCCCCATGGGATCGAGGCCGATCTCGTCCGCACCCGTGCGGGCGACGATCCCGGTGATCTCCGGAACGGCCTCCAGGAGAGCTCTCTGCAGCCGGTTGTCGAGCGCGACGGCAGCCTCGAGGCCGATCGCCGGCGACTTCTCCAACTGCACGATGACGCTGCCCTCGTCCATCGTCGGCAAGAACGTCTTGCCGACGCGCGAATACAGGAGCCCAGCGATCGCGAGCAGGAGCACGGCGCCGGCGACGACGGCGCCGCTGCGCCGCAGGCACCACGCGAGCACCGGCGCATACGCCCGATGGAGCCAGCGCACGAGCGCGGGCTCTCCCGCGTGCCCCGCACCGAGGAGGAACGACGCCAGCACCGGAATGACGGTCAACGACAAGACCAGCGCCGCACTGAGCGCGAACACTATGGTGAGCGCGACCGGTCCGAAGAGCTTGCCTTCGAGCCCCTGCAACGTCAGCAGCGGCAGGAAGACCACGACGATGATCCCCATCCCCGCCGCCGTCGGCCGCGCGACCTCCTTGGCGGCGCGGTAGATGACGTGTAGCTGCGGCACGCGGCCGCGCTCGCTCTGCTCGCCGAGCCGCGTCACCACGTTTTCGACGACCACGACGGCCGCGTCGACCAGCATCCCGATGGCGATCGCGAGCCCGCCGAGGCTCATCAGATTGGCCGACAGGCCGACGGCATACATCGCGACGAAGGTCGCGAGCGCGGCGAGCGGCAAGATGAGCGCGACCGTCAACGCCGCGCGTGCGTTCCCCAAGAAGACGATCAGGAGCAGCAGCACGAGGACGATCGCCTCGAAGAGCGCCCGACGAACGCCGGCGACGGCATGCGCGACGAGCTCGCCGCGATCGTAGAAGACGCGGAACCGCGCGCCGGCGGGCAGCGTTCGCGAGAGCTCTTCCAGCTTCCGCCGCACTCCCTGCACGACCTGCTGCGCGTTGGCTCCGCGCAATCCCAACACCAGACCTTCGACGGCCTCCCCGCGGCCGTCGGCGCTGACGGCTCCGTAGCGAGTGAGCGCGCCGACGCGCACGGCCGCGACATCGCCGACCCGCACCGGCTCCGCAGAGTCGGCTGCCACGACGATCGCGGAGATGTCGGCGGGAACGCGCACGCCGCCTTCGGCGCGGACGAGGAGCACCTCCTCGCCGTATCCGAGGCGGCCCGCGCCTTCGTTGCGGTTGTTCGCCCCGAGCGCCGCGCGGAGCTGCTCCACGGTGATCCCGCGGGCGTTCATCCGCGCGCCGTCGGGCACGACTTCGAACGTACGGACGAACCCGCCGAGCGCGTTGACGTCGGCCACGCCGGGCACCGTCCGCAGCGCCGGGCGGATCGTCCAATCGAGGAGGGTTCGCCGCTCCTCGAGCGAGAGGTCGCCGCCCTCGATCGTGAACATGAACATCTCCCCGAGCGGTGTCGTCATCGGCGCCAGGCCGCCGCGCACGCCGTCCGGCAGATCTTCCCAGATCCCCGCGAGCCGCTCCGCCACCTGCTGGCGCGCCCAGTAGATGTCGCTGCCGTCCTCGAAATCCACGGTCACGTCGGCGAGGCCGTACTTCGAGATCGACCGCAGCGTGGTCTGGTGCGGTATGCCGAGCAACTCGACCTCGATCCGCGCCGTGATCCGCTGCTCGACTTCCTCGGGCGTCATCCCGGGCGCCTTGACGACGACCTTCACCTGCGTCGTCGAAACGTCCGGATAGGCATCGATGGGCGTGTGGACGAGCGCCAACCACCCGCCGCCGATCAGCGCGCCGACGGCGAGCAGCACCAGCAAGCGCTGGCTCAGGGCGAAGCGGATCGCGAACCCGAGCATCAGTCGCCGCCCCGCACCCACATAGACTTGAGCGCAGCCGCGCCTTGCACCGCGATCTCGGCGGCCGCGGGCAGGAGGGCTTCGACGACCGCCGACCGCGGCTCCTCTTCGAGCACCTGCACGGCGACCGGAACGAAGCCTTCGGGCTGCGCGAGGAAGACGTAGCTCGCTTCCCCGACGCGGACGACCGCCGCGAGCGGTACGCGGTACACCGATCTCGACGCCGCCGCAGGTCGCAACCGCACCGAGACGAACTGCCCGGGACGAAGCTGCTCGGCACCGTCGGCGATCTCGGCGCGCACCGTGACGCCCTGATCGGCCTCGTGAACGGCGCGCCCGACTGCGACCACGGTGGCCTCGAGCCCGAGAGCGGGAATGGTCACCGGCGTTCCCGGAGCGATGCCGTCCAGGCGCTCGACCGGCGCGTGGATCTCGAGCCAGAGCGAGCTCAGATCCCCGAGCCGATAGAGAGGGTCCGCGCCCCGCACCCGCTCGCCGACCGTAACGCTCTGCGCGAGCACGATGGCGTCGAGCGGCGACGTCACCGTCACCAGACTCGTGAGCTCGCCGGAGCTCGTGAGCCGCTCGAGCGCGGCGGCGTCGAGCCCCGCCAGCACGAGCGCCTGCCGGCGTTCGGCGAGCGCCGCAGCGGCCTGCTGCTGCGTCGCTGCGGCTTCCAGGAACCGCCGCTGGGCTACGAGCCCCTCCGCGAAGAGCCGCCGGTCGCGATCCGCGTTCGCAGCGGCGAGCTCCGCCCGGCTCCGCAGCTCCAGGTACTCGCGCTCGATCTGCAGGAGCTCGGGACTGCGGATGCGCGCCAGCGGCTTGCCCTCCTCGATCGCATCGCCCGCGGCAACCAACAGCTCCTCGACGAGGCCGGAGCACGGGGCGCTGACGATACGCAGCTGCGTATTGGGAACAACGACCTGCGCCGGCAGCGCGGGGCCGATCGTGCGCTCGGCGCGGTCGGCGGGCGCAACGACGATCCCGAGAGCTTCCCGCTGGACTGCGTTCAGCAGAAGCGTACCACCGGCGCCCGCCGCGGGCGCCGCGCCCCACGACGACGCGCAGATCGCTACGAGAACGAGTGCTCGCGGGGTGCTCACGGCACGAGCCCCGCGGCTTGATTGTAGCGGGCAATCTCGCGGTCGCACTCCATTGCCCGCGTCTCGACGGCGGCGGTGGCGGCCGTCGCGCGGTCGCGCACCAGCAGCAAGGTGACCAGGTCGGATTCCCCGAGCGTGAACGCCCGCTCGGCCAGGCGCTCGCTCTCGCGGGCCAGGTCGGCGGCGGCGCGCGCCGCGCTCAGGGCCGCTTCCCCTGCCGCCAGGCGCAGCGCCGCCGCATCCGCGGCGAGGCGGATCTCGCGCGTCGCGGCGCGATGGTCGCTCTCCGCTGCGGCGACGACGCGCGCCAGGCGGGCGAGCTCTGCGTCCACGTGAGCGCCGATGCCGACTGGAACGGAGATGCCGAAGACGATCGACTCGTTGAAATGTTGCCCGCGCAGATCGCGCTCTCGCTGGCCGCCGACCGTCACCGACGGCGCTCCTCCGCGGTCGCGGCGCGCCGCCTCCAGCTCGGCTTCGGCCCGCTCCCAGCGCGCCCGCGTCGAGGCCAGACGCGGATGGTCTTCTTCACGCGTCGGGGCGGTGGCGCGCCGTTCGCGAAAATCGACGGGTAGCACCGTCGAGCCCGTCAAGGCCTCGTAGGCGCTCAGCGCCTGCGCGACGGTGCTCCGTGCCTGCAGCTCTTCCGCGCGGCGGCGCCAGGTGTCCTCGCGTGCCAGGACCGTGTCGCTGCGAGCCAGCTCCCCGGCTTGCCAGCGGCGCTCGACTTGCTTCTCGAGCTGGAGCGCAACGGCGGCGACGCGCTCGGCGCGGGCGAGATCGGTGCGGGCGATCGCTACGGCCCAGAGCGCCTCCCGCACCTCCCCCGCAACCTCCCAGGCGAGGGTCGAGGCGGCGCTGCGCGCCTCGAGGTCGGCGGCCGCGGCGATGCGCCCTCGTGCAGCCCGCCGGCCGGGAAGCCAGACGGGCAGAGACAACGCGACGATCGACTCGTGGAGCCCGTCGTCGCTGCCGATGCCGTCGGTGCGGTGGCCGAGCTCTAGGCTCGGAACACCGGCAAGCCAGCTCGCGGCGCGCCGGGAAAGCGCCGCCGCCTCCGCCGAGGTCACGCCGGGCACGAGACGCGCCGGGCTGCGCTCGATTGCAAGCGCCACCACGTCGGCGAGCGTCGGACCTGCGCCCGCCGCAATCGGAAGCGGCGCGAGGACGACGAGGAGGAGTCCGGAAGCGCCGGCTCCGCAGAGACGGCGACGCAACCGCCCGCGAGGGGTGGCTCGACCTTCGATCGCAACATCGCTCATATCGCCTGATCTCCCGCGGCTGCGGCGCTCGCCGCTGCTCCGTAATCGCCACAGACCCCCGGCCGATCAATTGAACGGATGTGATATGTGCGGCCGTTCGCATAGTTACGCTCTCGCTATGGTGCGGGCGTAGGATCGCGAAACAGGCTCGCTGCTGCCGTATCGCCGCCGGTTCGCCGGCGGCGGGCGGCGCGACGACGCGCCCGCGGCGGGCGCTCAGAGCCCTTCGTCGGTGAAGCTCACGTAGCGCCCGTGGCCGATGATCACGTGGTCGAGGACGCGCACGCCCATCAGCTCGCCGACCTCGCGCAGCCGCCGGGTGATGGCGATGTCCTCGGCGCTCGGCGTCGGGTCGCCGCTCGGATGGTTGTGCACCAGGATGATGGCCGCGGCGCTCTCTTCGATCACCGGCACGAAGACCTCGCGCGGGTGCACCAGCGAAGCCGTCAGCGTCCCTTCCGAGACCCGCACGGCCTTGAGCGGCCGGTTCTTGCCGTCGAGCAGGATCACGTGGAACTGCTCCTTGCGGAGCGCCGCCAGGCGCTCGCCGCAGTGACGGTAGACCTCGGCGCTGGTCCTGAGCGGGGTGCCGCGCGCCAGGCGCTGCTGCCCGTAGCGGCGGGCGAGCTCGCCGAGCGCCTGCACCATCGCGGCACGCGCCGCGCCGATCCCCGGCGTAGCGAGGAGTACGCGCGCCGGCGCGTCGACGAGCCCGCGCAAGGAGCCGCACCGCTCCAGCCAGAGGCGCGCCTGGTCGACGGCATCCGTCGCTCCGCGCGCCGCGGTCGGGAAGAGCACGGCCAGGAGCTCGGCCTCCGACAGGCGCTCGGCGCCGCCGTCGCGCATCTTCTCGCGTGGTCGCTCGTGCGCCGGCCACTGCTTGATGGAGTGCGGACGGCGATGCGCCATGGCGGCGGTCGTAGCGCCGGCGGCCGCGCGCTGCATCGCTACGCGTAGCCGCCGCGCTCTGCCGCAACGCCCGCGAGAAGCCGGCGCCGCCCTCAGGCGGAGCGGGCGCCGCGCAGCGCGCTCGGCGCCGCCGCGCCGCCCCGCCGTTCACTGCGCAGGCGCCGCAGGGCTGCTGCCATGACGTCGCGGACGTGGTCGCGAAACGCGCCGGCGTCGCGGAAGCCGGCCGCAGGAATCGGGTCCAGTACCTGGATGACGATGGCAGCGGACTGGTTGAGCGTGACGCCGTGTTTCGGGAGCGCGTCGAGCGTGCCGTCGAGCACGATCGGAAGTATGGGGACGCCGTGCCGCAGCGCCAGAGTGAAGGCGCCGTGCTTGAATTCGCGCAGCTCGCCGTCGAGCGAGCGCGTGCCTTCCGGAAAGATCATTATCGAGCTGCCGCTCGTCAGGGCTTCGCCGCAGGCACGCATCATGCGGGCGGCGTCCTGCCGATCACCGCGCCGGATGCGGATGTAGCGGTTGAGCGTCATGTTCCAGCCGACGAACGGCACCCGGAAGATCTCCTCCTTGGAGACCCACTTGAAATGCCGGTAGAGCCGGAACAGCACCAGGATGTCGAGCAGCGATTGGTGGTTGGCGACGATCACGTAGGCGCGATCGTCGCGCAGGCGTTCGCGGTTCCGCACCGTGGTCGTCCAATAGGGGAAGACGTACGTGTACAGCGAGGCCCAGGCGCACGAGTACAGGTGCAGGATGCGGAGGCGGCGGTCGAAGGGCGTCGTCGCGAGCCAGATCGCCAGCGCGCCGACGAAGAGCGGCGGGCAGGTGAGGACGATCAGCGCCCAGAGACCGTACGAGGCCAGCGTCTTCGCCCAGCGGTCCATCGCCAGGGGCCCTTCACGTCCCGCGAGCGCGGCGCACGTAGGTGCCGCTCTTGCCGCCCGCTTTCCGCAGCAGGCGGATGGCGGTGATCTCGATGTCGCGGTCGACGGCCTTGCACATGTCGTAGACCGTGAGCGCCGCGACCGACACGGCCGTGAGCGCTTCCATCTCGACGCCCGTCTTGCCCTCGCAGCGCACCGACGCCTCGATGTCGATCGCCGCACGCCCGACGCGCGGCGTCAGCCGTACATCGACGTGCGCCAGTGCCAGCGGATGGCAGAGCGGCACCAGCTCGGCGGTGCGCTTCGCCGCCATGATCCCGGCGAGACGCGCCGTCGCCAGCGCATCGCCCTTCGCCAGGCCGCCGCCCGCGATCAGGCGCAGCGTCGCCGGCCGCATGAGGACGGTCGCAGCGGCAACCGCGGTGCGCATCGTCACCGCCTTGTCGCCGACGTCGACCATGCGGGCCCGGCCGCCGGAGTCGATGTGCGAAAGTCGCGGGCGCCCCGCCATGCGGCCGCCGAATCTATTGCCGCGCCGCGCTCCTGACAACCGCATCGAACTTGCATCGTCGCCGGCCGCTCATTACGGTCGTCCGATGACCAAGCCGACGCACGCCAAAGTGTTGATCCTCGGGTCGGGCCCGGCCGGCTCGACGGCGGCCCTCTACAGCGCCCGCGCGAGCCTCGAGCCGCTCGTCGTCGAGGGCATCCAGCCCGGCGGGCAGCTCACGATCACCACCGAGGTCGAGAACTATCCCGGTTTTCCGGCCGGCATCCAGGGCCCCGAGCTCATGGATCTCTTCCGGCGGCAGGCGGAGCGCTTCGGCGCCCGCTACCTCTCCGGCGAGGTCACCGCCGTCGATCTCGCGAGACGCCCGTTCACCGTCACGCTTGCCGACGGCACGCTCACCGGCGACACCCTCGTCATCGCTACCGGCGCCCAGGCGAAGCTCCTCGGTATCGAATCCGAGACGAAGCTCATGGGCTACGGCGTCTCGGCCTGCGCCACCTGCGACGGCTTTTTCTTCAAGGACAAGGACGTGCTCGTGGTCGGCGGCGGCGACACCGCCATGGAAGAGGCCAACTTCCTCACCAAGTTCGCGCGTCGGGTCACGGTGGTGCACCGGCGCGGCGAGCTGCGCGCCTCGAAGATCATGCAGGACCGGGCTCGCGCCAATCCGAAGATCGCGTGGATCTTGAACGCCACGATCGAGGAGATCCACGGCGAGCCGCAGGGTCGGGGCGTGACCGGCGCCACGCTCAAGGACACGCACACCGGCGCGCTCACCAAGGTCGCCACCGACGGCGTCTTCATGGCGATCGGCCACACGCCGAACACGCGACTCTTCCAGGGGCTCCTCGACATGGACGAGTACGGCTACCTGGTGACCGAGAAGAGCTCGACCAGGACGAACATCCCCGGGGTGTTCGCCTGCGGCGACGTGCAGGATCGCGTGTACCGCCAGGCCATCACCGCCGCCGGCACCGGCTGCATGGCGGCGATCGACGCCGAGCGCTTCCTCGAGCTCGACTGACCCGCCGACCGGCCGGCGCAGGCGCCGCCGAGCCCCGCGGACGGCGGCGGCGCCAGGCTTCGAGCCTCAGGGCTTCAGAGCCGGACCTCGACGCCGCGCGCGTGCAGGTACTCCTTGCACTGGCGGATGGTGTAGGCGCCGTAGTGGAAGATCGAGGCGGCGAGCACCGCGTCGGCCTCGCCGACGGTCAGACCCTCGTAGAGGTGCTCGACCGTGCCGACGCCGCCCGACGCGATCACCGGGACGCCGACGGCGCGGCTCACCGCCCGCGTCAGGGCGAGATCGTAGCCCGCCTGCGTGCCGTCGCGGTCCATGCTGGTCAGGAGGATCTCGCCGGCGCCGGCGCGCTCCATGCGCACCGCCCACTCGACGGCGTCGAGCCCGGTCGCCCGCCGCCCGCCGTGCGTGAACACCTCGAAGCGCGGCGCCGGCGACGCCGATTCCGGCTCGCCCCCGGCCACGCGCTTGGCGTCGATCGCGACCACGATGCACTGGCTCCCGAAGCGCTCTGCCGCCTCGGCGACGAACTCGGGACGCGCCACCGCCGCGGTGTTGATCGAGACCTTGTCGGCGCCGGCGTTGAGCAGCGCGCGGATGTCGGCGATCTCGCGCACGCCGCCGCCGACGGTGAGCGGCATGAAGACGTGCTCGGCCGTGCGCGAGACGACGTCGAGCAGGATCGGTCGCGCTTCGTGCGAGGCGGTGATGTCGAGGAAGGTGAGCTCGTCGGCTTCGTCCCGGTCGTAGCGGGCCGCGATCTCGACCGGATCGCCGGCGTCACGGAGTCCGACGAAGTTCACGCCTTTGACGACCCGCCCGTCCTTGACGTCGAGGCAGGGAATGATGCGTTTGGCGAGCGCCATCACGACGCCTCGCCGCGTCCGACCCGGAGCGCCGTGGCGAGGTCGATCGCGCCGGTGTAGATCGCGCGGCCGACGATCACCGCCTCGAGGTTGCGGCGCCCGAGCGCGCGCAAGCGCCGGAGGTCGGCGAGCGACGCCACGCCGCCCGAGGCGATGACCGGGATGTCGACGGCGTCGGCGATGGCATCGACGGCCGGCGCGTTCACGCCCTCGCCGGTGCCGTCGCGGGCGATGTCGGTGAAGACGATCGCCGCCGCCCCGACGCGCTGCACCTCGACTGCGAGCGCCGCGGCGTCGGTGGCGCTGTCCTTGGTCCACCCGGCGACTGCGACCTTGCCTTGGCGGGCGTCGATGCCGGCGAGGACGCGGCCCGGGTGACGCCGGCACGCGGCCGTGAAGAAGGCGGGATCCTCCAGGGCTGCGGTCCCGAGGACGACGCGCCCGGCGCCGGCGGCGAGCATGCGCTCCAGCGCCGTGAGATCGCGGATGCCGCCGCCTACCTCGACCCGCGCCGCGACGGCGCCGCAGACGGCGGCGATCGCCGCCGCGTTGACGGGCGCGCCGGTGACCGCGCCGTCGAGGTCGACGACGTGGATCCATTCGGCGCCCGCGGCCGCAAAGCTGCAGGCGACGGCGACCGGATCGTCGGCGTAGACGGTCTCGCGCGCCATGTCGCCCTGCACCAGCCGCACGCAGCGGCCGCCCTTCAGATCGATCGCGGGGATCACCAGCATGCCATGCCTCAGCGCGCCGCGGCGGCAGCACCGACCTCGCCGGCGAGCGCAGCAAAGTTGGCGAGGATGCGCAATCCGGCCGCCTGGCTCTTCTCGGGGTGGAACTGGGCGGCGAAGACATTGTCCCGCCACACCGACGACGCGAAGGTGACGCCGTAGTCGGTGGTCGTGGCGACGATCCCGGGATCGGCGGGCTCGGCATAATAGGAGTGGACGAAGTAGACCTGCGCGCCGTCCTCGAGACCCGCGAGGTGCGGCGCGGGCGCGACGATGCGGAGCGCGTTCCACCCCATGTGCGGCACCTTGCGCCGGCGCTCCGGGTCGGAGGCGAAGCGGACGATCCGGCCGGGCAGGATGCCGAGCCCGGGCACGAGCCCGAACTCCTCGCTCTCGTCGAAGAGGATCTGCATGCCGACGCAGATCCCGAGGAACGGCCGCCCGCTCGCGGCGAAGATCCGCACCGGCTCGACGAGGCCGTGCCGGCGCAGGCGCTCCATGCAAGCTCCGAAAGCGCCGACGCCCGGCAGCACTGCGGCGGCGGCGCCCATGATGACGTCGGGATCGCGCGTGACCACGGCACCCGCGCCGACGCGCTCGAGCGCCTTCTCGACGCTGCGGAGATTCCCCATCTCGTAGTCGATGACCGCGATGGTCACGGCCGCGCGCCCTCGCTCGTCGCGGCCGCCCGCATCTTCGGCAGCCACCGCAACAGCATGACGCCGCCGAACAGCACCGCGAACGGCCAGTAGAACGCCGAGCGCGCCGCCCGCGTGAAGTAGTTCAGCGCGAAGATGGTCCACAGATAGTACGACCCGAGCGTGTGCAGCCACCTCCATGCCCGCGTCCCGAGCCAGGCGATGGCGACGTCGAACGAGGTCAGGGTCATGAGCGCGATGAAGGTGTAGGCGAGGCCGCCGATGACCAGCGCCTCGGTCGGCAAGCGGGCGCGCAGCACCGCCCAGCTCCACCCCATGAGCGCGAAGACCAGGAGGAGATGAATGAAGTGCGAAACCGCGAACGAGACGCCGAGCTGGCGACGGTTGCGGAGGAGCCACGCCGTCGCCGCCGTCCGCCACTGCCGCCGCAGCGCCGACGCCGCGAAAGCGAGGGCGAAGAACACCGCCGACGTCCGCGCCGTAGCGCGCAGCGCCATCTGGATGCCCGGCACGCCGACGCCGACCGCCCCGAGGATGACGGCGACCATCGCCGCGACCGCGAGCGCCGCCCACCCGACGATGGGCCAGCCGTTCATCCGGAGAGCGTTCCCTTGGTGGAGAGCACCCCGCGCAGCCGCGGATCACGCTGGGTCGCGGCATCGAGAGCCCGCGCCAAGCCCTTGAAGACCGCCTCGACGATATGGTGCGGGTTGCGGCCCGCGAGCATGCGCACGTGCAGGTTCATGCCGTTCTCGTTGACGAAGGCGAGCAGGAAGTCGTGGATCAGCTCGACGGCGAAGGCACCGATACGCTCCTGCCTGATCTCGACGTCGTAGGCTAAGAACGGCCGGCCGCTCAGATCGACCACCACCTGGACGAGCGCCTCGTCGAGAGGCACGGTGGCCTCGCCGAAGCGGCGGATCCCCTCCTTGGCGCCGAGCGCCTGGCGGAAGGCCTGTCCGAGCGCGAGCCCGACGTCCTCGACGGTGTGGTGGTCATCGACCTCGACGTCGCCGCTGGCGCGAAGGGTGAGGTCGAAGAAGCCGTGGCGGGCGAAGATCTCGAGCATGTGATCGAGGAACGGAACGCCGCTCCGGATATCGTAGCGGCCGGATCCGTCGACGTTCAGGGAGAGCTCGACCGCGGTCTCCTTGGTCCGGCGCGCGACAGTCGCCGAGCGTCCCGCAGCAACGCCCCGCGACCGTCCCGCGCTCGCCGCGGCCCCGACCCGCTTCACCGTGCGTCCGCGCACCATCGGCCGGCATCATAGCGGAGGCCAGGCGGCGCCGCGAACGGTCATTCGTGAGGGGTCCAAACCATAACGAGCCTCCCGCGACCGGCGACGGCGAGCGAGCGGGGCCCGGCAAGCAGGCGCCGCGCGGCGCCCTGCCCGCTCATCCGCCGCTCGCCGCCGGCAATCGCCGCCGTGACGTGGCGCGACCCGCGGCGCTGCGCTAGGTCACGGGCGTGCCTACGAAGGAGACGTCGACCATGGCCGCGGGACTCTCGCCGTGCGCTCGCTGATCAGCTTGGCCACGCGGGAACGCGAAGCTCTGATCGACGTCACCGCGCGCGTCCTCGCAGTGGTCGCCGCGAGCGGCGTCCGCGACGGGCTCTGCTGCGTCTACGCCCACGGCGCTACGGCCGCGATCATGATCCAGGAGAACTGGGACGCGAGTGTCCCGACCGACGTCGTGAACTTCCTGCGGACGCTGATCCCGCCCGGCGTCTGGCTGCACGATCGTCAGGACGGGAACGGCGACGCGCACCTGAAGGCCGGACTCGTCGGTCCGTCGGAAACGATTCCGGTCATCGACGGCGCTCTCGGTCTCTCGACCTGGCAGGGAATATTCTTCTGCGAGTTCGACGGGCCGCGGGCCGACCGCCGCATCAGCGTCACGGTCGTCGCCGACGACTGAAGCGCTCCCGGGGTAGCGGCGCCGCCGCTCGCTCGGGAGCCGGCCGCTCGCGCTTCAGCGCCGCGGCTGGAGCCGCATCTCGACGGCGCGCGCGTGCGCATCGAGCCCTTCGAGGCGTGCCAGCCGCGCGGCCACGGGGCCGAGCTTCGCCAGCGTTCGCGGCCCGGCGGCGATGACGCTCGAGCGCTTCACGAAGTCGTAGACGCCGAGCGGCGACGCGAAGCGCGCGCTGCCGCCTGTCGGCAGCACGTGGTTCGGACCGGCGAGGTAGTCGCCGAGGGGCTCGGGTGCGTAGGCGCCTAGGAAGATCGCGCCGGCGTGCCGGATCTGCCCGAGCCAGCGCTCCGGACGCTGGACCATGAGCTCCAGGTGCTCGGGTGCGATGCGATTCGCGAGCTCCACGGCCTCGGCGAGCGTCGCGGTGATGAACGCCGTGCCGTAGCGCCCGAGCGCCCGGCGCGCGATCGCCTGGCGCGGCAGCTCGGCGAGCTGCCGCGCCAGCGCCCGCGCCACCCGCGCCGCGAGCGCCGCCGAAGGCGTCACCAGGATCGCCGCCGCGAGCGGATCGTGCTCGGCCTGCGAGAGCAGGTCGGCGGCGACGAAGTCGGGGCGGGCGCGCCCGTCGGCCACGATCAGCACTTCGCTCGGCCCGGCGATCATGTCGATGTCGACGGCGCCGAACACCAGGCGCTTGGCGGTCGCAACGAACACGTTCCCGGGCCCGCAGACCTTGTCGACCCGCGGGATCGAGCGCGTCCCGTAGGCCAGCGCCGCCACCGCCTGCGCGCCGCCGACGCGGAAGAGGCGATCGATGCCGGCCAAGTGGGCGGCGGCGAGCACGGCGGTATCGGCCCGCCCCGGCGGGGTCACGCCGATCACTTCGCCGACCCCGGCCACCTTGGCCGGCACGACGTTCATGATCACCGACGACGGATAGGCAGCGGTGCCGCCCGGCACATAGACGCCGACGCGATCGAGCGGGCGCACCTGCTGTCCCAGGCGCGCGCCGGCGGCGTCACGGAAGCTCCACGACCCCTGCCGCTGCCGGCGGTGAAAGGCGGCGACCCGCCGCACCGCGAGTGCGAGCGCACGCCGCACCGGGGGCGGCAGCGCCGCCGCCGCCGCCGCCAGCTCGGCACGTGGGACCTCGACGTTGCGGGCAGTGAGCGCGACGCCGTCGAAGCGCTCGGTGTAGGCGAAGAGCGCCGCGTCGCCGCGCCGGCGCACGGCGGCGATGATCGCCCGCACGGTCCGCTCGACGCCGCCCATCGCCTCCTCGCCGCGCCCCTCGAGGAGCGCCAGGCGGCGCGTGAAGGCGCGCCCCCGCGCCGGCACCACGACTAGCAGGTTCCGCTCCGGACTCATCCTCGCACCCGCTCGACGTCGGCGCCGAGGCTCGAGAGCTTGGCCTCCAGGCGCTCGTAGCCGCGATCGAGGTGGTAGACGCGCGCGATCTCGCTCGTGTTCTGCGCCGCCAGCGCCGCGAGCACGAGGCAGACGCTGGCGCGGAGATCGGTGGCCATCACCGGCGCCCCGGAGAGCCGAGGCACGCCGCGCACGAGCGCGGTCTTGCCGTCGACGCGGATGTCGGCGCCCATGCGCACCAGCTCCTGCACGTGCATGAAGCGGTTCTCGAAGATCGTCTCGGTGATCATGCTGCGGCCCTCGGCGGTGGTCATGAGCGCCATGAACTGCGCCTGCAAGTCGGTCGGGAACCCGGGGTGCGGCGCGGTGCGGACGTCGGTGGCGCGGCGGCACGCGCCCGCCCTGACGCCGACGGCGCCGACGCCGCGCTCGACGCCGACGCCCGCCTCTTCGAGCTTCGCGAGGAGCGCGTCGAGGTGCTCGGCCCGGGCGCCGTCGACGGTCACGTCGCCGCCGGTGATGGCGCCGGCGATCAGCAGCGTCCCGGCCTCGATGCGGTCCGGGATGACGGTGTGGTCGAAAGCGCCGAGCTCGCGCACGCCCTCGACGGTGACCAGCGTCGAGCCGGCGCCAGCGACCCTGGCGCCCATCTTGACGAGCGCCGCCGCGAGATCCTCGATCTCGGGCTCGCAGGCGGCGTTCTCGATCTCGGTGACGCCGTCGGCGAGGGTCGCCGCCATCATGAGGTTCTCGGTGGCGCCGACCGACGGGAAGTCGAGGGTGATGCGCGCGCCGCGCAGCCGCGGGGCTTCCGCCTCGACGTAGCCGTGCGCCTGGCGGATCGTCGCCCCCAGACGCTCGAGGCCGGCGAGATGGATGTCGACCGGGCGGCTCCCGATCGCGCAGCCGCCCGGCGTCGCGACGCGCCCGTAGCCGGTGCGCGCGACCAGCGGCCCCAGGGTCAAGAACGAGGCACGCATGGTCTTCACGAGCTCGTACGGCGCCTCCGCCGACGTCAGGTCGCGGGCCTCGACCATTATCGCTTCGAAGGCGTCGTCGCCGACCAGGCAACCGATCTTCTGCAGGAGGTGGAGCGTGGTCAGGATGTCGGCGACCCGCGGCAAGCCGCGGATGGTGCAACGCTCCGGGGTCAGGAGCGCGGCGAAGAGGAGCGGCAGCCCGGCGTTCTTGGAACCGCCCACCGCCACGCGCCCGCCGAGGCGGCGGCCGCCGCGGACGACGATCTTGGTCATGACGCTGCTCGCGCCGCGGTCGCGCCTGCGGCCGCGCCGACGACGACGCGCTCGATGCCGGCGAGGTCGGTGAAGCGCCCGACGGCGCCGAGCCCCGCCGCCGCGAAGAGCGCCGCTACGGCCGCCGCCTGCCCCGCCCCGACCTCGCAGACGAGCGTGCCGCCCGGCGCCAGCACGCGCGCTGCCTCGACGGCAATGCGGCGATAGGCGGCGAGGCCGTCGGCGCCGCCGTCGAGCGCCAGCGCCGGCTCGCGCCGCACTTCGGCAGGGAGATGCGGCAGGTCGGGCGAGGGTACATAAGGCGGATTGCCGACCACGAGGTCGAAGCGCGCCGCGGCGGCGAGCGCCGCCGTCCAGTCGCTGGCGACGACGCGCACCCGCGCCGCGACTCCGAGCGCCGCCGCATTGCGCCCGGCGACCGCGAGCGCCGCCGGCGAGACGTCGACCGCAGTCACCACCGCGCTCGGCAGCTCGACGGCGAGAGTCACCGCGAGCGCCCCGCTCCCGGTCCCGAGGTCGAGCACGCGCAGGCGGCGCGCTCGCCCGCCGGCGGCGTCGACGGCCGCGAGCGCACGCTCGACCACGAGCTCCGTCTCCGGCCGCGGCACCAGCACGTCCGGCGTCACGACGAAGCTCCGCGACCAGAATTCTCGCCGACCGAGGAGATGAGCGACCGGCTCGCCCTCGCCCCGCCGCTTGACGAGCGCGCGATAGGCGTCGACCTCGGAACGGCCGAGCGGACGATCGAAGCGCAGGTAGACGCCGACGCGGTCGGTCCCGAGGACCTCGGCGAGCAGGAGCTCGGCGTCCAGCCGAGCGCTGGCGACGCCGCGCCCGGCAAAGAACTTCGCCGCCAGCTCTAGGTACGCGAGCGCCGTCTCGGGAGCCGCCTGCCGCCCTGCCGCCGCCATCAGTGGGCCGTCTTCAGCGCTTCCGCTTGATAGTGCGTGATCAGCGCGTCGATCAACGGGTCGAGGTCTCCTTCGAGGACCTTGTCGAGGGAGTGCAGGGTCAGGTTGATGCGGTGATCGGAGACCCGGCTCTGCGGGAAGTTGTAGGTCCGGATGCGCTCGGAGCGGTCGCCGGTTCCGACCATGCTCTTCCGCGAGGCGGCGATCTCCGCCTGCTGCTCGGCCTGCGCCCGCTCGAGGAGGCGGGCGCGCAGGATCTTGAGGGCCTTGGCCTTGTTCTTGAGCTGCGACTTCTCGTCCTGGCAGGAGACCACGAAGCCGCTCGGAATGTGGGTGACGCGCACCGCCGAGTCGGTGGTGTTGACGCTCTGACCGCCCGGCCCCGAGGAGCGGAAGACGTCGATCTTCAGGTCCTTGTCGTCGATCTGCACGTCGATCTCGTCGGCCTCCGGCAGGACGGCGACGGTGACCGCGGAGGTGTGGATGCGGCCCGAGGCCTCGGTCGCCGGCACGCGCTGCACGCGGTGCACGCCGCCCTCGAATTTCAGGCGGCTGTAGGCCCCCTGGCCCTCGATCGAGGCGACGATCTCCTTCATCCCGCCGATTCCCGTCTCGCTGGAGCTCAGGATCTCGACCCGCCAGCGGCGCGCCTCGGCGTAGCGCGTGTACATGCGGAAGAGCTGGGCGGCGAAGAGGCTCGCCTCCTCGCCGCCGGTGCCGGCGCGGATCTCGAGAAGCACGTTGCGGTCGTCGTTCGGATCGCGCGGCAGCAGCAGCACCTTGAGCCGCGCCTCGAGGGCGTCGTTCTCGGCTTTGAGGCCGGGCAGCTCTTCCTGGGCGAGCGCGCGCACGTCTTCGTCGGCGTCGTGCAAGAGCGACTTGTTGCCCTCGATCTGCTCCTGGAGCTCCTTCCACGCCCGATAGGTATGGACGATCTCCTCGAGCCCCGAGCGCTCCTTGCCGAGCTTCGCGAACTCCTTGCGGTTGCCGATGATCCCGGGCTCGACGAGAAGGCTCTCGAGCTCGACGTATCGCGCTTCGACCGCGGCTAACTTGGCGAACATGGCTCGAACCCGAGACTACCGGACCCCGACACCGGAACGAAAAAAGGGGCGGAGGGCGCTCCCTCTGCCCCAGCGTCGCAGCGAGAGGCTCCGCCGCGACGAGCGCACCCGGTAGCGCTACTGCTGCGCCGCCGCCTTGGTGACGTTTCCGAACTTCCTGCGGAAGCGTTCGACGCGTCCGGCCGTATCCACGAGCTTCTGCTTACCGGTGTAGAAGGGATGGCAGCTCGAGCAGAGCTCGACGTGGATCTCCGGCCGCGTCGAGCGCGTCTCGATGACGTTCCCGCAGGCACACGCGATCCTGGCCGGCTGATAGTTCGGATGGATGCCTTCTTTCATGGATGACTCCTCGGCGTGTCGTGCGAAGCCGCGAACCATACCATCGCGGTTCGGGAGCGGCAACTCGACACCCGGCACGGGGCTGGATAAGGACCAGCGCAAAGGGGTCCTCGATGAAGATACTCCGCTCGCTCCTCGCCGCCTGCCTACTCGCCGGTCCTGCCGCCGCCGATGCCTGGGCCGGCGACCTGAACGTCGACACGGCCGCCGACGAGCTCGTCACCGTCATCGTCCAGCTCGACGAGGCGCCCGTCGCCCGCTACCGCGGCGGCATCCCCGGCCTTGCCGCCACCAGCCGGACCACGACCGGCGCTGCGCGCCTGGATGCGCGGAGTGCTGCCGTCGGCGCCTACCGCGCCCACCTGGCGGCGCGCCATGCCGCCTTCGCGCGCGACGTGCGGGCGGCGATTCCGGGCTCTCGCGTGCTCTACGAGCTCGACATGGTGATCGGCGGCATCGTCCTCGAAGTGCCGGCGGGCGCGATCCCGACACTCGCCGGCCTTCCCGGCGTCCTCGCGGTCCATCGCGACGGACGCGCCCGCCCCGACACCGTGCAGACGCCGGCTTTCATCGGCGCCAAAGCGGTCTGGAGCAAGCTCGGCGGCCAGAGCAACGCCGGCGAGGGCGTGATCGTCGGCATCATCGACACCGGCATCTGGCCCGAGCACCCGTCGTTCGCCGACCCCGATCCCTCCGGCCGGCCGTACACGGCGCCTCCCGGCACCCGTGCCTGCGCCTTCAGCGGCGGCGCCCACCCCGGCCCGGCTTTTGCCTGCAACGGCAAGCTGATCGGCGCCTACCGCTTCATGGCCGGGTACGAGGCGTGCGCCGACTGCGCCCAGCCCGCCGCCGACTTCTCGAGCGCGCGCGACGGCGACGGTCACGGCACGCACACTGCCAGCACCGCCGCCGGAAACGGCCCCGTCGTCGCCGAGGCGCTGGGGTTCGCGCGCGGCAAAGTCTCGGGAATCGCGCCGCGCGCCCAGGTGATCGCCTACAAGGTCTGCGGCGAGGATAGCTGTTTCCAGTCCGACAGCGTAGCGGCCATCAACCAGGCGATCCTCGACGGCGTCGATGTCATCAATTTCTCGATCGGCGGCGGTGGCAACCCCTACTACGACGTCGTCGAGCTCGCCTTCCTCGACGCCTACGAGAGCGGTATCTTCGTCGCCGCCTCGGCCGGGAACAACGGACCGTTCGCCGACACCGTGGGGCATCGCGGCCCGTGGGTGACGACGACGGCCGCGAGCACTCCGAAGAAGCTCTACCGGAACAAGCTCTCCCTCAAGGCCGCCGACGGTGCGAAGCTAAAGCTCGTCGGCGCGAGCTTCACTCCGGGCATCAAAACGCCGGCGCCGTTCGTCCTCGCCGCGAGCGCCGGCGACCCGCGCTGCCTGGACGCGACCGCCGACGGCGCCTTCACCGGCATGATCGTCGGCTGTCTGCGCGGCAACGGCGCCCGCGTCACCAAGGGCTTCAATGTCGCCCAGCGCGGCGCCGTCGGCATGGTGCTCTACAACGATCCCGCCGACCCGAGCCAACTGGGCGTGTCGAGCGACAGCCACATGCTCCCGGCGGTACAGCTCGATGCTCCCGAGGCTGTGAAGCTCCTGGCCTTCGCGGGCGCGCACGCGAATCTCACGGCCTCCTTCACGCCGGGGAAGCTCGCCAACGCCCGCGCCGACGAGATCGCCGCCTTCAGCTCGCGCGGCGGTCCGAACCTCGCCCTCGGCGTCCTCAAGCCCGACATCGCTGCCCCCGGAGTGCAGACGCTCGCCGGCGACACGCCCGAGGGCTACGACCCGACACACCGCGACGGCGAGCTCTTCCGCGCCCTGGATGGCACGTCGATGGCAAGCCCGCACATAGCCGGCGCCGCAGCGCTCCTACGCCACGCGCATCCGACGTGGACGCCGGGCGAGATCAAGTCGGCGCTCATGACCACGGCCTGGACCAAGAAGGTAGTGCGCGAGGACGGTACGACGCCCTTCTCCCCTTTCGACGGCGGCGCCGGCCGCGTCGCTCTGAAGCCGGCGTTGGCTGCGGCGGCCGCCTTCGACGTCGCCGCCGGCGACTACCGCGGGCACGCCGATGACCTCTGGGTAGTGAACTACCCGAGCATCTTCCTGCCGGTGACGGCGCCGGACGTGGTGACCATCGAGCGCGAGATGCGGAGCACGCTTGCCAAAGCGAGCAAATGGAAGCTGAGCGTCGTCCCCGCCGCCGGGCTCACCGTCACGGTCCCGGCCGAGGTCGTCCTCCCCGCCGGCGGCACTGCGACCATTCCGATCACTATCGACAAGAGCGGCCTCGCCCCCGGCGCAGCAGCGCACGCCACCCTGCGGCTCAAAGGCAAGGGGACGCTGCATCTGCCGATCAGCGCCGTCGGCACCCGGCCGCTCCCGAATCTCCGCATCACTGCCGCGTCGATGTCGAGCCCGATCAGCGGCGGCAGCACGGTCGCGATCAGCGTCACGCTAGCGAACGTCGGGAGCGGCGCTGCCGTCGTCCCCGGGACGATGTACAACAACCTGTACCTATCGACCGACGCCGTGCTCTCCGCGGATGACTGGTATTTCGGGTGGTGCTCGTTCTCGGGCACCCTCGACGCCAGCGATACGGACGTTTGCGCCGGCGACCTCACTGTCGGCGCGAGTCTTCCCGTCCCGCCCGGGAGCTACAGGCTTCTGGTGCTCGCGGATGCCTACGGCGCGGTGCCCGAAAGCAACGAGAGCGACAACCTCTTCGTGGCTCCGGGAACCATCGTCGTGCAGTAGCGGCTTCGCGTCACGGGCGCGGCAGGCTGCGGACGCGGGCGACCGCATCCTTCCATCCGGCGTAGGCGGCTTCGCGCGCCTCGGGCTTCATCTTCGGTTTGAAGACCCTGTCGACGGCGCGAACGCGCTCGAGCTCGGCCTGGGTCCAGAAGCCCGTGCCGAGGCCGGCCAGGAAGGCGGCGCCGGCAGCCGTCGTCTCGACGACCTTGGGACGATCGACGGTGGTGCCGAGGACGTCGGCCTGGAACTGCATGAGGAAGTCGTTCGCCGCCGCGCCGCCGTCGACGCGCAGGGCGGTGATCGGCTTCGCGGCATCGGCGGCCATGGTCTCGACGACGTCGCGGGTCTGGTACGCCAGCGACTCGAGCGCCGCGCGCACGAGATGCTCGCGACCGACGCCGCGGGTGAGGCCGAGGATGGCGCCGCGGGCCTCGGGATCCCAGTACGGAGCGCCGAGGCCGACGAAGGCCGGCACGACGTAGACTCCGAGGTCGCTTGCGGCCTGGCGCGCGAGCGCTTCGCTCTCGGCAGCGGTCTTCAGGATCTTCAGGCCGTCGCGCAGCCACTGCACGAGCGCTCCGGCGATGAAGACCGAGCCCTCGAGCGCGTAGGTGGGCGCGCCGCCGGCGCCGCAAGCGATGGTCGTTACCAGCCCGCGCGCCGAGGCCACGGCCTCGCTGCCGGTCTGCATGAGCACGAAGCAGCCGGTGCCGTAGGTGTTCTTCACCATGCCGGGGGCGAGGCAGCCCTGGCCGAAGAGTGCCGCCTGCTGATCGCCGGCGATGCCCGCGATCGGCACGGCGGCGCCGAGGAGATGCGGCTCGGTGGCGCCGAAGACCCCGCTCGACGGCCGCACCTCGGGCGCCATAACGGCGGGGACGTCGAACGTGCGCAGCAGCTCCGGATCCCACCGGCGCGCGTGGATGTCGTAGAGGAGGGTCCGCGAGGCGTTGGTCGGATCGGTCGCGTGCACCTTGCCGGCCGTGAGCTTCCAGACGAGCCAGCTGTCGATCGTTCCGAAGACGAGGTCGCCGGCGGCGGCGCGCCCGCGCGCGCCGCGCACGTGGTCGAGGATCCAGGCGATCTTGGTCGCCGAGAAGTACGGGTCGAGGACGAGTCCGGTCTTGGCGCGGATTCCGGCTTCGGCGCCCGCGTCCTTGAGCGCGGCGCAGACATCGGCCGTGCGCCGGTCCTGCCAGACGATCGCGCGGTGGATCGGCTGGCCGGTGCGCCGGTCCCACACCACCGCGGTCTCGCGCTGATTGGTGATGCCGATCGCGGCGAGCGCCCCCGCCTTCACCTTGGCCTTGCGGAGCGCTTGCCGCGCCACCGCGAGGGTGACGCGCCAGATCTCCTCGGCATCGTGCTCGACCCATCCGGGCTGCGGATAGTGCTGGCGGAGCTCCGCGTAGGCGCGCCCGGCGATGCGGCCGCGCCGATCGAAGACGAGCACCGTCGAGCCCGTCGTACCTTGATCGATCGCCATCACATGCGTCGGCTTGGTCGCCATCCGTTTCCTCCTCGTGCCCGGCGGCGCCGTCGTCGGCATGCCGTCGCGAACCGGCGCGTCCGCGAGCCCGAGCGCGCGGCGCCTGCCGATCGCGGGTCTTACCAGCTCACCGGTGCGGCCACTACACCCGGTCGGCGACCATCGGCAACTTGCGCCTCCGGGTCGCGCTGCCTATCATCCGCGCGCATGCGGAGGCGGATAACGCCCGAGCGCATCGCCAGCGAAGCAGGCGCCGAGCTGGCCGAGGCTTTCGGACCGGCACTCCGCACCGTCGTCCTCTACGGCAGCACCGGGCATCCCGACTTCCGCCCCGAGCGCTCGGACATCAATCTGGCTGCCGTCGCCGGCCCGCTCTCGTTCGCCGAGCTGCAGCGGGTGGCGCAGTGGTACGCTCGCTGGCGCGGCGAGCGGGTCGCCGCCCCGCTTCTGCTCGCACCCGCCGATCTGGCGCGCTCCCTCGACGTCTTTCCCCTGGAAATGCTCGACATCCAGGCCCGCCATCGGACGCTCGCCGGCGAAGAGCTCTTCCGCAACCTGCCGATCGCACGTGCCGCCGTCCGCCTCGAGTGCGAGCGCGAAGCCAAGGGCAAGCTCCTGCGCTTGCGGGCGCTCTACCTGGAGCTCGCCGGATCGATCCTCGATCTCCGCGCGCTCATCATCGACTCGCGGAAGTCCTTCCTGCACGTGATGCGCGGCCTGCTCTGGGTGCGCGGCCTCGGCTGGGAGACGCGCGAGGCTGCGGCCGTAGCCGCGTTCGCCCGCGCCTTCGACTGCGCGCTGCCGGTCTTCGAGCACCTCGCCGGCGGGCGCCATCCAGGCCCTATCGAGGAGCGGTTCGCGGACTACGTGGCCGAGATCGAAGCGATCGCGACCCTCGCCGACGCCGCGGAGACGCCGGCATGACCACGGCGGCCAGATGAGGCTGCACTGGTCGCTACCCCGTGGACGCCGCGCCCGTGCGATCGCCGGCGTGATCGCCTGCGGAGTCGTGCTCGGCGCCTGGCGCAGCGAGGCCGCACCGGCGCCGCTGCCGACGCCGCTCGGCCCGGTTTCCGACTTCGCCGGCGTCATCGACGCCGCGACCGCAGCGCGCCTCACCGCGCGCATCGAAGAGCTCCGGGAGAAGACGGGATCCGAGATCGCCGTGGTCACCCAGACGACGACGCAGCCCGACTCGGTGTCGGAGCGCGCCCTCCGCCTGGCCGAAGCCTGGAAACCCGGAGACGCCGCCAAGGACAACGGCGTGCTCTTCCTCGTCGCCGTCGACGACCGCGCGCTGTTCATCGCCACCGGATATGGCATCGAAGGCGCCCTACCGGACGGGCTGGTAGGCGAGATCCGCGACCGCACGATCCTGCCGAGGTTTCGGGCCGGCGACCTCGCGGGGGGCATCGAGGCCGGCGTCGATCGCCTGGCGGCGATCATCGCCCGCGAGTACCATGTCGAGCTGACCGGCGCGCCCGCACCGGAAGCGCCGCCGACCCGGCGCTTCAGCAGCGGCGACCTGATCGTCCTCGCCATAATCCTGCTCGTGATCTTCGGTCCCTATTTCTTCGGCTGGCACGGCGCACCGGGAGTCCAGGGACCCTGGCGGCGTCGCCGCGCCTGGGACGTCGACCCGCCGCTCTGGGGCGGAACGTTCGGCGGCGGCGGCTTCGGCGGCAGCGGCGGCGGCGGATTCGGCGGATTCGGCGGCGGCAGCTTCGGCGGCGGCGGCGCCGGCGGCAAGTGGTGACCCGAGACCAGGAGGAGGACTATATGACCAGTTCACGAACGCAGCGCGCCGCGGCGATGCTCGTGCTGCTCGCGTCGACGCTCGCGGGCTGCGGCTACAACCGGCTGGTGAGCCTGCGCGAAGCGATCGACGGCGCCTGGGCGCAGGTCGAAAACCAGCTCCAGCGCCGCAACGACCTGATCCCGAACCTCATCGAGGTGACCAAAGGATACGCCGCCCACGAGAAGGAGATCTTCGCGGCAGTGACGAACGCGCGCGCCCGCATGCTGGCGGCGGGCGGATCGCGCGACGCCGAGATCGCGGCATCGGGAGAGCTCTCGTCGGCGCTCTCGCGGCTCCTGGCCCTGGCGGAGAGCTATCCGAACCTGAAAGCCGACACGCAGTTCACGCGCCTCTCGGACGAGCTCGCCGGCACCGAGAACCGGATCGCCACCGAGCGGCGGCGCTACAACGAGGTCGTGCAGGAGTACAACACCCTGACCAAGAGCTTTCCCACGGTGTTGACGGCCCGGATGTTCGGGTTCGGCGAGCAGCGGTACTTCGAGGTCCCGGAGAGCGCCAAGCAGGTGCCGCAGGTGAAGTTCTGATGTCATGCGCATCCTGATCGCCGGCGCCGGCGCGGTGGGCGGCTTCTTCGGCGCCGTGCTGGCGCGCGCCGGGCACGACGTCACCTTCCTCGCCCGCGGTGCGAATCTCGCGGCCCTGCGGGCGACGGGCATCACCGTAGAGAGCATCGACGGCGACTTCCACGTCTCGGACCCGGCGGCAGTCGACGTCGTCGCGGGGTTGGCGCCGTTCGACCTCGTTCTCTTCACGGTCAAGTCGTACGATACCGCGGCCGTCGCCCGACAGATCGCACCGGCCGTCCGCACCGACACCGTCGTCCTCTCGCTGCAGAACGGCATCGAGAACGAAACGCTGCTCGCTGCGGTGCTCGACCTGCCGCCGCTCATGGGAGCGATGACCGAGATCGGCGCCGAGCTGGTAGCGCCGGGCGTCGTACGCCACGTCGCCGAAGGCACCATCTTCTTCGGCGAGATGACCGGACACGAAAGTCCGCGCGGCCGGAACCTCGCCGCCCTCCTCGGCGCCGCCGGGATCCGCCACCGCTTCAGCCGCGACATCATCGTGCAGCTCTGGAACAAGCTCATGTGGAATGCGGCCCACAACGCGGTGACGGCGATCACCCGCACCACAGCCGGCGCCGCCGCCGCGCTCCCGGCGACTGCCGCCGTGCTGCGGGCCGCCATGCACGAAGTCGTCGCGGTCGCGCGCGCGCAGGGCATCCTCCTCGATCCGCAGCGCGTCGAGGCCGTCGTCGCCTTCTCCCGCGAGCGCCTGGGCGCGCTCCGCACCTCGATGCTGCAGGATATGGAGCGCGGCCGCCGCCTCGAGTACGACGCGATCAACGGCGCCGTCGTGCGCTTCGGTGAAGCGGTCGGCGTCCCGACGCCGGTGAATCGTACCCTCTACGGCTTGCTGGCCGCGCTCGATCCCGGGCGCGGCCGTGCCCCGTGAACGGAGACTTCGACGATGGATCTGCGCTTCTTCCTCACCGTTTTCTCGACCGTCTTCCTAGCCGAGCTCGGCGACAAGACCCAGCTCGCGACCTTCCTCTACGCCGCCGACGGCAATCATTCGAAGCTCACGGTCTTCGTCGGCGCCGCGTCGGCGCTGATCGTCACCTCGGCGATGGGCGTCGCGCTCGGCAGCGCGGTCTCGCAGTACGTGAGCCCGCGCATCCTCTCGTGGCTCGCGGGCGCCGGCTTCGTCGCCATCGGGATCTGGACGATCGTGCGGGCGTAACGGCGGTCGTCCCTCGTGAAGCGCTCTCGGCGCTGCCGCCGCCAGCTCGCCCGCTACAGGGCGCTCAGAGCGACAGGAACCCGAGCCGCGCCAGCTGCATCCAGAGAGCCGGGAATACTCCGATCAGGACCGTCATCACGGCGGAGAAGACGATCGACGTCACCAGGTAGGGCTGGCGCGCCACGCGTCCGGACTCCTCGGCGCCGGGGGTCAGGTACATCGCGATCAACACGCGAATGTAGTAGCCGGCCGAGATGGCGCTGTTGAGGACGCCGATGACGGCGAGCACGTAGTAGCCGTCGCGGATCGCGGCGGTGAAGATGTAGAACTTGCCGGTGAAGCCCGCGAACGGCGGAATGCCCGTCAGCGACAGCATGAAGATCGCCATGGTGACGCCGAGGAGCGGGCGGCGAAAACCGACCCCGGCATAGTCGTCGAGCATCTCGTTGGGCTCGCCGACCGAGCCGAGCGCCGCGACGACGCCGAAGGCGCCGAGGGTCATGAAGGAGTAGGCGAGGAGGTGATAGAGCGCCGCCGCGCCGCCGGCCGCACCCGACGCTACCAGGGCCACCAGGATGTAGCCGGCGTGGGCGATGCTCGAGTACGCGAGCATGCGCTTCACGTTCCGCTGCACGAGGGCGAGGACATTGCCGACCGTCATGGTGAGCGCCGCCATCACCCAGAGCAGCATCCCCCAGTCGGCGTGCAGCCCGGCGAACGCATGCAGGAACACGCGAACGAAGGCCGCGAAACCGGCGGCCTTCACCGCCACCGCCATGAGCGCGGTGATGGTGGTCGGTGCGCCCTCGTAGACGTCCGGCGTCCACATGTGGAACGGCACTGCCGCCACCTTGAACCCGAAGGCCACGAGCAGCATGGCAACCCCGGCGACCATCAGGGCGCGGTGCGGCGCGCCCGCGGCCGCCGCCGCGATCAAGTCGAGGCGAAAGGCCCCGGTCGCTCCGTAGACGAGCGCAATGCCATAGAGCAGGAACCCGGTCGCGAAGGCGCCGAGGAGGAAATACTTCATCGCCGCCTCGTTCGACCGCAGCTGCGTCCGCCACGCCCCCGCGAGCACGTAGACGCTGATCGACATGATCTCGAGGCCGAGGAACACGAGGATGAGGTCGTTCGCCGACGCCATCACGATCATGCCCGCGAGCGCGAAGACCAGGAGCCCGTAGTAGTCCCCGGCGGGGATGCCGGTGCCCTCGAGATAGGTCATCGACATCAGCACCACGACCATGCCGGCGACCAGGAACAGGAGATCGAAGAAGAGCGCGTAGCCGTCGAGCGCGAATGTCCCGGCGAACGTCATCGACTTCTGGCCGGCTAGGCACGCCGTTACCACCGCACAGACGGCGAGGCCGATGAGCGTGATCCAGCCGAGCGTCTCGTCGTCGTCGGCGAAGAGGCCGAGAGCCAGCAGCACGAAGCCGAGCAGCGCGGTCAAGCCGACCGGGAGAACCGCGAGCCAATCGATCGCCGGCAACAGCAGCCGCTCCATCACACGCCCCTCGCCGGCTTCGTCGCCGCGCCCTGCCCGTCGATCGCCACGGCGCGCGCCTGCTGCTTCTCCATGCGGGCGATGATCGCCTTCACCGACGGCTCCATCACCTCGAGAAACGGCTTCGGGTACACGCCCATGACGACGATCATCGCGACCACCGGCGCCAGGACCGCGACTTCGCGCGGGCGAAGATCCGCTAGCGCCATGTTCTCTTCGTGGCGCACCGGCCCGAAGAAGACCCGCTGGAACATCCACAGCATGTAGACGGCGCCGAGAATGAGACCGCTCGACGCCAGTACGGCCGCGAGGCGGCTCTGCCCGAAGGCGCCGAGGAGGATCAGGAACTCGCCGACGAACCCGTTCAGGCCCGGCAAGCCGATCGACGACAAGGTCACGACCATGAACACCGCGGCATAGCGCGGCAGCGGCTTCCAGAGGCCGCCGAAGTCGGAGATCAGGCGCGTGTGGCGGCGCTCGTAGATCATCCCGACCAGGAGGAAGAGCGCTCCCGTCGACAGGCCGTGGTTCAGCATCTGGTAGATCGCCCCCTGGATTCCCATCGGGTTCAGGGCGAAAAGCCCGAGCATCACGAAGCCCAAGTGCGACACCGATGAATAGGCGACGAGCTTCTTCAAGTCGGGCTGCACCATCGCGACCATGGCGCCATAGACGATGCCGACCACCGCGAGCGCCAGGATGAAGGGCGTCGCCGCCGCCATCGCCGTCGGGAAGAGCGGCATCGCGAAGCGCAGGAAGCCGTAGGTGCCGAGCTTCAGCATGACGCTCGCCAAGATCACCGAGCCGCCGGTCGGCGCCTCGACGTGCGCGTCGGGGAGCCAGGTGTGGAGGGGAAACATGGGCACCTTGACCGCAAAAGCGACCGCGAAGGCGGCGAACAGCCAGCCCTGCTCCGCGGGGCTCAGCGCCACGTCGTAGAGGAGCCGCACGTCGAAGGTCGTCGGCGCGCCGGCGCGGGCGTGCGCGCCCACGAGGTAGAGGATCGCGAGCAACATCAGCAGGCTCGCGGTGAGCGTGTAGATCAGGAACTTGATCGAAGCGTAGATCCGGCGCTGGCCGCCCCAGATGCCGATGATGAAGTACATCGGCACCAGCATGAGCTCCCAGAAGACGTAGAAGAGGAACAGGTCGAGGGCGACGAAGGTGCCGACGAGCCCGGTCTCGAGCGCCAGCATGAAGAAGAAGTATTCCTTGACGCGCTTCTGCACGCCGTCGAAGGAGAAGAGGATCACGAGCGGGGTCAGGAACGTGGTGAGCAGGACGAGAAAGAGGCTCACCCCGTCGATGCCGAGCAGGTACTGGATGCCCCACTCCGGGATCCACGGATGCTGTTCCAGGAACTGGAACTCGGCCGTGTTCGGACGGAAGCCGGCCCAGAGGCCGAGCGACAAGAGGAACGTGATCAACGAAAAGACGAACGCCGCACGTCGGGCGCCGTCGACCTGCTCGCGCGGCAGCAGCAGGACGAGGAAGGCGCCGATCATCGGCGTCCAGACGACGAGGCTCAGAAGCACGTTGCCGCTCCCCCCGGCCGGTTCGAAGGCGCTCATCGGATCACGTAATAGGCGAGCACCGCGACGACCCCGCCGAGGAACACGAGCGCGTAGTGCTGCACGTTTCCGGTCTGCAGGCGCCGCCAGAGATCGCCGTTCGCGATCAGGCTCCCGGCGACGCCGTTCACGAAGCCGTCGATCAGCTCCTGATCGGCGACCTTCCAGAGGAAGGTCGAGCAGCGCACGTACGGGGTGACGACGGTCGCATCGTAGAGCTCGTCGATCCGATACTTGTCGAGCAGGAGCTCGTAGACGCCCCTCATATTGCGGCTGAGCGTCGCCGGCATGTCGGGGCGGCGCAGGTAGAAGACGTAGGCGAGCGCGGCGCCGGCGAACGCGACCGTCGTCGCGATGACCATGAGCCCGCCCTCGCCGAGCAGGCCGCCCGTCGCCAGATGAGGGTGGCCGGTGACCGGCGCCAGGAAGCCGCCGAAACGGTTGCCCCAAAGCCAGTGCTCGGGAAGTCCGACCCAGCCGCCCACGATCGACAGCACCGCCAGGATGGCGAGCGGGATCGTCATGACCGGCGGCGACTCGTGGACGTGGTGCGCAGTGTCGGGATCGGCCCGGAGCTCGCCGAAGAAGGTGAGGAAGAGGACGCGGAACATATAGAAGGCGGTGAGCGTCGCGGCGGCCGTCGCCACTAGCCAGAGCCAGGGATGCCCGCCCGCCCACGTGTGGTAGAGGATCTCGTCCTTGCTGAAGAAGCCGGCGAAGCCCGGGGCCCCCGCGATCGCCAGCGTGGCGGCCGCAAAGGTCCAGAAGGTGACCGGCATCCTGGTGCGGAGCCCGCCCATCTTGCGGACGTCCTGTTCCCCGCCCATGCCGTGGATCACGCTGCCGGCGCCGAGGAAGAGGAGACCCTTGAAGAAGGCGTGGGTCATCACGTGGAACACCGCGGTCGCGAAGGCGCCGACCCCCAGGGCCAGCATCATGAAGCCGATCTGGCTCACCGTCGAATAGGCCAGCACCTTCTTGATGTCGTTCTGCACGAGCGCGATCGTGGCGGCGAAGAAAGCCGTAGCGGCGCCGAGCACGGCGACCGCCTGCATCGCCGCCGGGCTCAACATGTAGACGACGTTCAGCCGCGCGATCATGTAGACGCCCGCGGTCACCATGGTCGCGGCGTGGATCAGGGCCGAGACCGGAGTCGGTCCCGCCATGGCGTCCGGAAGCCAGACGTAGAGCGGTATCTGCGCCGATTTGCCGGTCGCGCCGAAGAGCAAGAGCAGCGCGATCACGGTCGCGGTCCCGGGCGCGAGGCTCGCGGCGTGGGCCTCGATGTGGGCGAAGCCGAGGTCGAGGACGCCGCCCGCCGCCGGCGCCAGGCTCCAGGCGAGCAGGAAGAGCCCGAGGACGAAGCCCATGTCGCCGATGCGGTTGACGATGAACGCCTTCTTGCCGGCGGCCGCGTTGTCGTCGTTCTCGTACCAAAACCCGATCAGGAGATAGGAACAGAGGCCGACGCCCTCCCAGCCGACGAACAGCACCAGCAGATTGTCGCCGAGCACCAGCAGCAGCATCGCGAACATGAAGAGGTTCATGTACGCGAAAAAGCGCGGACAGCAGTCGTCGTGGGCCATGTAGCCGACGGAATAGACGTGGATCAGCAGCCCGACCCCGGTGACGAAGAGCGCCATCACCGCCGAGAGCGCGTCGAAGCGGAAGGCGACGTCGGCGTGGAACGGCCCGGAGGTCATCCACGTGTATGCGGTCTGGGAGAGGCGCGCCCCCGGCGGGGCGGCGAAGAGAGCCGCCGCCGCAGCGACCGTGACCGCGAACGCCGCCAGCACCGCGACCGGCGACGTGATCTTCACCAGGCCGGGCACGCGCTCGGCGGCGACGGCGATCAGGAATCCGAGGAGCGGCAGGGTCGGGATCAGCCAGAGCACCTGCGAGTGCAGGATCACGGCCTCGGCGGCGGCGTGGGTCTCGTGCATGGGATCAGCCGCGCAGCAACGCCAGCTCGTCGACGTTGACCGTGCTCCGGTTGCGGAAGGAGGCGATTATGATGGCGAGGCCGACCGCGGCTTCGGCGGCGGCGACGGTCATCACGAAGAAGACGACCACCTGTCCGTCCACCGCGCCGCGCGCCCGGGCCAGCGCGATGAAGCTCAGGTTCACGGCGTTCAGCATGAGCTCGATCGCCATGAAGATCACGATGACGTTCCGGCGCACGAGCACGCCGACGACGCCGATCGCAAAGAGCACCGCCGACAACATCAACACCCATTGCGTCGGAACGATCATGGGAGGCTCGACCGTCTCTGCTTCTGCGCCAGCAGGACCGCGCCCACCACCGCGACCAGCAGCAGGATCGACGTCAGCTCGAACGGCAGGAGGAAGTCGGTATAGAGGCTGCGCGCCACGGCTTCCGCGCTCCCGTAGTCCGCCGGCACCTCGCCGCCGCCCATGGTGGCGCCGCGCAGGAGCAGCGCCAGCTCGACCGCGAGAACGACGCCGCCGAGCCAGGCGAGCCCGCGCAGAACGTAGCGGTGGCGGCCGCGCTCCGGATCGTCGTCCTGGAGGTTCAGGAGCATGATGACGAACAAGAAGAGCACCATGATCGCGCCCGCGTAGACGATGACCTGGAGCGCCGCGATCATGTGGGCTTCGAGGAGGACGAAGACGATCGCCAGGAGGAACAGCGTGACCACCAGGAAGATCGCGCTCTTTACCGGATTCGGATGCAGGACCACGCCGAGGGCGGCGGCGACGGTCGCCACCGCGACCAGGAGGAAGAGGGCGGCTCCCATCGTCATCAGCCGATCGACACGATGACGATGCCCGTGACGAGCATGTTCGCGAGCGCCAAGGGCAGCAGATACTTCCACCCGAGGTCCATGACCTGGTCGTAGCGGTAGCGCGGCAGCGTCCAACGCACGAGGATCTGAAACACGCAGAGCGCGAAGACCTTGAGCGTGAAGCTCACGATCTGGAGGACGACGACCGCGAGGTGCGGCAGCGCCACGATCACGCCGCCGGGAAAGTGGAAGCCGTCACGAAAGAGGAACGGCACCTGCCAGGCGCCGAAGAAGAGCGTGGCAGCGAGACCGGCGACGACGACGCTCTCCGCGAAATCGCTCAACATGAACGCCGCCTGCTTCATGCCCGAGTACTCGGTGAAATAGCCGCTGACCAGCTCCGACTCGCCCTCGGGCAAGTCGAACGGAACCCGCTTGGTCTCGGCGATGCCGGCGATCAGGAAGATGAGGAAGGCGAGCGGCTGGTAGATGACGCCCCACGCCGGGATGACGCCGAAGAAATGATGCCCCTGGGCGCGGGCGATCGCCTGCATATCGAGCGTACCGAAAGCCATCACCGCGCCGATGAGGGCGAGACCCATGGCGATCTCGTAGGAGATCATCTGGGCAGCGCCGCGGATGCCGCCGAGGAGCGCCCAGCGGCTGTTCGAAGCCCAGCCGCCGAGGACCACACCGTAGATCGCGAGCGAGGACATGGCGAGCACGTAGAGGATGCCGATGTCGAGAGCGGCGACCTGGAGATTGATCGCCTGGCCGCCGATGACGAGCTCGTCTCCGAACGGGATGGCCGCGAAGGTGACCAGGACGGGGAAGACGGCGAGGAACGGGGCCAGGAAATGCAGGAGCTTGTCGGCTCCCGCCGGCACCATGTCCTCCTTGGTGAGCAGCTTGATCGGGTCGGCGACGAGCGTGTTCAGGAGCCCCAGGTTCAGCGGCATGACGCCGAAGACGTTGGCCCGGTTGGCGCCGATACGATCTTGGATCAGCGCGCTCCCCTTGCGCTCCACCCAGAGCAGGACGGCGCTCATGTTGAGCACGAGCATCAGCACGGCGAATGCCTTCACCGCCGCAATGCCGACCGCGATCAATCCCACGCCAGCGCCCCGCGCCGCCAGACGTAGACGAGGCCGAACCCGAGGACGGCGACGAACGTGAGCATCTCGATGAAACCGGGGACGCCGAGCTGTCGAAATACGATCGCCCACGGGTACATGAACACGACCTCGACGTCGAAGACGATGAAGAGGATGGCGACGAGGTAGAAGTGGACCGAAAAGCGGCCGCGCGCGGGGCCCGACGACGGGTTGCCGCACTCGAAGACCTCGTCCTTGACCGCGCGGCGCCCCTTGCTGCGGGCGCCGAAGATCATGCTGCCGGAGACCATCCCGAGGACGATCACGGTGCCGAGCGCGAACGTGATGAGGACGCCGATGTATTGGTCCAGCACTGCGAATGCCCCCGCGAAACCCGTGCCCCCGCGCAGCCGGGGCCGCGCGGCGCCACCCGTTATGCCGATGGTCTCCCGCATGTCAAGGTTGCGGGCGCTCGACACGGCGAGCCGCTGGTGCGCCGGACGCGCGCGCGCTACACGACGGCAACGCCATGCCGGACGACGTCACGCCGCTGATCGCGCGCCTGGTCGGAGCGCGCTGGCCGGGCACGGAGCTCGCGAGCGTCGTCCACCTGGCGGGCGACTTCTCCACACGCCGCTACCTGCGCGCCGGCCTCGCCGGCGGCGGCGCGCCAGAGACCGCGATCGTGATGGTGCTCGCCGGCAGCGGCTTGCCCCTGAGCTCGGAGGAGCTCGGTGTCTTCGACGCACCCCCCGTCGAGCTCCCCTTCCTCGACGTGCACCGCCTGCTCACCGCCATCGGCGTGCCGGTTCCGGATGTCTACGTCGCTGCCGTCGACCAGGGAGTGCTCATATTGGAGGACGCCGGAGACGTCGCGCTCTGGGACGCCGCCGCCCGCGACCCGGCCGGCACAGAGCGCCTGTATCGCCGCGCCATCGACGTGCTCCTCGTCCTCCACGAGCGCGGCACCACGCATCGTCCGGCTACCAGCATCGCCTTCCAACAGGGGCTCGACGCCCGGCTCCTGCAGTGGGAGCTCGAGCATTTCCTCGAATGGGGCGTGGAGCGCCGCCTCGGACTCACCCTCTCGGCCGCCGCCCGCCGCGGTTACCAGGAAAGCTTCGACGCCATCACGCGGGAGCTCGCCTGGGCGCCGCGCGTACTGAGCCACCGTGACTACCACGGCTGGAATCTCCTCTGGCGCGGCGACCGACCGATCGTCATCGACTTCCAGGACGCGTTCCTGGCTCCGCCCGAGTACGATCTGGCGTCGCTGCTCACCGATCGCGTGACCCCGCGCCTGATCGACGCGCCCATGGAGCAGCGGCTCCTCGCTCACTACTGGAGCGGGCGCGGCCGGACGGAGGACCTCGACCGGCGCCGCTACGCGCGCATCGCCCTGCACCGCGCGCTCAAAGTACTGGGACGCATCCACTACATCGCGCTCGCCAAGGGGAAGCCGGCGCCGCTCGCGTTCCTGTCCGACGTGGTCGCTACCTGCCGACGCTTCCTCGCCGAGGTGCCGCTGCCGGGCGCGCTCCCGAGCGAGTTCGCGGCGCAATGGCCGGCTGCGGCGCCGTGAAGGCGATGGTGCTGGCCGCCGGACTCGGCACCCGCCTGCGTCCGCTCACCGACGAGCGGCCGAAGGCGCTGGTCGAGGTCGGGGGGCGACCGCTGATCACCTACGGCCTGGAGCTGCTCCGCCGCTACGGCATCACCGACGTGGTCGTGAACCTCCACTGGCATGGCGAAGCCCTGCGGAGCGCGCTCGGCGACGGCAGCAGGTTCGGGCTGGCGATCAGGTACTCCGACGAGCACGAGCTCCTCGACACCGGCGGCGGCATCAAACGCGCCCAACCGTGGCTCGGTGGCGACGACTTCGTCGTCCTGAACAGCGACACGATCATCGATGTGCCGCTCGACCGCGTCATCGCTTGCCATAGCGCCCGCGGCGCCGACGCGACCCTCGTGCTCCGTCGCGACCCCGACCAGGCGCGCTACGGCGAGATCGAGATCGACGCCGACGAGCGCGTGCGCCGCTTCCTCGGGCAGCCGCAAGGCATGGCGGCGCCGCTCACGCCGTACATGTTCGCGGGCGTCCACGTGCTGTCGCAGCGGGTATTCGACTTCATGCCCTCGGGAGGAGCGTTCAGCATCACCCGCCATACCTACCCGGCGATGCTGGCGGCCGGTGCGGCATTGTACGGGTTCCCCTTCGCCGGCTTCTGGCGCGTCATCGACACGCCCATCGATCGCGAACGCGCCGACCGCGACCTGGCCAAGGTCGATCTCCGGCACTGAGGAACGCGCCGGTACGTATCGCGCTTGACGCAGTTTCGCCATCTGCTTTACAGATCGCAGTGAAGTCGGTGGTGGGAAGGGTGACATGGGCATCACTATCGTCCAGAAAAGCGACCTTACCGTCCGCAAACGCAACCCCCGGATCGCCCTCGTGCTCGCCGGCGGCGCCATCAGCGGCGGCGGTTTCAAGCTCGGCGGCCTGAAGGCGTTCGACGACTTCCTGGTCAACCGCAAGACCACCGACTTCGACATCTACGTCGGGCTCTCGGCCGGCGCGTTCCTGGCGGCCCCGCTGGCAAGCGGCGTGACGCCGCCCGAGATGCTGCGCAGCCTCGAAGGAAGCTCGGAGGAGTTCACGCAGTTCCGCGCCTTCGATTTCTACCAGCCGAACTACAGCGAGTTCGTCGAGCGCCCGATCCGCTACATCCTCGACCTCGCCACCTTCATCCCGGGCTCGATCCTGGATCTGGTCGCCAAGAGCCCCGCACTCGCCGAGAGCATCGCCGGCCCGGTGCGCGATTTCGTGCGCGCGCCCTCGATCACGCGCGCCGCCGACGTGCTGCGGCCGCTCGGGCAAGCGCTCCTCGACGGCCGGCCGTTCCCGTTTCCGCTCGACTATGTGCCCTCCGGCCTCTTCGACAACGTGACCATCGAGCGCTATCTGCGCGACAACCTGGAGCGCCGCCGCATGCCGAACGGCTTCAAGGCGCTCTTCCAGGCGCGCAAGAAAGAACTCTACATCTCGGCGATGAACCTCGACTCGGCCGAGCGCGTGGTCTTCGGCCACGACGAGGACAGCTCGCTCACGATCTCCGAGGCGGTCCAAGCCTCGACGGCCCTACCCGGCTTCTACCGGCCGGCGCGCATCCGCGGCATCGACTACGTCGACGGCGGCGTGCGCCGCACGGCCAACATCGACGTCGCCATCGACCACGGAGCCGACCTCGTCATCTGCTACAACCCGTTCCGCCCCTTCTCGAACCGGGTGGTGCGGAAGTACGATCCCCAGAAGGACGACTACGTGGCCGAAGGCGTGCAGCTCGCCGACCGCGGCATGCTCACCATCCTCAACCAGGTGCTGCGCACTCTCCTGCACTCCCGCCTCCAGCTCGGACTCCTCCAGTACCAGGACGACCCCAATTTCAAGGGCGACATCGTCCTCATCGAACCGGCCGAGAAAGATCTGGACTTCTTCCAGATGACGCCGATCGCCTTCTGGGAGCGGCGCCGGGCCGCGCAACACGGCTACGCGTCGGTGACCCAGTCGATCGAGATCCACTACGACATGATCCGCCGCATCATGGAGAGCTACGGCATCCTCATGACCCGCAAGACGGTGAGCGAGGGCCTGCAGCGCATGCGGACCGGCGAGACCCCCGAGGAAGCAACGGACTTCCTGACTCGCGAAGTGCCGTCGCGCGCGATCTCGATCGCGAAGGCCTGAACAGGCCGCACGCCAACGTAGCGAAATCGCGCGCGCGGAAAGGGTGCTCCGGGCGCTGCACCCGCGCCCCGCACGGCCTTCTACGTTGCTCTGGCCAGGGGCCGCGGCTATACAAGGCCGGCGATGCTGAAGATCTCGCCCCAAGAGGAAGCGGACATCGCCGCCCTCGCGCTGCGCTTCGAAGCGGCTGAACCGGCCGAGATCCTCGCGTGGACCGTAGACCGCTACGCCCCGGACGCGGTGCTGACCTGCTCCTTCCAGCACGAAGGAGTGGTGCTCGCTCACATGTTGCAGTCGATCGCGCCCGCGACCCCGGTGGTCTTCATCGATACCGGCTATCACTTCCCGGAGACCCTGGCCTACCGCGATCAGCTCGTGGAGCTAATCGGATTCAACCTCGTCGAAGTCCGGCCCGCGCTCAGCAAGGAAGAGGTCGAGCGCCGGCACGGACCGGAACTCTTCCGCCACGATCCCGATCGCTGCTGCGAGATCAACAAGGTCGAGCCGCTCCGCCGGGCGCTCCGGAACGTCAGAGCATGGATCAACGGTCGCCGCCGTGACCAGGCGGTGACGCGCAATGCCCTGCCGGTGCTAGAGGAGCTCAAGAACGGCATCGTGAAAGTGAATCCGCTGGTGCGCTGGCGCGCCCGCGACACGCACGAGTACATGCAGCGGCACGCCCTCCCCCTGCATCCGCTCTTCGAACGCGGCTACGCGAGCATCGGCTGCGCTCCCTGCACGCGCCCGGTGCTCGCGGGAGAAGACGAGCGCGCCGGACGATGGGCAGGCCGGGACAAGGTCGAGTGCGGAATCCACACGGCCTTCAACGACCCCGGCCGCGACATCTGACTTTTCCCGTCCCCGCGTAACGCCCGGAAACGGCCGAGGGGAGCGCGCCCGGCACGGACACGCTCCCCTCGAGGCGGATCGGATTCGTTTGCAGCGAGCGTTCAGCTCATCGGGAAGATCTGCTGCATCTTCATCGCCAGACCCATGTCGCCGGCGATCTTCAGCTTGCCGCTCATGAACGCCATCTGCGGGTTCAGCTTCCCATTCACCATGTCGAGGTAGTCGCTCGCCGCCATGGTGATGGTGATGTTGGGCGATGCGTGCGAGCCTTCACCGGTGGTCAACTTGCCGTCGTCGATAGCGAGGTTGTACTTGCCGCCGTTGTCGCCAGTCAGGTCGAACTGGTAGACGGCCTTCAAACCCTTCGCTGCTCCGGCGTTGAACACGCTCGGCATCTCGGTCATCACGTCCTTCACGTTCGAATACGGTCGTGGCATCGAAAACCTCCTTCACACAACTGAGGGTGGAGTAGTTGAACGCGAGGCTGATATCCAATTCGTTCCATTGAGTAAAGTGGGGTCAGGGAGCTTCGTTCATCGGGTCTTCGTCGTCGAGCCAGGCGAGGAGATCGGCGCCGAGAGCGCGCACGAGCCAACGGTGAACGCCGTCAGCGAGCCGGGCCGCCGACGCGCCCAGCATCGGGAAGTGCCCGAGAGCCGCTTGCGTTTCCAGGTCCCAGCCGCGTTCGGTTGCGAGGCGGCGGCAGAGCGCCAGCGGCGCCGCAGAGTCGCCGTCCGCGGCGACGATCAACCGCGGCAGCGCACGCTCGTCGCGCCCGCCCTCTCGTAGCGTGCCGCCCTGCACGAGTGCTCCCGAGTCGGTCCGCAAGCAGCGAACCTCGGCGTCGCTGAGTCCAGCGATCAAAGGATCGGCAGCGCCGACTCGCGGCGGTACGAGTCGGTGAGGTCCGCCGAGAAAGACGCTCCGCCACCAGCGCAGCCGACTGCGGAGAAAAGCGCGTCCCGGCACTACGGGCGCTATCGCCACGACCGCAGGAAGCGCGAGCTCGGCGGCGAGAATGTCGGCGAGTCGGAGCCCCGCATCGTGAGTCACCACGACGGGCGGCGCGGGAAGCTCACGACAGACCGCCGCGAGCGCCTGCCGTCGGCCCTCCAGCTCGAGCGGCTCCTCCGCTGCGAGAAAGGACGGAATCCACGCGTCCCAGCCGCGATGCGCGAGATGTGCGGAGAAGTCACGCCAGATCCATCCTCCGGTCCACAATCCGTGCAGGAGCAGCAGCGGATAGCGAAATCTGGAGGCTTCGGCACGTACGACGTCGACGGGAATTGCGGAAGATTCGCTGTGCATCGATCATGAAAAAAGCCCTTCGACGATACGCCGAAGGGCCTTTTCCCATAGAGCCCGGTGGGCTCTACACCTCGCCTGAGTCCAGAACGGAACTACACGTTACGAGAACTTCTCGCTGCGAATGAAACTGAAGAGAAGAGCGAGCTTACTTCTTCTTCTTGGCAGCGCCCTTCTTGGCCGGCGCCTTCTTCTTGGCCTTGGACGCTTTCTTCTTGGCTGCCATAGACACCTCCTCAAAAACGTTAGCTGCGTTTGACCCAGGTCCGCTCAGGCGAGCGCTCCCTCATCCACAGCCACCTCACCACTCAACCGGGTCGCATCATAGAGAAGTACCGTGGAAAATGTCAAGAGAAAAATCGCATTTTGGAAACGGATTCTGATTAAGAATCACGGCGATGTCGGGAGACTCTCACCAGCTTAAAATCCTGTTCACTCGAATCGGAGCCAAGGAGTAGCAGAGCGTTTTAAACCAATTCGGAAGCGAGGCTACCGCCGCCAAGCCCGGCCGTCCCGGCATCGGCGAAGACGAGGCGAAGCCTTCTAGCTCGAGCGCCGGAGAGACTTCGGGCGCGACGCGCGAAAGGTGAAGGCCTTCGCGCCGGGATAGGCAGCACGCCGGCCGAGCGCCTCTTCGATGCGCAGCAGCTGATTGTACTTCGCGGTCCGCTCGCCGCGGCACGGGCTCCCGGTCTTGATTTGTCCCGCGTTCACCGCCACCGCGAGGTCGGCGATGGTCGCGTCCTCGGTCTCCCCGGAGCGGTGCGAGATCACGGTCGTGTAGCCCGCTTTGCGGGCGACAGCGATCGCTTCGAGCGTCTCCGTGAGAGTCCCGATCTGGTTGACCTTGATCAAGATCGAATTGGCGGCGCCCATCTCGATTCCCTGCCGCAGTCGAGCCGGATTGGTCACGAAGAGGTCGTCGCCGACGAGCTGAAGCTTGCGGCCGAGGCGCCTGGTGAGGAGCATCCACCCGTCCCAGTCGTTTTCGGCCATGCCGTCCTCGATCGAGACGATCGGGTAGCGGTCTACCCAGTCGTCGTACAGATCGACCATGTCGGCCTGGGTGCGGTCCGCGGCTCCCGACTTGCGGAACACGTAGCGTCCGTCCTTCCAGAGCTCGCTCGCCGCGGCGTCGATGGCGATCTTCACCTGTGTACCGGCACGATAGCCGGCCACCTTGATGGCCTCCATGATCGCCCCCAGCGCCTCCTCGTCCGACGCGAGATTCGGTGCGAATCCTCCCTCGTCGCCGACTCCGGTCGAGAGGCGCAGGCCGCGCAGCACCGCTCGTAGCGCGTGGAAGATCTCGGCGCCCATGCGCAGCGCGTCCGCAAACGTTCTCGCACCGACAGGCATGATCATGAACTCCTGAAGATCGACGGTGTTGTCGGCGTGAGCACCGCCGTTCAGGATGTTGAACATCGGCACGGGCAGCACCCGCGCCCCCGTGCCGCCGAGATAGGCGTACAACGCCTTGCCCGACCGCGCTGCGGCCGCGCGCGCCACGGCGAGCGAGACCCCGAGGATCGCGTTGGCTCCGAGACGCTTCTTGTTCGCCGTCCCGTCGAGCTCGATCATCAGGCTGTCGATGTCGGCCTGGCGGCGCGGATCACGGCCGACGAGCTTACGCGCCAGGATCGCATTCACATTGGCGACGGCACGCGTGACCCCTTTGCCGGAGTAGCGCTTCGCCTGTCCGTCGCGCAGCTCTACCGCTTCGTATTCTCCGGTCGACGCGCCCGACGGAACCGCCGCGCGGCCGAGCGTACCGTCGTTCAGCAGGACGTCGACCTCGACCGTCGGATTACCCCGCGAGTCCAGGATCTCGCGCGCGTGCACTTTGGCGATCTTCATTCTGCTCTCCTTCGCTGCTGCGACTTGTGGCCCGGCGGATCACTCGTATACGATCCCGGCGCATGTTGGGGGGAGGCGCGGCGAGCCCGTCTCGCCAACGGGTGGTGCTGATGATCGCGGCGGCGGCGGCGACGGCGCTGGTAGGCATCGTCATGTTCGGCAGTCGCGGCGTCTTGCATCTCCGGACGCTGACGGCGGAGCGAGTCGAGCTCGATCGCCGCATCGCCATCCTCCTGCACGAGAACGAGCACCTGCGCAGCCGCGTTCATCGCCTGCGAACGGACGATCGCACGCTCGAGCGCCTGGCGCGCGAGCAGCTCGGATTTACGCGACCCGGCGAGATCATCTATCGTTTCGGGACTGGCTCGGGCTCCGCACCGGGCGTCTCTCCCTGACGTCATCCGGCGCCGCGCGGTCCCCCTGGCCGGACGGGGAGGCGGCGGCGCTCCCGGGGTGAAGCTCCACCACCTCCTTGGCGTGGAGCTTGAGCCCCTTCTTCACGCCCCACAACAGCACTTGTCTGCCGCGCGGCGGACCAACCGGCATCACCAGGACACCGCCTTCGACCAACTGCTCGATGAGGGCGGGAGGCACGCGCGGCCCCAGGGCCGTCACGATGATCGCGTCGTACGGGCCGTATTCCCGCCAGCCGAGCGAGCCGTCGCCGACCTTCACATGAACGTTTTGATAGCCCTCGCGCGTGAGCCGCAAGCGGGCCGTCGCCGCCGATTCCGGTATGACTCCCACCGAGAACACCTCGCCGGCGAGCTCGGCGAGCAGCGCCGCAGCGTAGCCCGAGCCGGTGCCGACCTCGAGCACCCGCGTCTCGGGCGTCGGCCGCACGAGCTCGATCATGCGCGCCAGCATATACGGCTGCGAGATCACCTGGGCGAAGGTCGGCGGCAGGGGCTTGTCGTCGAACCGGCGCTCGGGCGCGCCCGTGGGTACGTAGACGCCGCGGGGCACGCGCGCAAACGCCTCCAGCACCCGAGCATCACGGATGCCGCGCGCCGAGAGCCGCGCCTCGATCCCGGCGTCGGTAACGGCGAACGACGATACGACCGAGGAAGCGAGCGCGCCCAACGACAGCGCGAGAGTGACGAGCACGGGCCGAAGCCCGAGGGTCACGCCTCTTCCTCGCCCGAAACCAGCTCGTCGTATTCGTCGGCGTCGAGTAGCGACTCGAGCTCGGAGCTGTCGTTCATCTCGACTTCGATCAGCCAGCCCTCGTGATACGGATCCTCGTTGACGATGGTGGGATGATCGTCCAGCTCCGTATTGATGGCGACTACCTGGCCGGACACGGGGGCGATGAGCTCGTTCACCGTCTTCACGGACTCGAGCTCTCCGAACGACTCGCCCTTCTCCACCTCGTCGCCGACGTCGGGGAGCTCGACGGCGATGATCTCGCCGAGCTCGTCCTGGGCATGCTCCGAGATGCCGACGTGCGCGCGCGATCCGTCGATACGTAGCCACAGATGATCGTTCGTGAACTTCAGCGTGTCGGCCATGCACGACCCCTCGTGATCATGCGGCCGTTATAGGGTGCCGCTTTTCGCTGTCAAGGGAGCAGTCGCCCGCACGAGCGGCGACGAACCATGCAAAGAGAGCCGGTACACGTCGTCCGCGCACCGGCTCTCCTCTTTCCCCCGGCCACCACGACCGCAACGAGGCATCGGGAGCTCGACCACCGCCTCAGTTCCCCACCGGTTCCCGTTCCCCCTCCACGCCGCGACGTTCCGGAGCCGCCGCGGCGACGGACCCTGAGCAGAAGCTCACGAGCAGCCGCTCGTCGAACCGCAGTTGAGACACTTGTAGCAGCTGCCGTTGCGCACCATGATCGCACCGCAATCCGAGCAGCTCGGCGCGTCCGCTTGCGGGCTGAAGCTCACGATGCTCGCCTGCATCTCGATCTCCTCCCGGACGACCGTCCGCGTCTCGGCGAGCACGACCTCGGCGAGTCCCACCTCTCGCCGCTGCTCGACCGAAAGGTGGCGCGAGCCGAGGAAGCGGAAGATGTAGTCGGTGAGCGACTTCGCCATCGGAATCTCCGGATTCTTGGTGAACCCGGAAGGCTCGAAGCGCACGTGTGCGAACTTGTTTACCAGCACCTCGAGAGGCACGCCGTACTGCAACGCCATCGAGGTGAGGGTGGCGATGGTGTCCATCAAGCCGGAGATCGTGCTCCCTTCCTTCGCCATCTTGATGAAGATCTCACCGGGCGTCCCGTCCTCGTAGAAGCCGACGTGGATGTAGCCCTCGTGACCGGCGATCTCGAACTTGTGGCGCTCCGACTTGCAATCGTTCTGCAGCCGCCGCCGCGTCGGTCGGGGCTCGACCTTCGCCGGCTCGGCGGCCTTGCCGGTATTGAGCGGCTGCGTCTGCTTGCAGCCGTCGCGATAGATCGCGATCGCCTTCAGCCCGCCGCGCCATGCCTCGAGATAGGCTGCGGTCACATCGTCCACCGTCGCGTCCGCCGGCATGTTGACCGTCTTCGAGATGGCGCCCGAAATGAAGGGCTGCACCGCGCTCATCATGCGGATATGGCCCAGGTAGTGAATCGAGCGCGCCCCGCGCTGCGGCTTGAACGCGCAATCGAAAACGGCGAGGTGCTCGTCTCCGAGGTGCGGAGCTCCCTCGATCGTCTCCTCCTCTTCGACGTATTCGAGGATGTCCTGGATCTCGCGGCTTTCGTATTCGAGGCGGGCGAGCGCGCGGCGGATCGACGTGTTGCCGATCTTCAGCATACCGCCGCCGACGAGTTTCTTGTACTTCACGAGCGCGATGTCGGGCTCGATGCCCGTCGTGTCGCAATCCATCATGAAGGCGATCGTCCCGGTCGGAGCCAGCACCGTCGTCTGCGAGTTGCGAAACCCCTGCCTCTCGCCGAGCGCGCACGCGTCGTCCCATACGCGCCGGGCCTCGCTCAGGAGATCGAGAGGCACGAAGGACGGATCGATCTTGTGCGCAGCCGCACGGTGCTTGCCGACGACCCGCTGCATCGGCTCGCGGTTCGGCGCATAGCCCGCAAACGGGCCCATCTCGCCGCTCAGGCGCGCCGACTGTAGGTACGCCTGGCCGCACATGAGCGCCGTGACCGCCGCCGCGTACTGCCGACCGGCCTCGGAATCGTACGGCATCCCGAGCGACATCAGGAGCGCGCCGAGATTCGCGTAGCCGAGCCCGAGCTCGCGGAAGGCGTGCGCGTTCTTCTCGATCTGCGGCGTCGGGTAGCTCGAGTTGTCGACGAGGATATCCTGCGCCGTGATCATCACGTCGACGGCGCGTTTGAATGCCGCGACGTCGAAGTCCCCGCCCGCGTCGACGAACTTCATGAGGTTCAGCGACGAGAGATTGCAGGCCGAGTCGTCGAGGTGCATGTACTCGCTGCACGGATTCGAGGCGTTGATGCGGCCGCTCGCCGGGCAGGTATGCCAGTCGTTGATGGTGGTATCGAACTGCAGACCCGGATCGCCGCAGAAATGAGCGTTCTCGGAGATGGCGCGCATGACGTCGCGGGCGCGGAGGGTCTCCGCCACCTCGCCGGTGCGGACGAACCGCGTCTGCCAATCGCCGTCGGCGACGACCGCGTTCATGAAGGCGTCCGTCACGCGCACCGAGTTGTTGGCGTTCTGGAAGGCGACCGAGCCGTATGCTGCGCCGTCGAGCGAGCTGTCGTAGCCGGCCGCGATCAGCGCCCGGGCCTTCTGCTCTTCATCGGTCTTGCAGGCAATGAACTCCATGATGTCGGGGTGGTCGACGTTCAGGATGACCATCTTCGCCGCGCGCCGCGTCTTGCCGCCCGACTTGATCACGCCGGCCGACGCGTCGGCCGCCTTCATGAACGACACCGGGCCCGATGCCGTCCCGCCGCCGACCAGACGTTCCTTGGACGAACGCAGCTTCGAGAGGTTCACCCCCGACCCGGAGCCGCCTTTGAAGATGACGCCCTCACGCCGATACCAGTCGAGGATCGAGTCCATCGTGTCCTCGACCGAGAGAATGAAGCAGGCGCTGCACTGCGGTTTCGCCTCGACGCCGACGTTGAACCATACGGGGCTGTTGAAGCAGGCCTTCTGATCGAGGAGGAGATGCGTCAGCTCGTCGGCGAACACCGCCGCGTCGGCGGGAGTTGCGAAGTAGCCTTGCGCCGTACCCCACGAGCGGATCGTACCGACGACGCGTCCGATCAACTGGCGAACGCTGGTTTCGCGCTGCGGCGTGCCGAGCGGCCCGCGGAAGTATTTCGAGACCACGACGTTGGTCGCGAGCTGCGTCCAGGTCTTCGGGACCTCGACGTCGTGCTGCTCGAAGACGACCTCGCCCTTCTCGCCGTGGATGACCGCGCTGCGCCGCTCCCACTCGATGCTCGCAAACGGATCGCTGCCGGCCCGGCTGAAGTACCGCTCGACCCTGAGGCCTCTCCGCCCTTCCCGGAGCACGCCGTCGACGTCGGGCGTGCTGAACGCCTCGAGCGCCGTCGCCATCCCCTCCGCTCCACCTGCCTCCATGCCGTCCACAGCCACCCCGTTTTCCATGACCCCACCCTCGCGTGTTGGAGCTCCGCCGGCATCGGAGCGCACCGTTCGAGAACTTTTGGCGACCCTGCGAAGCATCAAGATGTTGTATGGCAGGCGGCGTCAGTACACAAGGAATGGACGTGCTGTCAAGAAAAAAAAGATGCAGTCGATAAAGCTTTCTCCCGGTGCGCACGCAGGCTAAGGACCGGCGCGTGCACCGCCGCCGTGAACCGATCGCGCTCGACGCCGTGCTCGACACCTGCCTCGACCGCGTCCTCGGCCTCCCCGGCGCCGGCGCCGTGTGGCGGGTCTGGGGCGACGCGGTGGGAGCGGCCATTGCCCGCCGCGCCGAGCCGGTGCGGTTTCGCGGCCGGACGCTCGTCGTCGCGGTGTCGAGCACTCCCTGGATGCAGGAGCTGAACCTGCTCAAGCGCTCCATCGTCGCCGCGCTCAACGAGCGCCTGCCGCAGCCGCTCGTCGACGATCTCTTCCTCGTCCTGACCGAAGGCCGCACCGCAGCGACCGCCGTGCCGCACCGTTCCCCGCCGGCGTGTCCGCCACCGCCGGCCGTGGTCGATCTCGATGCCTTGCCGGCCGGACTCCGCGCCAGCTTCACCGGCGTGCTCGAAGCCTGGCGCCGCCGCGCGCGCGCCCGTTGACGCCCGAGATGCCCATGACCGCGCCGACCGACGCGACCACCGTCATCGACGATCTCGCGCTGCACTACCTCGACTGGGGCACCGCCGGGCATCCGCCTCTCCTCTGCCTGCACGGCATCACGCAGACGGCTCACAGCTGGGACGAGGTGGCGCCGAAGCTCGCGCGCAGCCATCATGTGCGCGCGCTCGACCAGCGCGGCCACGGCGATTCGAGCTGGGCGCCCGACGGCGACTATCGGCTCGCGACCCAGAGTCGCGACGTCGAACGCTTCATCGAAACCTCACTCTGCACGCCGACGGTCGTCGTCGCACTCTCGATGGGCGGACTCGTCGCGCTGACGCTCACCGCCCGCCGTCCCGATCTCGTGCGCGCGCTCGTCGTCGTCGACATCGCGCCCGAGGTGCAACGCGGCGGCGTCGACAACATCCGCAGCTTCGTCGCCGCGACCGACGAGTTGGATACGTTCGACGATTTCGTCGCCCGTGCCCACGCCTTCAACCCGCGCCGCTCGCTCGCCAATATCCGCGAACGCCTGCGTCACAACCTGAAACGGACCCCGGGCGGGCGGTGGACGTGGAAGTACGATCCGGCGCTGCGCGATCCCGCGCGGATCGCCGTCGACATGGACGACCTCTGGACGCGCGCTGCCGGAATCCGCTGCCCGGTCCTGATCGTACGCGGCGGCGAGAGCGACATCCTGGCTCCGGAGGTCGCGGCGCGCTTCGCGGGCATCGTCGGCGCCGAGGTGCGCACCGTACCCGGCGCCGGTCATTCGGTCATGGGCGACAACCCGGGCGGGTTCCTCGCCGCCGTCGAGCCGTTCCTCGCCGCGCTGCCGCCGGCCTGATCTCGTGCTGCGGCTGATCGCGCTGCGCAAGCGCTTCGGCGACACTACGGTCGTCGACAGGCTCTCGCTCGCGGTGGCGCGCGGCGAGCGCCTCGTGCTCCTCGGCGGCTCCGGCTCGGGCAAGACGACGACGCTCAAGATGGTGAACCGACTGATCGAGCCCGACGGCGGCAGGGTCGAGCTCGAGGGTGTCGACGTCGCCGCACTCCCTGCGCACGTGCTGCGCCGCCGGATCGGATACTGTTTCCAGAGGGTCGGGCTCTTCCCGCACATGACGGTCGGAGAGAACGTCGGCATCACGCCGCGGCTCCTCGGCTGGCCCGCGGCGCGCATGGCGGCGCGCATCGACGAGCTCCTCGATCTCGTCGAGCTCGAGCCGGCGCGGTTCCGCGATCGCCCGCCGGCGTCGCTCTCGGGCGGTCAGCAGCAGCGCGTCGGGGTCGCGCGCGCGCTCGCCGCGAGCCCGAGCGTGCTCCTCCTCGACGAGCCGTTCGGCGCCCTCGATCCGCTGACGCGCGCGCGGCTGCAACGATCGTTCGTCGCGCTCGCGCGCCGACTCGACCTCGCCGCGATCTTCGTGACCCACGACATCCTGGAGGCTCTCGCGATCGCCGATCGCATCGCCGTCCTGAACGGCGGGCGCCTGGAGCAGCTCGATACGCCGGCGGTGCTCCTGGCGCAGCCGGCGACCGAATACGTCCGGACGCTGCTCGCAACCCCACTGCGCGGCCTCGCCGAGCTCGAGGCCGCCCTCCGCCCGCACCCGGTCGCGTGAGCGAGCAGCTCGCGCTCCTGCCGGATCGCCTCGCCGCGCACTTGGAGCTGGCGCTCGCCGCCCTCGCGATCGCCGTCGCGATCAGCGTCCCGCTCGGCGTCTGGGCGACGCGGCGGCCGCGTGCCGAGTCCGCGGCCCTCGCGGTCGCCGGCGCCGTCCAGACGATCCCGAGCCTGGCGCTGCTCGCCGCCATGGTGCCGGCGCTCGCAGCGCTCGCCGCGCCGGCGCATCGTTTCCTCGGCATCGCTGTCCCGAGCATCGGCTATCTGCCCGCGCTCCTCGGGCTGACGCTCTACGGCGTGCTGCCCGTACTGCGGGGCACGGTGACCGGGATCCGCGGCGTCGATCCGGCGCTCGTCGAGGCGGCGCTCGGTGTCGGCATGACCGACGGAGAGCGCCTGCGGCTGGTCGAGCTGCCGCTCGCGTGGCCGGTGATCGTCGCCGGCGTCCGCACTGCGACCGTCTGGGTGGTCGGAATCGCTACCTTGGCGACGCCGGTCGGGGCTCCGAGCCTCGGCGACTACATCTTCAGCGGCCTCCAGACCCGCAACCCGACGGCCGTCCTGACCGGCTGCGTCGCCGCTGCCGGGCTGGCGCTCGTCCTCGATGCGCTCGTACACGCGCTGGAGGTCGGCGTACGCCGGCGCCGGCGGGGACTGGCCGCAGCGGCGCTCGCCGGCCTCGGCGGGATCGCGCTCGCGACCGCCGCGCACGCCGTCGCGCACCGCTTCGGAAACGGCGAGCCGCCGATCACGATCGGCGCCAAGACCTTCACCGAGCAATACGTGTTGAGCGAGATCGTCGCCGACACGATCGCCCGCGCCACCTCGCACCCGACGCGCATCGTCGCCTCGCTCGGCTCGACCGTGGCCTTCGACGCCCTCGCCGCCGGAGCGCTCGACCTCTACGTCGACTATACCGGCACGATCTGGACGACGATCCTGAAGCGCACCGACGTCCCGCACGATCCGGCGGTCGTCCTGGCCGAGGTGCGCCGCCGCCTCGCCGCCGCCTACGGCATCACCCTCGTCGCACCGCTCGGCTTCGAGAACGCCTACGCCCTGGCGATGCGCGCCGCGGCCGCCCGCCGGCTCGGTGTGACGACGATCAGCGAGCTCGCAGCGCGCGCCCCCGACCTCGTCATCGCCGGCGACTACGAGTTCTTCGGCCGGCCCGAGTGGAGCGCGCTCACCGCCGCCTATGGACTCCATTTCCGCGAGCGCCGCAGCATGGACGCCTCGCTCATGTACGCCGCCGTCGCCGGCGCCCAGGTCGACGTCATCAGCGCCTTCTCGACCGACGGCAGGATCGCCGCGCTCGGCCTCACCATCCTTGCCGACGACCGCCGCGTGATCCCGCCGTACGACGCCGTCCTGCTCGCCGGCGCTCGCCTCGTGCGCGAGCACCCCGACGTCGTCCGCGCCCTGCGGGCGCTCACCGGCGCCATTGGACCCGACGCCATGCGGCGCCTGAACGCCGCGGTCGACGAGGACGGCGCTACTCCGGCCGCGGTGGCGCAGGCCTTCGTCGCCCGCCTCGTCGCGCCGGCGGTCAGCCCCGGACCGTGAGCGGCGCCGCCGGCCCGGCAGCCGCGACGGCGAGCTCCGGCGGAAAGACGAAGCGCTCGCGGGTCGCCGCGGCGACGCCGCGCGCGACCAGCGCCGACAGGTCGAGCTGGCGCTCCGCCGCCTCCGCCTCGGCGACCGTCGCCCGCGTCGTCGGGTGCGCGGGCGTGAAGAGCGAGCAGCAATCCTGGTCCGGCAGGATCGACGTCGCGAAAGTGCCGATGCGAACCGCCTGTTGGATGATCTCGTTCTTGTCCATGCCGACGAGCGGGCGTAGCACGAGCGCCGGCGTCGCCGCCGCGACCGCCTGCATGTTCTCGAGCGTCTGCGACGACACCTGCCCGAGGCTCTCGCCGGTCACCAGCGCGCGCGCGCCGCGCCGGCCGAGCGCCGCGGCGATGCGCAGCATCATGCGGCGATAGAGCACCACCCGGTGGCTGCGCGGGACCCTGGCTACGATCTCGCTCTGGATCTCGCCGAACGGCACCACCGTAAGCTCGGAGCGGAGCTGCCAGCGCGTCAGGTGCTCGACCAGGTCGCGCGCCTTGTCGATGCTGGCGCGGCTCGTGTACGGCACGCCGCTGAAGTGCACGAAGTCGACGCGGCACCCGCGCTGCATCATGCGGTGGGCGGCGACCGGCGAGTCGATGCCGCCCGACATGAGGCAAGTGACGCGGCCGCTCACCGTGACCGGCAAGCCGCCCGGGCCGGGGCGCTTGCCCCCGGACACGTAGGCCGCACGCGGCAGGATCTCGACCGTTATCGGCAGCTCGGGGGCGTCGAGGTCGACGCGCCCGCCGACCTCGGCCGCGACCGCGGCCCCGAGGAGCGCGCCGAGCTGCGGCGACGTCAAGGGAAACGACTTGTCGGCGCGGCGGGTACGGATGGCGAACGTCGTGAACGGCTCGGCGCGCGCGCAGTCGAGGACGGCGGCGCGGATGGCGTCGAGATCGGCCGGCAGCTCGACGGCGACCGAGTAGTTGGCGACTCCGAAGGTGTGGGCGACGCGGTCGCACACGCGGTCGACGGGAGCCGCCGGTGCGAGCCGCAGCACGATCCGCCCCTGCCGGCTATCGGCGCCGAGCACGCCAAGACCGGTGGTCGCGTCGCGCAGGTTGGCGATCAGGCGGCGGACGAAGCGCGGTCGATTGCCGCCCTTCAACGCGATCTCGTGATAGCGCACGACGACGCAAGCCATCCGCCGCCCATAGCACGCGCTTCCGGGCCGGCGAACCGCCGTGGTATCCGAACCGATGACCCGCGCCATCCTCTCGGCCCTGCGAACGGCGCTCGCCGAAACGCGGTCCGACGCAGCCGCCGCGACGACGTCCGTACACCTCGATCCGCACCCGCCGACCGCCGTGCCGGCGGCCGTGCTGGTGCCGCTCTTCGACGTGGACGGTGATCTGCACCTCCTCTACACGACGCGCAGCGCGGCGCTGCCGACGCATGCCGGACAAGTTGCGTTTCCCGGCGGCCGCCACGCCCCCGAGCGCGATCCGTCGCTCCTCGCGACGGCGCTCCGCGAGGCCGAGGAGGAGGTCGGCCTGCGCGCCGCCGACATCGACGTGCTCGGCGCCCTCGATCCCATCCACACGTTCAGCTCGAGCTTCCGCATCACGCCGTTCGTGGCCTGCATTCCGCATCCCTACGCCCTGCGCCTGGACCCGCACGAAGTCCACGACGCCTTCGCGCTGCCGCTGCGCGTGCTCGACGATCCGGCGACGAGCGTCACCGAAACCTGGACGATCGACGGCCGCGCGGTCGCCGTCACCTCGTATCGCCATCAGGGTCGCGTGATCTGGGGCGCCACGCAGCGGATCACCGCGAGCCTGCTCGACCTCGTCACCGCGCTGCGCGCGCACCAAGATTGACACCCCTCCGACCGGCTCGTAAGGTCGCGCGCGGGTCGATGGCACGGCAAGCGCGACAGCGTGGTCGGCGCGCGAGCGGAGCGGGTCGCTGGCCGGTCCTCGGCGTCGCGCTCGCGCTCGCCGCACTGATCGCCTACGTCGGCTGGGTGAAGCTCGAACCCCGGCGTCCGGTCGCCGAGCTCGCGCATCCCATCACCGCGCTCGGCCGCGACAGCACGATCGACGTGACCCTGCGCGACGTCGGCACCGGACTGGCGTGGAGCCGCATCGAGATCGAACGCAACGGCACCACCACCGTGCTCGCGAGCGCGCGCTACCCCGCCGAGACCTGGCGCGGCAGCGGCCTCCACGAAACGGCGATCAGCGCGCCGCTCGCCGCCCTCGGCGGCGCGCTCGGCGAAGGCTCGGCGACGCTGCGCGTCTTCGCCGGCGACTACTCCTGGTTGCGCTGGTTCCGCCGCGACTCGGCGCTGCTCGAAGCGCCGTTCGCGATCGACTTGACGCCGCCGACGATCGAAGTGCTCTCGCCGCAGCATTACCTGAAGCTCGGCGGCCTCGATTTCATGCTCTACAAGACCGCGCCCGACGCGCTCCGCAGCGGGGTCGCGGTGGACCGCTACTTCTTTCCCGGCACCGCCGGACTCTTCGCCGACCCGGCGATCCACGTCGCGTTCTTCGCAGTGCCGCAAGACCTCGACGCCAAGACCGCGGTGAAGGCCATAGCCGAAGATACCGCCGGCAACCGTCGCGAAGTGCCGTTCCACGCGGTCGTCAAGCCGCGCGCGTTCGCCAACCGGACGCTCGACATCGACGACCCTTTCCTCGCGCGCAAGGTTCCCGAGATTCTCGACGCCAGCCGCCTGCCGACACAGCCGGACCTCGTCGCCGGCTACCTCTACGTGAATCGCACCGTGCGGCAGAACAGCGAGGCGCGGATCAAGGAGGTCACGCGGACGTCGGCGGCAAAGCCCCGGTGGGACGGCGCCTTCCTCCGCCAGCCGAACAGCGCGCCGCTCGCCGGCTTCGGCGACCGCCGCTCATATCGCCACGATGGCGCCATCATCGACACCCAGACGCACCTCGGTTACGACCTCGCGTCGCTGCGCCAGGCGCCGGTGGTCGCCGCCAGCACCGGCACGGTGGTCTTCGCCGACTACCTCGGCATCTACGGCAATGCCGTGATCATCGACCACGGTCTCGGCATCTTCTCGCTCTACGGCCACTTGAGCGCGAGTACGGTGACGCCGGGACAGGAGGTGCAGCGCGGCGACACCATCGGCCGGACGGGCGAGACCGGGCTCGCCGGCGGCGATCATCTGCACTTCAGCGTCATGCTCTACGGGGTCCACGTCGACCCCGTCGAATGGTGGGACGGCAAGTGGATCCGCGATCACGTGACCGCGAAGCTCGAGCAGTATCCGCGCGCCACGGCGACGGCGACGCGCGATGAGTGACGAAGCGGCGGCGAGTCGGGACGCGCTCCGCGCCGCCGGCATCGCCGACGACGAGACGGCGCCGGACGTCCTCCTGGCGCTCGCCGGCCGCACGCCCGCCCTCGATCGCGCGCTCGCCGAGCGCCTGGCCACCGTCGTCGACGCGGCGCACGCCGCCGCGCTCCGCGATCTTGCCGCGGCCGCCGCGCACCGCGGCTGGAAAGCAGCGGCGAAGGAGGCGCGCCGCGCGCTCTATCGATTCGGACAGCGCGGCGTCGTCCCGCCCGCTCCGGCCGCCCCGGCCGCCGCCCCGGCGCCGCGTTGGGCTGCGCCCGCGCTCGAGGGCTGGGCCTCGGGCATCGACGGCCGCGGCGACCGCCTGGTCTGGATCGTGCGGCCGCAGCCCGGGGGCGGCCTCCTCGCCATGACCGCGATCCTGAACGAGCCGCGAGGCCTGCGCGAAGTGCAGCTCGCCGAGCTGTCGCGAAAATCGTTCCGCGCCTTGCGCGACGAGCTCGTCACGCGCCAGCGCCTGCGGCTGGTGGCGCTCGACGGCGCCTACTGCGACGCCCTCCTCGCCGCCGGGTACGAGCGCGCCCGGGCCGGCGGCGCCGCCGAGGCGGTCGGCCAGTATCCGGCGCTCCGCGCCCGCCTGACGAGCCGTCCGCCCGCCCCGCTCGAGCCGCCCATGATCGCGCGCGTCGCCCCCGCCGCGGCGCAGGACACCGCGGCGATCGCCGCCGGCGCCAAGCTCCTCGACGAGGTCGACTTCGCGACCTGGCTCCTCGACCGCGCCACGCTGGCACCCTATCTGGAGGACCTCCGCGCCGCGCGCGCAAGTCCGATCCTCGTGAGCCAGCCGCTCCTGGAGGAGCGGGTGCAGGCGGTGCTGACGCGCGCCGAGCGCGAGCTGTTCGCCGGACCGGCGGCGGCGCCTTGGCGGCGGCGCCTCGAGGAAATGGCGTTCGTGTTGCACGCCACTGGCCGCCCGGAGTTCGCCGCTGCCGCCGCGGCAACGGCAGCGAGCCTCGGCCGCGGCGAAGCGCCGCTCCCGTTCTCCACGACTCTGCTGCGGCGGAGCGTCGACGCTTGCCTCGCTGCGGACGAGGCGCAGGCGCGTGCAGAAGCAGAGAGCTCGGTGCTCGTCCGCCCGGGGCAGCCGCGCGGCGGTCCGCCGCCGTACCCGCCCCGGCGCTGACTGCCGCGCTCAGAGCCGGATCGTCATACCCTCGGTAGCGCACTCGACGCCGAGCTCGCCGCAGTGCGCGCGCATCTTGCGCCCGAGATGAACGAGCACGAGGCGGCGGCAACCCAGCCGCGGTACGAGCGGCTCGAGCGTCGTCCATTGGATGTGGCGGCCCATGGGCTCGTCGTACGCGGTGCATTCGCAGAGGAAGAGATCGGCGCCGCGCGCGAGATCGAGGAAGCGATCGTCCCAAGGCGAGTCGCCGCTGTAGAGGAGACGCTTGCCGCCGGACGCGATGGCGACCGCGAGCGACACGTCCTCGATCTGGTGCGGTACGCGCACCGGATGCAGCTCGACGTCGGCGATCGTCACCCGACGCTCCGGCTCGAGCTCCACGAACTCGAGCGCGAAGGGCAGCGCGTCCGGGACGACGTCGGGGTAGAGCGTCCGCGCCAGCGCCTCCACCCGCGCGCCGATGCCCGCCGGACCGAGGATCGTGAACGGGCGCGTCCGCGGCCGCTCGTAGATCCACTCGAGCAGCAGGAACGGCAGTCCCGCGAAGTGGTCGCCGTGCATGTGGCTGATCACCACGAAATCGATGCGCGCGGTATCGATTCCCTGGCGCTTCAGCGCCAGCAGCGCCGTCGGACCGCAGTCGACCAGGAAGGTCGCACGCGCGGTCTCGACCAGGTACGCCGCGTGCGGGTGCCCGCCGCTGCAGAACGCGTCCGCCGAGCCGAGAACGGTGACGTCGAGCTTGACGCCGGCCGACGCAGGCATGCGCGGGTGTCTAGCGCCAAGAGAAGTCGCAAAGCAACGGACATGCGGGTCCGAGCCCGACTTCCGACGCCGAGGCCGGCGTCACGTCATCAAGATGACGGTCGCCATGCAGGCTGTACGCAAGCGCCTCCCGGGAACGACGCAAGCGCGCGCGGTAGGCGCTCCGGCTCGTGGCACCTGCTTTGCTCCGCGCTCCACGACCCACGTTCGGGTCGCGGAGGCGTTCGATGCTTCGGTCGGTTCTCGTCACCCTGCGCGTCGCGGCCGCGCTCGTCGGGCTGCTGCTCCTGCTGTCGGCACCCGCGCGCGCGACGACGCTCGTCCGCATGAGCGACGAGGCCCTGACGCTCTCGGCCGCGGCCATCGTGACCGGCACGGTCACCGAGGTCGGCGCCGAGCGCGCGGGGGGCGGGGCGATCGCGACCTTCGTCACGCTCGCCGTCGAGCAGGTCCTCAAAGGATACGTACCGCAAGCGACGATCACGATCCGCGATCCCGGCGGTCGCGTCGGCGACGACGAGCTGCATATCTACGGCGCCGCACGCTATGCGGCCGGCGAGAGCGTCATCGCCTTCCTCGATCAGGACGGCGACGGCTTCCTGCGCACGAGCCAGATGGCACTCGGCAAGTTCTCGGTGACGACCGACCCCGCGAGCGGCGCGCGCATCGCCAGCCGCCCGCTCGTCGAGGACGGCGTCGTCGTCCTCGGCGGCGCGCGCCTCCAGAGCCACGATCCCTCCGACCGCCGCCTCGCCGATCCCTTCATCGCGCGCCTGCGCGACATCGTACGCCGGCAGCCGGTGCCGCGCATGCTGCAGCCGCTGACAGCGAGGCCGTCGTTCGGTGCCGCCGCAGCCGCGGCACCGAACGACGCCGAAGGCTACACGCTCTTCAACAACGTGCGCTGGTTCCTCCCGGACGCGGGTCAGCCGGTGCGCTACTTCGTCGACCAGGCCGGTGACGCCAAGGTCGGCGCCGCCGCGAGCCAGAGGGCGGTCGCCGACGCGTTCGCCGCCTGGACCAACGTCCCGACGAGCGCGATCGTCATGGAGTCGGCCGGGACGACCACGGCCTCCGCCAACGGCTTCTGCGACGGCACCAGCAAGATCATCTTCAACGACCCCTTCAACGAAGTCACCGACCCGTCGGGATGCAGCGGCGTGCTCGCGATCGGCGGCTACTGCACGAGCGGCGCCGCGAAATCGTTCGCCGGCGCCACCTTCCGCGAGGTGGTCGAGGGCGACATCATCTTCAACAACGGCTGGAGCGGCTGCTCGTTCTGGAATGCCACCAATCTCGCCGAGGTCGCGACCCACGAGATCGGCCACACCATCGGACTCGCTCACTCCAACGACACCAGCGCCACGATGTACTCGTTCGCACACTTCGACGGCCGCGGTGCCGGACTGACCGCCGACGATCGCGCCGGCGTGAGCTTCCTCTATCCGGACAGCGGCGCGGGCGAGCCGACCCCCGTGCCCACGCCGACGACGCCGCCGACGCCGCCGCCGCCGGACACCGATCGCGACGGGATCGCCGACGCCGCCGACAACTGTCCGCTGGCGCCGAACCCGCGGCAGGAGGACATCGACGGCGACGGCATCGGCGACGCCTGCGACAACTGCGTCGCGGTCGCGAATCCCGATCAGCTCGCCGGCGACGCCTGCGGCCTGCTCGACATCCAGTCGCTACGCATCGCGATCGCGAAATCGGCGCACGAGGACTCGATCGCGATCAAGGGCCGCTTCGATGCCGTCACCGCCGCAGCGATGGCCGAGATCGCCGGCCAGGCTCTCACCGTGACGCTCAGCAAGACCGACGGCGACGAGCTGATGCAGGTGGTGATCCCGGCGCGGAGCTGGAAGATCAACCGCAACGGGACGAACCTCTCGTTCACCGACAAGACGGGCCGGCAGCTCGACGGCGTGAAGAAGATCTCGCTGCACTCGCGCGACGGCGCCCGCTACGCGTTGACGCTGACCGCGACGCACCTCGATCTCGAGCGCGGTCGCGCACCCGAGCTCGCACTGTCGATCACGGTCGCGAGCGAACGCTACGTGAGCGCGAGCGGCTGCCAGACGAACCGGCGCGCGAATCGCGTCGTCTGCCGCCAGAAGACGCGCTGACGCCGCGCGCGACGGCGCCGCACCGACGAGGATGCGAGCGGAACTCGCGATGCCCTCCTCTGGCCCGGCTGCGCTCCGGTTGGTAAACACCGCCGCCATGCTGCCCGAGTTCACGGTGCGCCGCGCCCGTCGAGGCGATTTCGCGCGCGTGCGCGCCCTGCTCGGCGTCCGACCGGACGCGAGCCGCGCCGAGCGCAAGCGCTTCCGGCGCCTCGTCGGGACGCTGCGCGAGGATCTCTACGTCGCCGAGCGCGAAGGCGACGCAGCGCTGGCGGGCCTGGTCGTGATCGCCTACGTGCGCGGGCTCGGACCGGCAACCGCCATGGTGCGCGAGCTGCGCGGCGACGCCGCGGCAGTAGCCGAGCTCCTCGCCTGCGCCGAGGCGCGCGCAGCGGCGCGCGGCTGCGCGCGGCTGGAACTGCACACCGACGACCCCGGCGCCTGCGATCCGCTCTGGGAGGACGCGGCGCGCATCCGCCGCCGCCCAGTGTCGTCGTGAGCCGCCCGGCGGGCGTCGAGGGCGAGCACCTGGCGCGCATCGTCGCTCGCGTGCGCGCGCAGCATCCGGGCTCCGCAGGCGAGGCGATCGCCGCCCTGGCGACCGCGCTCTTCGTCAAGGACGGAGAACGATGGGCAAGCGAGCTCGGCGACGATGCCGCCGCCGCGGTCGCCGCCCGGAGCTTCGCTTTCATCGCGGCGCCCGGCCGGGTACCGCGCATCCGCACCTGCACCGGCGACGACGCGACGGTCCTCGAGACCGTGGTCACCGATCGCCCCTTCATCGTCGATACGATCCGCAACTGCGTGCGCGCCGCGGGCATCGAAATCCGCCACGTCCTGCACCCGCTGCTCACCACGCTGCGGGAGTCCGCCGCGGCGCCGGACGAGCTCGGCCCGCTGCGCGGCCTCGACGCCGCACACGAAGGCGCCGGAGCGCGCGAGTCGTTGGTGCACGTCGTGCTGCCGCCTCTCGACGTCGAGCGCCGCGCCGCACTCGAGGCCGCCGTCGCTGCGCGCCTCGCCGACCTCGTGCTGGTGACCGACGACTACCAGGCGCTCGTCGCCGCCACCGAGGGCGTCATCGCCCACCTCGAAGGCTACAAAGGCGGCAGCGCCGCCTGGGAAGACGAGGTGCAGGAAGTCCAAGAGCTGCTGCGGTGGATGATCGCCGGCGGCTTCGTCTTCCTCGGCTATCGCAGCGTCTCCATCGAGGAGCGCGACGGCGTGCCGACCCTGGCGCTCGACCCCGACTCCGGCCTCGGTCTCCTGCGCCGCAGCGAGCGCTCGCACTGGGCCACGCCGACGGCGATCGCGAACATCCCCGAGCCGATCCGCAGCCGCGTGGTCGGCGGTCCGCTGCTGGTGATCGCACGCACCGCCGCGCACGCGCCGGTCCACCGCGACGTCCGCATGGAGTACGTCGGCGTGAAGAAGCTCGACCGCCAGGGACGCGTGCGCGGCGAGCTCCGCCTCCTCGGACTCCTCACCGCCAAGGCCTACGCCGATACGGCTTCGGAGATCCCGGTGCTGCGGCGGCGCTTCCAGCAAGTGCTGCAGGCGGAGCGCGTCGTACCTGACTCGCACGAGCACCGCGAGATCCAGGCGATCTTCGACACGCTGCCCAAGGTGGAGCTGTTCGCGATGTCGGTCGACGCCATCCGCACCGAGATCCGCACGATCCTCGCCGCCGAACGCTCGCGCGAAGTGACGCTGACTCTGCGATCGGACCCGCTCGAGCGCGGCGTCGCAGTCACGATCATCATGCAGCGCGACGCCTTCTCCGAGCTGGTGCGGGACCGCATGCGCGACACGCTGGCGAGCCGCTTCGGCGGCGAGGTCGTCGAGGACCACGTCGTGCTCGACGCCAACGAGCACGCCCGCCTGCACGTCTCGCTGGCGGCACCGCGCGCCCAGGTCCTGGCGGTCCGCCGCGAGGAGCTGCAGCACGAGATCGCCGAACTGACGCGCGGCTGGAACGACCGCCTCGGCGATCGGCTGCGAGCCGCCTACGGAGACACCGAGGGTACGGCGCTCGCCGAGCGCTACACCGCGGTCTTTCCCGACGTCTACAAGGCGGCGACCGATCCGGCGACGGCCGCGGCCGACGTCGCGGAGCTCGAGGCGCTCGTCGCCGGAGCGCAGATCCGCATCGCGCTCGCCGACGCCCCCGGTGATCCCGAGCCCTGCACGGCGATCAAGCTGTACCTCCGCCGACCGCTCGTCCTCTCCGACGTCATGCCGGTGCTCGAGGACCTCGGGCTGCGCGTGTTCGCGGAAAACGCCGTGCTCTTGCCGGCGCTCGCAGGCGCGCCGGCCCACATCGAGACCTTCCTGGTGCGCACGGAGGCGGGCGCCCGCATCGACCTCGCCGGTGACGCTGCACGCCTGATCGCGGCCGTGCTCGCCGTCCGCGATGGGCGCGTCGAGAGCGACGGCCTGCACCGCCTCGTGCTCACCGCCGGTCTCTCGTGGCAGGAGATCGAGGTGTTGCGCGGCTACGGCGTCTACGCGACGCAGATCGGCGCCGCGCCGAGCCCGCGCGCCGCGGTGGACGCGCTCACCCGCCATCCGCGCCACGCGGCGCTGCTCTTCGCCTGGTTTGCGGCGCGCCACGATCCGCGCGCCGACCCCGAGCGAGCTGCCGCCGCTGGCGATGCCTTCGTCGGCGCGCTCGACGAGATCCCGAACATCGCCGACGACCGGGTCCTGCGCGCGCTCGGCAATCTCGTCGGCGCCACCGTACGCACGAGCTACTACGCCGGGCTGGCGACCGGACGCGGCGAGACCGTCGCTTTCAAGGTGGACTGCGCCCGCGTCGACCACATGCCGAAGCCGCGCCCGCTGTACGAGATCTTCGTCCACGGGCCGCGCGTCGAGGGCGTGCACCTGCGCGCCGGCCGCATCGCGCGCGGCGGCCTGCGCTGGAGCGAGCGGCGCGACGATTTCCGGGCCGAGATCCTCGGCCTCTTGAAGACGCAGACGGTGAAGAACGCCGTCATCGTTCCGGTCGGCGCCAAGGGCGGATTCATCGTCAAGGGGCCGGTCGACCCGGCGGCAGTGGTCGCCGCCTACCGCACGTTCGTCGGCTGCCTGCTCGATCTCACCGACAACCTCGACGGCGACCGCGTCGTGCGTCCGGCCGGCATCGCCTGCCACGATCAGCCCGACCCGTACCTCGTAGTCGCCGCCGACAAAGGCACCGCCACCTTCTCGGACGTCGCCAACGCGCTCGCCGCAGAGCGCGGCTTCTGGCTCGGCGACGCCTTCGCTTCGGGCGGCTCGCACGGCTACGACCACAAGCGCATGGGCATCACGGCGCGCGGCGCGTGGGAGTGCATCGCGCTCCACTTCCGCGAGCTCGACGGCCGCGACGTCACCCGCGACGCGTTCACCGTGACCGGCATCGGCGACATGAGCGGCGACGTCTTCGGCAACGGCCTGCTCCGCTCGCGCACGGCGCGCTTGCGCGCCGCTTTCGACCACCGCCACGTATTCCTCGACCCCGATCCCGATCCGGAAGCGTCGTACGCAGAGCGGGCCCGGCTCTTCGCGTTGCCGCGCTCGAGCTGGGCCGACTACCGTCCCGAGGCCATGAGCGCGGGCGCGGCCGTGATCCCGCGCGGCACCAAGACCGTCCGGCTCTCGGCCGAAGCGCGCGCCATGCTCGGCATCGCCGCAGAGACGATCGACGCCGATCAGTTGATCCAGGCGGTGCTGCGCATGCCGACCGACCTGCTCTTCAACGGCGGCATCGGCACCTACGTGAAGGCGCGGAGCGAGAGCAACGCCGAGGTCGGCGATGCCGCCAATGCCGCCGTGCGCGTGAACGCGAACGAGCTCCGCGCCCGCGTGGTCGGCGAAGGCGGCAATCTCGGGTTCACGCAGCGGGCGCGGATCGAGCTCGCGCTCGCGGGCGGCCGCATCAACACCGACGCCATCGACAATTCCGCCGGCGTCGATACCTCGGACCACGAGGTGAACCTGAAGATCGCCTTGCAGCCGCTGGTCGCCAGCGGCGCCATGACCGTGGCCGCTCGCAACGATCTCCTCCGGGAGATCGCCGAGGACGTAGCCGCGCTCGTGCTCGCCCACAACCGCGCCCAGAGCCGGGTCATCTCGCGCGACCAGCGCCGCAGCGAGACCCGCCTCGTCGACTTCCGCGAGATGATGGCCGATCTCGAAGCGACCGGGCTTCTCGATCGCGCGCTCGAAGGGTTGCCCGATCGCGAGGCTCTGCGGGCGCGCCGATCGACCGTCCGCGGCCTCACGCGCCCCGAGCTCGCCGTGCTGCTGGCGTACGCCAAGATGCATGCGACGCGGCTCCTCGCCGGCGACGCCCTCTGCGAGGATCCCTATCTCGAAGGCGTGCTGTTCGCGTACTTCCCGGCGCCGATGGTCGCCCGCTGCCGCGACGCCATCCGCACGCATCGGCTGCGCCGCGAGATCATCGCCACCACGCTCACGAACGACATCGTCGACCTGATGGGCGCCACTTTCTTCACGCGCACGATGCGCGAGAGCGGCGCGTCGGTGCCCGACATCGCGCGCGCCTTCGTGATCGCGGACGCTCTCGCCGGCGCCCGCGCGCTGGCGTCCCGAGCGGCCGAGGCGGGACCGGCGGTCGAGACGCGCGTGCTCGATCTCGTGGTCGCCGCGCTCGACCGCACGGTGCGCTGGCTGCTCGCCGCCTATCCGAGCCTCGGCTCCCTCGACGCTCTCATAGATCGCCTCCGACCGGCGCTCGCGGAAGCCGAAGCGGCGCTGCCGCCGGCCGAGCGCGGCCGTCGCCAAGCCCGCGCCGCAGCCCTCGCCGCCGAGCAGGTGCCGGCGGATCTCGTAGCATCCTGCGTTCGGCTGGAAGGGCTGCGCGCGCTCCTCGACGTCGCGCACGTAGCGGCCGCGACCAGCATTCCGTCGGCGACCGTAGCCGCGACCTACTTCGGCGCCGACGAGATCTTCGACTTCGCCTGGCTCCGCCGGACCCTGGACGACACCGCCGGCGCGGACCGCTGGGAGCGCCGGGCGGTGGAAAGCCTCGGCGCCGAGCTCGACCGGGTGCGCCGCGAGCTCACCCGCCGGCTGCTCGCCGGCAGCGGCGAGGTCGCCGCCCGAGTCGTGACCTATCGTCTCCGCCGCGCCGCGACGCTGGAGCGCATCCGCACCCTCCTCGCCGACCTCCAGAGCGCGGGGACCGTCACACTCGCCGCGATCATGGTATTGGTGCGCGAGCTCGGACGATTGGAGGAGAACGGATGATATTGAAGGTCTTGGTGGGATTCCTGCTGGGGTTCATCCTCGGCGTCGCCGGCGCCGTGTTCATGGTGACGTCAGGGGCCGGCAACTACATCATCGCCGCCAACCCGCGCGTGCAGGAGCTGGAGGCGAAGATCCGCGAGCTCGAAGACCAGCGCACGTTCATGGCGCGACGGCTCGAGGACGTCGCCGGCCGGAGCGAGCAGATGGCGCGCCGCTTCGAGGAGCTCGCCGACCGCTTCGAGGCGGTGGCGCGGGAGCGGCTCGCCCCCGCCCGCGAGGCGCCCGCCGCCGAGCCGGCGCCGGGAGCGGCGCCCGCAGCGAACGACTGAGCGGGCCCGCGCCAGCGAGGATCACCCCACGAGCACCGAGCGGCCGCCGCCGACACCCCACTGTCCGGACACGCCGGGGACGTTCGTCCTCGACGTCACCGCGCTAGCCTACGGACGGGATGCGCTCGGACGCCACGAGGGGCGCGTCGTCTTCGTCCCCGGCGCGGCGCCGGGCGACCGGGTGCGGGTCCGCATCGTCGAGGAGCACCGCAACTGGGCGCGCGCCGCGCTCGTCCACGCCTGCACGCCGGGTGTGGCGCGCCGCACGCCGCCGTGCCCGTGGGCGCATGCGTGCGGCGGCTGCCCGTGGCAGCACATCGACTACGCCGCGCAACTCGTCGCCAAGGAAGCGAGCGTCCGCGAGTCGCTGGCGCGGATCGCCGGCGCCGCGCCCCGCGCGCTCCTGCCGATCATCGCCGCGCCTTCGGAGTGGGGCTACCGCCATCGCATCCGGGTGCATGTCGGCGCCGGCGGCGTCGTAGGCTACCGGCAGCCGCGCTCGCATGCGCTCGTGCCGATCGACCAGTGTCCGATCGCCGAGCCCCCCGTCGCCGCCGGGCTCGCACCGCTGCGAACTCTCGTCGCCTCGTTGCACACCGTGCTCGACGACGTGGAGATCGTCGCCGACGGACGCGGAACGCTCGTGTTCGAGGCGACAGCTCGGGGCGCCTTCGTCGCCGCCGACGAGGCGACGATCCGCGCCTGGCTCGCCGCTACCCCGACCGCCGCAGGGATGGCGCTCCGCGGCCGCACGTGGAGGCGCCGCTTCGGGACCACCACGATCACGGTGCGCGCGCAAGCCGACGCGCCGCCGACCGTGCAGCGCGCCGGGACCTTCACGCAAGTGAACCCTGCCGCCAACCGGCTCCTCGTGCGCTCGGTAACGGCGCTGGTCGGCGGCGGCGCGCCGGTGCTCGACCTCTTCTGCGGCGCCGGCAATCTGACGCTGCCGCTCGCACGCATCGCGCCGTCGGTCGTCGCCGTCGATCACGACGCCCGCGGGATCGAGGACGGCGCCGCCAACGCAGCGGCGGCAGGTCTCGACAACGTGCGCTTCGTGGTCGCCGCCGCGGACGCGTATCTCCGTCGTCACGGTCTCTCGGGCGCGCGCGTCGCGGTTCTCGATCCGCCGCGCACCGGCGCCGCTGCAGTGACGCATCTCCTGGCGCGGCTTGCACCCGAACGCATCGTCTACGTGTCGTGCGACCCGACCACCCTAGCGCGCGACGCGCGCACGCTCACCGGCGCAGGCTACGCGATCGGGCGCGTACAACCGCTCGATCTCTTCCCGCAAGGTCCGCACGTCGAGACGGTCCTCGAAGCCGTATTGACTGCTCCCTAGCCCGCTTATACGGTCCCTTAGGCGATTCTGTTCGATCGGCTGATGGCGAACGACGACAAGACCGCACGCGCGAAGGTCACGATCATCTCCGGCAAGGGGGTGTCGCAAACCATCAACTACCTCCTCGAGGACCGCGACGAGCTGGAGTGGGTGGTCGCCGTAGGCCGCAACAAGAGCGGCGAGATCTTCTTCTACGACACCGGCGGCGACATCGTCGAAGACCTGGGCACGCTCGAGTACCTGAAGCAGAGGATCATCCGCGCCCATTTCGGCGACGAGCCGGAGTGAGCCGCGGCGGCGGGCACCGGTATGCCGGCCGGCCCGCCTAGAGCTCGTCGGGGATCGTCGCGATCACGCGCTCGCCGTCCATGCGCAGCGGCACGCGGATGAGGGCGCGGCCGAAGGGCGGGCCGGAGACGCAGTGGCCGGTGGCGGGCTCGTAGAGCGCGCCGTGCGTCGCGCACACCACGTAGCAGCCGCTGTCGTCGAGGAAGCGTCCCTCGACCCAGTCCATGGTGATCGCGATGTGGCGGCAGCGGTTGACCCACGCATGCAGAGTGCCGTCGACATTCACGATGAAGGCCTCGGTCGGCTCGCCCGCGGTCGGCAGCAGGAACTTCCGCGTCGTGCCCGGTGCGAGCTCGCCGACGGCGGCGACGACGACCTCGCGCGATTGCTCCATCCGACCGACTTGCCTAGCATGCGCGTGCCGCACCGCCAATGGACACGCCGCCACCGCAGCTCAGCGTCGACGACATCCGGCGCCGCCTGCGCGCGCACGCGCCGCGGATCATCGAGCCGAGCGGCAAGCGCGCGGCGGTGGCGGCGGTCCTGCACGACGGCAACGCCGGCAGCGAGCTGCTCTTCATCGAGCGCGCCGAGCGCCCGCACGATCCGTGGTCGGGCCACATGGCTTTCCCCGGCGGCCGCGTCGATCCGGGCGATGCATCGGTGCGCCACGCCGCCGAGCGCGAGACCCGCGAGGAGGTAGGCCTCGACCTCGCGAGCGCCGAGTTGCTCGGGCGCCTCGACGACATCGAGGGCGCGCCGCCCGGCTTCGACTCGCTCGTCGTGTCGGCCTTCGTCTACCGCCTCGATCGTCGCGCCGCACCGACACCGAACGACGAGGTGCGCGAAGTGCTCTGGGTGCCGACGGCCCACCTCCAGGAACGCGACCGCCGCGTGCCCTTCTACTGGCCGCGCGAGCAACGCGAAATGCACTACCCGGGCATCCTGGTCGGCGCGCCCGGCCGCCATGTCGTCTGGGGCCTCACCTATCGCTTCCTCGAGCTCTTCTTCGCGGCGCTCGGCCGTCGGCTGTAGAAGCGTCAGCGCCGCCGCAGCGCCGCAGCGCGACCGGCGGCCGTGCTCAGATCGCGCCGAGCGCGCGCTCGAGCTCGGCGAGCGTACCGCAGGCGACGACGGCGTCGACGTGGCGCGCGTAGGTCGCCATCACACTGTCGCCGGTGTCCCAGCGCTCGCGCGGCTCGGGATTCAACCAGAGCACGCGCCGCACGCGAGCCCGCACCGCCGCGAGCAAATCGGCGCGCGCCGGCAGTCGGTTGTTGCGGGCGTCGCCGAGGATCAGAAGCACGGTGTCGGCGCCGAGCGCTGCGGACTCGTCCTCCACGAGATCGCCCAGCACGCGCCCGAAGTCGGAGCGCGCCATGAGATCGATCGGCGCCGCCGGCCGCACCTGTCCGTCCGCGAACTCGATCTCGACGAGGCGATCGACGAACCCGAAGAGGCGGACGCGGCGAAAGTACGATGCCGCCGGGGCGAGGAGCGCGAGGAAGAAGCCGGTCGCGGTCGCCGCCGATGCGGAGAGATCGCAGAGCGCGACGAGGTCCGGAGGACCAGGCCGCCGGTCGCGCCAGCGGCGTTCGAAGAGCACGCCGCCGCGCGGGATCGCGGCGCGGATGGTGCGGCGCAAGTCGAGCCGTCCCCGCGGCCGAGCGGCCAAACGCCGCCGCACCCGCCCGGCGATACGGGCGGCGATCGCGCGCGCGAGGTCGGCGCAGGCCTCGACGTCGGCCGGCGCCATGTCGCGGAACGGCAGCCGCAAGAGCCGGCGCTCGCGGTCGAGGCGAGCGAGATGCGAGGCTGCCGCGCCGAGCGAACGCCCGTCGTCGGGCGGCGCCGCCGCAGTCCGTGCGGCGTCGGGCGCATGGCGCTGCGCCGCCGGCTCCCGGCGCACCGGCCTCGCGGCGGCACCCGGTCGGTCCGCGGCGCCGTCGGGCGCAGGCCGTCCGGGGCGCCCGAGCTGCCCGGGCGCCGCCGGACTCACGTTCACCTTCTCATCGGCGCTGCCGGCGCCGCCGGCCGGAGTCGCAGCACCGCCGCCGGAGCTGCCTCCATCCCCGACCCCTCCTCGGCGCCGGCCGCGCCCGCGCCTACCTCCCGCCATCTCGATGCGTGCCGGGAAGACGACGTCGAATGCGGCGACGAACGCAGCCCGGTCGCGCTCGTCCTTCACCAGCGCCGCTGCGAGGGCTTCGCGCAGCGCCTCCCGCTCGACGCCGATCAATGCCGCTGCCCGCGCGGCATCCATGGCCTCTGCGAGGCTCACCGCCAGGCCGCGGTCACGAAGTGCGGCGACGAGAGCTTCGAGGCGCGCCTTCATTTCTTGTGCAGGGGCGCGCGTCGACCCGCGATCGCGCACCGTTGCAGCACTACGGATCGAGAAAATCTCAACGGTTTCGCGTCTGCCCGTGGCACCGGCGTTGCACGCTCGGGGTGCGTGCGCCTCGGCACCCGCCTCGCCATCCTGGTCGCCGCCAATCTCGGGCTCCAGCTCTTCGACGGCTTCGCCACGTACATAGGCTGGGAGCAGCACGGCGAGATGAACCCGCTCCTCCGCGCCGGATTCGATCGCTTCGGAGCCGGACCGACGCTGGTGGCGGCGAAGGCGCTGGCGATCGTCCTCGTGATCGCGCTCGCCGCATCCCCCCGGCGCCGACTCGCCATGACCGGCCTCGCGCTCACGCTCATGGCGTACACGACGTTCTCGCTCCTGCCGTGGGCGCAGCGCCTCTTCGGCTGATCTCCGTCAGCGCTTGACCGCGGGCGCGCGGCCGACGCCGGCGATCGCGGGCTCCGCCTTGCGAACGTCCTCCTCGTGCTTCAAGAGCACCGCCAGTGTCCGCCGCACCGCCTCCTGGTCGAGCTCGCGAATACCGAGCGCGACGAGCGCCCGCGCCCAGTCGAGCGTCTCGGCGATGCTCGGCGACTTCTTGAGGCCGAGGCGGCGCAGCCGCGCCACGAACTCGGCGACCCGCGCCCGCAGCTGCGCGTCGAGCTCCGGAACCTTGAGAGCGATGATCTCGCGCTCCTTCTCGACTCCGGGAAAGTCCAGGTAGAGGTGCAAGCAGCGGCGCTTGAGCGCCTCCGAGAGCTCGCGGCGCTGGTTCGACGTCAGGATCACCACCGGGCGTTCACGGGCGACGATCGTTCCCAGCTCCGGCACCGTCACCTGATACTCGGCCAGCATCTCGAGCAGGAACGCCTCGAGCTCCTCGTCGGCCTTGTCGATCTCGTCGATCAGGAGGACCGTCCGGCGCGGTGCGCCGATCGCCCGCAGAAGCGGCCGTTCGAGGAGGTACTCGCGCGAGAAGATGTGGTCCTTGAGCTCGTTCCACCCGGCGTGCTCGCGGTCGGCTTGCAGGCGCATGAGCTGCTTCTGGTAGTTCCACTCGTAGAGAGCGTGCGCGGCGTCGAGGCCCTCGTAACACTGGAGGCGGATCACCTCGGTTCCGAGCATCGACGCGACGACCTTGGCGAGCTCGGTCTTGCCGGCGCCCGCCGGACCCTCGACGAGGAGCGGCTTCTCCAGCACCAGCGCCAGATAGACCACGGTCTCGACCCGCGGCGTGGTGACGTAGCGAGCCGCCGCCATGCCCGCTCGCACCGCCTCGGCCGTGATCTCCATCGCGCCGCGGTCCGTCAGTCGCCAAGTTGGTAGAAGACGAGGCCGGTCAGGAGCTTGGGGAAAAAATACGTCGACTTCTCGGGCATGGTGAGGCCGGCGAGGCCGACCGCGCGGAGATCTCCGACGGTCGTCGCCGGCAGGAAGAACGCGGCCGCCGCTTCGCCGCGATCGACGAGGTCGAGAGCGCGTGTCGCGTCCTGCGTGTAGGCGAGGCCGGGAGCGCCGCCACGGTCGCCGATCGGCAAGCGCAGGATGCCGGCGAGCACGATCTGGTGGAGCACGGTCACGTCGAGGGCGCGCAGCTCCGGCGGCACCGTCGGCGCGAACGGCAACGCGCTCGTCGGCGCCGTGCACAGCCAGAGGTGCTGGGCGCCCTGCACTGCGACGCCGAGGTGGGCTACGTCGCTGCTGCGATCGCTCGCAGCCTCGTCGAGACGCCGCAACAGGGTCGCGAGACCCGCCGCCGACCACGGCAGCTCTGCGACCGTGAAATGCTCGGCGAGCGCCCCGCGCAGCGCTTCGGGCACCAGGGCAAGGGTCGCCAGCACGCGGTGGGTCGGGAAGATCGCAAGCCCCGGGCTCTCCATGGTCGTGAGGTAGCAGAGCACGTAGTCGTACGCTGCCTCGCCGAGCGGAGGTGCGGCGGCGCCGGCCGCGGCGCGGCGCTCGTCGCGATAGCGCAGTGCCGTCTCGTAGCGATGATGTCCGTCGGCGATGAAAACCTCGTGCGGCGCCACGGCCGCCGTGATCTTGGCGATCACTTCCGGATCGTCGAGGCGCCACATGCGGTCGTGGGCGCCGCTCTTGCCGCGCACGTCGACGTCGGGCGGGCGGTTCGTGGGGACGAGCGCCGCGAGATCGAGCGCGGGCGCGGAGACGAGTCCGAAGATCGGCGACAACGACACGCCGGTCGCGCGCACGAGCGCGTAGCGATCGTCTTTCGCCTTCTGCAACGTGCGCTCGTGCGGGCGCACCTTCCCGGACTCGAAGCTCTCGACGCGGAGCGCGCCGATCACCCCGACGCGCTCGCGTATCGAGCCGTCGGGCAGCGGGAACCTCTGCGCGTACAGATACAACGACGGCGTCGGGTCGGCGACGACCGCGCCCTCTTCGCGCCAGGCGGCGAGAGTGGCCGCCGCGGCTGCGTACGGATCCGGATCGCGGCAGAGATCGATGCGCACGACGTTGTAGGCGCTCTGCTCGTAGAGGCGGTCGCGATGCGCGGCGTCGATGACGTCGTACGGAGGAGCGGTCACGGCTGCGGGGTCGCCGACGACGCCGGCGTCGTAGCGCAGCCCGGAAAACGGTCGAAATGTCGCCACGGGATCTTCCTTCAGGCTTCCGAGAGCGGTGTCGTTGCGAGCACGCGGCGGAGCGCGTCGAGCGACGTCGCGCCGCGACGAATGACCCGCGCCGCGTCGTCGGCGACGAGTAGCACGGTGGACCCGAGGCCGCCAGCGAGGCGCCCGCCGTCGACGTAGACGACCGCATCGCCGAAGAAGCGGCGCGCCGCCGCGACGTCGAGGGCCGGCTCGGCCCCGCCGGGATTGGCGCTCGTCGCCGTGATCGGCTCGCCGAGCGCCGTCACCAGCGCCTGCGCGAGCGGATGGCTCGACACGCGAACCCCGATCATGCCGCTGCCGGCGGTGAGCGCCGCCGGCAGATCCGCACGCGCCGGCAGCACCAGCGTCAGAGGTCCCGGCCAGAAGGCGCGGGCGAGGCGGTGTGCCGCCGCCGGCACGCGCGCCACGACGCGCGCCAGCATCGTCTCGTCGGCCACGATGAGCGCGATCGGCTTCCCGGCGTCGCGGCCCTTGAGGCGCGCGACCGCCGCCACCGCCGTGGGCGAGAAGGCACGGGCGCCGAGGCCGTAGAACGTCTCGGTCGGATACACTATCGCACCGTCCTCCCGGAGCGCCGCGAGTGCCGCGTCGAGGTCGGAGCCCGTCATCAGTCGGTGGGCGTAGCCGGCCATTCGAAAAGTCGGCGGCGGAGACGCGGCACCGCGAGCGGCGCGATCGCAACCGCCAGCAGCACGGCCGTCAGGAGCAGCGAGCCGGGAGAGCCCCACTCTCCGAGCGTCGAGCCGAAGGTGGCGAGGGTCGCGGCGCGCATATAGCTCGCCGGCACGATGACGGCGAGGAAGGTAGACGTGGCGAGCGTCGAGCAGCCGGCCGTCCAGTGTGCCGCCATGAGCGGGCCGAGGGGATGAAGGGTCGCAGCGCCGGTGAAGAAAGCGACCGGCGCCGCTCCCCGCGACGTCAGGTGGCGCAGGCGCGCCCGCCACTCGACCGGCACCATCGTGTCGCCGGCGCGGCGGGCGAGCAGGAAGTTGCCGATGCCCGAGAAGATGATGCCGGTGCCGCCGAGCATCGTGCCGAGGAGGCCGCCGAAGATGAAGCCGCCGGCCGTCAGCAGCACTGCCGCAGGCAAGAGGATCAACTGCCGCAGCACGACCAGCACGAAGAAGCCTGCCGGCGCGTGCCACCCGAGCGTATCGGTCCAAGCGCGTACGGCCTCCACCGACGGGTGCAGGCCGAGCTCGCGGCGGAGCCACTGCCCGGCCGCAACGAGCACCGCGACGAGGAGCGCGGCCCGCAGCCCCGCGCGCAGCCTCACGGCACCGCCTCGTCCGCGCCGGCCGCCCGCAACGCGATCATCGCCGCGCCGCGCCGGCGCCGGTCATGGCTATGGGGTCCATCGCGTACCGCAGAAGAATCTAGAGAATAGTCCCGGCGCCGCCAAGCCGGGCCGCCGCCTTTGTGGGGCGTCGAGAATCGCGATAGAGCGGGCCGACCAGCATGGCCGAGCCGGCTACGGACTCTGCGTCGCGCGACGGATCCACCGCGCCTGCCGCCAAGCACGGCACCGGCCTCATGGTGCTCGGTGTCGCTGCTCTCGGCGTGGTCTACGGCGATCTCGGCACCTCGCCCCTCTACACCATCAAGGAGTGCTTCGGGCCCGGATACGGTCTCGTCCCCAATCACGGGAACGTCCTCGGCATCCTGTCGCTGGTGTTCTGGTCCCTGGTGATCATCGTGATGGTGAAGTACCTGACCTTCATCATGCACGCGGACAACCGCGGCGAGGGCGGGACGTTCGCCCTCCTCGCCCTCCTGCGCGCCACCAACCGTCCGCGTTCGCGCCTCATGGCGCTCGGCCTCTTCGGAGCCGCCCTCCTCTACGGCGACGGCGTCATCACGCCGGCCATCTCGGTGCTGAGCGCGGTCGAGGGCCTGGAAGTGGCGGCGCCGTCGCTCACCCCTTGGGTCTCGCTCATCACCGTTGCGATCCTCGCCGGCCTGTTCCTGGTGCAGCGCCACGGGACCGCCGGTCTCGGAGCGGTGTTCGGACCGGTCATGCTCGGGTGGTTCGCGAGCATCGCCGCCGCCAGCGTGCCGTGGATCGTCCGTCAGCCCTCGGTCCTCTTCGCGCTCGACCCCTCGCACGCGCTGCGCTTCGTCTTCACGCACGGCCGGCACGGCTTCTTCGTGCTCGGCGCCGTCGTCCTCTGCGTGACCGGCAGCGAGGCGCTCTACGCCGACATGGGACATTTCGGCCGCCGACCGATTCGCGTCACCTGGTACGCGGTCGTCTTCCCGGCGCTGGTGCTGAATTATCTCGGCCAGGGCGCCGTGCTGCTGGCAAGCTGCGACGGTCCGCAAGGCACCGCCGCCGACGCCTGCCGGCTGGCGGTGGCGAGCCCGTTCTACGCGCTCGTGCCCGAGATACTGCTCTACCCGATGATCCTGATCGCGACCTGCGCCGCCGTGATCGCGTCGCAGGCCATGATATCGGGGGCCTTCTCGCTCACCCAGCAAGCGGTGCAGCTCGGCTTCCTGCCCCGCGTCAAGATCATCCACACCTCGGCCGCGACCGAGGGTCAGATCTTCGTGCCGGTCGTGAACACGATGCTGATGATCGCCTGCGTCGCCATCGTGCTCGTCGCCCGGACGTCGAGCAACCTAGCTGCGGCCTACGGCATCGCCGTCACCGGCACGTTCGCAAGCACGTCGATCCTCTTCTACGCCGTCGCCCGCCACCATTGGGGATGGCCGCCCCTGCGCGCGGCCGGACTGACCGCGCTCTTCCTCGCCGTCGATCTGCCTTTCTTCAGCGCCAACCTGACGAAGCTCCTGCACGGCGGATGGTTCCCGATGGTGGCCGCCCTCGGCGTCTTCCTGGTGATGACGACCTGGCGCGCCGGAGCTCGCTGGCGCTACGGCGAGCTCTCGAAGGTGCGCATCAAGTTCGAGGATTTCTTCACCAGCTTGAAGCTGCAGCCGCCGGCGCGCGTCAAGGGCACCGCCGTCTTCATGACCCAGGATCCCGAGGGCACGCCGATGGCCCTCCTCCACCAGCTCAAGCACAACCAGGTGCTGCACGAACAGATCGTGCTGCTCACGGTCGTCACCGTCAACGAACCGATGGTCGCCGAGGCCGACCGCGTCCAGGTGGAACAGCTCCACGCCGGCTTCTGGCGCGTCCTGGCGCGCTACGGCTTCATGGAGACGCCGAACGTTCCCGAGGTCATGAAGCTCGCCGCCGGACAGGGCCTCGCCATATACCGCGGCCGCACGAGCTATTTCCTCGGTCGCGAGACCTTCATCCCGACCGGCCGCTCGCACATGCCGCGCTGGCGCCGCGCGCTCTTCGCCTTCCTGGCGCGGAACGCGCGCTCGCCGACGGAGTTCTTCGGCATCCCGGCCAACGAGGTCGTGGAGCTGGGGGCGCAGATCGAGATCTAGCCCGACCGGGGGCCGGCGAACTCTTCGCTCTTGCGCTCACGGAGTCGAGCGCGCTCTGCGCACCGTCAGTTCCCGAGGTACGGATCGACTGCATGCTGCTCGACCCAGTCGACCTCTTCGTTCAGGCGTTCCACGGCCGCGACCGCGAGCGGGCCGTTGATGCTCGCGGGCAGGTCGCCCTCGTAGAGCCGCGCCACCGCGCCGCCGTCTGCGATCTCGACCTTCAGCCACCCGACGCGCCGGCCGTCGGCGCTCTCGATGTCGGCGACGTAGCGCCCCGGAAGCTCGACGATGTCGTCCGCCGGTTGACCCAGGAGACGTGGGGTCCGCCACGGATTGACGCGGCGAAACGGCGTCGTGCGGTAGACGGCCTGGCCGCGCGGCGCGAAGGTGAGATGGATGGCGCCGTCGGTCCACTGCGCCTCCACGTCACCGAGCGGCCGGCCGTCGCCGCCGGTGGCGCTCACCGTGGTGGCCGCACCCGCAGACGTAATGATCGCCACGTCCTTGCGGCCCTCCTCGACCGCGAGCGGCCACGCACGGAAGGCCAGCTCCTGGACCACACGGGCGCGCTCGCCGCCCGCCATGCGGTCGACGACGATGCCGCGCGCGTCCACGTGCGCAGTGAAGTTGGCCGCCGGATCGAGCCGGACGTGCGGCGGCGTGAGCGCGCACGCCGTGCCGACCAGCGCCAGGATCGCCATCGTCCCCCGAGCGATGATCGTGCGCATGAATGTACCTCCTCCGGTTGGTGTCAGGAGCGCGGCCGCGGATCCGCCGTGGCCCGGGCGAGCGCCGCCTGCGCGGATGCCGCCGCCGCGTGGGCGCGGACGACGTCGGCGTTGTCCTCGGTGAAGCGCCGCTGCGCGTCCGCCAGCTCGAGGATGCTGCCGAGGCCGCCCTCGTAGCGCCTGGTGGCCAGATCGAGCTCGGCCGCCGACGCCGCCCGCGCTCGGTCGGCACGTTCGATGCGCTGCACCGACGTCTGCCGCTCGAAGTACGCACGCTGCACCTGCAGCGCTATCTCCTGGCGCAATCCCTCGATGCCGTGCCGAACCGCGTCTTGTCGCGCGCGCGCCTCGCCGATCTGGTGATCGGTGAGAAATCCGTTGAAGAGGGGCCAGCTCATCACCACGCCGAGGTCGAAGTTGTTGGCGGCGGCATCGTCGTGGCCGCGCACGGTGTAGCCGGCGGTCGCTCCGAGGGTGGGCCAGCGGTCGCTGCGGTATTCGGCGATCTCGGCGCCGGCAGCGCGCGCTTCGTCCTCGAGCATGCGGAGATCGGGCCGCTGATGCAGCGCCCGCGCCAGATATGCCGGAAGATCCTCGGCCGGCGGAGGCGGAGCCGGCGGCGGCGCCTGCCGGTAGTCGGGCGCATCGGCCCCGAGGCCCATGGCGTTGTCGAGCGCGACCTTGGCGATGGCGGCGGCATTCCGCGCGTCGACGAGGTTCAGCTGCGAGCGCGCCAGCTCGGAATCGGCGGTGAAGGCGTCGATCTCGGAGACGAGACCGGCGCGCGCCTTCACCTGGGCGCCGTGCAGGTGCTCGCTGCGCTGCGCCACCGCAGTCTCGTAGACGGCGACCAGCTCCTTGGCGGCGACGAGGTCGAAGTACGCTTTCGACACCCGATATACGAGGTCGAGCTCGACCAGGGCGAGCCGCGCCCGCTCGAGATCCGCCTCGGCGTTCCGCTGCGCGACCAACCCGCGTTGCCGTCCGAAGTCGAGCAGGTACTGATAGGCGGAGACGCCGGCGAGATAATTGTCGAAGGTGCTCGAAAGCGAGTCGTCGTGGCGCCCGTTGCTCGGCAGGCGCGGTATCCCCGGCGCGGCGAGATATGCCGTGTCGCCGATCCCGTTGTCGGTAGCGCGCAGGTACTGTGCCGTCGCCAACAGCTGCGGGAGGTAGCCCGAGCGCGCTGCGCCGACCCTTTCGTCCGCCGCGCTCACGCGCGACTGCTCTTCGAGGCGCGCCGGATGCCGCGCCAGCGCGATTGCGATCGCGCTGGCGAGGGTGAGCTCGGCGCCGGGCACCGGGTCGCCGGAGGCGGCGGCGCCGGCCCTGGTCGAGACCGCCAAAGCGAAAACGGCGACCATCATCCAGCCGACTCCGCTGCGCGCGCTCATGGCTCTCGCGGTCCGGCGCCGGTCGTCGCCGCCCCGGCAGCGACCATCTCCACTCTGTCACCCTCGCGCAGCGCCGGCCCGAGGTCGCGGACGATGCTCTCGCTCCCCGACAAGCCGCTCGTGACCTCGACCAGGTGCGGCGAGGCGATCCCGGTGGTGACGGGCACCCGCACGAGCGTGCCGCCGTCCACCACGAGCACGAAGCTCGACGTCCGGTCGCTCCCGACCGCCGTCGGCGGGATCTCGAGCGCGTGCGTGTGGCGCTCGAGCTCGAGCGTAACGTCGGCGTACATGCCGGGATAGAGCTCGCCCTGCGGATTCTCCAGGTCGACCTCGGTCAGCATCGTGCGCGTCGAGAAATCGAGGGCGTTGGCGAAGCGCGCCACCGTTCCCAAGAACTCCCGCCCGGGAAGCTCCCTGAGGACGAGACGTGCCGCCATTCCACGCCGTACCGCCGCCACCTCGCGCTCCGGCACGTACACGTAGACGCGCAAGCGGGCGGTGTCGGCGAGCGCCACGATCGGTCCGCCGGACTTGGGCCCGTCGCGATCTCCCGGTCCGCCGCCGCGGCCGTCGGCCTCGATGAGAGCCCCCGGATCGACGTAGCGCGCCGTCACTATGCCGGCGAAGGGAGCCGCTATCCGCGTGTATCCCACGAGTGCTTCGAGCTCTTCGACCTCTGCCTGGGCCTGATCGAACTCGCCGCGGGCGACGTCGACGTCCTCGCGGGCGACGAGCCGCCGGTCCGTGTTCCACACTCCGCGCAGCCGATCGTAGGTGATCCGGCGTACGTCGCGGTTGGCGCGCGCCCGCTTCAGCTTCTGCTGGAGCTCGGGAACCTCGATCTCCGCCAGGATCTGCCCCTGGCGCACGCTATCGCCCTTGTCGACGTCGATGCGGCGCAGATAGCCGGTCACCTTGGCATAGAGCTGCGCTTGGTTCCGGCCGATCAGATCGCCCGGAAGCGTTATCGAACGCACCACGTCCCCGCGCTCGGGCCGAATGACCGCGACGCGCGGCAGCGACCGCTCGGTCGCCGGCTCGGCGACGGGCGCCGTGCGCAACGCCATGCCGAGGCCGAGGAGAGCCGCCGTCGCAATCAGCAGGCGCACACGGTTCGTCACGCTGCCGTCCTCCGCACACAGAAGAGCTCGTAGGCGACCGGGACGAGCACCAGTGTCAAGGCCGTGGACACGGTGAGGCCGCCGACAGCGGCGCGCGCGAGCGGTGCCGACGCTTCGGCTCCCGCACCGAGCGCAAGCGCGATCGGGACCAGCCCGACGATCGTCGCCAGCGCCGTCATCACGATCGGGCGCATGCGTGTCCGCGCCGCCTCGAGCACCGCCCGCCGCAGCTCGACACCGGCACGCCGGCGGCGGTTCGCGAAGTCGACGAGGAGGATCGAGTTCGAGACGACGATCCCGACCATCGCGATTATGCCCATGAACGACTCGATGTTGAGCGTCGTGTCCGTAGCGAGCAGGATCGCGACCACTCCGATCATCCCCATCGGTACCGCGAACATGATGATCACGGGATCGAGGAACGATCGGAACTGCGCCACCATCACCAGGTAGAGCAGCGCGACCGCCATCGCCAGGCCGAAGCCGAAACTCGTGAACGATGCCTCCATCGCCGCCACCGCTCCGCGATAGGTGACGCGGACGTCGGCGGGCAGGTGCACGTCGCGGAGAGCTTCCCTGATCTCCCGCTGCGTGCCGCCCATGTCGTCGCCGCGCGGCGCGATCAGCACGTCGACGACCCGCTGGATGTCGTAGTGGTCGGCCTCGGCCGGCTGCGCGCTCTTGCTGACCGTCGCCACACTGCGCAGCATGAGCGCATCGTCGCGACCGGCGCCGCCATCACCCCTGCGGACCGGGATGTCGAGCAGCGTATCCAGCGAGCGGATGTCGCGCTCGGGGTACTGGACGGTCAGGAAATAGTCGTTGCCGTTCGCGGGATCGATCCAGATCGACGGCGCGATCATCTGGTTGGAGGTGAGGGCGGTGATGGTGTTGCTGACGACGTCGCGCTGGCTCAAGCCGAGGCGGGCGGCCTTCAGCCGGTCGACGTTCACGTCGAGCGTCGGATAGCCCGCCTCCTGCGGCACGAAGACATCGGCGACACCGGAGAGCCGGCGTGCGGTGCGCTCGATCGTGCGCGCCGCCGCGTGCAGGTCGTCGTAGCGCGGTCCGCTCAACTGCACGTCGATCGGCGCCGCCAGGCCGAAGTCGAGGACGCTGTCGATGATGCTGCCGGACTGGAAGAACGGCTCCACCTCCGGGACCTCGGCCCGCAAACGCTCGCGCAGGAGGGCGAGATACTGCCACGTCGATCCGCGATGCTCCGGCTTCAGGCTCACCATGACGACGCCGGAGTCGCTGGCGGCGTTCGGCGAATAGATCGCCGAGAAGCCCGGAGCGAGCCCGAGGTTGGAGACGACGACGTCGAGATCGTCCTTGGGGATCACCTCACGGACGACGGCCTCGACCTTGTCGGCGAGAGCCTCCGTCACCTCGATCCGCGACCCCAACGGCGCCCGCAGGTCGATGATGAACTGGCCGGCGTCGGTACGCGGGAACAGCTCGGTGCCGAGGTGCCGCCATCCGACCATGGCGAGGACGAAGAGGCCGGTGACGGCGCCGATTACCAAACCCTTGTGCTCGAGCGCGAGCGCGAGCCAGCCTTCGTAGCGATCGGCGAAGCGCTCGTACGCGCGGCTGAAGCCGGCGAGGCGGCCGCCGCCTTCTTCCGTCGCCTGCGCCTCCTCGCTGGTCAGGAAGCGCGCGCAATAGATCGGAATGACGGTCATCGCGACGACGTAGGATGCGATCATCGACAGCACGACGGCGAGCGAGAGAGCGCTGAAGAGGTACTTGGCGACGCCGAACAGGAACATCACCGGAAAGAAGACGATGACGGTGGTGAGCGTCGACGCCAGCACCGGGAGCGCCACTTCCTCGGCGCCGTCGCGCGCCGCCTCCTGCGGCCCTTTCCCGAGCGACAGATGGCGATTGATGTTCTCGAGCACGACGACCGAGTTGTCGACGAGGCGGCCGATGGCGAGCGCGAAGCCGCCGAGCGTCATCACGTTGACGGTGGAGCCGCCGCAGAACATGGCGAACGCGGCGCCGAGCAGCGATAGCGGGATCGAGAGGAAGATCGCTATCGTCGACTTGAAGCTCCCGAGGAAGAGCAGGATGACGAGCGAGGCGAGGAGCGCCGCCGATCCCGCTTCATCACGCAGACTCGCGATCGCGGCCCGAATGTACCCGGATTGATCGAAGATCGGCTGCAGCTTCATGCCCTGCGGCAGACCCGCGATCTTTCCGATCACGTCGCGCACGCCGTCGACAACCGCGATCGTATTGGCGTTGCTCTGTTTCAGGATCGGCACATAGACGGAACGCTGGCCGTCGATGCGCACGACGTTCTGCTGGATCTGCGACGCGTCCTCGGTGTGGGCGACGTCGCGCACCAATACGGGTGCTGCTCCGGCGCCGACCTTGAGGGGAACGTCGTCGATGGCCGCCGGATCCTCGATCATGCTGTTGGTGTGCACGAAATAGTCGGTGTTCCCGATCTTGGCGTCGCCGGCGGGGATGATGAGATTCGCATCGTTCAACGAGTGCACGACATCCATCAGCGTCAGGCCGCGCGCCTGGAGCGCCTGGCGATCGGCGTAGACCATCATCTGGCGGTATTTGCCGCCGAAAGGCGGCGGCACCGACGCGCCGGCGACGGTCGCGAGCTGGTTGCGGACGTTGTACTGGGCCTGGTCGCGGAGCTGCGCCTCACTGAAGCCCGCGCCCGCAACCGTCACCAGGGTCACCGGCAGCGACGATGCGCCGGACTTCAACACCAGGGGCGGCAGCGTCCCGGGCGGCAGATGGCGCAGATTCGCCATCGCCAGATTCGCTATCGACGCCGCCGCGGCGTCGATGTCGGCGTCGGGATGGAAGAAGACCTTGATGATGCTGACGCCCGGGAGCGAGCGCGACTCGGTGTGCTCGATGTCGCTGCCGAGAGTGAAGAAGCGCTCGAACCGCGTGGTGATGTTGCGCTCGACCTCTGTGGGGGGCATGCCGGGATAGAAGGTCGCGACCACGACAGCCGGGATCTTCAGGCTCGGGAAGACGTCGACCGGCATCTGCACCAGCGCCGTGAGACCGAGCAGCACCGTGATCAGAGCGCCGACGATGATCAGGTGGGGATTGCGGATGGCGAAGCTCGGCATGCGGCTGACCCCTCAGAGCGCCTGACGGCACGGCAGGACGAAGACGCGCAGCGGCACGCCCGCACCGCGACGGCGCCGCGACGCATCGTCGCGGAACGCCCGTAGCCGCTCGACGAGCACGGACGCATCGCGCTCCGCGAGCGCGGTCACGACCAGGGAATTGGAGCCGGGCTGCTCGAAGGAGTCCAAGCGGACGCCGCTCTCTCCGGCGCCGAGCACGCGATGGACGTCCGTGTACCCGGGAACCGCGGCGGCGCGGAGGATGTCGAGTACGTCCGCTTCGAGAGAGCTCCGAAACATGATCATCACCATCTGCATCGACATCCGCGGACAGCACGAACCATGCCCGCGCCAGGGTCGCGCCGAGCGCACGCGGCCCGCGCCCGGACGTCCAGGATGCGACAGCGCAGGTCCAGAATGTTGCAGCGCCTGCGGATGCGGCACGCGCCGCCGGTACCGGCGCCGTGCACGGATCGTGCAAGGCTCAACTCGCGAAAGAGGGCTCGAAAACGCCTGCCACCCCACTTGTCGGAGCGAACACCCGGCGCTTATTGTCGGATTTCGTGCGGCACGGTCTCGCCCACCGCCTCATGCTCGGGTACGCGGCCGTCATCGCGGCGGTGATGTTCTCGGCCTGGTGGATGCAACGTTCCGTCGGCGGTGCCGAGCAGGCCGCGGCGCGGCTGGCCGAGCGCAGCATCGAAGGCATCGAGCTCTCGTCCCGACTCGAAGCTCTGGTCGACGAGAAGAATCGGATCGCCGAGTCGCTGCTCCGCGGGAGCCCCGACACCGGGGTGGCCGTGCAACCGCACCGCCGGGAGTTCGCGACCTGGCTCGCGGCGATGCGCGATTTCGTCCGCACCGACGAAGAACAGGCAATCCTCGATCGGCTGGAGGCCGACTATGCGGCCTACACCGCCGGCTTCGACGAGCTCGCCCATCTCGACCCCGCGGCGGCGCGGCTACAGCTCGTGGCGATGGCCGACGATGCGGAGCGATTGCTCGCCGACGGCCGCCTCCTCGCGCGCCGCGCCGCCGAGGACATGAGCGCGCGGCGAGCGCAGGCGGGGATCGCGATCGAGGCCGCACGCAGCCGCGTGCTGTGGCTCACGGGGCTCGGCGGGCTGTTGTCGTTGCTGCTCGGATTCGCGCTCTCGCGCTACGTGACGGCGCCGATCTACCAGCTCGCCCTGCGGCTCGGCTCGTCGGGCGTGGTCGATCGCATCGAGGTCGCGGGGGACGAGCTCGGCACCCTGGCGGCGCACGTCGGCGCGCTCCTAGCCCGCGTCCGCGACCAGGAGCGCGCGCTCCAGCAAGCCGAGAAGCTCTCGGAGCTCGGCGAGATCGCCTCGGAGATCGCGCACGAGACGCTCAATCCGCTGGCTGGCGTCAAGGGCATGCTGCAAGCGCTACGGCGCACGCCGCTCCCTCCCGAGCGACTGCCGCGCGAGCTCCTCGACATGGAGCGCGAGCTGGCCCGGGTCGAGGGTATCGTGCGCCGCCTCGTCCACTATGCACGCCCGCTCGAAGCGCAGATGCGGCCGGTATCGGTGCGGCGAGTGGTCGGCGAGGCGGTCGACGCCGTGGAACACGCGCCGGCAGCACAGCGACATTCGATCCGCATCCTTTCCGTTCCCCGCGACGTCCTCTGGGTCATGGATCCGGACCTCGTGCGGCAGGTGATCGTCAACCTCCTCGTGAACGGCTGCGAAGCGTCGCCGGAGGGTGCGACGGTGGAGATCGAGACGGTCGTAGTCGACGGCCGCCTGCAGCTCCACGTGCGCGACCACGGAACCGGCATCAAGGCGAGCGACCGGGAACGGCTCTTCCATCCTTTCTTCACGACCAAGCGCCACGGCAACGGCCTCGGGCTCGCCGTAAGCCGCAACATCGTCCGCGAGCACGGCGGGCGGATCGAGGCGATCGACCGCGCCGAAGGCGGGACGATCTTCACCGTCGAGCTCCCCGGCCGAGAGGCTCCATGCGCCGCTCCGTCCTAGTCGTCGACGACGAAGAGCTGATCTGCCGCTCGCTGCGCATGGCGCTCGAGGGTGCGGGCTACGCCGTCGCCGCCGCACCCTCGGGCGCCGCGGCGCTGCTCCAGCTCGAGCGCGAACCGCCCGACTGCCTCGTCGTCGACGTCCGGCTCGGCGACATGGACGGCTTGCAGGTGCTCGCGGCCGCACGGGCGCGCCATCCGACCTTGAAGGCCATCGTCATCACGGCCCACGGCGATCTCGACAGCGCCGTCCGGGCGCTGCGGCTCGGGGCCTTCGACTTCATCAAGAAGCCCTTCGATCTCGAAGAGGTCCTCGCCGCGGTCCAGAATGCGCTGCGCACCGACGAGCTCGAGCGCCGCGTCGACTACTACAGCGCTCAGCGCATCGCCCCCGAGAGCGAAGCAGTGTTCGCAAGCGCGGCAATGCAGGCAGCGTGGCTACGCCTCGAGAAGATCGCTCGGCAGCCGGTTCCGGTGGTGCTGCTCCTCGGCGAGACGGGCACCGGGAAGGAGCTCGCCGCCCGGGCACTGCACCGGGCGTCGGCGCGGCCCAAGGGCCCGTTCGTCGAGCTCAACTGCTCGACCATCCCGGAATCACTCGTCGAGAGCGAGCTCTTCGGCCACGAGCGCGGAGCCTTCTCGGACGCCCGCGAACAGAAGCGCGGGCTCGTCGAGCTCGCCGACGGCGGCACGCTGTTCCTCGACGAGATCGGCGACCTCCCCACCCCGGCCCAGGCCAAGCTCTTGCGCTTCCTCGAGTGCTTCGAGTTCCGCCGGGTCGGCGGGACGAAACTCCTGAGCGTCGACTGCCGAGTCGTCGCGGCGACCCATCGCGACCTCGAGCAGGAGCCCGGCTTCCGCCGCGACCTCTTCTACCGGCTCGCGGGCGTCACGGTCACGCTGCCGCCGCTGCGGGCGCGCGACGGCGACGTCCTCGCCCTCGCCAGTCATTTCCTCGCGCACTACGGACGCCGGTATCGCAAGCGCCTCGACGGCTTCAGCGCCGAGGCAACAGCACTCCTGCAGCTCCACACCTGGCCGGGCAACGTGCGCGAGTTGAAGGCGGCGATCTCGAGCGCAGCGGTCATGAGCGACGGCCCGATCGTCCAGGCCGACGCGCTCGGCCAGGTCCAGCGCCGCGCGCTCGCGGAAGCGTCGCGGCTGCCGGAGCACAGCGACCAGATCCGAACCATCGAGGACTTGCAGCTCGCCTACGTAACCCGGGTCCTGGCGCTCTGCGGCGGCAACAAAGTGATCACCGCCCGGCGGCTCGGCATCTCGCGGCAGACGCTCGCCCGCTGGCTGTCGGAACCCGAAGGAGGGTGAGGCCAGGTCGCGGCGTTCGACGCCGTTCGTGCTATCCGGTCCGGATTCCATCCTCTCCGACATCGCGCCATCGCCGGCGGCCGCCGCTCGCCGTCGGCCTCCTCGCCGGGATCGCGGCGACCTTCTTCGCGCTGCCGCTCGCCGGCCTCGTCTGGCGCGCGCCGCTGGCGACGCTCGTCGACGAGCTGCGGGCGCCGCCGGTGGTGAGCGCGCTCCGGCTCTCGCTCGTCTGCTCGCTCGCGGCGACCGCCCTCTCCGTCGTGTTCGGCCTGCCGCTGGCGTGGGTCCAGGCGCGGACGCGCTTTCCCGGCAGGCGCCTGCTGCGCGCCGTAACGACGCTCCCGATCGTACTGCCGCCGGTCGTAGCCGGCGTCGCCCTCCTCGTCGTCTTCGGGCGCCGCGGCCTCGTCGGCGCCTGGCTCGACGCCTGGTTCGGCATCCGCCTCCCGTTCACCGTCGCCGGGGCGACGCTCGCGGAGACCTTCGTCGCCATGCCGTTCTTCGTCCTCACGCTGGAGGGCGCCCTGCGCTCGGTCGACCGGCGGCTCGAGGACGTCGCCCGCACGCTCGGGGCATCGCCCTGGACGGTGTTCCGACGCGTCACGCTGCCCCTGATCCGCCCCTCGTTGCGCGCCGGCGCGGTCCTCGCCTGGGCGCGCGCGCTCGGCGAGTTCGGCGCCACCATAACCTTCGCCGGCAACGTCGAGGGGCGCACGCAGACACTGCCGCTCGCCGTCTACCTGGCGCTCGAAACCCAGCCGGAGGCCGCCTTCGCGCTGAGCCTCGCCCTGCTGGCGGTATCGCTGGCGGTGCTGATCGGCCTCCGCCGGCGCTGGCTCGGATCCTGACATGGGCCTCGATGCCGCCCTCGCCGTGCGCTTCGACCGCCTCGACCTCGACGTCCGCATCGAGGTCGCCGGCGGCGAGGTCGTAGCCCTCGTCGGGCCGAGCGGCGCCGGCAAGACGACCGTACTGCGCGCCATCGCCGGGCTGGCGCCGCTCGCCACCGGGCGCATCGTCCTCGACGGCACCGTCTTCGCGGACACGGCAAGCGGCGAGTGGCTGCCGCCGGAGCGGCGCCATCTCGGCATCGTCTTCCAGGAAGCACTTCTCTTCCCGCACTTGACGGTGCTCGATAACGTCGCCGCCGGACTCCGCTTCACGGGGAGCTCGCGCCCGGCGGCTCGCAGCCGCGCCCGCGAATGGCTCGCACGCTTCGATCTCGCCGCCATGGCGTCGGCGCTGCCGGCCGCCCTCTCCGGCGGACAGGCGCGGCGCGTGGCGCTCGCACGCGCGCTCGCCGTGCAGCCGCGCCTCCTGCTGCTCGACGAGCCGCTCACCGCCCTCGACGTGGCGACGCGCACCGAGGTGCGCCGCGAGCTCCGTCGCCATCTGGCGTCGTTCGCCGGCATCCGCCTGCTCGTGACCCACGATCCGATCGACGCGCTCGCGCTCGCCGACCGCCTGATCGTGCTCGAGCACGGGCGCGTCGTGCAGTCGGGGAACCCGCTCGACGTGACGGCCCGGCCGCGCTCGCGCTACGTCGCCGATTTCGTCGGCGTCAACTGGCTGCGCGGTCGCGCGCACGCCGATACGGTAGTCCTCGCCGACGGCGTCACGCTGACGGTGCCGGACGCGGATCCGGGCGAGGTCTTCGTCGTCGTCCATCCGCGCGCCGTCGCCCTCCATCGCCGCCGCCCCGAAGGCAGCCCGCGCAACGTGTTCGCGGGCGCCGTGGTCGCCATCGACGACGAGGGTACCCGGGTGCGTGTCCATCTCGCCGTGCCGTTCCCGCTGGTGGCCGAGGTCACGCGCGCCGCCGCTGCCGAGTTGGAGCTCGACCGCGGCGGCACGTTCTGGGTGACCATCAAGGCGACCGAGATCACGACCTATCCCGCCTGAGATCCGGCGGTCGGACCCGCATTCAGCCCGACGCCGCCAGGTCTGCCGCGATCTTGGTCGCCACCGCCATGATCGTGAGCTGCGGATTGCGCCGCGTCGACGACGGCAGGACGGCGGCGTCGGCAACGTAGAGACCCTCGTAGCCGTGGACACGCCCCGAGCCGTCGACGACGCCACGCGCCGGATCGGCAGACATCCGCGCCGTCCCCATCGGGTGGAACGCCATCGCATCGAAGTACTTGGCGCCTACGGCCCGGTCGCCGAAATCGCGCGCCTCGGCCATCGAGCGCAGGACCGGCCGGCTGCGCACGCTGGTGAAAACCTCCGTAGCCCCGGCTGCGAACCATACCTGTGCGGTCAACGAAATGGCCCGCGCCAGCCGACGGCAGTCCGGCGGCGACAGCGAATAGAGCGCCAGCGGCTGCCCGCCGGGCACCGTGACTACTCGGCCCGAACCGGACTCCGAGATCAGGGCTCCGAACGATCCGAGGTGGGAGAAGCGGCGCATGCGCTCGCGATGTTCGCGGCCGATGCCGGGAATGCTCGGCGCCTCGACGCCGGGCGGGGCGAAGATCCCCTGGATGAAGATGCCTTCGCGCTCGAACTGCGAGACGTGGTAGCTCTGGGGGACGCCGATCCACCCCTTGACCGGCTCGGCGAACATGGCGCCGACCCGGGCGGCCGGGTGGATGCGGAGGTTGCGACCCAGCAGCGGATGGCGCACGCCGCTCGTGCGCAGCAGCGCCGGCGTGTAGAAGGCGCCGACGGCGACCACGGTCGCCCGCGCCAGGGCTCGCAGCGTGCGCCCGGTCGGCTGGCCCTTGGCGTCGAGCAGGCTCGCCTCGACGCCCCAGATCCGATTGCCGTCGGACAGTAGCCGCCGGGCCCGGGCGCGCGTCACCAACTCGGCACCCGCCGCCAGCGCCGCGGGCACGTAGCTCAGGTTCATCGACTGCTTGGCACCGGTCGGGCACCCGAAGGCGCAGACGCCCGTGCCCTTGCAGCCCTTGACGTTGCGCGGGATCGGCGCGCCGGCGAAGCCGAGCGCCTCGGCGCCCTTGCGAAAGAGCCGCGCGTTCGGCCCGAGCAACTCCTCGGGCACCGGGGTCACTCCGATGCGCCGGCTCACCTCTGCGAAGCGCGGCGCCATGAGCGGCGGCGCGAGATCGCCGAGCCCCTCGTCGCGGACCCAGCGCTCGAGGACGTAGTCGGGGGCGGGATAGCAGGTGCCGCTGTTGACGGTGGTGGTGCCGCCGACCGCGCAGCCGAGGGGAACCCCGATCACCGGCGTCCCGAGCGTCGCCGTGAGGCCCCGGTTCCGGTAGAGGAGCGTCAGCATCTCGGGCGGGTGTCCGGAGAACTCCTCGGTGCGATGGTAGGCGCCCTCCTCGAGCAGCAGTACCCGGGCGCCCGCTTCGGCGAGGGTCGCTGCGGCGACGGCGCCGCCGGCGCCGGTCCCGATGACGACGACGTCAACGGCCCGCCGGACGTCGCTCGTAGCCGCGGCGCCGTCGAGATGGTTCACGGCTGCACCGCCGCGCCGGAGCGGTCGATCCGCGGCCGCTCGTAGCCCGTCACCGCCTCCTGCTCCGGCCGCGAATAGAAGAGGGTCGTCGCCAGGAGGCGGATCGGGAACAGCACGCGTTCGCGGAGATAGAACCGGCTGTTCTCGAAGCCGCGCAGGTAGCGCTCGCGCTCGGCAGCGTCGAGCCGCGTGAAGGGCCGCAGCGTCCCGAACCAGAGGATGGTGCCGTACTCGATCGTAAGCAGCGCCGGCACCAGTGCGCGCGGCGCCGCCGGTCCGAATCCGCGCAGGTAGTCGAGGACGTCCTCTGCGAAATCGGCCGACTCGGCGCCGCCGGCGCCTTTCTCGTCGGCGGCGTCGGGAAGCATGGTAGCCAGGACCCCGGTCAGGATCGAGCGGCCGCGCCCGCCGCGCTCGAGCCAGCGCGGGAAACCCGGGCGGCGGCGGCTCGGATCGAGGAGGCGATAGAGCAGCAGGCAGTTGAGCACGATGCTGCCGTCGACGAGAAAGTTCAGCAGGTAGCCGAAGGCAGCGAGCGAGAACATGTAGAAAAGGAGGCAGGTGACGCTGCTCGTGAGCTTCCCGGCCGCGAGCACGAGGAGCAGGCTGCGATTGCCGTGGATGTCCCGCTGGATCAGGTAGGCGAGGAGGCTCACGAGCACCATGTAGCCGGTGGTCAACGAGAGCCAGAGACGGAATCCGGTCTGCGGCGCCTGCGGGAAATCGCCGAACCAGGCGCCGACGCGGTCAGTGAACGCGACGACGCCGTCGGGAACGAGGAAGAAGAGGGTCCCGACGACGACGAAGCCCCAGAAGAGACCGACGACGTTCAGGCGGACGAAGCGGTCGAGGTTGGTAACCGGCATCTCTTTCCTCCTCGGCTTCTCGATGATTCGGCTCTACGTCTAGACGGTCGCGCGGGGGGCGACGCCCCCGGCAGTGACAGCGCCGCTCGAGAGCTCGTATGTCATCGTGCCTTTCTCCGACCGAGCGGCGTCGGATAGCCCGAGCCGTGCTCACCGGCGAAGTTCCGGGTCTTCTCCTTTGGAATGGGCGCTGGCCGCACGCGACGCGCTCGGCCCCGCTACCAGATCCCCGAACGTCCTGGAAGCACCTGGCACCGCCGTCGACCGGTATGCTGCGGTTGGCCCCGCCGCAGTCGCCGTCGCGGCCGCCGGAGCCGGGCCGCGCGGTAATGCACCGCCCCCGCTCACCGTCCGCGCTTGGCGATCGCGCCCTGGAGCCGCCGGTCCTTCTCGGCAGCGCCCGCCGCGAGTCCGGCCTTGTAGCCTTCGAGCGCCTCGGCGAGACCCGGCTCGGTGAGGGCCAGGATCTGGACGGCCAGGATCGCGGCATTCTCGGCGCCCGCCCTGCCGATGGCGAGCGTACCGACCGGAATGCCGGCGGGCATCTGCACGGTGGCGAGGAGCGCATCGAGGCCGCCTAGCCCCGAGGCGTCGAGCGGCACGCCGAGGACGGGAAGAGTCGTCTGCGCCGCCACGGCGCCGGCGAGGTGGGCAGCGGCGCCGGCGCCGCAAATGACGACACCGAGGCCGCGCCGCTTTGCCTCGCGCGCGAAGCGCGCCGTCTCCTGCGGCGACCGATGGGCCGAGAGCACGTGCGCTTCATACGCGACGCCGAAGCCCGCGAGACGGTCCGCCGCCGCGCTCATGACGCCCCAGTCGCTGTCGCTCCCCATGAGGATCGCGACCCGCGCCGCCGCCGGCGCCTTCTTGGTCCGCCCCTTCGCCTTCCCGGTCGTCTTCATTCGCCCTCCCGAGCCGCCGGCGGGCTCTGCGCCCGCGCCAGCGCGCGATGTCCGATGTCCCTACGGTAGTGCATGCCGCGGAAGCCGACGCTGGCGACGACCTCGTAGGCGTTGGCGATCGCGCCAGCCAAGTCGGCGCCGAGGGCGCAGGCGGTGAGCACCCGGCCGCCGCGCGTCACCACCGCGGCGCCCCGGCGGGCGGTGCCGGCGTGAAAGAGCGCGCGCTCGGTAGAAGCCGCCCGGCCGACGGCGCCGCTGATCACGTCGCCCGTCACCGGCTCTCCGGGATAGCCCTCGGCGGCGAGCACGACCCCCGCCGCCGGACGCGGATCCCAGGCCGGCCGGCAGCCCGCGAGCCCGCCGGTTACCGCCCCCTCGACGAGATCGACGAGATCGGAGCGCAGCCGCATCATCAGCACCTGGCACTCCGGATCGCCGAAGCGGACGTTGAACTCGAGCACCCGCGGCCGGCCGTCGACGACCATGAGTCCGGCATAGAGCACGCCGCGGTAGACGATGCCGGCAGCGGCGAGCCCGGCCACGACCGGGTGCACGATCGTCTCCATCACCTCGGCTTCGAGCGTCGGCGTGAGCACCGGTGCCGGCGAGTAGGCGCCCATGCCGCCGGTGTTGGGCCCGGTGTCGCCGTCGCCGACGCGCTTGTGGTCCTGCGACGACGCCAGCGGCACCACCGTGGTGCCGTCGGTGAGCGCCATGAACGACAGCTCCTCGCCGGGCAGGAACTCCTCGATCACCACCCGCGCGCCGGCGGCGCCGAAAGCGCGGCGCACCATGATCTCGTCGAGGCCGGCGCGCGCGGCTGCGAGGTCGTCGCAGACGAGCACGCCCTTGCCCGCCGCGAGGCCGTCGGCTTTGAGCACCACCGGCGCGCCGATCTCGTCGAGGTAGCGTCGGGCTGCGGCATGGTCGTCGAAGGTGCGGTGCGCCGCCGTCGGCACGCCGAGGCGCGCCAGCAGCGTCTTCATGAATGCCTTGCTGCCTTCGAGCTCGGCGGCGCGGCGGCTGGGGCCGAAGATGCGCCGGCCCGTGGCGGCGAACGCATCGACGATGCCCGCGGTGAGCGGCAGCTCGGGCCCGACGATGGTGAGATCGACGTCGCGGGCCGCGGCGAGCGCGACGAGTCCGGCGATGTCGCCGGCGGCGACGTTGCAGTTCTCCGCCAGCTCCGCCGTGCCGGCGTTGCCCGGGGCGCAGAAGAGCTCCGGCCGCCGCGCGCTCTGCGCCAGCTTCCAGAGCAGTGCATGCTCGCGACCGCCGCCGCCGACCATCAGGATCCGCATGGCCCCGGAGTCCGCCCCTAGTGCCGGAAGTGGCGCTGTCCGGTCAGGATCATCGTCATGCCGTGCTCGTCGGCCGCGGCGATCACCTCGCCGTCGCGAACGCTGCCGCCGGGCTGGATGACGGCGCGCACGCCTGCCGCCGCGAGCACGTCGAGGCCGTCGCGGAACGGGAAGAACGCATCCGACGCGGCGACGGCGCCGGTCGTGGCCAGCCCGGCCTGGCCGGCGCGCATGACGGCCAGGCGGGCCGCGTCGACCCGGCTCATCTGACCGGCGCCGACGCCGAGCACCTGCTCGCGGCTCGCGACGACGATCGCATTCGACTTCACGTGCTTGCAGACGCGCCAGGCGAAATCGAGCGCCGCCAGATCGTCGGCCGAGGGGGCGCGCGCCGTCACCGCCGCGCAGGAGGTGACGTCGACCTCGGCGAGGTCCCGGTCTTGCACGAGGAAGCCGCCGACGACGCGCTTCACGTCGCGACTCCGCCCCGCCGGCCCGCGCCACGCCTCGCGGGCGGCCTCGAAGAGATCGACCTCCTCGTCCATGTCGAGCGAGAGCACGCGGACGTTGGCTAGCTTCTTCGACGACCGGAACACCTCGATGGCCGCGGGCGCGAGACGCGGCGCGATCACGACCTCGAGGAAGAGGTCCTGCATCGCCTCGGCCGTGGCGCGATCGAGCACGCGGTTCACGGCGACGATGCCGCCGAAGATCGACACCGGATCGGAGGCGCGGGCCTTGGTGAAGGCGTCGACGAGCTCGGCGGCGACGGCGACCCCGCAGGGATTGGTGTGCTTGATCGCGACCGCCGCCGGCACTCTGAACTCCTTCACCAGCTCGAGCGCGGCGTTGGCGTCGACGAGGTTGTTGAACGAGAGTTCCTTGCCCTGGAGCTGGCGGGCGCCGGTCACCGACGGCTCGTCGACGGGGGTCGCGTCGCGATAGAACGCCGCCCGCTGGTGCGGATTCTCACCGTAGCGCAGGTCCTGCACCTTGACGCCGACGAGCCGCGCGGTCGGCGCGAAGCGCTCGTCGCCGGTCGTCGTCGCGAGGTAGTCGGCGATCGCCGCATCGTAGCGCGCCGTCAGCGCGAACGCCTTCTGCGCCAGGCGGCGATTGGTCGCCGCCGACACTTCACCGTCGCGCGCGAGCTCGGCCATCACTGCCTCGTAATCGCCGGGATCCGTCAGGACCGTCACGTCGGCATGGTTCTTCGCCGCCGAGCGCACCATCGCCGGTCCGCCGATGTCGATGTTCTCGATCGCCTCGGCGAGCTTCGTCTTCGGCTGCGCGACGACCTGCTCGAACGGATAGAGGTTTACCACCACCATGTCGATCGGACCGATGGCGAAGCGCTCCATCTCAGCTCGGTGCTGCGCAGCACCGCGGATGCCGAGGATGCCGCCGTGGATCTTCGGGTGCAGCGTCTTCACGCGGCCGTCGAGGATCTCCGGCTGCCCGGTGTAGTCGCCGACCGCGGTGACGGCGATGCCCCAGCCGGCGAGCGCCTTCGCCGTCCCCCCCGTCGACAGGATCTCGACGCCGCGCGCCGCGAGAGCGCGCGCCAGACCTTCCAGCCCCGTCTTGTCGCTGACGCTCACGAGCGCGCGCGCGATGCGTGCCATGCATGCCTCCTGCTATTGCTCGGCCGCGACTCGCGGAACGCGGGCGCCGACGCGGGCCACGAGCTCGTAGGGAATGGTGTCGACGCTCGCCGCGACCTCCGCTACCGGCAAGTCGCGCCCCCAGAGCTCGACCTCGTCGCCGATCGCGACCCCCGCAACGTCGGTCACGTCGATCATGGTCTGATCCATACAGACGCGCCCGGCGATCGGCACGCGGGCGCCACGCAGGCGCACGCAGGCCCGGTTCGAGAGCGCCCGCGGATAGCCGTCGGCGTATCCGACCGGGAGCGTCGCGATGAGACTCGGACGCGAGGCCACGAAGGTCGCGCCGTAGCCGACCGCGTCGCCGACCGCGATCCGGCGCAGCGCGATCACCCGCGTGACGAAGCGCATCACCGGCCGCAACCGCGCCCGGTCGCGGAGCTCGAGCGACGGATGGACGCCGTAGAGCGCGATTCCGGGCCGCACCAGGTCGAAGCGCGCTTCCGGCGCAACCAGCGTCGCGGCGCTGTTCGCCGCATGGACGAAGCGCGGACGCAGGCGCGCCGCCTCGAGGGCGCGCACGAGCTCGGTGAAGCGCGCCAGCTGGCGCCGGGTCTCGGGTCCGTCGACGTTCTCCGCGTTGCCGAAGTGCGTCATCAGCCCTTCGACCGTGACCCCGTCCATCTTGCCGAGGCCGGCGAGAAGATCGCTCGCGGCCGCCGGGGCGACGCCGAGCCGGCTCATGCCGGTGTCGACCTTCACGTGGAGCGACACGACGCGATCGGCGGCGCGCGCCAGCGCCGCCAGGGCGCGCGGCGTCTCCGCCTCCCAGACGACCGGCGCCAGGCGCGACTCCACGACCGTCGCGTAGTCGGCCGGATAAACGCCGCCGAGCACCACGATCGTTCCCTGCACGCCGGCGGCGCGCAGCTCGCGCCCCTCGGCAGCGGTAGCGACTGCGAAGCGCTCGGCGCCGGCATCGCGCAACATGCGGCCGACGAGCGCCAGTCCATGGCCGTAGGCGTCGGACTTCACCACCGGCAGCACCCCGGCAGGGCTCGCAATGCGTCCGAGCTCGGCAAAGTTGTCGGCGAGCGCGCGCCCGTCGATTGCGGCGACGGTCGGCCTCGCCTGCAGCTCGGTTCCCATCTGGAGTATCGTCGCGGGTCGGAGAACGAAGAGCGGACCTCGTAGCCCAGGGTCGGCGCCTTGTAAAGGTTGCGGCGCCGCCGCAGCGGATTTTGCGCGGGCGGCGCCGACGTGGCACGCTCGGAGCTCGATGTCGTCACCACCGCCTCTCATCGTCAACGGCGAGCCGTACGAGCTGCCGGAGCCGGCGACGGTCGCCGCTCTCCTCGCACGCCTCGGCGTCGCCGCCGCGCGCGTCGCCGTCGAGGTCAACGAAGAGGTGATTCCGCGCGGCTCGTACGAGGCGCGCCGCCTCGCCGCCGGTGATCGCGTCGAGATCGTCCATTTCGTCGGCGGCGGCTGAGCCGCAGCGCCAAGGAGCACGCCGTGCAAGATCCTTTCGTCCTCGCGGGCAAGCACTACACGTCCCGTCTCATCGTCGGCACCGGCAAGTACCGGGACTTCGAGGAGACCCGCAAAGCGGTCGAGGTCTCGGGAGCCGAGATCGTCACTGTCGCCGTCAGGCGCGTGAACATCACCGATACGAAGGCGCCGAACCTCCTCGACCACCTCGACCCCAAGCGCTACACGATCCTGCCGAACACGGCCGGCTGCTATACCGCCGAGGACGCCATCCGCACCTGCCGCCTGGCGCGCGACGCCGGCGTCGGCGATCTCGTGAAGCTCGAGGTGATCGGCGACGAGCGCACGCTCTTTCCCGACGTCGCGGCGACGCTCACGGCGGCGAAACAGCTAGTCGCCGAAGGCTTCCGGGTGCTGCCCTACGTCACCGACGACCCGGTAGCGTGCAAGCGCCTCGAAGAAATGGGGTGCGCCGCGGTCATGCCGCTCGCGGCGCCTATCGGTTCGGGCCTCGGCATCCGCAACCCCTACAACCTGCGCATCATCCTCGAGCAGGCGAAGGTGCCGGTGATCGTCGACGCCGGCGTCGGCACGGCATCGGACGCCGCCGTGGCGCTCGAGCTCGGCTGTGACGCCGTGCTCATGAACACCGCGATCGCCGGCGCCGCCGACCCGCTCCTCATGGCCGAAGCCATGCGGCTCGCGGTCGCAGCGGGGCGCAAGGCGTTCAAGGCGGGGCGCATCGCTCGCAAGCTCTACGCCACCGCCTCGAGTCCGCTGACCGGACTCATCGAATGACGGCCGGCGCGGCGACGGTGCGCGCGCCGCGCGTGATGCTGATCGTCGACGTCGAGGAGGCTGCGGCGCGGCGCGGCGCCGTTACCGCCGCACTCGCCGCCGGCGTCGACGCGGTCCAGCTCCGCGACCGACGCGCCGGCGGCGGCGCGCTCTTCGCCGCGGCCCGCGAGCTGCGGACGCTCACGCACGCCCACGGCGCGGCGCTCCTCGTCAACGACCGCATCGACGTCGCGCTCGCCGTCGCCGCCGACGGTATCCACCTGCCGGCGGCGTCGTTCCCGATCGCCGTCGCGCGCCGCCTGCTCGGAGCGAGCGCATGGATCGGCCGCTCAACGCACGCTGCCGGCGAAGCTGCGCGCGCCGCCGGCGAGGGCGCCGACTACGTCATCCTCGGCCCCGTGTTCCCGACCCCGTCGAAGGCATCCTACGGCCCCCCGCTCGGTGTCGCAGCTATCGCCGAGGCCGCGACGCGCACGGAACGTCCCGTCATCGCCATCGGCGGCATCGACGCCGCAACGGCGGCAGCCGTACGCGGCGCCGGCGCTCGCGGCGTCGCCGTCGTTCGCGCCATCCTCGATGCCCCCGACCCGGCGGCAGTGGCGCGCGCCCTCCGCACCGCACTCTCCGACGCGAAGACGGAACCGCGCTAGGCACTCTCCGGCCGGGCTGCGACGCCATAGCTCATGCTGCAGCAGACGGGCACGCACCGGCCCCGAGCAGGCTGCTCGACGAGACCGCAAGCACGCAGCATGTGCCGTGGCATCAGAATTGTCTTGACTACGTAGCCGCCGACTGTCTAAAGTCCCGCAGTCTGCACCCACCCCAAGCGGTATCCTCGAACCGCACCCGGAGGAACTACAAATGAAGCCAGTCCACTTGCTCTCGGCGTTGGCTCTCGCGATCGGCCTGCCTGCGTCACTGGCTCCCGGAATCGCAGAGGCAGCCACGCACATCGTGAACCCCGGCGATTCGATCCAGGCGGCAGTCGACGCCGCGAATGCCGGCGACACAGTCAAGGTCATGCCGGGCGACTACACGGAGCCTGCAGCTACCGCCGGGGCCGCGGTCCACATCACCAAGCCGCTGAAGTTGATCGCCGCCAGCAAGCTCAAAAAGGGCATCAAGGTGCGCATCCTGCCGGGACCGGGCCAGTCGAGCGGCATCGTCGTCGAGCCCGCCAATGTAAGCGATCCGGATATAGTCGGGGTGACGATCGCGGGCTTTACCGTCGAGGGCTTCTCGAACAACGGCATCTGGCTGAAGCACGTGAAGAAGTACAAGATCGAGGGCAACGAGTCGATCAACAACCTGGAAGTCGGTATCTGGCCGACCCTCTCGGCGAAGGGCAGCGTGAAGAAGAACGTGGCCTACGGCTCGCTGGACGCAGCGCTGTGGGTCGAGGCGTCAGAGGATGTCCGCGTCCTTGGCAACGAGCTGGCGACGAGCCCAACCGGCCTCGAGATCACGGTCTCCAAGAAAGTAAAGGTGCAGAAGAACGACATCCACGACAACGTAGTGGGCGTCGGCCTCTACCATCCGAATGCAGCCGGCCTCCCGCCGGTCGGCGGCGACGGCGACTGGGTCATCAAGAGCAACCGCATCTACAACAACAACCTGCCGAACAATGCGCCGCCGTGGTCGATGCCGGCGGCCCTGCCGTCGGGTGTCGGCGTCCTGATACTGGGGGTCGACAGGGTCACCCTCGAGAAGAACGTGATCGAGAACCACGACTTCGTGGGGGTCGCCATACTCGACTGGTGCATCGCCGTGGATGGATCGGGATTCGACTGTGGTAGCAACCCACCAGTGACCCAATCGGCGCCGGACAACAATATGATCAGACGTAACTCCCTGGGGGGCAACGGCGGCAATCCACCAGGGGGCATATTTGCTGCGCTTGCCGGCGATATAGGGATGGTGGCGTTTCCCAACCCGCCGTACGCGCCGAACGGCGGCCACTTCAACTGCATAAAAGACAACATACCGCTGCCGCCGCAGTCGGCGTTGACGCTCAACCATATGGGACTCAATTGGATCGAGTGCCCATAGCGCGGTCGCGATCAGTAGTCATAGGAGCTGCGACGCGGGGGTGAGAGAACCTCCGCGTCGCAGCTCGGCTGGCCTCCGGCGCTTCGCTGGACCGGAGGCCGACGAGCTGACGATCCTCTGCCGCCCGGAGGTACCGTCGTCGCTCGAACCGGCCGTCGCAGCCGAAGCCGCCTATCGGTTGTTGGCGACGCGCCTTGTCGACGAGCAGGCGTCGTTTCGGGATGTGACCGCCGAGACGATCTTCGTCCGTGACATCGGGCGCGACCTGCCGCAGGTGCTCGACGTGCGGGCGCGCGTCCTGGCGGAATTCGGTCGCGACGCCGATGCTCCGGCTCCGGCGTTCATCGGGCAGGCACCGCTGACCGGGGGAGCGCTCGAGATCGCGGCCACGGCAGTGGTCCCTCACAGGCGCGACGCCTGGGAGGTGCGCGACGTCGCGGCCGAGTCGTCGTGTCGGTGCCCGGGATGTGCGCGCTCCGCTGCCCGCGTGGTTCGCCTCGGCGAGCAGACGTCGCTCTACAGCAGCAACATCTACGGTACCGGCGACGACGCCTTCACCCAGGTGCTCGCCATGTTCGACGCTGCCGAACGCTTGCTCGCCGGCTGCGGCATGGGGTTCGGCGACGTCATCCGCACCTGGATCCACTTGCGCGACATCGATCGCGACTACGATGCGCTGAACCGCGCGCGTCGTGAGTTCTTCCGGCGCCGGGGACTCGACCTGCGGCCGGCGAGCACCGGCGTGCAGGGAGCGCCGTTCCCCGACATGCACGACGTCTCGCTCTGCCTGCAGGCAGTGCGCTCGCCGCGTCGGCTAACCGTCGTCAGGATGTCGACACCGACGCTCAACGAAGCCTGGAGCTACGGCGCCGATTTCTCGCGCGGTCTGCGGGTGGTCGGAGTCAACAAGGTGGCCCTCCATGTCTCCGGTACGGCGAGCATCGACGAGGCCGGGCGGACCGTCCACCTCGGTGACGTCGCTGCCCAGGGGGAGCGTATGCTGCGCAACATCGAGACCCTCCTCGCCGGTCAGGGAGCTTCCTTCGCCGATCTGGTATCCGCAGTGCTCTATGTGAAGCGCCCCGCAGATGCACCAGTGCTGCGCGAGCTCTGCCGTCGGCGCGGCTTCGATGGCTTTCCCTATGCGCTGGTCGAGGCGCCGCTCTGCCGGCCCGAGCTGCTCTGCGAAGCGGAAGCGTTTGCCGTACTCCCGTTAGCTCGCGTCCAGGCGTAGATTAGGATGCATGCTCAGGACTGATCGAGGGGCCGCGACCGCGGCCATTCTTTTTTTTACGCTTCTGGATGCCCCGTTCCTCGCCGGCTGCAATCGCGAACCCGGCACAGCGGCGATCGTCGCCGGCGCCGCTGCGGCCACGGCCCAGCTGCAGATCTCGTATCCGCAGGAAGGAACCCTTTTCCCGCCCGAGATCGTCGCCCCGACAGTGATCTGGAAGGACCAGACCGCGGGCGTCGACCGCTGGTACGTGGTGGTGCGCGACGACGCCGGCAACGAGGTGGTGCGCGAAGCGGTCGACGAGCCGCGCTGGCGGCCGAGCGAGGACCGCTGGCGCGAGGTCAAGCGGCGCAGCGCCGAGCGCGACGCCGAGGTGATCGTCGCCGGCGTCGCCCAAGCGCGCCTAGGGAACGTGCTCTCGGCGGCGCGCGTCCACATCCGCACTTCCAGAGATCCGGTCGACGACGCGCTCTTCTACCGCGAGGTGCCGCTGCCGTTCCTAACCGCGGTCAAGGACCCCTCCCGGATCCGCTGGCGCTTCGGCACCATCGATCAGGAGGCCGGACCGCCGATCGTGCTGCAGAACCTGCCGGTGTGCGGCAACTGCCACTCCTTCTCCGACAACGGCAGCGTCCTCGGGCTCGACGTCGACTACGGCAACGACAAGGGGGCCTACAGCATCATTCCGGTAGCCACGCACATGGTGCTCGACGACGACAAGATCATCACCTGGTCCGACTACAAGCGCGATGACGGCGAGCTCACCTTCGGCCTGCTGTCGCGCGTGTCGCCGACCGGACGCTACGTAATCAGCACGGTCAAGGATCGCTCCGTGTTCGTCGCCATCCCGGAGCTGATGATCTCGCAGCTCTTCTTCCCCATCAAGGGCATCCTCGTGGTCTACGATCGCGAGGCCAAGACCTTCTCCGCCCTGCCCGGCGCCGACGACCCGAAGTACGTGCAGACCAACGCGGTATGGAACCCGGACGGCAGCGAGATCGCGTTCGCCCGCGCCACCGCCTACCGCGCCGAGCGCCTCGAGCAGCAGAACGCCGCGGTCGTGGATGCGAACGACGTGCCCGAGTTCGTCGTCGACAAGAAGCCCTTCCGCTACGACCTCTATCGACTCCCGTTCAACGACGGAAAGGGCGGCACGCCGGTGCCGATCGCAGGCGCGTCGAACGACGGGATGAGCAACTACTTTCCGAAGTACTCGCCCGACGGCAAGTGGATCGTGTTCACCAAGTCGAAGAGCTACATGCTGCTCCAGCCCGACAGCGAGCTGTGGATCATCCCCGCCGCCGGCGGCGAGGCGCGGCGCCTCCGCTACAACACGAGCCGCATGAACTCCTGGCACAGCTGGTCGTCGAACAGCCGCTGGCTCGTCTTCTCCTCGAAGGTGAACGGACCCTACACCCAGCTCTTCCTCACCCACATCGACGATGACGGCAACGACACTCCGCCGGTGCTGCTCGAACGCTTCACCTCGCCGGATCGAGCGGCGAACATCCCCGAGTTCTCCCACCTCTCCGGCAACGCCATCGCCGAGATCCGCGAGCAGTTCCTCGACGCCTACTCGTTCCTGCGCGCCGGCCTGTCGAACCAGAACACCGGCGACTACAAGGGGGCGGAGCGTTCCTATCGCCGCGGGTTGCAGGTCGCCCCCGACAATGTCGATCTCCACAACGCCCTCGGCTGGACGCTCTTCCAGGACGGACGCAGCGCCGAGGCCGTCGACGAGTACAAGCGGGCGTTGGCCATCGATCCCAAGCACGCCAAGTCGCACAACAACCTGGCGCTGGCGCTGCTCGAGCTCGGCAAGTTCGACGAGGCTGCCGAGCACTTCTCGGCCTCGCTGGCCATCGAGCCCAAAGCCGAGATCTACAGCGATCTCGGATTCGTCCTCGGGAAGCTCGGACGCACGGAAGAGGCGCAGGCGCAGTACCAGAAGGCGCTCGCACTCGATCCGAACTGTGCCTCGGCGCATCTCAACCTGGCGGTGGTCGCCGTACAGAGCGGCGACCTGGCGGGCGCGGAATCCCACTATCGCCGGGCATTGGCTAGCCAGCCCAGCGCCGAAACCCACAACGGGCTCGGTTTCGTGCTCACTCGCCGCGGCCGCACCGACGCCGCCATCGCCGAGTACCGCAAGGCGATCACCGCCGACCCGAAGTTCACGCCGGCGTACAACAACCTGGCGGAAGCGCTGGCCGGACAGGGAAAGCTCGAGGAGGCGGCCGACAACTACCGGCGCTCGCTGGCGGAGCGACCGAACCCGGCAGCCTACAACGCCCTCGGCGACATCCTGCGCCGGCTCGGCCGAGAGGACGAGGCGGCGCAGCAGTTCAGCAAGGCCAAGGCCCTGCAGTTCGCTCAGTAGACGGGGCTAGGCGAGCGCACGAGTGCGATCGCCCCCTGCTCTCCACCAGCTCACGTTCTGATCGAGATCACCATCGGGCAGTAAAATCCTCTTGACTTGAAAGAAACGGATAAGAAAGGATCGGCCGCGCCGGAGGTACGGCGCACCGTACCGACTCGAATCCCCGCTGGCTCGAATCCGCATTGAACAGAGGACGCTCATGATTGCACTCGAACCGAGAACGGCGACATCCGTGAAGTCGATCGCACGACCCGCCGGCGCCGCGCTCGCTCTCCTGACAGTGATGCTATGGACGCCGAGCGTGCATGCGTACAAGTGGTACGACAACGGCTCCGGCACCGGCTGCGTGTCATGCCACACGGGCTTCGTGGGCGGCAACGGTCCGCTCCACCTCCAGCACCGTACCCGGTTCGGCGTCGTCACCTGCAACCTCTGCCATCAGAACGGCGGTGGCACCAAGCCCGTATTGACTTACTGGAGCGGCCCGGGCGGCGGCTACGGCTGTGCCGGCTGTCACGGGCAGGACTACGGCGAGACCTCGCCGACGAGCGGCTTTCCGAAGGCCACCTCCTATGGTCTGCGCCTGGTCCACGTCGCCAACGGCGTGACGGCGTGCGGGCCGTCCGGTTGCCACCAGCCCGGCGCGCTCGGCGCTCCCGATCCCTTCCCGACCCTCTACGGCGAGAACGTGCCGCCGCCGTACTACAATCCGATGTTCAGTCAGTTGACCGACCCTTGCTCGAGCCAGCAGGAGGACCTGCCTTTCGACGCCGACAGCGTCGGTCTCGACAACGACGGCAACGGCGCCGCCGACTACCCGGCCGACAGCAATTGCCCGCCGCCGCCGACGCCCACTGCCACACCGACGCCCGGCATCTCCTGCGGCATGGCACCTGCCCAGGGCTGCATCGCTTCCGGGAAGGGCAGTCTCCTGGTCGACGAAAAGAAGCCGGGTAAGGAGCGGCTCGATGTCACGCTCGGCAAACTGCAGGCGGCTGTGACCCCGGGAGAGTTCGGCGACCCGGTGACCGGCACCACCGCCTATGCGCTCTGCATCTACGACGCTCTCGACCAGCTCGCGGGACAGTACCCGCTCGTACGGGCGGGAGCGACATGCAACGGCAAGCCGTGCTGGAAGCTGGCAGCGAAGAAACATTACGTCTACACGGACAAATACGCGACGGCCGCTGGCATCGCCCAAGCAAAGCTAAGCAGCGGCGCTACCGGTAAGGGCAAGATCAAGATCAAAGGCAAGAACACGAGTAACCAGCTGCCGACGGGAGTCACCACAGCCCTCCTGCAGAATCAGAGCCAAGTCACGGTGCAAGTCGTGTCGAGCAACGCTGCTTGCTTCAGCCTCGATGTGACGAAGGTCAAGAAGGCCGACGGCTCGATCTTCAAGGCCGCCGGGCCGTGAGCAGCCGCGCTTCGGGCTCTTCGCCGCGGAGTCCGAGCATCAGCAGCACTGCTCCAGGCGCCGCTCACGGCGAGGACGCGGACCGCGGGGTCGCATGACGGCGGCGCAGCGCGAGGCGCGGTCACTACCAGGATCGGGGAGACACATGCGCAGCCCAGGCGTAAAGCCGACGACCGTATGGAAGGTCGCCGTCGTCACGAGCCTGCTGATGTCCGTCGCCGGGAGCGCTGCGGCGCTCGACAGCGAATCGCTGCGTCTCCTCCTGCTCGGCGCGCAGGACATGAACACGCCGCCGACGACGATGCGGGCCGACATCGGGATCGCCCTCGAAACCTACAAAGGATCTCGCGCTACCAGGGCGATCGCCTTCTTCGCGCCGGGGAAGGAGGCACGTTGGTACCTGCAGTTGCAGGACCCGGCACTCGAGGCGCTAGTCAGCGGCGCCGAGCGCACCGTAACCGAGCGCCGGGGCGGGAACGTCAGGACGATCGCGATCGGCGAACCGATCGACGACCTCGGCATCAGCTACGAGGATCTGAGCCGTTTCATCGCCGACGACTTCAAGCTCTGGCAGATCGCCGACGAGGGCACCGACGTCGTCCTCGCCGGAGCCAACCCGCAGGTAGCGTCCGCCTACGTGTACCGCGCCTATACCTTCGACAAGACCCGTACGATCCCGCTCGAGGTGAAGTTCTACGCCAAGACCCTCAATAACCTCGTGAAGCTTCGCACCGACTCCGAGCACGTACTGATCGGCAAGAAGTGGTTCCCGGGCAGGATCGAGATCCAGAACTTCCCTGAGAGCTCCAAGGCTATCCTCACCGTCCGCTGGTCGCAGGTCGCTGCGGCTCCGCCCCAGTTGCTCGCGCCGGAGCATTTCGGCAGTGCGTCGCCGCTGCCGTGGACGAGCCCGACGCCGGCCGCCACGGCGACGCCCTGACGGCGAATACCGCGGGCGGCGCACCGGCGAGATCCGAGCAGCGGCGCGAGCGGTCCCGCCGGCCGGTACCGTCGAACACCGGCCGCCGCCGGCCGGAGCGCGGCCCGGCATCGGAAGATTCGCAGAGTGGGCCGCTGGAAGCAGCGGACGGCAAGGCCAGGGACGGGGACGGTCCGCCGGCGCCAACTGGGCGAGCAGCGGTCAGCGCCGCGCCTGGCGGGGGCGGTGCGGCGTGCGCGCCGCGTCCACGCACTCCTGGAACACTCGCCGCCAGTTGGTCACGGTGCCCAGCTGCTGGACGTACGACTCGAGCCCGAGGAGCGCGCGCACCAGGAACACGCGGTGCCCCGGCGACTTGAAGATGCGGTTCTCGATTGCGAGCTGCGCGACCTCCATCGCGCGCTCGACCGCCTGGTAGCGCTTGGGATCGTAGTCGGCATCGACGAACACCGGCTCGAAAACGACGTGCATGATGCGGATCATCGCCGCCGGATCGTCACCGGGATCGAGGAAGCCCAGGCGTACGAAGCAGCCGCTCATGGTCGCGACGTCGTCGGCGAGCAGCGCCGCCGCGAGATCGAGGTAGGCGCGTCGGATCGGCTCCTCGAAGACCCGCACGCTGCCGAGATCCAGCATGCAGAGCCGCGGGTGGTGGGTGACCAGATAGTTCCCGGGATGCGGGTCGGTATGGAGGATGCCGAACTCGAAGACCTGCCGCCACAACACCCGGAAGTACTTGAGCGCGACCCAGTCCTTGAGCTCCTGATCGACGCCCGGCGCCAGTATGTCGGCGAGCGGATAGCCCTCGATCGCCTCCATGGTGAGCACGCGCCGCGACGAAAACTCGGGGAACGGCCGCGGGATCACGATCTCGGGATCGTCGCTGAAGAGCTCGCGGAAGCGGGTCAGGTTCTTCGCCTCGTTCACGTAGTCGAGCTCCTCGCGCAGCCGGTCCTCGAGCTCGCGCGCGACCTCGCTGGCGTCGATCTTCTGCTTCATCACGTCGCGTCCGATGCGGGCCAGCGTCGCGATCAGCGCTCGGATGTTCTTCAGATCCTGGTCGACCGTATCCTCGACGCCCGGGTACTGGATCTTCACCACCACCGCTTCGCCGCTCGGCAGGCGCGCGCGATGCACCTGGCCGAGCGATGCTGCAGCGAACGCCTCGGGCTCGAACTCGGCGAAGAGCTTCTCGGGCGGCTTGCCGAGCTCGCGCCTCACCTGCTCGCTGATGAGCGTGATGTCCATCGGCGGCACCGACGACTGCACCGTCGAGAGCACTGCGATCGCCTCGGGCGGCAAGAGGTCGTTCCGCATGCTCAGCATCTGCACGAGCTTCATGAAGGCGCCCTTGAGCTCGGTGGACCGCTCGACGATGCGGACGGCGTTGCGGACATGAGCATCGAGAAGATCGCGCTCGGTTCGCTCCGACGACTGGAACGGGCGCTTGAGCGCCTGCCAGAGGTAGCTCGAACCGACCGACGTCGTCAGGCTTCCTACCTTGAGCACGCGGCGGGCGCGCCCGGTCGTGAGCGCGGCGCTGCGTTTGCCGGCCGGTGCGGCGCGCTTGCCGGCGCGGGACTCGTCAAGCGGCGGCTGCGGGGCGCGCGGACTCATACGATCGCCGGGGAAGCTAGCCCGCGGCGATCGGGTGCACAATGACCTCGCGCACCGCGCGCGCGTCGGCGCGCGCCACCTCGACGGTCACCCGCGCCAGCTTCAGCCGCACGCCGGCGCGCGGCACGCGTCCGAGATGCGTGACCACGAGGCCGGCGATGGTCTCGTAATCGCCGGAGGGCAGACGCCATGGGAAGAGCTCGTTCAGCCGGTCGACCTCCATCGCGCCCTCGACGCGCACCGTGCCGTCGCCGCGCGGCTCGAACAACACCTTGCGCTCGTCGTACTCGTCCTCGATTTCACCGACTATCTCTTCCAGCAGATCCTCGACGGTCACTATGCCGATCGTGCCGCCGTGCTCGTCGACGACGACCGCCATGTTGATGCCGCGCCGCTGCATTAGGCGTAGCTGTTGGTGCGCGAGCCGGTTCTCGGGGACATAGAGCGGCGGCCGCATGATGGCGCGTACAGACTCGTCGAGCCGCGTCTCCCCGAGCAGGTCGAAGGCATGGACGACGCCGATGATGTTGTACATACGCTGCCGGAAGATCGGAACGCGCGACACCTTCTTGCGGACCGCGAGCGTGAGCGCCTCCGCGATCGGCGCGTCGTCGCTGACGGCGTAGATATGGATGAGCGGCACCATGACGTCGCGAACGCGGGTCTCGCGAAATTGGAAGATGCGGCGGATCACCTGCGGCGACGACAGCGCGACGTCCTCTCCGGACCGCTCGCGGCGCAAGAGATCGGAGAGCACCTGTCCGAGCGCCGGAACCCAGTCGTCGCCGCGCCCGCCGGTCACGATCACCGCTCCCGATTCGAGCCAGCGCAGCGGCGTGCAGGCGAGCGCCAGCGTCCGGTGTGCGAAGGTCCGGATCGGCGCCGGCAGCACGCGACGCTGGGCCTGCGCGAGGGCTCGCGGCAAGAGGTCGGCTACGAGCACGGCAACCGGGGCCCCGATCAGAACGGGGAGGGCGACGACACTGGCGCCGCCGGTCGAGGCGAGGAGCGCCAGACCGGTCGCACCGGCCGCGACGACAGCGGCTGCCGCGGCCCCGGCCTCGAGGCTCGCCGCCGTGCGCGGGGCGAGCGGCGCATAGAGCGCCGCCGACCCGCCGGCGGCGATGGCGCGCAAGCCGAGCGCGATCAGCGCTATCGCGAGGAGGACGACGACCACAGCTCCACACGCACCAGTGCGACGGCCGACCCGTCGAGCTCCTCGACCGTCAAGCGACACCCGTCCAGGTCGAGCGACTCGCCGGCCAGCGGCACCCGTCCGGCGCGGTCCATCAACAGGCCCGCGATCGTAGTACCGCTCTCCGATGGCGGCAGGGCGAGCTTCAAGCGAGCGTTCAACTCCTCCACCGAGACCCGGCCGCTGACGATGAACGTCCCCGCGCCCCGCCGCGTTATCGCCGGCTCCTCGTCCTCGTCGAGCTCGTCGCGCATCTCGCCGAAGATCTCCTCGAGTAGATCCTCCATGGTGACCAGGCCGACGAGACTGCCGTACTCGTCCAGCACGAGGGCGATGTGCACCTTGCGGGCGCGAAACTCGCGAAAGAGCTCGCCGACGGGCTTCGCCGCCTGCACCACGTACGGCTGGCGCAGAAGCGGTCCGATGCCGTCGGCCCCCAGCGGTACACCGAGCACGTCCTTGGCGTAGAGGAAGCCGACGATGTCCTCCTTTTCGCCGCGATACACCGGGAGCCGCGAACAGCCCGACTCGCGTATCACCGCGAGGAGGTCGGCGGCGCCGATGTCGACCGGCACCGAAACGATGTCGCATCGGGGCGTGAGCACGTGGCGGACCGAGCGCTCGCCGAACTTCACCGCCTTGGCAACGAGCGCGCGCTCGGCGTCGATCAGCTCCGACTCGCTCTCGCGGCTGAGCGCGGCCATCTCCTCGGGCGCGAAGATGTTGTCTCCGGACGGCGCTTCGCCGAGGAAGCCGTGCGCGAGGGCGCGACCCACCGTCTTCAGCAACGCCGCGAGGCCGCGCAGCGGCGCCAGCGTCCAGCCGAGCGCCGGGCCGATCGAACCGCGATCGCGCGCCAGGCGCCGCTTGGCGATACCCGCGGCAGCACCGCGCAACACGAGCACTGCGACCACCATCGCCGCCACCGCTGCGACACCGCCGCCGAGTCCGGCGTGGCGGTAGCCGACGTGGGCGCCCAGCACCGCCGCCGTCGCCAGCGCGAGCTCGCGGCCGAGCGCCAGCGAGATGACGAGGCGTCGCGGATGGCGCAGGAGCTCGTAGAAGAGCTCGCCGAGCTGCCGCGGACCGGCTGCGGTGCGCGCCACGTCACGTGCCGCGGCGAGCGTCGCCTCGGCACCCGCCAGAAACGTCCAGACGATGAGAGCGAGAGCCAGCGGTAGGAGGACCGGCCACTCCGACGGCGGCAGGAGAGCGACGAGCCGGTCGCTCACGGCCGAAAGTGCTCGTGCCCGGCGCGGCGCGGGAGCGCGAGCGGATGCCCGGCGGCATCGACGATCGCCACGCCGCGGCCGGCAGCGACCGTACCGATGCGCGTCACCCTGACACCGAGCCGTCTGCGCTCGAGACGAGCGCGCTTGCGAGGCGGCGCCGTGAAGAGAAGCTCGTAGTCCTCGCCGCCGCCGAGTGCCAGCATCCGCGCTTCTCCGAGCGCGATCCCGCGCAGGCAAGGAGCGAGCGGGAGACGGTCCGCCTCGATCAGGACGCGTCGAGCGCTCGCGCGCGCGAGGCGTGCGGCATCGATGAGCAGGCCGTCGCTGACGTCCATCATCGCCGTGGGAATGCCGGCCGCCGCGAGCGCTGCTCCAGTCTGCAGGCGCGCGACCGGCCGACGCCACAACCGTCGTGCGCTCTCACCGCCGGAAAGACTACGAGCACCCAACAGGAGGCGCAACCCCAACGCCGCGCCTCCGAGCGTTCCCGTCACCCAGACGTCGTCGCCGACGCGCGCCCCGCTGCGCAGCTCCGGCCGCGTCGGCGCATCTCCGAGGACGCTAACCGTAAGCACGATCTCGCGGGCGCTCGCGAGGTTGCCGCCGGCGAGCGCCGCTCCCGCACGCCGGGCGGCATCATGGACGCCGCGGACGACGCCGCGCAACTCGGCGACCGGCCACGTCGACGGCGCCGCGATCGCGAGCAGGACCGCCCGCGCTCGCCCTCCCATCGCCGCGATATCGCTCGCCGCAACATGGAATGCCCGCCGTCCGAGCTCGCGCGGGCTCAGCCAGTGCCGGCGAAAATGCACTCCCTCCACGAGCGCATCGTTCGTGAGCAAGAGCGGGTACGGCGACCTCGACACCACCGCCGCATCGTCCCCCGGCCCCACCGCCACGGGGCCGCACGCCGAGACGAGGCGCCGGATCTCTTCTAGCAGCGCGAGCTCTCCGCGATCATGGAGACGCGAGCGCCCCACTCACCCGAACATCTCCTTTACTTTGTCGAAGAACCCGCGCGACATCGGATGCACCTCCTGTCCCGAGCTCTTCGCGAACTCCTCGAGCAGCTCCCGTTGGCGCTTGGTGAGCTTGCGCGGCGTCTCGACCACGACGTGGACGACGTGGTCGCCGCGCCCGTAGCCGCGCAGGTCGGCGATCCCCTTCCCCTTCAAGCGGAAGAGGGCTCCCGACTGCGTTCCCGGCGGGATGCGCATCTTGTGCTTGCCTTCGATCGTCGGAACCTCGATGTCGGCACCGAGCGCGGCTTGCGGGAAGCTGAGCGGAATGTCGCAGATGACGTCGCTGTCCTCGCGGCGGAAAAGGGCATGCTCACGGACGCGAATGACGACGTAGAGGTCGCCCGACGGGCCGCCGCCGCCGCCCGCCTCGCCTTCACCGCGGAGCTTCAGCCGCGAGCCCGTATCGACACCAGCGGGAATCTTGACGCTCAGGTTCTGCGTCCGGCGCACCACGCCCTGCCCCTGACACTTCGGGCACGGTTCGCTGATGGTGCTGCCTTGTCCGCCACACGAGCCGCAGGTCTTGGCGATGCTGAAGAAGCCCTGCTGGAAGCGCATCTGTCCCGAGCCGCGGCACGCCTGGCAGGTCTTGGGCTTGGTGCCGGGCTTGGCGCCCTGGCCGTCGCACGTGTCGCACGTAGTCATGCGCGGCACGGTTATCGGCTTCTCGCAACCGAACGCGGCTTCCTCGAAGGTCAGATCGAGATTGTAGCGGAGATCGTCACCGCGGCGCGCCCGGCTCCGACTACGGCCGTTGCCGCGTCCTTGCCCGAAGAAATCGCCGAAGATGCCGCTGAAGATGTCTTCGAAGCCGGCGCCGAAGTCGAAACCACCGCCCGGTCCCTCGAAGGCGGCGGCGCCGAAGCGATCGTACTGTGCGCGCTTCTCGCCATCGGAGAGGATCTGGTACGCGGCCGAACACTCTTTGAAGCGCTCCTCGGCCTCTTTGTCGCCCGGATTACGATCGGGATGGTACTTGAGCGCCTGCTTGCGATAGGCGCGCTTGATGTCCTCGTCGCTCGCGTCCCGGGAGACCTCGAGCACCTCGTAGAAATCGCGTCGTGCGGGGGGCATCAGCAGGCGTTATAGCGAAAGCGGGTCGGACCTACCATTGATCGATCGACGCGCACGGGCCCGTGTCGCCGTCGCGACCACGAGCCTGCATGCGCTCCTGCCACGGTCGAGCCGCCTATTCCTTGACCTCTTCGAAATCGGCGTCGACGGCGTCGTCCCGAGCCGGGCGCGCCTCAGCACCGTCGCCGCCCGCGCTCGCACCGCCCCCGGCGGCTGTGCCGGCTTGGGATGCCTTGGCGTACATCGCCTCGGCGAACTTGTGCCCGGCCTGCTCGAGCGCCGTCCGTGCCGACTGCATCTGCCCGGGATCGCCGCCCTCGAGCGCCTTCTTCGCCTCGTCGATCGCCGACTGCAGCATCCCCTTCGCAGCCGCGTCGGTGTCGGCCGGCGCGTCGGCAATCGACTTCTCGGCGCGATAGACCGCCTGGTCGAGCTGGATGCGCGCCTCGACCTCCTCGCGCTTCTTCTTGTCCTCGGCGGCATTGGCCTCCGCCTCTTTCACCATGCGCTTGATCTCTTCCTCGGAGAGACCGCTCGACGCGGTGATCTGAATCGACTGCTCCTTGCCCGTGCCGAGGTCCTTGGCGTGCACGTGGACGATGCCGTTGGCGTCGATGTCGAAGGTGACCTCGATCTGCGGCATGCCGCGCGGCGCCGGCGGAATTCCGACGAGGTCGAACTGGCCGAGGAGCTTGTTGTTGGCCGCCATCTCGCGCTCGCCCTGGAAGACCCTGATGGTGACCGCGTTCTGGTTGTCCTGCGCCGTCGAGAACACCTGGCTCTTCTTGGTGGGAATGGTGGTGTTCTTCTCGATGAGCTTGGTGAAAACGCCGCCCAAGGTCTCGATGCCGAGCGAGAGGGGCGTGACGTCGAGCAAGAGGACGTCCTTCACCTCGCCTTTCAGCACGGCGCCCTGGATGCCGGCGCCGAGTGCCACGACCTCGTCCGGGTTCACGCCCTTGTGCGGCTCCTTGCCGAAGAGCTTCTTCACGCGCTCCTGCACGGCCGGCATGCGGGTCATGCCTCCGACCAGGATCACCTCGTCGATGTCTTTGACACCGAGCCCGGCGTCGCGGAGCGCGGTCGTGCACGGCGCGTCGAGACGATCGAGGAGATCCCCGACCAGCATCTCGAGCTTGGCCCGGCTGAGCTTCATGTTGAGGTGCTTCGGACCGGTCTGGTCGGCGGTGACGAACGGCAGGTTGATGTCCGTCTCCATTGCCGTCGAGAGCTCGCACTTCGCCTTCTCCGCTGCCTCCTTCAGGCGCTGGAGCGCCATGCGATCGTTGCGGAGGTCGATGCCCTGGTCCTTCTTGAACTCGTCGGCCAAGTAATCGATGACGCGCTGGTCGAAGTCCTCGCCGCCGAGGAAGGTGTCGCCGTTGGTGGCCTTCACCTCGAAGACGCCTTCGCCGAGCTCCAGTATAGAGACATCGAAGGTGCCGCCGCCGAGGTCGAAGACCGCGATCTTCTCGTCCTTCTTCTTGTCGAGGCCGTACGCCAGCGAGGCTGCGGTCGGCTCGTTGATGATGCGCAGTACGTTCAGGCCGGCGATGCGGCCGGCGTCCTTGGTCGCCTGGCGCTGGCTATCATTGAAGTAAGCGGGGACGGTGATCACGGCCTCGGTCACCTTCTCGCCGAGATGATCCTCGGCGGTCTGTTTCATCTTCTGGAGGATGAAGGCCGAGATCTCCGCCGGGCTGTACTTCTTGCCCCGAATTTCGACCCAGGCGTCGCCGTTGTCGGCCTTGACGATCTGGTATGGGGAGATCTTGCAGGCTTTCTGTACCTCCGGATCCTCGAACCGGCGGCCGATCAGACGCTTCACCGCGAAGACGGTGTTCTCCGGGTTGGTGATCGCCTGCCGGCGCGCGATCTGGCCGACGAGGCGCTCGCCGCCCTCCGTGAACGCCACCACCGACGGCGTGATGCGACTTCCTTCCGCGTTGGTGATCACGACGGGATCGCCCGCCTCGACGACCGAGACGCAGGAATTGGTGGTACCGAGATCTATTCCAATGACTTTCGCCATTACCGTGGCTCCTTTGTGCGGCGTTCGTTAAGCATCTTCTGCGTCCTTCGCAACTTTTTCGCTCCGCTCGGGGGCAACGGCGTCGGAACGCGCCGGGCCTTTGCCGACCGTGACGAGCGCCGGCCGCAGCAGACGCTCGTGCAGCACGTAGCCGCGCCGATGCTCGTCGATCACCGTGTTCGGCGGGTGCTCACTCTCGACGTGACTGATCGCCTCGTGAAAATTCGGATCGAACGGTGCGCCGCGCGCCGGCACCACTTTCGCCCCGTGGCGTTCGAAGACCTCGTCGAACCCCCGGAGCACCATCTGGACGCCGGTGGCGATGGGATCGCTGCTCTCGGCATGCTCGAGCGCGCGGTGCAGGTTGTCGATCACGGGGAGGAGATCCTTCAGCAGGCTCTCGGATCCGAAGCGCAGTGCGTCTTGCTTCTCGCGCGCGGCTCGGCGCTTGAAGTTCTCGAGATCGGCCTGGGCCCGCAGCCAACGGTCTTTGATCTCGGCCAGCTCGGCTCGTAGGCGTTCACTTTCTGCCGCATCGGTGCTCGCGGATGCGTCGATACCGTTGTCGGCAGGCGCCGTGGCGGTTTTCGGGCGCGTCGCGTCCTCGTCCGACATCCCTTGAGCTGCTCCCTTCCGGTTGGATTCGTTGCGAAAATCCTGAAGACCCGCGCGAACCTAAGACCGAATCACCGCCTGTCAACCAAGCCGCTGCCAGATTTGCCGGCCCGGGCGTTGCCGGTTACTAGAGGCTCGTGCCCGGCTCCATGATCCCCGCCGAGGAAGTAGTGACTCCGGCGGTGGTGGTCCGGACTCGAGCCTTCGGCGAGTCCGACAAGATCGTGACCTTCCTCACCCGCGACCGCGGCAAGGTCACGGGCGTCGCCAAGGGCGCACAGCGGTCGAAGCGCCGCTTCGTCAATGTGCTCGAGCCTTTCACGCACGTCGACGTCACACTCCTCCTGCGACCGCACCGCGATCTGGCGTTCGTGAATGCCTGCGTGCTCCGCGACGCCCCGATCGCCATCGCCCGCGACCTGGTGAAGTTCGCCTACGGAAGCTACGTGCTCGAGCTCACCGATCGCATGGTGCGCGAGCACGAAGCCGGGCCGGAGACCTACGAGCTCGTGCGCGACGCAATCGCACTCCTCGAGCTCGACGACGCCGAGCCCGGCATGCTGCGCGCCTTCGAGCTGCATCTCTTGCGGCTGACCGGATACGAGCCCGCGCTCGACCGCTGCCGGCGCTGCGGTACGGCCGCCGGGGCGAACATCGCCATGTACGTGCACCCGGCGCGAGGAGGCGTACTCTGCGGCCGCTGCCGGGGCGACGGGCGCGCCTACCAGGCGTCGCCGCCGGTGCTGGAACGGCTGATCGCCTTTCAGCGCGCGCAGTTCACCGCTGGCGCCGGCGACCGGTTCCGCCTCGCCCCGAGCATGGCCGCCGAGGCCCGGACACTGGTGCGGTGTTTCTTTGCAGCCAACCTCTCGGCGCCGCTCGTATCGGAGAAGCTCCTCGAAGCGCTCGGCTGAGGCTCGCGCCGCGGCGGACGACGTGGACCGGGGCGGCCAGCCATCGCGGCTGCGAGCACGGCCGGAGACCGTACGGCGGCGATCAAATTGACCCCCCCTGGGTGGGGTGATATCGACCCGCCTCTTGGCAGCCCCCATCAACAGCAGCTCCGGCGGCCGACGCGCCGTCACGATGGAGAAGATCGCGAGCCTCTGCAAACGCCGCGGCTTCGTGTTCCAGTCGAGCGAGATCTACGGGGGACTCGGGAGCTGCTGGGACTACGGACCGCTCGGCGTCGAGCTCAAGCGCAACATCACCGAAGCCTGGTGGCGCGACATGATCACCTCGCGCGAGGACATGGTCGGCCTCGACAGCGCCATCCTCATGCACCCGCGCGTCTGGGAGGCGTCGGGACACCTCGCGGGCTTCACCGACCCGCTCGTCGACTGCAGGCAGTGCAAGCAGCGCTTTCGCGCCGATCAATTGACTGCCGAGAAGTGTCCCGAGTGCGGCGGCGAGCTCACCGAGGCCCGCAACTTCAACCTGATGTTCAAGACCTTCATGGGTCCGGTCGAGGACACCGCGAGCGTCGTCTACCTGCGTCCCGAGACCGCGCAAGGCATCTTCGTCAATTTCCAGAACGTCCTCAACGCGTCGCGGCTGAAGATCCCCTTCGGCATCGGCCAGATCGGCAAGTCCTTCCGTAACGAGATCACGCCCGGCAATTTCCTCTTTCGCACGCGCGAGTTCGAGCAGATGGAGATCGAGTTCTTCGTCAAGCCGAACGAGGCCGAATCCTGGCACCGCTACTGGAAGCAGACGCGCTTCGAGTGGTACCTCGAGTACGGCATCGCGCCGTCGCGGCTGCGTCTTCGGGAGCACGGCGCCGACGAGCTCGCGCACTACGCCAAGGGCTGCGCCGACGTCGAGTACGAGTTCCCCTTCGGCTGGTCGGAGCTCGAGGGCATCGCCAACCGCGGCGACTTCGACTTGAAGCAGCACGCCGAAGCGAGCGGCAAGGATCTCTCGTTCTTCGACGAAGAGCACCGCGAGCGCTTCGTCCCCTACGTGATCGAGCCGTCGGCCGGCGTCGGCCGACCGCTGCTCGCCTTCCTCGTCGACGCCTACGACGAGGAGATCGTGCAGGACGAGCCCCGTGTCGTGCTGCGGCTCGATCCGCGGCTCGCGCCGGTCAAGGCCGCCGTCTTCCCGCTCATGAGGAAGGACGGCCAGCCCGAGAAGGCGCTCATGATCCGCGACCTCCTGAAGCAGCACTTCGCCGTCGCCTACGACCAGGCCGGGGCGATCGGCCGGCGCTATCGCCGGCAGGACGAGATCGGAACGCCGTTCGGCATCACCGTCGATCACGAGACCATGCAGAACGACACGGTGACGCTGCGCGAACGCGATTCCATGCAGCAGGTGCGCATGCCCGTCGATCGCCTGGTCGACGAGCTGCGCGCGCGCATAACCGCCGGCTGCGCGGGCGTCGCAGCCGGCGCGCCCTGAGCCGGGCCTACGAAAGCGCGCCCCACTCGCCCTCGCGCGCGGCGCGCCCAAGAACGAAACGGAGTCCCCAGACATGGCCAAGAGTTCCCGTGGCAAGAGCAGGACGAAGAGCACGAAGAGCCGCGCCGCAACGCGCGCGCCAGCAAAGTCGAAGACCCGCAAGGTCGTAGACCGCGCCAGGAAGTACGTCTACGCCTTCGGCGGCGGCCGCGCCGACGGCACGGCGGCGATGAAGAACCTGCTCGGCGGCAAGGGCGCGAACCTCGCCGAAATGGCGGGTATGGGCCTGCCGGTGCCGCCGGGCTTCACGATCTCGACCGAGGTCTGCACCTACTATTACGCCAATCGCCGCACCTACCCCGCGGAGCTGAAGAAGCAGGTGGCGCAGCACTTGGCGCGGATCGAGAGCCTGGTCGGCCGGAATTTCGGCGACCCGGTGAGGCCGCTCCTCGTCTCGGTCCGCTCCGGTGCCCGCGCTTCGATGCCCGGCATGATGGACACGGTGTTGAACCTCGGCCTCAACGACGCCACCGTCCAGGGACTGATCGCCGACTCGAAGAACGAGCGCTTCGCCTGGGACTCCTACCGCCGCTTCGTGCAGATGTACGGCGACGTCGTGCTCGGATTGAAGCCGGAAGATCCCAAGCAAGCAGACCCGTTCGAGGAGATCCTGGAACGCAAGAAGCAGGCCCGCGGCGCCAAGCTCGACACCGAGCTCACGGCCGCCGACCTGAAGGAGCTGGTCGCGGAATTCAAAGCCGTCATCAAGGAGAAGAAGGGCACGGATTTCCCGAGCGATCCGCACCAGCAGCTCTGGGGCGCGATCGGCGCCGTATTCGGCTCCTGGCAGAACGCCCGCGCGATCACCTACCGCCGTCTCTACGGCATCCCCGACGAGTGGGGCACGGCCGTGAACGTGCAGGCGATGGTATTCGGCAACCTCGGCGACGACTGCGCCACCGGCGTCGGCTTCTCGCGCGATCCCGCCACCGGCGAGCGCCGGTTCTACGGCGACTTCCTCGTGAACGCGCAGGGCGAAGACGTGGTCGCCGGCATCCGCACGCCGCAGCCTCTCAGCAAGGCGGCTGCGATCGAGGACGCAGCCGCCCAGGGCATCGCCGAGGCCGATCGACTGCCGGCGCTCGAAGAGATCATGCCCGACCTCTACAAGCAGCTCACCAAGATCGCCGCGCAGCTCGAGAAGCACTACAGGGACATGCAGGACATCGAGTTCACCATCGAGCGCGGCCGCCTCTACATGCTGCAGACGCGGAACGGCAAGCGCACCGCGCACGCCGCGATCAAGATCGCGGTCGACATGGTGAAGGAAAGACTGATCGACCGCGACACGGCGATCGCGCGCGTGGAACCGAGCTCGATCGACCAGCTACTGCACCCGGGCCTCGACCCCAAGGCGGAGAAGACGCTGATCGCCAAGGGCGTCGCCGCGTCGCCCGGCGCCGTCGCCGGCGAGGTGGTCTTCAGCGCCGACGACGCCGAAGCCGCGGCCGCCAGCAGCAAGAAAGTGATCCTGGTGCGCGTCGAGACGTCCCCGGAAGATATCCACGGCATGAGCGTCGCCGAGGGCATCCTCACGGCGCGCGGCGGCAAGGCCTCGCACGCCGCCGTCGTCGCCCGAGGCATGGGCAAGTCCTGCGTCGCCGGCTGCAGCGATCTCGACATTCGCTACGACGGCGAGTACTTCCTCGCCCGGGGCAGCATCCGGGTCGGTCGCGGCGAGTGGATCACGCTCGACGGCTCGACCGGAGAAGTGTTCCTCGGCAAAGTTCCGACCGTGCAAACCGAGGGTGAGTCGGGCGATTTTGCGATCCTCATGAGCTGGGCCGACAAGGCTCGTCGGCTCAAGATCCGCACCAACGCCGACACGCCGAAGGATGCGGCGGTAGCACGCAAGTTCGGCGCCGAGGGCATCGGCCTCTGCCGCACCGAGCACATGTTCTTCGAGGCCGAGCGCATCGACGTCGTCCGCGAGATGATCCTCGCTGCCGACACGGACGGCCGCGAGCGGGCGCTGGCCAAGCTCTTGCCGATGCAGCGCGGCGACTTCATCGCCATCTTCCGCGAGATGAACGGGCTGCCGGTGACCATCCGGCTCCTCGACCCGCCGCTCCACGAGTTCTTGCCGCAGACCGATGCCGACACGAACGAGTTGGCGGCCAAGATCGGCGTCGATGCCGGCACGCTGCGCGCGCGCCGTGATCAGCTGCACGAGCTGAACCCCATGCTCGGGCTCCGGGGCTGCCGACTGGGCATCGTCTACCCGGAGATCTACCGGATGCAGGTGCGGGCCATCATGGAGGCCGCCTGCACGGTCGCTCGCGAGGGAGCGAAGGTGATCCCGGAGATCATGATCCCGCTCGTCGGCCACGTGAACGAGCTGGCGCGACTCCGCAAGTCGTCGGACGAGCTCAGTCGCGCGATCATCGCCGAGACCGGCCAGAAGGTGGCCTACACGATCGGCACCATGGTCGAGGTGCCGCGCGCCTGCCTCACCGCCGACGAGATCGCCCGCGAGGCCGAGTTCTTCTCGTTCGGCACCAACGACCTCACGCAAATGGGCTTCGGTCTCTCGCGCGACGACGCCGCCACGTTCCTGCCGCAGTACGTCGAGAGCGGCATCCTCCCTGGCGACCCGTTCGCGAGCCTCGATGAGGGCGGTATCGGTCAGTTGCTGGAAATGGGCGTCCGCAAAGGCCGCGGGGCTCGTGCCGGCTTGAAGATCGGCATCTGCGGCGAGCACGGCGGCGATCCGAGCTCGATCGCCTTCTGCCACCGCATCGGGCTCGACTACGTGTCGTGCTCGCCCTACCGCGTGCCGGTCGCCCGTCTGGCGGCGGCGCAGGCGGCGATCGCCGGCACCCGGAAGAAGCCATGAGCGGTCCGGGCCGCCGCGGCATGGCGGTAGGCGTGCGCGGGACGACGCGCGTCTACGGCATCCTCGGCGACCCGGTCGCACACAGCCTCTCCCCGGCGATGCAGAACGCGGCCTTCGCAGCCGCCGGCAGCAGCGGCGTCTACGTCCCCTTTCCGGTCGCTGCCGGCGACCTGGCGGCGGCGATGGAAGGACTCTTCGCTGCCGGCGTCGCGGGACTGAACGTCACGGTGCCGCACAAGGAGGCCGCAGCGCGGCTCTGCGTCGCGCTGCGGCCGCGCGCCCGCGCCTGCGGCGCCGCCAACACGCTGATCCGCTCCGCCAGAGGATGGGTCGGCGACAACACCGACGGTGCCGGACTGCTCGCGTCACTGGCCGAGCACCGCTTCGACGGCCGCGGCAAGAACGTGCTCCTGATCGGTGCCGGCGGCTCGGCGCGGAGCGTCGCCCACGCCTTCACGCGCACCGGCGCCCGTCTCTTGATCGTCGCCAACCGTACGCCGAAGCGCGCCGTCGATCTCGTCGCAACGCTCAAGCGGCGCGACGTCTACGCTGCCGACCTCCGCGTGCTCGCGAACCCCGAGGTGCTCGGCCGCCTGGATCTGATCGTGAACTGCACCTCGACGAGCCTCGCGACCGCCACGCTCCCGACCATTCGCTTCGCCGACACGCGCCGCGACGTGCTCTGCTGCGATCTCATGTACGGAAAGCCTTCGCGCTTCCTCGCGCAAGCGCGCCGCGCCGGCCGGCGAGCGATCGACGGCACCGGCATGCTGCTGCACCAGGGCGCCCTCGCCTTCGCGCTGTGGACGGGAACGGCGGCGCCGATCGGGGCGATGCGCCGCGCGCTGCGCGCCGCGATCCGATCACTCTGAGCGCCCCGGCGCCCGTACGGCCGCCGGCAGCGGCGGCGGCGCCAGCACGCGCGTGATCGAAAGATAGGCGCTGCCCCCCGCCTCGGCGCCCCAGGACCCGAGGAGTTCGACTCGAAACGGCCATCCCGCGGGACGCAACGCAAGCCGGGCGCCGACCCCCATGAGGCGTGCCGTCGTATCGTTGATCGTGTGATCTTCATAGACGGCGAGAGCGAAGCGCCGCCCTGCGAGCAGATCCGAAACCAGCGTCCGCTGCAGGATCACTTCCTGGCCTTCGTCGGCGCGCGCTTGGACGCGGGTCAACGAGACCACGGCGCGTCCCTGCACCCGGGCGACGAACGCCAGTGTCGGAAGCCTGGCGCGGCGGCCGTCCTCCGCCGACGCCGGCAACAGCGTCACCACGGGGGAGATGCCGACCGGGCTCCGCTTCCAGCGGTCCATGAAGCGCGGCAACGAATCGGTCCCGGCGAAGTCGCCTGGCCGCTCGAACAGCCACCGCGCCGGTCCACGCGGGCCGTCCTCCGCCCGCGCCGCCGTCACGGCGGTAACGAGCAGGAGGAGGAGCGCGGGCGCGCGCGGCACGTGAATCGTCCTTTCGTCTCGAACGGTACGCCTGCGTGCGTATCGCAGGCAACGACAAAACGCCGCTCACGGAAACCGTCGCGCCTGCCGATATGGCGAAACGAGGCGAAGGGCGGCGGATGCGTTTGCGAAGTGCATGGCGACTTCGCAGGCGTCCCACCCGCTGCTCGTAGCCGTTGAGAACGGCGCTCGGCGCCTTTACGACGACGACCAGCATGCGACTCACGAAGCGACGCTCCACCCGAGCGCGCGGAGGCCTCCGCGCGTGACCACCATGTCCCGTCTCGGCGAGCTCCTGGTCCGACGCGGCCAGATCGAAGCCGCCCATCTCGAACGCGCCATGAGCGAGCAGCGCAACCACGGCGGCGCGCTCGCGAGCCATCTCGTCAAGCTCGGCTTCATCGACGAGGATGCGCTGCTCTCGTACCTCCAGAAGGAGTACCGCCTCCCGGTCGTCGACCCGTCCAACCTCGACATTCCGCCCGAGGTCCTCGGCCTGGTGCCGGCGGCGATGGCGCAGAAGCACCACCTCATCCCCGTGAACCTCGTGCGCTCGACGCTCACGATCGCCATGGCCGACCCTTCGAACCTGGTCGCCATCAACGAGGTGAAGTTCCTGACCGGCTACGACGTCAAGATCGCCGTCGCCGGAGCGAGCGCGATCCAGCGCGCCCTCGACCGCTACTACGACGCCGCCGCCAACTACGACCAGATGCTGAACGAGCTCGGCGAGTCCGGGGACGTGCAGCTGGTGCACGGCGAGGAAGAGGTCAACCTCCAGGACCTCGAGCGCGCCACCGAAGAGGCTCCGGTCGTCCGCCTGGTGAACGCCCTGCTCACCGATGCGATCAAGAAGCGCGCCAGCGACATCCACATCGAGCCGTACGAGAAGATGCTGCGGGTACGCTTCCGTATGGACGGCGTCCTCTACGAGATCATGCAGCCGCCGGTGAAGCTCAAGAATGCGATCACGTCGCGCGTCAAGGTCATGGCCTCACTCGACATCGCCGAGCGTCGCATGCCGCAAGACGGCCGCATCAAGATGAAGCTCGGCAACAACCGCGAGATGGACTTCCGCGTCTCGGTGCTGCCGACCATCTTCGGCGAGAAGGTCGTGCTCCGCCTCCTCGACAAGTCGAACCTCCAGCTCGACATGACCAAGCTCGGCTTCGAAGAGAAGGCGCTCGCCGATTTCAAAGACGCGATCTACCGTCCGCACGGCATGGTGCTGGTCACGGGTCCCACCGGCAGCGGCAAGACGACGACGCTCTACTCGGCGCTCGCCGAGCTCAACAAGACGGCCTCCAACATCTCGACCGCCGAGGATCCGGTCGAGTTCAACCTGGTCGGCATCAACCAGGTGCAGATGCACGAGGAGATCGGCCTCACGTTCGCAGCCTCGCTGCGCGCCTTCCTCCGCCAGGACCCCGACATCATCATGGTCGGCGAGATCCGCGACTTCGAAACCGCCGAGATCGGCGTCAAGGCCGCGCTTACCGGCCATCTCGTGCTGTCGACGCTGCACACCAACGACGCGCCCTCGACCATCAACCGCCTCCTCAACATGGGCGTCGAGCCCTTTCTGGTGGCGTCGTCGATCAACCTCATCATGGCGCAGCGCCTGGTGCGCGTCATCTGCGGCAGCTGCAGGGAAGAAGCGCCGATGACGCCGGAGGCGCTCCTCGAGATCGGGGCTCCGGTCGAGATGGCCGAGCACATGACGTGTCATCGCGGCGTCGGCTGCGGCAACTGCAACGGCACCGGCTATAAAGGTCGCCTCGCGCTCTACGAGGTGATGCCCATGAGCGACCCCATCCGCGACGCGGTCATCGCCGGCGCCTCCACGGCGGAGGTGAAGCGCACCGCGATCGCCACCGGCATGTCGACGCTGCGGCGCAGCGGCCTCAACAAGATCGCCGAAGGGGTGACGACCGTCGAAGAAGTGCTGCGGATCACCATGCCCGACTCGCAAGCGGGCTGACCTTCCTCCCCGGCATGTCGCTTGCTCCCTGCGTGGGTGCGCGGAGGTACGCCCGATGGTGAACATCCAAGATTTCCTTCAGTTGATGCTCGAAGCCGGGGCATCCGATCTCCACGTGACCCAGGACAGTCCGCCGTTGATCCGCGTCCACGGCGAGCTCCGGCCACTCGCGTACCCGCCGCTCACGGCGACCGACACGAGGCAGCTCTGCTACAGCATCCTCACCGAAGCCCAGAAGAAGAAGTTCGAGGAGGACAGCGAGCTCGACTTCTCCTTCGCGGCCAAGGGCGTCTGCCGCTTCCGCGGCAACCTCTACAACCAGAAGGGCGCCGTCGGCGGCGCCTTCCGGGCCATTCCCTACGAGATCCCGCCCCTCGAAAAGCTCGGCCTGCCGCGCTCGGTCCTGGAACTCGCCGGCCTGCCGCGCGGGCTCGTACTCGTGACCGGTCCCACCGGCAGCGGCAAGTCGACCACGCTCGCAGCCATCATCGACAAGATCAACGTCGCCCGCCCCGAGCACATCATCACGGTCGAGGACCCGATCGAGTTCGTGCACAGCCACAAGCGCGCCATGATCAACCAGCGCGAGGTCTTCGCGGACACGCACGGCTTCGCAGCCGCGCTCAAGCACGTACTGCGGCAGGATCCCGACATCGTGCTGATCGGCGAAATGCGCGACCTGGAGACGATCGAAGCCGCCCTGGTCGTCGCCGAGACCGGTCACCTGGTCTTCTCGACACTGCACACCAACTGCGCCGTACAGACCATCAACCGCGTGATCGACGTCTTCCCGCCGCACCAGCAGGAGCAGGTGCGGGCGCAGTTGTCGCTGGTGCTTCAGGGCGTCGTGTCGCAGCAGCTCATCCCGCGCGCCGACGGCCGCGGCCGCTGCCTCGCCGCCGAGGTGATGATTCCGAACGCCGCCATCCGCAACCTCATCCGCGAGTCGAAAGTGCACCAGATCTACTCGCAGATGCAGGTCGGCCAGCAGAAGTTCGGCATGCAGACGATGAGCCAGGCGCTGCTCGACCTGCACCAGCGCCGCCTGATCACCACCGACGAGGCGCTCGGCCACGCGACCGAACCCGACGAGCTCAAGACGATGATGGGACACCAGGCCGGAGGCATCGACAAGGTCCGGCCCATGACGCGGCACTGAGCGCGCCGCGTCGCAGCGAACGAAGGAGGCGATGAGCCATGCCGGTTTTCAAGTGGGTGGGCGTCGGGCCGAACGGCGAGACCATGCGCGGCGAGATGGAGGCGATGACCCGCCAGGCGGTCATCACGCGCCTGCGCACCCAGCGCATCAACCCGGCGCCGGAGAAGATCAAGGAGAAGGGCAAGGGCTTCGATCGCGAGATCAACCTGCCGTCGTTCGGGGCGCCGGTGAAGCAGCACGACATAGTGATCTTCACCCGCCAGTTCGCGACCATGATCGACGCCGGACTACCGCTCGTGCAGTGCCTCGAAATCCTCTCGCAGCAGTCCGACAGCAAGGCGCTCTGTAAAGCGCTCAAGGAGGTGAAGGAGGAAGTCGAGGCCGGGTCGACCTTCGCGGCAGCCCTCAAGAAGCACCCGAAGATCTTCTCCGACCTCTACGCCAACATGGTCGCGGCGGGCGAGGTCGGCGGCATCCTCGACACCATCCTGAACCGCCTGGCGTCGTACATGGAGAAGATCGTCAAGCTCAAGAGCAAGATCAAAGGCGCAATGATCTACCCCGCTTGCATCATCGCGGCGGCGGTCCTGGTGACCGGCATCCTGCTCGTCTACGTGATCCCGGTCTTCGCCGAGCTCTTCAACAGCTTCGGCCAGGCGCTGCCGGCTCCGACCCAGTTCGTCATCAACCTCTCGAACTTCACCATCAACAACTTCTGGATCATCGTCGGCGGCATGATCGCCGTCGCGGGCGGCTTCGTGTTCACGTCCCGCACCGAGCAGGGCCGCTACTACCTCGACAAGATCGGCCTGCGCTTGCCGGTCTTCGGCGACCTCATCCGCAAGACCGCGATCGCCCGCTTCGCGCGCACTCTCGGCACCTTGGTGTCGTCGGGCGTCCCGATCCTGGACGCGCTCACCATCACCGGCCGCACCGCCGGCAACAAGATCATCGAGGAGGCGATCTTCGCGACCCGCGCCAGCATCAGCGAGGGCAAGACCATCGCCGAGCCGCTGATCGCCTCCAAGGTCTTCCCGCCGATGGTCTGCCACATGATCGCGGTCGGCGAGACCACCGGCGCCCTCGATCAGATGCTGCAGAAGATCGCCGATTTCTACGAAGACGAGGTCGACAACGCCGTCGCCAACCTGACTTCGCTCATGGAGCCGATGGTGATCCTGATACTCGGCGGCCTGATCGGCGGTCTGGTGGTGTCGATGTACCTGCCGATCTTCAAGCTCGGATCGGTGATGTCCTGAGATGGGCGAGCTCGCCGTCGCGGGCGCCGACGCCGGGGCGGCGGCGGCGCGCGACCAATCGCTCCGCCGACGGCTCGGCTGGTTCCTCGTCGTCCGCACCGTCCTGGTGACGGCGTTCCTGGCGTTCGCGGCCTGGGTGTACGGGCCGCAAGCGGCCACCGGACCGGACCCGCGGCTCGGCCTGATCGCGCTCGGCTACGGCGTCACCGCGATCTCGGCGCTCATGCTGCCGCGCGTCCGGCGCATCGCCTTCTTCGCCGACGCTCAGGTCGGCGTCGATCTGGCGCTGGTGACGCTGGTGATCCTCGCCACCGGCGGCCTCGCGAGTCCACTCGCGGTCCTCTACAACGTCGTCATCCTGAACAGCGCGCTCCTGCGGCTCGGACACGGCATCATCGCCACGGCCACGGCTGCCGCGGTCGCCTACGGGGCGCTGATGGCCGATCTCGTGGCCACGGCTCCCGGCGCACCGGCGCTCGGCCCGCACGCCGTCAGCCACGGCACCATCATCCTCTCTTTCTTCGCCATCGCCGGTCTGGCGCGCTACCTGACGGCGCAACTCGCTGCCGCCGAGCGCCTGCTCGCGGCCCGCCAGGAGGACCTCGGACGCATCGAGGTCCTGCAGCAATTGGTGGCCAACGCCGTCGACAACGGCCTCGTCGCGACCGACGGCAGCGGCCGCATCGTCTCCGCCAACCCCACCGCCGCCGAGATCCTGGCGCTGCCGCCCGCGGCCTCGGGCATCGCCCTCGACGACGTCCTGCCCGGTGCCGCCGCGCTCGCCGCCGGCGACACCCCGGTCGAGCTCGTGCTCGGCGATCCCGTCGGACCGCAGCACCACCTGCGGGTCAAGGTGGAGACGCTCACCGATACCTATCAGCGCGCCATCGGCCGCATCTTCGTGCTCCAGGATGTGACCACCGTCCGCGACCTCGAGTCCCGTTTGCGCGAGCAGGAGCAGCTCGACGCCTACGCCGATACCGTGCGCACCGCGAGCGCAACCAACGTCTCCGCCTTCGAGGGGCTGGTCGGCGAGAGCGAGGCGATGCGCCGCGTCTTCGGCCTCATCGAGAAGGTCGCGCCGAGCGACTCGACGGTGCTCGTGACCGGCGAGAGCGGCACCGGGAAGGAGCTCGTCGCCCGCGCCATCCACAAGCGCAGCGCCCGCGCCGCCCATGATTTCGTCCCCGTGAACTGCGGCGCGATCCCGGAGACGTTGATCGAAAGCGAGCTCTTCGGCCACGTGCGCGGAGCCTTCACCGGCGCTACCACCGACCGGCCTGGCCTCTTTCGTCAGGCGCACCGCGGCACCATCTTCCTCGACGAGATCGGCGAGCTGCCGCTGCCGATGCAGGTGCGCCTGCTCCGCGTCCTCCAGGAGCGGCAGATCGTTCCGGTCGGCGGCACGACCGCCGTGCCGGTCGACGTCCGCGTCGTCGCCGCGACCAACCGCGACCTCGAGCGCTGCGTCGCCCAGGGCAAGTTCCGCGAGGATCTCTACTACCGGCTGAACGTCATCCGCATCGAGATGCCGTCGCTGCGCGCCCGACCCGAGGACATTCCCCTCCTCATCGTCCACCTGCTGCGCACCTGCTCGGCGCGCCACGGCAAGGCCGTCGAGCGCGTCTCGCCGCGGACGCTGCGGACGCTATGCACCTATGGATACCCCGGCAACATCCGCGAGCTCGAGAACGTGATCGACCACGCGATCACCCTCTGCGAGGGCGACACGCTCACCGAGCACGACCTGCCGGCACAGGTCGTGGCGCACGGCGAGGCCGCCGCCGCAGCCAGCGAGCCCGAGCCGCCGACGCCGCCCGTCTTCGGCGACGGCTGCAACCTCGACGAGCAGCTCGCCACCTACGAAAAGGACATGCTGCTCGCGGCCCTCGAGCGCGCCGGCGGCGTCCGCAAGCGCGCCGCCGAGCTCCTCGGCATCAAGTACCGGAGCCTCCGCCATCGGCTCTCCAAGTACGGCCTAGCCGCCGCCGACGACGACGACCTCGACCTCGGCTCGGCGCTGCACTGAGACAACGCTACCCGAGGCCCCGCAGACCTCGCACCCTGGCGTCCACAGGTCGGGCGTCGACGCCGGACGGAGCCCAGCCAGTGCGCACCGCAACGGGCGATGACAGTGGCCCGAGCTCAGCGAGCACGGTGCGGAGCACGCGGGCCCCGAGGTGCGCAGCGCCGAATGTGCTGGCTGCGGCCAGAGTCGCGGGTCTGCTGCCCGTAAGCAGCCGTCTGCCCATGGCGCAGCGGCTGCGCGCCATGCTGTCGCCGACCCGATCAGCGGCGCTTTCGTGACGGTCAAAAAATGTCACCGTCAAGGAATTCGCCGGTTTTTGACAGCTTCTCTGCGCGCCCGCATTGCGCTCTCGTACACGAAGCGGCGTTGCGGACGCAGAAGCGACTCGCGGATCGAACGAGCGCGGAAGTGAGAAATCCGCGCCGCCATTGGCAGCGCCCGCCGCCGCCGCGCTCCACGAGCGCGCTTCGCCCGCCGCTGGCACCTCGCTTGCTCCGGCAGCGCTCCAACAAATTCGGCTTCGGGACGATGAACGCCCCGAGACACTAGGAGGCAGACACACTATGACTAAGCAGAATCAGTCCGGTTTCACCCTGATCGAGCTTCTGGTCGTCGTCGCGATCATCGGCATCTTGGCCGCGATCGCGATCCCGCAGTTCGCCGCGTATCGCGCCAAGGGCTTCGACGCCCGGGCCGAGAGCGACTGCCGCAACGCCGCGACGGCCCAGGAAGCGTACTTCGTCGACCACGCCACGTACTCGGCCGACGCCGCCTCGCTGCCCGGATTCGTGCAGTCCCAGGACGTCAACGTGGCGCTCACCGGGAGCGACACCGAGTTCAGCGTCACCTGCGATTCGCCGAAGGGTACCAGCGGCTTCCAGTGCGTGTGGACGAGCAACCCTAACGTCGGCGACCCGAACATGGTCTGCACCGCGCCGTAAGGGCGGCGATCGGCCAAGACTGGTGTGACCATCACGGCGCGGGCGGTCCTTCGGGTCCGCCCGCGCCGCTATTTCGTAAGGAGGGAGAGGGTTCGCGAATGCGCGAGCGGCTGACCTTGCACGGGCTCTGGATCGCGACCGCCATCACCATCCTCGTCCCCTCCTACGCCGACCCCGACCTCTGGGGTCATCTGCTCTTCGGATCCTCGCTCCTCGCCGGCAGCGTCCCCCTCGCGAACACCTTCGCGTACACGACGCCGGCGCAGCCCTGGGTGAACCACGAGCTGCTGGCGGAAGGGGCGATGGCCTTGGCCTACCGGCTCGCGGGATCGGCGGGCCTGGTGACGTTGAAGGTCGTACTCGGGCTCGCCACCGCCGCGGTGCTGTGGCGGACGGCGCAGCGGTGGAGCGGCGACGCGATCGCCGCCACGCTCGCGGTGGTGTTCGCGCTCTACGCGATGCGCCCGGGCTTCATGATCAGGCCCCAGCTCTTCACCATGCTCTTCCTCGCGGTGACGCTCGAGATCGTGCGGGCGAGCCGAGGCCGCGCCGCAGGGATCGCCTGGTGGCTGCCGCTCCTCGTCGCGCTCTGGGTGAACGTGCACGGCGGCGTGCTCGCCGGCATCGGGCTCGTCGCCGTGGCGCTGGCGACCGCACGCGCCGCAGAGCTCTGGCACGGCACGCTCCGGGCGCGCGATGTAGCGACAGCGGCAACGCTCCTCGCGGCGACGGCGGCGGCGCTCGCCTTGAACCCGTACGGTATCCGGCTCGTCGAGTTCCTGTTGCGCGACGTCACGCCGACGGTGCCGATCACCGAGTGGGCGCCGGTCGGACTCCTCGACGCGTCGTTTCCCGTCTTCAAGCTCATGCTGCTCGCGACGGCGGCCGGGGTCGTGATCGTCCGTCCGCGGCTCGCCGAGATCGCCGTCGTCGCCATAACCGCTACCGTCGCGCTCCGTCACCAGCGCCATATCCCGCTCTTCGCGATCGCCGCGGCGCCGCTCGTCGCCGCAACCCTAGTGGCACTCGGCCGGCGCTGGCGCGTCGCCGCCGGCAGCGAGCTACCGCCGCTCGTACGCTCGGCGCTCACCGCCGCGGCGACCATGCAGCTCGTGTTCGCCGCCCTCCTGGTCGGCACCTGGCGCGGCCAGATCACGGTGCTCCCTAGCCTCTACCCCGTACAGGCGGTGCGCTTCCTGGTGCAGAACGACATCGTCGGCAACGTCGCGTTGCCGTTCAGCTGGGGCGAGTACGCACTCTGGGCGCTGCCCCGGGGCTCGCGGGTGGCCGTCGACGGCCGTTTCACTACCGCCTACCCGAACGACCTCCTCGCTGCCGCCTGGCGCTTCATGACCGGCGAGCCCGGATGGGACGACCTCCTCAACGAATACCCGACCGACGTCGTCATCGCCGACCGCAAGCACGGCTCGGCCGCCCGCCTGCGCGGCCATCCGGACTGGCAGTACGTCTACTCGGACCCCGTGAGCCTGATCTTCCTGCGCGTCGGAGAGCGGCACGCCGACGTGCTCGCGCGCTTCCACGCCGGTCGGCTCGTCTACGACCGCCAGCCCTTCGCGACGACCTTCCCGGCCGTCGATCGCTCATGGACGCCGCGGCGCGGTGCGCGCCTGGCCGCGAGCGCCTTCGTCCCGCCGATCGGCCCCTGAGTTATCCGAGGTTAACGGACCGCCGGTCTCTGCTACAGTGACCCGCGACATGGAGATCCCGACGCTGGCGTTCGTCTTCGTCTTCGGCGCGATCATCGGCAGCTTCCTGAACGTCTGCATCGCGCGGCTGCCCGACGGACGCTCGATCGTGAAGCCGCCCTCGCACTGTCCGAAATGCCGGACCTTCCTCGCCTGGTACGACAACATCCCCGTGCTCAGCTACCTCGTGCTCGGCGGCCGCTGTCGCTCCTGCCACGTCCGCATCTCGCCGCTCTACCCTGCGGTCGAGGTGTTGACCGGCGCCCTCGCGGTCGCCCTCTTCCTGCGTCTCGGGCCGACCCTCGCCTTCGCCGGCTACTTCGCATTCGCCGCCGCGCTCGTCGTCATCACCTTCATCGACCTCGACCACCGGATCATCCCCGACGTCATCAGTCTGCCGGGTATCGTCATCGGCCTCGCGTTCGCGCTGGTGTCTCCGCTCGTCACCCCTCGCGACGCCCTCCTCGGCGTCCTCGCCGGCGGGGGCACGCTCCTAGCGGTCGCCTGGAGCTACCAGAAGCTCCGCGGCGTCGAAGGCATGGGCGGCGGCGACGTCAAGCTCCTCGCCATGATCGGCGCCTTCCTCGGCTGGCAGAGCATCTTCGTGACGCTCTTCGTCGGCTCGGTGATCGGCTCGCTGATCGGCGTCGCGCTGATGCTCTATGAGGGCGCCGATACGAAGCTCGCGATCCCGTTCGGGCCGTTCCTCGCCGGCGGCGCCCTCGTCTACCTGTTCTGGGGCGAACGCATCCTCGCCTTCTATTTCGGCAGCTGAGAGTCCCGGGGAGCCCTCCCGCGCCGCCCCCTCGGGGGCGGCGACCGGCTACGAATAGCGATTCCCCGGGAGCAGCCGCCGTGTAGAACCGCCCCCGGAGGTGGCCGGCGTGGACATCGGCAGCGAAGGTAGCGGCTTCACGGCCTTGGAGCTCATGATCGTCGTCGGAGTCTTCGCAGCTCTGGCGGCTGGCGCGGTTCTCGGGTGGGCGCGGCTCGAGCCGGTCTTCCGCCTCGACGCGGCGACGCACGCGCTCGCGGCCGACCTCCACGACGCGCGTGTGCTCGCGATCGCCTCGGCAGCGCGCGCCCGGCTCGTCTTCACCGGCGGCGCCACGAGCTACCGCATCGAGCAGGCCGACGATACCGGGGCCTTCCACCTGGCGACGGTGCGGACGCTGCCGCGCGGCGTCCGCGTCGCCGGCGCCAACTCCGGCGGCGACCTGGTGTTCTCGCCGCGCGGCACCACCGAGAACGGCACCGTGGTGCTGATCGATCGGCGCGGGCTGCGGGCGACCCTGCGGCTGAACCAGCGCGGTCGGGTCACGATCGAGCGGGGACGGACGTGAAGCGGCGCCAGGCGGGATCGGCGCTCGTCGAAGCCCTGGCCGCACTCGTGCTCGCGGCGCTCGCGAGCGCGCTCGTAGCCTCGGCGGCGCGCAGCGCTCTCCGGGCCGCGCATCGCGCCGCGACCCTGGAGCGGACCACGGCGCTGGCCGGCCGCGAGCTCGCACGTCTCGCGGCGACCGCAGTCACCGCGGCGAGCGACGATGCGACGCTCGCGGTCGCGGGCTTTCCGGATGCGGTCACGTGCACCCGCACGGTCGAGCGTCACGGAATCGTCGCCGATCTCCGCGTCGACGTCGCTGCCGGACGGCCTGTGGAACGTGTCGCGCTCCGCACGCGCCGCCTGCTGCCGCCGCCGCCGGGGGAGTGATGCCCGATCCCGCACGCGGCATGACCCTGGTCGAGCTCCTGGTCGGCATGATGCTCGGTCTGGTCGCGACAGCAGCGCTCGGCGTCGTGCTGCGTGCCGGTCTCGCCGCGAGCCTCCGCGCCGGCGCCGACGCCGAGGTCGCGATCGAGACGGCGGCGGCCGTCGATCAGTTGGTGCGCGATCTCCGCTCCGCGGGCTACGATCCGCGCGGCGCCGGCTTCCCGGCCTTCCGCCTGACCGCTGCCGACCGCGTCGAGCTGCAGGCGGACCTCGACGGCGACGGCGCGATCGACGGCAACTCCGAGGAGCGCGTGGCCTACAGGGTGGCGGTGGCTAGCCGCAGCCTGCAGCGCATCGTCGGCGCCCAGTCGTTGCCGATCCTCGCCGACGTCGAGAGCTCGGGACTGCGTCTGGCGTGGTTCGACGCCGCCGGCAACGCCCTCGATCCGGACGACTCGGCCACCGCCGAAGCGGCTCGGTTCGTCGCCATCGAGATCGCGGCGACGCCGTCCGGACGACCCGTGGCCCGTCTCCACGGCGGCGCGCAGCTCCGCAACCGATGAGCGCCCGCGGTAGCGCGCTCGTCGCGGCGCTCCTCCTGATGGCGCTCGCCGGCATCCTCGCGACCGGGCTCGCCGAGCTCGGGCGCCGCGCCCTCGCCCGCGCCCGACTCGACCGCGATGGAGTCCGCGCCGCCTACCTGGCCGAGGCGGGCATCGCCGACGTCGTGGCGACGCTGCCGCCCGGCTGGTCGTTCACCGACGCGCTGGCGACCTATCCGGCACTGCCGCCGGCGAACGGACCCGCCTGGACGTGGAGCGCCGGCCTCACCGACGACCCCGACGAGACGCCGCGCGACGACGCGCGAGATGTCAACGCACGTGTCATCCTGCGCGTGAACGCCTTCGGTCCCGCACCCGTCCGCCGCCGCCTCGAAGCCGTAATCGGCCGCGAAAGCGTGCCGCTTCAGCCCGGCGCCCTGACCCTGGGAGGGGATCTGCAGTCGCTGGCTGCAGATTTTTCTCTGGACGGCCGAGACTTCGATATGGCCAGCGGCTGCACTGCTCTCGGCGCCGAGCTCGCCCGCGCCGGCCTGGCACTGCCGGAAGGCGCCGGGATGCCGATCCTCGCGCATCCTGAACGGATAACCGGAAGCGGCGCGGCGCCGAGCATCGCGCGTACGGCGGCGCCGTCGTACGCCGAGGTCGCGGGCGACTCGCGGGCGCTGCGGCTCGCAGCCGGCGCGCTGCCGGCGATGCTCGGCGATCTCGCAATGCCGCGCTTCACGAGCGTCGCCGGCGACGCCGAGGCCGACCAGCCGACCACCGGCGCCGGCGTGCTCTGGGTAGCGGGGCGCCTCCGGGTCACGGCGCGGCTCGCCTTCACCGGCGCCGTCGCCGCCGCCGACGGCATCGAGGTCGCCCCCGGCGCCACGCTCGAGGTGTGCGGCGGCGCCTGGGCGGGCGGCGCCGGCGCCTTCGCAGCCGCAGGCGGCGGCTTCGTGCGCGCCAGCACCGCCGCCCTCCGCCGCGCCGCCACCCTCGCCCCTCTGCCGGCGCGGGCACGCCTGATCGCCGTGCGCGAAGCCCCGTGAACGAAAGGATGCCCATGGTAGACACGATCCTCGTCGTCGACGACAGCCCGGACATCGCGCTCATCAGCGCCCGCATGCTCACACGTCACGGTTATGCCGTCATGACCGCAAACAGCGGCACCGAGGCGCTGGCGATGATCGCGCGCCGGCGGCCGAGCTGCGTCCTCCTCGACGTGATGATGCCGGGCATGAACGGCCTCGACGTGCTCCGCGCGCTCAAGGCCAACCCTGCGACTGCGACCATTCCGAGCATCATGGTCACCGCCAAATCGGCCGACGACGACCTGTTGAGCGGCTACCAGCAGGGCGCCGACTACTACATCACCAAACCCTTCACCGCCGACGAGCTGGTGCACGGCGTGCGTCTAGTGCTCGGAAGTCCGGGGGCGCAGCCGTCGCCGCGTGCGACCTGAGAACGGCGGCAGCAGCCGGCGGGATCAGGTCGAGAGGAGGCCCACGATGGCCGCGACGATCATGATAGTCGACGACAACGAGAACGCCGTCCACATGACCGCCCGCATGCTCTCCGGCTTCGGCTTCGAGGTGATGACGGCGCTCGACGGACCGAACGCGCTGGCGCAGCTCGCCGAGCGCCGTCCGGACTGCATCCTGCTCGACATCATGATGCCGCGCATGAGCGGCCTCGAGGTTCTCGCGCGCTTGCAGCACGACCCCGCGACCGCCGCCATACCCGTCATCCTGCTGACCGCGAAGAGTCAGGACGAGGACGTGCTCGCAGGCTACAAGGACGGCGCCGAGTACTACCTCACCAAGCCGTGCAGCTCTCGCGATCTCGTCTATGCCATCCGACTCGTGCTCGGAAGCCTGCGTTCCCAGGCTCCGAACCCGCCCGGCTGAGCATTCCCGGAATACCCCGACGTAGACCTCGCCGACGCGGCGGGCTACAGTTCCCGCCCTGCGAGGTCGCCGACGTGAGTCCATCGAACCGAGCCCGCGGGTGTCTGATCACGGTCGAGGGGATCGACGGCGCCGGGAAGAGCACGCAGGTCGAGCATCTGGCGACGCTGCTCGCGGCACGCGGGCTGCGGACGCTCACCACGCGCGAGCCCGGAGCGACGTCGCTCGGTCGTGAGCTCCGGCGCTTGTTGCTCGCCCGCGAGCTCGCCCTGGCCTCCGACGCCGAGCTCTTCCTCTTCCTCGCCGACCGCGCCGAACACGTCGCAACCGTCATCGCGCCGGCGCTCGCCGCCGGCGCGGTGGTCCTCTGCGACCGCTTCGCCGATTCCACGATCGCGTATCAGGGGCACGGCCGCGGCCGCGACCTCGCGCGCGTGCGGCGCTGGAGCGACGAGAGCAGCGCCGGCATAGCGCCCGACTTGACCCTGCTCCTCGATTGCCCGATCGCTCTCGGCGCCGAGCGTCGGCGGCACGAGAACGATCGCTACGAGATTCTCGACTCGAGCTTCCACGAGCGCGTCCGCGCCGGATTCCTCGTCGAAGCCGCGGCTGCGCCCCAGCGCATCCGCCGGATCGACGCCAGCCGCCCGCTCGCCGAGGTCAGCGCCGAGGTCGCGCGCGTGACGCTCGCCTGGCTCGATGCCCGCGGCTACTCCGCCGCGCCGGCCTCGGCGAGCGCGTGAGCATGCCGCCGCGCCGTCCCGCCTCGCCGCCGGACCGAGCACCGGCCGCAGCGGCAGCCGTCGGTCGCTTCGCCGACGTGCGCGGTCACGAGCGAGCGATCACGCATCTCCGCCGCGGCTTCGAGGCGGGCCGGCTCGCGCACGCGTTCGTGTTCACCGGGCCCGAGGGCGTCGGGAAGCTGACGGTCGCGCGCCTGCTCGCAGCCGGACTGCACTGCGACGTCGCCCCGTTCGACGCCTGCGGCGGCTGCGGCGCCTGCCGCACGATCGCCGCCGGCACGCATCCCGACGTGCGCATCGTCGCCGGCCCGCTGGACGGCAAGCGCGACATCTCGATCGAGCAGGTCCGCGATCTGCAACGCGAGCTCGGCTTCCGCTCGCTCTCGCAGCATCCCAAGGTCGGCATCATCGACGACGCTCACCTGCTCACGGCGCAAGCACAGAATGCGCTCTTGAAGACTCTCGAAGAGCCGAGCGGCGACAGCGTGCTCGTACTGGTCGCCGTTCAACAGTCGGCGCTGCTGCCGACGATCCTGTCGCGCTGCCAGCGGGTGAGCTTCGGGCCGCTTCCTACCGCGGACGTCGTCGCCATTCTGGAGCGTCGGGGCCGGAGTGCCACCGAGGCGCGCGCGCTCGCTGCCTACGCCGACGGCAGCCCAGGCGTCGCGCTGGGGCTCGATCCGGAGCTCTTCGACCGCCGCCGGCGCGAGCTGCTGACCGCGCTCGCGGGGCTTCGCGGCGCCGACTTCAAGAAGCTCGTCGACTTCGCGCAGACGCTCGCCGGCGAGGACAAGGATCCGGCGGCGGTTCTGGCGCTCGTGGCGTCGTGGCACCGCGACCTCCTGCGCCGCGCCGTGCTCGGCGCCGACGCCGAGCTGCAGAACGCCGACCTCGCCGCCGCGATCGGAACCCCCGACGTCGGGCGCAGTCTTCGCAATCTCGAGACGACGTATGATACGATGCGCGCCCTGCGTCGGAACGCCAACCGCAACCTAGCCCTCGTCCGGATGCTGATGCGCTTCGAGTGATCATGACCAGCACTTCCCATTCGTCCACGCCGCCGTGCCTGGTCGGCGTCCAGTTCCAACCCGCCGGCCCGATCCACGACTACGACTGCGGCGGACTGGACCTGGCGCGCGGGGATCGCATAGTCGTCGAGATGGCGCGCGCCACGGCGCTGGCGACGGTGGCGCGCCCGCCGCGGCCGCGCACCGACGCCGGCGACGGCGTGCCGCGCGTGCTCCGGCGCGCCGACGAGCACGACCTGGCGCGCGACGAGCGCAACCAGGCCCGGCGGCACGAAGCCCTGCGTTTTTGTCTCGAACGCATCCGCGCCCGCGGCATGTCCATGAAGCTCGTGAAGGTGGACGTGCTCTTCGACGGCAGCAAGGTGATCTTCTACTTCACCGCCGAGGGGCGGGTGGACTTCCGCGAGCTCGTCCGCGACCTGGCGCAGGGCCTACGCAAGCGGATCGAGATGAGGCAGATCGGCTCCCGCGACGAGAGCAAGATGATCGGCGGCATCGGACCGTGCGGGCGCGAGCTCTGCTGCTCGACCTGGCTCCGCGATTTCCAGGCCGTCTCGGTGCGGATGGCGAAAGAACAAGGGCTCTCCCTCACCCCATCGAGGCTCTCGGGCATGTGCGGTCGACTCAAGTGCTGCCTGCGCTACGAGTACGCTACCTACCTCGAGCTCCGGCGCGGGCTTCCGAAGGTCGGCGCCAGGGTCGAGTCGGTCAAGGGCGACGGGGTCGTGCTGCGCCACGACGTCCTCAAGCAGACCGCCGTCGTGCGGCGGGCGGACGACGGCGTCGAGGTCGAGGTCACGCTCGAAGATCTGGTCGAGCAGCGTGCCGGCTGACGCGACCGCGACCGGCGTGCGGCACCTGTACGTAACGACGCCGCTCTACTACGTGAACGGCGAGCCGCACCTCGGCTCCGCGTACACGATCCTCATCTGCGACACCGTCGCACGCTTCTACCGCCAGCGCGGCTACGACACCTACTTCCTGACCGGCACCGACGAGCACGGCGACAAGATCGCCGAAGCCGCCGCCGCCGCCGGCGAAGAGCCGAAGGCCTACGCCGACCGCATCAGCGCTATCTTCCGCAGCACCTGGGAGCAGAGCGGCCTCGCCTACGATCGTTTCATCCGCACTACCGACGCCGATCACATCCGCACCGTCCAGGAGATCCTGCAGCAGGTCTACGACGCCGGCGACATCTACTTCGGCAGCTACGGTGGCCTCTACTGCAAGGGTTGCGAACGCTTCTACACCGAGAAGGAGCTGGTCGACGGGAAGTGCCCCGACCACAGGACGACCCCGGACTTCATCGCCGAGGACAACTACTTCTTCCGCATGGGCAAGTACCAGGAGCGCCTCCTCACGGCGCTCGCCGCCAAACCCGATCTCGTGCGCCCCGAGCGCTATCGCAACGAGGTGCTGGCGATGCTGCGGGAGCCGCTGGAAGACCTCTGCATCTCGCGCCCCAAGAGTCGCCTCACCTGGGGCATCGAGATGCCCTTCGACGACCGCTTCGTCACCTACGTCTGGTTCGACGCGCTCATCAACTACGTTACCGCCGTGCGCTCGCTCGGTCGCGAGCGCTGCGACGCGCTCTGGCCGGCAGCGCAGCACTTCATCGCCAAGGACATCCTGAAGCCGCACGCGATCTACTGGCCGACGATGCTCATGGCCGCCGGTCTGCCGCTCTACGACCACCTGAACGTTCACGGCTACTGGACGGTCGACGGCCAGAAGATGTCGAAGAGCCTCGGCAACGTCGTGCGGCCGCTCGACATGCAGGCCAAGTACGGGCGCGACGCCTTCCGCTACGTGCTGCTGCGCGAGAGCGTCTTCGGCCTCGACGCCGACTTCCGCGAGGACGCTCTCGTGACCCGCATCAACGCCGACCTCGCCAACAACGTCGGCAACCTCGTGAGCCGCACGCTCTCGATGCAGCACAAGTACTTCGCCGGCGCGGTGCAGCCGCTAGGCGAGCAGCGGCCCGAGGACGCGGCGCTCGCCGCCGCCTTCGCGGCAGCCGCGCGCGAGGTGGATGCTCAGGTCGCCGAGCTGATGCTGTCGCGAGCCCTCGAGGCGATATTCCGCGCCGCCGATCACGCCAACAAGTACATCGTCGAGACCGCGCCCTTCACGCTCGCCAGGGATCCGGCGACCAAGCCGCGCGTCGGCGCCATCCTGCACAATCTGCTGGAGGCACTGCGGTCGACCGCGCAACTCGCGGCGCCGTTCATCCCGGAGACGGCGACCCGCATCGTCGAGCTGCTGAACCTCCCTGCCGACGCGTTGCGGGTGCCGGGTGCCGCATGGGGTACCGCATTCCCCGCCGGGCACGTCGTGCGGAAGCCCGTCCCGCTCTTTCCCCGTATCGAGGCCTGAGGGCGCGCCGGCGATGACGACGGGGAGCAACGACGGCACCGCGACTCCGCGTCCGCGCGCCGCCTCCTGGCGGCCGCCGGCGACGGTCGTGCCGCTGATCGACTCGCACTGCCACCTAGATCAGGACGCCTTCGCCGCCGACCGCGACGCGGTGATCACACGCGCCCGCGCCGCCGGGGTCGAACGCATGATCACCGTCGGCGCCGGAGGCGCGCTCGCGAGCAACGAGGCGGCAGTGGCGATCGCCGCGGACACCCCAGGCATCTTCGCCGCGGTAGCCGTCCATCCTCACGACGCGAGCGCCATCGCCGCGGACACCTGGGGGGAGCTCCGCCGTCTATGGGCGCACCCGAAGGTGGTCGCGGTCGGCGAGACCGGCCTCGACTACTACTACGAGCATTCGCCGGCCGAGGTGCAGCAGCGCCATCTCCGCCGCTTCGTTCGCGAGGCGGGCCGCGCCGGGCTGCCGCTCGTGATCCACTGCCGCGACGCCTTCCCCGACCTCTTGCGCATCTTCCGAGAGGAGGACGCGGCGGCGGTCGGCGGCGTCATTCACTGCTTCAGCGGTTCGCCGGCCGAAGCCGACGCCTGCCTGGCGCTGGGTTTCGCGCTCTCCTTCTCCGGCATCATCACCTTCAAGACCGCCGGCCGGCTGCGCGAGGTAGTGCGCGCAACGCCCCGCGACCGCATCCTGATCGAGACCGATGCGCCCTTTCTGGCTCCCGTTCCGCACCGCGGTAAGCGCAACGAGCCCGGCCTGGTGCGGCGGGTCGCCGAGGAGATCGCCGACAGCCTCGGGATCGATCTCGCGGAGGCGGCGCGGCTCACGACGGCCAACACCGAGCGCGTCTTCCGACTGCCGAGTCCGACCGATACGTAGACGCAGCGGAGCTGCCCGGTACACGGCTCCGTCCACTGCCGCGCAGCCCCCGCGGGAGAGTCGAGCGCAGCGCCTCCCGGAATCCGCTCAGTCGTCGTCGTCGGATGCGCTCGAGCGATAGTCGTTCGGCTGGGCGGTGCAGATGGCCCACAGGACGGCGCCGATCATGAACGCCAGCACGGCCTCGAGGCCGAGGAACGCCGCCACCTTGAGCCCGGCAAAGCGCGGCGAGACGAAGCGGACCAGCCAGCCCGCCGCCTCGTCGGCGAGCGCGGTCGTGAAGGCGAGGCTCACGATCCACGCCTTCCAGCGGTTCGCCATCGGCACGAAGAGCACGAGGTGCGTCATCGTCAGCACCAGAATACCCATCGCGAAGAGATGGAAGTGGGTGATCTCGAGCAGTCCCTGGTAGCTCCGCGGCTGCGTGAACGTCGCCTCGTTGCCGAGATAGTACGCCACCACCGATGCCGGATTCAGGGTCATCTTCGCGAAGTAGAGGAGCGCGTTCGTGATCCAGAGGAGCGCGACGAACACCAGGAACCACACCAGGACGAGGCGGAGCAGCCAATTGTTTCGCCAATCGGGGGTGACGGTGAAGCGCATTCACCGTCACCCGGGAGCCGGCGTCGCCGAGACGGCGGTCGGCGTCGCGCCGGCGGCGGGTGCGGCCGCGGGCGCGCCGGCGTCGACCACGGCGACGGCGACGAGAGCGAGCGCGCGCCGTACACCCATCGTCATTGCCCGCGCGCTCAGGGTGGCGCCGGTGATCCCCTGGATTCCGGCCCCGAGCCTAAGATCGTCGTCGAGGACCCGCCCCTGGAACTGCGCTATCCAGCGTGGCGGCGGCTGGTATTCGGATGGCTCGTGGAATGCCAGCACCTCGACCCGCTCGAGCCGGCCGGCGGGGTCGATCACCACCATGAACGTCTCCGGCAGGGTGCGGACGATGTGGCTATCGATGACCGCGTAGCCTTGCACCGTCCCGTCCTTCCACCCTACGTGGATCGTCCAGAGCTGCGAGCCGAGCGGCGAGCGGGCGCGCTTCTCGACCTCGGCCTTCTGGGCATCGGTGAGAATCACGACCCGCTCCTCGATGCGATCACTGCCGGGGAACGCGAGGGCCAGCGCCTCGTCCTTGGCGAGGAATACGGCCGCACGCGCGGCGCGGCCGGTCACACACGCGGCGACGGCCATGCCGAGCATGGCCGCCATCCGCAGGCGCCGTGCCCGGACCGTCAGAACACGAACCCCGCGCCGAGGTTCACCTCGTCGGCCCGCGGTTTGTTGCCGCCGGCATTGAAGTTGCGGTACTCGAGCTTCAATACGACCTGCGGGTGCGGCTTGTAGTCGAGGCCGACGGTGTAGAGCTGCACGTCGTTCCCAGGGGCACGCCTGAAGCCCCGCGGCACTTTGTCTTGGGTATCGAAGATCTCGTAGCGGAAGAACGGCGACAGGTACTGGGTCGTGTCGGGAAACACGAGCGGTAGGACGTCGTAGGCGGCCTCGGCGTAGAAGCCGAAGATGTCCTCGGCGACCGTCTGCCCGGCGGCGCGGCTCAACGTGCCGGCATCGTCGATCGACGTCATCGCACCGAGCGCACGGAGCTCGAGCCCCCGATAGCGGACCTGGGCATGCGCTTCCCAGAGGAGCGTGAAGGCGTTCGGCTTGTCGCCGTCGAACTCGCCGTTCTGGCCGGCATCGCCGGCAAAGAAAGAGGCCCCGATCATGGTCCCGGCAAAAGGCGTGTAGTCGAGGCGCGCGGTGCCGGCAAGATCTTCGGCGAACGCGCGGTTGCCGAGCTGCCGGGCGCTGCGAATGCCGCTCGACTTGTAGCCGGCGGCGTTCAGGCTGTTCATGAGGTAGGCGCGGTACTCGAGGCCCGGCACGATGGTCCCGAAGAAGCCGACGCCGCCCTCGCGCCACGTCGTCGGAATGATGGAGCGCTCCACCTCGGGACGAAGTACGCCGTGGAAGAACGGCGGCTCGTGGATCTCGTTGATGAAGCCCATGGGCACGAGCAGGAGTCCGGCGCGCACGTTCAACTGCTGCCAGAGCAGGAAATCCAGGTAGGCGAACTCGACCGTGGCCTCGCCGCTGTCGGAGGTGACGGTGTCCTCACCGACGACCGCGTGCTCGAACTCGAGCTCGGCGTTCATCAGGATGCGATCGCTGAACTTGTAGCCGGTGTAGAGGACGAAGCGCAGCACGTCGAAGCGGTCGCGCTTACCTTGCTGATCGCTCACGTACTTCTGGAAGTTGTACTCGCCGTAGCCGCCGATCGAGAGGCCGCGGTCGACCTGGTAGACTTTCGAGGCCGCCGGTCCGAGCCCGTAGAGGCTCTTGAGCTCCTTGTGCTCGGGCAGGACGAGGGCTTGCTTGAGGCGCTCCACTTCCGTCGCCAGTACGTCGATCTTGCGATTCTGTTCGGACGTCCCCGGGCCGGCGATCGGCTCCGGCGTCCCCGCCGGCGCCGCAGCCGCCGGAGCGGCGGTTTCCGCGGACGCGCCGCGCGGCCTGTCGCGCGCCTCTTCGAGGGCACGCAGGCGGGCGCGCATTTCGCGCATCTCCTTCTCCATGCGGTCGAGCTGCTCTTGGTAGGCGCGGATGCGGGGATCGTCGCCGGCGAGCACCGGCAGGGCGCCCATCTGAGCGGTGAGCAGCGCCGCCAACAACGACCGGGCAACGATACGGCGAGCCTTCATTCCTCGTTCTCCTTCCGGACGGTGCTCACGACCGGGATGGCCGCGGCGGAATACGGTTCGAAGCTCCCGGGGGGTGCCCCGGCCAACGTGATGCGGCGCGCGGCGCCGCGATCGTCGATGAAGAGCGCGCCGGCGCCGGGAACGCGGGCGAGCACGGCGGCGGCGTCCCGAAGTCCGATCACTAGCAGCGCCGTCGATAGGGCGTCGGCCGTCGTGGCGGCAGGGGCCCATACGGTGACCGCGAGCCCCGCCGCCGCCGGCCGTCCGGTGCGCGGATCGAAGACATGGCTCGGCGCTCGCCAGCCTTCGGCGCTGAAGTCGCGCTCGTAGTTGCCGGACGTAGCGACGGCGAGATCGCGATCGAGTCCCAGCGTCCCGAGGCTCCCTTCAGGGTCAGCCGGATCTCGGACCGCGATCCGCCACCTGCCCTCGGGACCGTCACCGACGAGCAGGAGATTGCCGCCGAGATCGAGGAGACCGCGGCGGGCACCGGTCGCGAGGAGCGCTGCCCGCGCCCGGTCGAGGCCGTAGCCTTTGGCGATTCCGCCGAGGTCGATCGCCATTCCGTCGCGCGCAAAGGACACGGAGCGCGTCGCGGCATCGAGCACGAGGCCGCCCCATCCGACGGCGTCGATGCGTCCCGCCGGCAGATACTCGAGGTCGCGATACGCGCCCCAGCCGCGCAGGAGGGGCAGGATGGTCACGTCGAACGCTCCATCGGTGATCTCGCTGAGAGCGCGCGCCCGCACTAGGCACTCGAACAGATCGTCGGCGACCGGCTCGGCATGGTGCGCCGCATGGATATTGACCCGCACCAGGTCGCTCTCCGGGCGATACAGGCTCATCGCCGCGTCGACCCGGCGGAGCGCACCGAAGGCGGCCACGAACGCGTCGTCGCGCGGCTCGTCGAGCGTAACTCGCGCGATCGTGCCCATCACCAACTCGGCGCGCGTCGCGGATACGGCCGCTGCCGCCGGCACGGCGGCTGCGAGTGCGCCGAGCAGCGCCCACGCAGCCGCGGTTCGGACTGGATTGAAAGTGATTCTCATTTTCGTGGAGCGGCGGGGTTGATACGGGAGCGTCGTCCACGTGTCAAGAGCGCGCCTCCCCGGAACCCGACCCCCGGCCGCCGACGCGCCTTCCCGTGCCTCCCAGCCGACCCGTCCCCCGCCGCTCAGGTGCGGGAAACGCGCGACTCTCGCTTCGCCGCCGCGTGCGGCGTCCGACCGCTCCGACATTCGGCGCAAAGGCCGTAGAGCTCCATCTTGTGGCGGGTGATCACGAAGCCCAGCCTCGCCGCGATCTGCTCCTGCAAACGCTCGATGGCGTCGTTCGCGAACTCGACGATGCGGCCGCAGCGCTCGCATATGAGGTGGTCGTGATGGTGCTCCTCCTCGACATTCTCGAAGCGGGCCTCGCCGTCATGGAAGTGGCGCTCCGCCGCGAGTCCGCATTCGCGCAAGAGCCTCACGGTGCGGTAGACCGTCGCGTACCCGACCCGCGGGTTGACCCGCTTCACCTCGCGATAGAGCTCCTCGACGCTTATGTGCTGGTCGTTGGCAAAGAACACGCGCGCGATATCGTCGCGCTGCGAGGTCGACTTGAGCGAACGCTCGCGCAGTGCGTCTTTGAACGCAGCGAAACGCTGCGCCTGCGTGCGGTGGCTCACGGCCGTCGACGAGCCCATGGAAACCGAACCCGGCGCCGGCGCCGTCAGACCTCCGCCATGGCCGCCGGCGGCGGCTTGCGCGCCCCGATCAACGCGCGCAGCGCCGGAGACAGAAACACCCGTTCGATGTCCCGATCGGCGAGCGCGGCGCACAGAACCTCGACGCGCTCCGGACCCGAAAGCTTGCGATCCATGAGGATGACGTCCCGCTCGCCGACCCGGCACACGCCGCTGCGCGGCCGATAGCCCACTTCCCGCAACAACTCCTCCTCGCGGACCTCGAAGCCGAGCTCGCGCGCCGCCCGTGTAAGATCCTCGATCATTGCCGCCACCGTCGCCGATACCTTTCGCTTCACGAAGCGGGATCATAGTGGTAAAGGCCGGTCAGAGTCCATGATCAAGAGCATTCTTGCGACGCTGGACGGCTCCGAGCACTCGCAGACCGCCGCCCGATACGCGATCTGGTTGGCAACGCGACTGCGGGCCACGGTCGTCGGCATGCACGTCGTCGACGTCGTCTCGATCGAGGGCTCGGGCGCGTTCCTCCACGACGTCTCGGGTTCGCTCGGCTTCGAGCCCTATCTCGATTTCTCCTCGAAGATGCGCGAGGTGCTCTACGAGCGCGGCCGCGTCATTCTCGAACAGTTCGAGGCGTCGTGCAGAGAGCACGGCCTGCGCGCCGATACGCATATCGCGAGCGGCATCGTTGCCAACGAAATCTGCGAGCAGGCGCGCACGGCGGACCTGGTCGTCGTCGGCCACCGCGGCGTGAACGAGCGCTTCTCGACCGGACTCCTCGGCAGCACCACCGAGAGCGTCACCCGCAAGTGTCCGAAGCCGGTCCTGGTGTCGCCTGTCGAGTTCCGGGAGATCCGCCGGCCGCTCCTCGCGTACGATGGCAGCCAACGTGCCGCCGCCGCCATGCACGAGGCGGCCGAGCTGGCAACGGCTCTCCGCCTGCCGCTCAGCGTGCTGCACGTCGGCAAGGGGCCGGCGGCCGACCGCATCGTCGACGAGGCGCGCCGCTACCTCGCGAGCCACGAGGTCGAGGCCGATCTCGCGATCCGCCCCGGGCACGCCAACGAGGTTATCCTCGAGGTCATGGCCGAGGGCGACCATGACCTCCTCGTGATCGGCGCCTACGGCCACAGCCGGATCATCGAGATGGTGCTCGGCAGCACGACCGAGTACGTACTGCGCAAAGCGACCGCACCCGTCTTCCTGTGCCGGTGAGGGCGACGCCCCGGCGCTGAAACACGAAGGGCTCGCGGCCGTCCGTGGCCGCGAGCCCTCGTCACGTTCGAGCCCGAGAACGAGCCCGGGTCGCTCGCCTCAGCTGCCGGAGCTGATGAGCTCGGCGATGGTGAACTTCTCCTCGGTCGACCCCGCCTTGTCTCCCTGCGACCAGTACCAGCCGGGCTCGCCCGGGAAGCGATGGCTCGGCAGCGCCGCCTTGGTGGCGTGCTGGAGCTGCATGTCGACCATGACGATGCACGGCGTCATCGTGGTCTCCTCTTCGTACTTCATCGCCGCTCCCGGGAAAGCCTCTTTCCGATGCGTGAAGTTGTTGATCCAGATCTTCCACAGCTGCCCGGCGCGGTCGTACATGTCCGTGAACGGCACCTCGTAGGCTTCCTTGTCGATGTAGAGGACGCGCTTCGAGTACGCGTACTGCGGCAGCTTCGAGATCCCCTCGATGACCCAGACCTTCCGCTTCTCCCACTCGCCGTCGAACGACCAGTCGATCGCGCCCTCGTTCCACTTCACCGGGAAATGAGTGGTGTGGAACGCGCCCAGGACCTCCTTCTCGCCGAGGAACTTCCAGTCGGCCCAGGCGATCTGGCCGGCGTAGCCGCCGTAGCTGTCCTGGTCGGTGTCCTGGCCGAAGAGCGCGTCCGAGCGCTGCGCCGTCGAGAGCCGGCGCACTCGCCGGAGCGACGGCAGGTAGAGCCAGCTGTCGTCCTGCTTCGCGGGGTCGAAGTAGCGGTAGTACGTGAACCCGACGCCCTTCAGGTCGAACGGCTCGATCAGCGGATGGAGGGTCTCCTTGAACTCGAATTTCTCGGTGTTCGGGATCTCCGGCTTCGGATCGACGTAGAGCCGGCCGACGTAGCGCAGCCGGCGGAAGTGGTCGACCAGGAAGTGGCGCTCGACCTGCAGCGGCCGTTCGTCGGAAATCGGGCCGGTGTCGGCGTCGAAGTTCCGCAAATCGAGATCGTCCTCGAAGCCCGGGCGGAAGTTGAAGTTCCACATGATCTTGTTGGCGACGTACTGCTCGGAGGTTTCGAACTTCGGGAACGGCTGGCCGGCAACGTAGTTCTCGAGGCCCTGTCCTCCGGGACCGAGCTTCACCTGCGCCGAAAACTTCTCGGTCGCCTCCTTGTAGGCCTTCTTCCAGGAGATCGGCTTGGTCTCGACGATCTTCAGCGGCCAGCCCTTCTGCACGCACCAGTACATGCCCGGCGACACGAGGTCCTTCACCTTCTCGGCATTCGCCTTCGTGATGACGTCGCCGGGAGCGACCTGGGCGGCGGTGGGGCCGGTCCACAACAGGGCCAGCACGGCTACGGCGAGCGAGCTGCGCGAGAAATTCCGCATGGAATGTCCTTTCTCTGATTACGAAGACCACACGGCGCGTCGATGAGGGGCGCGCAAGAGCAGCCGAATCGGGCCCTCAGATACGCTGCGCTCAGTTTCCGTGTCAAACGCGAGCGCCACGCAGCCGAATCAACCGGCGACGTCGCCGCCGCGCGAGGAGTCCGTCTCGTCGCTCCGCAGCCGCGCCAGCCGCTCTTCGAGCTTCTTGATCGAGCGCTCGATGCGCTGCACCTCGTGCTGCACGACCGGATGATTGGCGATGCGGCCGACGGAGGATTTGATGCGCTCGTCGATCGAGCGCTGGAGCGCCTCGAGGCGCCGTTGGGGCGCGGCGATGAGCTCGTCGAAGAAGCCCTTGCCGTGCCCGGTCGCGGTTCCGGGGCTCGCCGGCGCGGCACCGGGGGCGGCGTGCTCGCCGGCGGACCCGGAGACGATCTCCTGCATGCGCCGGCCCGCCTTCTCCCCGATCGTGCCGATGACCTCGACGCCCTTCTCCACCCGGTTGCGCAGCTGGGCGAGAGTATCCTCGCCGTGCTGCACCAGCTCGCGCAAGAGCCCCAGCGAGATCAGGCTCGAGCGCCGCTTCTCCTCCTCGAGGATGATCTGCGCGAACGTGATCGCCGTCAGGTCATCGCCGTTCTCGTTGTCGACCACTTTGACGTCGTTTCCGGAGCGAACGAGGCGTGCGATCTCGTCGAGGGTGATGTACCGACTCTCCGAGGTGTCGTAGAGCTTGCGGTTACCGTAGCGTTTGATCAATCGAAAGGGGGTCGCTTGGCTCATCGTCGAGACTCCTTACTCGGCCATGATCCGCATGAGCACGGTGCGCGAACGTGGACCGTCGAATTCACAGAGGTAGATTGCTTGCCACGTCCCGAGCACGAGCTTGCCGTTCTCGACCAGGATGCTCTGCGACACCCCGACCAGGGTCGAGAGGATGTGCGCCGCGGCGTTGCCGGCGGCGTGCAGATAGTCGTCGCGGACGGGAATCGTCTTCAGCAGTTCGCGGATCATGTCTTTGCGGACGTTGGGATCGGCATTCTCGTTGATGGTGACGGCGGCGGTCGTATGCGGGACGAAAACGTGGCACATCCCACGCATGATCCCCGATTCCTTGACGATTCGACGGATGCCCGAGGTCACGTCGATCATCTCCATCTGCGACTCGGTCTCGACCTTGAGCCTGTGCACGGGATTGACGCGCAGTACCATACGCCGCAACGCGTGATCAAGTTGCCGTCCCGTCGCGACGTCGGAGCTCGCCGCCGTGCGTAATCCGGTCGTCGCCGCGATACAGATGGAGAGCGGCCCCGACCTCGCCGCCAACCTCGCGCGCGCCCGTGCCCTGGTCGTCGCCGCCGCCGCACGTGGCGCGCGTCTCGTGGTGCTGCCGGAAGTGTTCGCGTGGCGCGGCGGCGGCGACGCCGAGCCCGACGTCGCCTCGTCGATCCCGGGCCCGGTGAGCGAGTTCCTCTGTAGCCTCGCCGCCGAGGTCGGCGTGACGCTCGTCGGCGGTTCGTTCCTCGAGCGCTCGGATGTACCCGGACGCTCCTTCAACACCTCGATCCTCGTCGATCCGGATGGCTCGATCCGTGCGATCTACCGCAAGCTGCACCTCTTCGACGTCGACCTGCCCGGCCGGGTGACGGTGCGCGAATCCGACGTCCGCGTTCCCGGGCGCGAGGTAGTGACGGCCGCAACCGCGCTCGGGACCGTCGGCTTGAGCATCTGCTACGATCTACGCTTCCCTGAGCTCTTCCGCCGCCTGGCGCTCGCGGGCGCGACCATCGTCACCATCCCATCGGCCTTCACGGCCTACACCGGCGCGGCCCACTGGGAGCCCTTGCTTCGCGCCCGCGCGATCGAGAATCAGGTGTTCGTGATCGCCCCGAACCAGACCGGAACGAGCCCGCACGGCTTCCGCGACTATGGGCATTCGATGATCGTCGACCCGTGGGGCACCGTCCTCGCGCGCGCCGGCGACGGCGAGGCGCTCGTGACCGCGGCACTCGACCTCGATCTCCTGGCGCGCGTCCGGCGCGAGATGCCGTGCCTCCGGCACGCGCGGCTGCTGTCGTGAGCGCGCGCCGCCGCCGTTTCGCCGCACCCGATCCGCATACCGGCGGTCCGAGCCGATTTCCGCTGGTGACGGTCACCGAAGCGCTGGCGGCGCTGCAGAGCTTCCGCGCCGTGGAGGCCGAACGCATCCCGACGGCCGAGGCCAGCGGGCGAGTCCTCGCTCGCGACGTGCGCACCACCCTCGACCTGCCCCACTTCGCCCGGTCCTACATGGACGGGTTCGCGGTCCGGGCCCGCGACACGACGGACGCGAGCGTGCAGCACCCCCGGCGCCTCGCGATCGTCGGCAGCGTCGATATGGGTCGCCGGGTCGATGTCCGCCTCGGTCGCGGCGAGTGCATGCGCATCCCTACGGGAGGCATGCTGCCGCGAGGCGCCGACGCCGTCGTCATGGTGGAGCACACGCGCGAGAGCGCCGCCGGGGCGGTCGATATCGAGCGCGCCGCCGTCACCGGACAGCACGTCATGCGGCGCGGGGAGGACGCGCGCAAAGGCGTGCGCATCTTCGCTCGCGGGCATCGCCTGCGCCCGGCGGACGTCGGCGCCCTCTCCGGCATCGGGCTCGACCGCGTCCAGGTCGTGCGCCGACCGCGGGTAGCCGTGCTCGCGACCGGAGACGAGATCGTACCTCCCGAGGTGACCCCGCGCCCCGGACAGGTCCGCAACGTCAATCAGTATGCGCTCCGCGCGCTCATCGCCGCGGCCGGCTGCGAACCTCTCGACTTCGGCATCCTCCCCGATCGCGAGGCCGTGATCCGCCAGGCGATGCGGCGGGCATTGGCCAAGGCCGATGCGGTGCTGGTGTCGGGCGGCAGCTCGGTCGGCGCCAAGGATCTCACCCCGGCCGTAGTCGCCGCGATGCCGCACGCCCACATCCGCGTGCACGGGATCCGCATCCGGCCGGGGAAGCCGACGCTCATCGCTCGGGCGGCGGGGAAGCCGGTCATCGGGCTTCCCGGCAACCCGACCTCGGCGCTCGTGATCTTCCACGTCCTGGCGCTGCCGTTGCTGCGCCTGCTCGGCGGCGAACCGCGCGCTGCAGCGTTCGTACCGCGCCGCACCGTCAGGGCGGAGCTCGGGGCGGCGGTCGCATCGGTCGTCGGGCGCGAGGACTGGATCCGGGTGGCGCTGACGACCCGCGCCGACGGCGCCGTCGTCGCGACACCCGTCGCCGGCGGCTCCGGCGACATCGTCGGCTTCGTGCGCGCCGACGGCCTCGTGCGCATCGGAGCTGCCGCAGCGGGCCTCGCCCGGGGCGAGCAGGCGACGGTCACCCTGATCTGACCCGGGTGGCGCCGGTTGCCCGCAGGCACGCTCCAGCGGGGAGCCGTACCCTCGTGGACGGAGCCGCCTCGACTGTGGCAAGAGGCCGCGCCATGGGGCTCCTGGATGCGATCACCGGCGGTGGCGATCCCGCCGTCACGGCCGGTCAGCAGGCGCCGGATTTCGCGCTTCCCGACGCCAGCGGCACCATCGTGCGCTTGAGCGACTTCCGCGGCAAGAAAGCCGTCGTCCTCTATTTCTATCCGCAGGACGACACGCCGGGCTGCACCAAGGAGGCCTGCGCGTTCCGCGACAGCTACGAGGACTTCGAGGAGGCCGGAGCCGAGGTCATCGGCGTCAGCTCCGACGGCAGCACCGCGCACGCAAGATTCGCGGCCAAGTACAAACTGCCGTTCGTGCTGCTATCCGATCGCGGCGGCGTCGTCCGCAGGCAGTACGGCGTCCCGGCGACGCTCGGTCTCCTGCCCGGGCGGGTGACCTTCGTGATCGACGAGCGCGGAGTCGTGCAGCGCACGTTCAACTCCCAGCTGCAGGCAACCAGGCATGTGCGCGAGGCGATCGCGGCGCTCCGCGCGGCCGAGCGTCGCCGACCGACGCCGCCCTCGGGCCCATGACCTCCGAGGAGCTCATGCGGCGCGCCGTCGCCCGCGCCGAAGAGAACGTGCGCAGCGGCAGCGGCGGCCCGTTCGCCGCGCTCGTCGCCCGCAACGGCGTGATCCTCGGCGAAGGTGCGAACGAGGTGACGGCCACCAACGATCCGACCGCCCACGCCGAGATCGTCGCCATCCGCGCCGCATGCCGCACCCTCGGATCGTTCCGGCTCGCCGGCTGCGAGATCTACACGACCTGCGAGCCGTGCCCGATGTGCCTCGGCGCCGTATACTGGGCCCGCCTCGATCGCCTCTACTTCGCCGCCGACCGCGCCGACGCCGAGCACGCCGGCTTCGACGACGGCTTCATCTATCGCGAGCTCGCTGCGCCGCCGAATGCCCGTTCCCTACCGATGCTCCGCCTCCTCCCCGAACCCGCACGCGCCGTTCTCGAGCTCTGGCGCCTGACGCCCGAGAAAGTGCCGTACTGAGCGCCGCCGGGTGGCGCGCTGCCGGTTGTGTGCCCGCTCAGGGCCGCCACGCGCGCGCGACCGCGTCGGCAACGGCGACGCCGTCGAGGGCCGCGCTCATTATACCGCCGGCGTAGCCCGCACCCTCGCCGCAGGGGTAGACGTTCGGCCGCGCCGGTGCGGCGAGCGTCGCCGGGTCGCGCACCAGGCGCACCGGGCTCGACGAACGCGTCTCGACCCCGAGAGCGATCGCTTCGCGCGTGTCGAAGTCGCGGAGCTGGCGGCCGAAGCGCTGCAGCGCTGCACGCAGGCGGTCGGCGACGAAGGGCGGCAGCATCGCGTCGAGGCGCGCCGGGCGGACACCGGGCCGATAGGAGCTGTGCGGCAGGTCGGCGCTGGCGCGTCCGGCGATGAAATCGGGAAGACGCTGAGCCGGCGCCACCTGCGCGCCGCCGCCGCTCTCGCCGGCGCGGCGCTCGAGCGCGTCCTGGAGCGCCGTACCGCCGGTCGGCCCCGGAAAGCCCAGCGCCGCGACGTCGCCGGGCTCGAGGGCGACGACGATGCCGCTGTTCGCGAACGGCGAATCGCGGCGCGCCAGCGACATGCCGTTCACCACCACGGCGCCGGGCGCGGTCGTAGTCGGCACGATCCACCCGCCCGGGCACATGCAGAACGAGAAGACCCCGCGCTCCTGCACCGTGGTCGCCAGGCGATAGGCAGCCGGCGGCAACACGAAGCGCTCGGCGTCGGCGCCGTACTGCGCGCGGTCGATGAGCGGCTGCGGATGCTCGACGCGGATGCCGAGCGCGAAGGGCTTGGCCTGGAGCTCGAGCCCGGCCGCAGCCGCGAGCGCGTGCACGTCGCGGGCGCTGTGCCCGGCGGCGAGGATGACGGCGGCAGCCGCATGCTCGCGGCCGTCGGCGCAGCGCACTGCCTCGACGGTCGCGCCGCGGACGCAGAGCTCCTCGACGCGGGCCGCGAAGTGGATCGCGACGCCGGCGCGCGCCAGGGTCTCGCGGATCGCGGTCACGATCCTGGGCAGGCGGTTCGATCCGACGTGGGGTCGCGCGTCGATGCGGATCGCGGGATCGGCGCCGTGCGCCACCAGGCAGGCGAGCACCGCCGCGACCGGACCGCGCTTCTGGGCGCGGGTGTAGAGCTTGCCGTCGCTGTACGTGCCGGCGCCGCCCTCGCCGAAGCAGTAATTCGACTCCGGGTTCACCAGGCCCTCGCGGTTGAGGACCGCAATGTCGTGTCGGCGCTCCTGCACCGCCTTGCCGCGCTCGAGGACGACGGCGGGGATGCCGTGCTCGGCGAGCCGGAGAGCCGCGAAGAGCCCGGCCGGCCCGGCGCCGACGACGACCACGGGGCGGCCCGGTCGCGGCGCGGGGAACACCGGCAGCGCCGGTGCGGGGTCGGGCGTCGCGACCTCGCCGGCGAGCCATACCCGTACCCGCAGCCGGTAGCGCACGCCCCGCCGCGCATCGAGCGCGCGTTTGCGGACGCGCAGCTCGACGACATCCTCGGAGCGGCACCCGATCACCCGGCCGACGGCCGCGGCCAGCGCGCCCGGATCGAGCGCCACGTCCGGGCGGACGACGAGATCGAGGTCGCGAGGCATGGCAGTCCCGGACAGGCCGCCGTCAGCGCGCCGCGAGCCCCTCCGCCATCGCACGCACGACCGCGCGCGCGGCGGCGACCGGATCGGCGGCTTCGCGGATCGGCCTCCCGACGACGAGGTAGTCGGCGCCGGCGCGCATCGCTGCTTGCGGCGTCTCGACGCGCTTCTGCCCGCCGAGCGCGTCGCCGCCCTGGCGGATGCCGGGCGTCAGGATGACGAACGACGGACCGCAGGCGCGCCGGATGGCGGCGATCTCGCGCGGCGACGCTACGACCCCGTCCATCCCGTTTGCCTGCGCAAGCCGCGCCAGGCGCACGACCTGTCGCGCCGCCGTCGCCGCGATGCCGACCCGCCTGAGATCCGCGTCCGCGAGGCTCGTGAGCACCGTCACCGCGAGGAGGAGCGGCCGCCGCAGGCGCTCGCGGCGGCAGACGCTACGGACGGCGGCGGCGGTGGTCGCCATCATCTCGGCGCCTCCGGAAGCGTGGACATCGAGGATGCGGACGCCGAGCCGCACCGCCTCGGTGGCGGCGAGCGCGACGGTCGCCGGAATGTCGTGGAGCTTGAGGTCGAGGAAGACCTCGCCGCCGCGGCGCCGGATCCGCCGCACGACGTCGGGTCCGGCGCGCACGAAGAGCTGCTTGCCGACCTTGAAGAGTCCGACCTCGCCTTCGAGGAGCCGCACCAGGCGGTCGGCCTCGCGCACCGAGTCGACGTCGAGCGCCAGCACGAGCCGCCGGCGCGCCGCAGCGACGTTCACGGTGCGAGCCATCGCGCGCGCCGCCCGTGCCGGTGCTCCCTCTGCAGCCCGCCGCTACCGGACATCGAGATCCCGCGATCGCACACCGGCGGCGAGATCCGCCGCCACCATCGCCGCCACCCGTTCCACCACCTCGGCCGCCGCCACCTCCGTGGACTCCTTCTCGCGGCGGCGCTTCAGCTCCACCGCGCCGCGCTCGAGAGCACGTGGACCTACGGTGATACGCAGCGGGCAGCCGATCAGATCGGCATCCTTGAACTTGACGCCCGGCCGCTCGTCGCGATCGTCGAGCAGCACCTCGACGCCCCGCGCCGTGAGCTCGTCGTGAAGGCGTTCGGCGGTCGTCCGCAGGCGCTCGTCGGCGAGATTCACCGGCACGATGACGACGTGGAAGGGCGCCAGCGGCATCGGCCAGACGATACCCGCGTCGTCGTGGTTCTGTTCGATCGCAGCAGCGATCGTGCGCGTCACGCCGATGCCGTAGCAGCCCATCTCGAGCACGCGCTCCCGGCCCTCGGCGTCGAGCACGGTCGCCCGCAACGCCTCGCTGTACTTGGTGCCGAGGTAGAAGACCTGGCCGACCTCGATGCCGCGCTGCAGGGTGAAGCGGCCGTCACAGCGCGGACAGCGGTCACCGGCGCCGGCGGCGCGGAGGTCGGCATACTCGACGTGCGGAAAATCGCGCGCCGCGCTCACGCCTTTGAAGTGCGTGTCGGCCTTGTTGGCGCCGCTCACGGCGGCGGTGATGCCGGCGAGCGCATGGTCGGCGAGGAGACGCACCTCGCCCTTCACTCCGATCGGCCCCGCGAAGCCGACCGGCGCTCCGGTCACCGCCTCGACCGTACTCTCGGACGCGAGCTCCACGGCCGGCGTCCCGAGCGCATCTTTCAGTTTTGCTTCCGAGAGCACGTGGTCACCGCGGACCAGGACCATGACGACTCCGTCCCCGGCCACGTAGAGCAGCGTCTTCACGAACCGGTGCGGCTTCATCTTCATGAACGCCGACACTTCCTCGATGGTGCGCTGACCCGGCGTCGCCACCTCGACGAGCGGCGTCGGCTCGACCGCCGCGACCGGATCGCCGGCGCCGATCCCCGCCTTCTCGACGTTCGCCGCGTACTCGCACTTCTCGCAGCTCACGATGGCGTCCTCGCCGGACTCGGCGAGTACCTGGAACTCGTGCGAACGGCTGCCGCCGATCGCTCCGGTGTCGGCCTCGACCGGGCGATACGCGAGCCCGCAACGGTCGAAGATGCGCCGGTAGGTTCGGAACATCTCGTCGTATTCGCGGTCGCAATCGGCGCGATCGACGTGGAACGAGTAGGCATCCTTCATGATGAACTCGCGGCCGCGCATCAGTCCGAAGCGCGGCCGCACCTCGTCCCGGAACTTCGTCTGGATCTGATAGAGGTTCATCGGCAGCTCGCGATACGAGCGCACGTCGCGCCGGACCAGGTCGGTGATGACCTCTTCGTGGGTCGGTCCGAAGCAGAAGTCGCGGTCGTTGCGATCCTTGATCCGGAGGAGCTCCTTGCCGTACTTCTCCCAGCGTCCGCTCTCCTGCCAGAGCTCCGCCGGACACACTGCCGGCAACAGCACCTCTTGCGCGCCCGCCCGATCCATCTCCTCGCGGATGATGCGCTCCACCTTGCGGAGCACGCGCACGCCGAGCGGCAGGAAATCGTAGATGCCGCGCGCCACCTGGCGAATCATGCCGGCGCGCAGCATCAGCTTGTGGCTCACGATCTCGGCCTCGGCGGGGACGTCGCGGAGCGTCGGGATCAGCATAGCGGATTGGCGCATCGGGCCCTTATAGCGCGCGCGGCGACGATTGCACCCTCGGTCGCTCTTGCTATGGTCGCTACTCGGATCGGCCGATGGACTTCGGATTCAGCCTCGAGCAGGAGATGCTGCGCGCATCGGCGCGTAAACTGCTCGATGCACACTGTCCGCCGGAACTGCCGCGGGCCATGCTCGCCGACGCTACCGCGCACGATGCCGCACTCTGGCGGCGGCTCTCCGGACTCGGCCTCACCGGCGTGCTCCTACCGGCAGAGCACGGCGGCCAGGGCGGCACCCTTCTCGACCTCGTACTCGTCCTCGAGGAGATGGGAAAAGCGCTCGTCCCCGGCCCCTACTTCGCCTCGACCGTGCTCGGCGGCTTGACCGTCGCGCGCGGAGGGAGCCCGGAGCAACGGGCGGCGATGCTCCCCGCACTCGCGAACGGCGAACGCCGCGCCGCGCTCGTACTCGCAGTCGCCCACGGACCCGAGAGACCGTCGGTGCAGCTGCGCGCCGAATCCGCCGGCGACACCTACCGTCTCCGCGGCAACGTCCCGTTCGTCATGGACGCGCACGTGGCCGACACGTTGATCGTGCCGGCGGCGACGGGCGACGGGCCGACCCTCTTCGCGCTCACCGCCGATACCGCGGGGGTTGCCGTAACGCAGCTACGCACCGTCGACATGACGCGCCGGCTCTGCGCGGTTGCTCTGGACGCCACCGTCCCCGCGACCGCCGTGCTCGGCCGCCCCGGTGAGGCGGCGCCGGCACTCGAGCACGCCGTCCGCCACGCGACCGTAGGCCTCGCCGTCGAAGCCCTCGGCGTCGCCCAACGCGCGCTCGACCTCTCGGTCGCCTACGCCAAGGAGCGCACGCAATTCGGTCGGCCGATAGGCAGTTTCCAGGCCGTGAAGCACAAGTGCGTCGACATGATGGTCGGTATCGAGACGGCGCGCTCGCTCGCCTACTACGCCGCCTGGGCAGTCACCGAGGACGCCGCCGACGCCGCATCGTCCGTCGCGATGGCAAAGGCGTACGCGTCGGACGTCGCCGTGACCGTCACCAGCGAAGCGATCCAGGTGCACGGCGGCATCGGCTTCACGTGGGAGCACGACATCCATCTCTACCACCGCCGCGCCCTCGCCACTTCCGCAGCGTTCGGCAGTCCGGTTGCTCAGCGCGAGACGGTGGCGACGATGCTGCCGATCCTCCAGGCTACGAGCGCCGGCGGCACCACATAGGCCCCGCCGCCTGGCTCCCGACCGGGTTCGCATCGGCTGCCTGCCGCGGCGGCGTATGCGACGCCACCGCGCCCCCGTAGCTACGTGCCGTGCGGTCGTGCGATCGGCAGGTCGGTGCGGTTCCCCCACTCGTTCCACGAGCCGACGTAGCTTCGCACCCGCCGATAGCCGGCCACGCGGAGCGCGATCCAGCTCTGGGCGGCGCGATAGCCTCCCTGGCAGTAGGTGATGACCTCGCGGTCGGACGTTACGCCTAGCGCCTCGTACATGCTGCGCAGCTCGGACGGCTCGCGAAAGCGGCCGTCCGGCGTGAGATTCGCCGTGTACTCGAGGTGCACGGCTCCGGGGATGGCGCCCCCGCGGGCGGCGCGGACGAGCGCGCCGGTATGCTCGGCACGCGAGCGCACATCGACGATCGCCACATCGCGCCGCCCGAGCGCGTCGAGCACGTCCTCGACCGTGGCCATCACCTCGGGGTTGCGCGCGACGACGAACGTCGACGCCGCACTCGGCTCGGCCGCGGCCTCCCGCTCGATCGCAAGCCCCTCGCTGCGCCAGCGCCGGAAGCCGCCGTCGACGAGCCGGGCATCGGGGTGGCCGAAGAGCGCCAGCGCCCACACCAGCCGCGCCGCGCGCATGCCGGAATCGTCCTCGTAGACGACGACCGGCTGCTCGCGGATCACCCCGCGGAGCTCGAAGAGGTGCTGCATGACCCACTCCCAGGCCCGGAGCGGCGCCGGCCTGGAATCGATCAGGCTGATTCCGAAGGGATCGAGATGGAGCGCGCCGGGTATGTGCCCGGCGGCAAACCGCGATGCGGGGCGGGCGTCGAGCACGCACGGACCGCCGGCGCGCCGGAGGCGCTCCGCGAGCTCCGCTGGAGGCATCAGCATAGAGGCCATGCGCGTGACCCTAACGCAGAATGCAGGGCGGATCGACGCCGCACGCATCCCGCGCCGTTGCCTCCGGTCGAGCCGTCGTGACGGATCGTCCCGTCGAGCGGTCGTCGCGCTCTCCCGGGAGTGCGATAACGGCGCCCATGAGCCTCCCGCCGACCGTATTCTCGGAGCCGCACAACACCGCCCTCTTCATGGTGATCGTCGGCGCGCTGATCGCGGTGAGCGCTCTCTTCAGCCGGACGTTCGACCGGCTCGGGGTGCCGATCGTGCTGCTGTTCCTGTTGCTCGGGATGGTCGGCGGTTCGGAGGGAATCGGCGGGCTCGAGTTCGCCAACCACGCGGTCGCCATGCGGCTCGGCACGATCGCGCTCGTATTGATCCTCTTCGACGGCGGACTCAACACGACGATCGCCTCCATCCGCGAGGTGTTCTTTCCCGCGACGCTGATGGCGACTCTGGGCGTGGCCGTCACGGCCGGCCTTCTCGCCGTCGCGGCGCGCGGGCTCGGTCTCGCGTGGCCAGAGGCGCTCCTGCTCGGGGCGGTCGTCTCGTCCACCGACGCCGCCGCCGTCTTCGCGGTGCTGCGCGGCGGCAGCCTCCACCTGAAGCCGCGGGTGGGCCGCACGATCGAGATCGAGTCGTGCATCAACGACCCGATGGCGCTCGTACTCACGATGACGATGATCGAGTGGATGACGGGGAGCAGGCCGCTCGGTTGGCGGCTCGTGCTCGACGTCCCGGTGCAGCTCGCCGTCGGCGCCGGCGTCGGCATCGGCATGGGGCGCCTCGGCGTCGTAGCGCTGCTCCGGGTCCGCCTGCCGACGGTCGGGCTCTATCCTGCGCTCACACTCGCGTTCGCCTTCGTGGCCTTCGGAGCGGCGACCATGCTCCACGGCAGCGGCATCATGGCGGTCTATGCGGCCGCCGTCGTGCTCGGCAACACGCCGATCCCGTATCGCAGCGGCTTGACTCGGATCCACGACGCCCTCGCGTGGCTGAGCCAGATCTCGATGTTCTTGATGTTCGGGCTGCTCGTGAATCCTTCGGAGCTCCTCGAGGTCGCCGGCGCCGGCGTGGCGCTTGCGGTCTTCCTGGCGCTCGTCGCCCGTCCGCTCGCGGTGTGGCCGTGTCTCCGGCCCTTCGGGTATCCGGCGAAGGAGCTCTTCTACGTCAGTCTGATCGGCATCCGCGGCGCGGTCCCGATCATCCTCGCGACCTTTCCGGCACTCGCCGGCGTCGAGGGAGCCGCCCGGGTGTTCAACCTCGTCTTCTTCATCGTCGTCGCGAGCGCGATCTTTCCCGGCGCGGCGATCCGAACCCTGACGCGGCGGCTCGGACTCGACGCCCCGACGCCGCCGGCGCCGACGGCAGTGCTAGAGATCAACGCGCGCATACCGCTGCACGGCGACCTGATGTCGTTCTTCATCGACCAGCGCACGGCGGTCTCGGGGGCGCCGCTTTCGGAAATCGAGTTTCCCGAAGGTGCGAGCGTGGTGCTGGTCGTGCGCGGCGACGACTTGATCGCCGCGCGCGGAGACACCGTCCTGAAGCCGGGTGACCACGTCTATCTCTTCTCCCGGCCCCAGGATCGCGCCTGGATCCAGCTCTACTTCGGCGCTCCGGAAGAAGCCTGATCCGAATCGGCCGGTCGGTCCGACCGCCGGATCGATCCGCCGCTGCTTGGCCGATTCGCGGCGCTTCGTGTAAGCACGGCCACTACATCGCCAGGGAGCCTCGCATGCGCGTTTCGGTCCTCCGCTGGTTGCTGCCCCTCGTCGTTCTGGCAGGCAACGTCGCTGTCGCAGCCTTCGCAGTCGAACCGCCCGCTCCCGACGTCGTACCGCTCCCGGTCGCAGCCGCCGGCGCGCCGACCGCGCTCGCTACCGCCGACCTCGACGGCGACGGCATGCCGGACCTGATCGTCGCCTACGCCGAGGGCGCGACGACGACGCTGGTCGCCTACCCGGGCAACGCCGAGGCCGTCTATCCGACCCCCGGGACGCCGCGCGGGCTCCGCACTGATCCCTTCGGCCCGCCGCGCGTGCTCGCGTCGGTCGACGGCCGTGTCGCCGCGCTCGTCGCCGACGACGTCGACCGCGACGGGGTCGCCGACCTGATCGCCGAGCGCGCGCTCGCACCCGCAGCACTCCTCGTCGCCATCGGTGACGGGACGGTCGTCGAAGCCGACGTGCTCGATGCCGGCACCGTGGCGGCGGCGCGCACGCGCGCGGCGGCGCACGCACCGGCGCACCTCATACCCGCGGCGGCGGCGCCGCCCGCTGACGTGCCGGAAGTGTTCCTCATGGCCGGACCCGACGGCCTAACGGGCGGCTTCCGGCCGTCGGCGGCCGTGCAGCGGATGCTCCGCCGCCCCATCGCACCGATCGCCGTGCCACCCCCCGCCGACGCCTTCGCGACCCTGCCGATGCGCCTCAACCGCGACGCCGTCCCCGACCTGGTGGTACTGCGCCCGGGTCTGCCGGCCCCCGAGGCAATGATCTCGCGGGCGGCGGCGACCTTCGTGGTCACCACCACCAAGGACGAAAACGGGGTCTGCGACGCCTCGTGCTCGCTCCGCGAGGCCATCATCGCGGCCAACGCCACGCCCGAGCTCGACACCATCGAGTTCGCGATCCCGACCAGCGATCCGGGGTTCCAGCCCGGCTCCGGCACCTGGCTGATCGCGCCGCGCGGCAGCGAGTATCCGGAGATCGTAGCGCCGCTGACGATCGACGGCCGGACGCAGCCGGGCTTCGTCGATGCGCCCGTCGTCGAGCTTAGCGGTGAAGCCCTCCCCGACGAGAGCGATGGATTGACGCTCGAGGCGCCGAACAGCGTCGTCCGCGGGCTGATCGTGAGCGCGTGGCCGGCCAGGCGCGAGGCCGGCAGCAGCTACTGCGGGTGCGGCATCGTGCTCGATCTCTCCAGCAACTCGATAATCGAGGGCAACTTCGTCGGCACCGACGCGACTGGCCTGCAGGTGAAGCCCAACGGGATGGAAGGCATCGCGATCGTCCGCGGCTCCAACAACCTGATCGGCGGCACTACCCCGCAGGCGCGGAACGTCGTCTCCGGCAACCGCGAGGGGTTCTTCTTCGACGTCGGGATCGGCACCTTCATCACGTCGGCCGCGGCCGGCAACACGATCGCGGGCAACTTTGTCGGTCTCGATCGCACGGGCTTCAACGCGCTGCCCAATAATATAGGCATCCTCCTCAACAGCGCCGACAACATCATCGGCGGCACCGCTCCCGGCGCCGGCAACGTCATCGCCGGGAACATGACTTCGCAGGTGGGGATCAACGAAGTCAGTGTCTCGGCCGACGGCAACCAATTGCTGCGGAACTACATCGGCACCGACGTTGCCGGGCTCGGCCGCTTCGACGACGGCTACTTCAGCGATACCGTCCGGAGCACCGACGCGGACGACACTGTCATCGGATCGCCCGGCAACGGCAATCTGATCGCGGGCGGCGGCGCCGGAGTGCGCATCACTTTCAATGTACACCGCTCGACGGGCGGCCTCATGGTGCAGGGAAACCGCATCGGCGTCGACGCGGTCGGACGACCCCTCGGCAACGGTTCCTTCGGCATCCGCCTGGACAACGTATTCGGCGCCACCATCGGCGGCACGGCGGCCGGCGCCGCGAACCTGATCGCCAACAACCTCGGCCCGGGCGTCCTCGTGAACTTCGTGCCCAGCTGTAGCCAGTGCACTACGGGAACGCTGCGCGCGAACCAGAATCGCATCTCGGCGAACCAGATCTTCGCCAACTCGGGTCTCGGTATCGACCTGGCGAGCTCGGGATTCGGAGACGGAGTGACCGCAAACGACGCCACCGATGCCGACACCGGAGCGAACGACCTGCTCAACTGGCCGGTCCTGACAGGCGCGAGCTCGAACGGCAGCAGCGCCACCGTGAACGCCGAGGCGCTCACCCAGGGACCGGCGAGCGCGCAGCCCTATAAGCTCCAGTTCTTCGCGAGCCCGACCTGCGACAGCGTGAACGGCAACGGCGAAGGGCGGTTCTTCCTCGGCGAGGCGGATCGGATGGCGGACGGCAGCGCCGTCACGGTGAACCTCCCCGTACCGATCCCGGACGGCTACGTCGTCACGGCTACCGCCACCGACTCGCTCGGCAACACCTCGGAGTTCTCGAACTGCGTCACGGCGAACGGCGGCCCGGCGCCGGTCGTGTCGCCGACTCCGACGCCGCTCGCAACGGCGACGATCCTGAAGACGCCGGGACCCGGAGCCACCCCGACCGTCGCACCCACGAACATCGCCGGGATCGAGATCTGCGACAACTGCCGCGACGACGACGGCGACACCCTAGTCGACCGCGATGACCCCGACTGCGCGCGGCCGTACGCCAACGGCCTCGGCAGGGCCGCGGCAACGCGCGCCCGCGGCAAGACGACCGCCAAGTGCCAGGGCGTGATCGCCAAGGGCGGCATGGCGCTGGTCGCGAAGGAGCGGAAGATCCTGCAGAAGTGCATCCAGCAGATGCTCGTCTGCGTCGAGCTCAAGCCGGGCGACCAGGGGTGTCTCACCAAGGCGCGCGCCGGCTGTCTGAAGCTGCCGACGACCATTGCCACGCTCGAAAGCAAGCTCCAAAGCAAGGTCGAGAAATCCTGCGACGAGCCGCCGATGCTCGCCGCCGATCTCCTCGGCGCCGCCGGGCTCGGGTACGGCGCCGAGTACAGCACCTGCAGGGCCTACTTGGCCACGGTGCGCGGCGCGTTCGGCGTCGCCCGGTGCGTGCGTGCACGCCACAAGTGCCAGGCCGAGCAGATGGTGGCGCTCGAGAATCCGCGAGCGCGCGAGCTCCTGCAGGCGGCCGGCGTCTCGATGTTCGGTATCGGCTGTATCCCCAATCCCGGCGCCGACGGCGCCGGGCAGGGTCTGGCCGACCCGGCGCGGGCCAAGGTGCTCGTGAAATGTGCCGCCGGCATCCAGAAAGCGGCTGCCAAATTCTCGGCGACTCGCCTCGGCGGTCTCCAGAAGTGCGCCGCAGCGGTCACCAAGTGCATCCAGCAGAAGCCCGGAGACGCCAGGTGCCTGGCCGGCGTCCGCGGCAAGTGCAGCGCACTCGCCGCCAAGACCGGCAATGGCCCGAAGGGCGCCGGCGGCAAAGCCCGCGCGGCGATCGCCAAGGCATGCAGAGGCGCCGACACGGAGCTCCTGGCGACTGCAGGCCTCGGCTTCCAGACGCCGGCGCTCGCCACCTACTGCGCGGCGATCGGCGTATCGCCGCTAGCGACCGCGGACGACGCCGGCGAGTGCCTCCTCCGCCACCACGCTTGTCGCGTCGGCCAACTGCTCGACGCCGAGACCCCGCGGGCGCGCGAATTCTTGGACTTCGGCGGGATCGCACCGTGAAGTGCCCGCCGCCGCCCGGAATCGTATCGTAGGCGCGGCGGGCACCGCATCGCAGGCCTCCCGCACGGGGCCGCAGCTACTGCGACTCGAGACACCCGGTGAGCGCGAACTCCGCACTTGAGGAGGGGACCATTCCGGCGCCGGCAGCGCCGACCTGGAACAGGGGGGTCTGCCCTGCGAAGACGTATCCGGTCACTGCCTGGCTCCACCGCGCTATTTGCTGGGTGCCGGCACTGATGGGTTGGATCTGGGGCACGATCTGGATGAGGGAAAGATCGTAGGACGCCCCGGGAGGGACGCCCTCGCGGTGCCTGCCGTGCGTCGTCGCAATTCCGCCACGGGGGGCGGCTGCCGTGCGATCGGCAGCCGCCCCCCGTGGGGAGAGAGCGGTCACGGGATCAGCTTCATCGTCTCGGTGACGGTGAGGCGCGCCGGACCGGGAAGGCCTGCGAAGGAGTTCACCGCCGCGGCCGGAGCGGGCGGGTAGCAGGAGACGCTTGCGATCGTCGGCAACGCGGTGCCGGCGACGGGAGGATCAGCAATACCTTCACCGATTATGCTGTTTCCGACCTCGCCGTTGTCGAGGAAGCAGCTAGCGGGCTCTGTCAGACACGTCGCCGTCTGCGGACAGTCGGACGCGTCAAGGCAGGCGAGGTACTCTTCGGGCGGTGCGCAGTGGCCGAAGAAGGGACCCAGGGCGCAGGTGCCGTGGTGATCCCCGACGGGCGCGGTGTCGACGCACTCGCTCTCGATCTCCGGAGTCGTGGTGTCGTCCATGCAGAGATTGGGTCGCGTGGGCTCACCGCGCCGAGAGCAGGTGCTCCCGGGGCATTCGGAGTCTCTCGCACACGGCGCGCCGGCGTTCGCACCCGCGAGGCAACGAAGCCCGCCACAGACACCGGGGTTGCCGCCGCTCATGGGGCAGTCGGCATCGGTCTCGCAGAGCTCTCCGCTGGGGTTGTTGCAGGTCTGACAAGCACACTTGAACCCGGAGTAGCCGGAGGCCGTGCACGACGGGCTCGCTGCCGAAAGCGTCAGGCTTTCGGTGCCGGTTGACCCGGACAGATCGAAGGACACCGTAGACATGGGGGAGAAGCCGAACGGACAGTCGAGACTCGTCGCGCCGAACACGGATATCGGAGAGACGCCCTGTGCGTCGCATGCCAGGCCATTGCGGGCACCGCCCCAACATGTACCGCCAGGCACCCCGTCATTGACGGCAGCATCGCCGACGCACGTCGGACACGGTTGGTCGGTCCATGGTTCCCCGTAAATCGACTGCCTGATGACCAGCGAGCGTGTCACGGCCCCGGTAATGAGATCGACACTCCCCGAAACCGGACCGGCAATCTGGTTGATGAGGCAGCCGCTGATGCCGCTGGCTGCGATGGGCTGTGGAGGGCCCCAGAAGAACTCGCAGGTACCGCCGGCGAACGTGCAATCCCCATCGGATGCGCACTGAGTTGCCGTGTCGCCGGTACAGCGCCGGTTGGCCATGGTTCCGGGGCGGTTCGCAACCGGTCCGGCGAACGAGCAGTCGTTGCCGCCCGCGCCGGTCACTGCGACGGTCAGTGTTCCGCCCGTGACCAGGGGCAGATCGTGCGCGATGCCGTTCCAGCCCCAATCGAACGCGCTCAGCGGATCGCCGGCATCGGGCGCAAACTCGATCGTCGATGGGCAGCAGCCACCGGCGCTGGCGTCGAGCAGACAAGCTTGCGCTCCGATGAAAGCGTCGGCGGCGGCGGCGAGCGGGGCTTCCCGACTGCCGGCGTTGCTGCAGTCGCCCCGCGCGGCCGCTTTGTCTAGACATCCTCTAGCGCCGTCCGCGAGCTTGGCACGGGCCTTCGCCGTGCAGCCCTTGGGCGACGCGTTGTCGACGAGCCCGCCGGTCCTGCTCGCCCCCCTGGCATAGCAGCCCATGATGGCCGCAACGTACTTGCCGAGACACTTCTGCTTGGCGACGTCGCATTTGCCCGGCGTGTTGCCGACGTCGCCGTTGGCAGCCGTCGCGTATGCCGCCACGTCGGCAGCGCGCGCGGCGGCATTACCGAGACCGCCGGTACACGAAGGATACTTACCGTCGAGCTTGCCGAAAGCACCGGTGAGCTTACTGCTCGCCTTGGTAAGGCAGGCGTCGAATCTCGCCTGATCGGGCTTCGCCGTGTTCTCGGCGTGGCACTCCATGTATGCCGTGGTGGCCTTGCCGACGTTCTTTAGCTTCCCCGCCAGACATTTATCGACGGTGAAGGATGTGAGGTACGCCCCGGCCTCGGATGGCATCGCCAGGCACGAGGCGACGAGGGCTGCAACGATGGTTCCGAGCAACGGCTTTGCGGAGGTCATGGCACGACTCCTTTCGCTGAGGTGGAAACCTTCCACGATGTCGCGTGGCCGCGGCCACACACGCGAGCTCATGCCAAGGGCGATACCATGCGAACTCGTAGCCGAGTCAAAGATATTCCTGCCGCACCAAGCGGTCCGCTGCACAACTTAATCCGTTCCGGAATAGAAATTCATCGGTCGCGACCAAGCGCGACGCAATTCCTTCCGTCCCGAAATAGCCGCCCTCTCTCGCGATGTACCTTCGCCACCGGAATTTCAGAGTGCCGAGCACTCCGCCGGAGTGCTCGTCCATCCGTAGGCGGGCCCTAGACTCGGGGCGGAGCAGACGCGCATCTGCGGATGCGCGGACGGCGTCGGTGGGCTACGCGGATCAGCTCTGCGCGAAGTTCTCGAGGTTCTTGGCGCGCGACGGGTTGCGGAGCTTGCGCAGCGCCTTGGCCTCGATCTGGCGGATGCGCTCGCGGGTCACCTGGAAGCGCTGGCCGACCTCCTCGAGCGTGTAGTCCGACTTCTCGCCGATGCCGAAGCGCAGGCGCAGGATCTGCTCTTCGCGCGGCGTCAGCGTCGCCAGGACCTTGCGGGTCTGCTCCTCGAGCGAGAGCGCCATCGCCGCGTCGGCGGGCGAGATGCTCTGCCGATCCTCGACGAAGTCCCCGAGCGAGCTCTCCTCGTCGTCGCCGATCGGCGTCTCGAGCGAGACCGGCTCTTTCACGATCTTCAAGACCTTGCGGATCTTGTCCGGCGGCATCTCCATCTGCGCCGCGATCTCGTCCGGCGACGGCTCGCGCCCGAGCTGTTGCACCAGATAGCGCGAGGTCCGCAGCACCTTGTTGATGGTCTCGATCATGTGCACCGGGATGCGGATGGTCCGCGCCTGGTCGGCGATCGCTCGCGACACCGACTGCCGGATCCACCAGGTCGCATAGGTCGAGAACTTGTACCCGCGCTGGTACTCGAACTTCTCGACCGCGCGCATGAGGCCGATGTTGCCTTCCTGGATGAGATCGAGGAAGCCGAGGCCGCGGTTGGTGTAGCGCTTGGCTATCGAGACGACGAGGCGCAGGTTCGCTTCTATGAGCTGCCGCTTGCCCTCCTGCGCCTTGTACTCGCCGCGACGGATCGCCGCGAAGGATTCGCGCAGCTCCTGCTCCGTCATCTGCGTCTCGCGCTCGACCGTCTTGATGCGCTTCTTCGCCTCGCGCACCTCGGCGGCCGCCCGCGCCAGCTGCTCCGCCGTCTTCTTCGATCCCGCGGAACGAGCCGACTTCGCCGCCTTGCCCTTGGCCGCGGGCTCCTTCTTCGGCGGCTCGGGCTCGTGCTTGCGCATGATCGCCCGCTGGGCGTCGAGCGTCGCGATCGCCTCTTTCAGTTTGTCGACGATGACGGTCACCTGCCGGGCGCCGAGCGGCACCTCGGAGAGCACGCCGTAGATAGCGGGCTTGATGGCGACGAGGCGTTGTTCCATCTTCACCGCCGCCTTCGCGGAGGTCTTCTTCTTCGCCTTCTCTACGAGGAGCTTCTCGCGCTCGTTCACGAGACGCCGCAGCCGCGAGACGTGCTTCAGGAAGACGCCGACGCGGGCGTCCTCACGATGCTCGGACCCGACCTCGCCGCCGGCCGGTTCTTCCTCGTCGTCGCCGAACAAGTGGCGACCGTCGATCTCGCCGTCACGCAGGCGATCGGCGAGGTTCAGCACGTACTGGAGCGCGAGCGGCAACGAGAATACGGCTTTGCGCACCTCGAGCTCGCCCGCCTCGATGCTCTTGGCGATGACGACCTCGTCCTCGCGGGAGAGCAGCGCCACGCCGCCCATCTCCTGGAGGTACATGCGCACCGGATCCGAGGAGTCGCGGAGCAGCGACGAGCGGTCCTCGCGCTCTTCCTTCTCCTCGGGAACCTCGGGCACCCACTCTTCGTCTTTTTCCTCTTCCGCCTCGGAGAAAGGGCTGTCCTCGGCTGCCTCGACGGCCATCTCGCCGTCGCCGTCACCGTCGCCGAGCATCGACATCACGCTCCCGATCTCCTCGGACGCCGCGGGGTCGGCGCCGAACTGCTCGCGGGCACCGGGCGGCACGTACTTGCGCTCGCGGCCGATGTCGGCGACTCGAGCGGGCTTCGAGTTGCTCGCTTTGCCGGCGTCGCTCGCGGCCTTGTCCTTCTTGGGTCGGGTTATGCTCTTCATCGCCGGGGACGTTCTCCACTGACGGGTACATGAACACGGCGCTGCGAGAGCCGCGCGCGCCTGTCATGGGTCGGCACAGTGCAGCCGTAGCTGCTGCTGGCGGGGGCAAGAGACACGATTCGAGGGCCGAGTTTAAATGCCGCCCCTCGCCAAGTCAATACAAACTTTTGATCTAACGAAGGAAAATCTCCTGCTTCCGACTTCGTCAGCGGACCCTGGCGGAGCCCGAAAACCCGGCGGCGAGCCCGGTTTCGACGATCGCGCGCAGGACGTCCATGCTGCTCGCTTCGAGGTCCGCCTTGAGGGGGTCGTAGGCCGTGAAATTGAGCAGCCGGAGCACGGGTCGCCCCTCGACGACGTCGATTATGTTCAGGCCGCCGAAGTCTTGATCGATGTTGGCGAGCCCGGGCTCGCCGGTCCCGAGGATGCGCCCGATGAGCGCATTGTTGACGCCTCCGTGGGCGACGATCAGGACCCGCCGCCAGTCGTCGCGACCGACGAGGTCGGTGAAAAACGGCCACACCCGCTCGCGCAGGTCCCGGTAGGTCTCGCCCCCGAGATAGGGAGTATCCCAGCGGGTTTCCGGGTCCACGAAGTACCCGATCGCCCGCCGCAGGAAGTCGGCGACCTCCGCTTCCGCCCCCGAGGGGGCGAGCACGGAGAGGTCGCCCGGCATGATCTCCCGCAGCGTCTCGACGGTCGCCACCGGAACGCCGGAGGTGCCCGCCAGGGTCCGGGCGGTGGCCTGGGCACGCTCGAGCGGGCTCGAATAGATGGCGTCGAGCGTTATCGGCCGGATCAGACGCTCGAGCGCCCGGATCTGTTCGTAGCCCGCGGACGTTAGGTCGTCGCACCCCGCGTTGCCGGCCCCGTAGAGCGTCTCGCCGTGGCGGACGAGGAATATGCGACGCGGGGATTCATCCGGGGTCGACACGTCCGGAGAAGATACGGCAACGGCCACCGTCCCGCCACTCGACACCCCGAGGTCCGGCGCCGTTGGCGGCCGGCCGCACCTCCTGTAGACCGGTGCACCATGGCCGCGCCGACCGTCATCGCCGACGCCAGGGATTTCCTCGTTCGCCGCCACGACCTGCGCCGCACGTCGCTCGCCCCGGCGGCGCTGCCGGCCGTCGACGACGACAAGGTCCTGCTCGCCATCGACGCCTTCGGCTTCACCGCCAACAACGTCACTTACGCTGCCATCGGCGAGCGCTTCCGCTACTGGGAGTTCTTCCCCGCCGCTTCCGGCTGGGGCCGCATCCCGGTCTGGGGCTTCGCGACCGTGGTCGCGTCGCGCCATCGGGGAGTGCGCGCCGGAGAGCGCTTCTACGGCTACCTCCCGATGTCGACCCACCTCGTCGTCAGCGCCGATCACGTCCGCGACGACGGCTTCACCGACGTCACGCCGCACCGCACGGCGCTACCGCGCGTCTACAACCGCTACCTGCGCGCCGCTGCCGACCCGGGCTACGATGCGGCGCACGAGGACGCCTACATGCTGCTGCGGCCGCTCTTCGCGACCGCCTTCCTGCTCGACGACCTGCTCGCCGAAAGAGGGTTCTTCGGGGCCGGCGCCATCGTGCTCGCGAGCGCGTCGAGCAAGACGGCGATCGGCCTCGCCGCTCTCCTGGCGGCGCGTCGCGAGCGCGGCTACCAGGTCGTCGGGCTCACCGCGGCCGGCAACGCCGCGTTCGTCGGCGGCCTCGGCTTCTACGACCGCACCGTCACCTACGACGCCCTGGACGGACTCGCCGCCGACGCGCCGACCGTGCTCGTCGACATGGCCGGCAACGGCGCCGTGCGCGATGCGGTCCACCGGCGCTGTGGAGACCGGCTGCGCTACAGTTGTGCGGTCGGACTCACCCACCACGAGCGCATGGCACCGCCCGCGGCCGACCTGCCCGGACCGGCGCCGGCGCTCTTCTTCGCCCCCGAGCGCATCGAGAAGCGCTCGCGCGACTGGGGTCCGGCGGAGCTCGACGAGCGCCTCGGCGCGGCGTTGCAGCACTTCGTCGCCGACTCCGGCCGTTGGCTGCGCATCGAGCGCGGGCGCGGCGCCGCCGCCGTCGAGCGCGTCTACCGCGCCGCGCTCGACGGTCGCGTGCACCCGGCCGCAGGGCACGTGCTGACGCTGTAGCGTCGGCGGCAGCGGCGGCGTATGAAGGCCGGCATGACGCCCGAATCCGTGGTTCGTGATTTCTGCCGCGCCGTTGCGCGGCGCGACGTCGACGCGCTCCTCGCGTTCTTCACCGACGACGCGGTCTACCACAACATACCGCTGGCACCGCTCACCGGCCGCGACGCCATAGCCGGCACGCTGGCGCAGTTCATCACGCCCGCGTCGCACGTGGAGTTCGAGCTCGTCGCCCTCGCCAGCAGCGGTGCGACCGTCCTCACCGAGCGCGTCGACCGCTTCGTGATCGGCGACAAGCGCGTCGAGCTCCCGGTGATGGGCGCCTTCGAGGTGACTCCCGAAGGCAAGATCCGCGCCTGGCGGGATTACTTCGACATGCAGCAATTCACCGCCCAGCTCGGGTGACGCCGGGAAGCGCTCTTCACCACTGCTCGACGCGCACCGCCTTGCGCTCGTAGCCGGCGGCGCGCAGCGCGTCGCGCAGCCGCCCCGGCAGCGCGCCCACGGCGCAGATCCAGAAGCGCCGGCTGCGGTCGGCGTCGGCGCGGACGAAGCGTTCGAGCACCAGGCCTTCCAGGGCGTCGATCGAGCCGACCTCGGCCTCGGTCGTGCGCAGCACGGGCTCCCACGTAAGGCGCGGATGACGCGCCGCCCAGGCCTCGAAGTCGTCTCGATAGATCAGCTCCTGCTCGTAGCGCGCCCCGTGCAGGATCGTAATCGGCTGGCTGCCGCCGCGCTCGAGCGCCCGACGCACCATCGGCCGCAGCGGCGCCACGCCCGCGCCCTCGCCGACGAAGACGAGCGGCGCCGGCGGCGGTTCCGCGAGCGCAAAGCTGCCGAACGGGCCCGTGAACTCGACCTCGGCTCCGGGCGCGAGCGTGAAGAGGTGGCCCGATCCCGGCCCTGCCGCAACGCGGTCGACGCAGAGCTCGAGCTCGTCGTCCTCCGGGCTCGACGCCAACGAATAGGCCCGCACCAGGGGCGGATCGTCACCCACGGGGAGCGCGCACGAGACGAACTGGCCGGGCGTGAAGGCCAGGCGCTCGCCCGCTGGCAGGCGCAGGAAGAGCGAGCGCGTCCCCGGCAGGTGTTCGTGGATGCGGGTCACGGTCGCGCGATGGACGCGCGGCCCGCCCGGCGACCGGTCGGACGCGGACATCGTCCGACGCCTATCACGCACCCCCGCCCGCTTCGACCGGCAGGCGCCAGTCTACGGGCGCGCGCCCGTGCGCGACCAGGGCGGCGTTGGCGCGCGAGAACGGACGCGAGCCCGCGAACGCCCGGTACGAGAGAGGCGACGGATGCGCCGCCTCGATGACCGTGTGGCGGGAACGGTCGACGAGCGCCGCCTTGCGGCGCGCCCGGTTGCCCCAGAGGAGGAAGACGGCGTGCTCGGGGCGGGCGCTCACCGCTGCGACCGCGGCGTCGGTGAAACGCTCCCAGCCGTGGCCCGCATGCGAGCCCGGACGGTGGGCCGCTACGGTCAGCACCGCGTTCAGCAGCAGCACTCCTTGCCGCGCCCACGCCGCCAGGCACCCGTGCGGCGGCCGCACGAACCCCGGAACGTCGGCTGCGAGCTCCTTGTAGATGTTCACGAGCGACGGCGGCGGCGACACGCCGGGCCGCACCGAGAAGCAGAGCCCGTGCGCCTGTCCGGCGTCGTGGTAGGGATCCTGGCCGAGGAGCACGACCTTGACGGCGTCGAGCGGCGTCGCCGTGAAGGCATTGAAGACGTCACCCTCGGGCGGGAACACCGGACCGGCCGCACGCGCGGCGGCGACGAAGCGGCCGAGCTCGCGGAACCACCCGGAGTCGAGCTCCGCGGCGAGCGCCGCGCGCCACGACGGCGGCAGGTCGACGCGCATCGCAGCGTCCGTCGTCGGCGCCCGCCGCCTCGGGCTAGTGGCTGCCCGACACCTGATTGATCGTGTACTTGGGGATCACGATGGTGATGTCGCCCTTGACGATCGCCTGGCAGCCGAGACGCGAGTGCATCGTCAGGCCGGGGGCGTTGTCGAGCTCGTCCTCCTCCTTCTCGGTGCTCGGCGAGAGGTTCTCCTCGCCTTCCCGGACGATGACGTGGCAGGTCGTGCAGGCGCACTTCCCGCCGCAGGCATGCTCCAGGTGCACGCCGTGGCCGAGCAGTATGTCGAGGATCGACCCCGGTTCGCCGTCGTGGTGGAAGGGGCCGGAACCTTCGAACTCGATCGTGCGCTCGGGCTCTCCCGATTCGTAGATGATGCGGATCTTCGGCAAGATCTCCGTTCTTACCATCCGCCCGCACCACACGCGACCGCAGTGATCGTCGGTTCAATGCGGGACGGCGTCGAGGTCGGCGCGAAACGCCGCCACCAGCGCCGCCGCCGGAGCCTCGTCGCCGGCCAGGCTCGCCGCTGCGGCCGCGCACCACGGATGGACGTAGCGGGCGAGCAGCTCGCGCACCAGCACCGCGTCGTCGTTCTCGACCGCCGCTGCCAGCACCTCGCACGCGATCGCCAGGTGGTCGGGAGCGAGCACGCGATCGTTCCACACCAGTTGCAGATGGTGGATCGCCCGCAGCCAATCCTCGCGCGCCCGCGAGCCGTCGACGCCGACGAGGCAATGGAGCAGCAACGGCGCCGGCGGCGCCGGCAGCGCCGCGTGGAACAGGCGCCAGGTTTCCGACTCGACCGCGTCGATCGGATCTGGCAGCCCGAGCGCTTCCCAGCTCTCGCGCTTCGCATCGCGGGCGAGGAGCGGATTCCAGATGCGGGCCCACGCAGTCAGGAGCGCGACCGCACGATCCCGGGCGCTCACTGCTGCCGACGCCGGCATCGCCGCTCCCGGGCTCACGGGAGCTGGATCCAGACGGGGGTCACCGATTTCAGACCGGCGCGCTCGCGCTCCGCGCCCTGCCAGATCGCCACCGCGAGCCGGCGGAAGCGCGCGAGCGGCGCCCAGGCGCCGACCCGGAACGTCAGGTACCAGAAGCCGTCCTGCCAGCGCGCGTCGGCCGCCCACTCCGCCGGCGCCGCCTGCCGCACGACCGTTCCCCAGCCCGTGGCCGTGATGCGCAGCGGGCGTTCGCCGTCGGCGCGCCAGAGTATGCCCTCGACGGGATCCTCCGCTGCCCCCATCGTCATCGCCTGCGCCGCCTCGGTCGTCGGCACGAGGAGCGCCGCAGCGTCGAGGAAGCGCGCCGGATCCCCGTCGAGCGCGCGCACGGGACGCGGGGCGTGCCACGAGAGCGCGACCGTCCACGCTCCGCCCTCCTCGCCGGCGGCGAAGTCGACGCGGGCGGTCGTCGGCGTGACGCGGTCGGCGTAGGCGCGCGGCACGTAGCCGCCGGGCGAGAGCGCCGGCGGCGCCGCCGTGAGCGTGAGGCTCCTCCGCGTCGTCATCACAGCACCTCGCGCGCGCGCACCGGGAGGCGAAAGCTCTGGTTCCAGTCGTAGGCGATCAGGAGATCCATGAGCTCGCTCGGCTCGCCGCGCCGCCGGCGCGCGCGCTCCTCGCGCACGGTGCGGAGCGCCTCGTGCACGCGCGGCCCGAAGAGGCGCTCGAGCAGCTCGTTCGGAATCCGCGGCGCGTCCTCGACTAGCCGGCCGGCGCCGTCGAAGGCGACCGGCCCGACCGGCGGCACGTAGAACACGTTCGGTCCGAGGCCGAGCTCCGGATGCAGCGGCAGCGCCACCTTCCACTTCTCGACGAGCTTCCAGATCGGACCGGCGGGATCGTCGAGGTAGCCGACGAAGCGCAGGCGGCCCGGGCACTGGCGCGCGCACGCCGGCGCCACGCCTTCTTCGATTCGCGGCAGACAGAATATGCACTTCGTGCTGACGTTGCGCTGCGGATCGAAGAACACCTTCTTGTAGGGACAGGCTTCGACGCAGAAGCGGTAGCCGTAGCAGCGGTCCTGGTCGACCAGCACGATCCCGTCCTCGCGGCGCTTGTAGATCGCCCGGCGCGGACAGGCATCGAGGCACGCCGGGTGCGTGCAGTGATTGCAGAGGCGCGGCAGGTAGAAGTAGTGGTTGCTCTCGGGATGCTCGCCGGCGCCGCGGTCCTCGTCCCAGTTCGGACCCCATTGCGGCTGGCCGTCGGGGCGCAGCCACGGCTTGCCGGCGCCGCCGCCGACCCCCGTCCGCACCTCCTCGTGATTGAACGTCCAGGCGCGGCCGTAGTCGGTGTCGAGCGCCGGGATCTCGCCGCGCTTCACCGCGCCGTCCGCCGTGCGACCGCCCGTCTCCTGCCAGCGGCGCGGGTACCCCTGGCCGGGCTGGGTCTCGACGTTGTTCCAGTAGGCGTACCCGGTGCCGGAGTCGCGGTTCCAGAGCTTCTTGCATGCGACCGTGCAGGTCTGGCAGCCGAGGCACTTGTTGAGGTCGAGCACCATCGCGATCTGGCGCTCGACCGCGGTCGCGTCGGTCGTCGTCATCGCGCAGCCTCCTCGGTGCTTCGGGCGCGCTCCTTCTCCAGACGAACGCGCTCCTTCTCCATGCGGGCGAGCCAGGCGCGCAGGTCGCCGCGGCGGATCGACACGCGGGTATCCTGCACGTGCGTCCCCGGAGCCCAGACCCCGAAGCGCCACACGAACTGCCCTTCACCGCCGGCGAAGTGCATGGGGTTCATGAGCCCGGGCGTGATCTCCTTGTAGCTCTTGTGGGCGGGAAACTGGTGCGGCTCCCAGGCGTGGAAGTAGTAGGCGATGCCGGGGCGCACCATGGTCGAGTGCTTGGCCCGCATGAGCACCGAGCCGTAGTCGTTGGCGAGCTCGGCCCAGCCGCCGTCCGCGACGCGCAGCCGTGCCGCATCGCCCGGATTCAGGTAGATCTGCGGCTCGCCGCGCTGGAGGCGGAGCAACATGGGGTCGTCGCGCCAGACGCTGTGGATGCTCCAGCGCGCGTGGCACGAGACCAGCTGGAACGGATGGTCGCCGCCGGCCTTCGGGCTCTCGATGTGCGTCGGCAGGGCCTCGCCGGCCTCCAGGAACCAGGCGTGGTCGATGTAGAACTGCTGGCGGCCGGTGAGCGTCGGCCAGCGCCACTTCTTCTCGGTGAAGAGCGTCGCCGGCCGCAGCACCCCCTGCCCCTTCCAATCCTCGTTGAAGAGCTGCGGCTGGCCGCCGACCGCGCCGGTGCCGGTGTACTTGGCGATGCCTGTCTCCTTGAGCGCAGCGACCGACATGCCCGCGGTCGAGGTGCTGGTGTCGAGGATCCGCTGCGCCACCTTCATCGCGTCCTGCGGACCAAAGGCGCCGTGGAACGAGAGCTTCTCGGCGATGCGCTTCAGGTCGATGGGCCGCTTGCCGCAGCCGTCGAGGATCGGCGTATTGCGCGCGCGGGCCACGGCTTGCACGCGCTCGGCCAGGAGCGAGAAGATCTCCCACTCGTTCTTCGAGTCGGCGATCGGCCGCACCGCCTCGTCGCAGTAGTGGAGGTAGGGCACGTAGGCGACCGGATACTTGAAGCCCGGCTTCTCGTAATAGCCCGCCGCCGGCAACAGGTAGTCGGCGTGCATGCCCGTGAAAGTGAGCTTCGGATTGACGTCGACGATGAGCTCGAGCGCCGGCCACATGGTCGCGATCGCGCGCTGCGGGAGATTGGTGCGGCGCAGGAAGTTGTTGCCGCCGGTGAACCAGGCGCGCGGCTGCTGGTGGCGCGGCAGCCGCGGCATCCATCCGTGCGCCCGCGACTCCTCGTCGTACTCGCTCAAGCGGCGCGGATAGAGGCCGGCGAGCTCGCGGTCGAGGTCGTCGCGCACGCCCTGATACGCCAGGTTCATGGATGCCGAGTTGGCCATGCAGGCGTTGCGCTCTTCGTAGTTGCGCCCGAGCTCCCACTGGACCTGCGCCCGGCTCTTGCGGCGCATCGTCTGATCGAGGATCAGATCGAAGAGAAGCCCCTTGTCGACGAGGTCGAAGATCGCGAAGCGTCCGCGCAGGCCGGTGTGCTCGGCGGCCGCGGTGACGCCGTCGAAGCCTTCGATCCCTACCCAGCCGGTATTGTGGTAGCCGCCGCCGCGGCGGCCGATCGCGCCCTTGAGCGCCAGGCAGAGGATCTTGGCGCGATTCATCTGGTCGGAGTGCAGGTAGCGGTTCGAGCCCCAGCTCGAGAGCACCATCGGCCGCCTGGCGCGCGCGAAGTCGTCGGCGAAGCGCTCCACCTGCGCCCGCGAGAGACCGGTGACGCGCGCCGCCTCGTCGAGCGTCCAGGGTTCGAGATGCTCGCGCAGGAGCGCGCCGACCGGCGCGACGCCGACCGTGGCGCCGTCGGCGAGCGTCATGCTGAAGCGTCCGGCGATGGCGGGCCGGAGCCGGCCGAGGGCGATCTTGCCGTCGGCGGCGTTACCGGCGCAGCCGGGCGCGATCACGGCGCGGCCGGTCGCGGTGTCCCAGAGGTAGAGCCGCTCGGGATGACCCTCGGCGGCGACGTCCGACTCACGGAGGAAGCGGCCGGTGTCCAGCCGCACGAGCATCGTCAGGTCGGTCTGCTCGCGCACGTAGTCGAGGTCGGCGAAGCCGCCGTCCCAGATGTAGCGCGCGGTCGCAAGCGCCAGCGCTGCGTCGGTGCCCGGACGCAGCGGCAGCCAGAGGTCGGCGTGGGTCGCCGTGGCGCTGTACGTCGGATCGACGACGACGAGCTCGGCGCCCGCGTACTTGGCTTCGAAGAGGAAGTGGGCGTCGGGGATCTGCGTCACCGCCGGATTCATCATCCAGACGACGAGATGGTCGGAGAGGAACCACTCGTCGGCGCTGCCGCCGATGTGCGGAAAACCGAAGGTCATCGTCGCGCCGACGTTCAGGTCGCCGATCTCGGCCCAGTCGTCCATCATCGAGGCGCCGAGAAAACCGAAGAAGCGCGGGCGCACGGCGGTCGTCGGTCCCTGGTCGAAGTGCGGACCGAGATCGTGGACTATGGCGTCGGTGCCGTGGCGCTCGGCGATGCTCACGAGCTTGGCGGCGATCTCGTCGAGCGCCTGCTCCCACGAGACGCGCTCCCATCTGCCGCTGCCGCGCTCGCCGACCCGCTTGAGCGGTACGGTGAGCCGGCTCGGCCCGTACATCACCTCGGTGTAGCAGGCGCCCTTCTGGCAGCCGCGCGGATTGAAGTCCGGGATCCCCGCCTCCGACGCCTCGTAGTTCGCCGTCTGCTCCTCGCGGACGACGAGACCGTCCTTGATGTAGAGGTCCCAGTTGCAGGCGCTACGGCAGTTGAGCCAGCCGTGCGAGCCCTTGGCGACCGCATCCCAGCTCCAGCGCTGGCGATAGAGATCCTCCCAGGTGCCGAGCCGCGGCGGGCGCCGCATCGCTCCGGCGCCGGCGGGTGCGCCGCGACCGGCGGCGCGCACCAGCAGCGAACAGCCCGAGGAAGCGCTCGCGGCCGCGAGGGCGGCGAGGCGGAGGAAGTCGCGCCGTCGGAGAACCGGGTCGAAGCGCATTGCCGTTGCCCTCCTTCCTTCCCGCAGGCGACGCCGAGGAGCGGCGCGGCGCCGGCGACGAGCGAACTACGCCACCCCGCTCGCTCCGGCAAGCCGGCGCGAAGAGCGCGGCGCGCGGCGGCGTCAGGGAGCCCCGGCGTCGTCGCGGCGCGCGCGGGCGACCCCGGCCTTGCGCGCCGAGGCCTCGATGTACTTGCGGCTCACCGGCGACAGGTCGTGAGGATCGACGCGCACCTCGATGAGGGCGAAGCTGCTCTGGCGTTCGGCGTCGGCGAGGGCGTCGCGGAGCTCGGCGACCGTCGAGGCGACGTAGCCGGCGCCGCCCCAGGCGCGCGCCAGCTCGGCATAGGGCCAGTCGGGAATCGCCAGGAGATCCTCGCGCTCGGCGATCGGCCGGAAGATGCCCCAGCCGCCGTTGTTCATCAGCACCACGATCGGCCGCAGGCCGTAGCGCGCCGCCTGCGCGATCTCGACGCCCGTCATCTGGAACGCGCCGTCGCCGCAGAGCACGAGCGGACGCTTGCCGGTGCCGAGCTCGAGTCCGATCGCGCCCGGCACCCCGAACCCCATCGACGCGTAGTAGCCTTGCGCGAGGTAGGCGCCGCCCCTGCCGATGCGGACGTCGAGGCCGGCAAAGAGCATGTCGCCGGACTCGGCGATCACCGCCCACCCGCGCTTGCCGGCGAGGAAGCGATTCACCTCGCGCAGCATGTCGGCGACGGTGACGGCGCGAGCGAGCGAACCGCGCGCCGGCTTCAGGTTGTCGGCGTAGGCGACCGTCTCGCGGCGACGGCGCAAGCGCTGGCGCCGGAGGGCGCGGACGAAATCGCGGATGCCGACGTCGGTGTAAGTATGGCAGCTCACGTCGACGCGGTTCCCGGCCGCCCAGATGGAGCGGTCGCGGGTGATCTGCGGCGGCCGGCTCCCGAGGTTCATGTCGGTGAGCAGCGTGCCGAGGTTCAGCACCAGGTCCGCCTCGTCGATGCGGCGGCGGATCGGCGGCGGGCTCAAAGGCCCGATGTGTACGCCCATCGCCAGCGGGTGATCCATGGGGAAGGCGCCCTTGCCGAGCACGGTGGTCATGCACGGCGCCCCCATGCGCTCGACGAGCGCCACGACGTCGCGCTGCAGCTTGTAGCGGAAGGTCTCGATGCCGACGATCACCGCCGGCTTCCGCGCGCCGTTGAAGCGCGCCGCCGTCTCGCGCGCCGCCTCCGCGGTCCGGCGCTCGTCGGAGCGGGCGAACTCGAGGCCGCCGTCCCATTCCCGGATCGCCGCCGGCACCTCGATCACGCGCTCCACCATGTCGCGGTGGATCTCGAGATAGCCCGGACGCTGCTCGCGCCAGACGGCGCGTACGACCCGGTCGACTTCGTCGGCGAGGCGCCGCGGATCGTCGAGGACCGCGGCGGCGCAGGTGATCTCGTCGTAGATCTTGTACTGCGACTCGATCTCCTTCGCCTGGTGGTGGATCAGCTGGCCGAGCTTGCGCTCTTCCGCGCCCGGACCGCCGCTCACGACGAGGATCGGCACCCGCTCCGAGAACGAGCCGGCGACCGGATTCACCATGTTGAAGCCGCCGGCGCCGTAGGTGACGCAGACGACGCCGATCCGGCCGGTGGCGCGCGCGTAGCCGTCGGCGGCGAAGCCGACCCCCGGCTCGTGCGAGAGCGTCACGATGCGCATGCCGCGCCGCCGGCCGAACTTGAAGAAGAGGTTGATGACCAGATCGCCGGGGATGCCGAAGAGATGCGCGACGCCGATCTTCTGGAGATAGGCGACCAGGAAGTCGCCGACGCGCATGCGCGCCTTCATGCGAAGAACTCATCGACGTCGACGCTGCGCACGAGCACCGTCGTCGGCCCGCCGTCGCGGTAGACGCGCAGCCGCACCTCCTCGCCGGCGCGGTGATCCCAGAGCCGCTCGTAGAGCTCGCGCCGCGTCCGCACCGCCTGGTCGCCGACCGCGAGCACGAGGTCGCCGGGCGCGAGCCCGGCGGCGGCGGCCGGCCCGCCGTCCAGGAGCCCGCCGACGACGACGCGACCGTGCAGCAGGTAGCAGAAGAGTCCGATCCAGGCGCGCGACGGCCTGGTGACGCGCCGGCCATGGCGCAGGAGCTCCTCGCGGTGGCCGGCGTAGTGCTCGATCGGGATCGCAAGCGAGAAGCGGCCGATGTCGTTCATGTTGAGCGACACCACGCCGGCGACGCGGCCGTGGCGATCGACGAGCGGCCCGCCGGCGAGGCCGGGATTCATCGCCGACGACAAGATGGCGCGCTCGAGCGTGTACTCCCAGTTGGCATCGAAGTGCTCGAGGGCGGTGATGCCGCCCGAGCTGGCACGCCGGGCGGCATCGCCGACGCTGGCGACGATGAAAGCGTCGTCGCCGACCGCGAGCGGCGACGAGCCGTCGGCGACCGGCAGCGCCTGGAAGCCGCCGCCCGCCGCCCGCACGATGGCGATGCCGGAGGCAAAGTCCTGCGCCACCACCTCGGCCGCGACCTCGCGCCCGTCGAACGTGGTGACGCGTACGTCGCGGCTGCCGAGAACGATGTAGTTCACCGTGACGATGAGCCCGCTCTCGTCGATCAGGGCGCCGCTGCCGGAGCGGTCGGTACCGAGCACGCTCGCCGACGGGTGCGCCTCCGGGACCGCCGCACGCAGGTGCACCGTCGCCGGGAGGGTACGCTCGAGCAACCGGACCGAGGCGTTCATGCGCGCCGGCGCTCCGCGCGCGCCGGCGCCTTGCGGCAGCCGACCACGCTCTCTATGACGAGGGCACCCATGAACGTCCGCGAGCTGCCGCTCGATTGCGAACCGTGGTCGCTCTTTCGCGTGCTCGCCAGCAAGGAGCGGCCTTTCTTCATCGACGCCGGACAGCCCTGGGGAGGTGAGTGGGTGTCGTGTATGGGTTTCCGTCCGCGGATGCAATTCCGCGTCACTGCGGCGGAGGCTCCGGATGCGCCGCTGGCGACGCTCGACGCGCTGCTCGCCGCGGCGCCGCCGGCACTGCGCACCGCGGCGCGGCGGCGGGCAGTACCGTTCGCCGGCGGCGTCGTGGTGGCGCTCGCCTACGAAGCGCGTCATGCCAGCGAGCCCGCGGCGCCGGTGCCCGGCGAGGCCGCCGACGCGCCGCGACTCGCCGGCGGCGTCTACGACTGGGCGCTCGCCTACGATCATCGCCGGCGGCGCTGGCGGCTGGCGAGCTGGCACTGCGACGCCCGCGCCCTCGCCGCGATCGCCGCCGAGATCGACGAGGCCGCGGCCGCCGCTGCGCGCGGCCCGCGCACGCTCGTCCTGCCCGTGCAGGCAGCCGCCGTCACCGCCGGACTCGACGCCGAGGCTTATGCGGCGCGCGTCGCGCGCATCCAGGAGTACATCGCGGCCGGCGACGCCTACCAGGTGAACCTTACCGACCGCTTCGAGACCCGCCTCCCCGCCCCCGCCGTCGACGTCTACGGGCGGCTGCGCGCGGCACAGGCCGTCCCCTTCGGCGCCTACATAGATCTCGGCCCCGAGCGCGTGCTCTCGGTCTCGCCGGAGCTCTTCCTGCGCCGCCGCGGCGAGCGCGTCACGACCTGCCCGATCAAGGGCACGCGCCCGCGCGGCGCCACGGCGGCCGCCGATGCCGCGTTCGCCGCCGATCTGGTGCGCGATCCGAAAGAGCGCGCCGAGCACGTGATGATCGTCGATCTCGAGCGCAACGACCTCGGACGCGTCTGCCGCACGGGCAGCGTCGCCGTCGAGCGCCTGGCCGCCCGCGTCCCCTTCGCGACCGTGCAGCACCTCGTGTCGACGGTCTCGGGGCGCCTCCGGCCCGGCGTCGCGGCAAGCGACCTCCTGCGGGCGACGTTTCCCAGCGGTTCGATCACCGGCGCCCCGAAGATCCGGGCCATGGAGATCATCGCCGAGATCGAGGGCGCGCCGCGCGGCTTCTACACCGGCGCCGTCGGCTGGATCGACGCCAGCGGCGACTGCGACCTGAACGTCGCCATCCGCACGGCGGTGGCGCGCGGCGACACGCTCGCGTACCACGCCGGCGGCGGCATCGTCGCCGACTCGCGCGCCGACCGCGAGTACGCCGAGCTGCAGCTCAAGGCCGCCGCGTTCTTCCGCGCCCTCGGGGCCGGCGGCGGCGCCGCGGCGCAGCGAGCGCTGCGATGAGCGCCGCCGATCTCGTCCTGCTGCTGAACGACCGCCTCGTGCCGGCGCGGCGCGCCACCATCTCGGCCCTCGACCGCGGCTTCGTCTACGGCGACGGCCTCTTCGAGACCCTGCGCACCTATAGCGGCCGGCCGTTCAGCCTGGCACCGCACCTGCGGCGACTGGCGCGCTCGGCGCGCGTGTTCCGCATCCCCTTCGCGGCAGCGCCCGCCTACTGGCAGCCGCGCGTACGGCGCGTCCTGCGCGCCAACGACCTGCTTACGACCGACGCCGCCGTGCGGCTGACGATCTCGCGCGGCCCCGGTCCGTTCGGCATCGTCCCCCCGGAGCGCGTCGCGCCGACGGTGATGATGCTCGCGACCCCGCTCGATCCCCGGCTGCCCGACGCCCAGGCCCGCGGCGTCAAGATCTGCTTCTTTCCGTTCCGCCTCGCCGCCGCGACGTTCCCGAGCCACAAGACGCTGCACTATCTACCGGCCGTGCTCGGCAAGATGATCGCGCGCCGGCACGGCGCGTGGGAAGCCGTCTATCTCGGCGCCGACGACACCGTCCTCGAAGGCACCACCAGCAACGTCTTCGCGGTCGCGCGCGGCCGGCTGCTGACGCCGCCCCTGCACGGCATCCTCCCGGGCGTGACGCGCCAGGTGCTGACGACGCTCGCGAAGCGCCTCGGCATTCCGCTGCGCGAGCAGCCCCTCACACGCCGGGCGCTCCTCGCCGCCGACGAGGTGCTGCTCACGGCCTCGACGATCGAGGTGCTGCCGGTGGTCCGGGTGGAGCGGACGCGGGTCGGCGACGGCGCGCCGGGGCCGATCACGCGCGCGCTCCAGATCGAGTACCGGCGCCACGTCGCCCGCGCGCTCGCCGAACCACGCCGTCGGCGAGCGCCGCGGACGCGAGCTCAGCGCACGTAGCCCAGGCTCTTCAGGCGCTCGAGCTGCTCGGGCGTCAGCGTCACCGGTCCGCCGCCCGTTGCCGTGTGCGTCTTCGCGAACGCCTCCAGGGCGGCGCGGAGCGTCCCGACGCGTGCCGGCTCCGCCGCCGCGACGTCCCGCCGCTCGCCGGGATCGGCGGCGAGATCGAAGAGCATCGCGCTTCCGGTCAGCCGGTCGACGTGCAGCTTCTCCCGGTCGTGGCGCACGGCGCGCGTCACGTCCGGCGCGGCGTTGTTGTGGTCGGCTTCGTGGAAGAGCGTGCGCTCGCCGATGGCGTCCGCGTCGCCGCGCCAGAGCGGCGCCAGATCGACGCCATCGAGGGCTCCGGGCGCCGGCACGCCGACCGCGGCCAGGATGGTCGGCATCACGTCGATCAGCGACGCCGTCGTCGCGACCCGCAACCCCGCCGGCGCGCCGCCGCCGCGCACGATCAGCGGGATGCGCACGACCTCCTCGAACTGGGTGCGGCCGTGCAGGAATCCGCCGTGCTCGCCGAACTCCTCGCCGTGATCCGAGGTGATGATCAGCATCGTCCCGGGATCGTCGCCGAGAGCGTCGAGCAGCCGGCCGAGCTCGTCGTCGTACTGCCGGATCCCGGCATCGTAGAGGTCCTGCACGTGCTCGATGTCGGCAGCGTCGAGAGTGAGCTTCCCGGTGCGCGCCCGAAGCAGCTGCGCCGTCGTGCCGTCGGCCGGACCCGCGTACGGGCGCACGAACCGGCGTTCGTACTCCGGCAGCGAGCGGTAATCGCTGTGCACGTCGTAGGTGTGGACGAAGAGGAAGAAGCGGTCGTCGCGATGCTGCCCCAGCCATTCGACGGCGCGGTCGGTGATGGCGCGCGTCGGCTCCCGGCGCCCTACTTCCTCCTTGACGTACTCGTACTGCTGGAAGCCGCGCTGCAGCCCGAAGAGCGGACTCAGGTTGTGCGAGTTCACGACCGCGGCGGTCGCGAAGCCGTGCGCCGCCAGCACGTCGGCCAGGGTGGCGACGTTGGCGGCGAGCGTCACGTCGTGATCGCGGAGCCCGTGGCTGCTCGGGTAGAGGCCCGTCAGCATCGAGGCATGTGCCGGCAGCGTCCACGGCGCCGGCGAAGTGGCGCGCTCGAAGACGACGCCCGTCCTGGCGACCGCGTCGAGCCGCGGCGAGGTCGCACGATCGTAGCCGTAGCACCCGAGGTGCGCCGGCACGAGGGTGTCGATCGACAGCAGGACCACGCGCCGCGGCGGCGGCGGCGCCGCCGGCCGCTGCCGGCAGGCGGCGCCGGCAAGCGCGGCGGCGAGCGCCACGAACAGCACCGCGCGTGCGGCTATACCCGAAGTTCGCAGCATCGGCGTCGGTCTCGGCACTAGATCATCATCAGGTAGGGTGCCGCCATCATGCCAAGCGTCACGAAGACGGTCATGAGGGAGAAGAATACCTTGCCGATTTTCGCACCGCCCTTCTGCACGCCCTCCCAAGTCGACGGCGGCGCGGGCGGACCCACGAAGTCGAGCGGCGGTACGTCGGCGTTCTGATATGCGGCGGCGGTTTGCGGCGGATCGTCGGTGAGGAGCGCGGCATCGTCGCCCCAGGGATCCGCCGCCAGCTCGCGCCGCCAGCGCGCCTCGTCGCGGGCGTTGTCGCCGGAGATCATCGGCTCCTGCGCCGGGCCATCGCCCCACTCGTCCCCGCCGCGATGCGACGCGGGACCGCAGGCTGCGAATCCCGCGAGCATTGCTACCAATACGACGACCTCGAACCGCATGCCGCTCCTTCGCCAGCGCGGCACGCCCTGCAGCGCGCGAGACGCGCCCGGCATCCGCCCCGATCGCGCAGCTATAGTAACTGGCTCGCGGGCGCACAATCCGAGGTGCGCGGCGCCAGCGGCACGGCAGGCGCTGCGCCCGCGGGCAGCAAACACCTCGCCCCTCGGCTCTGCCGCCGGCAGCACGGGCGCGAGGCGATTCCGTTTCTGCGCCTTCCGGGACGTCTCACGGCGCGGGCGCCGGCACCGCTGTCCCCGAACGCACTGGCACGGCGCCCGACTCGCCGGCGCGCCTTGACAGGTCGGCGGCGGCGTGGACCCATCGAGATCCGACGCCGGCGGCTCCAGCGTCCGGGAATGGTTCCGATGCTCTCCGATCTTACCGCACCCTTCCTCCCGATCAGCGCCTACCTCGACGATGTCGAGCCGGTGCGGGAGCCGGCGCTCGGCGGCGACGCCCGCGCCGACGTCGCCGTCGTCGGCGGCGGACTGACCGGGCTCTCGACGGCGCTCGCGCTCCGGCGCCACGGCGTCGACGTCGTCGTCCTCGAGCGCGATTTCTGCGGCTCCGGGGCGAGCGGCCGCAACGCCGGCCACCTGACGCCGACCATCGGCAAGGACCTGCCGACGCTACTCATGATGTACGGCGCCGAGCGAACGGCGGCGATCGTGCGCTTCGCCGACCACTGCGTGCACCGCACCGAGCACCTCCTCGCCGAGCTCGGCATCGATTGCGACTACGCGCCGTCGGGGAACGTCATGGCGGTCGTCCACCCGGCGCAGGAAAAGCGCCTGCGGCGCGCCGCCGCCGCCGCGACCCGCATCGGCGCCCGCGTACGCTTCCTCGAACCCGACGACATGCGCGCCCGCGGCCTCCCGCCCGCCTTCCTCTGCGGCGCTCTCGAGGGCGCCGGGGGCACGCTCGATCCCGGGAAGCTGGCGCTCGGGCTCCGCCGCGCCGCTCTCGCAGCCGGCGTCCGCATCCACGAGAGCACGCGCGTGACCGGCGTCGCGACGGCACCGTCGCCGCTCGTCGACACCGAGCACGGCGCCGTTCGCGCCGAGCACGTGGTGATGGCGAGCAACGCCTGGACGCGCGAGATCGGCGCCCCCGGAGTGAAGATCCTCCCCCTCTACATCACGCTCTTCGAAACGGCGCCGCTCGACGATGGCGCCCGCGCCGCGCTCGGCGGCTGGCCGAATCGCGAGGGCGTGTACACGGCGCACGAGGTGCTCGAGAGCTACCGCCTGAGCGCGCACGGCACGATCATCGGCGGCTCCAAGGTCCCGCGCTACGTATGGGGCGGCCGGCCGACCGGCCGCGGCGGCCCGCACGCGGCGACGCAGGCGCGCATCGCCGGGGCCTTTCGCGCCCGCTTCCCGGCGCTCGCCGAGGTACCGATCGCACGCTTCTGGGGCGGCTGGATCGCGATGACGCTGAACTTCCTACCTTCGATCGGCCCGCTCGGCGGCGACCGCCGGCTGTGGCACGCGCTGGGGTACAATGGCCACGGCGTCGCCCAGGCGATAGCGGTCGGGGAGATACTCGCCAACGGCATCGTCGGGCGCGACGACGAGTGGGCGCACGTCTTTCCGAAGCCGGCGCCGACCCTGCCTCCCGAGCCGTTCCTGTGGCTCGCAGCACGCGGTCTCCTTGGGCTCTTCGGTGCCATCGACCGCATCACCGACCGGCGGATCCGCGCCCGCCGCTGATCGCGGGAAGGGCGCCGGCGCGCGCCGGGTCGGAAACGAGGCGTCGCATCGGCCCACGACGGTCGTTCTGGCCGGACCGGCAGCCATGGTCTATTGCAGCCGGGGATGGCGAGCACGTTCGAGCAGGCGTTCGCAGACGAGCTCGCGCAGGTCAGAGCGGCCGGGCTCTGGCGGGAGCTGCGCCGCATCGAGGGCCCGGTCGACACCTGGGTCAACGTCGACGGCATCCGCGCGCTGGTGCTCTGCTCCAACAACTACCTCGGCCTCGCCAACCATCCGGCGCTCGCCGCCGCAGCGGCGCGGGCCGCCGTGGCGTACGGCGGCGGCGCGGGGGCGTCGCGCCTCATCTCGGGATCGCTCGCCATCCATCGCGACCTCGAGGCCCGGCTCGCGCGCTTCAAGCACGCCGAAGCCGCGCTGCTATTTCCGAGCGGCTACCACGCCAACGTCGGCGCCATCACCACCCTCGTCGGCCGCGGCGACGCCGTCTTCAGCGACCAGCTGAACCACGCGTCGATCATCGACGGCTGCCGACTCTCGGGCGCCGCGGTCCACGTCTACGCGCACGCCGACCCGGCCGCGCTCGACGCCCTGCTGGCGCGCGCGCCCGCACGCCGGCGGCTCGTCGTCACCGACTCGGTATTCAGCATGGACGGCGACCACGCGCCGCTCGCCGCAATCTGCCGCATCGCCGCCGCGCGCGGCGCCATGGTCATGGTCGACGAGGCGCACGCCACCGGAGTCGACGGGCCGAGCGGCGCCGGTCTCGTCGAGGCGCTCGGGCTCGGCGGCGCGGTCACGGTGCAGATGGGGACGCTCGGCAAGGCGCTCGGTGCCGCCGGCGCGTTCGTCGCCGGCAGCCGCAATCTCGTCGACCTCCTCGTGAATCGCGCCCGCAGCTTCATCTATACGACGGCGCTGCCGCCGCCGGTGGCCGCCGCCGTCGACGCGGCGCTCGACATCGTCGCCCGCGAGCCGGAGCGCCGGGCGCGCCTGGCGCAGGTCGCGACGACGTTGCGCGCCCGCCTGAGCGCGCTCGGCTTCACGATCCCGTCGGGCGCGGGACCGATAATCCCGGTCATGGCGGGCACGAGCGAGCGCGCCCTGGCCTGGTCGCGGCGCCTCCTCGAGCGCGGCGTCTTCGTGCAAGCGATCCGTCCGCCGACCGTCCCCGAGGGCACGGCGCGGCTCCGCGTCACGGTCATGGCGACCCACAGCGACGCCGACCTGGCCCACGCCGCGGCCGCCTTCGCCGCGCTCCGCGATCGCGCCTGACCCGGCGCGGCCCGGAGACCGGCGCCACCGGGTTTCTCTAGGATCGCCGCGGCGGCTGTAGTACACGACCGCGCATGCGCTTCGGCATCCACGCGGGACCCCAGGACTGCACGCTCGACGACCTGCGCCGCCTCTGGCGGCTCGCCGACGACCACGGCTTCCACTGGTGCTCGGTGTGGGACCATCTCTATTCGATCTCCGACCTCGCCGATCCCGCGCGGCCCGCATACGAGGGTGTCGCCACCCTGGCGGCGCTGGCGGCGGCGACGACCCGCGTCCGGGTCGGGTGCCTCGTCTTCTGCGTCGGCTACCGGAATCCCGGCGTACTCTGCAAAGCGGCGGTCACGATCGACCACCTGAGCGGCGGCCGCGTCGAGCTCGGGCTCGGCGCCGGCTGGAACGAGCGCGAGTTCCAGGCGTTCGGCATGCCGTTCCGGCCGATCAAGGAGCGCCTCGACCACCTCGAGGAGACGGCGATGGTGCTGCGGCGCCTCTTCGACGGCGAGCGCGTGAGCTTCGCAGGAGAGCACGTCCGCCTCGAGGACGCCCTCTGCGCGCCGCGGCCGCTGCAGCCGCACCTGCGCCTGTGGATCGGCGGTCAGGGCGAGAAGCGCCTCCTCCGCATCGTCGCCCGCCATGCCGACGGCTGGAACGTGCCCTTCCTCTCCCCCGAGGTCTTCGCCGAGCGCGCCGCCACCCTCGACGACTGGTGCGCGGTCGAGCGCCGCGACCCGGGTGCGATCACCCGCACCGTCAACGTCGGCCTCGCGATCGGCCGCGACGACGCGGCGGTGCGGCGGCAGGAGGAAAAACTACCGGAGATGTTCGGCGGGCTCACCGAGTTCGTGCGGCCGGGGATCCTGATCGGCACGCCGGCGCGCGTCGTCGACCGCATAGGCGAGTACGCGCGGGCCGGAGCCGAGTGGGTGATCCTGGCGCTGCGCGCTCCTTTCGACTGGGAGGGTCTCGAGCTCTTCATCCGCGACGTCATGCCCGCCCACCTCCGACCTTCGTGACCGACGACGCCCACCAGCAGCCCGAGCCGGCGCCGCCGACCTCGCCGCGGCGAGGCAACGGCGCCTCCGACCGCCGCTGCCAGCTCTGCGGCCGCGTAGGGAGGCGCGGCGACCTGGCCCTGGCCGCGGTGGTGCGGCCGCAGGTCGCGAGCCACATCGCGGCGACGCGCAAGGAATGGTCCGGAGCCGGCTTCATATGCCGGCGATGCCTGGCGCTCGAGAACGGCAGCTATGTCGTCGCCGAGCTCGAACGCGAGCGCGGCGAGCTCTCCGCGATCGAGATCGAGCTCGCCCGCCGTTCCGGCGAGAGCCTGCTCGTCGCCGAGCATCTCGACGAGGAGTTCGAGCGCACGATGACCTTCGGCCAGCGCATGGCCGACGCCACGGCGCGCGTCGGCGGCTCGTGGGGATTCGTCATCGGGTTCACGCTCGCGCTGATCGCCTGGATCATCGTGAATACGGTCGTGCTGACCAGGACCGCCTTCGATCCCTATCCGTACATCCTCCTGAACCTCGTGCTCTCGTGCCTCGCGGCGCTGCAGGCGCCGATCATCATGATGGCGCAGAATCGCCAGGCGGCGCGCGACCGCGCTCAAGCGGACCAGGACTTCCGCGTCAACCTCAAGGCCGAGATCGCGATCATGAACCTGCACGAGAAGCTCGACCACCTGCTGCACTCGCAGTGGGAGCGCCTGCTCGAGCTGCAGCAGGTGCAGATCGACCTGCTGAGCGACCTCGAGAAGCGCCGCCGGCTGTGAGCGCTGTGCGCACCGCCGGGGCGACGGGCGCCGGCATGGACAGCGGCGGCGGACTCTGCGAGACGGGAGCATGCCCTACACGCCCTTCGATCTCTCCGGCAAAGCAGCGCTCGTGACTGGCGGCAACGCCGGCATCGGCCTCGGCATGGCGTCGGCGCTCGCCCAAGCAGGCGCCGACGTCTGCATCTGGGGCACCAACGCCGACAAGAACGAGGCCGCGCGGGAGGCCCTGGCGCGCCACGGCACGCGCGTCGTCGCCCGCGTCTGCGACGTCGGCGACGAAGCTGCGGTCGACGTCGCGTTCGCGGCGACGCTCGCGGCCCTCGGCCGCGTCGACGCCTGCTTCGCCAACGCCGGCATCGGCGGCGCCGCGCCGTTCGTCGACATGACCAGCGAGGAGTGGCACCGCGTGCTGCGCGTGAACCTCGACGGCGTCTTCTTCACCTTCCGGGCGGCGGCGCGGCACATGGTCGAGCGCGGCGGCGGCGGCTCGCTGGTGGCAACGAGCAGCCTCGCCGCCGTCGAGGGCCAGGCGCGCGGCGAGCACTACGCGGCGACCAAGGGCGCCGTGATCGCCATGATCCGCGCCCTCGCCGTCGAGCACGCACGCTACGGCATCCGCGCCAACGCCATCCTTCCGGGTTGGATCGAGACCGCGATGACCGACGCCCTGTTCACCTGGGCGCCGATGCAGCAGAAGGTCTTCCCGCGCATCCCGGTCCGCCGCTGGGGCAAGCCCGCCGACTTCGGCGGACTCGCCGTCTACCTGACGAGCGACGCCAGCAGCTACCACACCGGCGACACGCTCGTCGTCGACGGAGGCTACTCGATCTTCTGACTCCGAGCCCGCGCATGGCTCTCGAGGCATATCGCCGCAAGCGCCGCTTCGATCGCACCAGCGAGCCGAAAGGCGCTGCGAGGCCGCGCCGCCGCGCCAAGAAGCTCCGCTTCGTCGTCCAGAAGCACGGTGCTCGCCGCTTGCACTACGACTTCCGCCTCGAGTGGGGCGGCGTGCTGCTCTCGTGGGCGGTGCCGAAGGGCCCTTCGCTCGATCCGCGCGTGAAGCGCCTGGCGGTGCGGGTCGAGGATCACCCGCTCGAGTACGCACAGTTCGAGGGAGTCATTCCGGCCGGCGAGTACGGCGGCGGCACGGTGATGATCTGGGATCGCGGCACGTGGTCGCCCGACGACCCCGACGTCGCCGAGCACCTCGATCGAGGCGAGCTCGCATTCACGCTGAACGGCGCCAAGCTCACCGGCGGCTGGGCGCTCGTGCGCACGCGCGGCTACCGGAGCGGCGAGAGCTGGCTCCTCATCAAGCGCCGCGACGGCGCCGCTTCGACGCGCGACATAACGGCCGCAGAGCCGCGCTCGGTTGCGAGCGACCGCCTCCTCGCGGAGATCGCCCTTGCCGAGGGAGGCGATGTGCGCCGCGCCGCCGCCGCCGACCCGCCGCCCTCGAAGCGCAGCGCCGGCAGGTGATGCAGCGCGGACACGCGGCCGTCGGGCGCGCCTCCCCTGCCGAGGGGCCTCGGGAGCCGCGGCGGAGCCCCCGACGCGAGCGGCATCCCGGCGGGGCCTAGCCGTGCCGGCGCCGGCGCGCGCGCCGCGCCGCCGCGCTGGGACGCCTCGGCGCGCGTTCCTCCGCGAGGCCCAGATCGGCGAGCCCGAAAGAGCGGCGCCGCTCGCGAGGACGATCCGGCTTCACCCCCGCCAGCGGCTGCGGCGCCTGGCGGAGCGGCGGCGGCGCCAGCCGCCCGGCGGCCGGCGCCGGCCGCGTCTGCCGCGGCAGCGCCCGTCCGATGTGCCGCTCGATCGCGCGCAGCTGCCCGCGTTCCTCCGGCGACGCGAAGCTCGTAGCGCGACCGTCCGCCTCGGCGCGCGCCGTGCGGCCGACGCGGTGGACGTAGTCCTCGACGGTCATCGGCAGGTCGTAGTTGATGACGTGGCGGATGTCGGCGACGTCGATGCCGCGCGCCGCGATGTCGGTAGCCACGAGCACCCGGTATTTGCCGCGGCGGAAACCCTCGAGCGCCTCGCGCCGCTGCTGCTGCGTGCGGTTCGAGTGTAGGCGCTGAGCCGCGACGCCGGCGGTGCAGAGCGAGCGCATGACGCGGTCGGTACGGTGCTTGGTGCGGGCGAAGACGAGCACGTTGCCGGGGTTGGTCGCGACCATCGCCAGCAGCAGCGGCGTCTTCTCGGTGTTGGCAACGAGGTAGACGTCCTGTGCGGCCTTCGGCGGGGGAACGGCCTGCGGCCCGACCGCGACGCGGACCGGATCCTTGAGGTGCATGCGCGCCAGAGCGCCGAGATCCGGCGGCATGGTCGCCGAGAACAGCAGCGTCTGCCGCTCGGCGGGCAGGCTGCGCATGATCGCGTCGAGCTGCGGCTTGAATCCCATGTCGAGCATGCGGTCGGCCTCGTCGAGCACGAAGATGCGGACGTCGGAGAGCGCCATGGTCCTGCGCTCGAGATGGTCCACGAGGCGGCCCGGCGTCGCGATGACGATCGGCGGGCGGCGCCGCAGCGCGCCGATCTGCGGACCGTAGGCGACGCCGCCGACGACGAGCGCCGCCTCGAGCCCCTGGCCGAGACGGTTCGCCCAACCATGGATCTGCTCGGCGAGCTCCCGGGTCGGCGCCAGCACGACGGCGACGCCGCGCGGGCGGCCGCCCGCGGCCATGGCTCGCAGGCGTTCGACGATGGGGATCACGAAGGCCGCGGTCTTGCCGGTGCCGGTCTGTGCGGCGCCGACGACGTCGCGGCCCGCGAGCGCGGGCGGGATGGTGGCGGCCTGAATCGGCGTCGGCGTCGTATACGATGCCCGGCGCAACGCCGCCTGCATGGCGGGCGAGAGCGCGAGGTCGGCGAAGGTGGAGGGGGATCGGGGGATGGGCTCGGTGCGTGCGGCGGATACCGCGGCGCTGGCCGGTGGAGAAACGTTCACTGAGACTGCTTCCTTTCGGGTGATGGGAGCCGCGGTCGTTGCGACCGACTCCGGTAGGGGGAAATCGAGGTGCCTCGCGGCGGTGGCGCCGACGCGCTCAGCGCGCCGGTTGCGGCGGCCGCGAACGCCGATCAACCACGGGCGCTGCGCTTGGCCGACGCGCGCCGCACCGAGGTTTCCGGCTTCGCGATCGGCACTATGTGCACATGTCCGCCGCGAATGCCGCTGCGGATCTCGAGATCGACGAGCAGGGTTTCCAGCTCCCGCTGATCGTCCATCGAGACCCCGATGAAGAAGAGGATGCTGCCCCGCCGGCGGGTCCGCCGCTGCGAAAACGCCCGCAGCCGCTCATGACATCGCTTTTTCTTGAGATCGCTCCGCAGCACCGTCTCGCCGTACGCGATGCGCCGGCGGACGGGGCTCATGCGCAGGATCTCCGGCTCCTCCGGCCCGGGAGCTTCCAGGGACAGAGAGTAGCCGAGCTCCGAGACGTGCCGCGTCAGCTCGCGGCGCAGATGCTGGCGACGGCTATCGATCGAGCTCGAGGCCATGCTCAGCGCCGTCTTCGGTCGTATGCCTGCATCTGCGTTGCCATGTATCGATCGGGTCGGGGCGGCGGGCCCCCGGAGCCGCGCTCGGCTGCAAGGAGAATCCGGAAGGAACATTCGCAGAGAAGCGTGCGGCGGGAACTCGCGTCGGACGACTCGTTGGGTGGCACCTTACCAGCCTGCACGCAGGCGCACAACCGACCGCTTCGCACCCGGATTCGCGGCCGACCCGTCTTTACGGTCGGACGTTTTCTGGTATCCCCACCTACCCATGGATACCGGCATCGCAGCCGTCAACGACCGCGTCAAAGAGGGCTCGACCTTCCTCTACCGCCTGCGCGAGGAGATCGGCACCGTCATCGTCGGCCAGCGCTATCTCGTCGACCGGCTCCTGATCGGGCTCCTCGCGGGCGGTCACGTGCTCCTCGAGGGCGTCCCCGGTCTGGCGAAGACGCTCGCCGTGAAGACCCTGGCCCAGGCGATCTCGGCGACCTTCCGGCGCATCCAGTTCACCCCCGATCTCCTCCCCGCCGACCTCATCGGCACCATGATCTACAACCCCCGCGAGGGCGTCTTCACGGTGAAGCAGGGTCCGATCTTCGCCCAGCTGATCCTCGCCGACGAGATCAACCGCGCCCCCGCCAAGGTGCAGAGCGCACTCCTCGAAGCGATGCAGGAGCACCAGGTCACGATCGGCGACGAGACCTATCCCCTGCCCGACCCGTTCCTGGTGCTGGCGACGCAGAATCCGATCGAGCAGGAAGGCACCTACCCGCTGCCGGAGGCGCAGGTCGACCGCTTCATGCTGAAGCTCAGGATCGGCTACCCGACCCGCGAAGAGGAGCGCCAGATCCTCGAGCGCATGGCGGTGATCGCGAAGCCGCGTCCGGTGACGGCGACGGTGACGCCGGCCGACATCCTCGCCGCCCGCAGCCTCGTCGACCAGATCTACCTCGACGACAAGATCAAGGAGTACGTGGTCAACCTCGTGTTCGCGACCCGCGAGCCGGCAACCTTCCAGCTCGACCTCGGCCCGCTCATCGAGTACGGCGCGTCGCCGCGGGCGACGCTCTACCTGACGCTCGCCGCCAAGGCGCATGCGTTCCTCCAGGGACGCGGCTACGTGACGCCGCAGGACGTGAAGTCGATCGCACCCGACGTGCTGCGCCACCGACTGATCGTCACCTACGAGGCGGAGGCCGAGGACATCGACGCCGACGAGGTGGTGAAGCGCGTGCTCGACGGGGTGCCGGTCCCCTGACGGCGGAATGACGGCCGCGCGATGCTGACGCGCGAACAACTACGAGCGGTCCGGAAGATCCAGATCCGGACCTCGCACCTGGTCTCCGACCTCTTCGCCGGGCAGTACCAGTCGGTTTTCAAAGGGCGCGGGATGGAGTTCGCCGAAGTGCGGCTCTACCAGCCCGGCGACGAGGTGCGGACGATCGACTGGAACGTCACCGCGCGCACCGGCGTGCCGCACGTGAAGCGCTACGCCGAGGAGCGCGAGCTCACCGTGATGCTGCTCGTCGACGCCAGCGCCTCCACCCGCTTCGGCAGCGTCAAGCAGTTGAAGAGCACGCTCGCCGCCGAGCTGGGCGCCCTCTTCGCCTTCTCCGCGATCACCAACAACGACAAGGTCGGACTGGTGATGTTCACCGACCGCATCGAGCTCGCGGTGCCGCCGCGCAAGGGCACGCGCCACGTGCTGCGCGTGATCCGCGAGGTGCTGTCGCTCGAGCCGCAGGGCCGCGGCACCGATCTCGCCGCCGCGCTCGAACATCTCCGGATGGCGAGCAAGCGGCGCTCGGTAGTGTTCGTACTGTCGGATTTCCTCGACGCCGGCGCCGAGCGGGCGTTGCGCATCGCGGCGCGCCGCCACGACGTGATCGCGGTCGTCCTCGACGACCCGCGCGAGCGCGAGCTCCCGGACGTCGGCCTGGTCGAGCTGGAGGAGGCCGAGACCGGTGAGCGCTACGTCGTCGACACCGGCGACGCGCGCCTCCGCAAGGCGTTCGCCGAGAGCGCCGCGGCGGCGCGCACGGCGCGCGACCGCTGGCTGCACGCAGCGGGGGTCGACGCCATCATGATCGGGACCGAGCGGCCGTACACGGAGGCGCTCTTGCGGTTCTTCCGCATGCGCGAGCGGCGGCAATGAAGCGCCGGGTGCCGGCACTGTGCAGCATCCCGCTGCTGGCGCTCCTCGTCGCCGCCGGCGCCCCCGGCGCCGACGCCCCGTCGCCGGCGCCGACCGCATCGCCGGCACCGGCTCCGGTCGAGGTATCCGGCAGCGTCGACAAGGGTGAGGTCACGATCGGCGAGCGCTTCCGCTACACCGTCCGCGTCGCGGCGCCGCCCGGCGTCGAGGTCCTGCTGGCGCAGCCGACCGCGAAGCTCGGCGACTTCGACATCGTCGACTTCGGCGACAGCGCGCCCGGCGAACGCGACGGCCGGACCGTCGTCAGCCGCTGGTTCGAGCTCGTCGGCTATGCCACCGGCCACTTCCTGATCCCGTCGCCGCCGGTGCGCTACCGCCTCCCGGGCGAGGATCTCGCGGAAGCTCCGGCGGCGCAGACCGTCGTCGAGATCGTGAGCCTGCTGGCGCGCGAGCCCGACGCCACCGACATCCGCGACATCAAGCCGCCCGAAGAGCCGCCGCGCGACTGGCGACTCTACTATGCGCTCGCCGCCGCCCTCGCCGCGCTCGCCGCCATCGCCTTCGCGGCGCTGCGCCTCCGGCGGCGCTCCCGCCGCCGCCGGATCGAGCCGCCGCCGCGGCCGGCGCACGAGATCGCGCACGAGGAGTTGGAGCGGCTGCGGGCCCGCGGCCTCCCCGAGCAAGGCGCCTTCAAGGAATACTACTCGACGCTCACCGGCATCGTGCGTTCGTACCTGGAGCGGCGTTTCCGGGTGCGGGCGCCCGAGATGACGACCGAGGAGTTCCTGATCGCGACCGCGCGCGGCGGCGCGGCGCTCACCGGCGGCCACCGCGCCCTCCTCGGCGATTTCCTCGGCGAGTCCGACCTCGTGAAGTTCGCGCGCCACCACCCGTCGCTCGCCGACGCGGAGCGCGCCTACGGCGCCGCCGCCCGCTTCGTCGACGAGACCGCAGTCGTCAACGAGGCCGGCGCCGCGAGAGCGGAGGAGACGCATGCACCTCGCTGACCCCTGGTGGCTGCTCGGGCTCGCCGCGATCCCGCTGGCGCTGCGCGCGGCACGGCGACCGGCGCGCCGCGCCGCCGTCCGCTTCCCGAGCCTCGGCATCCTCCGCACCGTCGCCCCGCGCGACGCGGGGAGCCGCCGCGCCGTCCTCCTCGGTCTCAGGGCGGTAGCACTCGCCGCCATCGCCATCGCGCTCGCTCGGCCGCAGGCGGGCTCGGCGGCTACCAAGATCCATCGCGAGGGCGTCGACGTCATGCTCGCGGTCGATGTCTCGAGCAGCATGCTCGCCGAGGACTTCACGCTCGGCGGCGAGCGCGCGAGCCGGCTGCAGGCCGTGAAGTCGGTCGTCCGGGAGTTCGTGACCTCGCGCCCCGAGGACCGCATCGGGCTCGTGCTCTTCGCCGCCCGGCCGTACACGCAGTGTCCGCTGACGCTCGACCACGGCTGGCTGCTCCAGAACCTCGACCGCGCCGAGGTCGGCATGATCGAGGACGGCACCGCCATCGGCTCGGCGCTCGCCACCGCCGTGAACCGGCTGCGTCCGTCGACCGCCAAGAGCAAGTTCGTCGTGCTACTCACCGACGGCCAGAACAACGCCGGCAGGATCACGCCGCAGACCGCCGCCGAAGCCGCGGCGGCGCTCGGCATCAAGGTCTACACGGTCGGCGCCGGGACCCGGGGCATGGCGCCCTACCCGACCCGGGACTTCTTCGGCAACAAGGTCTACCGGCCGATGCCGGTCGACATCGACGAAGCGACGCTCCGGAAGATCGCGACGACGACGCACGCCCGCTACTTCCGCGCTACCGACACGCCGACGCTGCGCGAGATCTACGCCGAGATCGACCGCAGCGAGAAGACCGAGCTCGAAGCGCCGGAGTATCTCGACTACCGGGAGCTCTATCCCTGGCTCGTGTGGCCGGCTCTGGCGCTCGTGCTGCTCGAGATCGGGCTCGGGGAGACGGCGTTGAGGAAGCTCCCATGATCCAGTGGCGCGACCCTGCGAGCCTGGCGACGCTGGTGCTCGTACCGGCCCTCGCCGCCTTCCTGGCGTGGAGCTGGCGCCGGCGCTGCCGGGCGCTGGCGCGCTTCGTCGCCGCCGAGCTTCTCCCGGCGGTGGCGCCCGATCTCGGCCCGCGCCGCCGCGGCGTGCGCGCCGTCCTCCTCTGCCTGGCGTTGCTGCTGCTGGCGATCGCGCTCGGGGGGCCGATGTGGGGCTTCCGCTGGCAGCAGGTGCAGCGCCAAGGCATCGACCTGATCGTCGCCATCGACACTTCGCGCAGCATGCTGGCGACCGACGTGAAGCCGAATCGGCTGGCGCGCGCGAAGCTCGCGGTCCAGGATCTCCTGGCGCAGATCGGCGGCGACCGCGTCGGGCTCGTCGCCTTCGCGGGAAGCGCGTTCCTGCAGTGCCCGCTCACCCTCGACTTCGGCGCCTTCGCGCAGAGCCTGCAGGCGATCGACGTCGGCATCATCCCCCGCGGCGGCACCAACCTCGCCGCCGCGGTCGACACCTCGCTCGCCGCCTTCGAGGGCCGGCAATCGCAGCACCAGGCGCTGGTGATCATCACCGACGGCGAGGACCACGGCAGTGACCTCGACGACGCCATCGGGCGCGCGACCGAGCGCGGGGTGAAGATCTACACGGTCGGCATCGGCACGGCGGAAGGCGAGCTGATCCCGCTCGCCGGCGGCGGATTCCTCAAAGACCGCGCCGGCCAGGTGGTGAAGTCGCGCCTCGACGAGGCTACGCTCCGGAAGATCGCCGAGCGCACGGGCGGCGCCTACCTGCACGCGACCGACACCGCCTTCGGCCTTACCGAGCTCTATCGCGACTACATCGCCAAGATGGAGAAGCGCGAGCTCGCGAGCACGCTCGAGCGGCGCTTCGAGCACCGCTTCCAATGGCCGCTGGCGGCGGCGTTCGTCCTGCTGCTCGCGGAGCCGCTGCTCGGCGAGCGCCGGGCCCCGCGCCGCCGCGCGGGCGGGCGCCGCGTCCTCTGGTGGCGGCGACGCGAGCCGTCGCACCGGCGCCCGGCAGCGACGGCACCGCGTCCGGGCGAAGAGGAGGCGGCGTGACGGCGCCGCGCCGCCTGCTGCTCGCCGCCGGGCTCGTCGCCGCCACGTCGATCGCCTGGCTCGACCCGCACCAGCCGATCCGCGACGCCAACCGCCTCTACGCCGAGGGCAAGTACGAGGAGGCCGCCGCCGCCTACAACGCTGCCCTCGTCGATCATCCCGACTCGTCGGAGCTGCACTTCAACCTCGGCGACGCCACCTTCAAGGAGGGGAACTACGACGAGGCGATCGCCGCCTATCAGAAGGTCGAGACGGCCAACGCGCCGGCGCGGGCGAGCCGCGTCGCGTACAACATCGGCAATGCCATGTTCCGCAAGGGTCAGGCGCTCGAGCAGAGCGAACCGCAGAAGGCCCTGCAGCTCTACGCCGAGACCCTAGCCTCGTATCGGCGCGCGCTCGGCCTCGCGCCCGACGACGCCGACGTCAAGTTCAACTACGAATTCGTGGCCAAGCGCATCGACGAAGTGAAGAAGCGCCTCGAGGAAGCGAAGCAGCAGCAGGAGCAGCAGGAACAGCAGCAAGAGCAGCAGCAGGAACAGCGGGACCAGCAGGAGCAGCAGCAGGGCAACCAGGCCAACGAGCAGCAGCCGGAGCAGCAATCGGAGCAGCAGGACAGCGCGGGGAAGGAGCAGCAGCAGGAACAGACGGGCGAGCAGGAGAACCAGGAGCAGCAGGGCGAGCAAGGGAACCAGGAGCAGCAGCCAGGGGAGGAGAACGAGAACCGTGAGGCCGGCGAAGAGGGAGCGCCGGGGAACGAGGCCGGCGAGCAGCACCCCGGCGACGAGCAGCGGGAGCCGCAGGCGCAACCACCGCCGAACGGCGACGCCTACGCCGGCGAGAAGAAGCAGGAGGGCGAGCTCTCACGCGGCGAGGCCGCGGCGATCCTCGACTCGCAGCGCGGCGAGGAAGTGGCGCCCGAAGACGTCATCAAGAAGCTCCAGGGCGGGCGCGTCGCCGAGCCCGCCCTGGACTGGTAGGAGCACGGTCCATGGCCCTCGCGCCGCCCGCTCCGCGACGAGCCCTGCTGGCAGCGATCATCGTGGCGTTCGCCGCCGCCGGCGTCGCCCGAGCCGACGTCACGGTGCGGGCGACCTTCGACCGAACCCGGGTGGCGGTCGGCGAAACCGCCGACCTCGGCGTCGAGGTGCAGGGGGCGCAGAGCAGCGCCGTCCCCGAGATCGCCGATGCCGGCGGCGCCGCGGTCAGCTATCTCGGCCCGTCGTCGCGCGTGAGCTTCGTGAACGGCGCGATGTCGGCGTCGGTCACGCACCACTTCTCGGTGAGCGCGACGAGCCCCGGACGGCTCACCCTGGGCCCGATCAGCGTCACCGTCGGCGGCAAGCGCTACGATGCCGGCACCGCGACCCTCGAGGTCGTCGCCGGCCGGCCGGGCGGCGGCAGCCCCGGCGGCCCGGGGGGCAACCAGCTCCGGCTCGAGCTCTCGGCGCCGCGGACCACCGTCTACGTGCGCGAGCGCCTGCCGATCCGCGTCAAGCTCATGGTCGGGCAGGTGCGCGTCACCGACGTCCAGTACCCGACCGTCCCCGGCGACGGCTTCGCCGTCGACAAGTTCTCCGAGCCCGATCGGCGCGAGGAGCAGACGCCAGACGGCACCTTCCAGGTGCTCGACTTCCCGACCGTGCTCACCCCGCTCCGCAGCGGCACGCTGACGGTCGGCCCGGCCGAGATGGGGCTCACCATGGTCGTGCGCGGCCGCACCCGGCGCGGCTTCGACCGTTTCTTCGACGACACGTTCTTCGGCGGCGAGCAGCGCCGGATCGAAGCCACCTCCGATCCGCTGACTTTGACCGTCCTACCGCTCCCCGACGCCGGCAAGCCCGCCGACTTCTCGGGCGCCGTCGGCGCCTTCGATTTCGACGTCAAGGCCGCGCCCCTCGAAGTCGCGGCCGGGGATCCCGTCACCGTGACCCTGACCATGCGCGGCACCGGCAGCCTCGAGAACGTCACCGCGCCCGCCATCCCGGCGAGCGACGTCCTGCGCGTCTACCCGGCGCAGCAGACGAGCGCCGGCTCGCCGTCGGCCGCGGCTGCCAACGTCCAGGAGCGGACGTTCGAGCAGGTCGTGATCCCCGAGCGCGCCGGCGCGCTCGAGCTGCCGGCGCTGCGCTTCAGCTACTTCGATCCGGGCACCGGCACCTACCGCACGGCCGCCCACGCTCCGATCCCCCTGCGCGTGACGCCGCGCGCGGCGGCGAGCGTACCGTCGCACGTGATCGGCGCCGCGCCCGCCGCTCCGGTTCCGCAGCCGGAAACCCTCGGACACGACCTCGTCTTCATCAAAGACACGCCCGGACGCCTGCAGCCGATCGGCGCGCGCCTCTATCGCAGCGGCGCCTTCTGGCTGGGGGAAGCCGCGGCGCTCGCGATCTGGCTCGCCGTCGTCGTCTTCGACCGCCGCCGCCGCCGGCTGCGCGGCGACGCCGGCTACGCGCGCTTCACCCGCGCCGGGCGCGAGGCGCGCCGCGCCCTCGACGCCGCCAAGCACGCTCTCCGCCCCGGTAACCAGACCGGATTCTACGACGCCGTCACCCGCGCCCTCACCGACTATCTATCTGCCAAGCTCCAGCTGCCGCCGGGCGCGGTCGCGCCCGCCGCGGTCGCCGCCCACCTCGCCGAGCGGGGCGTCGACGCCGAGGTCACGCAGCTCGCCGGCGATCTCCTGGCCCATTGCGAAGAGGTCCGCTACGCGCCCGCCGGCAGCGACGACGGCGACATGGAGCGGACGCTGGCGCGCGCCGGCATGGTCGTCCGCGCCCTCGAGCGCGAGCGCCGCCTCGGTCCGCCGCTCGCGGCGGCGCTCGTCGCCGCCGTCCTCGCCGTTGCCGCCGCGGCGGGCGCCGCCGGCCCCGCGAGCGAGACGCCGCAGACGCTCTTCTTCGAGGGCAACACGCTCTACGGCGAGGAGAAGTACCCCGAGGCGATCGCGGCCTGGGAGAAGGTGCTGCATGCGGGCGTCGAGAGCGGCAACCTCTACTTCAATCTCGGCAACGCCTGGTTCAAGACCGGCAACGTCGGCCGCGCGGTGCTCGCCTACGAGCGGGCGCGGCGGCTCATGCCGCGCGACCCGGACCTGCGCGCCAACCTCGACTACGCGCGCGCCCGGAGCGGCGACACCGAGGCGGCGCCGCTCTGGGCGCGGGTCGCCTTCCCGCTCGCGTCCCGGGCCTCGAGCGACGAGCTCGTAGCGGCGGCGGGCGCCTGCTTCATCGTGCTCATGGCGGCCCTCTCGGCGCTGCGCCTGCTGCCGGGCGCCGCCCGCGCCGGCCGCGCCGTCGCCGCCGCGGCCGGCATCGGGCTCGCGCTCGCGGGACCCGCGGCGGTCTACCGCGTCGCCACCATCGACAGCCGGACCTTCGCGGTCGTCGTCGCTGCCGCCGACACCGACGTCCGCTTCGAGCCGTCGGCGAGCGGCACCCCGCACTTCGTCTCCAAGCCGGGCGCCGTGCTGCGCGTCCTCGCCGAACGCGACGGCTGGGCGCAAGTCGTCCGTCCCGACGGCAAGCGCGGCTGGATCGCCCGCGCCGACATCGCCGAGATCTGAGCTTATTGCCCGGCGGCGCTCGGCCGCGGGAGTCGGGTCACGAGCGCGCGGCGCCCTTCTCGACGATCTCCCAGGCAAGCGCAGCCAGTAGCTGGCAGATCGCACCGTACATCATCGCCTGCTCCGAGCTGGCGTTGCCGTCGAGGCCGCGCTTGTAGACGCCCTGCGCGATCGCCGCCAGGCGGAAGAGCGAGAAGGCGAGATAGAAGCTCCAGTGCTCGACGCCGGGACGCCCCGTGCGGCGGCAGTAGGCGGCGACGTACGCCTCCTCGGTCGGGATGCCGAGCGCGGCGAGATCGACGCCGGCGAGCGTGCCCTGGGTGGGACTGTTCATGTGGTAGAGGAGACAGTTGTAGGCGAGATCGGCGAGCGGGTGGCCGAGCGTCGCCAGCTCCCAGTCGAGCAGCGCCAGCATACGCGGCGCGGTCGGATGGTAGATCGAGTTCTCGAGCCGGAAGTCGCCGTGGACGATGCAGGTCTCATCGCCGGGCGGGACGTGCGCGGGCAGCCAGGCGATCAGGTTCCGCATCGCCTCGACCTCGTCGGTCTGCGCCGCCTCGTACTGCTTCGCCCAGCGGGCGATCTGCCGCGCAATGTAGTTCCTGGGCCGGCCGAAGTCCCCGAGCCCGACGGCCTCGTAGTCGACGCGATGGAAGCGCGCCATGACGTCGTTCATCTCGTCGTAGATCGCGGCGCGCTCACGGGGCGAGCAGCCGGGGAGCTGCGGATCGCGGAAGATCCGCCCCTCGACGCAGTCCATGACGTAGAAGGCGCTGCCGATCACGGCGTCGTCCGTACAGAGCGCGTGCACCCGCGCCACCGGGACGTCGGTCGCCGCCAGCGCCCGGATCACCCGGTACTCGCGGTCGACCTGGTGCGCGGAAGCGAGGAGCTTTCCGGGCGGCTTCTTGCGCATGACGTAGCGGCCGCTCGCGGCCGCGAGCAGGAAGGTCGGGTTCGACTGTCCGCCCTTGAACTGACGCACCGAGAGCGGACCGCGGAATCCCGGGACGTGGTCGCGCATGTAGTCTGCGAGCGCGCCGACATCGAAGCGGTGCGCCGCGCGCACCTCGCCGGTCTCGCTCTCGAGGATCTCGCTGCCGCTGGCCATGCTGCAGTCGGTAGCAGCCGCTCCCCCGGATTTTCAAGCATCGCGCACGGCAGCAGCAAGCCGGCGGCACCACGCGGTCGGCGACCGTCATCATGATGACGCTGCGAGCGTCCGCGCCGCGCCATCTCCCTAGCGGGAGCGCGCGAGCAAACGGCACGAGCGTTGCTGCTACGGCCGCGTGGCCCGGCGGCGAAGCGGCGGCGACGGCGATCGCATTGTGAGTAACCTGCGGCTGCAGTTCGCATCCGGCGTCGCCGCGCCCACGGCCGCGCTCCTCGTCGCAGTCGCAGTCGCCGCCGGCGGCGGCAGGGCAGCGGCGGCGGTCGTCGGCGGCGGCGGCAGCGTCAAGACCGACTGCCTGGTCGTCTTCGACGCTCCGGCGAACGAGCCGGCGCGCCGGCCGCGCGCCGTGCGCTGCACCGACGGCGATCCCTGCGACGCCGACGGCGCGGTGAACGGCCGCTGCGAGTTCTCCGTCTCCGTCTGCGCCAACAGCACCGCCGATCCCCGCTGCGCCTCGCCCGGCGTCGCCGCAGTCGTCGTCGCCAACTCGGTCGACGACGGTACGCCCGGCTTCGATCCCGAGATGCAGGCACTGGCGGCGCGTCTCGGCTTCGTGCTCGAGCTGCCGGAAACGCGCTCGGACCGCTGCGGCGCGCCGACGACGATCCACGTCGCCGTCGACGGACCGCAAAGCAACGGCCGCTGCCGCAAGGGCGTGAAGACGATCCGCATGACCGCGGTGTCGACGGCAGCCGGCGGCCGCGTCCGCACCGACGTCGACCGCCTGAAGCTCGCCTGCCTGCCGGCGGCCGCGGGTTGCGGGGCGCGCACCTTCTTCGCCTCGACCTTCGACCGCATCCAGACCCAGATCTTCGACCGCTCGTGCGCAGTCGGCGGCTGCCACGATTCCCAGAGCACGCGCGCCAACCTGCTGCTCGAGCGCGGCGCCGCCTACGACAACCTCGTCGGCAAGACGCCCACCAACGCCGACGCCGCCGCCGCCGGCTGGCGCCGCGTCGCGACGCTCGACGCGGCCCGCGGCGACACCACGACGAGCTACCTTTTCCACAAGGTCACCGGGGACCTGCCGCCCGGCTTCGGCGAGCGCATGCCGCTGCGGCGCGCCAAGCTCGACGAGGCGCTCATCGCAGTGATCCGGCGCTGGATCGACGCCGGCGCCCCCGTCGACGGCTGGGTCCCCGGAACCGACTGACATCGCGGAGGAACGATCGATGGGAGACGTCAACAGCATCCTCACCGAAGCCGAGGCCCGACACCTCATGCGCCGCGCCGGCTTCGGCGCCTCGCCGAAAGAGCTCGCGAAGCTCGCGAAGCGCGGCCTCACGCGCGGGCAGCTCGTCGACGGCCTCCTCAAGTTCAAGACCAAGCCGCTCAAGGTCGGCAAGAAGGACGGGCTCGACGACGTCTACGACCGCTGGCTCGAGCTCATGCTGAAGACCAAGACGCCGCTCCTCGAGAAGCTCGTGCTCTTCTGGCACGACCACTTCGCGACCGCGAACGCCAAGGTGCAGAACACGCGGCGGATGGCGCAGCAGAACGCCCTCCTGCGCACCATGGCGAAGGGGGATTTCGGCCAATTCCTGAAACGCATCAACAAGGATCCGGCGGTGATGGAGTTCCTCGACACGCTCCGCAACAACGCCAAGACGCCGAACGAGAACTACGCGCGCGAGCTCATGGAGCTCTTCTCGCTCGGGGTCGTCGACGAGGCCGGGCAGCCGAACTACGCCCAGGAAGACATCGTCCAGATCGCCCGCGCCTTCAGCGGCTGGCGCCTCGACGACGACGGCAACGCCGTCTTCCGCGAGAGCCGCCACGACTTCAACGCCGACCACCCGGAACGCGGTCCGAAGGTCATCTTCAAGAGCCACGGCATGTTCGGAGCCGAAGGCGTCGACCTCGCCGGCTCCGGAGAAGGAGCGCAGGAGATCGACGCCGTGATCGACGCCATCCTGAGACATCGCGACAGCGCCGGCAGGAGCACGGTCGGACGGCGCATCACCCGGCACCTCTTCGACTATTTCGCCTGGGACTCACCGTCGACCGCGCTCGTCGACGAGCTGCTCGACGCCTCGGGCTTCGCGACTACCTGGAACATCGGGGCCCTGGTGAAGACGATCCTGGTCCACGACGCCTTCTACGAGACCGCCGTGCCCGTCCATCTCGGCGGCACCAAGAAGTCGGTGAAGTGGCCGGTGGACTTCGTCGTCGGCACGCTGCGCCTCCTGCGGGTGGCGCCGAAGCGGCGCAAGTGGCTCGGCCTCGCCATTCCCGACCGCGACTCGCTGCGCGGCTACCTCGATGACATGGGCCAACGGCTCTTTGATCCGCCGAGCGTCTTCGGATGGGACTGGGAGGCGGCGTGGATCAGCAGCGCCACCCTGCTGGCGCGCTGCGGGTTCGTCCGCGACGTCGCGGCGGCGCGCGCCAAGGGCAAACAAGGCTTCCACCCGGAGAAGCTCGTGCCGCTGACGCTGCAGACGCCCGACGACATCATCGATGCCGCGAGCAACGTGCTCGGCATCCGCGACCAGTTGAGCCCGAGCGATCGCGAAGTGCTCCAGGACTACCTGACCGACGGCGGCGCCGTGGCGACGCTCGACCTCACCGACGCCGAGGTCCGCAACCGGAAACTGCACGGGCTCTTCGCGCTCCTCATGGAGTCGCCGGCCTACCAACTCCACTGACACGAAGGATCCGAACCCATGGCGATCTCACGACGTAGCTTCTTGAAGGGCAGCAGCCTCGCTGCGGCGAGCTCGCTCGTCGCCCCGGCCCTTCTCGGCAATCCGTTCGTCCGCAAGGCCTTCGCCGACACCATCGGCGATCGCTACTTCCTCTCCGTCTTCCTCGACGGCGGCAACGACGGCTTCAATACCGTGCTCCCCGTGGACGACGGCGGGGCGACGCTGCGCACCGCGTACGATGCCGCGCGCACGACCGGGAGCAGCGGCATCAACATCGGCCCGGCGGCGCTCGCCGGCACCCTGATCGGCACCGACCCGGGCAGCGGCGCCCAGCTAGCACTCCACCCCGCGCTCACCGGCTTCAAGCAGCTCTACGACGCCGGCAAGCTCGCGGTCATCCAGGGCTGCGGCTATCCGCGGCCGAACCTGTCGCACGAATCGTCGCGCCTCGCCTGGGAGACCGGCACGCCCCCGGGGCAGAGCGCCGGCACGGGCTGGCTCGGCCGCTACCTGGCGGCGAACTACACGGGCAACGACATCCCCGCCATCTGCCTGCGCTGGGGACTCGGCGGCGAGTTCCGCCAGACTGCGACGAGCGTGCTCGCCACCGGCCGGCTGCGCTACCTGAACTTTCCGTACGACCCGGCTTTCTGGGACGACATCGAGCGCAAGCGCCAGGCGTTCCACGCCCTCTACACCGGCGCGCAATCGACAGGCCTCCCGATCGCCGACTACATCGGCGCGAGCGGCATCGCGACCCTGCTCGCGACCGAAAGCTACGCCGGACTGCACGATCTCTACGAATCCGATCGACCCGAGTTCAATCAAGCATACGAGGATCTCGACGAACGGCTCGGATACAACCTGCGGGAAGCGGCGAAGGTGATCCACGGCATCGCCAGCGGCGTCCCGAACGTGCATGCGCGCCTCCTCGACGTCGCCACCGGCGGCTACGACACCCACTCCGACCAGGGCAGCACCACTCCGGACGGACATCATTGGGGGCTCCTCGCCGAGGTCGGCAACTCGCTCAAGCTCTTCTACGACGACTGCGTCGACATGGGCGTCGGCGACAAGGTCGTGATCATGGTGTGGAGCGAATTCGGTCGGCGCGTGCCGCAGAACGACGGCGGCACCGACCACGGCACGCAATATCCGGTCTTCGTCCTCGGCGGCGCCGTACAGGGCGGCGTCTACGGCAACCACCCCAACATCAACGAGAGCGCGCTCTCGGACGACGGCAACACCGTCTATTCGCAGGCCGCCGCCGACCCCTTCCGCTCGACCGACATGCGCGACGTGTACGGCACGATCCTGAAGCACTGGCTCGGCATGGCGCACGGAACGATCCTCGGAAGCGTCCTCGCGCTCGACGCCGGCGATCCCGCCGAGCGCTGGACCCAGGAGAACTTCGACATGGGCTTCCTCGCCTGACGGCGCCAGGCGACCGCGTCAGTCGAGCAGAGCGACGGGGTCGTCGAGGCGCACGGAGCCCGGCGTCTCGATGCACGCATAGACGCCGAGCTGCCCTCCCACCTCCCGCACCAGCGCCCGCATGACGGCTGGGTCCCGCGGCAGATCGGCGAAGCCGTGGGTCGTCATCACGCAGCGCGGACACTCGGCGGTGAGGCGCAGGACGACGTCGCCGACCCGCAGGCGCCGCCGCGTCCAGGCGGCCTCGGGAAAGTCGTCGCCGCCCGCGTCGTCGGTCGCGATCAGGAAGTTCGGGCGGAAGCGACGGACGTCGAAGCGCGACCCCGGATGGCGCTGCGCCAGCGTCGCCAGCGACCGCGTCGTCATGACCAGGAGAGGAAAGGCGTCGAAATAGGTGCCGAGCGGCGACTCGTACTCGAAGAGCTCGGGCGGAAAGACGCTGAGGTCGGGAAGCGGCTCGTCCGCAGCGCGGCCGAAGATCGAGCGCATCTCCTGCTCGAAGTCGGCATGGGTCGGAGCGCCGCGCCGGTAGTGGTCGAGGGCGTCCGCGGGCAGGAGCGGCCAGAGGCTCACGCGATGATCGAGCGCCCGCGTCAGGCGCTCGTTCACGTCGACGTCGCCGGTGCCGCAGGTCGTACCGTCGGGGAAGGTGATGACCGCCGGGCTCGAGCCGGCGGCGGCCGGGGGCTCGGAGTACGCTGCCGAGAGCCGCATGAGGCCTGCTATCTTCTTGGCGCCGCGGATGCCGCCGTTGACCTCGTCACGCACCGCCCAGGCGCGATCGCCGGGGAGCCCGCGCGCACTCACCGCCGTCGCCTGCAGCTGCTCTCCGCCCATGCTCTTCACCGGATAGCGGCGGATGTCGCCGACGCGCCCGACCATCGTCTCTTTCGCCATGCGGCGAGGCGTAGCAGGGATGCAGGCGCGAATCGACAGCGCGCCGCGCCCCGAGAGGCCGTGCGCGCGCCGGCGGCCTGTGCTACCTCCCTGCGGCGATGGCCGAACCGACCCGGCGCCGGTCCGACGCCGAGCCCGAGGACGGGAGCGGACCCCTCGCGCGCTTCTTCGCCGCGGTCATCGCCCGGCGCCGCCTCGTGGTCGCCGGGTACGCGCTGCTGCTGATCCCGGCCGTTCTCTACGCAACCCAGGTCCGACAGGACAACTCGGTGGACCGGCTGATCGTCGCCACCGACCCCGACGTCGTCGCTACCCGGGCTTTCGAGCAGGTCTTCGGCGAGGGCGAGTTCGCGCTCCTCCTCGCCGAGGCTGCCGATCCGCTGGCGCCGGCGATCGTCACCCGCGTCGACGAGATCGAGCGGGCGCTCGCCGGCATCGACAGGGTCGCGGTCAACTCCCCCCTCTCGATCTACCGCCGCGCCAAAGCCGGCTTCACGCCGACGCCGGAGAGCCTGGCGGCCTTTCGCGCCTTCGTCTCCGGCACCGATCTCTTCCGGCGCCAGGGTCTGGTCGGCGACCGCTATCTGGCGATCGGCCTCATCCTCGACGTCGCCGATGCCCCGCAGCGGCGAGCGGCGCTGGCGGCGATCGAGAAGGCGATCGCGCCGTTTCGCGCCAGTCCGGCGCCGCTCGCAAAGCTCACCGAGCTCGGCGCGCCCTGGGTCGACCAGTACCTCGACGAGACGCAGCAGGGAGCCTGGAAGTACTTCGCGCTCTTCATGGTGTTCGTCGTCGTGCTGAACCTCGTCCTCTACCGCTCGGCGGCGACGCTGCTCGCGTTCCTGGTCACGCTCGCGGTGTGCCTGGCGTTTTCGATGGGGATCATCGGATTCCTCGACGGCACGCTCACGATCGTCTCGCCGATGGTGCCGATGACGATCCTCGTGACCGCGACGGCGACGCTCGTCTACCTGCACTCGCGCTTCGTCGACCGACCGCCCGGCCGCGACGTCGTCGCCCATCAGGTCTTCTCGTACGTCAACAAATTCGTCGCCTGCACGGCGTCGATCTTCGCAACCGCCGCCGGCTTCGCGGCGCTGGCGGTCTCGGACATCCGGCCGATCCGCGAGATGGGCATCTGGGTGGCGCTCGGACTCGCGGCCGTCTGGGTGGTCTCCTTGACCCTCTTTCCGGCGCTGCAAGCGATCCTCGGCACCCCGAGCGGCCAGGAGCACCGTACCTTCGGCGCGCGGATCCGGCGCTTCGCCGAGTGGCTGCCGCGCGCGACCTACCGCTGGCGCTGGCCGCTCGTGACCAGCGCCCTCGCCCTCGCGGCATGCGGAGCCGTAGCCCTCTTCGGGCTCCCCGGCCTGGTGACGCCCATGACCATCCTCACCAACCCCGTCGCCTACATGAATCCGCGCGCGCCGCTCTATCTCGACATCCAACGCCTGCAGCCCGAGATCCCCGGCCTCTCGGTCACGCAGGTCTGGCTCAAGGGCGGCCTCGGCAGCGTCTCCGAACCCGAGGTGTTGAACGGTCTCCACGAGTTCCAGGCGGCGCTCGAGAAGAATCCCGACGTCGGCTCGGTCGTCGGCGCGACGACCATCCTGCGCATGATCCGCTACCTCGCCGGCCAGGGCGACGCCTGGCCCACCGACCCTGCCGCAGTCGAGGAGGCAGCGGCCCAGCTCGAAGCGCTAGTCGGGCAGGAGCCGCTCCTGCAACGCTTCGTACAGCCGCACCAGCTCGCCCAGACGCAGCTCACCGTCGTCAGCCGCAAGCCCGAATACACGGACCTGAAGCGCCTCGCCGACGACATCCGCACGAGCTTCGCGGCGACGGCGGCGCGCGTTCCGGCTCTCGGGCAATTCGAGCTGCGGATCGTCGGCCTGGCGCCGCTGCACGCGAAGATGGCGCAGGGTCTGGTCCCGACGCTGGTCGAGAGCTTCATCTTGACGGTCGTGATCATCTTCACCGCGTTCGTCGTCGTCTTCCGCAGCGGCACCGCCCGTCTGATGGCGATGATCCCGTCGCTCTTCGCGATCCTCGTCATGTTCCTGGTGATGCGGCTCACGGGCATGCAGCTCGACATCGCGACGATCCTGATCGCATCGACCGTCCTCGGCACCTCCGAGAACGACCAGATCCATTTCTTCTACCACTTCCTCGAAGGCCGGAAGGACGGCGACGTCGAGCACGCCCTGACGCACACGCTGCTCGTCGCCGGCCGCGCCATCCTCTTCGCGACCATGATCAACGCCGGCGGCTTCGTGGCCTTCGTATTCGCCGAGCTGCCTCCGATCCAGCAGTTCGGCATCCTCGCCGCGCTCGCGTTCACGCTCTCGCTGATCGCCGACTTCACGGCCCTGCCGGCGGCGCTGTGGATACTGTTCCGGGAAAGACCGCGCGCTCCGACCGGCCGCTGAACCGGCATCCGTCCCGTGGCGGCCGGGGTCCTACGCGGCTAGAACGAGCAGCACATGTTCCCCTACCACGACGAGAACGAGACGGTGCGCACGCCGATCGTCACGTTCGCGCTCATCGCCGCCAACCTCGCCGCGTGGGTGCTGATCCAGGGCGCCGGCGCAGCGCTGCCGCTCGCAAAGTCGGTCTGCGAGCTCGGGCTCATCCCGGCGGAGCTGCTGCAGACCAGGCCTGCGGGCTCACGCTTTCCCATGGGCGACGGCATCGTCTGCCTCACCGATCCGGGACGGCAGGTCGGCAACATCCTGACGTCGATGTTCCTCCACGGCTCGTGGATGCACCTCCTCGGCAACATGTGGTTCCTCTGGCTCTTCGGCAACAACATCGAGGACTCGATGAACCGCGTCACCTTCCTCGTATTCTACTTGACCTGCGGGCTCACTGCGGCGCTCGCCCAGGCGTTCACCAACCCGACGTCGGTGGTGCCGATGGTGGGCGCGTCGGGCGCGATCAGCGGCGTCATGGGCGCCTACCTCGTGCTTTTCCCGCGCGTCCGCGTCTACTGCCTCGTGCCGCTCGGCTTCATCCTGACGCGCGTGGCGGTGCCGGCGTGGTTCATGCTTCTCTACTGGGCCTTCCTCCAGCTCGCGAGCGGCCTCTTGAGCAGCGGCATCGAGGGCGGCGGCGTCGCCTTCTGGGCCCACGTCGGCGGTTTCGCCGCGGGTATCGTCCTGGTGCGCCCGCTGGTGCGCCGGGATCTGCTGGACCAGCACCGCGGCCACCTCGAACCCGGTCTCAGGTGAAGGCCGGGGCCTCCCGGAGGCACGCCGCCCGGAGCCCGTCCGCTGCCGGAACCGCGGGCTATCGCTGCCGGCTCACTGCGGCGCGCTGCAGCCGAGGCTCTTCCCGCCCGCGGTGAGCTGCGTGAAGAGCTGGTTCAACAGGGTCTGCTCGTCGCGCCGCAGGCGCGTCCGCATCTGCAGGCACTCGCAGACGTGCGGGCATGCGGACGCATTGTCCCCGAGCACGACGTAGGCCTCGGCGAGGCGGAGATGATTCTCGGGGACGTCGGAGTGGTCCCGCGCCATGGTCTCGAGCATTTCCAGGCCGGTCTCCGAGTCGCCGTGCTTGAGGAGCGCGGCCGGCGCCAGCACGTAGAGCGTGCCGAGCATGCGGGTAGCCGCCTGATCACGAAAGCCGGGGTCGAGCTCGCGACTCCGGCGCGCGTAGTACTCGACGTCGCGGACGAGATTGGCGGCAAGGAGCCCCTGCTGCTCCACGTATCGTCCGGTCACGGCGGCGCGTCCGAACGCGTCGCCGGCGGTCCCGTCACACGCGGCCCGGCGGACCTTCTCGTAAGCGGCGGCGCGTGCGGCCGGCGTCCCGGCGCCCTTCTCGATGAGCGCCTCGAGCTCGTCCGAGACCGCTAGACAATCGACCGGTTCGCCGAGCGGCAGCGGCAGCTTCATGCCCGCGAGCGGCCCGCACCCGGCGAGCGTCGCGACCACGACGACGGCGACGGCGCCGACCGCGCGGCAGGCCCGCAAGACAGGTCGGCCCACTAGTTGCCGTACGCCTGCACGATCGGCGTGTAGCTGCCGGAATCGGCGGCCGCGAGGGCGATGATCCCGACCTCGGCGCACGCGGTCTTCCCTTCGCCGTCGCATACCCGGCCGAGGCCGTCTTTGAACTTCTTGCGCTCCGCCGGCGGCGTCGTGCCGAACGCGACCAGCGTCATCGACGGAAATTTCGCGCTCTCCCATATGGGCCGGATCCCTTCCGCGCCGTCGATGTGCGGGAGCTCCGCCATCTGCGCATCGTCGACGAGAGCGCACTCCGCTTCGCCGGTCAGCACCTTCTTGATCGCCTGGAGCGGACGCTGGGTAGCGAGCAGCCGAAAGTCGCCGAGCACGAACGCGTGCCCGGATACGACGCGCTCGATGAAGCGCGGATCGTCGGCATGGTCGGTCGCCATCGGCTTGCCGAAGCAGCCCTTCACGTCGGGTGCGTTCTTGCTGATGAGGAAATATTGCTGGCCGCCGGCGCGAGAGACGATCGCCGTGCCCAGCACCTCGAGCTGATATTTCTTCTCCAGCGCCAGGAAGGCGGCGAGCGAGAGAATGCCGAAGCTCGGCTTCTCGTCGCGGATGTACGCCTCGGCGGCGGCGCGCGTCGTGTAATACTGGCCGGACGCGTCGGCGCCCCAGCCGTACTGCTTGGCGGCGAGCGCAATGAAGCGGTCGAGGTAGCCCTGCGCGAGCGCCGCCCCGCCTACCCCGTGCTCCTTCAGTACGAGCACGTTCACGCGCGCCGGCGGCGCCGCCGCGCGCGCACCCGTCGCCGCGACGGCAGCAGCGAGGAGCACGGCAATCCCGCGTCCGGCGTACGCCCTCATTCGCCGGACACTGCGGAAGTGCTCGACGAGCCGGACGGTCGGCGGCGGCGCCGGCGGCGCTTGGCGGGTGCGGCGCCGGCGGTCGGCGCCGCCGGCGCCGGCGGCGCCGGCCTGCCGCCGCGTCCCCGTCCCCGGCGCGAACGGGCGCTGCGTCCGCCGCCGCCCTCCACGACCGGACGCGGCACGTGTTCGTGCATGCCGTGGTCGAAGTTCGGGAGGATCACGCGCGGCAGCGTCATGCCGATCGCCTTCTCGATGGACTGCAGATCTTCCTCCTCCTCGGGAGCAACGAAGGTCAGCACTTCGCCGACGGCTCCGGCGCGCGCCGTCCGGCCGCCGCGGTGGATGTAGTCGTCGGCCGAGAACGGAACGTCGTAGTTGACGACGTGCGAGATGCCTTCGACGTCGATGCCGCGCGCCGCGACGTCGGTCGCGACCATCACCGGATAGTCGCCGCGCCGAAACGCCTCGAGCGCCGCGACCCGGTCTTCCTGGCGGCGGTCCGAGTGGATGCTCGTGGCGGGCGCGGCGCCGCGCGAGATGGCGCGCGCCAGGCGGTCGGCGTCGGCCTTGCGCTTCACGAATACCAGCACCGATCGCCATTCCTGCTGCTTGATGAGCGTGGTCAGGAGCGCCGTCTTCCGGGCCTGTGCCACCGGGTAGACGCTCTGCACGATGCCGCTCGCGACCCGCTGCGCGCCGCCGACGAGGATCGGCACCGGATCGCGCAGGATATCGCCGGCCAACTGGCGGATCTCGGGCGCCATCGTCGCCGAGAACATCAGCGTCTGCCGGTCGGCCGGGAGCGCGCGCAGGATGCGCTTGATGTCAGGGAGGAAGCCCATGTCGAGCATGCGGTCGGCCTCGTCGAGGACGAGGACCTCGAGCGAGCTCAGGTCGACGTAGTCGAAGCGCATGTGGTCGAGGAGGCGCCCCGGCGTCGCGACCACGATCTCGGCGCCGGCGCGGAGCGCCCGCTCCTGCGGCCGCATGTCGACGCCGCCGACCACCGACACCGCGGTGATGCCGAGGTGGTAGCCGAGAGCGAGCGCCTGCTCGTCGATCTGCAGCGCCAGCTCGCGGGTCGGTGAGAGAACGAGGGCGCGGCAGACGTTGCGCGATCCGGTGCTCAAGCGCTGGAGGATCGGCAGCAGGAAGGCCGCCGTCTTGCCGGTGCCCGTCGAGGCGCATCCGATGAGATCGCGCCCCGCCAAGGCCACCGGAATCGCCTCCGCCTGGATCGGCGTCGGCCGCGTGAATCCCATGTCGGCGACGGCCTCGGTGAGCGCCGGGATGAGAGCGAATTCACTGAAAGACGTCGTCATGGGACCGGCCGGAAGTTATCCGCTGAAAGCCGCTTCCGAGCAAACGGTCAGGCGGGGCTGCGGCAGCGCCCACAGCGCGCGGTCCGCCCCCGCAGCGGTTGACCGCCCGCGGCGGCGAGCGTAGGACGAACCTCCGCCGCACCGCCCACGAGCCATGGAGCTGCCGCGCTTTCTCGACGTCGCGACGTCGATGTTCTCGACCGTAAGCCGCCTCGGGGCCGGCCTGCAGGCACGTCGCCCCGCGCACCGGCCGGCTCGACTGCTCGAGCTCTACGAGTTCGAGGGGTGCCCCTACTGCCGGAAGGTGCGCGATGCGCTCACCGAGCTCGATCTCGACGCCATGATCTATCCTTGTCCGGCCGGCGGCACGGTGTATCGCCCGCGCGCCGTCGCGCTCGGCGGCAAGGCGCAGTTTCCGTTCCTCGTCGACCCCAACAACGGCAAGCGGCTCTACGAGTCCGACGATATCGTCGCCTACCTCTTCGCGACCTACGGCGGCCGCGAGCCGGGCATCCTCGCCCGCGGTCCGCTCGCGACCGCGAGCTCGATGCTGGCTTCGGCATTTCGGCCGGCCTTCGGCGCGCGGGCGCGGCCCTCGCACCGGCCGGCGCACCCGCTCGAGCTCTGGAGCTTCGAGGCCAGCCCGTTCTGCCGGATCGCGCGCGAGACTCTATCGGAGCTGGAGCTGCCCTACGTGCTGCACAACGTCGGCAAGGACGGCGCCGGACGCCCGGACTTCGTGGCCCGGTCGGGCAAGATGATGGTGCCTTACCTCGTCGATCCGAATACGGGCCGGGAGATGTTCGAGTCGGCGGAGATCCGGCGCTACCTGAACGAGACGTACGGCGCCTGAGGAGGCGGGAGATGCGGGTGCGGTGGCTGGTGGCCGTAGCGGTGTCGGTGGCGATGGCGGCGGCGGTAGCGGCGGCGGAGGCGAGGAACCGCACCGCCGGGCCGGCGCGACCCGTCCCGACGGCGGCGCCGGCCGCGGTCCCGGCAGCGCCGGCGAGCCCGTTCCGTCCCGAGGCGCCGTATGCGGCGGCCCTCCTGCTCGACCGCGACTCGGGGCAGGTGCTCTTCGCGAAGAACGAGCACCGGCGCTGGCCGCCGGCGTCGATGGCGAAGATGATGACCGTCCTGATCGCAATGGAGCAGGTGCGCGCCCAGGCGCTCCGCCTCGACGATCCGGTCATCGCCTCGGCCTGGGCGAGCAAGATCGGCGGCTCGCAGGTCTACCTGGCGGAGGGCGAGCAGTTCCGGCTCGGCGACCTCCTGGCCTCGATCATGATCGCTTCGGCGAACGACGCTGCGGTCGCGGTCGCGGAGCGGATCGCCGGCTCGACCGATGCCTTCGTCGAGCTCATGAACCAGCGCGCCAAGGAGCTCGGAATGACCGACACGGAGTTCCATAGCGTCCACGGCTTGCCGCCGGGCAAAGGGCAGCTTCCCGACCTCATGAGCGCCGCCGACCTCGCGACCCTCGGCCGGGAGCTGGCGCGGTTTCCCGAGGTCATGGAGTGGGCGAAGACCTCGGAAGCCCCGTTCCGCAACGGCACCCTGCAGATGCGCAACACCAACCACCTCGTCCGCACCTATCCCGGAGCCGATGGTCTGAAGACCGGCTACTACGTCGCCGCCGGCTTCGAAGTGACGGCGACCGCGACCCGCGACGATCTCCGCCTGATGGCGATCGTGCTCGGAGCGCCGACCAAGAAGGGCTGCTTCGACGAGGCGGCGAAGCTCCTCAGCTCCGGCTTCAGCGGCTGGAAAGCGATCGTCGCCGCCCGGCGCGGCGCCGCGATGGGCGGTCCGATCAGGATCACGCGCGGCAAGGTCGCGGAGATCACCGGCGTCGCAGCCGGCGATCTCCGCCTGGTGCTCGCGCGTGCGGAGGCGAAGGACGCGAAGATCGAGGTCAAGGTGCCGCCCCAGCTCGCAGCGCCGATCGCCAAGGGACAGGTCGTCGGCGAGGTGGTGGTGACGCGGCAGGGCCAGCAGCTCGGGCGCGTCGACGTGGTGGCGCCGAGCGACGTCGAGAGCACCTCCTGGTTCTCGAGCTGGTACTGACGGCGGCGCGGCCGGGCTAGAGCAGCCTGTCGACGTTCTCCGGCGGCCGGCCGATGACGGCGCGCCTTCCGTCCTTGATGACTATGGGCCGCTCGATGAGGATCGGGTGCGCGACCATGGCGGCGACGAGCTTCTTCGGGTCGGTGACCTTGGCGAGCCCGAGCTCGGCGTAGACCGGCTCCTTGGTGCGCATCAGTGCGCGCGGGTCGTTATGGCCGAGGAGCTGCAGGATCTCCTGCAGACGCGGCGCCGTCGGCGGATCCCGCAAGTACTCGACTACGGTCGGCGTCACGCCGGCAGCAGTGAGCCGGGCGAGCGTCTCGCGCGATTTGCTGCAGCGGGGATTGTGGAGGATCTCGTATCGGGCCATGGGACCGGAGGGTCATGGGCCGGCGCTCGACGTCTGTCAAGGCGTGCGGCGTCCTTGCCGAACGCGGGCGGGCTCTGCCATGTAACGCGCATGGACCGCACCACCGAGATCGGAGACCGCGACGCGACCGGGCAGGCCGAGGCCGTTCGCCGCCGCGAGGTGTCGCCGCGCGAGCTCGTCGACGAGGCGATCCGCCGCATCGAGCGCCTGAACCCGCGGCTGAACGCCGTCATCCACGAGCACTTCGAACGCGCCCGACGCGAGGCCGACGGGCCGCTCCCCGACGGACCGTTTCGCGGCGTTCCCTTCCTCTTGAAGGACCTCGCGAGCGGCACCCGCGCCGGCGACCCGATCCACTGGGGAACGCGCTTCCTCAAGGACGCCGGCTATCGGGCGCCGGTGACCTCGTATCTGGTCGACAAGTTTCTGCGGGCCGGGCTCGTGATCGTCGGCCGCACCAACGTCCCCGAGCTCGGGGCCTGGACGACTACCGAACCCGAAGCTTACGGGCCGACGCGCAATCCGTGGCACCTCGAACATTCGAGCGGCGGCTCGAGCGGCGGCGCCGCCGCGGCGGTCGCGGCCCGCATGGTCGCCGCCGCGCACGCCAGCGACGGCGGCGGGTCGATCCGCATTCCCGCCAGCGAATGCGGCCTCGTCGGCCTGAAGCCCTCGCGCGGCCGGGTCTCGATGGGGCCGACGATCGGCGAGATGTGGGCCGGGCTTGCCTTCGAGCTCGCGGTGACGCGCTCGATCCGCGACACGGCCGGACTGCTCGACGCGGTCGCTGGCCCGATGCCGGGCGATCCCTACGTCGCCGAGCGGCCCCTCCGACCTTACGTCGAGGAGGTCGGCGCCCCGACCGGCGTCCTCCGCATCGGCCTCATGGCGACGTCGGCCACTGCCCCCGTCCATGCCGATTGCACGGCCGCGGTCGAGAGGACGGGTCGGCTCCTCGCCGATCTCGGCCACCACGTCGAGATCGCACACCCGCAGGCTCTTGAGGATCCGACCGTCAGCGACGCCGCCATCCGCGTGATCGCGACCTCGCAGGCGCAAGAGATCGACCATTTCGAGTCCGTGCTCGGCCGCTCGCTCGGACCGGAGGACATGGACTGCGACAACTGGGCGATCACGCAGATGGGCCGCCAGGTGACCGGATCGCAGTACCTGGCCGCCGTCGCCGCGCTGCACGAGTGGAACCGGCGCATGGCGGCCTTCTGGGCGGACGGCTTCGACCTCCTGGTGACGCCGACGATCCCGACACCGCCGCCGCTCCTCGGCGAGCAGACCCCCGATCCGGCGGCACCGCTCAGCGCCTGGGCCAAGGCCGGCGCGATGGTCGCGTTCACCGTGCCGTTCAACGTCACCGGGCAGCCGGCGATGTCGCTGCCCATGCACTGGAACGCGGCCGGCCTGCCCATAGGCGTACAGCTGGTCGCCGCCTTCGGACGCGAGGACGTGCTGATCCGGGTCGGCGCCCAGCTCGAGAGCGAGGCGCGCTGGACGGAGCGGCGCCCGCCGCTCTAGGGCGTGACCGTCCGCTGCGCGGTCACCACTTCGCGTAGTGGTCCTCGCAGAAGCCGAGCATGCGCTCGATCGCCGTGCGCTCTCCGGCGGCGGTCGTGAGCGTGCCGGTGAAGCGGCCGAAGAGCTGGTGGAAGTTGGTCGCGAGCACGAGCGCGTTGACGCGCTCGACGTGCATGCCCTCGGGCGCGAAGGCGAGATCGACGCGGCCGTCGGCCGAGCGCAGCTGCCAGGGAGACATGAGATCGCGCTGATCGTATTCGAAGGCGACCGTATCGACCTTGTGCAGACGGCCGTCGATCCAGAAGCAGTTCTCGGTGACGCCGGTCTCGTTGACGCCGCAGGACACGTTCAAGCCGACGACCCGACCGGCGGCGGTGCGGCCGGCGAGGCAACCCCAGTTCCAGAACGTCTCCGGACGCATGTAGCCGGCGCTCCAGTCGTGGTGGCCGTGGACGTCGAGCGCGCCCAGGTCCCAGGTCCCGGCGGCGGTGCGGAGGGTGCCGCGCACGCCGAGCCCCGCCGTCTTGCGCGCGTAGACCCAGCCGGTGGCGCCGGCGCGCGTGCAGATGCGCATCGGCTCCATCGGCGGCGTCTCCTCGCTGAAGACCGCGTCGATCGTGATCGGACCGCCCGTCACCTCGAGGCGGCGCTCCCGCGGCGAGGCGCCGGCGTGCATCGCGATCCGCGTGCCGGCCGCCGCGAACGACATCGTCCCGACCTCGGGCGTGGCGACGCCGCGGAGTCCCCAGCCGAACGGCCGCTTGCCGCCGTGCTCGACGCGGCGGCGCGTCTTCGGATCCCAGCAATACACGAACGCCGTGCCGAGCCAGCGCATGTCGACGATCGCACAGCCGAAGACGAGCTGCTCCGAGAGGCCGCCGAGGAACTGGAACTGGTGGAATCCGAAGTGGCGGGCGAAGCGGCCGCGCCGCCTCCCGAAGGGATCGCGGAGCACGTAGTCGCGGTGGTTCACCTCGTCGATCGGCTCGGGGAAGACGCCGAAGCGCACCGTGCCGTCGCGGCGCACGAGCTGCGTCGGCATCGGCTCAGGCGCGCGGCCGCGGGCGCCTAGGCCCCGCGGCACGGGTGGGAGTCGATGCAGGTGCGGACGGATTTCCTCGCATGGGGGCCGACCTCGGCGGGCGCGGCGTCTTTGACGCACTCGCCGCCGCGATGCAAGACGAGCCGGCGCCGATATGCCGCCGGCTGCGATTCGCATTGACGGCTCGCAGCGGGAACGTGCTACAGGCGGGGCCAGGACATGGATCCGACGACCCGCCCGACGCCGCGTCGAACCTGGCTGCGCCCCTGCATACGGCTTCTGGCGCTGTTGCTGCCGCTGGTCGCACCGGCGGCCAAGTACGCCCACGCCGCCGTCATCGAGACCGACAAGGACGACTACGCTCCCGGCGACACGGTCGTGATTTTCGGATCGGGCTGGGAGCCCCGCGAAACGGTCGAGATCCTGCTGCAGCGATCGCCGGGCGACGGCGACGACGTCGTTTTCATCACCGTCGCCGACGGCGACGGTGACGTGCTCGACGACACTTTCGTCGTCGGGTGGCGCCACTTCCACGCCGGCTTCCTCCTGACGGCCACCGGGCGCTCGTCGGGGCTCGCCGCCCAAACCACCTTCACCGACGGCCTCCTCGCCGACACCATCGACGCTACCGGCGACAGCATCACGCGCGGCTTCAACGCCGATAGCTGCACCTACGGCGACCAGGTCCCTCGCAACTGGGCGACCGGCGACGACCACGGCACGAGCTACTGCTCCTCGGGCGGCGACGCGACGTTCAGCCACGCCGAGCGCCTCGAGTGCGCGAAGCCGGGCCAGATCGTGAACCTGAACGACGGCGAAAGCGGCGCCACCATGCGCGGCGACTTCCGAGCACAGGCGACGGCGGCGCGCGTCAACCTGCTCGCGCAACCCGGCCCGCGCTACGTGACCGTCCTCATGGGCCACAACGACGCCTGTACCAACACCGAGAACAAGACCGGCAGCGGTTGCGGCGGGGACCAAGACCCGAACAACTATTGCCGCACCACCACCGCGGCCTTCGAGCGTGAGCTTCGCGGCGGCCTCGACCAGCTGATCCAGGTACCGCAGGCCCGCATCCTGGTCTCGGCGCTGGTACGCATCTCGGAGCTCTGCAACTTCAGCTCGAAGGCCAGCTGCGGCCTCGGCTTCGGCACCAGCTGCAGCTTCTTCTGGCAGTCCCTGACGACGGTCTTCGGCGCCGGCGGCGTCTGCCACTCGCTCACCGCCGACTGCTCGAGCGCACGCCGCATCGACATGTACGAAACGACCGTCGCCTACAACGCGATCCTCCAGGCGGTGACCGCCGAGTACGCCGCGCTCCCGGCGGGGGAAGCGTCGGCCACGGGCGCCGTCAAGGCGGCGGACGTCGGGCTCCGCTACGTCGAAGCGCCATTCCATTACAAGTTCTCGAGCGGCGATATCTCGTGCTGCGACTGTTTCCATCCCGCAGCGGCCGGCCAGGCGAAGCTCGCCGAGGGCACCTACGCGGGAATCCAGTGCAGCGCTGCGAATCCGTGTTGCGCGGCGGCGACCGACCCGCTGGTGAACGCGAGCTGCGCCGCCACCGACGAGACGAGCTTCTATCCCGGCGGCTTCTGGTCCGGAGCACCGTGCGGCAACGGCATCCTCGATCCGGGCGAGCAATGCGATCTCGGAGCTGCGAACGGGACTCCCGGCTCGTGCTGTCTCGGAAGCTGCACCTTCGTGCCGGCGAACACGGTCTGCCGGCCCGCCGCCGGCGTCTGCGACGTCGCCGAGACCTGCACCGGCGCAGCGGCGGCCTGTCCCGCGAACGCCTTTGCCTCGAGCGCGACCGTGTGCCGCCCGTCGGCCGGCGTCTGCGATACCGCCGAGACCTGCACCGGCAGCTCCGCCGCGTGCCCGGCCGACGTCAAGAGCACCGCCGTCTGCCGTCCGAGCGCCGGCTCGTGCGACGTCGTCGAGAGCTGCAACGGCATCGATGACGCCTGCCCGGCCGACGCAGTGCGGCCGGCGAGTGTCGTCTGCCGCCCGGCCGCGGGGGTGTGCGACGTCGCCGAGACCTGCACCGGCACGAGCGGCACCTGTCCGGCCGACGCCAAGAGCACCGCCGTCTGCCGTCCGAGCGCCGGCGTCTGCGACGTCGCCGAGAGCTGCAACGGCGTCGACGACTCCTGTCCCGCCGACGCGTTTGCCGGCCCGGCGGTCATCTGCCGCAACGCCGTCGGCGTCTGCGATGTCGCCGAGGCCTGCACCGGCGTCGCGGCCGCTTGCCCGGCCGACGTCAAGAGCAGCGCCGTCTGCCGTCCTAGCGCCGGTTCCTGCGACGTAGCCGAGAGCTGCGACGGCACGCACGACGGCTGTCCGGCCGACGTCGTCGCAGCAGCAGGCACCACGTGCCGGGCTGCGGCCGGCGTCTGCGACCTCGCCGAGAGCTGCGACGGCGCCTCGCCCGCCTGCCCGGGCGATGCCAAGAGCACCGCCGTCTGCCGCGCTGCGGCCGGGTTCTGCGATCTCGCCGAGAGCTGCGACGGCGTCGGCAACGCCTGCCCGCCCGACAGCTTGCGCCCGGCGGACATCGTCTGCCGCAGCGCCGCCGGCGTCTGCGACATCGCCGAGCTCTGCACCGGCGTCAGCGCCTACTGCCCGGCCGACGCCAAGAGCACCGCCGTCTGCCGTGCCGCCGCCGGCGCCTGCGACGCAACCGAGACCTGCGACGGCGTCTCCGACGCCTGTCCTGCCGACGCCTTCGCGGCCGCGGGCGTCGAATGCCGCCCGGCCTCCGGTCCGTGCGATGTCGCCGAGCTCTGCACCGGTGCCAGCCCGGCGTGCCCTGCCGATGCCACCGAGCCGGACGGCACGCCGTGCAACGACGGCGCCGTCTGCACGCACCCCGATACGTGCATCGCCGGCCAGTGTCTGGGGAACACCGACATCTGCGGCGACGGCATCACTCAGTCCGGCTGCGGTGAGCAGTGCGACGATGGCAACATCGCGAGCGGTGACGGCTGCTCCGCGAGCTGCCAGATCGAGAACACGCCCGGCTGCGGCCCGGCGCCCGAGGCGGGCTGCCGTGCGCCCGCGGCTCCGGCACGAGCGTCGATCTTCCTCCGCAACGCTGCGGCAGCAGCGCACGACAGCCTGCAGTGGAAGTGGAACCGAGGCGCGGCAACGCCGCAGACCGACTTCGGTAACCCGACAATCGACACCGGCTATCAGCTCTGCCTTTATGACGGCGGCGCGCTCCGCATGAGCCTGCCGCTCCCGGCGGGTGGCGCCTGCGGCGGGCGAGCATGCTGGAGAGAGAACGGGTCCGGCTTCCAGTATGCCGACAAGACCGGTAGCCGCGGGATCACGCGCCTGGCCCTCAAGAGCGGCACAACACCGGGAAAGGCGAAGATCCTTCTCAAGGGCCGCGGCGGCGGCCTGGCAATGCCGACACTACCGTTCGCGCAGCCGCTCACGGTACAGCTGCGCAGCTCGACGGGCGCCTGCTGGGACGCGACCTTCAGCGCGCCAGCGCTCCGCAATCGCGCCGACCAGTTCAAAGACGAGTCCGACTGACGCCTCCGGCGGCACCCTGCTGCCGCGGCGCCGTCAATGCGGCCGCAGCACGGCGAGCACGGCGGCGGCCTTGGCGCGCAGCGCCGCCGACGGCGCGCCGGCAGCGAGCACACCCATCCACTCCTCGACGCTCCGCGGGTCGGCCGCGGACGCCTGGAGGATGCGCGCCAGGACGGCGTCAGCGACGGGCTCGAGTGTCGAGAGGTAGGCAGCCTCGACCGTGGGATCTTCGACAAAGGCGGAGAGCACGACTGTCCGTGCCGCCGCCCGTGTCGCCGGGTCGGGCTCCATGATCACGGCATGCAGAACGCGCCCGATCGGCGCCTCGTCGCCTCCGACCGCCGCCGCGAGCGGCCCGGCGACGGCCACCGGCCGCTGCAGGACGACTGCCTGATCTTCGGCGTCCGCGAGCGGCCGCCGCGGCGACGGCACCGGGATCGGCGTCACGAGTGCGCCGCGCGCCAGCAGATCGATCGTGCGCAGCGAGCCGTCGGCGGCATAGGTCAGCATGAAGCTCTCGGCGCCGAGGATGCGGGCAAGCCCGTCCGCGGGCGCGAGCGCGCGGAAGTCGATCGTGACCCGCCGTGCGTCTACCTCGCCGCGCACCGTCGCCCCCGTAGCCGCGGCGATCTCGGCGAGTACGCGGTCGAGCGACGCGTCGGTGGCGCGGACGCTCAAGCGGCCGTCCGCCCAGCGGACAGCGTCGGGCGCCGGCGTCGGCGCCGCCAGCACTTGCACGGCGGCGCCGCAGGCGAGCCCGAGGACGGCGAGCATGCTCCCGGGCGTGCGCACGCTGCGACTCTGCCGCCAATCCCGGTCGGATGCGAGAGCGCGCCGGCCGTCAGCGGAGAAACGTCATGGGCGTCGCCGACACCCCGTAGCGTGATCGCGCCGCGACGCGGACGAGGCACTGGCGCGGCGTGATCCTGCCGGCGAGGAGATCGCCGTAGGCGGCGAGCACCGCCGCCGCCTCCGCGCCCGTCTCGCGCACGAATTCGACACGGAAGCTCCGCACGCCGCGGGCGACGAGCTCGGGCACGAGCTCGGCCGCCGATTGCAGCTCGCCGTTGAAGACCGTGTTGCGGCAGCCGACGTCGACGACGACCGGGTGCGAACGCCCGGTCGGGTCGCGGAGCGCCACCTCGTGACGCTCGCACGGCCGGCCGCAGGTACGGAAGTCGCGGCCGCCGGAGAGCAAGTGCGCATACACGCAGTGCTCGGTGTGGAAAGTCGGGATGCGCTGGTGCAGGACGACCGTGAAGCGCTCGGCGGGCGCGGCAGCGAGGAGCGCCGCGAGCTGCTCGGGATCGAGGTCGTAGGACGGGGTCAGCGTGTCGAGGCCGCGGACGAAGAGCTCGGCCGCAGTGATCGAGTTGGTGACGTTCAACGAGAAGTCGCCGTGCAGGAGCGGTCGCGCGGCTTCGGGAGCGAGGGCGCGGAACGCCTCCAGGGCGCCCCAGTGCCGCACCAGCACGGCGTCGGGCGCCAGCGCCGCGAGCCGGCGATCGTAGCCCTCCTCGCCCGGCTTCTGGACGCGGACGGTCGCGAGCGTCACGCGCAGACCCGCAGCGCGCGCCCGCGCCACCGCCTTTTCGAGTCCTACGAGCTCCATCCAGTCGAGCGCGACGGCGCGGGCGCCGCTCGCGACCACGGCTTCGAGCTGCGCGGCGCTCCTGCAGAGAGCGACGATCTCCGGTGCCGCGGGAGGCGTCGAGCGCGACGGCGGCAACTGCCGCGCCGCGGCGCGGAGCCGGGCTGCGGCCGGTGCCGAGCGCAGCTCCGAGACCGGGCCGCGCTCGATCGCCGCTAGGAGCGCTGCGACCAGGGCGCGCCGTACGCGCTTCAGCTCGGAGACCGGCACATGGAGGCCGGCTGCGAGCCCGCGCACATCCAGGGTCGTGAGCGCGAACGGCGTGCCGCCGAGCGCGCCGAGCTTGTCGCGCAGCAGCGCCGTCGTGAGGCCCGCGCCTGCCGCCGGCTGCAGCGCCGATGCGGTCGCGGCCGCGGCCCGCGCCGACCCCGCGCTCGCGACCACGCGAAGCGGCGCCCCGGCCCGGCCATCGACGACGAGCGCCACCGCTATGCGGCCCGTCGGCTCGTCGCCGCCGAGCAGGCGCTCGACCTCGCGCGTGAGCGCGGGGTCGCTCGTCACCCACACCCGATTTCCCGCCCCGACGCGCGCGAGATCGGGACCGGGCTCCCCGAACCTCAGCACCCAGCCGTCGTCCGTCGCCGCGACGGCGAAGATCGGACCGCCGGGTTCGTGCGCATCCTCGGGATGGCCGGCGTCGAAGACCACGCCCATGCCGGGACGGGGCGTCAGGGCGGCGGCGCGCGGCCCCGTGCTGGCGTCAGCGGCGCCGCCGAACCCGTGGAGCGCTGCCGCCGGGACGCCGTGCGGCGTCGCGGCCGCGGCCGGGACGCCGCGTCCGCCCGTCCACGGTCGGCCCGCCGGGTCACGCACGACCGTCACCGCGTCGCCGGCCACCGCCGCGACGCGCCCGAGGAACACGCCGCGATGCTTCGGGAAGCGCCCCTCGACGAGCGCCTGGTGATCCGCTCCGCCGAGGAAGCCGTCGCCGAAGCCGCGCGAGTAGGCGAGGCTCGTACGCAGGAGGTCGTCGGCCGCTGTCGCTGGATCGGCGGCGTCGGCGGCGCGCTGGCGCGTCAGCGCATCGACCCGGCGACGATAGAGCGTCGTCGCGGTGGCGACGTAGGCGGCGCCCTTCTGCCGCCCCTCGATCTTGAGCCCGCGGACGCCGATCGCCGCGAGCGCCGCGACAGCGCGCAGACCGGCGAGATCCTTCGGCGAGAGAAGATAGCGGATGTCGCCGAGGTCGCGCTCGGCGCCGTCGAGCACGAGCGTGTACGGCAGACGGCACGACTGCGCGCACTGGCCGCGGTTCGCGGAGCGCCCGCCCCATGCCTCCGAAGTAAGGCACTGCCCCGACCAGGCGACGCAGAGCGCGCCGTGGATGAATACCTCGAGCTCGAGATCGGTGCCGGCAGCGAGGCGGCGGATCTCGGCGACCGAGAGCTCGCGCGGCACGACGATGCGCACCGCGCCGAGGCTCGCCGCAAAGGCGGCGCCCTCGGCGCTGGAGATCGTCATCTGGGTACTCGCATGCAGCGCCAGGTCGGGGGCGACGGCGCGCGCCAGCGCCGCCACCGCCGGATCCTGGACGATGAGCGCGTCGATGCCGCTCGCGGCGGCGCGCCGCACCACCTGCTCGACAAAATCGAGCTCGGCCTCGAAGACCAGGGTGTTGAGCGCCAGGTAGGCCCGGGCGCCGGCGCGGTGGATGCGCGCGACGGTCGCATCGAGATCGGCGAGCGCGAAGTTGCCGCTGCGGGCGCGGGCGTTGAAGCCTTCACGGAGCCCGAAGTAGACGGCGTCGGCACCGGCCGCGAGCGCCGCTTTCAAGGCCTCGGGATCGCCCGCAGGCGCCAGGATCTCGGGAGCGCCCGGCGTACGCATGCGCAGCGGCAACGCCAGCACCTCCGGTCTACACCCGGAGCGAGGGGAACAGCCGGCGGGCGAGCGGCGGCACGAGCAGCATGGCGGCGAGGACGACGCCTCCGACCAGGCGGTCGTCGTCGGCGAACGATGCGGCGGCGAGGCTGCTCCCGAGGAGGACGGCGAACCAGACCAGATCCCCCGCGATCGCACAGAGCCAGCGCGTCACGCGCGGCGCGTCGACCCCGGTAGCGACCGCCCCCGCGGTGTAGACGTCCATACCGAAGCCGATCGCGGCGATGCGAAAGAGCGCCGCCGGCCTCGTGGCCGCGGCTGCGCGAGCCGCGCCGGGGGCGGCCGACGTCCCTAGCATGGCGAGCCTGAGCATCGCCTTGCCGACACGACGGAGCGAAGGAAGACGCTGCGCCAAACGCCTGCAGCCGGCGAAGAGCGGATGACAGACCGCCGCCGCGAGCACGTCCGACACGGCATAGAGACCGAACGTCAGCAGCGGATGGAGCGGTATGTGGCGCGCCAGCAGCACCCCTGCCGGGATGCCGGGGCCGACCGGCGCCCAGAAGAGCGCGAACACCAGGCCGACGGGCCCGCCCGGAAAGTCCTTGCCGGCCTCGAGCAGCACCCGCGCCCCGTCGGGGCCGGTGAGTCCGCTCGTCATCAGCACGTTGTGGGGATCGAAGAGCTCGGTCGGCGTCATCGCAGGAACGCCGCAGCTTCCGGCCCGGCGCCTCGGAAGTCAATGCGGCGCCAGCCGCGGCCCGCTACGACGCCAGCACGGCGACCCGCAGCAGGAAGAGCGGCACGCCGCCGTAATAGGCGATGCGGTCGATCACCTCGACCGCCCGGCGCACGGCCGGCACGCGTGCGGGCGCCGCCCACGCAGTCGCCATGACCACGGCCTCGGCGCCGGCGCGCAGGACGCCGGCCCACAGCACGAGATAGATCGTGAACGTCCACCAGTAGGCGATGAAGCCGAAGAGATACGCCCGCAGTCCGTATGTGTAGTACTCGCCGAAGGTACCGCCGTAGACGATCCATTGATTGAGCCGAAAGACCGGAAGCGTCGGTACCAGCGCCAGCACGCCATACGAGAGCAGCGGATGCCACCAGCGTCGGCGATCGTCGCGTCGCGAGGACTGATAGACGGCGGCCGGCGTCCGCATGCGATCGCGGACGGCCGCTGACGCTCCCGCCGCTGCCAGCGCCTCGACCAGGCCGTTCACATCTCCTAGTTGGAGGTCGACCGGCGCCCGTCGCCCCGAGCGCAGTACGAGCGCCAGGCCGTTTCCCGGAAGCGGCACGCGCCACGGCGCGACGCCGGCGAGCGCTGCCAGCGGCACCTCGATACGTCGATCACGACGGCTGACCACCAGTAGGCCGTCGGCGATCGTGACCGCAGCCGTGAATACGCGCGCCAGCAACCACGCCGCCAGCCCCGGCGCCAGACTCAGGGCGACGAACGCGCGCAGCAGGCGCAGAGGATTGTCGAGCCGCGCATCCGGAAAGCCCATCAGCACGCCTGCGAGCACGAGCACGCCCGTGCGGCTCACCGCCACCAGGACCGCAGCCACCAGGCGCCAGAAGCGCGGGTAGGCACGGGCTCGCAGGAACATCACGACGAGAGGTGCCGCGCTCGCCGGGTCTCGACGGGCCTACGCCGAGTGATCGATGAGCGGCGCGATCTTCGCTCGCTGGTATGGTCCGTCGCCGAAATAGAACTGGTTGTGCTTCTGCCGCTTCACGTAGATATGCACGTCGCACTCCCAGGTGAAGCCGATGCCGCCGTGGAGCTGGATGGAGCGGCTCGATGCGAAGGCCGCCGCGTCCGAGGCCGCGGCCTTGGCCATGCGGGCGAGGCGAAGCGCGTCTGCCGGCTCCGTGTCGATGGCGCACGCCGCGGCATAGGCCAGCGAGCGGGCGCGGTCGACGTCGATCATGACGTTCACGATCGGGTGCTTCACGGCCTGGAAGAAGCCGATCAGGCGGTCGAACTGGGTGCGTACGCGGGCGTACTCGGCGGTCGTCTGCAGCTGCCACTCGGCGGCGCCGCAGAGGTCGGCGGCGACGATCGTCAGAATCGCGGGCAGCGCCGCGGCGACGGCCTTCTCTCCGGCGCCGGCGACCGCCACGACCCCGGCCCCGTCGACCCGCACGTCGTCGAGCTCCACGTGCGCCTGGTCGCGCGTCAAGTCGACGACCCGGTCGGGGTGGATCTTCACGCCCGGCGCGTCGGCGGCCACGGCGTACAGGCCGACGCCCTTGGCGCCGCGCGCCGCGACCAGGAAGAACGCCGCCTTCCGCGCCTCCTGCACGAAGGGCGCGGTGCCGCTCAGCACGGCGCCGTCGCCGCTCGCCGCCGCGGTGATCGAGGTCGCATCCGGCAGCCACGAGCCTTCCGAGCCCGGTCCGGCGAACGACGCGGCGTCGCCGCCGGCGATGCGCTCCAAGCACGCCGTCGCGGCCGCGGTTCCGGCCGCGCGCAGCACGCACGTGGCAATCAGCGTCGCGATCAGCGGCGACGGCAGCGCGGCGCGGCCGATCTCCTCGGCGAGCGCGGCCACCGCAATCATCTTCATGCCGGCGCCGCCCGCCGACTCGGGCACCGCGAGCGCGGTCCAACCGAGCTCGACCATCTGCTTCCAGACGCGCTCGTCCCACGCCAGCGGCTGTACCGGGCTCTCGTAGGCGAGCTTGTGGTCCTTGGCGACGAGCGCGCGCAGCTTCTCGATCGGGGCGTTGTCCTTCAGGAACTTCCGCGCCTGGTCGCGCAGCATCTGCTCTTCCGAGCCGAATCCGAAATCCTTGGGCTGGGCCATCGTCGTCCTTCCTCCTCCGCTGCGGACCTTATTTCGACTTCGCGAGGCCGAGGACGCGCTCGCCGAGGATGTTGCGTTGGATCTCGTTGCTGCCGGCCGCGATCGTGAACCCGTAGGAGTTCAGGTAGGCGAGCGGCCACTGGCCGTTGTCGGGGGCGCCGGGGTCGCCGACGTAGAGACTCGACGCCGGCCCTTCGATCTCGAGGGCCGCGGCCGCGATGTCCTGCATGAGCTCGCTCACGGTCACCTTGGCCTGGAGCGGAAGCCGCATCGGATGGTCGGTGAGCGCTTCGACGCGGCTGCGGCGATGCACCTGGCGCATGCCCTCGACGCGGATCGCGAGCCCGGCCACGCGATCGCGGATGATCGGGTCGTCCCAGGCCGGCTTGCCGTCCCGCCGGCAGCGCTTGGCGAGGTCGATCAACTGCGCGACGCGCTCGTCGAGCGAGATGCCGCCGCCGCTCCCGGCGCCCTCGGCGGCGCCGCGCTCGTAGAGGAGCGTCGTCATCGCGACCGTCCAGCCCTTGCCGATGTCGTCGACGCGATAGGAGTCGGGCACGACGACGTCCTCGAAGAGCACTTCGTTGAAGCCGGTCTCGCCGGTGATCTTGATGAGCGGGCGCACGGTGACGCCCTTGGTGTTCGCGATCGGCACGATGAAGTACGTGAGGCCGTTGTACTTGTGGTCGTTGCTGGTGCGCGTCACCATGATCATCCAGCTCGCGAAATGCGCGAGGCTGGTCCACACCTTGTGGCCGTTGATGACCCAGTTGTCGCCGTCGCGAACGGCCGACGCCTGCGCGTTCGCGAGGTCGCTGCCGGCGTTCGGCTCGGAGAAGCCCTGGCACCAGATCTCGTCGGCGGAAAGGAGCGGCGCGATGAAGCGGCGCTTCTGCTCCTCGGTACCGTGGTTCAGGATGGTCGGCGCCGCCATCGAGAGCCCGATCACGTTGATCATGTACGGGACCTGGGCGCGCCCCATCTCCTGGCTCGCGATCTGCTGGAACCCCGAGTGACCGCCGCCGCCGTACTCCTTCGGGTAGTCGCAGCCGATGAGGCCCGCGTCGTAGCACTTCTTCTCCCACGCGCAGAGATAGCGCCGCTGCTCCTCGGTCATGACCTCGATGGGGCTCAGCGGCAGCCGGAAGCTCGGCGGCGCCGGGCGGTTCTCGGCGAGCCAGCGGCGGCAGTATTCACGGAACTCGTCGTGCTCGGTCATGGGAGACGCTCCTTCTCGCGTGTCGCTTCTCGGTGGGCGGGATCACTGCAGACGGATCGCGGCCGGCGGGGAATGTGGCACGAGCCCCGGCACGCGGCAAGCGGTTGCACGATCGTGCACTATGTCGAGTGCGCGGGTAGCGCCGCGCCCACTGCGAAGCAGTAGCGGCTGGTCGCGAACGGGATCACCGGAGCCCTCGCGAGTACGACCGCCGGCCATCGCCGTGCCGCACCTCCGGGCGCGCGCCGACCCAGCCCTCGCTTTGACAGCCGCGGCGCGCCTCGGCTACGAGCCGCGAAGAGCCGATCATGCTCAGTCCCTACCGCGTCCTCGATCTCACTCGTAGCCGCGGCCACCTCTGCGGCCAGATCCTCGCCGACCTCGGCGCCGACGTCGTGCAGGTGGAGCCGCCGGGCGGATCACCGACGCGGCGGCGCGGTCCCTTCGTCGACGACGTGCCGCACGTCGATCGCTCGCTTGCCTGGTGGTCCGAGAATCGCAACAAGCGCGGCATCACCCTCGACCTCGACGACGCCCGCGGCCGCGAGCTGCTGCATCGACTGGTCGACAGCGCCGACTTCCTGATCGAGTCGGAGGCGCCCGGCGTGCAGGCGGCCCGGGGCCTCGACTACGCCTCCCTGGCCGCCGTCAATCCCCGCCTCGTGTACGTCTCGATCACGCCCTTCGGGCAGACGGGGCCCAAGGCCGCCTGGGCCGACAGCGACCTCGTGCTGCTCGCGGCCGGTGGTCCGCTGCGCCTGAACGGCGACGCGGATCGCGCGCCGCTCCGCCTCGGGGTGCCGCAAGCGTACGCGCACGCCGCTGCGGAAGCAGCCGGGGCGGCGCTCGTCGCCCATCACGAGCGGATGCGGTCGGGGCGCGGCCAGCACGTCGATGTCTCGGCGCAGCAAGCCGTGACCCTCGCCACCCAGTCGTACCTCCTGAGCGCCGCGGTCGGGTTTCCCGACGCCCGGCGGATCGCCGGCGGCGCCGGCATCGGACCGCTCTCGATCCGCTTCGTGTATCCCGCCGCCGACGGCTACGTCTCGGTCACCTTCCTCTTCGGCTCGTCGGTCGGCCACTTCACGCGCCGGCTCATGCACTGGATCGCCGAGGAAGGCGGCTGCGACGCCGCGACGCGCGACAAGGACTGGATCGGCTTCCTCGATCGCATGTTCGCGGGCGAGGAGTCGTTCACCGAGCTCTTCCGGACCCAGGAGCTGGTCGCGGACTTCACCCGCACCAGGACCAAGGCCGAGCTCCTGCAGGCGGCGCTCGAGCGCGACCTGCTGATCGCCCCGGTGGCGACGACGCGCGAGGTCGTCGACAACGTCCAACTGGCGGCGCGCGATTACTGGCAAACGCTCGCGCATCCCGAGCTCGACCGCGCCGTCCGCTACCCGGGACCGTTCGCCCGCCTCTCGGCGACGCCGCTGCGCTATCGCCGCCGCCCACCCACCGTCGGCGAGCACAATCGCGAGATCTTCGGCGGCGAGCTCGGCCTCGACGACGCCGAGCTGGCGCGTCTCGGCGCCGGGGGAGTGATCTGATGCCCGAAGCCGCGCTCGCCGACGTCAAGATCCTCGACCTCATGTGGGCGATCGCCGGCCCGGCTGCGACCCGCATGCTCGCCGACTACGGCGCCGTCATCGTCCGGGTCGAGTCGCCCAAGCACACCGACATCTGCCGCACGATCATGCCGTTCCACGAGCTGCCGCCGGAGTCCGAGAGCGCCGTCCTCTTCCACAACATGAACGCCGGGAAGCGCATGCTCACCCTCGACCTCGGCACCCCCGCTGGCCGCGAGGTCCTGCTCGACCTGGTGCGCTGGGCCGACGTCGTCACCGAGGCGTACAGCGCCGGCACGATGCAGGCGATGGGGCTCGACTACGAGGCGCTCCGGGCAGTGAATCCGTCGCTCATCATGCTGAGCACTTGTCTCATGGGGCAGACCGGACCGCTCGCGCGCTACGCCGGCTTCGGCAACCTCGCCCACTCGATCACCGGCTTCGGTGCGCTCTGCGGTTGGCCGGACCGCGCCCCGGCCGGTCCCTTCGGAGCCTACACCGACTACATCGCGCCGCGCTTCAGCGCTGCCGTGATCCTGGCCGCGCTCGATCACCGCCGCCGCACCGGCGAAGGCCAGTTCATCGACCTCGCGCAGGCGGAAGCGTCGCTGCACTTCCTGGCACCGGCGATACTCGACTACACGGTGAACGGTCGCATCCGGAGCGCGCACGGCAACGCCGACGACGAGGCGGCGCCGCACGGCGTCTATCCCGCCGCCGGCGATGACCGCTGGATCGCGATCGCGGTCCACGACGACGCACAGTTCGCGGGCCTGGCGTCCGTGCTCGGCGACGAAGGCCTGACCCGCGATCCGCGCTTCGCGAGCGGCGCCGCGAGGCGGGCGAACGTCGCCGCCCTCGACGCCGCGATCACCGCGTGGACCGCGGTCCGCGATGCGCACGCGGCAGAGGCGGCGTTGCAAGCGGCCGGCGTGCCGGCGGCAGTGGTCGCTGGCAGCGCCGAGCTCTGCGCCGATCCGCAGCTCATCCACCGCGAGCACGTCCGCCGGCTTGCACACCCGACCTACGGCACGACGCCGGTCGAAAACGCACGCTCGCTGCTGTCGCGGACGCCGGCGGTCGTTGCCGGCGACGCCCCCACCCTCGGCCGCGACAACTACGAGGTGCTAGCGGCCATCCTCGGCTACGACGATGACCGCATCAGCGAGCTCGTCGCCGCCGGTGCGCTCGGATGATCGCGGCCGGCGCCGCCGCCTCGCCGTCGCGCCACCGAGGCGGCGCGGTCGCACGCCGGCGCCTCGCGAGCTGACCCCGCTCAGAGACCGTCGTCGTCGTCCTCGACCCGCGAATCCCGGTGGCCCAGGCTGCCGTCGATACTGGTCTTGATCGCTTTCCGCGGCTGGCGGACCGGCGCGCGAGCCTTGAAGGACGTCCGGGGCTTCGGCTTCGAAGGCGGGGCCTCTTCGTCGGCGTCACGATCGAAACCCGCGCCGCTGCCGGCACCGGTCCCGAAGGATCCGTAGGCCGGCGGCAGATCCTTGGCGTGCGCCACTCCTGTGCCCGTCATGATCCACGCGAGCAATGCCAGTCCCAGAACCGAGGTCGTACGTGCCGTGCCCATAGAATGCGCTCCGTTGGCCGAGGATTCTTACAACTTCCGTACCGTACCGTATCCGCACCGAGCCGGCGACGGCGCAGGCGCAGCGGTGGCCGACACTGCAGCTCCTGGTGTGGCGAAAACGGACCCCTGGGGCAACAAGGGCGATGCTGACCGGTGATACGACGACAGCCTCGCCAGCCGCCGGGTCTGGTCCGGGCGCCACGACGATGGCAAGGTGGCACGCCATGCACCCCGGCGCGCACGCGACGACACGTCCGGACAAACCGGCTTATGTCATGGTACCTGCACATGCCGGTTCGCGGGAGGACGAGGTCGTCACCTACGCCGCGCTCGACGCTGCCTCGAATCGCGTCGCGCAGATACTCCGGCGCTCCGGGCTCGGCTTCGGCGACGGCATAGCGATCTGCATGGAGAACTCGGCGCGCTACTACGAGATCGTCTGGGGGGCGCAGCGTTCCGGGCTCTACTACACCGCCGCCAGCACTCACCTCACGGCAGACGAGCTCGCGTACATCCTGAACGACTGCGGGGCGAAGGTGTTCGTGACCTCGCAGACGCTGGCGCCGCTCGCAGCGGCGGTCCGCGATCGCCTGCCCAACGTCGCCAAGAAGCTCATGGTCGGCGGCACGATCGCCGGCTACGACTCGTTCGAGGCCGCGGTTGCCGGCGAGCCGGCGACACCGATCGCGGACGAGCGCGAAGGCGCGGACCTGCTCTACTCGTCGGGGACGACGGGACGTCCCAAGGGCGTGAAGTTCCCCCTGCGCGGCGATCCGCTGGGTACGCCGAACGCGCTGATCGCGATGGTGACCGCGCTCTACGCCATGGGTCCGGAGACGCGCTACCTCTCGCCGGCGCCGCTCTACCACGCAGCGCCGCTGCGCTTCAATTTGGCCGTCCAGCGCCTCGGCGGCACCTCGGTGATCATGGAGCACTTCGACGCCGAAGAGTTCCTGCGCCTCGTCGAACGGCATCGCATCACCCACACGCAGGTCGTGCCGACGATGTTCGTACGCCTCCTGAAGCTCCCCCCGGAGATCCGCCGGCGCTACGACATCTCGAGCCTGACGCACGCGATCCACGCTGCCGCGCCCTGCCCGATCCCGGTCAAGGAGCAAATGATCGCGTGGTGGGGCCCGATCATCCATGAGTACTACGGCGGGACCGAGGGCAACGGCCTCTGCGCGCTCGACTCGCACGAGTGGCTTGCGCACAAGGGCTCGGTCGGCCGCGCCCTCCTCGGCACGATCAAGATCCTCGATGACGACGGCGTCGAGCTGCCGGTCGGCGAGGCGGGGTCGATCTACTTCGCGGGCGGCAGCTACTTCGAGTATCTGCACGACGAGGAGAAGACGCGCGCCAGCCGCCGCGCCGACGGCGCCTCGACGATCGGCGACATCGGCTACGTCGACGCCGACGGCTACCTCTACCTCACCGACCGCAAGGCCAACATGATCATCTCGGGCGGCGTCAACATCTACCCGCAGGAGGCCGAGAACCTGCTCGTCACCCACCCGAAGGTGCACGACGTCGCGGTGTTCGGCGTCCCCAACGAGGATTTCGGCGAAGAGGTCAAGGCGGTCGTGCAGCCGGTGGACATGGCCGAGGCCGGACCCGCGCTCGCCGCGGAGCTGACGGAGTTCTGCCGCCAACATCTCGCGCACTACAAATGTCCGCGCTCGATCGACTTCGCGGCCGAGCTACCGCGCCACCCGACCGGAAAGCTCTACAAGCGGCTCCTGAAGGAGCGCTACTGGCAGGGACGCGAGTCGCGGATCGTCTGAGTCGCCGCGCCTCAGCGCCCGCCCTTCTTGTCGTCGCGCCGGCGGATGAGCCCTTCCTGTGCGACCGACACGACGAGCACGCCGTCGCGCGTATAGAGCCGCCCGGTCGTGAAGCCGCGCGCGCCCGTCGCGATCGGGCTCTCCTGGGTGTACAGCAGCCAATCGTCGGCGCGGAACGGGCGGTGGAACCACATGGCGTGGTCGAGGCTCGCCATCTGCACGTTCTGATCGAACCACGGGATCGCATGCGGCAACGTCGCGGTATCGATGAGCGTCATGTCGGATGCGTAGGCGACGACGCACTGGTGCAGCAGCAGCGGTTCGTCCGGGAGCTTGCCGTCGGCGCGGATCCAGACCTGCTGATGGGGCGGGTGCGGCTCGGGATCGAGATAGTCCGGGGGGTTCACGTAGCGCATATCGATCGGCCGCTCTCGCTGCAGCCACTTCTTGAGCTCGGGGTGCAGGTCGGCGCGCCCGAGATAAGGCTCGATGCGTTGCCGGAACGTGAGCAGCGCCTCGGGATCCGGCGATTCCGGCATCGCGATCTGGTGCTCGATGCCCCGTTCCGGCCGCTGGAACGACGCCGAGAGGTTGAAGATCGGCAGACCGTGCTGGATCGCGGTCACACGGCGGGTGGTGAAGCTCCGGCCGTCGCGCAGGCGCTCCACCTGATAGACGATCGGAATCGACGGGTCGCCGGGGCGCAGGAAGTAGGAATGCAACGAATGCACGACGAGTCCGGCCTCGACGGTGCGGCCGGCGGCGACGAGCGCTTGCCCGGCGACCTGGCCGCCGAAGACGCGCACCCGGTCCTCCTTCGGCGTGCGGCCGCGAAAGAGATTCAACTCGAGCTCTTCGAGGTCGAGGATCGAGACCAATTGGTCTAGCGCCGCCTGGCCGCCGGGTACGCCGTTCACAGGATCGCTCATGGCGCGTGAACCTAGCGGAGGCCGGCAGGACACGCCATCGAGCCCGATACGGTTGCCAAGCTCCGCAGCGCTCCGTACTCTTCGCCCCTATGGCGAAAAAGCGCGTCTACCGCGTCACCTTCCGCAACGACAGCGAGGTGTACGAAGTCTACTGTCGGAAGGTCGGCCCGGCCGACATGTTCGGCTTCGTAGAAATCGAGGGGTTCCTCTTCGGCGAGCGCTCGAGCGTCGTGGTCGATCCGTCCGAGGAGAAACTCAAGATCGAATTCGCCGGTGTCGAGCGCACGCTCGTCCCCCTCCACGCCGTGATCCGCATCGACAGCGTCGACAAGAGCGGCAGCGGCAAGGTGCACGCCGTCGGGTCGACGGGCGGCAAGGTCGCCACCCTACCGACGGCTATCTACACGCCGGGCAAGCCGAGAGGCTGAGGGCGAGAGGCAACCGGTAGCGAGCTTCAGCGATCGGAGGGCGAGTCGCGAAAGAACGTGAAGCGAGCCACTATACCAGCCAGCATCCCCCCGAGAGGCATGGTCAGCATTCGCGCGTGCTCCCACGGCAGACGATCCTCGAGCATGCGACCGACGACGTAGCCGCCGATCACTCCGATGAGGATTGCGACGTAGCGCGACGAACGGCTAGCGGTCGGCCGACTGGTATCTCTGCCTGCCATCAATCGCGATCACGTCGGCCGCGGTCGCTCGCGTCACTACCGCGATTCCCGTCGCCACGCGGCGGACTGTCACGGCGCTGCGTCCGCGGCGCCTCCTGACGTTGCATCTGCGGCGCCTCCGGGCGCTGCGTCCGCGGCGCCTCCTGACGTTGCATCCGCGGCGCTTCCGGGCGCTGCATCCGCGGCGCCTCCTGACGTTGCATCTGCGGCACCTCCGGGCGCTGCATCCGCGGCGCCTCCTGACGTTGCATCTGCGGCGCCTCCTGGCGCTGCATCCGCGGAGCCTCCTGGCGTTGCATCCGCGGCACCTCCGGGCGCTGCATCCGCGGCGCCTCCTGACGTTGCATCTGCGGTGCCTCCGGGCGCTGCATCCGCGGCGCCTCCTGGCGTTGCATCCGCGGTGCCTCCGGGCGCTGCATCCGCGGCGCCTCCTGACGTTGCATCTGCGGCGCCTCCGGGCGCTGCATGCGCGGCGCCTCCTGACGTTGTATCTGCGGCGCCTCCGGGCGCTGCATCCGCGGCCTCTCCTGGCGCTGTATCCGCGGTGCCTCCGGACGCTCCGCTCCGGTTCGCGGTGGCGGGGCTGCCTCGCCCGATGCCCCACTGCGCGAGCGTGGCGAATCGGGCGCTACGGGACGGGACGGCGGCTGCGCGCGCTCCGGCGGCTCGGACTGCTGCGTCCTCGCGGGGCGCTCGCTGCGCCCGGTGCCGCGCTCGATACCGCCGCGCTCGTTTAGCTCCCCCTCGCGGCGCAGCTCGGGTGCGGCAGTACTGCCTCTGCCAGGTTCGCGAGGAACCCGCTCGACCCCACCCCGCGTCGGCGGCGGCGCGGTCCGTCCGCCGGCGCGCTCGAGGCGGTTCATTCCGCTCCCGCGCGGCACCACGATACGCGACTCGGGACGGCGGGCTGCATCGGTTTCACGAATCAGTCCGCGCGCTCGCGGCAATCGCGACGGATCTTGCGGCGCCCGTGTCGCGACCACCTGACGGCTCTGGATGCGGGCGGGCGGTTGCTGGCCGCGGCTCTCGCGCGGGACGAGGCTTTCGCGCACCGGCCGGATCCCGAGCTCGCCGCGCACCGGCCGCATGGTGCGCATACGATCGGCGTCGACGCGCACGGTCTCGAGACGCCCGCGCCCGAAGCGATTCCCGTCGACGCCGATCACCGCGCGATGACGAACATTGTCGTAGTAGTTGATGTTGTTCACGTTGATGATGGTGGTGTTCTTGATGACCGTGTTGTTCACGACCCGCGGTCCGCCCCAGCCGCCCCAGTACGGGCGGCCGACGAAGCCGCGCGGACCCCACCAGGGCACGACCGGCTCGCCCCAGCCGAGCGGCACCCAGCTAACGAACGGTGTGCCTATACCGATAGACACGCTCACGCCGCCGCTACCGAAGAACGCGACCAGCGCCGGCGCGTAGACCGGACGCGCTACCAGCGGACCCGGAGCCCAGCCCCAGTAGCCGTCGACCCAGCACCATCGACCATAGTGGTAAGGCGCCCAGCCCCAGGGCGCGTCGTCGACCCAGGTCCAGCCGTAGTAGCCGTCCCACACCCAACGACCGGTGGTGTACGGCGACCAGCCCGACGGGGTGCCCCGCGGCACCCACACTGCGCCGTACGACGACGTGGACCGCCAGTCGCCGTAGCGATCGAGATCGTCGACGCCGGCCACCTCGGGAGAGACGTAGCGGGCACTGAGCGGCTCGCCGCCGAGGCTCGCGGTGCGGTCGTAGTTCCAGCGATCCCAGGCGTCCTCGTCCGCCGGTGCCACACGTTGAAGATCGGCCGTGTCGGTACCGCTCACGACGACGGTCTGGCTGCTGCCGACCTCCACTCCGTCGTTGGCGCCGGCCGGAAAGACGCGGGCGCTGCCGCCGCGCCGTACCGTGAAGCGCGTCGCCCGATCATCGACGTCGAAGCGGTAGTACCCGGGAAGCGAGATCAGGAAGGCGCCGTTCGGCGTATCGAGCTCGATCTCCTGACCTTCCGGGATGCGGCGCAGATCCACCGCCGCGTAGCCGGCAGGCACCCGGAGCTGCAGGTACCCGGTCTCCAGCGAATCGATGCCGAGCTGCGTCCCCGGGCCGCCGCGGACATAGGCGCGAGTGCCGATCTCGAGCTCGAAGTTGCCGCCGCTATCGGCATAGAGCGAGTCGCCGGCGCCGAGGGCAGTGTTGATCTGCGCCCGGACCCAATCGTCAGCGCCGGGGCGCCAATACGATACGTCCCCGTCCACGAACGACAGCCGGGGGGGCGTGACGCCGACGGCGCGCGCCTGCTGCGCGCGGGCGCTCGGGATCCAGAGCGCCGAGGCTATGAGACACGAGCAGAAGATACGACCGAGGCGAGGTCGCCGAATCATCGTGAGAGTCCTCCTTTGGGAACCGAAGCGCGGCCTTCAACAAAGCAACCACCGCAGGGACGCGGTCGCCGGGAACGTCGACGATGACACAGCGGTCGATCGCGGGATACAAGGTGCGAGATCCGGGGAGCACGCCGCAACTCGATCGCTCTTCTCGCGTTGGTCGCGCCCCGAGGAGGGTCTCACCACCATGAAGAAGATCACCCTGCTGACCATAGTCGGAATCGCGCTCGCCATGTCGTTATCGGTAGATGTCTCCGGAGCATCGGCCGGTGTCGACATCGCAATCGGGATTCCGCTACCGGGCGTGGCGATCTATGCGCCGGCCCCGCCGCTCTACTACCCGCCCCCACCGCCCGTGTACTATCCGCGGCCGTACTACGCCCCTTCCTATTATTACGGCTACCGCCCGTCCTACGGCGGCGTATACGTAGGCGGCTGGGGAGCGCGGCGCTGGCACGGCGGCGGGCATGGCTGGCACGGCGGCCACGGACGTAACGGATATCACGGCTACCGCCGTTAGCTCGATCCCTTCACGGCGAACGCAGCTCCACGATCAGCCCCAGTACCGGCAGGTGGACGAAGCTACCGGTCACGGGTTGCTCTCGCGCCGCGGCAACGGCGGCCGCGTAGGCGGCGAGCTGCCCCGCGTAGCCGGCTGCCCGGCGCACCGCCTGCTCCACCGTCCCCGGAAAGCTCTTGTGGTCGACGATGGCGAAGCCGCTCCCGTGCTCGATCACGAGGTCGGCGGTGCCGCGGACGATGGTGCCGTTCGGCTGGCGATGCTGGAGAGGCCACTCGCGATGCCAGACGGCACCCGGAAAACGTGACGCCACCCACGTGCGCAGCCGTTCGCTCGCCCGGAGGAGGTCATCGACGCGGAGCACGCCGGCGACGTCCCAGCGCTGCAGGAGGCCGGCAGCGATGTCGCGGCGCTCGGCAGCGGCGAACGTCGGGCGGTCGGCGGCGAGGAAACCGTGCACTGCTTCGCCGACCCTCTGCATGTCGGGATTGGCGCCGAGCCGAAGTCGATCCCCGCAGCGTTCGACCGTCGCCGCCTCCGCGGCGCGCTCGGACGGCGCCATCTCCGACGGAACGACGATCGCCGGCGGGTGCGAACGCCGCCCGGGCGCGACGTAGCCACGACCCGGGACGGCATCGCGAGGCACAGCATCGTGCAGCACGGCGTCGCGGACGCGCACGCGCACCGGCCGCCCCGCCCATACCAGATCTGCGACCGGACCGTCGGCCGGGCTCGGAGCCTCGGTGAGGAGCGGCCGGCCGGCGACATCCTGCAACCGCCCGACCATTCCCGATCCGAGGCAGCCGGGCCGTCCGGCAAGGACGATCCGGTCGCGCGCGCGCGTCCAGCCTACATAGAGGAGCCGGAGCGCCTGCCGCTCCTCGCGACGGCGGGCGGCATCGGTCTCGGGCGCCTGGCGCAGCCGGTCGTGGAATCGCGCCTTGGTCTGTGCCGGATGGTAGGGTTGCGGCCAGTAGCGCACCCACCGCTCGGCGAGCGGATCGGTGGCGTCGAACTCCGCGCGATCCGTCACCACCTGCACGCCCAGCGCCGTGTAGCGTGGGTCACGATCGAGGTCGAAGAGCACGGTGACCGGCCACTCGAGGCCTTTGGCGCTGTGCCACGTGCTCACGACCACGGCGTCCTCCTGGACATCGGCGGCGCGGGCGTCGCGATCCGAGGCCTCCAACTCGGCGAACGCGGCGACGAGCCCTGCCGGCGTGCAGCTGCGACCGTCGGAGGTGCAGAGGTCCGCGTACGTAACGGCGTGGGCGCGAAGCCTGTCGAGGTTGGCGAGGCGCGTCGCCGCATCGCCCCACGCGAGGCAGTGCTCGCGGGCGTCCACGGCTTCGAGCACCGCATCGAAGGCGGCGAGCGCTCCGGCGTGCGGCTCGGCGCGCCGCGCCGCCGCCAGCCGCTCCGCGACGTCGATCGCGGCGAACGCTTCGCGGGCCGGCCGCGCCATGAGGTCGGCGAGCCATTCGTCCCCCGCTGCCGGGTACGCAGTGAGGCGCGCGAGCTCCGCCAGCGCCAGCGTGTCCTGGTTGTCGACGAAGAGCCGGAGACCGGCGAGCACGAGCAGCGCCTCGGGCGTCTTCATAAGTCCGGTACGGGGCAGCACGGCCCGGACTCCGAGCGCCGCGAGCTCGCGCGCCAGGCTCGCGCACGTCGTATTCTGGTAACAGAGAACGGCGACGTCGCCCGGCCTAAGCGGCCGCGGACCCGCGAGCTCACGATCGCGGACCATGACCTCGGAGTCCGCCAGGAGATCGCTCACGGCGGCGGCGAGATACGCCGCATCCTCGGAGCGGTTCTTGGCCGGCAGGCGCCAGCGCTCGACGACCGGCCCGAGCTCCGGGCTTTCGCTCGCGCTCTCCGCTTCGAGCCGGACTCGCGACTCCGGCACGCCGTGGTGAGCGAAGGCGCGCGCGAACACGTCCGAAGTAAGCGCTACGAGCTCGGGGCGGCTCCGCCACGACTTCGGGAGCGTCTCGGGTTCGGCGCCGGCGAGAATCGTATCGACCGCTGCATCCATGAGCGCCGGATCCGTCCCCCGGAAGCCGAAGATCGACTGCTTCTGATCCCCGACCCAGACGCTGCGCTTCGCCACCTCCGCAAGCCGCAGGAAGATGGCGAGCTCGAGCGGGCTCGTGTCCTGGAACTCGTCGACCAGCACGAGGTCGATCTCGCCCGCGAGCCGGGCGCGAACGTCGGCGCGGTCGAGGAGCGCCAGAGCCAGGACCTCCTGATCGGTGAAGTCGATGAACCCCCACGCGCGCTTGTAATCTTCGTAGGCGCGCAAGGTCCGGGCGGCGATCGCGTACACCCGCTCGCATACCGTGCGCAGATCCTCCTGGAGGCCGGGATGACGGTCATGGGCCGCCGCCGCAGCCGTAAGAGGCATCTTGGCCGCCGCCGACTTCTTCCCGACATCGAGGTTCTGGAGGCGGTACCAGTCGGCCCAACGAAGCCGCAACCCGCGCCGCATGCGGCCGAGGCATCGCTCCGCCTCGCTGACGACGAGCTGCGTCTTCTTGGTCGTATCGACCTCGCGATCGACCGCGGCCAGGAATCCCTCGAGAGCCGCGACGAGAGCGGCGTCGAGCGCGCCGCCATCGCTCGCCGCCGGCGCGAAGAACGCGAGGAGGCCGGCGATGCTGCGCGCGCACGCGCGCTCGAGGGCGTCGGCGCCGATACCGTTCGCGCGCGCCAGGGCAACGATGTCATTGACGTCGGCCTGCCAATCCAATGTCTCGTCGCAGCGTTGCTTGATGTCGGCCAGGCATTCACTGTCCTCGGCCGTGACGACGCGCGACATCGCCCGGCGAAGCGCCGCGCTCGCCGCCCGCTCGTCGATCACGCGGATGTCCGGCGCCAGACCGAGCTCGAAGGCGAACTCGGCGACTAGCCGGCCGCAGACCGAGTTCACGGTGCCGATGCGCGCCGCGGCGAGCCGGTGCGCATCTACGATCCGCCCCGCCCGCAGAAGCCGGGTCCGGGTCCGCTCCTGCAGCTCGGCGGCGGCCAGGTTGGTAAACGTCGTGGCGAGCACGGCGTCGGGCCGCGCGCTGCCGGCAGCGATGGCCTCGTTCAGGACCTCCGTCAGCCGGTGCGTCTTGCCGCTGCCGGCGCTCGCCGAGATGATCTCGATGCGGCCCATTCACGCCGCTCCGAAAACGCGCCCGCAGAGCGTCTGCAGATCGCAGTAGCCGCAGGCAGGCTGCAGCGCCAGCACTCCCTCGACGATCGCGTCGGCCGGCGGTGCCGCATCGAGGTCTAGCATCGGGGCCTCCAGCCTGCCGCTCGCGAGCGCCGCCCGGCGCTGCCGCCAGGCCGCGATCAGCGCGTCCCAGGTGGCGGCGAGCGACGGACCGTCGACCCGGTCGCCCCCGCGGAGCACCGTCGGGTCGCTGGTGAGCAGCCGCTGATCGCTCACTATGAAGTACCCGACCGCCGGTAGCGGCGCGGCGCCGTCGCCGGCAACGAGGCGGGCATAGACAGCGAGCTGGTACGCGGTGCCGGCGACGAGGCGCTCGCGGTGGTAACCCGCCCCACTCCACTTGAGATCGATCACCGCAGTCGGCGGGCCGACCACGAGATCGGGCCAGCCCTTGAGCCGACCCTCGCTGGTCTCGCGCTCGACGCCGGTCTCGATCGCGCGCACGGCAAGCTTCGAGACGCCGAGCACGCGGTGCAGCTCGCGGGCGGCACGCACGAAGACGGTGCGGGCGTCGGCGCGGACCGCATCGAAGCCGGGGAGGAAGAGCGCCGCCGCGATGCGCGGGCCCTCGGTATCGAAGAGCGCCGCGGCGTGCGTCTCGGCCGCATCGGGCGAGACGACGCCGGCGCGGAGCGAGCGTGCCAGCAGGATGTGCGTGAGCGTTCCGAGGAGCCGTTCGGCCGCCGGCAGCGCCGCCGTCTCTCCCGCCTCGACGCCGCCGAGCTTCGCGACCGCCCATTTGAACGAGCAGCCGACGAGCTGCGCCAGACTGGACGGCGACTCTCCGGCCCGCTCTCGCAGCGCCCCGGGAGCGACGGTCCAATCGCGGCGCGGCTGCGGCAGCGGTCGGGCGGTGCGCCGTTCCGCGGCCGGCGCCGCTACCGGCGTCGTCCGCACGAGCGCGGCGAGCGAGGCCCCGGGGGCGAGCTCGGCTTCGAGCTCGTCCCACAGAGGATGCGGATAGCGCTCCGCCCCGTCGGCGGTCGTACGCGGGCAGACGAGGAGCAGGGCTTCGGTCGCTTGCTGCAGGGGACGGCGCCACCGCGTCGCCGCGGCGATGGCGAGGTCGCCGGCGTCGGGCAGCACCACGCCGGCCGCAGCGAAGGCGCGGCGTTCGGCACGGGTGAGCGGCAGCACCGGAAGCGGCGGCACCGAGTCGAGGTCGAAACCCCACCAGACGACGCAGGCCGCGGGCCCGGCGACCGCGGCCGGCGACTGCACCGCCGCGAGCCCGGCCTCGGCCGGAAACGCCGGCAGCGGCGCGTCGCCCTCGAGCGCACCGGCGATGAAGCGTTCGAGCTCCGGCGCCGTCAGCTCCGCGAGCGCCGAGACCTCGACCAACTGCCGCAGAGCGCCAACCGCGTGCAACAAAGCCGTCCACGCCGGCAGGCTATCGACCGGCGCATCCGTCATCCGCCCGCGCACCCAGGTCTCGAGCACGCCGAGCCGACGGCGCACCTCGGCAGCTGGATAAGCGCCGCCGCGGGGAACCGGCGCCGTGAGGAGCGCGCGCAGACGGGTCTCGACCCGCGCCCGCTCGTCGGCCGACGCGAGCTCCGCTAGTCCATCGCGAAGCGTCTCGCGCCAGCAATCGCTGTCGACCGCCGGCTCCGCGTGCAACGCCCGCGCGAGGCGCCAAGCGATCCGCCGCGGAACCGGTCCTTCCGCGAGCGTCAGGAGTCCGAGCGCCTGCTCGGGATCGGCGGGCGTCCAGCCGAGCGCCAGCACGAGCGGCAGGATCTGGATGAGCGCGTTGTCCTGAACCTGGCTGGGACTTCCGGTCGTCGGCAGTCCATGGCGGCGAAGCGCCGCATCGAGGACGGGATCGGGAGCGATGATCACCGTCCGCTCCAAAGTGGACCGCGCCGCGAGCCAGGCCGCGACCTCCTCGGCGGCCTGGAGCGGCCCGTGCGGACGCAGGAGCTGGAGCGCGCCGTCACCCTCGGGACGGAAGGCAAGAGTCTGGGCACGCGCCAGATCGCCGCCGGCGACGGCAGGAGCGAGCACCGTCGTCCCGACGCGTGTTCCGCGCGCGGCGAGTCCCGTCAGGACTGCCCGCCAGAGCGGCGGCAGGTCTTCGGTCGGCTCGAGCAGCACGAGCTCGGCGACGTCGGCACCGCGGCGCCCGAGCGCTTCGACCACGGCGGCAATGCGATCGGGAATGCCCGGGAGGGCGCCGCGCGTGACCTCGGCGAGCGCCGAGATCCGCCCGCCGCGCAGCGCCTCCCCGCGCCACCCGGCCATCCACAGAGCATCGCGCCAGGCCAGGAGCGTGCGCGCCGTCCCGAGCGGATCGACCTCGGCCGAAGCGCTCCAGAAGCCGGCGCGGGCGCGGAGCGCCGGTATCAACGCCGCGGCGCGGCGCGCAGCCGAGACCGGCGGCCCGCCGAGCCCGAGCTGCGCCTCGAGCAGATTCAAGAGAAACCGCGGCCCGGCCCACGCCTCGCCCGCGACCGCGCAACGGGCGGCCAGCGGACCGGGCCACGGCGTCGCATCGAAGGCAGGGTCGAAGAGGATGCGCACGCCGCTCTCTTTCCGCGGCTGCGGCGAGCGCGTCAACGCCGACTGTCAGCCGCTGCTAGCCGGGCGCCGGCGGCGGCGATCGCTGCCACCGGCAGGACCGGCCCATCTCCTTCTCGATACGCGCACGCGCGACGGGTTTTCCCTCGGCGTACGCTTCACGGGTCGCGATAGCTACGTAGGGTATGCCGGCGTTCTCCCAAATGCCTCGAAAAGGTCGCGATGTTCTTCGCAGTAGCCGAGGGTGCGGTTCACCAGGCTGTTGGCGCCGCCGGCGCCACGCGACTGTCCACGGGAGTCAGAAGCACGACGCAGGCACCGTCTTCATTCGTCCGTATCTGTACGATGTCATGACCCGCCGCGAGCGCACGCGCGGCGAAGCGGGGCATGGCGCAGGCGGGGAACCCGACGGTGAAGGCGTAGCCGGCACGCGGCAAGGCGGCGGCGCGGAGACCGAGCACGCGCTCGGCCCGGAGGCGCTGCGGCCCGTAGAGCTCGACGAAGCGTCCGACCTGCAGAAACACCAGCCCTGCCGGCGGCGCCGAACGCAGCAGTCGGGCGTAGGCGCGGCGGAAGCTCTCGCCAGCCCGCGGATGCCAGTGTGTCCAGCGCGGCGCGGGCCGCCAGCAGCAGCGCGCGAAGAGCGCGTCGAGCCACGGACGACCTTTCCATACCTCATCCCAGACGCGCCACGCGCCGCCGTGCCGCAGGTGCCCGCCATAGGAGCCGAGCGCGGCCGTGAGATCCGCGAGGTCGTTCCGCGATCTTCCGAGGGTCATCCGTCGCACGCCCGGCGACGGGCGGGGTACGCGCACCCGCGCGGCGCCACCCATGAAGGCGCGGGCAACGTGGCGGCGCTCGAAGGACCGGACGCGCGCCCGGAGGTTCGCGAGGGTACGCCGCCGCGGGACCCGGTGGCTCCACCAGGTCTTCCAGCCGACGAAGTCGACACCTTGGCCGACCGGCACCGGCTGGCGGTCTTCCGCGCGCAGCCTAAGACGCAGACGGTCTTCTAGGAAGCGCGCGATCGCCGCGTGCCACCGCCGCAGCTCGTCCGGATCCGGCGAGAGCAGCATCAGGTCGTCGACATAGCGCAGATACCAGCGGCAGCGCAGGACGCGCTTCGCGAACTGATCTACTTCGTTCAGGTAGACGTTGGCCCAGAACTGGCTCGTCAGGTTGCCGATCGGGAGACCGCGCCGGTTGTCGTTGCCGAAGAGGCTCTTGCGCGCCGGCACGGGATATCCGGCTCGGCCAGGGGGAGCGGTGCGTTCGTCGCGCGAGCAGAACCGATAGTCGGTCGTCGCGTCATGGAACAGCACGACCGACGTGAGCCAGCGGACCTCGGGATGGCGGAGCCGCCTCGCGAGGAGCGCGCAGAGTACCTCCTTGTCGATCGACGGGAAGAAGCCGGCGACGTCGAGGTGGAGGGCGAAGAGCGGCCGGCGTCCGTTCGCCGTCCCCGCGCGCAGAAACTCCATCAGCCGGTTGCTCGCGGCGAGCGTACCCTTGCCGACGCGACAGGCGTAGGAGTCGTGGATGAAGCGCGGCTCGAAGACCCGCTCCTGCTCCGCGACCAGGAGGTGGTGCACGATGCGGTCGCGGAAGTCGGCGGCGAAGACCTCACGCGGCTTCGGTCCGCGCGTGACGAAGCAAATCGACTGGCCCGGTCGGTAAGTGTGGGCGCGGAGCTCCCTCTGCAACGCGAGGAGATTCCGCTCGGCATCGATCTCGAAGCGGAGCTGGTTCAGGGTGTTCCGCTTGTTGCGGCGGCAGATGCGATACTGCCGCCAGAGGTTCGCGAACGAGTAGAGGTCGGGCGTCATCATCGGAGCAGCGGCGGGAAGTCCCGGACCTCCCGCCGCCGCGGATACGAAGCCGTGCGGCCCGGCGCAGGAACGCGCCGGACCGCTCCGCAGGACCATGAGCCGCCGCGCACGGCGCGAACGTAGTTGTTGTTGCTCTTGTTGTTCGCGTTCACGTTGCCGTCGTTGAAGTTCACGTTCCACGCGTTGTCGGGATTGTTCTGGTACGTAGTGGACGACCAGTAGTTGTTCGACTGCGTCGCCCCCTCCGCTTGTTCCCGTGTGGCGCCGCACGCAGCGGCACACGGATCCGGGCGTCTGGCCCGGCCGCGGCCGGGGAAGGCGCCCTTGTGCCTCGGCCCCACTACGGGGCTCCGGCGTTCACCGGCGGGCAGCCGAGGCCGAAGCCGCCGGTAGGAGGGGGACCTCATGATCATGGCACGCTCGGCTCCGCTATCTCGTCGAGAATCGCGGACCGACTCTGGCCACGGCTCCGTTGCTGACTCTTCAGCCACCCTTCGTTCTGTCGCGCTACGTCGGTCACCTGGCGGATGGCGTGCTCGAAGGCATTGAAATTCGGAAATGCCTGCGCGTCGTGACAGAGACGCAGCAGGACCTTGAGCGCCTCGACCTCCTCGCGGATCTGGAAGAGCACGGCGCGCTTCTCGCGCCGGCTGTTGGCGCGCACGATCAGCTTCAGCACCGCGCGGGCGCTCTCACGGAGATCCTGGCCGGCGGCGTACTTGTGGTAGCGCGGAAACTTCCGGACGAGTTGCTCGACGTAAAGGCAGAAGTCGTACGCAGCCTTGTAGATCGGCAGGTGCTCGGTGTGCGCCATGGCTGGATCCCGTCTGAAAACTGGGGGCTCCGCCCCCAGACCCCAATCAAATGATCAAACCTTCAAATGCTCCAATGATCGATCATGAGCCGCCGCGCACGGCGCGAACGTAGCCGTTGTTGCTCTTGCTGGTCGCGTACACGTCGCCGACGTAGAAGCCCACGAACCACGCGTAGCCGGGACTGTCCTGGAACGTAGTGGACGACCAGTCGCTGTCCGACTGCGTACAACTACACGTCGTCACCGTGCAGCCTCCCGTACAACCCGTATTGAAAGCAGGGTTCACCGCCGGGGCCACGTTCTGGTAGTCGGCGAGGCTCTGCAGCTCGTTCACGTTCGGGAGCCGCCAATCGGTGTGTCCCGCGAAGCCGCCGCCGCTGTTCAGCGCTGCCAGGAACGCAGTCACCATGGTCCCGTTCATCGTGTACGGGCTCGACGTCATGCCCCAAGTGTAGGTGTTGTCCTTGTCGTGGATCGAGCCATCGTCGCTCTTCTTCTCCCACATGAGCCCGGTCACGTTGTCGGTGATCGTGCCGTCGCCGTTGTCGGTGTAGGAACGCGCGATGCCTTTCTGGAGAGCACCGTCACTGTCGGGACCGTAGCTCGTCGTCTGGCCGCTCTTCAGCAGCCCACCACCAGTGAACGCACCCGTGACTCCAAAGATCTCGACGCCGCTCCTGATGTTGCCGGCGACGAGATCGGTGTCGCCGGCTACCGTCCCGCCACCGTCATGGTAGCCGGCGGCGATCGTCTGAGCGCTGGTCGTCGGAACGATGCTCACCGCGCCGTTGTTCGGCATCGTCCCCGTCACGCCGAGTCCGGCGGCGCTCGAAAAGGTCTTGCCGGCGAGCACGTCGCCGGCGACAGCCGTGCCGGCGCTTACCGTCGCAAGATCGGCGCTGCAGCTCGCGTAATTGGCATTGCACGACGTCAGGCTCGCACTGCACGTGGTGAGGTCGCCGCTGCACGTGGCGAGGTTGCCACTGCACGTGGCGAGGTCGCCGCTGCATGTGGTGAGATTACCGTTGCACGTGGTGAGATTGCCGCTGCACGTGGCGAGGTTGCCCTGCGACTGCGCAAGATCGCTATTGCAGGTCGTGAGGTCGCCGTCGCACGAAGCTAGGTCCGACACGCACGATCCGAGGTCACCATTGCAGGTAGAAAGATCACCGGTGCAGCTCGCAAGATCGGCTGTGCAATCTGTAAGACTGCCGCCGGCGAGGGCGGTCGCGACGTTGGTCGTGGCCTCGTCGATCACCGTCTGGAAGTCGCCGACCACGAGCGGCGCGTCGGGGCACGTCGCGTTCGCCTTGTCGGCCTTGTCGATCGCCTTCTGCCACGCCTTCGTGAACTTGCTCGCGCACTTGCCGAGAGCGGCCGTGTACTTCGCGTAGTCGCCGCTGGTCGCAAGCTTCGCCTCCGCGTTCTGGCGACAGACGGAGTACTTGCCGGCGGTCTTGTTCTTCGCGGCCTGGCATTGCTGCTCGGGTGTGGCGGCAGCGGCGATGGAGGTCGCGACGCCGAGCGCGGCAGCGAGGACGAGGACGGTCGAAAGCGGACGAAACGGCATGGGGTAGATCCTCCTTTCGGATAGTGACCGATGTGGTCGGGAACGCACCCCGCCTAGCACACGTGGGCGCGGCAGAAGAAGAAATTTCTCGTGTCGCGGACACCATGGCGGTTGCGGTTGCTCCAGAAGGACGCCGACTGCGCCATTTTGGAGCAATCGGGCCTGCCCGAGTCGCGCTACACCGGGCTCCGTCGCGGAAGTGGAGCGCACCGCGCGCTGATGGGTGCGGGTGCCAAGCTCCCTCAAAGACGCGGCAGGACCTTGAGCGCTTCGCCCTCCTCGCGGATCCGGAAGAGCACGGCGCGATTCTCGCGGCGGAATCAGCGCCGCGATATCCATGTGACGAAGCGCCGGATAGCGTTCGAGGGCAATGATTCCATCCGGAACCGCTGGGCGCGTTCGATCAGGATCCGGCTGGGATTCCGGCTCCGGCCGGGCGCTTCCCGGAGCGACCAGGGGATCGCGTTGGACACGGCGTCGGCACCGATGCAGCGCTCGACGCAGGTCGGTCAACGATCCTCGCTCAGCGATGCCTGCTCCTGCTGCCCTTGAGATATCGCGTGACGTCCTCGGCGGTGCGATGGTCGCGAGGCTCCGATGTCCGGCATCTGTTGAAGCCGTCGGAAGGCAGCCTCTACCGCCACCAGAAATCGTCGAGCAGTAGCGGGACGCTCCGCGCGAATACGGTCGGCGTGCCGAAAGAGGTCGCGGTCAGCCGCGCGGGTGCGAACGAGTTGCTTTGCCATTGGTCCTCTTCACCGGCCGTTCCCCGCCACCCCGTTCGTCCACGAATTTGTGTAGCCGCTTGAAGAGGTCTTCGATGCTGCCCTTGGCCCGCCCGCTGCGCGTCCCCTCGAGGAACAGCTCTTCGATACGCCGCTCGGCTTGCCGCTGCCGATCCTCACGGATCAGATGACGCACGTACTCCGTCGGGGTACTAAACCCGCCCTTCTTCGTTCGCTGGTCGACGAACTCACGTAGGTCCGCAGGCATGTGCACATTGAGAGACGCCATCCGCGATGGTCTGCCATCCTATGATCAATATTGTCAATATCGATCTATGTTGAGCGCTCGGGCCGGGTAAGAAGCGATTTCGGGAGACGATCGAGCGGAATCGCGTTCGTCGAAGATGTGATCGACGTACAGGCCACTTTTCCGCGCCTCTTCATGTCCGCCCGCAGTCCGCGCGTGTGGAGCGCACGGCGCGCTTCTGGCGCCGGCTGTTGGCGCGCACGATCAGCTTCAGGACCTAGCGGGCGCTCTCACGAAGATCTTGGCCGGCGGCGTACTCGTGGTAGCGCGGCAACTTCCGGACGAGTTGCTCGACGCACAGGCAGAAGTCGTACGCAGCCTTGTAGATCGGCAGGTGCTCGGTGTGCGCCGTGGCCTTTGCTCCAATGATCGATCATGAGCCGCCGCGCACGGCACGAACGTAGGTGCTGTTGCTCTTGCTGAGCACGCCTAGGTAGCCGCCGCCTAAGCTCACGCTCCACGCGAGGTCGGGATAGGTCTTGGAGGTAGTGGACGACCAGTAGTAGTCCGACTGCGTACAACTACACGTCGTCACCGTGCAGCCGCCCCAACAGCTCGTATTGAAAGCGGGGTTTACCGCCGGGTACTCGTTCTCCAAATCCAACAGACTTTCCAGTTCGAATCGATTCGGGAGCCGCCAATCGGTGTGTCCTGCGAAGCCGGCGCCAGCGTTCAGCGTTGCCAGGAACTCCGTCACCATGGTCCCGTCCATCGTGTACGGGGGCGACGCCATGCCCCAGGTGTAGGTGTCGTCCTTGTCGTGGATGGAACCGTCGTCGCTCTTCTTCTCCCACATGAGGCCGGTCACGTTGTCGGTGATCGTGCCGTCGCCGTTGTCGGTGTAGGAGCGCGCGGCGCCCTTCTGAAGATCGCCGTCGCTGCCGGCGCCGTAGCTCGTCGTCTGGCCGGTCTTCAGCATCCCGTTGGAAGGAGTAGCGAGACCGCCGCCGGCGAGGGCGGTTGCGACGTTGGTCGTAGCCACGTCGATCACCGTCTGGAAATTGTCAGCCGCAAGCGGTGCTTCGAAGCACGTGGCTACCTTCGCGACAGCCTTGGCGCTCGCCTTGTGCCAGGCCTTCGTGAACTTGCTCACGCACTTGTCGAGGGCGGCCGTGTACTTCGTCATGTCGCCGCCGGTCGCGAGCTTCGCCTCCGCGTTGTGGCGGCAGGCGGCGTACTGGCCGGCGATCTTGTTCTTGGCGCTCTGGCACTTCTGCTCGGGCGTGGCAGCGGCGCCGGCGATAGAGGCCGCAGCGCCGAGCGCGGCGGCTAGGACCAGGACGGTCGGAAGCGGACGAAACAGCATGGGAGAGATCCTCCTTTCGGATGCTGGCCGATGTGGCTGGGAACGCACGCCGCCTAGCACACGTAGGCGCAGCGGACGAAGGATCTTCCCGTGTCGCGGACACCATGGCGGTTGCGGTTCCTCCAGAAGGGCGCCGCCTACGTCATTCTGGAGCAACCGGGTCTGCCCGAGCTGCGCTGCCCCGGACACCTTTGCGGAGCAGCGCCTCGGGTGGTGACAGGTAAGAGTCCCAACGAGTAGCGATCGGCGGAGGCTCGACTTCTTGTCGGAGCGCGCGGCGGTAGCCACCCCGCGTTTGCGGACGGAGAGCGCACCGCGCGCTGATAGGTGCGGGCGCCAAGTTCCCTCAGAGACGCGGCAGGACCTTGAGCGCTCCGACCTCCTCGCGGATCCGGAAGAGCACCGCGCGCTTCTCGCGCCGGCTGTTGGCGCGCACGATCAGCTTCAGCACCGCGCGGGCGCTCTCACGGAGATCCTGGCCGGTGGCCTACTCGTGTTATAGCGCGGCAACTTCCGGACGACTTGCTCGACGTACAGGCAGAAGTCGTACGCAGCCTTGTAGATCGGCAGGTGCTCGACGTGCGCGATGACCGTTGCTCCAATGATCGATCATGAGCCGCCGCGCACGGCACGAACGAAGAAGTAGCCCTTGCCGCTCGCGCCCACGTAGCCGTCGAAGAAGTCTACGTTCCACGCGTTGTCGGGATAGTTCTGGTACGTAGAGGACGACCAGTAGCAGTTCGACTGCGTACAACTACAGCTCGTTACCGTGCAGCCTCCCATACAGCTCGTATTGAATGCGGAGCTCACCGCCGGGTTCACGTTCTGTAAATTGATGAGGCTCTGCAGCTCGTTCAGGTTCGGGATCCGCCAATCGGTGTGCCCTGCGAAGCCGCCGCCGCTGTTCAGCGCTGCCAAGAACTCCGTCACCATGGTCCCGTCCATCGTGTACGGGTACGACGTCATGCCCCAGGTGTACATGTCGTCCATGTCGTGGATGGAACCGTCGTCGCTCTTCTTCTCCCACATGAGCCCGGTCACGTTGTCGGTGATCGTGCCGTCGCCGTTGTCGGTAAAGGAGTGCGCGGTGCCGTTCTGCAGATCACCGTCACTGCCGGTGCCATAGTACGAGGTCTGGCCGGTCTTCAGCAGCCCGTTGGAAGGAGTAGCGAGACCGCCGCCGGCGAGTGCGGTCGCGACGTTGGTCGTAGCCTCGTCGATCACCGCCTGGAAGTCGTCGACCACGAGCGGCGCGTCGGGGCACGCAGCGCTCGCCGCAGCGGCCTTGTCGATCGCCTTCTGCCAGGCCTTCGTGAACTTGCTCGCGCACTTGTCGAGGGCGAGCGTGTACTTCGCCATGTCGCCGCTGGTCGCAAACTTCGCCTCCGCGCTCTGGCGACAGACGGAGTACTTGCCGGCGGTCTTGTTCTTCGCGGCCTGGCATTGCTGCTCGGGTGTGGCGGCAGCGGCGATGGAGGCCGCAGCGCCGAGCGCGGCAGCGAGGACGAGGACGGTCGGACGCGGACGAAACGGCATGGGATGGATCCTCCTTTCGGATGCTGGCCGATGTGGCCGGGAACGCACGCCGCCTAGCACATGTGGGTACGGCAGAAGAAGAAATTTCTCGTGTCGCGGACACCATGGCGGTCGCGGTTGCTCCAGAAGGGCGCCGCCTACACCATTCTGGGGGAACCGGGTCTGCCCGAGCGGCGCTGCCCCGGGCTCCGTCGCGGGAGCAGCGCCGCGGGTGGCGCCGGGCAAGAGTCCCGACGAGTAGCGATCGGCGGAGGCTCTACTTCTTGTCGGAGCGCCCGCGGTAAGGGCCGCCGCGCGTCCCCGCACGTGGAGCGTACCGCGCGGCGATAGGTGCGGGCGCCAAGCTCCCTCAGAGACGCAGCAGGACCTTAGAGCGCCTCGACCTCCTCGCGAATCCGGAAGAGCACGGCGCGCTTCTCGCGCCGGTTGTTGGCGCGCACGATCAGCTTCAGCACCTCGCAGGCGCTCTCACGGAGATCCTGACCGACGACCTACTCGTGGCAGTGCGGAAACTTCCGGACGAGTTGCTCGACGTACAGGCAGACGTCGCACGCAGCCTTGCAGATCGGCAGGTGCTCGGTGTGCGCCATGACCTTTGCTCCAATGATCGATCATGAGCCGCCGCGCACGGCACGAACGTAGCCGTTGCCGCTCTTGTAGTTCGCGTACACGTAGCCGTCGAAGAAGGTCACGTACCACGCGTGGACGGGATTCTGGGGCGTAGTGGACGACCAGTAGACGTTCGCCTGCGTACAACTACACGTCGTCACCGTGCAGCCGCCCGTACAGCCCGTATTGAAAGCAAGGTTCACCATCGGGGGCGCGTTCTCCAAATCCAACAGACTTTCGAGTTCGAATCGATTCGGGATCCGCCAATCGGTGTGTCCCGCGAAGCCGCCGCCAGCGTTCAGTGCTGCCAGGAACACAGTCACCATGGTCCCGTCCATCGTGTACGGGCTCGTATCCATGCCCCAGGTGTAGGTGTTGTCCATGTCGTGGATGGAACCGTCGTCGCTCTTCTTCTCCCACATGAGCCCGGTCACGTTGTCGGTGATCGTGCCGTCGCCGTTGTCGGTGTAGGAGCGCGCAACGCCCTTCCGGAGATCGCCGTCGCTGCCGGGGCCGTAGCTCGTCGTCTGACCTGTCTTCAGCAGCCCGCCACCAGTGCCACCAGTGAACGCACCAGTGACTCCAAAGATCTCGACGCCGCTCTTAATGTTGCCGGGTACGAGATCGGTGTCGCCTGCCACCGTTCCGCCACCGTCATGGTAGCCGGCGGCGATCGTCTGGACGCTGGTCGTCGGAACGATGCTCACCGCACCGTTGTTCGGCATCGTCCCCGTCACGCCGAACCCGGCAGTGCCCGAGAAGGTCTTCCCCGCAAGCACGTCGGCAGCGACGGCCGTGCCGGCATTGACCGTCGCCAAGTCCGACAAGCAGCTAACAAGATCCTCAGTGCATCCGGTGAAGCCGCCACCGGCTAGTGCGGTCGCGACTTCGCTCGTGGCCTCGTCGAGCACCGTCTGGAAGTCGCCGGACGCGATCAGTGCATCGAGGCACGCGGCTCCCTTGGCGCTGGCCTTGGCGCTCGCCTTCTGCCAGGCCTTCGTGAACTTGCTCGCGCACTTGCCGAGGGCGGCCGTGTACTTCGTCATATCGCCGCCGGCCGCGAGCTTCGCCTCGGCGTTCTGGCGGCAGGCGGCGTACTGGCCGGCGATCTTGTTCTTGGCGCTCTGGCACTTCTGTTCGGGCGTGGCAGCGGCGCCGGCGATGGAGGCCGCAGCGCCGAGCGCGGCAGCGAGGACGAGGACGGTCGGAAGCGGACGAAACGGCATAGGGTAGATCCTCCTTTCGGATGCGGGCCGATGTGGCCGGGAACGCCCGCCGCCTAGCACACGTGGGCGCAGCGGACGAAGGATCCTCTCGTGTCGCGGACACCGGGACGGTCGCGGTTGCTCCAGAAGGGCGCCCCCTGCGCCCTTCTGGAGCAACCGGGTTTGTCCGAGCCGCGCTGCCCCGGGCTCCGTCGCGGAAGCAGCGCCTCGGGCGGCGACGGGTAAGCGTCCCAACGAGTAGCGATCGACGGAGGATCGAGTTCTTGTCGGAGCGCGCGGCGGCAGCCGCCCCGCATCCGCGCACGTGGAGCGCACCGCGCGCTGATAGGTGCGAGCGCCAAGCTCCCTCAGAGACGCGGCAGGACCTTAGAGTGCCTCGACCTCCTCGCGAATCCGGAAGAGCCCGGCGCGCTTCTAGCGCCGGCTGTTGGCGCCCACAATCAGCTTCAGCACTGCGCGGGCGCTCTCACGGAGATCCCGGCCGGCGGCGTACTCGTGGTAGCGCGGCAACTTCCGGACGAGTTGCTCGACGTACAGGCAGAAATCGTACGCAGCCTCGTAGATCGGCAGGTGCTCGGCGTGCGCCATGACCGTTGCTCCAATGATCGATCATGAGCCGCCGCGCACGGCACGAACGTAGTTGCCGTAGCCCTTGCCGTCCGCGCTCACGCCGCCGGTGGAGAAGCCCACGAACCACGCGTATGCGGTACTAGGCTGGGACGTAGTGGACGACCAGTAGTAGTCCGACTGCGTACAACTACACGTCGTCACCGTGCAGCCGCCCGTACAGCCCGTATTGAAAGCCGGGTCCACCGCCGGGCCCACGTTCTCCAAATCCAACAGACTTTCCAGTTCGAATCGATTCGGGATCCGCCAATCGGTGTGTCCTGCGAAGCCGCTGCCAGTGTTCAGCGCTGCCAGGAACTCCGTCACCATGGTCCCGTTCATTGTGTACGGGCTCGACGTCATGCCCCAGGTGTACTTGTTGTCCTTGTCGTGGATGGAACCGTCGTCGCTCTTCTTCTCCCACATGAGGCCGGTCATGTTGTCGGTGATCGTGCCGTCGCCGTTGTCGGTAAAGTAGCGCGCGGTGCCCTTCTGGAAGTCGCCGTCGCTGCCGGGGCCGTAGCTCGTCGTCTGGCCGGTCTCAAGCAGCCTGGCACCAAAAGCGAGACCGCCGCCGGCGAGTGCGGTCGCGACGTTGGCCGTAGCCGCTTCTATCACCATCCCGAAATCGACGGCCGCAAGCGGTGCTTCGAAGCACGTGGCTCCCTTCGCGACAGCCTTGGCGCTCGCCTTCTGCCAGGCCTTTGTAAAATTGCTCGCGCACTTGCTGACGGCACCGTTGTACTTCATTACATCGACGCCGGTTGCGAGTCGTGCCTCGGCGTTCTGGAGGCAGGCGGCGAGCCGACCGGCGATCTTGTTCTTGGCGGCCTGGCACTTCCGCTCGGGCCTGGCGGCGGCGTCGGCGATGGAAGCCGCGGCGCCGAGCGCGGCGGCGAGGACGAAAACGGTCGTAAGCGGACGAAACAACATGGGGTAGATCCTCCTTTCGGATGCTGGCCGATGTGGCCGGAAACGCACGCCGCCTAGCACACGTGGGCGCAGCGGACGAAGGATTTTCCCGTGTCGCGGACACCATGGCGGTTGCGGTTCCTCCGGAAGAGCGCCGCCTTCGCCATTCTGGAGCAACCGGGTCTACCCGAGCCGCGCTGCCCCGGGCTGCGTCGCGGAGGCAGCACCTCGGGCGGCGACGGGTAAGCGTCCCAACGAGTAGCGATCGACGGAGGCCCTACCGCTTGTCGGAGCGCGCGCAGTAAGGGCTGCGCGTCCGCGCGCGGCGATCACCGTGGCGCTCACGATCGCGATCGTCAAGACCGCGTTTCACGACGTTCCGGAGGTCGGCACACTGGCCGGGGTCATCGTGGCGACGAATCCGCAGTTCCTTAATCTCCTCAATACGAGCGCCGCCGGGCTGCTCACCAAGCTCAGCATCGGTCCGGTAGCGCTGGCGACGTACGTATGTCTCGGTGTCCGCACCGTTGCGCTCGGGAACTACCGGATGCTTTTGCGCGGCACGATCGCCACCGCAGTGATCGTGACGGCGGGCGCGGGATGGTGGTTCCAGCGGAATTACGTGCTCTATGGCGATCCCGTGGGCTGGAACGTCTTCGCGAAGACGTTCGCCGTGACGCTACGCCAGGAGCCCTACCACTGACGCGAATACGCCTGGTTCTTCGACGGACAATTCCGGTCGTTCTGGGGATTGTTCGGATGGACGACGGTGCCGGCACCGGGATGGTTCTACGGTTGGGTGCTCGCCTTGTGTGGGTGGGCAGCGGCGGGACTCGGCTTGTGGCTGGCGGATCGCGGAGCGCTACCGCGGGGAAGGGCTCGGTTGCTCGTCGTCGGAGCTTGGATCGCCACCGTGCTCCTGCAGGAGGCGTATCTTGCCGGCGCAGTGCGGACGTTCGGCGCTTCGTGGTATCAGGGCCGCTATCTCTTCCCGGTGCTTCCTGTGATCGCCGCTACGATGAGCATCGGTCTGCTGTCACTCGTGTCGGCCCGCTGCGGGTTTCGGCGATCGTGAACGCTCGGATCGGTTCATCGTGGACACGCAGATCGGTCCATCGTGAACGGAGCGCGAGCGACGCGGGTCGTTGGGGTCAGTGGGTGTCGGGTTCCTTCCTCCGCGACGGGCCCTTTAGCACGAGTCGGTGGGCGGGGTGGAGGAGGCGATCGCAGATCGCATCCGCGGTGGTCGGATCGCCGA